>NPID01000240.1_pt1 | contig 138872 bp, 141 predicted proteins | sample 8637491 | NCBI WGS metagenome assembly NPID01 (sample SAMN07420843, study PRJNA396082) | bioreactor metagenome | isolation source: sample BA6 brine-fed electro-methanogenic bioreactor BA | place: Japan: Kochi | collected 2016-06-14
TGAAGGGGGTTTTTCATGGTAAGGGAAAGGATCACCTCCTGACAAGGCAGTCTTCGAGGGAGCGTTTTGGCACATGGTGGACGCCATCCGGTGTCCGCCAGTACCGGGTATCTCCATCTTCTCCAAGAGGCTCGAGCCGGATCTCTTCCGCCGGATAACCAAGTGCGATCACAAGCAGGATCTCATATCCTTGTGGAACCGGCAGGATCCGTTTCATCTCCTCACGTTTGATGGAGCCGAACATACAACCGGCGATCCCCTGCCCGGCAGCTGCCAAAAGGATCGTCTGGGCAGCGATCCCAAGGTCAATTGCCGGATCGGGACTGCAATTCCGGGGAGCCACAATCGTGATATAGGCCGTTGGCCGCTCCCCGACAGATGGACCATCCCAATCCGGGAGATCCAGTGCCCAGAGGAGGGCGGATCTGATCTTGTGTGTCTCCTCCGGGTCAACCGAGACGATATATTTCAGGGGCTGGCGGTTCCGGGCAGAAGGGCAGAGCCGGGCGATATCGATCAGATCAATGATCTGTGATTCCTGCAGGGGACGGTCTTCCTGAAACCGCCGGGTACTCCTGCTCTTCCGTATGAGGGTGTGTATACAATTATCCATGCATGATCCTCCAGCAACCTGCAATGCATCGTGTGTAATGCATGATAGTATTATGGTTCTCTTCAGCAATACGGCACTGCAAAGGATATGCATACAACAAGAACCACCAATGAACAGATGAAAGAGCGATATTTCGACCTTCATGCAGAGGAGATAGTGCGGGATCGTGCAGATGCCGCATATGAACTTATGAGTGACTGCACCCTCTGCCCATGGAGATGCCATATCGACAGAACCGCCGGAGAGACCGGGTTCTGCCGGACAGGGGATGAACTGATCATTTCAAGCTATTCCCCTCATTTCGGCGAAGAGCCACCGCTTGTCGGGAGGAGGGGATCAGGGACGATCTTCTTCACCAACTGCAATCTCGGATGTATCTTCTGCCAGAACCATGAGATCAGCCAGGGCGGGAGAGGCTTTCGGGTTCAGGCAGAGGAGCTGGCAGAGATCATGCTCAGGCTCCAGGAGAGGGGATGCCATAATATCAACCTGGTCTCGCCTTCCCACCAGGTGCCGGGGATTCTGAGGGCACTGGATATCGCTGCAGGGCGAGGACTCCATATCCCGATCGTCTATAATTCCGGGGGGTATGACGCGGTCGGGACACTCCGTCTCCTTGATGGAGTCATTGATATCTACATGCCGGATGCGAAGTATGGGAGCAACGGGATCGCTCATGCCCTTTCAGGTGCTGCTGACTATGTTGATCGGATGAAAGAAGCGCTATCTGAGATGCACCGGCAGGTCGGGGATCTGGTCACTCAGGACGGGGTTGCAGAACGGGGGATGATCATCCGGCACCTGGTGCTCCCGGGCGGCCTTGCCGGAACAGAAGAGGTGATGCAGTTCATTGCAGACAAGCTATCGCCTTCAAGTTACGTGAATATCATGTCTCAGTACCGCCCTGCCGGGAAGGTGCAGGAGAGGAGTTTCGGGTTCGATGCACTCGGGCGGATGATCATGCAGGAGGAGTTCAATGAGGCAATTGAAATTGCACGGAAATATAAGCTGAGCAGGGGTTTTTCGAAGAGATAACTGCAGAAATACCCGCAGTTAAAGGAATATATTTATTATTATACTACCCACTATCTCATTGATACCAATGAAAGCGAAACTGATCGCACTAACCCTCATGATAGCCGCCGCCTGCTTCCTGATAGCAGCCGGATGTGTCACTGAGGAGCCTCCGGCAGGAATGGAAGTTTCTGCAACAGGAACAATTCACTACATCGACCTTGAAGGAGGATTCTTCGGAATCGTAACCGAAAAAGGTACCCAGTACCTCCCCACAAACCTGGCTGAAGAACTCAGAGTCAATGGGACAGACGTGACATTCACCGGTGTGACAGAGGATGCCATCACCATGCAGATGTGGGGAACCCCAATCCGGATCACTGAGATCAGAATTGATCATACCGAACCCGCGATCTCCGGCACCGGGGTTATCACCTACATCGATCTTGAAGGTGGATTCTACGGGATCATAACAGGTAAAGGTACACGGTACCTTCCACTGAACCTGGCTGAAGAATTCAAATCAGATGGCCTCACCGTCACCTTCACCGCAACTCCTGAGGATGTCATGACGATCCAGCAGTGGGGGCAGCCGGTGACGATTCTGTCAATCAGCGAATATGATTCCCCCCTGGCTGGCATGGCTAATCCGGCCGCCGTCTTTGTAAAAGAGCTTGGGTATCCATATGAGATCCGATCCGGCCCTGATGGAGAATATGGCGTCGCCATTCTCCCGGATGGAACCGAGATTGATGAGTGGGAGCTGTACTGGCAACACCACGGCGACGCCTGAACAAATGGATCGAACCGGCGTGCCTGACAGCTGCCTGTGGCAGGACTCTGCCACCCCCTTTTTAGAGCGAGCCAGATATAAACCAGCACCCAAATGCGATCAGGAAGATGCCGCATGCCCCGAGAACAAGCCTGTATCCCTGATCGGATAGGAAGAACCTGCCACGGTGGAGGCTTGCTGAGACGAGAGTGAGCCACCCGATATCTGCTGCCCAGTGGCCGGCCATGAACATACCTCCTGCGAGGATACCTCCTTCAAGGAAACTCCAGAGAAGGGCCGCTCCCACAGTAAACCACCAGATCCAGAAGTACGGGTTTGCGAAGCTGGTGAGAAGACCTGCTGCAACCGGCCTTTTGGTATCGATGGAATCATCGCCTTTCGGAATAAGAGCCCCGCGGGCCGAGGAGAGGGTCAGGATACCAAAGAGCACAAGGGCAAATCCCCCGACCAGCCCGATCGCCCAGGTCGCCGATCCGATCAGGGTGCCGAGCCCGGCGACGATCAACAGGATGATCCCGATCTCAGCAGCCATATGGCCGATGCTGACGAGTGGGCCGGCACGCCATCCTGATCTGACCGAGGCGTTGATGGTTGCAATCAGGGTGGGACCTGGCGCAAGTGCCCCGGTAAGACCGATCAGAAGGCCGATAACAAAAATTGAGATGAGATCCGACATGCACCCAACCGTGTATATTCAATTGTCGGTATGCCTGATGAAATGGTAAGTTCACCTGGAGTCGGCAGAATAAGTCATTAATTCAGCGTATTTTCAAAATTAGACTGCAAATATCTTCGCAGTCAAGAGAAACTATAAGATATATACACTCCCTTGATAGTATGATCGCTATGCGTAATCATATTCTTACACCACTGCTGGCACTGCTTCTTGTAGCCAGCCTGATCGCTCTGCCGGTATCGGCGGCAACCACATCGAATGAACGGGTGATCCACACCCAGGGAACAGGTACTATTACTACCACCCCAGATCGTGTTGAGATCTCAGTTGCAGTCATGACAGAGCATGCAGATGTAAAGGCAGCACAGCAGGAGAACGCTGTGAAGATGAATGCTGTTATGAATGCCCTGAAGAATGCCGGACTCACCTCAGATGATATAAAGACTACCGGGTACTCGATCTACCAGGTGACAAAAGACGAAGACAGAATCCTGCCTGGGGATAGAAAGGCACAGGTCTATCGGGTAACAAATACCCTCATGGTCACCCTCAAAGACACGACAAAAGCGGGCGATATCATCGACATCGCAATTGAAAACGGTGCAAATAACGTCAATTATATCTCCTTCACCCTCAGTGATGAAAAACAGGCGAGCCTTCGGGCAGAAGCGCTCAAAGAAGCAGTAGCACAATCCCGTGGCGACGCCGATGTGGTCGCTGCGTCCCTTGGCCTCTCTGTCCGTGATGTGAAAGAAGTCTCAATCGGCGGGGGTTACTATCCACCAACCAGCAGAATGTACGACACCATGATGCTCGGTGCAGGCATGGAGAAGGCGGCAACCCCGATTGAAGCAGGCGAAGTAACCGTCACCGCAACGGTCTCCATCACCTACATCTGCTGAAGAACCTCTATCCAACCCCTCTTTTCTCTTTTTTTCAGCACTGCCACATCAGTACCGGAGAATACAAATGCTTAATGAGGAATATTGACAATATTCCTCCTAAAGAGAATGGATTAATCATCTCGGGATAATACAATGGAGCGAACGATTAGTTTTAAGGAACGCAGATATATTGAAGAGCTCCGTATCCTCACCAAATCAACTGCAATTGACTGTATAATCGACGACCGCTTTGACCGCCTGATATATATCATAACACCCGGCGACATGGGTATTGCCATTGGAAAAAGTGGTGACAATATCAAAAAAATGCAGAAGGTGCTCGGCAAGCGGATTGAGATGGTCGAGTATGCAGAGGATCGGGACCAGTTCATCAGGAACATCTTCAAACCTGCCGAGGTGTTGCAGGTTGTTTTCCCGGAAGGGGAAAACGGCGTGATCAGGGTAGGAGTCAGGAACAAGAATGAGGTGGGGATTGCCATCGGAAAAGGCGGCTGCACCATCGAGAAGGCACGCATGATCATACGCCGTTTCTTTGGCCCGGAGAGCGGAGATATCATCGTGGAGGAGGAGCATGGAGCCTGATATCTTCGAGACGCTTTGGGAAGTGATTGAGGAGCGGGCAACTGACACCAGTGGGAAGAAATCCTATGTCCGGTCACTCCTCTACCATCAGAAAGGAATCGACAAATCCCTTGAAAAAGTGGGTGAGGAGGCGATCGAATATATTCTTGCCGTAAAAGGGGGAGATTCGGAACGTATCACCTCTGAAGCAGCAGATCTCATCTTTCACCTGATGGTGAGCTTAAAAGCAGCAGATATCAATTTTGATTCTGTAAAAGAGGAGCTTTCTCTGCGAAGAGCAGGGATGAATCTCCACGATTAACCTTTTTTCACAACCGATAATCAGAAAAATCTCTGAGTTCGGGGAGCTGATCCCGGGTCACCGCTGACTCTGACAGGAGGGTTTCATCCATGAAAACCAAAGCATTCGTTCGGACAGCCAGTGCAATCCCGTCGCTCGGGCGGCAGTCGATTGAGAGATCACCCTGCTGTGTTTCAAGAGAGAGGGTGGCGTAATAGACACCATCGTCGATGGAATCGATCCTGACTTCCCGCAGCCCTGCTCCAAGTGCAGCGAGTGTGTCACTGAAGAGATCATGCGTCAATGGGCGTGGGGGCGGCGGACCATTGAGAGCAGAATGAATGGATACGGCCTCGAAGAAACCGATAAAGATTGGAATATAGCGTTCATCCACGGTTTTGAGAAGAACAACCGGTGCAACACCCAGATCATGTATTGCCAGATAGACCCCGGCCACCTCACAGGTGAGCAGCTCCATGAGCGTGTCAATGTCACTGCGGTTTATCAAGTTGTTGGTCATCCCTCTCGGATTCGACTTCCCTCCGGACGATAATAAGCCCGGATATAAGGCCAATTCCGATATTAAAGTAATACAGGATCATCCGCCAGAGCAGGACAAAGACACCAATAACCGATGTACTGATGAAGAGACCATAGATCGAACTGATCGAGATCTCGGCAACACCAGCACCACCCGGTGTGAGCGGGATCATCATGATGATTGCAATAATGAGCTGTGAAACAATTGATTCGAGGAAGTATGGCTCCTGCCCAAGTCCGATTAAGAGGATCGATGCAATAATGAATTCGAGGAACCAGAAGATGGAAGTGAAGATCAGGCCGAGAAAAAGACCAAACTTTCCCATCCCGATAAATTTACCGAGACTGAAATGGAAGTTATCCACTTCACGATCGACTTTTTCCATGAAACGCTCGACTCTGGCCATCTCCCACTTTTTTGTCAGAAAACCGGAGACAGTTCTCATCAGACGTTTCAGAATGAGGGGATTTCTGACAGAGAGGGCAAAGAGAACAACGCCAATCGTCACAACAGCCCAGGTAATGTAAATAACGGTATTGACGAGTGGAGGTAGGTTCACCTCTTTCCAGGCAGTGCCAAGGAGAAAAAGGGTTAGTGCTCCGCCAAGCCCGAATACGATGCCATCAAGGACGCGTTCCATGATCACAATGGCAGTTGCATCCCCGAGCCTGACATTCGCCCGATAGAGTTCATGCACCCTCACCGGCTCACCTCCTGCCTGGGAAGGGGTGATCCCGGCAAGAAAGAGATTGGCAAAGACGAGATTGATGCAATGAAACAGGCCGACACTATACCCAAGCGAATATGCCATCACCTTGATCCGGAGAGCCCAGACGATGAGGGCAAGAACATGAATGGTAAGAGCAAGGAGGATAATAAACGGGCTGAGGTTCCTGAGTGCAACGAGTGTGGACTCGTCAAAAGTGAAGTACAGGAGCCCTATGAGAAAGAGGGTGCTGATCCCAATTGAGATCCAGATCCATTTCTTATGTTGCGGATTCATTACAGCACCAGTACAACAAAAATTCTCTTATGAACAATTATCCGGCATTGTTAAAACGTCTTCTGGAAGTTATGCCGTGAAGAGATGGCGATCTCCGGTGATCCGGAAGAGGCCTGCCCTTACACCACAGTCAAGCCATCCATAGGCATAGCTGTATGCGGCAAGTGCTGAAGCGAAATCCTGCCGGCTATGATATACCTCACCCTTTCTCTTCCAGTCTTCAACACAATCCCGTATTATTCGACAGAGAGGATAAATGGGGCTTGATTCATCGGGTGCATCTTCAATTGAGAGGCAGGCTTCACTGAGCATCCACTGGTACCGTATTGTCTTCTCTTCAAGATGTTCCATACAATGTGAGGGAATCGAACCATGAAGACCTGAGATCTCTCTGAATAGTGATGGAACGATCAGAATACCAAGGTTTGCACCGGCATCAAGCCACCCATATCCATAGCACCAGGCGGCAAGGGCATTAACAGGATCGCCCTGTTTGTAAAAAACAACACCATCTTCAAGGTAGGCAAACGCCATCTCAAGGATATCATCCGCAATCCGAAGATAGGGAGATGCGGGGCTGAGCAATGGATATGTATCTTCAAGTGCTTCGGTGAAAGACCGGCAGAGGTTGGCAAGCAGAGCATTCATTTGATTGAATCCGCTTCAGGGGGAAGGCCGGCAAACAACTCCAGGTACTCACGTTCCATCATATGAAGATCCGCAGGGACGATCAGAATATGAAGTGGGGGCCCAAAATCCATTCTCATGAGTTCATCTCCTGTTCCTGCGATCACCACCGGATCATTCGATCCCGCCCGTGCAATGCCGACAAAGAGAGGGATGGTGATATTCAGTTTTGAACAGATCTCCCCGATGATTGCAATTGCTTCAGATATCCGCATATATCGATCGTTCTGAATATCCAGATATACGATCGTATGGAGGTTCTGGGAGCGGTTTGCTGCAATCACCTCAACAGGTGTGGTGGGCATCCACCGTGCTTCCGAGTACGGGAGCGAGCATGACTTTCCAAACCGGTAGTTCTGAAGACCGGAGAGACCGCAGACTGCACTTGCAATTGAGGCGGCATGGATGATTGTCGTCTGAATACCCCGCTCGGCTGCACGGATCCTGAGATCGGCATGGGTAGTTGAGACCATGGTATCCCCGGCCGTCAGAAAGACGGCGGATCCCGATTCTGCTGCATCCAGGATCGGATCCGGGTGCTGTTCAACATCCTCCCGCGAGAGAAGCCGGATTGGTTGCTGGTAGAGCGCTTCAAGAGCAGGGATATCCGCACCCATCAGCCGGGAGGTATAGGTTTCGAGAAAGACCGCATCTGCCTCACGAATGACTGCAAGTCCTTTTAAGGAGATATCATGCTCATCAAAGAGTCCAAGCCCGATAAATGTCAGCATAGGTATCCTCAATACTCAAATCGTGTGATCTGATCGACCATTGAATCGATGATATCACGGCACTGCCTGCGATCCGTTGCCGATATGAAATATACCGGTGTTCCCGGCCTGATCTCAAGAGCGGTGCGGATCTCCTCCTCAGTGACCGAATATTCGAGATCGGCTTTATTTGCAACAACAATGAGCGGAACAACGGCATTTCCTTCGACTATTGCCTTCAGTTTCAATGCGCGGACCATCTGATCGGGACGTGTAACATCCACCATCAGGATCACCCCCATTGCATTCCGTGCAAGCTGTGGTACGATCGGGTCAAACCGTTCCTGACCGGGAGTGCCATAGATATTGATATCAAAACCCTTGCTTGCCATATGGCCGATATCAAGAGCAACGGTTGTTGGGGTGCCAAGTACCCCGAGGCGATCGACCGACATGCCGCTCTCGGAGATATTCTTGACAAAAGTCGTCTTGCCGCTGTTTGAGGGGCCGGTGACGACGATCTTCGGGATATAGGGGACAATATGACCTTCGGTGACAATATAGGGGAGGGAACGTGCCGGGAGTGGAAGCCAGGATACGATATGAAGGGTGAAGTAGTTGAAGAAAGAGACAACTCCCGCTCCCGACTGAAGAGTAATAACGAGATCACAGGGAGTTTCGCTGAGGATTGAATTGAGTGTCTCCTCACCAAAGAGATTGAAGTACTCAAAGGCGATTGTAACCGGTTTCTCTGATCCAAGATCATCAAAGAGGGAGACTGCGCCGGCAAATTCAAAGTAGTCGGAGAGGACATCAAGATAGACGACGATAACGTCAATATCTTCCTCTTTGACAATTTTCCGGATTAAATCACGCCATGCTGCCCTGCATGCACTCTGGTCGGGATTTTCTCTCGCGATCGCTTCGACATCAGACTGGTCAAGGAAACTGATCAGTTCATCATAACAGTCCAGATGATAGTGGCTCTGTGTTGCAATATCATTAAAGTAGGCATCTTTGCTGGTAAACGGCGCAATAACTAATGTTTTCTTGCCGGAAACGACAGCAGTATGGAGCATTGAAATCAGGAAATGCTGTCCGTCTGCCTCCGGCTCGATCGAGAAGAGAACCCTGCTCCCATCAGGAATCCCTCCTTCAAGCAATCCATCCAGCGCATCAATTCCAGTATATATCATCATTCCACCACCAGTTTCCCATTTGGATCAAATGAATACGGAAGCCACGGAGTCATCCGTCCTCCAAGGCCAACGACCCTCAGTTCAAAGCTATCTGTCCCTTCTCTCACTTCAACCACCCCGTTCATCAGCTGTTTAATCACCGAGATGGTACGGGCATCAAAAGACTCGTTGTTTAAGGTATACAGCCCGATCCACTCGTTCTTCTTGATCTTGGCAGAGATGACATGGACAAACTGATACATCACCTCCAGTTTCCGGTACATCAGGAATGTTGAGAGAGAACTTACACAGAACCGAATCGGCGGCGGAAAAATACCGGGTTTTGGATTCTTCAGGCTCTCATCGACGATGCCTGCAAACATCTTGCTCATCTTGATACTGATGCCGGTTAAGTCAACCGGACTTGCAACGAATTTCATCCGGTCGGTATCAGGCACATTCGGGAGATCACTCTTGGTGATCGCATCGATGATCGCAAGGGTTCTCCTCTCGGTTCCATTCAGCTTAAAAAAATTCAGGATCTCGGATGCCCGTTCATCTGTCGAGAGAAGAACCGAGTATTCACTTTCAGAAGGAAATGAGAGATTATATGCAATCCGCTCAGCACCTGATAACGGAGGTGCCAGTATGAGTACATTCGCACCCGAGGTCAATCCGCCGAGTTGATCATCGAGTGCAGGGATACCGAACTGGTAGCTGTACATAATATACTACGTGTTATGTCATCCCTATTTTTAACAATGCGCCTACAATGATACCCAGGGCAACAGTATACAATGATACAAGTATCGCCCACCGTTTTCCTATTTCCCTGATTAAAACAGCAATTGTTGAGATACAGGGGATAAAAAGGACACAGACGACTGCAAAGATATAGAGCTGCATACCCGACAGGACAGCACCGAGATCGGCGGTGCCCGCAAGAACTGCCAGCGTCTCAAATGCCATCTCTTTCCTGAGGATACCAAAGAGAAGAGCGGTGGCGGCAAATCCCGGAAGCCCGAGGACAGCCTCGGAATAGGGGGTTATTATATCCTGGAATGCCGACACGAGTCCGATATACTCAAAGATCCCAAGGAAGACACTGGATACGAGGAGGAGCGGTATAGCAATGAAGAGAAATTCATAGAGACGTGCCCATGCCTTCTTCACAACCATATCGGGCCGGGGAACCCGGAGTGCCGACATCTCAAGGATCATCCCATACTGCTGGCCGGGCGTCACCTTCGAGAGTACGATCCCAGTTACAAAGACGAGGAGGAAGACGATTCCATAGACGGAGAATGCAGCGGCGAGACCGATAAAGGAGGCAACGATTCCGGATATGACAACAGTTCTGGCTGAACAGGGGATCATCGTAACGAGGACTGATGCAATGATCCGCTCTCTTCGGGTTGCGAGGAGACGGACACTCATCAGTGCCGGGACACTACATCCAAACCCAAGAACCATCGGGATGATCCCCTGCCCATGCATCCCGAAATGGTGCATTGAGCGGTCTGCGAGGAACGCGGCACGGGTGAGATACCCTGAATCCTCGATGATCGAGATGACCAGATAAAAGATGAAGACATAGGGAAATGCGATCCCCATGCCGGCCTGAAGGGCGATGATCACAGACAGGCCGATTGCTGATGCGATTCCAGGGAGATTGAGAGCGAGGAATGGTTCGATTGCATAGAGATCAAAGAAGGAAACGATCAGTTCCTCAAAGAATGCCCCTACAGTGAAGACGAGCAGGAGTATCACGATGATCATGGCGATCAGGATGGGGATACCGGGAAATGCCCGTGTCAGAATCGTGTCAAGATCGAACCGTGGTGGGCGGGAATGCAGCCTGATTACCTCCTCTGCCAGTGCATGAGAGAAGTTGTGCCGGTTGGTCGCGATGATCTGATGCGGCGTCATATTATGTCGCTTCTCGATCTCTGCTCCAAGTCCCTGTGCCGAGTCTGCGAGATCGTCTGATCCCTCCGGGCGTACGAGCGCCTGGAGAGCAGTACTTCTCTCGATACCAAAGATCTGTGTGAGGCTCCGGGCGGCTGCTTCGACATGGTGATCGTAGGGAACACTGACTGTCGGGATGGGGGGGGTTCCTCGTGCAAGATCGATGATCGCCTCCATATTCTTCCCCTCAGATGCAACCGTCGATATGACCGGTGAACCGATCTTCTCTGAGAGGAGGTCGTAGTCGATCTCTATCCCGTACTTTTCTGCTTCATCGACCATGTTCAGGACGACAACCATCGGGATTTTGTATTCTGCAACCTGAAGGAGGAGGTAGAGGTTCCGTTCGAGATGGGTGGCATCCAGGACAGCGATGAGTATATCCATCTCCTTCCGATTCAGAATTCCCCGAACAAGCGTCTCTTCTTCAGACTCGCCTTCAAGAGAATAGATACCGGGGAGATCGATGAGTTCGATCATCTCGCGCTGGAAACAGACATTTCCACGCATCAGATCGACAGTGGTACCCGGATAATTGCTGACTTCAACCCCGAGGCCTGTTAAATGGTTGAAGATGAGTGATTTTCCCACACTCGGGTTTCCGATGAGCGCGCATGAGAGACGTCCGGTCATATCCTTCTCCGTGCATGGATCTCGGATGCGACCTCGGGGGAGAGGGCGATATCACATCCTTTCACCGAGATGACGACGGCTTCATTGTGGAGTTTTCTCCGTATGGTGATCGGTTCACCCTCGATAACACCAAGATCGATCAGCCTCCGGTGGCGGCCCGGACAGCGGACGAAGGTGACGGTAAGAGGCTCACCTTCCGGGAAGGAGATGAGTGGTTCGGATTCTGGAGGGGTGGAACAGGAACGCACTCCATGTACCGGGCATCTTCCTCCTTTTGTCTGCATGAATGAATCGAGGGCTTCGACCGTCTCTTCGGAGATATCATGTTCCAGGAGGCATGCTTCACGGGAGGCAGCCTCTGCCTCAAGACCAAGTGTCTCTTTCAGAAAGCATTCAAGAACGGCATGTTTTCGTGCAATCATCTCCGCAGCTCTTCTTCCTGCCGGTGTAAGGTGGTAGCCGGAAGAGCCCCGGGAGACGATGAGTTCCTGATGCATGCACTGTTCAAGTGCAGTGGAAATTGATGCCTCCGGTTGAGAGAGATGAGAGAGGATCCTCTCCTGTGTAGGAATTTTACCCTCCTGCTGGATCAGAAGGATGGTTTCAAGGAGATCTTCCTCAAGGGAGGTCTGCATATACAGAGTATCTGAGTTGTAAATGATATAGTGTGCCATTTGGGGGAAAATACGTGCATCTATATGGAGCTGGATACAATTACCGGATATGGGAAGCGGGGTGAACGCAGAAGTTGCCGGGGTGCTTGAGAGGGTTGCCGATCTCCTGCTTGTGATCGGTGAAAATCAATTCAAAGTTCGTGCATATCAGCGCGCAGCAGAGGCGGTGCGGAGGAGCCCGCACGCTGTTTTGACAATGACCCGGAATGAACTGATGGAACTTGACGGCATCGGAAAGGGTACATCAGAGGCCATTCATGCTATTGCCGAGACCGGAACCTGCACTGAACTTGAATCCCTGATGGAGAAGGTGCCCCCTGACCTTCCACAACTGCTTGAGCTGGATGGTGTTGGGCCAAAGACGGTGCAGAAGCTCTGGAGTCACCTGAATATCACCTCACTTGCAGAGCTTGAGACCGCAGCCCGGGGACGGCGGATCCGGGGTTTGCGGGGGTTTGGTGAGAAGAAAGAGGAGGAGATCCTCCGGGCGATCAGGGTCTATAAGAACAGATCCGGGAGAATGCTCATCTCTGAAGCAGAGGAGATTGCCGGGGAGATTGCCGCCATACTCGTTCCAGGAACATATGAGTATGCCGGATCGCTCAGGCGCGGCAGGAGTACGGTCGGCGATATCGATATTGTGACGACCGAGCCTGCGCAATTGGTCAATCCCGGGATCAGGGAGATTGCAAGCGAGATGATCGATGAGGGGATGAAGAAGACCTCATTCTTCTATCGCGGGAAACGAATCGATATCCGGTTTGCAGATACAAAAGAGTTCGGTGCAACGCTCCTGTACCTCACCGGCTCAAAGGAGTTTAATATCCGGCTCCGTGAACGGGCGATTGCACGCGGGATGCAGCTGAATGAATACGGGCTGCTCAATAAGAAGAATGGAGAGATGACCCGGTGTGCAACCGAGGATGAGGTCTTTTCGCTCCTCGGCCTTCACTTCATCCCCCCTGAACTCCGGGAGGATCGCGGCGAGGTTGCTGCCGCCGGGACCGGAACACTCCCCGTTCTCATTGAGCGATCCGATATCAGGGGGGATCTCCATGCTCATACGAGGGGATCAGATGGATCCCTCTCGGTTGATGAGCTGGCGGCTACCGGAGATGCACGTGGATATGAGTACATCCTCTGTTCTGATCATTCCGCCTCACTCGGGGTTGCACGGGGGCTCACTCCGGAAGGGATTCGTGAGCAGGCACATGAGATCGAGATCGCAAACCGAAACCATGAATGCCGGATCCTCGCTGGTATCGAGGTGGATATCATGACAGACGGGAGCCTGGGGCTGCCTGATTCGGTGCTCGCCGATCTTGAGATTGTTATCGCCTCGGTCCACTCCTCACTGCACCAGGAGGGTGATCAGTTCACCCGGCGGGTGATAACAGCGATTGAGAATGAGCATGTCGATATCATTGGCCATCCTACGGGGCGGCTGATTGGGAGGAGGGAACCATCTGCCATCGATATTCCACGCATCCTTGAAGCTGCGAAAGAGTCAGGGGTTGCCGTTGAACTGAATGCTTCACCATACCGGCTCGACCTTGATGATATTTATTTGAAGACGGCAAAAGAACTAGGAGTGAAGATTTCAATCGGGACTGACTCCCATGGACCGGGAGACTTTGACGCGATGAGATATGGCGTGACAACGGCCAGGCGTGGCTGGTGTGGGGCTACGGATATTCTGAATACCTGTTCATTACCCGGATTACTGGACTTTTTCAGATGATACACAGGCTATATGAATACCTGCTGATGCGGGAGATCAACACTCCCCCCCGTGAGATCTGCTTTATGCTGACGGCTGCAGATCTCCGTTCCGCTCCGGAGCGGATCAACGATGTCGTCGGGTGGGTTGAGGATCTGCCCGGGATCGGGACGCTGACCTTCCATATCGATACCGATGATCTCTCCTGCGTGACACCGTTTACCGATGAGCTGAAGGCGGTATCCCGGCATGCCCGTCTGGAGCTGCATCTGAAAGATGAGGTGTTTCTTTCAGGAGTAGGGCTCCCGGTTCTGATCGTCGTTGGCAGGAGCGGCCGGGAAGAGATAACAGAGAGCATTCAGAAGATAGCGGATGAGGGAGTTGATCCCTGTGATCTTACCGAGGAGACGATTGAGTCACATCTCACCTTCAGATCTGCACCTGACCTGATCATCAAGACCGGCGGGAGTTATCTCACTGATTTTCTCATCTGGCAGTCGGTCTATTCCGAACTCTTCTTCCTGGATGTGAACTGGGAGTTCTTCAGAAAGACCGATCTCCTCCGTGCCATCAGGGATTTTCAGTCACGCGCACGACGGTTTGGGGCCTGATCGTCTTCTCTGATCATAGACCCGGATCGCCCTGAGCAGATCTATTTTCCGAAACTGCGGCCAGTATGGTGCGCAGAAGTAAACGGACGATTCATTCCCGTTTGCAAGCCAGGGGAGGAAATTTGAGGTCCGGCATTCGTTTCCGGTTCGTATAATCAGGTCAACCGGCGGGAGACCGAGGCCGCCGTAGAGGTTCTCCTCGACCATCGCCGGGGTAATCTCATCAGATCTGAGGGTACCCGCCCGGACCTGTGAGACGAGGCGGCGGGCGGCATGGACGATCTCATTCCTCCCCCCATAGGCGATGGCGACATTGAGGTAGTGGTTGCGGTACTGTTTTGTTGCTTCCTCTGCCTCTTCGACACAGGCAAGGACATCGTCGGGGAGGAGATTCTTGTCGCCGACCATCCTGACCCGGATCTTGTTTCTGTGTACCCGCTCATCTGTGAGTACTTTTAAGAACCGGTCCTTGAAGAGCTCGAAGAGTTCTGCCAGCTCTTCATCGCTCCGCCTGAAGTTCTCGGTCGAGAAGGCATAAAGGGTGATGTGTTTAATCCCAAACTCCTTTGCCCATTCGAGCATCGTCTCGGTGGTATTCGCACCCTGCCGGTGCCCGAACCCCGTCTTCTGCCCCATCTCTTTTGCATATCGCCGGTTGCCATCCTGGATGATCGCGATATGGGTCGGGGTATGGTTGATGGTCGACTTCAGGATGCGAAAGTAGAGGGGTTCTAAGAGGGATCGCAGTGTCATAACGTTTCTATCTCCACGATCATGCCGTTATTTGGGTACCGTTCGATGATCTCAAGGTCAAGGCCCGGTGTTCCTTTCAGGTCATCAAGGAGCCACCATTCGCATTCAACACTGCCATCCGGCAGGATTTCAAAGCTCCCTTCTTCGAATGTGGCGAGGATATCACTGAGATCGGTGGTGGATCTGATCCTGCCATAGACGATGGTGCCGTCGTCGGTGATCTCATCGAGGTTCCGGGCGGTCATGGTGGCTATTCTGATCAGCCGTTCTCTCAGCTGGACGGCGTCCTTGAAGCCGGAGGAGCAATAGTGCACCTTCGGATCATCGGTGATCTCTTCAGCCCAGTCCTTTGCCCCCTTTATTGCGTTATAAAGGCCTTCTTCCGACTCCATACCGCGTCTCCGCATCTCGTCTGCACAGGTCTCGCCCCATTCAAGTTCGTTGATATTGAAGAAGTCGAGGAGCGGGAGCATCGGCCTGAGGTTCCCGATGCCGGGGAGGGAGGGAACTTCGATCCCGATAGCAAAACCCATCTCTTTTGCACGGCGTGCGGATGACGGGTAGTTCGTCTCCATGATGTGATCCCAGACTTCATACGGCGGGTGCATCCGGATCTCATCGACAACGCCGGATAATGCGGCTAAATCTGCTTCTGTCGGGGCCCGGCCGGTGTAGAGATGGATCTGGTGTTTCTCTCCGAAGTGATCTTTTAGGAGCTTGCAGTAGCGAGCCGTTCGTTCAATGAAGAGGAGGGGCTCGCCGCCTGTTACGCCGGTGCCGAGCGCATCCATCGCTTCTGCCTCGGCGATGAGATCGGCATCTGAGTGAACCGGCTTGTCATTTGCGAAGACGACATCGAGATCCTTCCGCTCGACCGAGAGCGGGCAGTACCAGCAGGTGCGGTCACAGAGGCCGGTGACGAAGAGGACGAGCTTTGCCCCCTGGTAGCAGAGGATGCAGCCGTCGCTTAAGTTCTCCGGTCGGAGGTTCTCGGCCCGCTCCATGAGGCCGGATACGAGTTCATCATAGTCCATGGGATCGCCTCGCGGGGATGGTAGTGGGCATGTGGATTGAGAGGGAGGTGGAGAGTGTCATTTGGATCTGTGCATCTGTATTGATCACGGGAGAGTAAAACAGTATGCGGAAGCGGGATCAGGTCATGCGGAAAGGGGATCGGGTCATATGGAAAGGGGATCGGGGTATGCGGAAAGAAGTCAACGGTGAAGTGAGAGAGCTGTCCTGAGGAGTAGCTTTTTCATTACGATGATGCTATGTATCATCATGCCGAGGCGATTGAACCGGTCACAGACGAGCGGATCGGATACCGGACGGTCTGATACCAGACGATCAGATTGTCCGCGATCAGATGATGCCCTGTCTGAGGTGATCGGGTTCATCCTGATTATTGCCATTCTCATGATCTTCCTCTCCCTCTGGATGGTCTATGTTGTTCCTGCGGAAGGGCGCCAGCAGGAGATCGAGCATATGAATTATGTCCGGAACTGGTTCACGCAATATAAGATCACGGCGGATTCGTTGTGGGTGAATCATGAGCCGAATGATCCCTATAAATCACTTACCGGTGTAACCTTCTCGAATTCGCTCACCCTTGGATCACAGGGTGGTGCAACACAGGCTGGGGGATTGTTCCTGCCGGTGATGAGCCCGATCGGATCTACCGGGGCTATTGCAGTGGCGAATCAGCCAGCCGCATCCGGTGGTGTGGAGAGAATTGAGATAAGAAAGGATGGCAATCCGAATCCTGATATAGAGTTCTATATGGGCAGACTTGAGTATGACGCAACAAATCATTACTGGATCCCTCAGTCATACTATTACCAGATGGGGGGCGTCTTCCTCAAACAGCCATCCGGCACGGTGGCACGTGTTTCTCCGTTGATAAATTTTGAGACATCCGGTACATTTATTGCCCTTTTAGAGCTGGCAGGAGCCGGTCAGATTGGACTTTCCGGGCAAGGACCGGTTCGTGTCGATACAAAGATGACGAACCGGACAGAGAGCTATTCCCTGATACCTGCACCAGCCACACCTTATTCAAATATTACCATCTATCTGGAGGACGCCAGTGTTGCACGCGGGTGGGAGAATGCCCTGAAGGAGTTGCGATTCCAGTCTAACGTATCGACTGCTGCATGTAATATTTATCGCAATCCCACAGATGTGGTCAGAATCGACCTCCAGGGGGGCCCTGAAAAAATCCAGTACAGATATATATATTACACCGTCTCGGTGCAGTCAATTGCAACAGGAGCTACATGATGCAACAGAATTCTGCAGTTTCTGAGGTTATAGGATCAATCCTTCTCATTTCACTGGTGGTACTTGCGGTGGCTATTGTTGGTGTTGGGTTCCTCTCTCAGCCACCGCCTGTGCAGACACAGGATCTGAATGTGATTGCTGGCAATACAACAACCACGCTTTTTATTTATCATGATGGCGGAGATTCGATGGTTCCCGGAGAATTTGCCCTTCTTCTTGATGGGAATCCTGTCGATCCAATCCCGGCGCCATCCGGGGGATGGCCGTGGGAGATTGGTGAAGTGCTCGAAGTACCGATAACTACAACGCCTCAGCGCATTCAGATCGTCTCGTTACGCGGCGGGCAGCAGAATCTTATCCGCGAGATAAGTATCGGGCAGGTTACGGGAGGCGGTGTGCCAATCACGCCAGGGCCGCCGCCAACTCCAGGGCCGGGGGGCCAGTGTACCCAGGAGGAGCTGGATGATTATGCTGAGGAATATCTGGAGGATAATTATGTGGAATATTTCTCTGAAAAGCTCGATAACGATGCGGTTTATTTTACGCGGTTGACACGTGGTTCAACAGGACAGACATATGTGAGAGGCTGGGTTAATCTTACAATTAATAGTACTAATTCATACATTATTCGAAGTACAACAGGGAGAATGAATCTGAACCTGGGAGATTTGTTGTCAATACGTTATGTAGATAGCAACCAGGGATCTGCAGATATATTCTCAGTTGGCAATAAAGGATGGTCATTCTCCGGAGATGACACAGATATTTATGTAAATAACGTGGAATACACAGGAAATTTAGTGGATAGCTGGATCACGTCATTTACGAATTTTCAATCTACACTTGAATTTAAATCAGTTGCAACAGGAGGGGGGGTGCAGACGAGGTTGGTTGTTGAGAATCAAACACTCGTAGATCAGGTCAATAATAATGATTATGAATTGATTAATATCAGACCTGCTGAACCGACACTACTGATCCTGAACTTTCCCTCTGAACAGGGAAAGCCTATTCGATTTATTGGAAAAGTAGATCAGATCAAAGAAGATACAACGACCATTTACCCCTGATAAACAAAGGAGTATACAATGCAGTCCATAAACGATCCCAAAACCCTTGCCGCCTCAGAACTAGTCGGGACCCTGATCCTCTCCGCTTTGATTGTGCTCGTCATCGGGATCGTTGCGGTGACGCTCCTCTCCCAGGGGCCGCCTGTGGAGGTACCGGCGCTGCGGGTGGATATCCATAATGACTCGGGGGCACTGGTTCTGATCAACCGGGGAGGGGATACCCTGTTCCGGGAGAAGACCAGAATCTTTGTGGATGGCGTGGAGCAGACCGCTAATTTTATTCTTGACGGTGAGAGCTGGGTGGAATATGGTGCCGGGGACTGGCTTGTCCTTCCCGGAATGTTCAGGGACGATGTGAGTGTTCAGATTGTTCATACCGGGCCGGAAGTGCCGGCACTCCTCTTCACAATCGGGGATATCGGGGTACCACCAGGGCCGGGGCCGGATACCTATCAACTTACTCTCGTTGCCTCACCAGCCGGAGCGGGGACGCTGACAGGTGCAGGCTTTTATCAAGCCGGAGCGGGAGTCCCTGTCAATGCGGTAGCTAATCCGGGCTGGATATTCAGCAACTGGACAAGAAATGGCGTATTAGTCAGTGCATCACCGGGTTTTACCTATACAATGCTGGCAGAAAGTGTGACATTGGTGGCAAACTTCGAGATAGATCCAACGGTGAAATATAATCTCACACTTGTTGCCGATCCGTTATCAGGTGGAACGGTCAATGGTTCAGGCTTCTATGAGGCTGGAGAAGTAGTTCCCGTATCTGCAGAACCAAACGCAGGCTACCTGTTCATCAACTGGACACAGAACGGCGTGGAGATATCCAATACATTAGCATTCAACTTCACGATGCCGGCAGGAGATGTAACCCTTGTGGCGAACTTTATTGAGGCTGTCACCTATACTTTGACGCTTCAGGCAGATCCCGAGACAGGAGGCGTTGTAACAGGAGGAGGCAATTATACACAGGATGCTGACATTCCAATTACTGCTCTACCAACATCAGGCTACACATTCATCAGCTGGACAAGAAATGGCAATGTAGAGAGTCTCAATGCGAACTTTACCTACACTATGCCAGCTGAAGACGTAACCCTTGTTGCGAACTTTGACCCACCTGGAGTCAGTGGTTTTACTGCCGAGGCGTGGGTCAGGTGGAACAAGAATCCAACACCGAATAATAATGATCAGCAGTGGGCAACGATCGTAATTGATGGTGATGCAGATGGGAACAGCCGTTATCACTTCCAGCATGATAGGGTGAATTCCAGATTTGAATTTGCTATCCGTACTGCAAACACTCAAAGAACGTTCCGCCAGGGGACTACTACCCCCATGCAAGGAGTCTGGTACTATGTTGTCGGCGTCTACAACGAGGAGACAGGCCACCTCCGCATCTATGTGAATGGAGTTGAAGAGAACAGTGCTTCCGTCAGTACGGACGGACTGATCCCTTCACCTGGCAGATACCAGGTTGGTGGTCCGGCTGGTATCGAGTGGCCCGGTCCTACATCGATGCAACGGAAATTCAACGGCAACATCCTCTGCCTTGGGACACATGAACGGGCCTTCACCCCGCAGGAGATCCTGGATAAATACAATGCCGGATGCCCGCCGGTAGTTGCCTTCACTGCCAATGTCACCACAGGTGAGACTCCGCTTGCGGTCCAGTTTACCGATCTGACCACGCATTCTCCGACTGCATGGGCATGGGACTTCGGGGATGGAGGCACCTCAACACTCCAGAACCCCACACACACCTATCTGGCGGCGGGAACATATACCGTCAGCCTGACGGTAACGAAGAAGGATGTGAATAATCTAGATGCGAACGTGACCGGGACGAAGATTGATTATATCACGATAGAAGAGGAGTCTTTTGTCGACTTCGTCATCGATGAGAATGTCTTTGTGTATGGGAATGTACTGAATTTCCAGGGAGGTAATGTCAATGGTCCTGGAGCAACTGTGGTTATTACCGGCGGCCTTGTCACCTCAGATTTAAATCAGGGCGCAGCTGTTGCAGTTTCAACCATATACATTGATGGAAATGTGAATCTCGATGTGGGAAGCGCAGGGCTTGGATCTTCTGTTCAGCCAGGGAACATCTATGTGAACGGAAATATGAGGTTATGGATGGGAAAACGGCATATCTATGGGGATGTTTATGTTAACGGCAACTTTGATCTGAAAGATGCCCGCATCCATGGAAATGTGTATGTTGATGGCGACCTGACCTTGGGGGACACCCCATGGCTTGCAGATGATGCACGGATATATTATACCGGGACGATTACCCATCCGGCAAGTTACCCGGCAGATATCCTTGCCAAATGCATCCCCCAGGCAACGGTCCCCGGATTCGACATGCCAGACCAGGAGATCCCGCCTGCGAAAGCCGCTGACTGGTATGCAGCACGCGGGTACGCCTCCGGCGGAGCTTTGACAAGCAATATGAAGGTATTTGCTGACAGTTACTCGTTTGAACCAACCGGAGATATGAATGCACAAAACGTCATTATCATCGCACGTGATGGAGATATAACCTTACGAAGGTGGGGCGGCAGTGTCACCGGTGTCCTCTTCGCACCCAAAGGAAAGGTGACATTTCTTGGAGATTCATTCGAAGGACTGGTCATCGCCCGCGACGGGTTCTTTGTTGAGAGTGGCGGGACAGAGGTTACCTTCAAAAATCTTGACCAGTATATCGGAGATCCGAATGATTATCCATTCTGATATGAGGGCGGGGATTTCAGCAACCATAGTGAAAGAACAATGCAGAATAGAATAAATCATAGAATACAGCAGGAGCATAAATGAAATCTACCTCAGACGCAGTCTCCCACGTAATCGGCGTATCCCTGATGATCGCCCTTACAGCCCTGTTTGCAATCATCATCTATAATTCAGTCTTCAGCCTAACCCCCACAATCGTCCAGCCGCCGTACATGGTCATTGAGAGCGAACTCCATGATCCTGATGGCACACCCTACATCGAACTCCGGCATAAGGGCGGGGATACCATTTCCCTGAACACAACCGGGAGGCAGGGCAACTGATCCTCTATGTGGATGCCAATTATGTCGAGAGTACTCAAGGGGGCCAGTACCATAGGATTCAGGGGAATCACCGGATGCCATCGGGTCGGAGGGCCTGATGGAGTTACAATTAGCAGGAGCAACCAACGATTATTCGACGGCGAGATCCGCGGCCTCAGCACCTATGAGCGTGCCTTAAGCCCGGCCGAGATCCAGGCCCGGTATGATGCCGGTCTGCCCTGAGGATACGCCTACTATCTGCCAACTAACATGGATTGGAGGCCAATCACCCGATCAACTTTTTTCCGACACAACGACACTCCATACGAACGTTGAGCGTCTCAATCGGAAACAACAACTTCTATATGCCAGAACAGAGATAAAATGAGGAAGCGCGATAATAGTCTAGTGGTAGGACAGGGGCTTCCCAAGCCTCTAGCCCGGGTTCGAATCCCGGTTATCGCATAAAGGGGACATTACAGGTCTCAATACTCTAACGGCAAGCGGAACACTACGGCGGCTACGTAACCTGGGGTTCCTGAACCAGCATCCCCATGCATCAGCGACATATTATACCCCAACTGAACAATTGCTTCAACCGGAAGAGGAGGAGGGGAGACCAGTAGAAGAAGGAGAGGGCATCGGATGGGAGCAACTTATGCACAGAGACACCGACATCCTAGATGGAGGGGAGAGCTTACCTGCCATGCCTGAGGGATTACCTGCCATGCCTGAAGGATTACCTGCCATGCCTGAAGGATTACCTACCATGCCTGAGAGCTTACCGGCCATGCTTGAAGAAGCCATCAGGAATCTCGGGCAGAGAAGTCCGCCGGAACAGGTACAACAGGTCATTGCAGAACTCTGTAACATTCGGCCCTATACTGCGGATGAACTTGCTACGATCATAAAAAGAAATAAAAAATGGATATTTCGGAGTTATCTCTCTCCTATGATCAAAAATGGAACTCTTGAATATTTATTCCCATCAAATCCCAGACACCCCATGCAGGCCTATCGAACAAAGAAATGATGGAAGACAGGTTGGCGCTTCCTAAACAGTGGAGTTTGTCAAACAGATTCTTTGCAGAAAAGGGGGTTGTACCAAGAGCAGTCGTTATGCTTCACCAGAGAATTGGATGTATCTGAAACGCCATGCTACACATAATGGATATAATACTTCGAAATAAGGAGGGTGAGTTCATCTTCCCCTTCAGACTCCCCTCCTGTGTTTCCTCACCTGAGTTCACCCCACGGACAGGATCTGATCCATATCAGGGGATTTGGGGATCAGACCTTCAGGCGATTCGCAATTTCTCAGACTGATACAATCACTTCGCCTTTCCGTATCATAAGGCCGATGAAAGGACAAAGACACCCGTGATCAGGCTCAGGATGCCCATAAGCAGGAGCTAGATTCCAATGGGCATTATCAGGATGAGCGACCTGTCCATCGGGAGTGGTGTTAAACCGATCAGGATACCAAAGAGAACCGGGAAGAACCCACCGATGCCGAGCATAACACGGAAGTGCAATTCATTCGGGGAGTGGCAAATCGTACCCGGAATCGGTAGCAACAACCAACTGATAATTATAAATACGAAAGTTTTATCCTTTATCAAAGTTATAATCAATGTTAAATAAAACAATACATCACCGAACGGATATGCCGGATACCCAGAAATTGGAGAAAAGGTTTGATTATTTCACTTAAAATAAAAACCTTACATCATACAATCATACACTCAACATTCCGCACCGTATTCCAGATAAAACAAGAGGGATTATAGCCTTAATGAAGACAATAGAGTGAAAAATGTGGTTCTGATACAGGATGGCTGCGAAAACAATACTCACAGTTGAGGATGATCCCGTAATCGCGAAGATCCTGAGTCTCAGACTTTATAAACTTGGATATACTGTCCTGGGTAACGCCACTTCTGCAGATGCCGCTTTTATTATGGCTATCGAGCAGAATCCGGATCTTGTCATTATGGATATCGGACTTGAAGGGAAGGCAAATGGTATCATTGCAGGCAAATATCTCTACCATTTCTTTTCAAAACCGATAGTATTCTGCACTGCTCACTCAGGAAGCAAAGTGGTCGAAAATGCAAAACAGGCTATGCCACTTGGTTTTATTGTAAAGCCTTTCAATGACAAGGATCTCTTTAATGCGATTGAATTTTCCCTGAATTCATTTGCTTCATACAAACCAAATAACATGCCTTCACAAGACTTACAGGATCTTGTAAATCTTGATCTGAGTATCATGTTTCTGGATAGTTCAGGGCGGATTATCTATTATAATCCTTATTCTGAGCATCTGACGGGGATTCCATATAAGAAGGCCTTTTTCATGGGTATTCAGCAGGTCATTGAGTACGATTATAAATCAACCATCGGGTCTCAGAATCCATCGCTCCTCGAAACTATCCGTGAAGTGTCGGCGATTGGCCGGCCGCTTGATATCGTGATCAAAACAATCAAATCAGGAAAGAGAAAGGCGCTGGAGCTGACTGCACGCCCTCGAAAAGATACGCATAACAACATAATAGGATATATGATAAAATTAGAAGAGGACTTCGTGAAAACACGTGCTCTGAATCAATAATCCCACTCAACAAGAGCATGTTCTGATGACAGCATATATGTCGATACGAAGACTGCTTCTAACAGGTCAGTACCCCCGATCCTGACTTCTCCGTTTATTTGATCATCCGTGATGATCGAAATCATATCAGCATCATGAGGTATCATTCCGATAGCATTTTGTCCCTTCTGTGAGTAATAGTGTAAACAGATACAGAGAATTGTATACAATGAAGTACAGCGAATCACAGATGAATAACAGAGGGATTAGGATCTCGTACTCATCCCCAATCTATCAAGGTACATGAACTCTTCTTCAATCTATGCAATCAGTCTGATCACCGAGAATAAAAAAGGCGTTCTCCGCGATATCGCAACCACTCTGGCCGAACAGAATGGGAATATTCTGACGATCCAGCAGGAGATCATCAAACGCGGACCTGAAGCTGGCTTAGCATGGGTGGATCTTGAGATCGAGGTGGATGATAACTTCGGATCAATCGTTGCTGCGCTGACTGCCCTTCCCCAGATCATTGAGGTGGAGACCCATGAGACCTTCTCAAAGATCTTCGGCCAGCGGGTGATCATCATCGGCGGCGGGGCACAGGTGGCACAGGTGGCAATGGGTGCGGTGAATGAGGCGGACCGCCATAATATCCGGGGAGAGCGGATCTCTATCGATACCATAGCACTTGTCGGGGAAGAGACGCTCGCACTCGCTGTCGATGCGGTGACCCGCCTCCCCCGTGCCTCGATCCTGGTGCTTGCCGGATCGATTATGGGTGGAAAGATCAGCCAGGCAGTCGAAAATGTCAAGGCAGAAGGAATACCGGTTATCGCCCTGAAGATGGCAGGAAGCGTCACAAAACACGCTGATCTCGTCGTCACCGACCCAATCCAGGCAGGAGTCTTTGCCGTGATGCATGTCTCGGAGAAGGCAATCTTTGACATCGGCAGAGTAAAGGGCCGTGAATTCTGAGAAGAGAGTTTTTCCACAACAGTAATTCTCAAAAAGTGATCGAAACCATGAAAGAAATGGATGATATAATTCAGCAGGCAGTTTCCATCCTGCAACATGACGGTTTAATCGTCTACCCGACTGAGACGGTGTATGGGCTTGGCGGGGATGCCTTTTCGGATAGTGCAATTGAGCGGGTCTATGAAGCAAAGAACCGACTCAGGGGAAAACCGATCTCAATTGCAGTCTCGGATATCGAGATGCTCGCCTGTGTGGCACACCTCAATCCTGCGGCAGAAGCATTCATCAACCGGTTCCTTCCCGGTCCCGTGACGGTGATTCTGAAAGCAAAGAGCTGTGTCCCGACAGAACTGACCGGCGGTACCGGGATGATCGGCATCCGCTGGCCGGATCATACGATCGCACTCTCTATCATCAGTGAGCTGGATGCCCCGATCACCGCAACCAGCGCCAACATCTCAGGCGACATCTCACCGAGAACGCGGAATGACGTGAATGTCCGGCACGAACTCTTTGTTGACGGCGGAGAGCTGCCGGGAACGCCGAGCACGGTTGTGGATCTCGCATCAAAAGAGATCGTCAGGCCGGGTTCACAACTCGATGAGATCGTCAGATTCCTCATCGACATGGACTGAGCAGTATGGAGAGAGAGCAGGTGGAGAAGCCTATCCGGCTTCGTGATTTTTTAATTGACCGGGATGGCGCAATATATGCCGTTGCCGTCTACGACAATGATGAGCGGGCAGGCTGCGTCCTCAGGTATCTCCCCGATCCGGATGGCGAACGTACCTGTGCTGATGGAAAGCGGTACCGGAAGATCGAGTTTGACGAGGCTTTCGCCTGGGTAAAGGAGCACCATCCCGAATGGGAGAATACCGTCCACCGGATTCCACTCGATCAGATCGCTTCTGCCCTGAAGCCGGAAGAGGAGATGCCCACGATCATAGAGCGTGATCCCCGTGTCCGGAAGCTGGCAGGCCTCTTCAATCTCCCTGATAAGAGTTACGGCTGTACGGGTTCACTCCTCTGCGGACTTGAGAATGAGGCATCAGATATCGATCTCGTCGTCTATGGAGAGCACTGGTTCTCTGCTCAGCGGCAGCTTGCCGATGCAGTTTCGAAAGGGTTGATCCCGGAGATGAGCGAGGAGATGTGGAGGAAGGTCTACAGGAAGCGTGTCCCTGAGATCGGTTTTGACGACTTCATCGCCCATGAATCCCGGAAATTCAACAGGGGTGAGTATGAGGGAACCTACTTCGATCTCCTCTTCTCCCGTGGATATGCAGAGCAGAACAGGGTTCCGATCAAAAAAGGAGGCCCAATCGGCCGGGATGTGATCGAGGCAACCGTGACCGATGCCTCCTTTGCTTTTGATAACCCGTCTGTCTATGCAATCGATCACGAGGAGATCAGCCATGTTCTCTCCTTCACCCATACCTATGCAGGACAGGCACTCACCGGAGAGGTGATCGAGGCGGCCGGCGTGGTTGAGGATCATGGAGACGAAAAATGGCTGATCGTCGGCACCACCCGCGAGGCACGGGGCGAATATATCCTCTCACGAACACTTCTGAACCGGTGAAAGGCGTATTTTTTTGAGAATATCAATCCGGGTGATCACCCACTGGTACCACCCGCTTTTTCAACTCACTTTTTCCCAAAGAACCTCTCAAAGAGCGTCTGCGGCTCGCGGGCGCCCCGGGTGCAGGATTCCTGCTTCGGGCAGCGGTCGCATGGGGCATCCGGCGGTGCCTGCGGGGTTTCGCCGCGGTAGATCGCCTCTGCTTTCCTGAGGGCGGCGATGAGGCTCCGTCTGTCCGAGGCGGTGGGGGCGACCGTGCGGACGATGCCGGATGGAATATAGGCGATCCGGACTTCGGATGGGAAACTGCTCCACCCGGCATTCAGCTCCGCCATCTCTTCTGCTGCCAGCAGGTATGCGGCGGCCCGGATCCGATCCTGCTTCCAGACCCCATATGTCGGCGCACGGCTTGCCCTGAGGATGCCGAGGACGGGGTTTTTACCAAACAGCCAGTCGATCCGTCCTGATATACCATACTTTTTGTTCGTGCAGGTGACATCTGCTGCCACCGGCTCTTCCCAGCTGATGCTCCGGCAGGCGGTGATGCACCCTTCAAGGTATCCCTTCATCGATTCCCCGATATCAGGCCGGACAAGCCGGATCTCCTCCCAGATCCTCTCAACATGGGGATCTGACTCGTAATCCGGAGCCTTTGGAGATCCAACAGACGAAACAGACTCAGGTTCCGTACCCGCTGAGCCATCAGATAGGGACAATGACCCAAGATGGTATCCGACCTGTTTTGCAATGGTGTATTCCGGCGGCTCTGTGATCGATTCATGCCGTTCCAGGTACACCCGGACCGGGCAGACCGAGGTGCGGACGAGTGTGGAGACAGGGATATACTGTGGCTCTGGGGGTCGTGTTGGCGCAGACATGCGTAAGAAAGCTTTTCTTTTTACTCCGCTAATAGATTTGCATGGCTTCCAAGGAGATAACCGTAAATGTGCCGCAGGATCTCGATCCTGTCTACAGCAACATGATCCAGATCGCCTTCCGGGACGACGAATTCACCTTCCTCTTCCTCCACCAGATTCCAAATATCAACCAGGCAAAGGCGAAGTCCATCGTCACCATCAGCCCAAAGCATGCGAAGAAGTTCCTGACAGTACTCCAGCAGAGTGTTGCAGAATTTGAATCCAAGTTCGGCACCATCGAGCCCCCACAGGAGCAGCAGGCAGGCGACTCGGTGACGATGCGTGGATACTCCTGATCAAACGACGATACCATAGCGGTTCTGCGACACCCAAAACGATATCCGGGCTTTGAGAGGAACAGAACCTTTTAACCTTTTCAAAGCCAATAGAATGGTCGCAGTGCCGCCGTGGCTTAGCCCGGCATAGCGGCTGATTCGTAATCAGCAGGTCGAGGGTTCAACTCCCTCCGGCGGCTCTCTTTTAAGGTCGTTAAATCAAGATTAAGGCATATATTACTCGTTATTTGGATACCTTGATCCTGAGCATTTCCTCCAAAGGGCAGATAGTGCAGTATCGAACAATTCAGTCCTTGAATTGAAGATCGAAACGAGATATCGAGTTGGAATTTCATACTATCATAGGATGATTTTTGCTATTAAGATCTCTCTTTTGTTGAGACTAAAGTAGTCTACTTATCTCTCAACAAACCTTCGTCGATCGTGATGATGGGCTCCGGTTCCATCTGGATCGGTTTTGTGGAGCGAATACAGTGTGATATGTGATTTGGGGAGGGTGTTAGGATAGGTGGTGCTGGCCCATTACTTGTTTGTTTCAATCTATATCATAAATCCAGCAGATCCTTTATAAGTTCTTTAATACACTCCAGATCACTTTCTGAAAGCACACCTATTTTTTTCAAAAACCTCTCTTCATCAAGAGATAAAACCTGAAAGCACATTGCAAAACTTAAGCTTGAAAGACCGTTTTTTGAATCCGGGTTAATAATATGTGTATGAGGAAAATCAAATCCATTCTCCGATGTAGTAAGGGGAACAACCGTATGCATCCCGAAGGATTTTGCAAGAACAACTGCCGGACGTCTGCCGGACTGTTCGTGCCCGCGACTGTTTTCAAGTTCAATAAACCAGACCTCTCCAGGTTCATTGAAGTCCATTCCTAATACCTCATTGATTTAATAGATGCACGCTGCATCGGCCCGGTCTCATTTTTAAGCCACTCAAGGTCTTTTTCTGTTGGTTCAAATAAAAATTGTTTCACCTTTGAGATACCTTTTGCAATCTGGGTGTCACGATAAAAGCCCTTCGTCTCTTTGATAATTCGGAATGCTTCTATTGGCGATCTGTTTGTTTTTTCAACAATAAAGGCATATGTTGCACCAATCTCAAGAAGAGGAGCGTTCTTCAAAAATAGATCATCAAGATTTTTTACCATTACTTTCTCTTCATCTGATAATATAGAACCTGAACTAAGGCTTTTAAACTCCTGTTTGTGATCATAATAATCTTTGGTAAATGCCGGGGAATAAGAACCGCGAACATACATTCCAAAAGGATAATTCAGATTCATCCCCTTTAACTGAAGGAGACATATTGTCTTTTGAGCAATAATTTTGTCCTCAAATTCATCGCTGTCTAAGGGAAATTTCATCTCTTCAAATACTGCAATTGCTTTCTTCCAATCTCCCATCTTATTCACCCTCACACACAAGCATATCAAACCATTTTTTTATTTTATTCCACTCTTCAAGTCCCGCGGGAGTAAGTACATATAATTCGAGGTTTTCCTTTGATTCAAATCGGACCTTTTCCATCCGCAGGTAACCCATCTCTACAAGTGCATTTAAATTTGAATATGTTGAGCCGTCACTTCCAATATTAAGGCCGTTTTTAATCTGCCTTGCTGTTGCTCCGTCTTCGCCGAGTTCTGATAAGGCCCATAGAATTTTTATCCGGTTAATTGAAAATAACTTTGAGTTCAAATTTCCGGATTCATGGACAATTTCCAAAAATTTTTCTTTCATTTTTTCCGCACACCACTTCAGCAAGTATTCGTTTGTTGATCATAATTATTACTTGAAGTTTAAATTAATTACTGAAGACAATGCGAAAATGTAAAAACTGATCCACCTGAGACTATCAGTCAGAGAGGGTGATCGTTTTGAGAGCCTCATACAAGGTGTCCACCTCACGCCATCACCTAAATCTCGTACGGTGACACCAAAGTAGTCTACGTATGTCTCAACAAATCTTCTTCGATTGTGTAGATGAGTTCCTGTTCCTTCCGGATCGCTATCATTCGCAGAAGCCCGTTTAGTCTTTGCAGCCCTCAAGGAAAAGACAGAACGTGTGCGATGGAGAAATGGTGAGCGTAAAGAACGCTATGCACTGATCGCAAAGGAGATTTACGGGAAAGAACAACTACGGGATGAAGGATACCATGCCATCGACCTTCATGACATCACGCTGCTGTCAGAGAGGTTGCTATCAAAGGGGGGCCTGGCAGAGAGAACCCGATAATACAGTCAGAATGTTAAGAACTACAGATCATACCCCTTTTTCTATTCCAAAACCCCGCAATAACGAAAGAACAATGCGAAAACAGAAAATGTCTTATGGCATCCTTACAATCAAAATCTAATGCATATTCTCGAAGATATCTTAGCCCATAACCTGCTCATCGTCTTTTGTGGTTCTGCCGCCAGCACAAAGTCAGCAGAGAAGGGGTGCTACTATTGCGGACCAGGCAATAAATTCTGGGCCCAGTTCTCACGAATCACCGGTGCAGAGAACAAAATCCCTGGTTCCATTGAGGATTGCCGGATTGTGTTGAAGTATGGCATAGGGCTTACCGATCTGAACAAGACAGAATCGGGATCAGACAGATCCCTGACAAAAAAACAGTACGATACCGGGAGTTTCATACAGAAAATGCTGGAATACGCTCCCCGCTGTATCGTCTTTAATGGGAAAGAAGCTGCCAGACACGCTTTGAAGAAAAGAGATATCGGGTATGGCCTGCAATCTTGGATGATCGGAGAGAGTTCTGTTTTTGTCGCTCCATCAACCTCAGGCCTCTCGGCAAATGACTGGAAGAACCATGGGGAAGAGTGCTGGGGCAGGATAGGGGAGATCTATACTGAGATACAGGTTGAGATACAGGTAAGGGAGAGTGAACAATACAATGATTAAAAGGAGAAATGAGCAGAAAAACAAAGAAGGGCAACAAATAATGCCCTTTCAGAGCACAGCCGGGAAGATTATCAGGAAGAGAAAAGGATACCTGGATAAAGCTGCAACTGATGTGACGAAACTCTGGATTCATGAAAAGACGCAGGAAGCCATTGCAACAGATGCTCTGGAATGTATCAGGAAGACATACCGGTTTGGAGAGAAGAAATATAGCAGAAGGAAGGATCTCTATGACCGGTCAACTAACCATTCATTCAGATGCAGGTAGTTCAGATTGCAGAACAGATCACCTCCCAAGCCAGCATCACGCTCCCCCACCCCCTCTACCGCCAGTAAAAACAGCAACAAATAAGAACTTTTCCCCCGTTTTTACTTTACAATAGCACGAGGAGATGTATGAGTGGAGAGTACGAGCAGGCATTTCGTGAATCGATAACCGATCCAAAACAGTTCTGGGGAACTGCGGCAGAGACAATAGTCTGGTCCAAAGAATATGACCGGGTGCTCACCGCCGGAGATCCCCCCTTTTATCGCTGGTTTGAAGGGGGTGAACTCAATACCTGTTACAATTGCCTCGACCACCATATCGAAGAGGGGTGGGGAGACAGAACAGCCCTCATCTATGACAGCCCGGTCACACAAACGATCAGAAACTATAGCTACACCGAGCTGCGGGATCTCGTTGCCCACTGTGCCGGGGGCCTCCGGAAACTGGGCATCGAAAAAGGGGACCGGATCGTCATCTATATGCCGATGATCCCGGAGGCAGTCATCGCAATGCTCGCCTCTGCCCGGATCGGTGCCATCCACTCGGTCGTCTTTGGCGGTTTTGCATCCCGCGAACTTGCAAAGCGGATCGAGGATGCGGAGCCAAAGATCATCATCACCGCATCATGTGGGATCGAAGTGGACCGGATCATCCCCTACAAGCCACTCCTTGACGGGGCAATCGCCCTCTGCACCCATACACCCTTGGCATGCATCTATGTCCAGCGGAAGGAACAGCGTGTTGATCTAAACAGTGATTCTGATATGACATGGGATCAGCTGATGGACGCAGAGCCCACCCCCTGCATCCCGGTGAAAGCAACCGATCCCCTGTACCTCCTCTATACCTCAGGCACCACCGGCAAACCAAAAGGGGTGGTGCGGGATAACGGCGGCCACCTGGTGGCACTCTCCTGGAGCATGGAGCAGATCTACGGAATAAAACCCGGAGAAGTATACTGGGCAGCCTCGGATATCGGCTGGGTCGTCGGCCATTCCTATATTGTATACGGGCCGCTTCTGCATGGGTGCACGACGATCCTCTATGAAGGAAAGTCGGTCGGCACCCCGGACCCGGGAGCCTTCTGGCGGGTGATAGCCGAGCATCGTGTATCAGTCCTCTTCTGTGCACCAACCGCGTTCCGGGCGATCAGGAAAGAAGATCCCGATGGATCCTATATCAGGAAGTATGACCTCTCCTCTCTGAGGACGCTCTTTCTGGCGGGCGAACGATGCGATCCGGACACCCTGCTCTGGGCAGAAGAAAAGCTCGGTGTGCCGGTGATCGATCATTGGTGGCAGACAGAAACCGGCTGGGCGATCGGGGCCAACTGTGCCGGTCTTGAGCTGCTGCCGGTGAAACCCGGATCATGCACAAAACCGGTTCCCGGCTACCAGATCGAGGTACTCGATACTGAAGGAAAGGCTGTTCCGGTTGGAGTAACGGGGAATGTTGTCGTCAGGCTTCCGCTTCCACCCGGCTGTTTCACCACGCTCTGGAAAAATGATGCGGATTTTGTCACCACCTACTTCTCCGCATATCCGGGCTATTACCTGACATCCGATGCAGGCTTCATCGATGAGGACGGGTATCTCTGGATCATGGGGAGGACCGACGATATCATCAATGTGGCGGGGCACCGGCTCTCAACAGGCGCGATGGAAGAGGTGCTTGCATCCCACCCTGATGTTGCCGAATGTGCCGTCTCCGGCGTCCACGATCCGGTGAAAGGAGAGATACCGCTCGGCTTTGTTCTCCTGAAGGCGGGCGTGGGGCGGGAAGAGGCAACAATCAGATCTGAGCTTATTGCACTCATAAGGCAGAAGATCGGCCCGATAGCATCCTTTAAAGAGGTCGCAGTCGTCAAACGTCTCCCAAAGACACGGTCAGGAAAGATCCTGCGCGGCACGATCAAAAAGATTGCCGACGGCACCCCCTATACCGTTCCGGCAACAATCGATGATCCTGCAATCCTTGACGAGATCAAAGAAAAACTCATGGAGATGGGGTATCCAAAACACTCATAAGATGAGATATCTGGCACCCCCCATTCTTTCAACTATTCTACCGTACGAGAAGTATAGTAAGGAAAACATATGTTTATATGATAAATAGGAATCTGCATTATAAATATAACCAACTACCTTTATAAGAGCAATAAAATTATAGAAAAGTGTTTTAGGAAAATAAACGCCATACCATTGATTTTTTAAAAAAATAACCATACAAACCTTCATTAACAGCAGAGCTCAATATTTTTCTATAAGGGATACCAGAATATATTTTTCAGTTTCCATCTGGCATCCCATCAGGGCCTGACACCATGACATCACATACACTTCTCTACATTGATGATGAGCCTGATCTGCTCAAGATAGGACGGCTCTTTCTCGAGAAGAACCAGGGATTAGCTGTTTCTACCTGTGAGAGTGCACTGGATGCGATAAAAATGCTCTCCAACCAGCCATTTGATGCGATCATCTCGGACTACCAGATGCCCGGCATGGACGGAATACAGTTCCTTAAACATCTCAGACAGAACGGGGATGAAACACCCTTCATCATCTTCACCGGAAAGAGCCGTGAAGATGTGGTGATCGAGGCATTCAACAATGGTGCGGACTTCTATATCCAGAAGGGCGGGGATGCAAGATCGCAGTTTGCCGAACTTCAGAAAAAGATACAATACGCAATCAACCGAAAAAACGCAGAAAAGGCCCTTAAAGAGAGTGAAGAGCGATACCGGAATGTTGTTGAGGCCCAGACTGAGTTCATTTGCAGGTTCAAGCCGGATGGAACGCATCTCTTTGTAAACAAGGCTTACTGCACCTTCTTCGGGATGGAAGATAAGGAGATCATCGGGACTCAGTTCAAGCCATGCATTCACCCCGATGATCGGAAAAGTGTTACCCAGCTCTTTTCCTCCCTGACACCGGAGAACCCATCCAGCTTCAGCGAACAGCGGGTCATTATGCCGGATGGCCGGATCGTCTGGCAGCGATGGAACACCCGGGCAATCTTTGATGAGAAAAGAAATCTCAGGGAGTATCAGTCCGTTGGCAGGGACATAACTGAAGTGATGGATCGGGAGCTGGAGCTTCAGCAGAAGAATATGGAGCTCCAGGCATCATATGAACAGCTGGCGGCAACCGAGGAGGAGATACGCCAGCAGCTCGATGAGATCATCACCACACAGACGGCACTCAGGCAGAGCGAGCAGCGATACCAGGCAGTCATCGAGAACCAGTCCGAGTTCATATGCAGGTTCAGACCCGATGGAACCCACATCCTCGTGAATGATGCCTATGCACGATACTTCGGGAAAACCAGGCATCAACTCTTAGGAGAGGACTTCTCACCGGATATTCACCCGGAGGATTCAGAGAAGGTCAGCAGATTTTTTGCATCACTCACACGGGAGCACCCCATCGGAACCATCGAACACCGGATCATCATGCCGGATGGTGAGGTCAGGTGGCAGCAGTGGAATGATCGGGCAATATTTGACGAGTATGGAAACATCAAGGAATTCCAGTCAGTCGGGCGTGACATAACCGAGAAGAAAACGATGGAGGAGACACTCCGCCTGACAAACAATAAACTCCACCTCCTTTCAAGCATCACCCGCCACGACATCTTAAACAAGATCATGATTGCACAGGGATACCTCGATCTCACACGTGAAATAGATGCAAGAACCTCCATCTCAAAGTATCTCGATAAAGTAACAGATGCAGTATCTGCAATTGAGGGGCAGATCATCTTCACCCGTGAATATGAACAACTCGGCATCAGCGAGCCGGTATGGATACCCATCTGGAGCACAATCGGGAAGGATCACGACCATGGATTAGAGATCAGCTATGACGGGGCAAAAGCCAGAATCCTGGCAGACCCGATGATCCAGAAGGTCTTCTCAAACTTAATCGACAATACCCTCCGCCATGGGGAAGGTGCCGATCAGATCCAGATCCGGTGCAGGGAGACCGAATCCGGCCTGACGATCACCTATGAGGACAACGGACCCGGCATCCCACATGAAGAGAAGAAGCGGATCTTTAACCGGGGTGTTGGGAAAAATACCGGGTACGGTCTCTTCCTTGTGCAGGAGATATTAACCATCACCAGAATATCCATCACCGAGAATGGGGAACCGGGGAAAGGGGCAAGATTCGAGATGCTTGTGCCAAAAGAAGGTTACTATATCGAAGAATAATCCACAATTAGATAATTCTTCCCGATTGTTCTCTTTTTTTATCTCAGGTGCGGATTGATTCTTTCCTGAGAGCATAGCGGAGATGCACCCGCCCGGAACCAATCGCCTTTGAGCCGATCAGATCGAGGGTGCGTGCATCCAGAGATGGATATCCATTCAATGCTCCGGAACGACCTCTATCCAGAACTCAAATATCCTTGTATATTCGTTTCCTTCCTCATCCCGGTAATCAGCCCTGAGATCCAGCGGCACCATCCCAACTGAGAGGGGTTTGATGCCAATATCAATAGTAACCTGATCACCAGGAGGAACCGTGACCGGGATCAGCCGTCTGGTGGCGAAATCCTCAGAGAACGAGATCAACAGATCGATGAGCGGGTCGCTGCCCTTGTTCTGGATCGCCAGGGGAACCCGGTGCCATTGGTTCCTGATAAACCGGGAGTGATCAAGTGTTACAGAGAAGCTGGTAGCAGGTGATCGGGAGCGCCTGCTCTCAGGTACCGGGCTCTCAGGTGCCGGTATAGCCCCCGGCTCAACCACGGATCTCAAAGCCGTCTCTTCCACAGGTTGAATTCTCTCCTCCACCGGAATCATCCGGGCTGCCTCATCACGATGGGAGAGGATATCGGAATTATCCGGATCCAGCTCAAGAACTCGATCAAATGAGAGCACCGCTTCTTGATAACTGCCAACCTCCATGAGTGAGAGGCCACGAATGACCCAAATTCTCGCATCAGCTGGATCAAGGGCGATGGCACGATCATATGAGAGAACAGCTTCGGCATGCTGGTTGAGTCGTGCGTGGGTAAGACCATGAACCTGCCATGAGTAACTATCTTCGGGATCAATTCCAAGAGCCCTGTTCAGTGATTCAACAGCAGCAGCATAATGACCCAGGTTGAACTCTGCAATACCCCGTCCGACCCATGGAGCGGCATTCTCCGGGTTGAGCAGGATCGATTTATTGTAGGATTCTGCAGCTTCTTCATGGCGGCCGATTTCATTGAGGAGAAAACCACGGTTATTATGGGCAAGGATATTCTCCGGTTCAAGGGCAAGCATTTGATCATAGGATTCCAATGCATTATCATACCGGCCCAGCTGCCTCAGGGCAATACCGCGGTTGTACCAGATGGCAGCATCGGTGCTGTTGATCGAGAGAGCCTGATCAAATGAGCTGACTGCATCGGCATTACGGCCAAGTTTCCTGAAGGCAACACCGCGGTTGTGCCAGGTATCAGCATCATCGGGATCGAGTGCAAGGGCCCGGTCATATGATTCAATTGCATCTTCATAGCGGCCAAGATTACGGAGTGCAACACCACGATTATACCAGGTCCCGGGATCACCAGGTGCAAGTGATAGCGCATGGTCATAGGATGCAACCGCTTCTTCATACCGGCCAAGGTTTCTAAGCGCAACACCACGGTTGTACCAGACAGAGGGAGCCTCAGGATCAAGGGAGAGCACCTGATCATAATAGACAACTGCCTCATCAAATCTGCCTTCAGTCGCGCACTCGGTTCCTTTCCTTTCGTAATCAACGATCTTCTTCTGGATTAATGCCACCAGAATGCGCCTGTTCCTCTCTGCCTCGGCATAGTCCGGATTGATAGCAACCGCTCTTTCAAACGATTCGACCGCCTCACGATACCGATTGAGGTTATAGAGAACGAGGCCACGGTTATACCAGAGATCAGCATCATCAGGACTGCGGACAACTGCCCGGTCATAATATTTCAGGATCTCGGCAAAGCTGCTCTCGGTTTCAAGCCCGGCCATTTCGTCTTCTGGTGAAGGCTCTTCATCCACCACCTCAGAATCACCGGAGGGAGCGGACGTATCTGATACAGGGGCCATATCATGTCCATACACACCTTCGACTCCATCCGGATCAGATACATCATCATCGGCATCAGGAACATCGGGTGCTTCAGGCAAACCGTGTGGCCCTATCCCACCAGCCTCCTCATACCCGGCACTATCTGAAAGAGGAGCAGAGATCTCAGGAGGAAGGGGAGCAGAATCCGGAGAGAGTAGATCATCTTCCAAGCCGACCTCGCCAAAATCATCGGAAACGGTGTCGGGAGCCTTGGATCCGAAAACTACGTCCGCATCATCCGAACCATCATCTGAGTGAACATCACTATCCGATGTCTCCATGGCCGCCCGAATTGCATCGGGATCGCCGGTGATATCCGGAAGAGCAGCAAACGGATCCGGATCAGCATCAGCGTCCTCAACCACCTCACCACCCTCATCCGGTGCAGGCAGATCAATCTCCAGGTCAACATCTCCAAAATCATCAGGAACGGTCTCGAAAGCCTCGGATCCAAAAACTACATCCGCAACATCGGAACCGGTATCTGATGGAAGATCACTATCCGATGCCTCCATGGCAACTTCAATTGCATCGGGATCGCCAGAGATATCCGGAAGAGCAGTAAAAGAATCCAGATCAGCATCAATCTCTTCGTCCATCTCCAGATCGCTCTCTCCATCTTCACCAGACTCAGCGGGCATAGATTCTGGCGTTTTACCATCATCTGATTCGGAGACTTCTACATAGTTATCGATGTACCCTTTGAATGGGGCAGAGGTGTACCACTCTTTTCCGGTCTTATACCCGATTGCAAGTGCTTTGTCAAGGCATTGGGCAGATTCTTCAGCCTCCCCCATCTCAGAAAGTAGTACCCCGCGATTATACCAGGCAGATGCATCCTGCGGATTAATTGCAAGTGCTCGATCATATGATTCGACTGCATCCGCAGGACGGTTAAGCTCTGCGAGAGTACGAGCCTTGTTCATCCAGGAACTACTATGAACGGGATCAAGCAGCAAGGCACGATTATATGATTCCATGGCCTCTTCGTTTCTGCCGAGCCATGCAAGAGCCACTCCGCGATTATTCCAGGCATCGGGCATACCGGGATCGAGCTTCAGTGCATGATCATATGCATCGACGGCTTCAGAGAAGCGTTCCAGGTGGAGGAGAGCGACACCACGATTATACCAGGCGTTTTTGTCATCAGGGTTCCGGGAGAGTGCCCGATCAGCTGCATCCAGATCCTCTTCAAATGTTTTAGCTACCGGGGGAGAAGCATCCTCATCCCCCCGAGAAGCGGAATCTGGTGTAGTGATATCTATAACCGATTCTTCAGGATCACCGGATACCACCTCCGGCATCTCATCTTCTTCGATGGAGAGAAGCGAAGGTGATAGTATTTCAAGGGAAGGATCTTCATCTGAGACAGAATCCAGATCACCCCGATCAGCCTCGGCAGACTCCTCATCAACCTGAGGCGTTGCCATCGCAATCGGCTCTTCTGTTTCAGGTATCTCCTCTGAAAGCGGTGCTATCGCTGGCTCAGGAGATTTCGTTCGGAGAAGGGAGGGGAGATTCTCTGAAAGAGGGTTTTTTGCCAAGTCCGAGACCATCCAACCCTCCTCCTTCTGTTTTTCTGATATCGCACTATCCCTCTTCTTTCTGACGGCAGAGAGATGTGAGTCGATTGCAAGTGCCCGATCATAGGAATCGATCGCATCATCATAACGTTTGAGTTGCTCAAGAGCAAGCCCACGATTATACCAGACTTTGGCATTATCAGGGTCCAGCTCGATCGCCATATCAAATGATTCGACAGCTTCAGGATACTGCTCAAGGTTTTCAAGTGCCAGACCCCGGCCAACCCAGAGATACATATCTCCCGGATCTTCCCTGAGTGCCTGGTCATATGCCATGAGCGCCTCTTCAAAACTGCCTTCGCTTGCATATTTCATAGCGGATTTCGCCCAGTCAACTTTCTCAGGCTCCTCTATCGGGGAAATCATATCAGCCTTCACCTCCAGAGCAGGGTCAGCGGGATCTGGTACTGGCAATGCATCAGGTTCTGGTAATTCATCGCGTACTGGCAATGCATCAGGTACGGGTAGTTCATCAGGTGCACTGTCATCTGGGGAACCGATCCATTCATCCGGATCATCGATCAGTTCATGATTAGTCTCCTGAAACGTCTCCTCTGTATCTGATCCGAAATCTGGCAGATTCGATTCCGATTCAGTGTCCACCAGAGAACTCCCGTCACTGAGAGGAGAGATCGCGTCATCCGATACCCCGGTTGAGCCTCTCTGCATCTCCTCAATCAGGCGTGGGAGATTCCTCTGAGCACCGGGATGATTGGGAGCAATCTCCAGTGCCCTCTGGTATGATTCAACCGCATCCGGGAGACGGGAAAGCCGTTCAAGTGCAACACCACGGTTGTACCAGCCAACAGCATTGCTCGGATCTATTGCAAGAGCGCGGTAATAGGATTCGATGGACCGGACATACTGGCCAAGATCATCCAGGGCAACACCATGCCTGAACCAGATGTCTGGATTATTCTGATCGGTTTTGAGGATCTGCTCATATGCTTCAATCGCATCTGCCAGACGGCCGAGTTCATGGAGAGCAAGCCCACGATAGTATAGTGTATCGGCATCACCGGGATCACAATCGATTGCCTTCTCATATGATTCGAGAGCTTCTGAGGAACGACCAAGTTCATGGAGTGTACGACCACGATACTTCCATGCATCGGGTCTCCGGGGATCTATCTCAATGGCTTTCTCAAATGAGGTGAGTGCATCAGAGTATCTGTCAAGATAAAAGAGGGCAGAACCGCGGCCCACCCATGCATCATATCTCCCGGGGTCCTGGGATAATGCCTTCTCAAAGGAGTCTACTGCAAAAGCGAATTGTCCACTCTCATGGAACCGGGTACCTTCTTCAATGAAGGTAAGAACAGAAGCATTTTTTTTATTGAGAAGATCAAACAACCCCATCTTGAACCCCATCCTCTGAGAAGCCGGTCCCGGATCCATTCCAATGAGATGAACTACCTGCCAGGTATATTCATATGGGATCGGAATCTGGTTCTCTCGTATTTCTCTCTCCATCCACTATAATATATTACCTTTCAATTGGGAATTCCATCAGATACGATCAGATACGATGTCTATGAACAGCCTGTCTGCTCATGAGGAGAGGAAAATCTGAGCGCTCCTTGTTTCACATTCCGGCTCGCATATCTGTAATAATACCTTCCTTAAGCATCTCGCGATACAGCCCATAGCGGTCATACATCCGGTTATTGATTGTGGTATGAATGGCAACATACCGCTCTGCTGAACGAACAAGGCGATTATACTCCTCAATGCGCTTATTATATCGATCAATCAGGCTATTGAAGACAGGCACCTGCCGGTTGTACTCCTGGTACCTCCCCTGCCGGATGAGGGAATCCAGCTCCATGCGAAGCGCCCCGATCTCATCATTCATCTCACTGAGGAGAGCCGATTCATGCTCCATCTCAGCATTCAACCGATCAATCTCATCCCGGCAGTACGTGAGGAGATCAGACAACACGATCGTCTGATCGCATCTTCCATACCGAATTGTTCCATCCCCGATTGGAATAATAATCGGATCAGACTCAAGAACAATATCCCCGGCAAGCATCTCGGGGACTATGCCAACAAAATTGGGACGGGTCGTTTCAATGAATATATACCCATCCCCGATATCAGGGCAGCCATCTCCCTTCACCCCGACTGCCATATGTGCCTCTTCTGAATAGAGGAGCAAGGCAACAGAATACCCCTCCCGTGAGAGAATGCCGGCAAGAAGGAGACTTTTATCATCACAATCACCGGTGCCGTCCCCATAGGTCTCGATCGGGAACTTCGGCTCGATCAGGACGGTATCGTCATCATAGGGGAGAGACTGGACAAAGACGCAACAGAGCTCAAGGTACCGATCATCATCCAGCTGGAGATCAGATCGCACCCGCCGCAGTTCTGCGATCAGATCAGAGAAGAATGGCTCCTGGTGAGGATCATCGATGAACGCACGATAATAATGGGGAAGCCAGTCACGATCGGTGAGATCGGAATAGAGGTAAATCTGCTTATCGGCATCCCTTGCTCCGGAATATACCCCCATATCGAGAGGAACACTGATAGTGATATTGCTCCCTTCAAAAAGAAATGTTTGATTAACAACCAGAACCTGTGGTTCAGCCTGAGCTGATGAGATTGAGGGAAGAACCATATCGGGTTGAATACAACCACCAGCGATACAGATGAAGAAGAGTATCACGACACTCAGGAACCGGGGCACAATCACAATTTTGTATCTGCTTTTGGTTTAAATATGAATGCCGAATCAAATGCCTCAATCCAGGGCATCAGATTCAAGGAAACAGAAAAGGTATCAGCTGAGGAGAATTGCCTCAGCTGCATCGCTGTATGCATCCATCACATAGGGGATGCCGGTTACTTTTGCAGACTCTTCGGTGAGGGCCATCAGATCATTTCGTGAGATGGACTTCAGGCTGAAGTTCCGGCTGCCTGCCATGATCTGCTGCATACCGAGCCGGTACCGCTCGACATAGCTGTAGATACCCATCGCACCAAGCGGGATGTCACTGATCCGGGCACCATATTTCTCTTTCAGTTCCTCATAACAGACGAAGATCTCTTCCACATTGTTGCCGTATTTCGAGACATTCTTTGGCAGTTCTCCTGCATCAAGCCACTTCTGAATATTCTTCCCGACCATGCCTGGGATCATGAGGGCACGGCCCATGCAGACCGCCTTGAAGTAGGGTGCACCCATGCAGAGAGCCTTGAAACCATTTGCTTCATCAGCAATTCCACCGGCAATGGCAAGATCAGGAACCCGTATCCCCCGCTTCTTCAGGAGTTCCGCATACTGGTATGCAAGGCTCTGGATATAGACAGTCGGGATACCCCATTCATTCATCATCGGCCATGGCGACATGCCGGTACCACCGGGTGCGCCATCGATTGTAAGGAGATCGATCTTCGCCTCGGCACCATATCGGAGTGCCATTGCCAGCTCAACTGCCGAATAAGCACCAGTCTTCAGAGTGATTCGCTTGAACCCGATATCACGGAGCCGATCCACTTCAGCCAGGAAATCATCTTTTGTGACAAAACCAAGCCTTGAATGTCGTTCGATCTCCTTGATTGCACCGGATGCAAATGCCTTTCTTACTTCAGGAAGGGTCGGATCGGGCAAGACGATATATCCCCGATCTTTCAGTTCAGATGCACAGTCGATCGACTTTACCTTGATCTCTCCACCGATGCATTTTGCGCCCTGACCCCATTTCAGCTCGATCGTCTCGAGATTATGTTTGGAGGAGACATATTCTGCTGTGCCAAAACGTGTATCCTCAACATTCAGCTGGACAAGGATCTCGCCATAGCCGTCATGGAACTCACGGTAGGTATTGATCCTCCGATCAATCTCCGGACACTCCTTCACTTTTCCATGGACATCACGGACAAGCCCGGGATCGATACCACAGATATTCTCACCACAGACAAGTGTTATACCCGATATGGCAGCGCCAATAGCAAAATGCTCCCAGTTTGCACGGGCAATCTCGGTTGAGCCGAGTGCACCGGTGAAGATGGGCACCCGCATCGGGACCTTGATATCCCATCCATATTCTGTTGTGGTATCGACCGACGAGAAGAGGGCGGTATCCGAGTTGATCAGAGCACCTTCGGGCATCCCTTTCGCCCCGACCGCATAGCCCTGAATATTGAGATGTGAGTAGTCGACCGGATAATTCTTATCAGCACCTGCAGTGATCTCACCAAAAGGACCAGGATAAATGACTTCCCGGCTCCGTAGTGTAGAGAGCCAGATATCACAGCCGCCTTTACAGCCATCAACACACCGACTGCAGAGACCGGACATCGGGACGACATCCCGTGATCGATTGAAGGTACCGAGAGCTTCATTTGCATTAGGGGTTCGAAGATTCATGCTACTTCTCCTGAAAAAACTGCGCTTTTGGAAGAGATTCCCAAAAGGTTACTACCCTGTATGATCTATAAACAATAAGATATTTCCTTCCATCAATATATAAACTAATCGGAAGTACAATGATACCAATAATAAATTGCGATCGGAGTTGTAGAGGAGGTACGCAGCATAAATGCCAATCAGTGGGCGTCCTTCAGAGCATCAGGCCACCTTTCAGAAGAGTGGGTACAATAAACCCGGATTGCCAGGATACGAGTTTCATTCCTGGCAGAAAAAAGAAATTATTTGAAGTAAACCCCGACATCACGCATCTTGTTGGAGATAGCGATGTTCAGGAGGAGGGGAGTGATGCTCTCGACAATCGATGAGACGGCAAGGGGCCCGGCATCAAGGGGGGAGAGTTTTGGGAGATCCCCGATGAGATCCATGACGATCCTTTTTGCATTCGCATCATCACTACAGACAGCCACCGAATAGTCAAGGACCGCATCAAGATCCTTCCATTTGTGAGCGGCGATATTGTTAAACGCGACAACGAGCCTGGCACTCCCCGGGAGTCGGTTCTTGATAAAGACGGCAGCCGATCCCTCCTCAGGCGGATCATAATAGAAATGGCCTGAGCGGGCAATCGGATTCACCGGAGAGATGACGATCTTATTCTCAAATCCAGTAAGCCCGGCCAGAGTGGAGTCTACATGGGCAAACGGAAGTGCAAGGACAATAACATCCCCTGCATCCACAGCCTCCTGGTTGGAGACACCCCGGCATTTTGATTGAATGCCACGCCCTTTGAGTGTCTCGATGGTGCAGTCGCTGGCTGTACATGCCTTTGACTCATCCCTTGATCCAAGTATCACTTCATGGAGATGAGAGAGACGGAGTGCCATCCCCTCGCCGATATCCCCGGTTCCGCCAACAATTCCAATCTTCATAGAATTACCTTCACTATAGTCTCAAACCACAGAAGAGTGCGATTCGAACGCTAATGATAGAATCGATAGAAATAGTATTAAATATTGTTGTTTATCTTTTCAAAAGAGAAAGAGCGGGATCATTCCTCGATGATCCCTATCAGGTTCTCCATGACGGCATCTACGGCCTGCCAGGTGGGATTCTCGGCACGGCGGATGATGAATGGCTTGCCTTCATCTCCTGCCTTGCGCATATCGATATCGAGGGGGATGCTCCCGAGGAAGGGGACGCCAAACTCTTCGGCAGCCTTCTTCCCACCATCCTTCCCAAAGAGATCAATTGCTTCATGGCAGTGGGGGCAGACCATGCCGCTCATATTCTCGATGATACCCAGGGTTTTAATCCCGATCTGTTCAACAAACTTCAGCGCCTTGCTCGAGTCGAGGACCGAGACATCCTGCGGGGTCGTAACGATGATCGCACCAGCAATATTTGGTGCGAGCTGGACGATCGAGAGCGCCTCATCACCCGTTCCCGGCGGCAGATCAACCACTAGGAAATCAAGCGGACCCCAGTTCACATCTCCGAGGAACTGCTGGATCGCTGCCATCTTCATGGGCCCCCGCCAGATAACCGGAGTGGAGCGCTCAGGAAGGAGGAACGCCATGGAGATGACAGCAAGCGTTCCGGTCACATTCACCGGCTGGATCTTCTCTCCCATAATCTGGAGTTTATGTTCCTCAAGTCCCAGCATCTTCGGGATGCTTGGCCCATGAATATCAAGATCCATCAGTCCTGTTTTGAATCCGTGGTTTGAGAGAGCATAGGCCAGGTTTACCGAGACGGTGCTCTTACCGACACCGCCTTTCCCTGAGAGAACCAGGACAACGTGTTTTACATCAATATCCACCTTTTTTGGGAGATTGGATTCACATCCTTCAGTCTTTGATGCGCATCCTTCACACTGCCCATTGCAATCCTGTTCCTGCTGTTGATCTGTCATGATATGCCTCAATACAAAGGAAGGTTGTGAAAGCGAGATTATAGGTGTATAGATCGGTGCATTCCCTGAGGGATAGGAATCAAACCGGCAAATTCTCCTTTTACTGCGAATCAAGATCCGGTTCATATGGTTTGATATCAAGAATCGGAGTCCCATCAAGGGCATCCAGACCCCGGACACGCAGGATTCTGCCATTGATTTCAAGAAGATCTACACGTGTGAGGCCGATTGGATTTGGGCGGTTCGGGGAGCGGGTTGCAAAGACACCGCGCGCACCACCCCTCCCCGGACGCTCAACCCTGAGCTGATCGCGGCGGCTCCGGTCAAACCAGCAGAAGATGAAGAGCTTGTCATAATCCACAAGCCCGGCAAGTCCCTCTTCATATTCAGGATATATCTCAATTCTGCTCTCGGCAGGAGCAAGCCTCCCCTGTCGCGGAGCATCTGCCTGCACTTTGTACGGAGAAGAGACAATACCTATCGGCTTCACATACGCTTCCGGCCGTGATTCAACAGGAGAGGAGGGCATCTTCCCATCCAGCGCCGCATTTGCAAGCGCATCTGCCTTCTGAATGGTGGGATCTTCCCGTGGAAGAGAGGCGAACGTGACACGATCAAACATGCTCTTCGCCTCTGTTGCCTGCTTATAGAGGGGAAGGAGTCTTGCCGACCTGACAGCATATGAGCCCCTCATCTGTTTCACCATCAGTTCACTGTCAGAGTGGACAGCTACTTCATGCAGATCAAGAGCAGCAGCAGCTTTGAGACCTGCGATCAGTGCCCGGTATTCGGCTTCATTATTTGTTGCAATGCCGATTGCCTCCCCGTGTTTCCGTAGAATCCGCCCATCCCCGATGAGGATGTAGGCAATCGCCGCCTGCCCCGGATTTCCCCGGGATGCCCCGTCAGTATAGAGTGATGCCTTCTTTGCCATAATAACCCCAATCAACACGTTTTTATTCTTCTTTGTACTATCACCGTCAGTATGGAAAAACTCACAGTAACCCTTGGATTCATAGAATTCCCCCCGACCCATACCGGCGATGAAGGAAACCTCTCCCCACCGATACGGTTGGCCAACCTGAAATCACCCTACCTGGCAGTATTTGCCCTGAATCCTTTTGAATCCGGATGTTCGTTCTGCGCATGGGTGGCATGGGACATTCCTGCCATCCACCAGATACCATCCGGCTTCCCAAACGAGCCGACAATTAACACCCCCATCCAGGCAAAACAGGGAAGAAACGATTACGGAGAAATCGGGTACCGGGGCCCCGCTCCACCCGCAGGAGAGACACACCGATACCTCTTCAAAGTGTATGGGCTTGATGCTCCGCTCGACTGTGCTCCTGGGGCAGACAAGCATGAGGTAATAAATGCGATGAGAGGGCATGTCCTCCAGTACGGGCAAACCGAAGGGATCTGCCAGCGATGACATAATCCTTATTACACATGATATCAACTCATCAACTGGTGATAATCCATGGAGAAACTGACAATAACCTTACCAACACGAGAATTTCCGGCAGACTACACCTGTGACGGGGCAGACCGCTCCCCTCCCCTGAGCATCACCGGATTAAACGATCAGGTCAAAGCGCTGGCCGTTATCATGGAGGATTCAAGTTCAGAAGGCGGCGGTAGCTTCGCCCACTGGATCATCTGGAATATTGAACCCGTCAGAGTCCTCCCCGAATCACTTGAGAAAGAGCCGACGATCACATTCCCTGTAACCGCAGTACAGGGAGTGAATGACTTTGGAAAGATCGGCTATTCCGGCCCCTGCCCGCAATCAGGCCCCCCTCACCGGTATATCTTCAAGGTCTACGCACTTGACAGCGAGATCGACCTTCCTGCCGGGGCAACGCGTAAGGAGCTTGCAGCCGCACTCGCCGGCCATGTCATCCAGTTTGGGAGTGCTGAGGCGATCTACTCACGCTAATCAGAACATTGGCCAGAAGAGCATCAGAAGGGGTATTGAGACGGGCACAACGATCAGCTCAAGTACAATCCCCCTCCTTGAGCAATCCATGAACTGATATCCATCCGTGATTCCCGAAGGGCATTAATATCGATCAAACCCATGTTTTGAAGCGTCTTACTCAGGAGTGAGACAGTAAAACGGTGATCACCAGATGATGGCCACATCCAAGGAAAGCATCAAACGGATCGATGATCCCTGCAATGGTGACAATAAGAAGCCCAATCAATGCAACGATATCATACCTGACCTTGCCGGTCGCAAAGAGCACCAGGGCAAGGATAAGCGTTCCAAAGACAATTGCAAGATCGAGCATCAGTTATAGAGCTCCTGTACTGATACTGGATGATGATTGAGAAGATATAGCTTATCGGCGAAGAGGCAGGAACCAAAGGTCAGGACTGGCGGGAATCGTCCAGATCCACCGACACCTCTCGTGCCCAGGCTTTGATCGCCCCATAATCCCGGAAATCACCAGTTGGCGAGCTGACGACCTTCAGCGTCACTCTCTGGAGAAACGAAAGCCTCGCCGGATCCACGCTACCGGCAAAAAACCCAAGGTGTACAGGCTCAAGTGGACTGATAGCCTTCTTCAGCGCTTCCCGTGCAGCCGCCTGCTTCACTTCATCATCTTCGACAAATGACATCCCAACAGCAAATGCCGCCCTGAGTCTGTTTTCAAGTGCGGCGTGATGGGCGCGTACATACTCCTCCACTTCACGCATGCCGCCCATGTAGATAGGACCCCCCAGGATGACAGCGTCATAAGCATCGGGAAGCAGATCAGGCTTGAGGGGTGAGAGATCGGCGGTATACCCGGCATCCCGTATCACCCCGGCAACCACCTCCGCAATACCGTCTGTCGATCCTGCCCGTGTTGCATAAGCAACGAGTACTCGCCCGTTCATGCGGATTCACTCTCCCTCTGAACTGATGAAACTTCCGATAACTGGTGCGCTCACCACCATCAAAAAACGGTGAGAGGAGAGCGTATCACAGAGGAGATATGAGGTTAATGAGTAAAGAATATATAGAACTGCTACTCACCTTATGTTAAGGCAGAAAGCCGAATCTCAGGAGAGTTGATACACAATGGCAATAGTTCCAATTGGTGAGCGGGTTCTCATCAGGCCAGTTCAGCCTGAAGAGAAGACAAAGAGCGGGATTTATATCCCTGACAGCGCCCAGGAGAAGCGAAAAGAGGGCGATGTTGTCGCTTGCGGGACATATAAAGATGGGAAGGAGCTTCCCGTCAAAGCCGGAGATCGGATCCTGTATGGCGGATACAGTTCAGAGAAGATCACCGTCGAAGATGAAGAACTCGTCATGATCGAATTCAAGGACGTCATTGCAAAAGTGGAATAGGGTGATACAGATGACTTCAACAAAACAGATCATGTTCAATGAGGAAGCACGAAAAGCCCTCCTCTCAGGTGTTAATAAGGTGGCAGATACCGTCAAGGTGACGCTCGGGCCAAAAGGGCGATATGTCGTCATCGACAAGAACCAAAACCCGATCATCACCAATGACGGAGTAACCATTGCAAAAGAGATCTCGCTTCACAACAAGTTCGAAAATATGGGTGCGAAGCTGATCAAGGAGGTCGCATCACGGACACAGGATAAGACCGGTGACGGAACAACGACCGCCTGTCTGCTGGCACAGGCGATCCTGACAGAAGGGATCAAGATCATCTCAACAGGTGCAAACCCGATCGAGATAAAAAAGGGTATTGAAACAGCTGTCAGTGCCGCAGTTGAATATATCGAGTCAACCAGCATTCCCGTCCGTGACCAGGAGAAGATCCTCCAGGTTGCAACCATCTCGGCAAACAACGATGAAGAGATCGGATCCCTCATTGCAGAAGCAATGGAGAAGGTCGGATATAATGGCCTGATCAGTGTCGAGGATGCAAAGAGTCTTGATACAGGGCTTGAGGTTGTCAAGGGGATGCAGTTTGACAGCGGGTTCATCTCACCCTATATGGTCACCGACCAGGAGAAGATGGTCTGCGAGTATGAAAACCCCTACATTCTGATCACCGACAGGACGATCAGCACCATCAAGCAGATCGTTCCGATCCTTGAACTTGTCTCTTCTGAGGGGAGACCGCTTCTGATCATTGCAGAGAATGTTGATGGAGAGGCTCAGGCGGCACTGGTGCTGAATATCATCCGTGGATCACTGAAAGTATGTGCCGTAAAAGCACCCGGCTTTGGTGATGATCGGCTCGCAAACCTTGAGGATATCGCTGCACTCACCGGTACATCTGTTATATCTGAAGAGAGGGGACTGAAACTTGAGGATGTCTCCCGCTCACAGCTTGGCACCTGCCATACCATACGGGTTGATGATGAGAAGACCCTTCTCGTCGGCGGTGCGGGCAATCGTGCAATGGTCGAAGAGCGGATGAAACTGATCGATTCACAGATAAAGATCAGTGATGCCGAGTTCAAGACAAATGAACTGAAGCGACGGCTCGCCAGCCTCGGCGGGGGAGTGGCGGTCATCAAGGTCGGTGCTGCCACTGAGACTGAACTGAAAGAGAAGAAGATGCGAATCGACGATGCACTGAATGCTACAAAAGCAGCAGTCGAGGAAGGTGTTGTCGTCGGCGGCGGTATCACCCTGCTCCGTGCAATCGACAATCTCAGCGATCTCTCCTTCAATGATGGCAGGGATGCCGGGGTCGGGATCATCCGTCGTGCCCTTGAAGAGCCGGTACGCCAGATCGGACTGAACTCGGGGATAGAGGGTGCTGAGATCATCGCCCGGCTGAGGGGTGAGAAGAATCCATCTGTCGGGTACAATGCCAAGAAGGGCGGGTATGAAAACCTGATCGAGAGTGGTGTCATCGATCCGGCCAAGGTGGTCAGGATCGGGCTTCAGAACGCCGGATCTATTGCAGGAATGATCCTCTCAACAGAAGCGATCATCACCGATTATGATGATGAAAAGGACCTGAAAGCCCAGACCATCATCATCTAAACACTTTTTTAAAAAAAAAAAGAGAGAGTCTCAGAGACACCATTATACAGCCTGTGGCTTTGGCGTCATTATTCCCTGAACAATGCTGAGTATGCCGATTGCGATCGCAAAGACACCGATATAGACGGTAACCAGGATCACCGCACCAAGCAGCGGGAAGATGAAGAAGATAGCTCCGAGGATCACCGAGAGTGCCCCGGAAAGCCCCAGGAGCAGGCGGACGCCTCCTGAGCCCATTACTGTGAGAGCAACCCAGATATCTGAAAAACCTGATATGATTGCCAGGATTGCAATAAGGATTGTCAGGGTAATTGCAGTCATAATCGGGTTAATTACCCCAAATACACCGCCGATCACAAGGAGGATTCCAAGGATGAGAAATGCCGTTCCAAACGATTCGCCTGACGGAGACATGGCCGAGAGGCCGATAAGGAGAAGGCCGTTCATCAGGATGAAGACTGCAAAGAGGATCGCAACCACCTCGACGGTGAGGCCGGGCCAGAAGAGCACAATAATACCGAGGAGAAGGGCAAGCACTCCTCGCACGATATAGGGCATTCGTGATTGTTCGTTCATACTAGAGAATTCAAGCGACAGTATTTAAACCATTGTATGCCTTTTCCACTTCCCTTATCACAGTCCCCTTCAAATAATGATCTGCATTGATTTTGCGGGTGACGATCAGGTGGTATTTTTTCATCTCTATATTACAGACGATTGTAACCTTACCTGCCGGTACTGTCGGGGAAAACTGTTCGATCCGGAGGAGGAAGATAATGGATTGCCCTCCGATGTCGCAGTGGATCTCCCGGTTGAGTTTGATCGTTCACTGAAAGCCCCACTGTACCGGTTCCTCGCAGCAGATCCTGATCCAATCATCACCTTCATCGGCGGGGAACCGCTCCTGAGATCGGATCTGATCTGCGAGATAATCAAGGAAGCCCCCTGCAACAGGTTCATGCTCCAGACAAACGGCTTATTGCTGGATCGGTTACCGGCTGCATACAGAAACCGGTTTGAGACGATCCTCATCTCAATCGATGGTGACGAGGCAACAACTGATCACAACAGGGGGGAGGGCGTATACCGCCGGATTATGCAGAATGCCAGGCTTCTGCAGGAAGAAGGTTTTGGAGGAGAGCTGATTGCACGAATGACTGTTGATGAAGAGACGGATATCGCTGCGTCGGTGTTTCACCTTGCATCAATTGAAGACTCCCCCTTCACATCCATTCACTGGCAGATGGATGCAAACTTCTCAGGAGATTATAAAAGACGACACTTTGCAGAGTGGGCTAAAGAGAACTATAACAGGGGCATCTCTTCACTCATCGATCACTGGGTATCTCATATGCAGACAGAAGGCGACGTACTGCGGTGGTACCCCTTCCTCCAGACGACAGAAGACCTGTTACAAAGCAGGCCATCCGGCCTTCGGTGCGGATCCGGGGTGACAAACTTCACCATCCAGACCGATGGAACCATCATCCCCTGCCCTATCATGATCGGGATGAACGAATACCTGCTTGGAGATATCAGGTCGGCAGACCCATGCACATTGCCTCACATTCATCCGGAACATCCCTGCACTACATGTACGATACAGGATTTCTGCGGTGGACGGTGCCTCTATTCAAATATCGTCAGACCATGGCCTGAGGAAGGAAGAGAGGCAGTCTGTTCAACAACACACCACCTCCGCTCAGAACTCATCACTCACCTTCCAATAATCAATCGACTCATTGAAAAACAAATAGTCGATCTATCCTCATTTAACCACACACGGTTCAATGGGTGCGAGATCATCCCATAGCAAATCAGCAATCATCCAACAGTTGTATCCAAATACTGATATAGTCCGATTACATCAAAGATAACAAGGGATCTGCCATGGAAGAGAGAGGAGATCAGGACAGAGGCGAGGAGCTCATTGCACGTGCCCGTCTCGAAAAAGATCCGGCACGGAAGCTCTTCTTCGCCACCCAGGCGATGGCCTTTCTCCCGGATGATCCTGGAGCATGGATTGAACGAGGCAAAGCACTCCTAAAATCCGGGATGATCAATGAGGCCGAAGCGCAGATCCTGGAGGTTGTTCGCCAGAATCCTGATGAGGGAGAGGGGTGGTACCTGCATGGTATCATCAAGAATATCCGGGGTGAGCGGGGTATTGCAAAATCCAGCTTTCAAAAGGCAGCTGGTGCCATGGCAAACCCCGGTCCCGCCCATTATGCACTTGGGAAACTGCTCTTTGAAGACAAAGAGTACGAAGAGGCCCTTCGTCTCTTCGATGCCGCACTCAGCGAGGACAGGCGGGATCCGGATATATGGTCTGCACGGGGGAGCGTACTTCTTGAAATGAAGCGGTTCAATCAGGCGATCATCTCCTTCGATCATCTCCTTGAGATCCGGCCTGATGATGAGCAGGCAAAGGAGGCCCGGAGAAAAGCCATCCGGATGATGAAACAGGACCTGAACAGAACAGAGGAACGGGACTTTACCCTCCTCCGGGAAGAGGCGGACTATCCGGGTCTTGTCAGGATTCTCTCCCGTGAGAAGAATTCCAGGGCGATGAAAGCTGCTCATGAACTCATAAGGCTTGGAACCGGATCAACACCATATATCCGCCCACTCCTCTCACAGAATGATCCAAAGATCAGGTTCCGGGCGCTTCATGTCCTCCTCGCTATTGCAGATCCCCGATGCTCAAAGCTCTTTGTGAGGCTGGCATTATCGATAGAAACCCCTGAAGAGGGAGGAAGTGAAAAAGCTTCAACCCTTCTTGATGCAATCGGGCGATCGTTGAAAAAGACCGGTCAGCCATCAGTTGTATCTGCACTGGAAGAGGTACTTTCCGGGAAGGATGAGACGAGGATCATCCGTGCGATCAGGCTCGTCGAACGCACCCATGATGAGAAGGCAGTCCCCCTGCTCATCAAGGCAGCCACCCTCCCCTCGATCAGGGTTGCATTTGCCGCTCTGAAAGCCCTCGGTACTCTTGGCAATGAAGAGACGATCGACCAGCTCTTCACCCACCTCATGAGCCATGATCCCTCAATCCGGGGGCAGGCGAAAGAGACACTCAGGCAGGTAATCCGACGATCATTTTCAGCACTCATGATCCGCTATGCGTCTGGTGATGCTCCCTACCGGGCATTCATTCGGGAGATCCTCCGGACAATCGGGGGCGAGCTGATTCCGGCCATCCTCCGTGAACTCTCCCGGCAGGATACAAAAAAGATGATAAATGCCCTCTCTGAGGCCCTTACAACCACCGCAGACCCCCGATCAATCCACCTGCTGATCGACGCCCTTGCATCCCCGGAGGAGGGGGTACGCCAGGCACTGCCGGGGGCATTCCAGGCTGTCGGGGTTCCGGCAGTCCATCCCCTGATGAAGTGCCTCCTCGATCCGAGGCGTCGGGTTCGTGAACGTGCCGAAGAGAGCCTTGCAGGTATGGGACGAACAGCACTACCTTCACTTCTCAGTGCACTGGAATCAGATGATCCGGATCTCCGGGAGGGATCTGCAGACGTCCTCACCCACATGGGAGCAGAAGCAGTCAGGGCACTGCAGGATGCAGTGCTGATGCAGACCAGGGGTTCAGACACTTTCCTGACTATGAATAATCTCATCTCCCGTATTCAAAAGAAAGAGCGGATGAACCGCCTCCTTGCGGAATACCGCGGTGAAGAGCCCCTCTGAGAGAGTTAAGGGGTGATTATGCTGGATCTGATCTGGGTCATCCTCATTCTTCTTCTCACAGGCATCATTGCCGGTTTTTTTGCAGGCCTCCTTGGGGTCGGAGGAGGATTCCTCATGGTCCCGGTACAGTACCTTCTCCTCATTGACGGCGGGATTGATCCAACATATGCAATACGCATTGCTTTTGGAACAAGCCTCGCTGTCATCTTCCCGGTCTCCTGTGCCGCTGCATGGGCACATGAGAAAAGGGGTGCAATCGACTGGAATGCAGCTCTTCCAATCGGAATAGCCGGAATACTGGGAGGTTTTGCAGGTGGAACCCTTGCATCGCATCTTCCTGTTGGAATACTGAAAGTACTCTTTGGATTGCTGGTCATCCTCGCTGCAATCCGGATGGTGCAGGGTACCAAAGACTCATCAGGCGGTACAACCAGGCGCGGACTCGGCGTATGGACTCTGACCGGGATCATCGCGGGATTGCTCTCCGGACTGCTCGGAATGGGGGGCGGATTCATCCTGGTTCCGCTGCTTCTCCTGCTCTTCAACATCCCGATCCACAGGGCTGTTGCAACATCCTCGGCATGTATCCTCTTCTTCTCAGCAGGCGGCATCATTGCATACATATACCATGGTGCAATGATTGAAACGCTTGGAGCAGGATTCCTTGGCTATATCGATATCCTCCAATGGGTTGTACTGGCTGGAGCGATGATCCCACTCACCCGCACCGGTGTTGCCGTCGCCCACAGGCTTCCCGCAGAGAGGCTGAAGCAGATATTTGCGATCGTGCTGATCGGGATCGGTATTGGAATGATTGCCTTCTTCCCCTGAAAAAAAGATGAACGCAAAATATAAATATAGATAAGCTTCCGACATCTTTTTAAACAGATGGAAGACAAGCACTTATTACCCTCACGCCTTACAAATATGTGCGTTTGGAGTAGTGGCCCAAATGCTACAAGGAGATAGTACATGGATACTGACAAGAATCATTCAACAGAATCGCAGTACAATATCATTGAAGAATGCGTGCGCGATCTGAATCTAGATAATAGCACAACAGAACTCCTTCAGAACCCAAAGCGGGAGCTGAAAGTCTCGATTCCGGTCCGGATGGATAACGGATGTGTGAAAGTCTTCACCGGATACCGGGTCCAGCATAACAATGCCATGGGACCGATGAAGGGAGGCATCCGGTATCATCCCGAGGAGACCGTGGAGATCGTCCGATCGCTTGCGGCATGGATGACCTGGAAATGTGCGGTCCTGAATCTCCCGCTTGGCGGGGCAAAAGGCGGTATCATCTGTGATCCAAAGAAGCTCTCCCGCGGGGAGCTCGAACGACTTACCCGCGGATACATGGGCCGTATCTGGAAATTTATTGGTCCTGAGACCGATGTTCCTGCACCCGATGTCGGAACCGATGCATCCATCATGGGATGGATGATGGATGAATATGCCCGTCTGAGCGGAGAGTACAAACCCGGTATCATCACTGGAAAGCCAATTCGGATAGGCGGATCACTCGGAAGGACAGAAGCAACCGGACGCGGAGGCATCATCACTATCAGGGAAGCAGCACGCGAGATCGAGCTTGAAACAAAAGGTGCGACCGTCGTTGTTCAGGGCTTTGGAAATGTAGGAATGTACTCCGCCCTGCTTGCACGCAATATGCTGAACTGCCGCGTCATTGCCGTCTCCGACTCACGGGGAGGTGCCTACAACCCGGATGGTCTGAATCTTGAAGAGATCATCGAACACAAGGCAAAGACCGGATCCGTCAAAGGTGCTCCAAACACACAGGAAGTCGGAAGCGCCGAGGTGCTTGAGATCGAAGCTGATATCATCATTGCAGCAGCTCTTGAAGATGCAATCACCGCCGAGAATGCCGGACGGGTCAAGACAAAGATCCTCGCAGAACTGGCAAACGGGCCAACGACCGCAGAAGCAGATCGCATCCTTGAAGACAGGGGCATCATCGTCCTCCCTGATATCCTCGCAAACGCCGGAGGCGTCACCGTCTCCTACTTTGAGATGGTCCAGAACAGGACACTGGACTACTGGACCGAGGAGCAGGTGAACCACAAGCTCGAGGAGAAGATGGTTGAAGCACATCACGAGATCTTTAAGACATCACGTGCACGCGGCATCTCGATGAGAAAAGCTGCATATATTGTCGCCATTTCCCGCGTCGTCGAGGCGATGAAGCTTCGCGGCTGGCTGGATCTCTGATCCGAAATCCCCCTTCTTTTTTTCTGATCGGCATCATAATCCGATCGTTTGGGTTCAGTCATACACAAAAAAGCATCAGCATTCTTAGAAATATTCATAAGAACCAGGGTGATAGGAAAAGGGGGGCTTATAGGGCTCCATCAGCCCCCCTTCCTCAGTGGGAGATAGTACAAATATCTATGGAGCCCAATTCGTCTGCTTATTCGCTTTTTTCGTCTTTTCGTACCCAGTAAGCCTCCTCAATCGGAATCACAAAGATCCGGCCGTCGCCAACCATTCCTGTTCGTGCAGCCGTCTGGATAGTCTCAACTGCACGGTGAAGATCATCATCCTTTACAACCATCTCGATCTTTATCTTTGGCAGGAGATTCACTTTCATCGTCTTGCCGCGATACTGAAGTATGATCCCACGCTGGGAGCCACGTCCTTTGACATCCGAGACGGTCATTGCGGAAAAACCATGTTCTTCAAGGGCTTTCTCGACATGTTCGTACCGTTCCGGCCGGATGATTGCCTCAATCTTTTTCATGAACACTTTCCCCCCTTAACTTGCAATTTTCTCTCCATGCTGGGAGATATCAAGGCCGACATACTCTTCCTCCTCAGTTACACGGAGGCCGATCGTCTTGTGGACAGCATAGGCAAGTATGTAGGTTACAACGAATGCATAGATCACCGCCGCAAACGCATCAATTGCCTGGATACCAAGCTGGGCGGGATTTCCATAGAGGAGACCGTTAACGCCTCCAACAGCAGCCGTTGCAAAGATACCCGTTGCCAGTGCCCCCCAGAGACCACCAACCCCATGGATCGCCCAGGCATCCAGTGTCTCATCAAGACCCTTTTTGATCCGCCAGAGCATGGCTTTGTAACAGATAAGACCAGCAATGAGACCAATCGCAATTGACGCCATCGGATCGACAAAACCGGCGGCAGGTGTGATGGCAACAAGACCTGCAATTGCCCCTGATATCATACCAAGAGACGACGGTTTCCCATGAAGCCATGCAGCAAACATCCAGGCAAGTGCACCGGCGGCTGCGGAGATATTGGTCACCACAAAGGCGTTTGCTGCAAGGCCGTCAGCTGCAAGGGCTGATCCGGCATTGAATCCAAACCATCCAAACCAGAGAAGCGCACCACCGATAAGGGTCATCGGAATGTTATGCGGCTCCATCGAGTGCTTTCCAAATCCGATACGTTTCCCGATGACAAGTGCTGCTGCAAGAGCTCCAAACCCTGAGCTGATATGAACGACTGTTCCACCGGCAAAGTCAAGCGCTCCAAGCTGATGAGCCCAGCCACCCCCCCATGCCCAGTGAGCAAGCGGATCGTAGACAAGTGTTGTCCAGAGGAGACCGAAGATGATGAACGAACTGACCTTCACACGTTCAGCCATTGCAGAGGTTAATATCGCCAGCGTAAGACCTGCAAAGACGAGCTGGAAGACCATGAAGAGGAGATCCGGTATCCCGTCACCATCCATACCGACTCCCCTGAGCCCGACATGATCGAGGTTTCCAATGAACCCGCCGATGTCTGAACCAAACGCTAACGAGTAACCAATAATCACCCACTGGATGCTCACAACCGCAAATGCAATCATTGAGAGCGCAATCGTCGAGATGAAGTTCTTCCTCCGAACCATGCCTCCGTAAAACAACCCGACACCGGGTGTCATCAGCATGACCATAGCAGTTGCAATCAGCACAAACGCAGTTGCACCTGAATCAAGTACCATTTTCTTTCAACTCCATCCTTCTTTGATTGTGAGTTTTGCATCTGTTCCTTCTGCACCCCCATTCGAGGAGGGTGGGCGGCAGGGGCAAAGATACCCAATATGCCATTTAGCGTCATCAAGGGGGTTGTAAATCGGGTTCTTACCCCCGGGTTACAATCCGCATCCCGGATGACATAGAAGGAAGTTATCTTCTATCATTTAAATAACTTATGTTTAACCTGCAGGAAAAACCCAATAACTACAGATCATACTATCACATCACAGCCGGGAGAAGAAGAAAAAGATCTGAAGTACTATAAAAAGCAGCAATCCATAAGCCGGAAGCAAAGAAAAGTGGGAGAAGAGGAGGAGAGAGATATCAATAGGTTGCGAGGTATCGTTTTGTCTCCCAATCGGTAACCGCAGTCCGGAACGAATCCCACTCGATCTCTGCGATCGAGTTGAGGTTCTCGGTGATATGGGAACCAAGAGCATTGCAGATGAGGGGATCATTCATCAGGAACTGGTTTGCCTCATAGAGGTTTCCAGGCAATGTATCGATCCCTTCATCCTTCCGCTGATCGCCAGTCATATGGAAGATGTTCTTATCCGCGCTGTTTGGTGGCTCAATATTGTTTTTGATCCCATCAAGACCTGCGGCAAGGATTGCGGCAAAGGTCAGGTAGGGGTTGCATGTGGGATCAGGACTCCTGAGTTCCATACGCGTGCTCCGGCCTCGCGGCGCAGGCACACGGATAAGTGCAGTACGGTTTGAAGTACTCCACCCGATGTAGACGGGAGCCTCATAGCCTGGAACAAGTCGTTTGTACGAGTTGACCGTCGGGTTTGCAATCCGTGTGATCGCCTTCACATGCTTCAGAACACCCGCGATGAACTTCATTGCAACATCAGAGAGCTGCTTTGGCGCATCCGGATCATAGAAGGCATTCTGCCCATCCAGTGTAGAGAGTGAACAGTTCGTATGCATGCCAGAACCATTGATTCCGAAGATCGGTTTTGCCATAAAGCTCGCATGGAGCCCCCGCTGAAGAGCGATCGTCTTCGTTGCAAACTTGAAGGTGATCACATTATCAGCCATGGTGAGAACATCGCCGTACTTGAAATCGATCTCATGCTGGGACTCGGCAACCTCATGGTGAGATGCCTCGATATCAAAGCCCATTTCGGTGAGGGCAATGATAATATCACGCCGCACATCCTCGGCAAGATCTGTCGGAGCAAGATCGAAGTATCCTCCGGTATCCTGCAGACCCAGTGATGGCACCCCATTCTCCATCCGGAAGAGGAAGAACTCCATCTCAGGACCGGTGTTGAAGATATATCCCAACTTCGCTGCCTCCTCAACCTGCTTTCTGAGGATGTAGCGCGGGTCACCCTCGAATGGTTTTCCTTTCGGAGTGTAGATATCGCAGATGAACCGTGCCGCCCGCGTAGACTCAGATCTCCATGGGAGGATCCGGTACGTCGAGATGTCAGGTTTCAGAACCATATCCGACTCTTCAATCCGTGCAAATCCCTGGATGGACGAGCCATCAAAGCTGATACCATCAGTCAGCGCTTTTTCGGCCTGTTTCGCAGGGATCGCAACATTCTTTGCCATGCCGATGATATCGGTAAACTGGAGCCGAATGAACTGCACCCGGTCTTTCTCAATCTGTTCCAGGATTCTGGACACATCATCTCCTGACATATGGAAGATTACTTCTACTGATTACTATAAATAGCTAATGGAACAACCATATACATCCGGGAGACTTGATGAGATCGTTCCCGTGTGATACTCATGTGTGGCATTATCAGCGTCATTGACAGATCAAAAGCAGGAATGGATGGATCCCGCATCAAAAACGCACTTTCACTGATGGATGAGCGGGGGAGCGGCGAGGGCGCAGGTTATGCCGCATATGGCATTTATCCGGATTATTCAGAGTACTATGCCCTTCACCTCTTCTTTGACAACCTTGTCGAGCCAAAGGGCACAGTGGATGAGATCCTCAGAACCTGGGGGGAGATAGAATACGAAGAGGAGATCCCAACCATCGAACAGCCGGATCTCCGCCGCACCCACATTCCATGGCGGTATTTCTTCAAGCCCGACAGAACCCTGATGCCCGGCAGCACAACCCCTGAAGAAGATATCATCACCATGCTCGTGATGAAGATTAATACCACCATCCATGGTGCGCTCGTCTACTCATCAGGCAAGAATATCGGGGTATTCAAGGCATCAGGATGGCCGGAGACGGTTGCTGACTTTTATCAGATTGAACAGTACGAGGGCTACATCTGGCTTGCCCATAACCGGTACCCGACAAATACCTCAGGGTGGTGGGGAGGGGCACACCCCTTCAACCTCCTCGACTGGAGTGTCATCCATAACGGTGAGATCACCTCATATGGGACAAACCGCCGCTATATCGAAAGCTATGGATACAAATGCACCATGTTCACCGACACCGAGGTGGTCGCATACCTCTGCGATCTCCTCGGGAGAAAGCACGGACTTCCGGAAGAACTGATGGTCCGCGCCTTTGCCCCGCCTTTCTGGGATGAGATCGACCGGATGAAAGAAGCTGATGCCACCATGAACAGCGCTATCAGACTAACCTATGGATCGGCACTGATGAACGGGCCGTTTGCCATTGTTGTTGCAACAGCTGAGGGGATCGTCGGGTTCACCGACAGGATCAAGCTCAGGCCGCTGATTGCCGCAGAAGCAGGCGACCGACTCTACATCTCAAGCGAAGAGGCGGCGATCCGGAGGATGGAGCCGAATCTGGATCGCGTCTGGATGCCAAAAGCCGGTGAACCGGTGATCGGGAGAGTGAAGCCATGAGCATTGGATCAGTCCCGATAAAATTCAGAGTCAGAATAGATCCTAACCGCTGTATGCTCTGCGAGCGGTGTATCGAAAACTGCCCCTATGGCACCTACCGCCGTGAAAGCGAGAAGATTATCGTGGATTCCCGGAGTTGTGTTGCCTGCCACCGGTGTGTTGCAATGTGCCCGCGGGATGCGATCTCTATCGAAGAGAAGCCAATCGACTACCGGAGCCATCCGCTCTGGACCAGAGAGGCACGGGAGGCGATCTATAATCAGGCACGGACCGGACGGATAGTCCTCGCCGGTATGGGGAATGCAACCGATCTCCCGAGTATCTTCGACCGGCTGCTCCTTGATGCCTGCCAGGTAACAAATCCAAGTATCGATCCGCTCCGGGAGCCAATGGAGCTTCGGACATACCTCGGCAAGAAACCCCGGAAACTTGAGATCAAAAAGGGAAGGGACGGAGATATCGAACTAAAAACCACCCTTTCCCCAAACCTCAAACTGAATATCCCGATCATGATCGGGCATATGAGCTATGGCGCAATCTCCTTAAATGCCCAGCTCTCAATGGCCCGGGCAGTTTCGAATCTGGGAACCTTCATGGGAACCGGAGAGGGGGGACTGCACCCATCACTCAGGGAGTACCAGAACAATATGATCGTCCAGGTCGCCTCGGGACGGTTTGGTGTCGATATCGATTACCTTGAACGCGGTGCTGCAATCGAGATAAAAATCGGACAGGGGGCAAAACCCGGTATCGGAGGACATCTCCCGGGTGAAAAGGTCGGTCCCGAAGTCTCACAAACCAGGATGATCCCTGAGAAGAGCGATGCGATCAGCCCGGCACCGCACCATGACATCTACTCGATAGAAGATCTCAAACAGCTGGTTCATTCCTTAAAAGAGGCAACCGAATGGAAAAAACCGGTCTTTGTGAAGATAGCGGCAGTCCATAATGTCGCGGCGATCGCATCAGGCATCGCGAGATCCTCTGCTGATGCAGTCGTCATCGACGGATTCCGTGGAGGAACCGGAGCCGCACCAAGAGTATTCCGCGATCATGTCGGGATCCCCATTGAAGCTGCAATTGCAGCTGTTGACCAGAAACTCAGGTCCCAGGGGATACGAAACGAGATCTCGATCATTGCATCGGGGGGGATCCGGGATGCAGCGGATGTCACAAAGGCGATCGCTCTTGGGGCAGATGCAATCTATATCGGTACAGCCGCTCTTATCGCAATGGGATGCCGTGTCTGTGGAACCTGTTATCGCGGCCTCTGCCCATGGGGTATTGCAACCCAGGACACAAGGCTGACACAGCGGTTGGACCCTGATGCTGAGTGGCAGCATGTGGCAAATCTGATCCGGGGATGGACACTGGAGATCAGCGAACTTATGGGTGCTGCGGGCATCAACAGCATCGAGAGCCTGCGTGGAAACCGCGACCGGCTGAGAGGGTATATGCTGGACGAAGTAATGATGAATGTGCTTGATGTCAAACCGGTGGGGGCATGAAGAATGGGCAATGAACTGGTAATCAATGCAGAGGGTATCCATTACACCCCCCTGAATACCATGATCAGATCAGCGGTCGCACGCGGGGTTGAAACTATCAGGATAGAGAATGTCCTTGGCCAGCGCTTTATTGCAGACGGACTGAAAGGAAAAGCCAGGATCACCGTATGCGGCACACCCGGAGGAGATCTGGGGATGTTCATGAGCGGGCCGACCATCGAAGTCTTCGGCAACTGTGATCATGCACCCGGCAATACCATGGACGCAGGAGAGATCATCATTCATGGGAACTCGGGAGATGCCACCGCACACTCGATGCGTGGTGGTATGGTGATGGTTGAGGGGGATATCGGGTATCGTGGGGGGATTCATATGAAAGAATATGGAGACCACCGCCCGGTTCTGATTGCAGGCGGAAATGCCTGCTCCTTCCTCGGAGAGTATATGGCCGGAGGGATCATCATCATCCTGGGATGCCGGGGAGAACGCATTCTCCCTGACCGAGGGGTCGGAACAGGCATCCATGGAGGTGAAATCTTTATACGGGGCACCATTCCCGAAAGAATCCTCGGTGTAGGGGCTAAGAAGGCACCTGCTTCAGAAGAGGATATGGATCGAATCAGACCTCTGATACAGAAGTATGCCAGAACGTTCTCCTGTGATGAAGAGCCGCTGCTCTCATCAGAGTTCACCAGGATCACACCTGCGAGCGGGAGACCATTTGCGAATAAGTACACCTGGGAGTGAGATAGCATGTCAGAAAAGAGTTATAATGATCTCATGCGGGAAGTCTGGGAGACCGATCGATGCTCAGGGTGTGGTGCATGTATAGCAGTATGTCCGGCAGATGCCCTCATCTTTACAGCTGAAGAAAACAGCCATCCTCACAACCGCAGTTACTGTAAAGAGGCCACAGACGGAGTTCCCTGTGGAGCCTGCTATGAGGTCTGCCCTCGAGTGAAGATGATACAGGGCCGGGGACTCCTTGGCGACTACCGCTCAATCATCTCGGCAACAGCAGGAATCGAGATCCCACACCGGCAGAGCGGCGGGGCAGTCACGGCAATCCTCGCAGATGCCCTTGATACCGGCATGATCGATGCTGTAGTTACCGTCTCCGATGACCGTTTCACCCTGAAACCCAAGTCGGTGGTGATCACATCGTCAGGAGAGCTGATTGCGCATGCCGGGAGCAGGTATGCCTGGTGGGTGCCCCTCCTTGCGGCATTGAAGACGGCTGTGCTCGATAAGAAATGCAGGAAGATCGCCGTCATCGGGCTTCCCTGTGTCACCGAGGCAGTAGCGGAGATGAAAGCAAGTGGAAATGATCTCATCCTGCCCTATGCCAGATCAATCAGGCTGGTCATCGGTCTCTTCTGTACAGAGACATTTGACTATAATCATCTTGTTCAGGGAATTTTCCAGCAGAAATACCAGCTCAAGCCCCATCAAATCAGGAAGCTCGACATGAAGAAAGGGCTTCTGATCACAAAAACCGATGGCGATCTCCTGACGATCCCCCTGAAGGAGCTGAACGAGGCAGTCAGGCCGGGATGTCGGATCTGCACCGATTTGACAGCAAGATCGGCAGATATCTCTGCCGGATCAATTGGGTCAGATTCTGGTTATACGACGCTGATCATCAGGAGCGGGACCGGAGAAACATTTGTTCAGTCAGCGATTGCATCGGGAGCACTGCTGATTGAAGGAGATGTCGATGAGAAGGCTATCGAATCGCTTGCCGCAAAAAAGGCCGCACGGGGCATTCCAAAGAAATAAAGAAAGGTACCGGAGAGTTAATCTCCGGTTTCGATGAACAGAATCACTCCCGGACTATTCTATAAGCTCCCGGTACCTGCTCCTCAGTCTGGCAACCCCCACCCCGGAAGCCTTTGCCACCTCGTTCTGGGTTCGCCGCTTCCCTGTTTCAAGTGAGGCGAGATAGATGGCAGCAGCAACGAACGCGGCAGGTTCCTGTTCCCCCTCTTCAGTCAGCATATTCTGCCCGGAGAGGATCTCATCTGCACGTCTCCGCTGGATATCATCGATCTTCAGGGCAGATGATATCCGATCCAGTTCACAGGAGAGAGCTTTTGTACGGGGATCAAAACCCGGATCATCACACGTATCCTGGATTGGGGGCATCTCATGCCGGGAGAGGCGGGAGACGTGGATAATAGCCTCTATAGTGACAGGCAGGCCTCCCTTCCGGCAGGCATGGCAGAGCGCCTCCACTGCCGCATTCTGAACCAGGCCTGCCGTGAGACTGCTCTCCTCTGCCTTGGCCGAGCAGATACTCTCGGCATCCCCCCTGATAGTACCGGGTAGGCCGAGCGCGGATCCCATTCGTTGCACCTCGGAGAGAGCGTTTGCCAGATGTGGGTTTGAATTTTTACCAACAGGATTTTTCCTCCGATGCTGGCGGAGGGAATAGAGGAGCCGGGGGCGGGAGGTAAGATTCGGAGATCCGGGAGGGAATGAGAGGTCTGCTGTTCTGCCGGATCCAGCAAAAGCAACAACAACCGAATTGCAGACAGCCAGATCATCACCGGATTGCTCTGAGAGATCAGGATGACAGGTGAGCCGATCATAGAGTGTGTTTCTTCCGGATCGGGCAACACTATCATCAGGATTGAGGGAGAGGGCCCGTTCATATGATCTGAAAGCTTCATCTATCCTTCCGAGCTTTTCGAACGCCACCCCACGGCCGGTCCAGGCCACAGCAAGGTCCGGATCGATTGAAAGCGCCCGATCATAGGAGAGGATGGCATCATCATATCGGCCAAGCCCGCCAAGGGCATTGCCGCGGTTGGCCCAGGTATGAGGATCATCGGGATTGAGTTCAAGGGCCTTATCATAGGAAGCAAGGGAGTGATCAAATCTCCCAATTTTTTCAAGTGCAACGCCGCGACCCATCCAGACAAGAGGATCCCGCGGATTGAGTGCCAGTGATCGATCATAGGAGGCGAGAGCATCTTTGTAGTGGCCTAGATTTCCAAGCGCGTTGCCCCTGATATACCAGGCAAGAACATGATCAGGATCAATGGCAAGTGCCTTATCATAAGAGGCAACTGCCTCGTTCCGTCGGCCAATCTTTTCGAGCGCAACACCACGGCCGGTCCAGGCATTTGCATTCTCCGGATCTATCGCAAGTGCCTTATCACAGGATGCAACCGCATCAGCATACCGGCCGAGGATACCAAGGGCATTGCCACGGTTTGCCCATGTACACGTATTGGATGGATCGATTTCGAGGGCACGATCATAGGAGGCAAGGGCATCTTCAAGCCGCCCTATGCCAAGGAATGAATTGCCGCGGTTATACCAGGCGGTAGAATAGTCGGGATGGATAGCGAGGGCGCTGTCATAGGATCTCAGAGCGTCATCATACCGGCCCAGGTTGGCAAGAGCATTGCCGCAGTTATACCAGGCCGGCGCATTCTTCGGATCGATTGCAAGTGCCCTCTCAAAGGAATCAAGGGCTTCGGTATACCGGTAGAGCTCAGCGAGTGCAACACCACGGCCGGTCCAGGCAAGGACATCCTCTGGGTTCATCGACAGTGCCCGATCATAGGATGCGAGGGCTTCGGTATACCGGCCAAGCGCCCCGAGGGCGACACCGCGGTTATTCCATGCAACCTGGTCATCCGGATTTATCCGGAGGGCATTTCCATAAGATGAGACGGCATCTGAATACCTGCCGAGACGGAGGAGGGCGTTTCCCCGGCCGGTCCAGGCATTCGCATTCTTCTGATCAAGTGCCAAAGCACGATCATAGGAGACGAGTGCATCTTCATACTCTCCAAGACTCCTGAGTGCATTGCCACGGTTATACCAGGCATAGGCATTTCCTTGGTTCAGGGAGAGGGAACGATCGAACGAGGCAACAGCATCAGTATACCTGCCGAGATTTGCAAGTGCAACACCGCGGAAATACCATGCAGATGCATCTTTTCGATCGATGCCAAGCGCATGATCGCATGAAGCAATTGCATCAGTATACCGCCCCAGCCCAAGGAGCGCGTTGCCACGGTTCGTCCAGATATAGCCATCATCAGGTTCAAGGGCAAGCGCATGATCAAACGAGGCAAGGGCATCAGCATACCGGCCAAGGTGGGTGAGGCAGGTGCTCCGGCCAGCCCAGGCAAGGGGATCATCGGATTTGAGTGCGATCGCCTTCTCAAAAGATGCAAATGCATCGACATAGTGGCCGAGATCGGCGAGATCGGCACCACGGTTTATCCAGGCAGCAGCATCACCGGGGTTGATCGCGATTGCACGATCATTGGAGGCAAGCGCATCACTGATACGGTTGAGTGAAGCAAGCGCAACGGCGCGGAAGACCCAGGCAAGCGAATCATCAGTATGAAGAGCAAGAGCCCGATCATAGCAGAGAAGGGCATCTTCGAAATGACCAAGATACGCAAGCGCAATGCCACGGCCAATCCAGGCACGGGTATTGTCAGGATCAGAGGAGAGGGTGGCATCATAGAAGGCGAGGGAACCCAGGTACGATCCATTTTGTACCTCTTCGGTGCCTTTGCCGAGCTTATGGAGAGGAATATGCCGTTTCACGCAAACCCCCGTCGAACAATTGTCATTGAACCGATCCGGCACATCATGCAGTACAACTCCATCTACCCGGAAGTAATTGATATTTACCATTCAGTTTTAATGATTTCCCCGACCAGAGGATATGGATCTCCTTCCCTATTGAGATGAGGCGGATTTCCGAAATGCTCCATCCGTTTTGCGACCCCTATCGGAGGCCAGTGCCTTCCCATCCGGTTTTTAATCTTTCATCGAGGGGAATGCAGATTCCTAAAAAGATGTGGGAATGATCTATTCCCTGCCCATCCTCATGATCCGGACACCAGGACTTGACCGCTCAAAGAAGGCGGCGAGAAATTCCGAGAGATCCTCATTCCAGCAGTCTGCACCGGATGTAACATCCCAGCCATGCTCTGCCATCGACTTTCTGACATGCTTTCCGAGGGCTGCATCGAGCAGAGTCCTGGAAGAGAGGAGGGTTGCCACCTCGGTGTAGGGGCGGCGAACCTCTACAATATACCTTCCATCCTCAATAAACGGTCCGGAGAGAGGGGATGTTTCGATATACTTACGAATGAAACGGCTGGCATTATCACCATTTATTACCGGGGGGCCGATATGCCGGACAACCGGTGACGTGGTATCATTGAAGAGCTCAAACAGAATGACTGAGTGCTCCTCTCCCATCCAACAGTCGGTCCGGTTTACGGAGAAGCCTGATCGCTCGAGGAGATCTGCAATTGCTGCTGCACTCTTCCGAAGCTGGGGAACAATGGTATCCGGGACATAGGGGGGGGTTGGAAAGGTGATGGTATAGAGGGCAGATCCACGTTCGGCAACTACCAGTTCCACCTGCTTTTGGGTGAACAAGACAGGGCGGTGAATGGTGAAGAATGCCTCCGTTGGATCTTCCAGATATGCACGTGCAAGCTCTATGAAAGCGCACATCTGGTCAAGTGAGAGGGCTGCAGCAACATTCCGGTTTGGATCGGTTGGATCGACTACAACAAGCGGCTCATCAAAAGACCGGATACGGTGATTCTCAGGATCGATCACCAGACCCGGCCGCCATCCGGCCGCCGCCCTGATGAGTGGGTTGAAACCGCCGTAATGAAGGACAAGGAGTTCGCAGAGATAGCCTGAGAAGCCCTCGGTCATATGATCCGATCCATACACCCCCCCTGATTTTGTAAACTGCTTCATCAGCAGGGCATCATCGACATATTCGGCAATTCTGGGTATGATATAGCGGGTATGAAACGGGGTTCGGTCCACCGCACTCTTGATCTCACGTGCAGATGCCACATGGTAGCAGGGAACAAGATCGATATCAAGGTCATATATACGGGCATTCAGGTACGGATGCTCGGCATACTTCTCAACAGCGGTACCTCCGAAGTGATCAACGATAGCACGCCCAAGCGCAATCCCTTCCTTTGCCAGATCCTCACGGGGGAGAGCTGTTGGGAAGAGCATGAAAATATCAAGATCGCGGTCGCCCCGGACAAATGTTCCCCTGGCAACCGATCCGACAACCATGGAGGGTCGCTGATGATACTCCATGAGATAGGTGATAATCCGCTCGGATATGGTACGAAGGTGTTCAACCTCCTCCGGTGTCGGCCTGATTCGGGAGAGGATATCTTCTTCAAAGGGGGTTTTTGTCACAGCAGCACCTCGCTTATCGTCTCATAGATGGGACCCTTTGGAGTCAGCGTACTCTTCTTCAGCAGAATCCGGTCGACCGGGATCTCCCCCCCGGTCCAGGAAGAGAGGGGAGCAATTGCACGAGCAATATCAGGGTGAAACTCCTTCACCCGCGCAATGGTTATATGAGGGCGGAAAGGGCGTGTTTCGCGTGAAAAACCAAGGTTGGAGACCACAGAATCGACTGCATCCGCAAGCGCGGCAGTCTTCCCCCCATCCTCCACCACCGCCCAGATCACCCGCGGGTGTTTTGGATTATTTGTCGATATGCCGCTTATTGAAACAGAAAATGGCGGGAATGAAAGAATTTCAAGCTGATCGCTCACCGGGATAATCTGATCGGCAGGCACCTCTCCAAGGAATTTCAGGGTGATATGAAGGAGCAGGGGATCGACGATCGAAAGTCGCCCGGAACACTCTCGCAGTGGCTCCTGCACGAATGAGAAAGCCTCACGAAGGGAGGCTGGAAGATCAATTGCCACAAACGCCCGTACCATACCAACTAACCTGAATACGGGTTCGTCACAGGAGGGGAAATATCTTCACCTCCCGTTCTGTCAGGAGAGGAATAGATATCAGATGGCAAATAAGAATAGAGGGAAGGTATAGATCTATACTAAGAGAAGGGGTATGCCTCATGTCTGATGTTCACGATATCATTGTCTATTCACTCGAAGTCTGTCCAAACTGTGAAATACTCAAGCAATACCTTCAGGACAATACGATCCCCTATATGGAACGAAACCTTGAGGACCCCGAAGCACTCACCGACCTCCGTATGAACGGCGTCTTTGTGATGGAAGCACCGGTCCTTCAGATAGGGGAGAGATATCTCACCTCACAGGAAATTTTTGACAACGGTGCAGTATCGGCCTCGATTGCAGAAATCTGCCGACGGTGAAGGCTGCATGAAAGATACGCGGCAGTCAACACTTGATGGGGCATTTCAACCCCCGATGCCCAAGGTGCGGACGTCCCATGGCCACATGATGGACTGGGACCGCCAGAAGATCGTCCAGCAGATACTCAATGAGACCCGCCTTGTCGAGACCTTCTATGGAAGAGAGGGGGCAGACCCCGAACTCGCCGAACGGATAGCCCAGAGGGTTGAGAACAGGATCAAACAACTCGGCCTCACCTTCCTCTCCGGACCCCTTATCCGTGAAATCATGAACATCACGCTCCTTGAAGAGGGGCTTGTCGATTACCGGAATGTCTGTACCCGTGTCGGAACACCCGTCTATGATGCACATTTAATCGATGTCGGGAGGGGGTTTGAGGCAAAGGACAACTCGAACCTCCAGGATAATGCCGAGACATCCCATAAGAAGAAGGCAGACAAGATCAGCAAAGAACAGTACCTCCTCCAGCTCCCCCCGGAACTTGCAGACATCCACCTGACCGGCGACATGCATATTCATGACCTCGAATATTTTGGGTCCCGCCCGTTCTGCCAGGATTGGGATCTCCGCTATTTCTTCTACTATGGCTTAATGCCGGATGGAAACGGGACAAAAGCAAGTGTGGCAGGTCCCGCAAAACGCGCCGAGGTGGCGGTTCTCCATGCAGTCAAGGCGCTTGGATCCGCCCAGACAAACTTTGCCGGAGGGCAGGGCTACTACAACTTCCTCACCTTCTTAGCCCCCTATGTTGAGGGGATGGACAGGGGTGAGATCAAACAGCTGATGCAGATGTTTGTCTATGAGATGACCCAGATGATGGTTGCACGCGGTGGCCAGGTCGTCTTCTCATCAGTCCAGCTCTCACCGGGTGTCCCAAAACTCTGGCGTGACAAACCGATCGTCTTCAAGGGCAAGGTCTGGAATGGCATGCAGGCTCCGGTAAGAACCTATGGAGAGTTTGAACGTGAAGTCCGCCTCCTCTTTGCAACCCTGATGGAGGTGATGCTTGAAGGCGACAACTGGGGCAAGCCCTTCAACTTCCCAAAACCCGAGATCAGCATCGAACCGGACTTCATGGAAGAGGACGTGGAGTTCAATACAGACCACCCGGATATCCCCACCTACCGGGATCTCTACCTGATGACCTTTGAGCTTGCCTCAAAGTTCGGCACCCCCTATTATGATAACCAGCTTCCTGCATACCGTGGTGCTGGGGAAGGTATCTCCTGCTACCAGTGTTGTGCCTACCAGTTCTCGACAACCGCAGCAAACGACACCACATTCGAGGACAAACTCATCTTCAAAGACGGCAAGCACTTCTCGATGGGATCATGGCAGGTGATCTCGGTGAACTGTCCCCGGGCAGCATACCGTGCCGATCATGATGACCAGAAGCTCTTTGCCGAACTCCGAAAGCTGATGGATTCGGCGGTCTCGATCTTTAAGATCAAACGCCGCTGGATGGAGCTTGTCAGGGCAAACGGAAGGATGCCGTTTGCGATGCAGAGGCCAAAAGATCCGGAGACACAGGAGAGGGGAGCTGTTGCAGTCGATCTGGAAGGACTCGTCTATACCGTTGGGATCGTCGGAGTCAACGAGATGGTCCAGCATCATCTCGGATCCCAGCTCCACGAGACAAAGGAAGCATTCAGGTTTGCCGTCCGGACAATGACCGAGATGGAACAGTATGCAAAGAAACTCTCGGCAAAACACGGGATGACGATTGCACTTGCACGCACCCCCGCAGAGACAACCGGGCAGCGGTTTGCCGTTGCCGACCTGCTTGACGAACAGTTCCGGCCTCATGCTCTCAAGATCGTCAAAGGAGATACAAAGAACCTCCTTGAGCGGTCAAAGAAGACACTCGATCTCCCTGTCTACTATACAAACGGCATCCACGTCACACCCTCGGCAGATGTTCCACTGACCAGGCGGATGGAGATAGAGCATGTCTTCTTCCCGATCGTCGACGGCGGCAATATCTTCCATATCTGGCTTGGGGAGGGGCGGCCTGATCCACGTGGGCTGATGGACATGGCAATGAACCTCTGTAGAACCACCCAGATCGGGTACTTCGCCTTCACCCGTGATCTGACGGTATCACTCAAGCAGTTCACCGAGTACCGCTCTGATAAAACGCCGGAGTCAAGCGGGAGCATCGCACAGGCAGACCGGCGCGTACTCATCTGAACACACCCCACCATATCTTTCATCGCCTCAAAGCACCAATAGAATGAACAATGCGAGAGCCGGCTGTCAAAAAGGAACTCTTCTGGTGCGATACCTGCAATCTTCCGCTTATCGGGAGGAGATGCGGATGCGGTAAAGAGGCGCGGGCGATCCCCCTGCTGGAACCATATGACCTGAGGCCCGCCCTTCGTACTGATCGCGATCTCATCCAACAGCTTCTCAACAGCCGTTTTGGGGAGGTTCCTCTCCCCGAAATCATCCTCCTGAACAAAACCGGGGGGAGGGACAGGGCCGATCTCATCATCATAAATGGCAGCCGGTTTGGGTGGCTCCTGTTTGACCCCATATCCCGGCAGTTCTCACTGGATATCGCACCTGAAGCACTTCCCTATCTGCTCAACTATGCAACAGCCGGCATCGTGAACCTTGACGATCATATCGACCAGGAGAAGAAGGTCAGGATCGGGGGGAAACGCTTCCCCCTGAAAGAATATGTTCCGGAAGGCACCGTCATCATCTGGTACAGAAGAAAATATGGAACCGGTGTTGTTCGTGAGGGTCATATCAGGGTGAAGGAACTCATTGAGGTTCAACCTGCATCCTTCAAAAACCCCGACTGGAAGAAAGTCATCCAGCAGAACCAGTACCATCTCAAACTCATGGAGCGCGATAGCCTTCGGATCATCAAAAAACATAAAAACGACCGGCCAACCGCAAATGTCTCGTTCTCAGGCGGAAAGGACAGTGCCGCCGTGCTTCACCTTGCCAGAAAAGCAGGAGTAGAATCGGCATTCTTCATCGATACCGGAATTGAACTCCCGGAGACGATCAGGTACATCGAATCACAGAAGGTCGATATCATCAGGAAAGCCGGAGACTTCTTCGCAGCAGTCGAAAAGGCCGGACCGCCGGGAAAAGATCACCGGTGGTGCTGCAAACTCTTAAAACTCCATCCCCTCAGGATCTATCTTTCCGAGATTGGGGCATCGGTCACCTTTCAGGGGAACCGATGGTATGAGTCGTGGAACCGGGCAGACCTTGATGAGACGAGCCAGAATCCGGCAAACCCGCTCCAGCTGAATGTTTCACCGATTCGAAACTGGCGGGCATTTGAAGTCTTCCTCTACCTCTGGTGGCAGGATATCCCGATCAATCCCCTCTATGATATGGGGCTTGAGCGGATAGGGTGTTATCTCTGCCCGGCAATGCTCGAGAGCGAATATGAGATGCTCAGAACACTCCATCCCGATCTGACTGACAGGTGGGATGCCTTCCTCAGGAGATGGGCTGAGAAGAACAGCCTCCCTGATGCGTACCACCTGTGGGGGCTTTGGCGATGGAAAGCACTTCCCCCGAAGATGCGCGAACTCTGCCGTGAGCAGGATATCCCGGTGAACAGGGACTTTACCCTGAAAGAGGGGGCGCCCCGGAAGACAACTGAGAAGATAGGGATGAAAGAGAGAGATGAAGAAAAAACTCCGGACAAGACGAAAGAGACATCCATTTCTGAGACAGTACGGCGGGACTTTCCGATCATCCACGACTGCATCTATCTTGATTCAGCGGCAATCAGCTTCTCCCCTGAACCGGTTGTGAATGCTGTTGTTGAGTTTGAACACCGGTATCGATCCAATGTCGGAAGAGGTATCCACCGGTTCACGCAGATCGCCTCGCAGCGGTACTGGCATGCCCATGAGAAGGTCGCCCGGTTCATCGGCGGAGAAGAGGGAACCACCGTCTTCACAAAGAATACCACCGAGTCGATCAATATGGTTGCCCGTGGTCTCACCTGGAAACCAGGAGATAGGATAATCACCACCATCCTCGAACACCATTCGAACCTCCTGCCCTGGAGAGCACTGGAAGCAGAGGGAGTCGAACTCTCGGTCATCGGCATTGGGCCGGACTACACGCTCGATCTTGAAGCCTTTGAGGAGGAAGTCAGAAGAGGAGCGAAACTTGTTGCGATCACCCATGCCTCAAATGCAATCGGGGTGATCATGCCGGTCAAAGAGATCACAGAGATCTGCAGGAGATATAACACCCTCCTCCTCATCGATGCCGCACAATCAGTCCCGCATATGCCGGTGAATGTCCGTGATATCGGATGTGATTTCTGCTGTTTTTCAGGCCATAAGATGCTTGGGCCAACTGGAACCGGTATCCTCTGGATGAAGGAGCCGATCATTTTACCGTTGATGCTGGGTGGCGGGATGATCGAAGAGGTGCATCAGGATGGTTTTGTCGCAATCGAGGGGTACCAGCAGTATGAGGCAGGCACCCCGAATATATCAGGCGGGATCGGGCTTGGCGTTGCAGTCGACTACCTTGAGAAGATCGGAATGGAGAATGTAAAAACCTATGAAGAAGAGCTCACCACCCATCTGATCGAGAGCCTTTTGCAGATCGATGGAGTTGTCGTCCATGCATCTGCTGATCCAAAAGCCAGAATCGGTGTTGTCTCTTTTTCAATTGTCGGACTCCATCCCCATGAAGTTGCAGAACGCCTTGATGCCGACTTTGATATCCTGGTGAGATCCGGCCATCACTGCTGCCAGCCACTGATGGAATCACTTGGGCTTGTGGACGGAACGGTGAGAGCAAGCCTTGCCCTCTATACCACCATCGATGAAGTCGATCTCCTGATAGCAGCGGTCCGGGAGATCATACAAAGTCTTTGATCATCCCGGGATGCGAGAAGCAGGCAGGCCTGCCATCCCGGGTATGAGAAATAATGCAGAGATTTGTCTCGTCTGCAATGAAAACGGCAAGATCAGTCACAGTTTCTGTTGATACCAGGATCGGGATCCCGGCAAGGAGGCATCTCCTGACCAGCTCGGAGGTAATCCTGCCGGAGATCCCAAGAACTGTACCCGAAAAATCCAGGTGGTGCAGAAGACCATACCCGATCACCCGGTCAACAGCAGAAGAGCAGACGATATCATGGAATGAGGCAATGACTCCTCCATCCCAATCAAATATAATCGCTGATTCTTTCTCACCCGGCAGGTATGAGATGATCTCCCTGATGACAGGGAGAGAGATGGGATTACTGCCATCCTGAATCCTGGGAAGCGATGTCGTATCAATGTAGGAGGTGCTCCCCCCGCATCCGGCAAGAATGGTCTTTCTCCGGCCGGTGATCCGAAACGGGTTTGTTGTCAGGACACTGATCCGATTCTTCTCGATTTTGATTGATTCGATATCATCTTTCGATCTGATGATCTCTTCTGAGAAGAGAAAACCGATCGTATACTCCGGAAGACTGCCCGGAGAGAGGATAGCCGTTTCTGCATGACGGCCATTCACAAGGAGGGCAATCACAGTTTCCTGAGATACATCCTCTGTTGATTCCAGCCGTTCTCTCTCATCGAGGAGAAGACAGGGGAGGGAAGAGAAATCAGGATGTGACATAGAGATGAACCATCTTTCCAGAGAGCAGAACAAAGATCTGCCCCTGCATCAAAAAAAAATTATTCCTGAATCAGTTCGACATCAGCGATATCAAACTGTCTCCGGAGAAGCTGTTTGGCTTTTGAGATGTTTTTGCCTTCTTTTCCGATTGCAAGGCCGCGATCGTCCTCACGGACTTCAACCTGTGCAACCCGCTCCTCATCCTCGCCTTCGAACTCAATCGACAGCACCTCTGCGGGGAGGAAGCAGTTCCTGATAAACTGAACAAGATCATCAGAATATTCAACGACTTCAACACGCCTGTCAAGAGCCTCCATTGCCTTCTTAATGGAAGCGCCTTTCTTCCCGATTGCAAGACCCATCTCGCCGGGATTGATGATGAAGATGACCCGGTCGTGCCTGTCATCGATAACACAGTCGCGTGCACCTGCACCGGTCAGACTCTCGAACTGGGAGATCAGATGCATGCAGTCTTCATTTAAGGTGATTTCCGACATATCAAGCTCTCTGGATATTTAGAATGTCGGATTCACCGGCGTTAATGACTGCAAGTGCGCTCACGATGAAATCCTTTCCGCACTCTTTTCCAAGCTGGCGGCCTGAGCCGTTGTAGTGATATACAGCGACCTTCTCCTGCGCATTGACGATCTTTTTGAAGTCTTCCGGGCAGTTCTTTGCAATAATGACGAGCCTTGCGGTCTCATCCTGAATGCTTGCTTCTGTGCTGTTCCGGCCAAGAATGACCGTTCCGGTCTTCATTGCCCTACGTAAAGATGTATTGAAATCCATTAGTTTTCACCTGTTTTGGTGATTGGTTGCATTGGTTTTACGACCAAACGGACATCGCCGGTTCCAAGCCGGATCGGCTGGCCGACGATGACATTCTCTGTCACGCCGCAGAGTTCATCATGCTCATGAGCAATTGATGCATCAAGGAGGTGATTTACGGTCACCTCGAATGCGGCACGTGACAGGACACTTTCTTTCTCTCCGGCAATCCCATGACGGCCGATCTGTTTGACCTCGCCATCCATGCACATCATATCTGCGACGAGCATGATATGGCGGACATCAACACCGATACCCTGTTCACGAAGCGTGCTGTTTGCCTCATGGATGATGGCATCCCGGGCAGCCTCGATCCCAAGGACATGGGATATCTCACTGATATTATTCGTTCGGGTACGGGTGGTGTCCACCCCCTCTACCTCGAATACGTCTTTAAGATTAGATCCTTCAGTATATAGGATATACTCTCCGGACTCCTTTCTGACGACAACACGCTGGATATCATCGATACCCTGAACAATGACATTTCTGACATGTTCCTGAAGCTGGAAGAGATTCTGGTAGCTACCCTGGTCTTTTGGGAGGAATCTGAGGATTCCGGCCTGTTCATCCACCTCAGATTCGAAGTCGCGATAATGACGTCGTTCCCGGATCTTCGCCGGAGCGCGCTCAAGAATATCCGAAACTTTGATCCGGCGCTTATCACATACCGCCTTGTTTAAGGTGATAACAACAGCCATAGTCTCCATATCTGTTGTGATATCACCAAATTCATGGAGCGGCGATGCCTCAATATCCCAGGAGACCTCACGGGCACGGTCACGGTTATCGCGGAATCCGTCCTCCAGGTAAATGGTCATTGCAGGCGTCGACGGTTCACGCCGGGCATCCATAATCTCAATAAGACGCGGCAGACCAAGGGTGACGTTAATCTCAGCGACACCCGCATAGTGGAACGTACGCATCGTCATCTGCGTACCTGGCTCACCAATCGACTGTGCCGCGATGATACCGACCGCCTCACAGGGTTCAATCCTGGTAGACAGGTATTCATTTATGACTCGCTTGAGGATCTCCTCGAACTGCTCATCAGTCACCGGCGATTCCTTCTCCTCTCTCTTCAGAAGGAGGGTGATCAGCTGATCATGTGTCTTAACCGGGAGATTTGCATCATTGATCCTGAGGATTCGACTGATGATACGCTCAAATACCTCTTCCTCCACTTCGCGCTTCCCAAGCCAGTCGGTGATCAGCTTGTGAATCGTCTCCGGAAGGATATGTGAGTCGATCCTGTCAACATACTGTTTGTTCATCTCAGATCTCCTCCTTTAAAACACTCTCAATGATGCCTTTGACATCGACCGGATCCCCAAATGCACTCTTTGTCGGGTCTGTTCCATCCTCTCCATACTTGAACTGGAGGATTCGGCCGCCGGTTGTTCTGACGGTGCCATCATAGGCGACTTTGAGATCCTGAAGTGCATTGATCAGCCTCCGCTGGAGGTACCCACTCTGCGATGTCCTGACTGCAGTATCGACAAGACCTTCACGACCACCGATTGCATGGAAGAAGAACTCTGTTGGTGAAATTCCACTCTTGTAGGAGTTTCGGATGAAACCATGTGCTCCTGCACCCTGGTCGTATTTCTTAAAGTGCGGGAGGGTTCTCCCTTCGTATCCACGAACGATACGCTCACCACGAACAGACTGCTGTCCGATACACCCGGCCATCTGTGTCAGGTTCAGCATGGAACCACGAGCACCAGAGACTGCCATTACGACAGCCGAGTTGCCAAGACCCAGGTGACTGCCTGCAATATCACCGGTTTTATCCCTGGCCTTTCCGAGGACCTGCATGATCTGCATCTCAAGTGTCTCCTCGGCGGTTCTTCCGGGCATTGGTTCCAGCTGGCCGTTGTTATAGATCCGGATCCTCTTCTCCACATCCTGTTCGGCCTCATCCAGCAGATCACGGATCTGTCCATACTCGGTTCTGCTGAGATCTTCATCATCAATGCCAAAGGAGAAGCCGATGAACATGATACTCCGGATCGAGAGCTTTGTCATGTCGTCGATATATTCGCGGGCCCTCTTCAGGCCGTGGGTCCGGATGATCCGGTTCATTATCGCGCCTTCAAACGCACCGACAGATTTCTTATCAATAGTTCCGGAGATGTGATCCCCATCGATGATCCTGACATATGCGTCACGTTCACAGAGATCTTTTTTGCATTCATCACAGTTTGTGCATGATGTTGCCCGATAGACCATGTTCAGTCCACGGGGGAGGATCATCGAGAAGACCTGCTTATTGCTCCAGTATGATACGCCATCCTCGACCTTGCCGGGCTTTGGGAGGGACTCGATATCCGCATGCCGTAAGAGATAGAGAACTTCGGGTTTGGTGAACCAATGGAGTTCGTGCGTCAGGAGGAAGATGCCGGATATGTGATCGTGGATCCCGCCGATGATCGGTCCGCCAAAACGCGGTGAAAGGATATTCTCCTGAACCGATGCAAGAAGCGAAGCTTCTGCTCTTGCTTCTTCGGTCTGGGGAACATGCATGTTCATCTCATCACCATCAAAATCAGCATTATATGGCGGACAGACTGCCGGGTTCAACCGGAATGTCTTGTCACCCATCAGTTTGATCCGGTGGGACATGATGCTCATACGGTGCAGTGAGGGTTGTCGGTTGAAGAGGACGATATCACCATCCCTGAGCTGCCGATCGATGGTCCATCCGGGCTCGATCATTGAGGCGACCATCTCGCGGTTATCAAGGAGGCCGGAGCCTCCATGAAGACGGAGCCTTCTGTTATCAGGGCGGATGGCATAGTTTGCGCCACAGGGATCGCGGAGTGTCGGCCGCTCAGGTCCGACCATAACAATCGAACGGAGCTCCTCGACATTCTCTTTTGTCACGCGAATCGGAACCGACATCTCGTTTGCGATCGCAAGCGGAATTCCAAGTTCGGATACCGAGAGGTTCGGATCAGGAGAGATGACGGTACGGGCAGAGAAGTTAACACGCTTTCCTGAGAGAGAACCCCTGAACCGCCCGTCCTTTCCTTTCAGTCTCTGGGAGAGGGTCTTTAATGGCCTGCCGGAACGGTGACGTGCAGGCGGGCATCCGGCCACCTCATTATCCATATAGGTGGTCACATGGTACTGAAGGAGTTCCCAGAGATCCTCGATGATCAGCTGGGGCGCTCCTGCATCCTGGTTCTCCTTGAAACGCTGGTTAATCCTGATGATATCAACAAGCTTGTGGGTCAGATCATCTTCAGAACGCTGTCCGTTCTCAAGAATGATCGAGGGGCGCATCGTCACCGGGGGAACCGAGAGAACCGTCAGGATCGTCCATTCGGGCCGTGCGACAGTTGCATCGATCCCAAGAATCTTGAGATCGTCATCGGGAATCCGCTCAAGGCGTGCACGAATGTCAGCCGGAGTCAGTTTGTGTTCTGTCTTCCGGCCATCTTCGGTCCATGCCTCCATGAAGGTGGTCGGTTTTTCGAAGTTCACCTTCAGCTGCTGCTCAGTACAGTGGGGACATACCCGCTCTTTCTTGATATCCTTCTCAGAGACGACATCAGCTGAGAAAGGATCGTCACCAAGTGCGGAGAATTTCTCAATCTCCTGTGGCTCAAGAAGAAGCCGTCCGCATGCCCGGCAGCTGACACGGAGAAGCTTCCTGATCAGCCGTGTATATCCGACATGGATAACCGGTTTTGCAAGATCGATGTGGCCGAAGTGACCGGGGCAGTCACCTGATTTCTGGCCGCAGGTCTTGCACCGGAGACCAGGATCGATGACTCCGAGGCTTGGATCCATCAGACCTTTGCTGTAAGGGAAACCATCATCGTCATAGGTGTCTGGCCAGATCACCTTGCATACACTCATTTTTCTGACATCTTTCGGTGAAAGAAGGCCAAAATCTAATTTACCTATTCGTTTTGGGCTTGGCATACTCAGATCACCTCAGACAATATCCTCAAGAATCAGTCGCGGGGCAATACCCATACTGATCATCTCATCCAGAAGGAGCTTGAAGGCATAACTCATCTCTACCTCATAGATATCAGTCTCAGCACCACAGGCAAGGCATGAAGTTACCTTCCGCTTTGCATCGTACATGGCAACCATACCGCACTGGGCACAGACCCATTCCTTCACGGCATCGGACTCATCAAGGAGACGTTCCTTCAGAGCCATTGCAGCACCATGACCGATCATCACATCACGCTCCATCTCACCAAACCGAAGACCTCCTTCACGGGCACGACCTTCGGTTGGCTGGCGTGTCAACACCTGAACCGGTCCGCGGGATCGGGCATGCATCTTGGTTGAGACCATGTGGTAGAGCTTCTGGTAGTAGATGACACCAATATAGATATCGGCGGCAAATGGCCTGCCGGTGATGCCATCATACATCACTTCCCGTCCGTTATGCGAGAATCCAAGATCCTGAAGCTCTTTTCTGAGGGCAAACTCTTTTTCGCCACGGAAAGGAGTTGCATCGATCCGGCGCCCATTCAGGCTTCCAACCTTTCCACCGATCATCTCGATCATATGACCGATCGTCATTCGTGAGGGGATGGCGTGGGGGTTAATAACGAGATCAGGTGAAATCCCCTCAGCAGTAAACGGCAGATTTTCCTGGGAAGCAATAAGCCCGACGATACCTTTCTGTCCGTGTCTTGAAGCAAACTTGTCCCCGATCTCAGGCACCCTGAGATCACGGGTCCTGACCTTCACGAGTCGGGATGAGTTCTCGCCCTCGGTCAGGATGACCGTATCGACGATACCATGCTCGTTGCTCCGCATCGTGACCGAAGTATCCCTCCGCTTCTCAACAGCAATCAGCTCAGCAGTCGGCTCTTCAAGGAATCGTGGCGGAGAGGTCTTTCCGATCAGAACAGACTTCTCATTGACGACCGTCTCAGGACTGATGATACCATCGGAATCGAGGTTTCTGTATGCATCTTCTCCATGAGAGCCGGAGACTTCCTCATCCGGTATCTCGATCCGGTCGATCTGACCTCCGGGATAGCGCCGTTCCTCGCCATCATATGTCCTGAAGAAATGGGAACGGCCGACACCGCGCTCAATCGAAGCTTTATTGAAGATAAGTGCATCTTCGATATTGTAGCCTTCGTAACTGAGAATAGCAACAACGAGGTTGTAGCCCTGGGATCGCTCTTCAGATCCGATCAGTTCAGCTGCCTGTGTCTTGACAAGCGGCCGCTGTCCATAGTGGAGCATATGTCCGCGGGTATCGGGGCGAAGTTTCATATTCGCCTGTGCAAACCCGAGTGCCTGCTTGATCATTCCTGCACCCATGGTGACACGGGGTGATGCATTGTGTTCGGGGAATGGAACGTGTGCTGCACCAATACCGAGCATCAGCTGGGGGTCGATCTCCATATGTGTATGTTCAGAGGAAAGTCCGTCCTGGCTGACAGCAATGTAGAGATCATCTTCCTCTTCGGCATCCACATATTCGATCTTTCCCTGGGAGACCATATCTTCAAAAGAGAATTCTCCGTTCCTGATCTTTTCGATATCATCATCAGTGATGATTGGGGTTCCCTGATCGAGGATGATGAGTGGACGTCTGGCACGGCCGCGGTCGGTATTAATAACAATCTCATTACTGTATTCCTTGAATGAGATATTAATCTCCGAAGAGAGCTCTCCACGGCGCCTGAGTTGACGGACCCTGGCTGCGAGCGCGTGTCCGTCATCAACAACACCGATGAGTGCACCATCAACAAAAATTCGTGTTTTTATGGACATCAGAGTTCACCACCGATCGGCTCAACACCAATGCTGAAGAGCACATTCTTCATCTCCTCTTCATCAAGGACACCCTTGCTCACTTCAACAAGCTGGGCGAAGTTCTTCACAAGACCACAATTTGGACCCTCAGGAGTCTCTGAGGGACAGATTCGGCCCCACTGGGTCGGGTGCAGATCACGGGCTTCGAAATGCGGCTGTGATCTGGAGAGCGGAGATATGACGCGGCGCAGGTGGGAGATGACCGACATATGGTCAACCCTGTCCAGAAGCTGTGACACACCGGTTCGTCCACCCACCCAGTTCCCTGTGGCAAGTGGGTGAAGCAGCCGCTCGGTTAAGACATCTGCCCTGACCGCAGTCTGTATAGAGAGATCGCGGTGCCGCATGCTGGCACGTTCAAGCTGGTACTTGACATCACGGGTCAGCCGGTTGAGGGAGATACGGAAGAGATCCTCCATCAGATCGCCGGCGAGCTTCAGCCTCTTGTTTGAGTAGTGATCCTTGTCATCGGTCTTCCGCTTCTTCAATGCAAGGTGGAAACAGGCTTCAGCCATGCGTCCGAGGAAGTGGGCTTTTGCCAGCCTGACACTGATCATCATCTCTTCATACCCGGGGTCACCCTCCTTCACAGATGGGGTGATGAGGTAATTCAGATGAGGGAGAAGATAGTTATCAAGGACGAATTCGGAACGCTTCTTCTGATACTCCTTCGTCTGGTTCGGAGCAAGCTTTTTGCCGACATACATGACACCTTCCTCAACTGACCCACATTCCGCTGCCTCCAGATTCTGCATCATGTAGGTGAGGATATCCTCATCATGGGAGACTGCCATCACAATATCGGAGTCGGTCTCAAGACCAAGGGAACGCATCAGGTCTGCAAATCTCAGGTGCCCGGCAACTGAGGGGAATGAGACATCAAGGAGATTCTTCTTATTTTTCTCAACCACAACGAGCGCACGGTAGCCACGGTACTGGGAAAAAACCTTTGAGACATGGATCTGTTCGTTGTATCGCTCGGTATATTCGGTCATGATCTTGTTGGATGCAAGATCTTCAAGAGACATCAGCACGCGTTCTGTGCCGTTCACAATGAAGTATCCGCCCGAATCCAGGCGATCCTCACCACATTTGACCCGCTCGTCATCGGAGAGGCCGTAGAGGTTGCAGACTTTTGATCCGATCATCACCGGAAGCTGACCGATTGTTGTCTCGATTGGATCGTACCGTTCCTCACCCTGGCAGAGGGTCATCTCCAGGATCATGGGTGCTGCGTAGTTGAGGTTTCGAAGCCGTGCCTCGGTCGGGTAGAGCTCGCTCTGGGATCCGTCCGCCTCACGAACGATCGGTTTTTCAACCCGGATCTTACCTAGTTCAACCCAGACTGCCTCGTTGTTCTTGCCCCTGTGTTCTATATCCGTCTCTATGACACGTTGTTCATCAACGACGGTCTGTAGATTGTAATCTAAGAAATTGTTATAGGATTCGAACTGGTGGCGTGCAACATGATCTTTGGAAAAATATGCCTGCGATAATACGCTTCTATCAATCAGATGTATCATCTCCGATTATTTCTTGGGTCTTCTCACAACAAGGCGAAATGCTTCAGCCTCACCTGCAGTATAGCTTTTTCGAGTGATGCGTATAACATTCCCGGGTACTGCATCAATAGCTTTAACAATTGGGTCGTCGTGATATATCTTTAGTAACTGCTCCATTATCAGATTATAATCCGTCAGGAGAGTATGTACTTCTTCAACATCCATGATCTGATGCTTTGGCACCATATCATGCATCAGAACATTTAACCTGGTGCCCATCAATAATTGCCCCTTTTAATAGTGTTGAATAGGATAATGTTCAGAGATCTCATCGATTAAAAACCACAGCCTGAACCGTGGTAACGGGCCCGGAGGGATTTGAACCCCCGACCACCTGGTTAAAAGCCAGGCGCTCTACCTAACTGAGCTACGGACCCACCGGTCAAATAAACCTAGCATTATTAAAAAGTTGGACTGCCTTAAATAGCTTGTCATTTGCACAGATCAATTCCCTCTTTTCTACGCACATAGAAGAGGGAGGGAGCGGCCAGGTACCGATTCAGATCGATCCAATCGACATCCTTTAATCCAAAACCGCTCATACCAGAGTAGAATCGAAGGTACACGGTGAAGAACATGGGAGATTATGAGCACCTCACCCCAATAATGAAGACGGTAATGAACATTATATCGCGGTGTACACTTTTTATTTATGCATTAATTGCAGCTCTTTTGATCATTATCGCCCTTCTGACGTTTCTGGATGCAGTCTACCTGATCTTTTCAATCTTCTCCCACGGAGATGTCATCACCGGCATCCTTGATGTATTGCATGTCCTCCTTCTGACGATCATCGTTGTCGAAGTTCTTGAGACCGTTACCGGGTATTTCAGAACAAAACGTATACTTGTTCGTCCCATCCTGATTGCAGGAATGACCGCGATGATACGAAAAGTGCTCATTATCAGCGTGGATGACGCCCAGGTTGCAGAAATGATCTGGATCATTGGCATCATCGCCGTCCTCACCGCAGCAATCTATGTGGTGGGAAAAAGTGAGGATAGTGCGGCATAACGGTTAAGAAAAGAGATAGACTTTAGGTAAACCGGTATTCAGAGCCCAATTTGAGCCCGAATCTCTTCGAGACGGGACTGCTGAATCAAGAGCCCTTTCTTCATGTTGCTGATAGCATTTTCTATCTTTTCGACGTTGCCCGTCCGGCGATCCTTGAGAGAATAGGTATTTTCAAGAATACGGATGAGACGTGTATTCACGTCAACACTCCTGACAAGGCGCGCATATTCAGACACCAGAACGGAGTTTGCACCCCGTTCACCGGCGAGCCTGATCGCTTCTGCAATTGACCGGCGTCTCTCAAGCACATGTTCTATTGATTCGTAGAGTTCTGTGTGCGTGATCGGCTTGATGATATAATCCTCGATATACATCCCATATTCTTCTGCCTCATCAGGAGTGAGCTGTTTTGCGGTCAGCATCATGACAGGTATATCTCGGGTCGCCGGATTCAGTTTGATATTCTCAAGCGTCTCCCAACCATCCATCGGCTCCATCATGATATCAAGGAGGATAAGATCAGGAGTTAAATCCTTCAGGATCTCAAGGCCCTCTGCCCCGCTGCCAGCCGAATATGTCGTGTACCCACCACGCTTCAGCATGGTGACAAATACCTCTACAATGCCAGGGTTATCATCGATCACAAGGATTTTTGCTGTCATCAGAGAGCTCCTCCGATCCGCTCTCCAATCTCCCGGAGATGAGCGCAGACCCCCTCCATAGATACATCATTATTGGCAGTAACGGCAATGAGCAGCCGCTCACCAGCAGGAACAAGGATTATTGCACTATTCTGGCTGTTCACCACAATCCAGAGCGGAGACTCGATATTGACGACAGAAGCGGCAGCCTCGGATGATGCAATCATCGTGGCACACATCGCCCCAAATGACTGGGCAGAGAGGGAGTCTTCAAATGATTTGCCAATGAGAATACCATCGGTTGAAACAAGGGCGCACTCGTTTACACCCGAAATAGCCTTTATTTCGTCTATGAACTGACGAATCATCTGCTTGAGAGGGCTTGCTGACGACATCTGTAACTGATCTCCGGTAATTTTTCACTGTATTGGAGGAGGTTTATTTTCAGTGCTCATCGATATGAACTATCGATCCATTGCTGTTTCCCCGCGATACAAAGGATTAGAAGACTAATTAACCCCATACATAAATACCTTTTTGCTTTCCGTCAGAGAGCTCCTCCCCGCCCTATGAATCTGTTTTAGAACCGCCATCATTCGGGTACAGGCAATGGTGCCGGCAATGCTGGTCAAAAAAGCAAACTACATATGCAATACACCCGAATAGTATGAACACGGGGCCATAGGGTAGCCTGGCCATCCTAGGAGACTGGGGGTCTTCTGACCTGCGTTCAAATCGCAGTGGCCCCATTCAACTCTTTCTGAAAAGTATTCAGGTAACAGGTCGATGAAATGAGAATCACCGAAACATGCCGGGATTGTCTCCTCTCCCGCGTCCGGTTTGAAGCAGAACTCTGCACAGAGGATAAGACAATCATTGAAGAAGCAGTCAGGGCTTCCCGCACACTACTTGACTCACTGTTTGAAGACGATGTTCCGGCACCAGTTATTGCCAGTGCGGTTCACCGGTGCTGTTACCGATCAGTCGGTGCCGTCGATCCGTACCGGACCCTGAAATACCAGGATACCCGGACTGCACGAGATGTTGTTGCGAAGGTCCGGCCGCTTATAACCGATCTTTCAACAGCTATACGTGCGGCAGTGATAGGAAACTCGATGGACTATGGAGTGAAGGGGCATACGATAGCAGAGGACTTCGTCAGCTTCTTCAAAAGCGAGTTTGAGAAAGGACTGGCTATCGACGACTCCGAAGAGATTGCACGGGCTGCCCGACGGGTCGTTTATTTCATGGACAATACCGGTGAGAGCTTCTTTGACCGGATCTTAATCGAGGAGCTGAAACATCTCGGCGCCCACGTCACCGTTGCCGTGAAGGAAGCCCCGATCCTCAATGATGTCACCCTCAATGAGGCACGGGATGCCGGGATAGATGAGGTTGCAGACCACCTGACCATAACCGGCGGTGGTGCAGAACTTGGCGTCAATCTCGATCAGATCCCAGGGGATCTGAAAGATGCGATCCGGAGTGCAACCCTGATCATCTCAAAAGGGCTTGCCAACTACGAGTCCCTCTCCGATTATTCCGGCCTTCCACCGGTTGCGTACCTTCTGGTTGCAAAATGTGATCCGATAGCAGAGAAGATTAACGTTCCAAAAGGCGCAAAGATAGCCCATATCATCAGATAATTTTTCTTTCAGGAAGCATTTATCCCCCCAAACCACCATCTATCTGTATGGTGCTTGAGACCAACCTGTATTTTGTGCTGATCATAATCGGTGCACTCCTGATCCTCTTTGAGGCAATGAATCCGGGGTTCTTTGCCGCTGTGCCCGGGACAACGATGATCGTCCTCGGAGTCATGTTCTTAATGGGCATCGATGTCTTCAGCAGCACATGGGGAATTGTAATCGGTGTTGCATCGGCACTCATTGCTGCAAGCCTGACAATCCTGTTTTACCGGCGCCTGTCCCCGGAACAGTTGCCGACAACGATGAGCAGAGATTCTCTTGTCGGAAAAGAGGGTCGGGTAATAAAAGAAGTGAGATCTGATGATCTCTCAGGAAAGGTCTCAGTCTCCGGTGTCGGGTTGAGTGCACGCTCAACTGGAGAAATCCTCTCCCCCGGTACAACCATTCGGGTTGTCAGTTCCGAGGGAGTGCATGTCATTGTAGAGGAGGTATGATATTATGGCTCTCATTGATAATTTCGTAACCATTATTTTAATTTTAATTATCGTCTTTATATTTGCCCGCGGTGTCGTCATCGTCCAGCCGTACCAGCAGGGTCTCACTATCCGGCTCGGTACCTATACCGGCCGGATGAACCCCGGATTCCGCTGGATTGTCCCGTTCATCACCGAGGTCATCAAGATGGATCTCCGGACACAGGTGATTGATGTTCCGTCGCAGGAAGTGATCACAAAAGATAACTCACCGACAAATGTCGATGCGATCATCTATGTCCGGGTGATGGACCCTGAAAAGGCATTCTTCGAGGTTGCCGCATATAAATCCGCCACGGTGGCTCTTGCCCAGACAAGCCTTCGTGGTATCATAGGCGATATGGAGCTTGATGAGGTCCTCTACAACCGCGACCTGATCAACACCAAGCTCAGGGATATGCTTGATCGTGAGACCGACCAGTGGGGTGTCAAGGTCGAGCGGGTCGAGATAAAAGAGGTCGACCCGATTGGTGCTGTCAAGCAGGCGATGACCGAACAGACCTCTGCTGAACGTGAACGGCGCGCGGCAATCCTCAGGGCTGACGGACAGAAGCGTGCGGCGATTCTCAGTGCAGAAGGTCTCAGACAGAGTATGATCCTCGAAGCTGAAGGAGATCGGCAGAGCAAGATCCTCAGGGCTGAAGGAGATCGGCAGAGTAAGATTCTGGTATCGCAGGGAGAGGCACAGGGTCTGCGTATTATTTCACTTGGTTCACGCTCACTTGACAAGCGCTCCATCACTGTCCTCTCACTTGAAGCCTTAAAGAAGATGGCAGAAGGAGAGTCAACCAAGATTGTCCTTCCATTTGAGATCTCAAGCCTCATCAAGCAGAGTGCAAAGTTCCTCGGTGCTACGGAAGATGATATGGAGGAATCCGATAGCCTCATTGAACTCTCTGAGGATCTACTTGGCGAGATGCCCGGAAAGGATGAGGCTATCAGCTCTGCCCGGGAGATCTTAAAGGATATTGAGAATATTGAAAATTCTGATGTCAGGATGATCTCAAAGGAAAAGATCGAACCAAAGAGCCAACTCACATTAGGAAACAATCCAGATCCAGAGGATAAATAAGAACAGACAACCACAGCCGGACAAGTGCCGGCAGAATCTCTTTTTTTTCTCCCCGGGTAACCGCGTAGGCGAACACTACACAAAACAGCGAAAACACCGCCTTACAGTCGAAGTCCTGATCGCAACCTGTAAGAATAAACCCATATCCATTAGAGGGTTCCGTGAATCTCATTCTCTCCCCCCTCGTTTCTCCCAAAATGAGGAGAGGGGATGACGCAGACGATCCGCTATCGGTTTCTCTTCTGTTTCGGAGAGGAAAAAAAGCTGTACTGCGATCCCGGGGGTACGAAGCTGACAAAAATCAGAGATGGAAGAGATAGGGGAGGAGGATCGGGACCATCAGCATAAAGAGGACAGCCCAGGAGACCGAGACGACGATCCGATCCACATAACCTCCCAGTCCACGCTTATCAAGAACCCTGTTTAACCCTTCCCTAAGGATATGGCCGCCATCAAGCGGGAGCATCGGGAGGGCATTGAAGATCCCGACCATGATATTGATCCAGCCAACCCAGAAGAGGAGATGGATCATGGGCCAGAAACCATCAAAGGGCACCTGAAGGTAGGTGTTCTCAACCGAATCATAGGGTATCACCCTGAGGAAATCTGCTCCGGGAACGATATTGAGGGGTGCAATCAGGAGATAGAGCATCCCTTCAGGTGATGCAAGATTGCCAAACACAGTGACAACACGCTCGCTGTCATAGTACATGATCCCCATGAACCCTGATTCCATCCCGGTGCCGAGTTCATCCGGCCATTCCGAGAGGATAAGGGTTCGTTCAACAGATATGTCATCCGAATCAACAGTGAGGGTCAGGGAATCACCAGGCCGGGTTTGGGAGAGGAAACCTGTCACCTCTTCCCGGGATGCCACCGGCTCGCCATTGACATTCGTGATGACCGAGGGGAAGGGGAGATCGGCCTCATATGCCGGATAATCCATGTAGACACCGGTGACAACCGGGGCAGGCGACGGGGCAACCAGCCCGAGGAGGAGGACAAGTGCGATGAAACAGGCGACTCCAACACAGAGGTTATTTGTTATGCCTGCCCCAAACATCCGCATCTTCGGCAAACCCTGTGTCTTATCGAGATCTTCCTCATCAGGCTCAACAAATGCACCGATAGGGATGACCGCCAGAAGAAGGCCGGTGCTTTTGACCGCAATACCCTCGATACGGCAGAGGATACCATGGCCAAATTCATGGATTGCGATCGTGAGGACAAGGGCTGTCCATACCGCAAATGATGAAGGGATAAACTCATTGACACCGGGGATGAGGAGAAGATTCTGGGGTTTCTGGAACTCTGTTGGTTCCGGACGTGTCAGGAGAGTGATCTCGGTCGTCTTGACGAGCAGGTACATCATCAGGACTGAGATGAAGACCACCATCATCACCCCGATAGTCCCATAGACCCTGAAAAATGCCTTGAAAGGGATAAAACGATCGAAGAAACCAACTTTTTCCGTCTTGATCATCATAATCGGACCATAAAAAGTGATATTGTCCGGAAACAAACCATTTCTCCATATGACCCCGGCTATGACGGCATAGAGAGCAATAACAAGAACAACAGGGAAAAGCCAGTCCATAAGCAGGAGTACTATTGGCGGTGAGCCATCATAAAACCGTTTACTGTTTTAAAAATCAAAAAGCGATGACTGTGTTTTTGATACAAGAAGAGCCACTACCGTCTTCCAGCTGGATCGGGCACAGGCGGGAGGGGCGCCATGTTCCCGGATATAATCTGTGAGAAACAGAATCGTCTTTTTGTCGGAAGGATACCCGCTCCCGATATCACCGTACTCCAGGGTAAGATCAGCAATAGCCCGATCACGCAGTACTTTTGCGATGATACTGGCAGCACCGACGATTGGATAGGTAGCATCTGCCCGGTGTTCGGCTACGAGTGTGCAGGGGTGTGAGAGGAGAGACTGCACAGTATCTGCGTACCGGGCGGCATTCACATCACATGCATCAAGATATGCGGTTTTTGGGTTGAGTGCAGCAACACATTCAGCATGTGCCCGTGCCACAACCAGATTCATGGAGATGACAGGCAGGGCAGCATCAATATCACCGGGAGAGACAGAGACAACATGATAGAGGCACAATTCTGTCAGCCGGGAAAAGAGCTCTTCCCGCTTGCGGGGGGTGAGGGTTTTTGAGTCCCTGATACCGATAGAGTCCAGGACCCGGGTATCCTCGACACCGGCGGCAGCGACAATCATCGGCCCGATAACCGCACCCTTCCCTGCTTCATCCACCCCGCAGAGCATACATACAGATCACTCCGCAAGGTATTTTAACACGTGCTTCTGTAAAACCGTATATGTACATCATCGTAATCGGCCTCGGTGGCATCGGGAGAAGCCTCGCAGCCACTGCTGCTGAGAATGGCGACAGTGTTGTTATCATCGACAAGGATGAAGAGCGGTGTGCCTCGATGCTTGAGACCTACGATCTTTTGGCAATCGCCGGGAATGCTACAGACAAATCAATTCTCGAAGATGCGGGGATCGATCATGCTGATGCACTTGTTGCTACCACAAGCGATGATGCGGCAAATCTCATGACATGCTGGCTTGCCAAACGATACTCTGTCCCCAATGTCGTTTCAATTGTGAATCACAAGGAACATTCCGAACTCTTTTCTGAGGTTGGAGTGAGAATCAGCGAAAATCCTGACGAGATCGTAGCCAGATCCCTCTACACCTGGGCAGAGAACCCAAACACACAGGCACTTGCCTCAATCCACGGAGGAGGGATCTTTGAGATCACCGTCGAAGCAGCGTCACGAGGTGTCAATAAAAAGATCAGTGAACTTGAGGGGAAGGATTTCGTAATTATTGCAGTTCACCGGGCAGGTGATCTCATTATCCCGAGAGGAGATGTTGTTATCCGACCGGAAGACGTGATAACGGTCTTCTCGAAGAAAGATGTCGAGATGAGCAATCTTCGTTATTTAAACCAGCAGTTCACAAAAAAAATATGAAACCGGTCTGTGACCGGTTGCCACTTCAGAGGAATGCTTTGAGATGTTTGAGCTCCAGGAGGAGTGATGGGTTTGCTTTGATCAGCTCGGTGATCAGAGTCAGCGTGCTGAATTCTTCAAGATTGATCTTTGCGATAGAATGAACAATGGCATTCAGCTTCTCATCTGATAGCCCGACAAAGACTTCTTTGACGGCATAATTCCGTTCAAGAGCCTTCCCCATTGGTGAGCTGCGCCATGTTGTATCATACGGCATCAATGCAGCTTTTCTGGTGTCACCCATCTCAAGTGCTGCAATTGCAGTCTCAGCGGCAAGCCGTCCGGTATACAATGCATTGTAGATCCCGCCTCCGGTGATCGGATCGGAGATTCGGGCTGCATCGCCGACGATCAGCATATTATCCGCAACTGTGCAGGAAAGGGGCTTGCAGACCGATACACCACCAACAATCAGTTCGATGCATTTGCCATCCGGGAACTTCCTTTTGACGAAATGATCGAGATAATCTTTTGCACGATGACCTGCACCGCTCTTACCTCCGCCAATACCGATACCGACATTGGCAAGTCCTTTCCCTTTTGGGAAGATCCAGACATATCCGGCTGGTGCCACTTCATTGCCGAGATAGAACGAGGTCATCTGTGCATCGATATCGATCCCGGTCATCAGGTACTGGGCACAGGTCTCGATCTCGCGGAGCGGAACGGTGGTGTCGATTCCAGCCCATTTTGCAAACTTCGACTCGATGCCATCTGCGGCGATCGTGATCTTTGCATTCACTTCGTAGGTCTTCCCATGCTGTTCGATAACCGCGCCGGCAACGGCACCATTTTTCATAATGGGAGCGGTGGCACGGGCCTTGACGTACGTCTCGGCACCTGCTTCAGCTGCCTTCCAGACAAGTTCCCGGTCAAAGACCTTCCGATCAAGGACATACCCGACTTCTGATCCTGCCATCTTCGGTTCAAGGAGCATCGAGAAATCATCAGGAGCAACAAGCTCCGCCCGTTCGATTTCTGTTGCGATCCACTTTGGATCCGGGGGGAGGAAGTCGGTTAAGAGCTCCTTGCCAATACCCTCGGCACAGCGTACAGGAACACCAATCGCAGGACGCTTCTCGACAAGACAGACAGAGAGACCTTTCTCTGCGGCAGTCTTTGCAGCAAGCGCTCCACCGGGACCGCCGCCGATGACCAGCATATCATACTGCCGCTTCATTCCTTGACAACCTCCAGAGCACCGAGTGGACAGACCTTCTCACAGATTCCGCAGTTGATACAGGCAGTATCTACTGTAAGAAATGCATCGACCAGCTCAAGGGCACCTTCCGGGCATACAGAGACACACGCTCCGCAATACCCACAGATATCCCGTCGTATATTGAGCATTGACAATGTAATGGGACGGGGATACGTTTAATTATATTGATTCATTCTGAGTAAAAGGGCAAAGAAGATACACACGTTCTGCTTTCAGATAGGATACCCAATAACTAATAAGAATTCCAGCTAATACTTCAGAAACAGGCAGTCGGAGGATGGCTGCCTGGGCTGCGGGATCCATGACAACAAGTGAATTGAGAGGAGGGCCGACCCAGCCCGAAGTTTGTGCCGTTGCGCTTTCGAAGCTTGCGGTTCGCCCCGGAGATATTGCGGTTGATATCGGGTGCGGGACGGCAACCGTCAGTGTTGCCATTGCACGGACTGCTGATTTGGTCTACGCAATCGACATGCGGCAAGAGGCAATTACTGTTGCCGGAAGAACAATTGCCGATTCCGGTTTAACAAATATCACCCTTCTTGAGGGGGATGCACTATCATTTCTCGAGGAGATGGAGGAGATTGACGTTGCGTTTATCGGCGGCTCTAAGGGACTTCTACAGGTTCTCTCACTTCTCGCAGAGAAGAGGGTCAGGACGATTGTGGTAAACGCGGTTCTTCTTGAGACTGCCACACTCGCTATCGGCACGATGCGGGAACGTAGCATTTTTTCCGAGGCAGTCCATCTCCAGGTCTCACGATCCCATGATCTCGCCGGAAAAACAATGTTTAAACCGGAAAATCCCATCTACATCATAGTCGGGGGTTGTGGACAATGTTAATTGCTGTCGGCCTCGGGCCCGGCGATCCCGAACTCCTCACCCTGAAGGCAGCACGGCTCCTCAGGGAGGCAGATTCGGTCTTTGTACCTGGTGAGATGGCATACAATCTCATCTCCGGATACAGACAGGATGCCATCACCCTTGATTTCCCGATGACAAATGATGAATCCTATATCGAAGCCTGTATGGAAGAGAATGCACAGAAGATCGCACCACATGCCCTCACCGGAATGGCAGTCTTTGGAATCATCGGGGATCCGAACTTCTTCTCCACCTTCTCCCGGTTAACAGCAATCCTGAAACGGGATCACCCGGAGATTGAATGCAGCACGGTGCCGGGGATCAGCTCCATCACGGCACTTCCCTCAGTTGCGAATGTTCCAATCCAGAAGAGTTTTTCTGTCTCTGACGGATCTGATCCGGATGTCCGGATCACGCTGAAGGTCAGGCGTCCACAGAAGATAGCAGAGGAGCTGAAGAAGGAAGGATACTCCGAATTTGTCCTTGTTGAACGGATGTATATGGACGATATGACGATCTATACCAATGAGAACCTGCCTGAAGAATCCAATTACTTCAGCATACTGTACGCGAGGAAATTATGAGCGACTTTTATATTGTCGGTGCGGGATGCGGAGATCCCGGCCTGATCACGGTGAAGGGGATGGATCTCCTGAAGAGAGCGGATATCCTGATCTACGCAGGATCGCTGGTGAACCCGGAGCTTGTTGCTGCATCAGGAGCAACGCTGAAACTTGATTCTTCACAGATGAACCTTGAGGAGATCTGCGGGGCGATCAGGGAAGGGGTTCGCGAGAAGAAACTGGTTGTTCGCCTCCATTCAGGCGATCCGGCACTCTATGGTGCGATCATCGAACAGATGGCGGTGCTTGAGAAGGATAAGATCACCCCCACGATTGTACCCGGCGTCTCATCCCTCTTCGGGGCAGCTGCCGCACTCAATACACAACTTACCCTGAGGGGTGTATCCGAGAGTGTCATCATCACCCGTCCGGCCGGTGCAACCCTCGAAAAAGACCGCATCGCAGAGTTCTCCCGGACAGGCGAGACACTGGTCATCTTCCTTGGAACCGAGAAGCTGAGGGATATTATGGCACGGGTTGAATGCCCGCAGGATACGCCGGTTGCGGTTGTGTACCATGCCACCTGGGATGACCAGAAGATTGTCAAAGGGACTGTTGCCGATATCGCAGATAAGGCGGAGGCGGCAGGGATTACAAAGACCGCTTTGATCGTTATTGGACGGGCGGTTCTTGGTACCGAAAGTGGATTTATCCATTCACATCTCTACTCATGAACTGCTGCGTCATCGCCCTGCCCCGCTTCTCAGAACTCGGTCAGAAGATAGCAGAGGCGATGGATGCCGATCTTCTCCCCTATAATGAGGGGATCTTCACAAGCGCATTTGCGAATTATGAGGGAGTCATTGCGGTGATGTCGGCAGGGATTGCTGTTCGCTCCGCTGCCCCCCTCCTCACCGACAAGTGGCATGATCCGGGGATCGTCGTCGTGACCCCGGATGGAAAGTATGCAATCCCCATCCTCGGCGGCCACCATGGCGCAAATGATCTTGCCTGCCGCCTTTCAGAGATCGGGATCATCCCGGTGATCTCAACGGCAACCGAGGTGTATGGGCGGCCATCAGTTGAGGGATATGCCAAAGCCGAGGGATGCCGGGTGATCAACCGCCCTTCCACCCGGAGAGTGAATGCCGCCTTCCTCGATAGCGATGTGCCGGTCTATGAGATACCCGAACCCGGCATCATAGTGGCGGGACCGGGGGTCTCGGTGCTGATCCGATCACATCCCTATGTCATTGGGATAGGGGCACGCCTTGGGATCACAGCAGAAGAGGTGGTGCATGCAGTCAGTTCCGCTCTCAAAGACGCAGGAATCCGGGCAGATGAGGTAGGAGCGTATGCAACAACCGAGAAGAAGCGCCCCGATCCCGGCCTTGCCGAGGGCGTCAACCGGCTTGGGGGTGTCCTCATCTACCTTGACGACGATAGAATCAACAGTATAGAGACACCATCTCCGTCACGGGCGGGGCTGATTGGTTTGAGTGGGGTAGCTGAGCCCGCCGCCATCGCCTGCTCGGAGAAGGGCGAGCTTATTATGAAGAAGAAGATCTATGGAAGGGTGACCATTGCAATCGGAAGGTAAGAAAACAGGCCTCCTTTCGATCGTCAGCACCGGTCCGGGGAACGTCCAGCAGTTGACCCCGGCGGCCTTAAAGGCGATCGCAAAGGCGGAGTATGTCATCGGGAACAATGTCTACATTGACCTGATACGACCTCTCATCGAGGGAAAAGAGGTCGTAAAGAGCCCGATGGGCGAAGAGGTGAACCGGGCACAGCTGGCACTCGATCTTGCAGAGACTCATCGTGTCGCGATGGTCTCTGGCGGAGATGCAGGTGTCTATGGGATGGCGGGGATCGTCATTGAAGTTGCCGAGAGGACCGGATCCCATGTTGCCATCGAGGTGATCCCGGGAGTAACAGCAGCAACTGCCGCGGCATCATGTATCGGCTCTCCACTATCAGGCGATTATGTGACGCTCTCGCTCTCCGACCTCCTCACACCATGGGAGGTGATTGCAATGCGGCTCGAACATGCATCAGCAATGGGCGTTCCGCTTGCGATCTACAATCCCCGGAGCAGGGGGAGGCCGCATAACCTTGATGGCGCACTTGCAATCATCTCAAGGCACAGGGAGAAAGAGACCCCGGTTGCAATTGTGAAGAACGCATATCGCCCCGGAGAAGAGCGGCATATCATGACCCTTGCTGATCTGGTTGCAGACACAGGCATTGTGGATATGCATTCCATTGTGATCATCGGCGGACTTGAAAGCAGGATTTGGAAGGTGGGAGACGATGTCAGAGGAATTATCACCCCGCGTGGATACCACAGAAAATACGTATATTGATCTCGGCGCAGATACCCTTGAGGGGTATCAGATCGCAAAGACGAGCAGACAGCTTGCCAGGGAGATGATCGGAGATGTCACACCGGAAGATCGGATCCGGCAGCGTTGTTCAGTTGCTGTTGGGGACTTTTCGATGGCGGATCTGATGCGTTTTGAGCATGATCCGATAGCTGCCGGTGTTGCTGCAATTCGGGAAGGAGCCCCGATATTTACGGATATCAGGATGGTACAGGTCGGCATCCTGAAGAAAGGGCACTCATGCAGTGTCGAATGTGCGCTCGATTTTGGTGCTGATAGTGCAGCAGCCAGGGGGATCACCCGTACATCAGCAGGTTTTCTTGCACTCAGGGAGCGGCTTTCCGGCTCAATTGTTGTCATCGGCAACGCCCCCTCAGCCCTCCTCTCCGTCTGCCGGATGATCGAGGATGGAATTGTTCCAGCACTTGTGATCGGAACCCCGGTCGGGTTTGTGAATGCTGCCGAATCAAAGGAGCTCCTCAGGACTATGCCGGTTCCCTCGGTCTCAAATGTCGGAACCCGCGGCGGCACACCGATTGCTGTTGCGAGCATGAATGAGATCATCACAATATCAGTACAGTAGTCCATGATCGATCCGGTGACAGGGTTCTCCTATCCAGACAAGTGGATCAGGCGTGCCAGTGAGAAAGGGGATATCACCGCTGTTGAAGAGGGAAGAGCGGTCCTGACAGCATCCGGTGCGATACTCCGGAGGGGGATCACCACCGGGGCAACAGCGGCAGCAGCAGCAAAAGCAGCTGTTCTTTCGCTGATGAAGCCGGTATCCGGAGTGAAACTCCTGCTTCCCTGTGGGATCCGGGTGATGGTTGATGCTGCCGGTGAAAATGGGGAGGGATCTGCGGTGAAAGATCCAGGCGACTACCCGGATGACCGGACAGCAGGGCTCCTCTTCCGTGCTGTTGCTCTTCCTGATGAGGGGATTTCTGTCTCCGCAAAAGAGGGGATCGGGAGGTTTGTCCGTGACACTCCCCGCTATCTTAAAGGTGAACCGGCGATCTCCCCTCCGGCACGCGAATGTATCCTGAGTGCAATCACAGAAGCAGTAACAGAGACCGGCCTGCCGGGTGCTCACGTCACCCTCACCGTCGTCGGCGGCAGAGAGGCAGGGGCAGATACCTTGAACCCAAGGGTAGGGGTTGTCGGTGGGATCTCCCTCCTCGGGACAACCGGCTTTGTCGAGCCATGGGACGATCATCTCGAATCGACGATGGAAGAGCGGGTGCGTGCCGCCGATCGTCTGGTGATCACAACCGGCAGGATCGGCCTGCGGATATCCCGCCTTCTCTTCCCCGAACACGAGGTGGTGCTTGCCGGATCAAAGATTGGACAAGCACTTGCAGCCGCACACGGCGAGGTGATCCTCTGCGGCCTGCCGGGCCTTGTCCTGAAGTTCCTCAGGCCCGCTATCCTCGATGGTACCGGGTACCAGACAGTGGAGGAGTATGTCACCACACCAGAAGGTATCACTGCGATGAGAGAGATACTGAGAGATACCGGACGAGAGGGTGTGAGAGTGGTGATCGTGAACCGGGACGGGGAGATCATAGGTGATTCGGCATGAAGGTGGTGGGTGTCGGATGCGGGAACGGGATGCTGACCGAAGAAGCTGTTGCTGCCATATCGGGTGCAGGGCTCATCTACGGCTCCAGCCGGGCAATTGATCGGGTACGGCATCATATCAATCCCAATTGCACCGTTCAGGTGATCACCGACTACAAAGCCCTTGGAAGCCTGCCTGATGATGCGGTGATCCTCTCGACAGGTGATCCCCTGCTGGCAGGCCTCGGGTACCTCGGCGGTGAGATCATCTGCGGGATTTCAAGCCTACAGGCGGCATTTGCTGCTGTCGGTATCCCCTGGAGCACTGTATCGGTGATAGACGCTCATGGGCACAATCATGCAGAAGCAATTGGTGAAGCCCTCACCGATTGCAGACGGAACCGCCCCGTCTTCATCATTGCCGATCCGAAATTCCCGGTTCCCGAGCTTGCCGAGGCACTGCATGGACTGGAGGTCTCAATATATATCTGTCAGGATCTCGGGGAGCCACACGAGCGGATCATCGTCGGAACGCCAGAGAAGCCCCCGGTTCCGGATTCAAACCTTTTCTGCTGTATCGTCTCCCCCAACCGGACGAAGTGAGAGGGAGATTGTACTCTCTTCAGAAAATTCTGCTATTCTTTTGTGGACACGATCGATCATCCCTCCGCTTGTTACGATCACAACCGGCTCCTGCCTGAGTGCATGGAGGATCGAGGCATCGATGACGCCATAGGTGAAGTCTGCTGAAATCTCCGCCCCGGCAAGATGCCGTTTTGCTGTTGTTCCCATCACGCCGATCCTGAGCGGGGAGACCGTCTCCATGAGATTGGGGAGGGCGTCATCAAGTCCATTGGAGCAGTCGATCAGGTAGATCGGGGCTGGTGCATGAGGGGTGGCGACGGTGGCTGCCATCTCCTCGATCCGCTGCGCCATCTCAAGCAGTCCGGCAGGGGGATCGCTCTCTTTCATAATCCCCCGGCAGGTAAGATGATGGTAGAGCGAAAGTACCGCCGGCTGGGTCAGGTGTGCCCGCCGCATCAGGTCAGCATCGCAGAAGACTGATCCGGGCGGGGCATGGGTGAGGATCTCCCCGCCTTCGATCAGCACTACATCATCTGCCCAGGAATAGGCGAGCTCCACATCATGGGTCGAGAGGAGGATCGTCACCCCCTGCTGGTTGATCTCTTCGAGGAGATCCATTATTTCCGCAGCACCCGCCGGGTCAAGCGAGCTCGTCGGCTCGTCAAAGATCAGGATCTCTGGTTTCATTGCCAGTACCCCTGCAATGGCTGCCCGCTTCTTCTCACCTCCCGAGAGATGGTGGGGGGGGCGTCGTTCATATCCGGTGAGCCCGACTGCAAAGAGAGCATCCGAGACGGCCTGCCGGATCTCATCCTCGCCGAGCCCGAGGTTTAAGGGCCCAAATGCCACATCCTGGTACACGGTCGGGGCAAAGAGCTGGGAATCTGAGTTCTGGAAGACCATGCCAACCTTTCGGCGTACCTCGCGGAGTTGGCGTGAGCCGTACTGGATCGGCTCCCCGCCGACAAGCACCTCACCTGAAGTGGGCCTGAGGGTGCCGTTGCACATCAGAAGGAGGGTGGTCTTCCCGGCACCGTTTGGGCCGACAAGTGCAGTTCTGCTCCCTCTCTTTAAAGAGAAACTGACATTTTTGAGTGAGTCCGGGTGGCTGGTGTAGGCGAAGGTGAGATCTTTGAATTCGATGGCTGGTGCTGGCATGGGTATCATCTCATAATGGGGGGAAAGGCAGGGGAAGGAAGGCGAGGATTCCTGCTATTGAGAGGAAGAGAAGGACAGGCAGGATCTGGCAGAGGGTCGGGGCGGATGAGGGTTCAAGGATCTCAAACTTCCCATTATAGCAGCGGAGATCCATTGCAGTCATCAGCTCTTCACCCCGATCCCATGCCCTGATGAAGAGGGAGGAGGCAAGCATCGAGATCGCGATAATCCCCTTCCTGAAGGAGGAATAGCCATTCCTCATCACCTGGGCATTATAGATGGCAACAGCCTCCCCGATGATCACAAAGATAGATCGATAGAGGAGCATCGCCAGATCGATGAACTCGTCAGGGAGCCGGAGTGATCTGAGAATGCTGAAGAGTTCGATCATCGGCGTGGTCAATGCAATGAAGAGAAGACCACAGGTGCCGCCGATTGCACGTGAAAGGATGAGCAGGGCATGGAGTGCCGCTGCATCCGTTGCGGTGAGGGTGAACCAGGGGAGCGGTATGGTGAGGATGGGAACGCCGCCGCCGGTCAGGAAGAGGATCACAATCACACTCATCAGGGCAAATGATGCCGGGATCAACAGGAGGGCAAGATAGAGACGGGCAGGTATCTTTGCGAAAAAGATGGTGGTCATTGAGAGGATGAAAGCAATAAAGAGGGGGGCATAGGGCGTATCTGCCGATATTGCGATCAGGATTGCCCCGAGCCCGAGAATGAGCTTGATCCGGGTATCAATACCCCGGAGTGCATTCCTGCAGGCATAATCATCCAGAAAATGATGGTCGATTGATTGCACTGCTCTCTCGTATTCCTTGATTTCTGTTTGTATTAACTACGATGATATGTTCTTTGCGCCACGCCAGAATCCGAAGACATATCCGATGACAAATGCTCCGATAGCTGCCTGAAGGGCAAAGAGGAGCGATTCGATCTCACCGCTTGGCGGCTCCCAGAGAGGCGAAGCCCAGGGTTCGTATCCCTGTTCTTCGATATAGTCGGCAGCAGCACCATCAGCACCACCCCATGCCTCCTCATCCTCCCCAAGCCCTGCCTGAATGGCAGCATTCTGAATGAGGAAGATTGCGGCAAAGGCAATTATTACAACAACGACGATGATCTCAAGTCCGTATTTCATGCCCATCCCTCCCTGAGGCGTTCGGCACGTTCCTGCGTGATGACCCCGATCTTAATCAGGATCTCAGGCTTCAGCTGCACGATGTACTTGAAGACGAGTGCGATGACAAGACCCTCAATGATCGCAAGCGGAATCTGGGTGATCGCAAATATTGCACCAAATGCCATGAAGGATGCCATGACACCCCCGGCTTCAGCGGGAAATGCAAGTGCAAGCTGGAGCGAGGTGACGACATACGTGACGATATTTGCAAAAGCTGCTGCAAAGAAGATGGTGACGATCTCATTGATGCCTGTCTTCTTTCCCGCAACAAAGATCGCATAGGCAACAACCGGGCCTGCGATTCCCATCGAGAAGAGGTTTGCACCGAGCGTTGAGATACCGCCATGGGCGAGGAAGAGCGCCTGGTAGACAAGGACTATCAATGCCAGCACCGATGCGATGAAGGGACCGAAGAGGACAGAGCCAAGGCCGGTACCGGTCGGATGCGAACAGCTCCCGGTGACTGAGGGGAGCTTCAGTGATGAGAGCACAAAGACGAATGCCCCGGCAACTGCAAGGAGCGGCAGGGCTTCCCTGTTCTCACGCACCATTCTCCTGAGTGCATAGAACCCCATGACCACAAAGGGAGCAGAGAGGACAAACCAGATCTGCCACCAGGGACTTGGTAAGAAACCTTCCATGATATGCATAACTACACCAAATTTGTTTTATCTAAATAAGATTTACTTATTATAAAAAGATGCCCATTTCATTCACATACCAGAGTATATTTGTATTCCCGCACCATACGCCCTGAACAAGGGGGAAAGCGTTCATTGCCCGAAAATATGAAACAGATCCCACGAATAATCATCGCAGGCACCCATAGCGGATGCGGGAAGACGACAATTGCCACCGGACTGATGGGGGCACTTGCCGCACGCGGGCTTGTTGTCCAGCCCTTCAAAGTCGGGCCCGACTTCATCGACCCGACCCACCATACCGAGATCTGCGGGAGGAGTTCGCGGAATCTTGATCCCTTCATGATGGGAAGAGACGAAGTGCTCAAAACCTTCATCTCCGCTTCAGAGGGAGCAGATATCGCCGTCATCGAAGGGGTGATGGGGTTGCATGACGGTGTTGACGGTACCGCCGAGTCAAGCACCGCCGATGTTGCCCGGATCCTCTCCTGCCCGGTGATCCTCGCCTGCGATGTGAAAGGGATGAGCCGGAGCGTCCACGCACTGATCCTCGGGTACACAACCTATGATCAGGAAGTCACCTTTGCGGGTGTCATCTACAACCGGGGGGGATCAGATCGCCACCGGGAGATGATCGGATCTGCTGAGAAGTTCCGGTCACTTGGCTGGATTCCGCGCCGGGACGAACTCCAGGTACAAAGCCGCCACCTCGGCCTCACGATGGCGGGTGAGGGGGAGGGGATGCGTGCCAGCCGGATGATCGTTGAGGAGTGTTGTGATATTGAGGGGATTCTCCAGGCGGCATCCGCTGCCCCCCCGCTCCGGCAGAGGAACGATGATGAAAGCGAAGCCGAAATGCGTGTTCGGGTCGGCGTTGCGATGGATGCGGCATTCTGCTTCTACTACACAGAGAACTTCATGAAGCTGAGGAGAGCAGGAGCAGACCTCACCTTCTTCTCACCAATCACTGACCCGCTTCCGGATATTGATGCACTCTACCTCGGCGGAGGGTATCCCGAACTGCATGCGCCAGCCCTTGAAGCAAGCCCATGCAGACAGGAGATCCGAAGAGCAGCCGATAATAGCCTTCCGATCTTCGGTGAGTGCGGGGGGCTCGTCTATCTCTCCCGCTCGCTGAAGACTGATGAGGGAACATTTGCCGGGGCAGGAGTGATCCCCGGAGATGCCGAGATGAAGAGCCGGTTCCAGGCACTTGGATACGTGGATGGAACCGTCACAGGAGACTCTGCCCTCCTCCCCAAAAACCTCGGGTTCCGGGGGCATGAGTTCCATTACTCTGCCCTCTACCCGGATAGCGGCTGCCGGTATGCTTTCACCCTCAAACGAGGAAAGGGGATCATGGATGGGAAGGACGGGATCATTGAAGGAGATACGATCGCCGGGTACACCCACATCTACTTCACCCGGCGGTTTGCCGAGGCATTTGTTGCGATGGCAACGAGAAGACAATCAGATTGAGAACGTCCCATACTGCCCGCCGCCGCCCGGATGCAGGGTCACCCTCCCCTCACGGAAGGCGGCGATGGCATCGGCAACACCCGGATGGACCGATCGGATCTCCTCTGTCGGCAGATGGAGCAGGATAGAGAGCTCATCACCAAAGTGTGCGATCAGCTCATCATACAGGGTACAGCATTTCTTTGTCCGTGGAGAGCAGGTGCCGAGCCGGTTTGCGATGATCTCGGCAAGCGGGATGATATGGACATAGGGGGGGCGAGCGGTTCTGATGCTGCCGGAGAGCTCGCGGGCACGATCCGAGACTCCTTTCTTGATCCGCCCCTTATCATGCGGACACCGCCATGTGAGATCAATCGCCTCTTCCAGAGAATACTGGTGATAACACCGGGTGCAGGCGGTCCGGTGATACTTTCCTTCTTCGGGGAAGAACCCGATATTTATCAGGATCCGGTTCTCCTGTATTGCCGAGAGGAGGGAGGAGACATCCATCCTCTTCAGATCGAGGATGGTGCATTCGCGGCCGAGTTTCTCCGGAACCGGGCTGTGTGCATCCGAGTTTGTGAGGAAGGGAATACCCGCAAGCTCTTCGATCCCGGCACCGTCACGGCTGTCTGCTGAGAGGCCGAGTTCAAGAAATGAGACCTCTTCGTCGCCATAGCAGTCAGCAAGCGAAGAAAATGCGGCATAGATCGATCGCCACGGTGTGAAGGCATGGGCAGGGCCAATGATCCCACCTGCTTCATGGACGATTTTTGCAATCGCCTCCCCCTTCAGCCGGATATGCGGCCGGCCGGCGGTCTTCAGATGGGAACAGAAGGGAGTAAAAGACTCCTGCATCACCGCAAACGAATCAAGGGTCTCTGCTGCGATTAGATGGTGGACCCGATTCTCATCCTCCACCTCGGTTGTCGGAAGGATGATGATTTCGGAATCATTTGAAACATCCTCCCACATCTCCCGCCACTCCGGGTGAAGGGCATCACCAGTCCCGATTGCAGCAATCCCTTTTGTCAGACACCCGGAAAGGATGCGGTCTGGAACCATATCCTTCGACGTTGCCATCGAAAAACAGGAGTGGATATGGATATCTGCTGCAACCTGAGGCATGCCTATCCGATATAGGAGAGCTCTTCCTGCTCGCGATCCTGTTCGGACTCTTTCAGCTTCTCAAGAGCCCCCTCAAGCTCCGCGGCAGTCTCCTGGAGACGGGAGGGATCAATATCAAGCCCGATCATCTTTGAGAGAATCGTGAGGACAGCTCCGGCACTGATCGGATCGACGAGGTACCCGGAGGTCTCGCCGAGGAGGGCAACACCCTCCATACCACGGAGAGCACCAAGGCCGATGAGAAGACCGGCGGCACCGATGATCCCGCCGGGGGGCTCCTCATGTGAAAAGACTGAACCGGCATTCACTGCCTCCTCGATCAGCTCCACCCGGTCTGCGGCACAGAGAACCCGCGGTTCATCGACAAGTCTCCCGACACCATATCCGCCAAGAGTGTAGATCCGCTCAACACCAAACTGTTCTGCAAGATTGAGATACTCTTCCGTGAGGATATAGTGACCTTCAGGAGAGGTGCTCTGGCAGTCTCCGGTCAGGAGAAGCAGCGGAGGTTCGGTCCTAACCAGATATAACTCGTTCTTCGGGAGATTGACCACCCCTTCCTTATTGATGAAGACCTGGGGGGGAAAATGGTGCGAGATGATCCTGGCAAGGAGTACACCATCCAGTTCATCAACGATATGATCAGCGACAAGTTTACCGACATGGCCGACACCAGGTAGGCCTTCGATCAGGATGGGAGCTTTATAATCATCTATTCCATCAACAGCATAGGATATTGTTACCGGATCCATGTACGCATCTGCCTCCTGTACTTTCCATACCGATCCTGTGGTGAAAAACGTGGTGGATGAACCGGGGCTGTCCGGCGTCCGCAGACCCTGCATTCCAGAGAAAGAGTATAGGTGCCATCTTCCATGCACCGTCTCATCCGGCCTTTCATAGCAACCGGATTACTTTTGTTTCCGGATCAGTTTTCCTGATCCACCGGCCCGCTCAACAACACCGATCGTATTTGCCGCAACCTTCTCGATTGTCTTCTCTGCGGTCTTATAATCGGGTGCAGTTACCTTGATCTGATATTGGGGGGCTCCAAGATAGGTGATCTCAACTTCAACACCCGGGATCTTTGCCTCGGCACTCCTGAGTGCGCGTCTGATCACATTGACGCCATCTGGCTTATCGGACATCATATCCATGATCCCGGAGATCATCACCTTCTGAACCTTGACATTGTCTGTGGCGACAACCATCAGCGCCTTATTAACTGCTTCTGAGAAATCGAAGCGAGTGAGTATCTCGCCATCGGTGATGACAAGATCTTCAAAGAACGGGTAGATCAGCGTATATTCCGAACGAATTGTATCAATAATCCTGGCGGGATCGATAGCGGCAACCTCTGCTGCAAACCCTATCCATTTGTGAGCTTTCTGTTCGTTCTTCCATTCCTGAATCTTTTCACGCCGCTGGTGATCGTTGACATCCTTTAAGGAGAGGTCAATATGCCCGCGTGAGGTGTCGACATGAAGGACTTTGCATACAACTTTCTGCCCTTCACGAATAAAGTCGCGAATATATTTGATCCACCCACGCGCAATCTCAGAGATTGGTATGAGACCCTGGCGGCCTTCATATTCATCCAGGGTAACAAACGCTGCAAAGTCCTTTACGTCAACGACGGTGCAGACGACCAGTTCTCCATCTTCGGGCCAGTACGTCTCGCTCATCAGATAATCACTCAAACTGTGATACGATCTCAGCCTTTATCAGTGCTTTGCCGCCGGTTGTCTCTGCCAGTACTGTTCCGCAGACGATGCAGTCGACAACGGTGCTTGCCTTCTCAAAGATGACCTGCTCGTTTTCACAGTCAGGACACTTCACTTTGACAAAACCGCTTCTGTTTTCCCTGTTTAACTCGACCATTGTATATTCACTCCGTCAGTTCGAATTTTGCAATTCTGTACCCTTTTCTGAGATGGGCTTTCTTACAGGTTTTACAGCGGTATCGGACGTTGATCTTCTTTGTTGGTTTATCGCCACCCGGAACCTTGCTGAACTTACCCATATTTCCAACACGGGATCTCCGTGCTTTCTCGCGGTCGATCCAGTGAAGACCGGTTGTTTTGCCCTTCTTCACTTTCTCGATCTCATGTTCCGTGTGTGTCCGGCAGAACGGACAATAGGTGTTGAATTTTGCTGGTCTTTTCATGAAAAATACCTCTGTTTCAGGAACCCGAATACCATATTTATTTGCGAATTCTTATATTTAAGGCTATGTTGCGGTCGCAGAGAACCGTTGCATTAGGCGAGGGAAGGCAGACAACATCCTCGTTCGCAAGCGTATACGTTCTGCCATCAATCCCCATAAACGGCTCAATCGGGGCAATAAGCCGAACAAGGCTGAAACCCCGTGGAGCGCCCTCTTCTTCTGCCCCATCCACCAAATCTTCGACCTCGGTCTCCGGGATGAGAGTGGGTTTTCTGGAACGGCGATCAATCAGTTCCCCCCGTGCATGCTGAACCGCTTTGGAAACGGCCTCAAAGAGCGCCTGCTCCTCTGCGATCATAAGCCGCTTGATCTCACGATCGATCGTATCGCCATTCCCTTTGGCAAGTGCCAGTTCGATGATCCTTCCGGTTCTGATCGAAAAGATCTCCTGAATATACGATTTGAAGCTCTCTATCTGGCGGATCATATCCTGGGATCGCTCCGACAGGGGATCGCCGGAATCATAGAGCTCTTTGTACATCAGTTCGATCTCCTCGTGAACCTTGGTGTAGAGATCTGAGGGGATATCCGTCAGCGTACCGCTTGCCCGCTCATCAAAGAGGATCGACCGTACACGATCAAAGGAGATAGTCATACAGACCCTCCTTCAAGCTCCGCAATGCCCCGTGCGCAGAGGAATACCGCGAGTGCTTCGGGGACGGTGTTGATCCCTTTTGTGAGCGTGTAGGTGTTCCCGAGGATCGGCATCGTCGTCTCAAAGGACGAGTCAATTCTGACCGGACGATCAGAGAAGACAACCGCATCGATGAGGGGATCGAAGCCCTCGAGATCACGGAGATCCAGAGGAGTGACAAGGAACCCGCTTCCTCCATGAAGAGAAGAGGGGTGGCGGATCAGCCGCTTGATATCGGTTGTCACCGGCTCATCGGCAAGGGCGGCCCGATCCCGGATCTGCTGCGAGAGGATACTGTCAGTATCTTCAAACATCGCCAGGATCACACGGTCATGGATACAGGCCAGGTAATCATTCCCGTCCATCGAACGGATCAAACGGTCAAGCCGTTTGACGAAATCAGCAGCACCCGCCCCCGAAACCCCCCTCACAGATGAGACAGTTTTGATCTGTTCATCCGGGGGAAGGGTGCGAATCTGCATACAGGTAGCCTTGAGAGCTTCCTTCAACCGGAGACGCCATCCTCGATCCGTGCGTTTTTGATCGGAGAGATGCGTGGTGAGGGAGAGGCCGGTTCCGCAGACATAGTTTACGAGTTCACGCCGCTCACCACTCCTCCACGAACGCATCTCAAGTGAGTGAAGGTGGATGTGGTAACCCCTTCCCCCGGAGAAGACAAGAGAGAGTTCCTTTGCGGGATCGATCCCGCACTCGTCGGTGAGCATATCGATCAGTTTGAAGAGTTCCGCTTTGACCCGTGCAAGCATCTGGTCATAGGGGCCGCGCATAATATGATCGGCATCAAGATCGAAGATGAGATCCGCACCGCTCCATCCCTTCTCATCCATCGTCGGGGCCGCCGGGTGTTCATAATAGGCTGTCGAATAATACACATGTGCAGGCGTCATCGACCGGAGGTACGAGAAGAGCTCATCTTTTGAGGGAAACGCGAGATGTCGCCGCATACCTGGAGTAGTTCTGGTGCCAAAGAACATGAAACCCCACTCCCGTGAGTCCAGCGCCTCCGGTACCCGCAGGGGAGCGGTCATCTTCATGGTACCGGAATAATAGTCAGAGAACCGGTTTCTGAGAAATTCGACAGTTGCAGGTTTCATGACAACTTCTTAACCATATATGGTCCTTCCCGTAGATAGCCCTGTTTGCGGTAATAGGGGCGGACACCGATCCCGCTCATCACACAAACAGACGAATACCCACCGCACCGTGCCGTCTCCTCTGCCTCTTCCAGAAGACGTTTGCCATAAGAGCTGTGCTGCCGCTCACCAGCTGTTGGATCCCAGGAGAGTGGAACAATACTCCCATACACATGGAGTTCACGGATGAGGGCGGCATCCTCACATGCAGGTAAGAAGACCTCTCCGGGGAACCGGACGCGGATAAAGCCGATGAGGGAATCCCCTGCTTCTGCCTGGATGAAGAACTCACGGCCGCCGCAGCAGTCATACTCAATCGTCCTGATTTCACCATCTTCCCTGTTCGGGCTCCGCCCGATCTCCCGGCACCTGATGCACCGGCACCGCTTTCCCTCAGCTTCAAGGTGCTTCTGTGCGAGCTGCCGGAAGTTTCCGTGGCGTGATCCCGCAACAATCAGCTTCGCCGGGATATCACGCTGGATCCGCTGGAGCCGCGTATATTCAGGGAGCTGCTCTTTTCCATATGCCACCAGTGTAATCAGCTCCTCTTCATCATAGGGGCGATATTCGCCGTGATGGTAGAGTCCTTCGATCTCTGAACCGGGGGTGACAAGCGTGGGGTATATCTTCAGAAAATCCGGCCGGAGATTGGGATCAGAATAGAGTCTGCAGAAGAGTTCCCGGTCTTTTTCAATATCGCTTCCGGGGAGGTTTGGCATCACGTGGAACCCGACTTTTAAGCCTGCATCGCGGAGGAGACGGTTGGCTTCGATAGAATCTGCGACACTGTGGCCGCGCCGGTTATACTCCAGGATCTCATCACGGACATGCTGGACACCAATCTCAACCTTGGTCACTCCAAGAGAGAGCATCCGCTCGATATGCTCGCGCCTGCACCAGTCCGGCCTTGTCTCGAAGGTGATCGCGATGCATCGGACTGCTGCGGACTCATTTGCGAGTGCAGCCTCTTCATACCGGGATTCACCAGAGAAGTGATCCGGAAAGTCGTTCATCGCCATCAGGCATCGGGTGACGACATGCTCCTGGTATGCCGGGTCACGGGCGGTGATCGTCCCCCCCATCACGATCAGTTCTGCCTTGTCGACATGATGCCCAAGGAGCCGGAACTGGGAGAGGCGGGCATGCACCTGTTCATAGGGGTCATATCCATGCTCTCTTCCCCGGAGTGCGGCAGGCTCCTCCCCGGTATAACTCTGGGGAGACTGGAAGAGGTGCTCAGGACCTCCGGGACATGGGAGGCATATCCCATGCGGGCAGGGATGCGGGGATGTCATCACCGCTATCGGGGCAACCCCGGAGAGCGTACGGGTGGGTTTTACCTGAAGGATACGCCGGAGGTGTTCGCGTTCATGCGGCTCTGCTGCAAGGAGAATTGCAGAGTTCTTCGGGAACGCTGAAAGCCGGAACTCCCGGCAGACAGAGAGCTTGATCCTCTGGATATCGTCAGGAGTATCTGAAGGAGAGAGCCGGGAGATAATCTCCCGGAAAGCGATATAATCATCCATGATAGGATCAGTTTTTTATCAGAACAGGAGTAGCGGTTTTCGAATGATATTCTGGCTGGATAGAACCGGGATGATCATGAATCCGCTCGACAATCTCTTCTGCAAGCGTTAAAAGCGCTTCTTTATGTGAGTTTTTATTTTTGTGGATGTGAACGGGGGAGATAAGAAGAGAGTCGTACTTGCAAGTCGATACTGCGTCGCCGGTCATGGTTTCGTAATATTTCTTTACGGTTACCATGAGCATGTGTAAATGAATGAGTTCTTCTTTCTGCAACCTATCACCTTTTTCAGATGAGACTCTAATGAGTAGCCAGATATAATTTATTGGTGATCTTTATATTCCAATTCACGCGCATACCCGGTTCACTGATTGGCTCGGCAATAGGGGATGCAATGGGTGCGCCCTTTGAAGGAAGCTTAAAAATCCATCAGATCCCACAGCGGATGACAGGAGGAGGGCCATTCTCAACACGGAGAGGAGAGTGTACCGATGACACTCTCCAGATGATAGCGCTTGCAAAGACCCTGATCACCTGCCATCGGTTTTCTGAAATTGATTTTATGAGCCGCCTGCTCCGTATCTATGATCTGCATCCCGAGTTCTTCGGCCCCACAAGCAGGGAAGTTCTGGAACGGGTGAAAGGGGGTGCATCCCCGGATACAGCAGCATCTGAGATCTCAGGAAGCGGGAGGACGAACGGGGCGGTGATGCGGGGTGCGCCCATTGGGATCTTCTACCGCCCCGGCAATGCCCGGATTATGAGCGGGATTGCCGCTGCAATTACCCACCCACACCCGGTTGCAGGCGCAATGTCCGGTGTTGTCAACCAGATGATCTCGATCCTCTGCAGGGGCGGCTCAAAAGAAGAGGCGTTCTTCTCAGCACTCAACTGCTGCGAGAATACAGAGGTGAGAAACAGGGTTGCACTCCTTTCAGCCGCACCACTCATCCCCTCCCTTGATGCTCTTGATGCGGCGCATGTTGCCATCACCTGTTTCATGGAAGAGGAGACATTTGCCGGGATGATACAGACTACCATCTCTCATGGCGGAGATACCGATACAACAGCTGCCATCTGCGGCGCTCTCGGGGGTGCATTCCTTGGAGTCGGAGGAATTCCACAGGAATGGATCTCTGATCTGGAAGGGGCGCCTGCAATCCTTGAGCTTGAGGAAGCGGTCTGGTCAGCTGGTGAGAAGTGATCGTCAATTGAAGAATAAGATTGTAAAAAAAAGGTCAGAGAGGGAGTATCTCAACGAGTTTCAGGTTCTTCCGGCCCCTGAGACATTCATCGGGAGCACTTCCAAGGATCTGAGTGATCGTATATTTTTCCTTTTCATTGACCCCATCCGGATGACAGAGATCATAGCTCCTGCATTCCTCACGGTTGCAGGTGTACTCATAGATAAATCTGGAATTGGTGATCGCCATCTCACCGGTAATCAAGGCAACCACCGGCGCCTCCTCCACCTCAACGACGCAGGCGCCGTCTGCAAAGACCTGACATGAGTGGGTTGTCGGTCTAACATCGACCACCCGGTATTTTCTCCCCAAAATAAGGTTATGACAGGCCTTCTTCACCTTGCATCCGTTGCATGCATCCACTGCCCCGACATAGACAAATTCTGTCCCATTACGAGCAAGTTTTTTTCCAATTAATGTAACCCGGTTCTTTGCCTCAGTCATTGATCTCACTCCCGGTACAACATTCGGATCAGATCATCTGCTGATTCCTGTGTGATACCCATATCAAAGATAGTAAAGCGTTCAGGCCGTATCTCTTTTGCCTTCACGATAGCCTCAGCTGCTATCTGATCGGGGAGACCCACCTCTGATGGTGTGGTCGGTGCACCGATAATTCTGAGGGAGTCGCGTATTCCACGCCAGTCACCTCCATGCAGATACATCGAGATGATCGTTCCAATCCCGCATGCCTCGCCATGGAGCACCTTTCCAGGAGCCAGCCGCTCGACTGCATGTCCAAACTTATGCTCCCCTCCGCTTGCAGGCCGGGATGAACCGGCGATACTCATGGCAACCCCTGAGGATACAAGGGCTTTTGTGACGATCCAGGCACTCTCCTCGGAGTTAGGCCGGATAAGATGGGCATCTTTCACCAGGATCTCAGCAGTCATCCGGGAGAGGGCGATCGCATACTCGGATATGGCTTCACCACGGAGCCGGTGAGCCAGTTCCCAGTCGAGTATTGCGGTGTAGTTCGAGATGATATCCGCACACCCGGATGCAAGGAGGCGGTGGGGTGCAGCAGCGATGATCCCGGTATCTGCAACGATTGCGACCGGGGGATGAGCATCAAGTGATGAGCTTCCTTCTTCTGTTGGGACCGATGCGCGGGATGAGGCGATGCCGTCATGGGATGCGGCAGTCGGCACACTGACGAACTGGCAATCCAGATTGAATGATGCGATCTTTGCAGTATCTATCACCCGCCCGCCCCCGACAGCCACAATGATATCGGCAGACGATCCCGCCTCCTCAACCGACCTGATTGTTTCAGGCGTAATTGCATCGGTGATATGCCGGGTGAGATCGAACTGATCCAGAAGCAGGGAGGCCACCCGGCTGCCGACCGTCGCGTTCGTCCGTGGACCTGAGAGGAGGAGAACGGAACGTCCAAGAGCAAGTTCCTCCAGTACCCGCGGGATCTGGTCGATGGCATCGTGCCCGATAACCACATCACGGGGGAGTTGCATCCATTTTGACTTATCAAAAACTTTATTTTTGAGTATCTTGAAATATTCTGAGCCCATCGAGATCATTTCATGATTAGTGACTTCATATACAAATATTACATTGATCCCATCCGGTATGGGGGGGCATATACAATTGTCGATACGCTCACCTATGCCCTGATTCTGATCATATCAGTCTATCTTGTTTACCGCTGGCTTTCAAAGAAACAGATCGCCATTGATGGTACATTTGTCCTTGCCACGATCCCCTTTGTTGTGCTTGGCGGTTTCCTCAGGGTAATCGAGGATACCGGGATGATACAGAGTGATTATCATTTCCTGCTGATCACGCCGCTCATCTTCTTTACGATCTTCTTCATCACCGTCATCTCGCTCTTCATCGCACGGTGGCTTGAGACAGCAGGTATCGTGGAGACGTTCATCCGACCATACTGGCTCCTTGGAACCATGTATTCGGTGCTGGCGTTCTTCATCCTGATCTGGTGGGGGGTTACGAGAACGAGCTTTGATATCGTTGTCCTTTTGATCATCCTCCTGATGGCCGTCATCACGACAGCTCTCACCTATGCCGGACTCAGGTACCTGTTCAGGTGGGAGTACATGCAAAATCCACTCTATACCCTCCTCATATTCGGTCACCTGCTTGATGCCAGTGCAACCAGCTACGGGATCGATATCCACCCGGTACGGTACGTAGAACAGCATGTGGTCGGAGGAGCGCTCATCGACTGGACCGGCACCGCGTTTGCCATGTTTCCATTGAAACTGGCTGTCCTGATACCGGGGATCTATATCCTGGAGATGTATCGCCGGGAGAACGGGGATACCGGCCTCTGGTATCTCCTCCTGCTTGCGATGATCGTCGTCGGGATGGCACCGGGCATCCGGGGAATGATGAGGATGGTACTCCATGTCTGAGAATATCTTTAAGAACATCCTCTTCGCCACCCTCATCTTCCTTCTTTCAGCAGGTGCCGGTGCCGGACTTGTCATGCAGGATCCAACAATAGGTGAGAACTTCATGCAGGTGCTTGCGGAGGCGCTGGATCTTGAGGGGCTTATGGAGCAGGGGCCGTTCATGCTGGCAGCGATGCTCTTTGTCAATAATCTCCAGGCCTGCATCATCCTCTTCCTCGGAGGAGTTACCTTTGGGATCCTGACGATCTTTGTGCTGGCGACAAACGGGATTATCGTGGGAGCGGTCGCCCAGATAGCAAACGAGATGCAGGGGATCACGTATGTGGTCGCCGCCCTCCTCCCGCACGGCATCTTCGAACTCCCTGCCCTCTTCATCGCCGGTGCTCTTGGCCTGATGCTGGCCGGGGCGATCCAGCGGGAACTGTTCGAGGATGGTGATGCAGCAGCAGATGCCCGGCGCTACACGCTGATTTTTGCAAAGACGGTGCTGCCCCTTCTTGTTCTTGCCGCAATCACGGAGGCATTTATAACACCGGGTATCATAGTACTGGTCGTTTAGGTGGCATACTATGGAAGATAAGACAGATGCACTCCCCCCGATTTCCGATTTTAGTGCATGGTATAATGAGATTCTCAGGCGCGCCGAGATCATGGATGTACGGTACCCCGTGAAGGGGCTGTATGTCTGGTACCCCTTTGGGTTCTCGATCCGGAAGAATACCTATAACCTGCTCCGTTCACTCCTTGATGTCGATCATCAGGAGACGATCTTCCCGCTCCTCATCCCCGATCATGAGTTCATGAAAGAAGCCGAGCATATCAAGGGCTTTGAAGAGGAGGTCTACTGGGTGACGCACGGGGGGCTCTCCGAGCTCGACGTGAAGCTGGCACTCAGACCGACGAGCGAGACTGCAATCTACCCGATGTATGCCCTCTGGGTGAGATCCCATGCCGATCTCCCCTTAAAACTCTACCAGATCGTGAATACCTTCAGGTATGAGACGAAACATACCCGGCCCCTGATCCGGCTCAGGGAGATCACCTCCTTCAAAGAGGCCCATACCGTCCACTGCACCTGGGAAGATGCTGCCGAACAGGTGGAAGAGGCGATCCGGCTGTACTCACAGTTCTATGAGTCCCTTGGGGTACCGATCCTGATCTCGAAGCGGCCGGACTGGGATAAATTCCCGGGTGCTGACTATACGATCGCTGTTGATACGATCATGCCTGATGGAAAGACCCTCCAGATCGGAACCGCCCACCATCTCGGGACCCATTTCTCAAAGACCTTCGATATCACGTACGAGGATCTGGCAGGCGAACAGCAGCTTGCATACCAGACCTGTTATGGCATCTCCGAGCGGTGCATCGCCTCGGTGATCTCGGTTCATGGCGATGATACCGGCCTTGTGCTGCCACCCTCGGTTGCCCCGGTGCAGGTCGTCATCATCCCGATCATCATCGGGAAGCGGAAAGACGAGGTGCTTGCAGCAGCAAAAGCGCTCTGTTCCGAGCTGAAGGCGCTCGGTATCCGGGTGGAGCTTGATCTCCGCGATATGCGCCCCGGTGCGAAGTACTATCACTGGGAGCTGCATGGCGTCCCGCTCCGGCTTGAGATCGGACCAAGGGATATCGATTCCGGGACGATTGTGGCGGTTGACCGGTTCAAGCAGAAGCAGCAGATCGGATCAGCCGGAGAAGTCCCGGCACTGCTCGATCTGATCCAGAAGACGATCGCCGGGCGGGCTGCCGTATCGATGGAAGGAAAGATTGCCATCTGCACGACTATCGAAGAGATCCGATCCGCTGTTGAGTCCGGCGTTGCCATCGGGTCATGGTGCGGAGAGCGGGAATGTGCAGACAGAATCGAGGCTGAGACCGACGCCTCGCTCCTCGGAACCGAACTCCGAGGACCTCATGCCGCGAAGGTGAATGGGAATTCCTGTGTAGTCTGCGGGAAAGAGGGGAAGGCTGCCCTGGTCGGGCGGTCGTATTAATTTCACTCTTCTTTTAGATGCGGATACAGACCAACAATCTTTATTGAAAAATAGCTTTTTTGGGAGGGTTGAGGCTCTTACCCCTGGCAACTCCGGCACCTATAGGTAACCGTCATATTCCCGATGATGAGGTCGCCTGAGACCTTCTTTGTTGCACCCCGGACAAAGATCTTCCGGCATGAGCTGCATCGCTTCGGGAGCAGCCGCTCCAGCCGTGAGAGTTCCGCATCCAGTTCATAGGGAAGCTCTTCTTTCTCCTTTGTTGTGGCAACAACCTCTCCATTCTCTTCAACAGTGGATAACAACCTGAAGACCTGAAGCGGATTGGCTCCGAGATCCTCGAACTTCTTAAAGAGGAAGTACTGAAGAACCAGCCATGACAGCTCAGATCGTTCAAATAAATCATCATACTCGAGTGACTCGTCCTGAGCCTCAAGCTCTTCAACAGGTGAGCCGCAGAGCGGGCACTGCCCTTTCACCAGCTCTTCCATATAGATCTCTTCATTACACCCCGGGCAGGTGGTGTGGCGTGCGTGAGTACGGTATCCCATTTGTATCAGTCCGGACAATTTGTATAGATTCTATTCTACGTGCTCAGCTCGGCCGGTATCGTCCGGTACCTCACGCCCCCGGAAAAGAGGGGAACATTCGTTTCTGTATATACCATCTGTTCTGAGACCTCATAAACCTATAACTCGATACATACGCGAATTGGTTAAAAAGACGGTTAATATGGTTTTTTGCCTCAATTCAACGGATATACCCTGAAGAGAAGACTAGTGCCCCAGATACAAAAAAAGGAGGTTATCCGGTATCTGCCGGTGGAGCTTCCCGCTTCTTTGCCGGGGGCGTATAGCCTTTCAGAAGAAGTGAGAGCGAGACGATCGTCACTGATGAGAGTGCCATCGCAAGACCCGCATATTCGGGGCGGAAGGTGATCCCGAAGAAGGGGGTGAGGAGCCCGGCTGCAACCGGGATTAAGAGGATATTATAGATGAATGCCCAGAAGAGATTCATCCGTATCCTGCCCATGACCTTTTTCGCAAGCTGGATTGCAGCAGCGGCATCGAGGGGATCGCGCTGCATCAGGACAATGCCCCCACTCTCCACCGCAACATCGGTTCCACCGGATATGGCAATCCCGACATCCGCCTGTGCAAGCGCAGGTGCATCATTGATCCCATCCCCGATAAAGGCAACGTATTCACCACGTTCCTGAAGCCGGGAGACTTCCTCTGCCTTATCCCAGGGGAGAACACCAGCAAGGATACGGGTGATTCCGATCGTATCTCCGATCACCTGGGCGGTGTGTTCGTTATCGCCGGTGATCATCACCACAGAGAGCCCCATCTCCTCAAAGATCTTCACTGCATCATGCGAAGTGGGCTTGATCGGGTCAGTAATGGCGATACATCCTGCATACGTTCTGTTCACGGCGATGAGTGGAACGGTCCTGCCTTCGCTTTCAAACCTGACTATCGATCCAAGTGCATTCTTTGGGATCTGAATGGAGTATTCCTCAAGCAGGGAACGATTCCCGATGAGGACCGGTACATCCTGAACAATTCCAAGAACACCCTTGCCACTGAATGACTGAAAATCATCAACATCAGGAACAGGTCTATTCAGCTCGGCAGCTTTCCTGACAATCGCCTCTCCAAGGGGGTGGAGCGATAATCGTTCAACCGCTGCTGCATACGAGATGAGATCGTCTGCTGAGAGGTGGTAGGGTGAAATCTCAACGACTTCAGGGCGGCCTTCGGTGAGGGTGCCGGTTTTGTCAATGGCGACGGTGGTGATGGTGCCGGACAGTTCCAGCACCTCCCCGTTTCTAATCAGAATCCCAAGTTCCGCACCCCGACCGATACCAACGGTGATGGCTGTCGGGGTGGCAAGCCCGAGTGCACAGGGACAGGCAATAACCAGTACCGAGATGAGGGCGGTGACGGCAAAGAGGAGCGGGTATCCGGCGATGAAGTACCAGAACACAAATGCTGAAAAAGCGATGATCAGCACCGCAGGAATGAAGTAGGAGACGACCGTATCTGCAATCCCCTGCACCGGGGGCTTGCTCCCCTGTGCCTCTTCAACCATCCTGATGATTTTGGCAAGGACGGTATCTTTTCCGACCTTTGTTGCATAGATCGTGATTGCTCCGTTTGTGGAGATGGTGCCGCCGATGACGTGTGCATCTTTTCCTTTCAGAACAGGGAGCGGCTCACCGGTCACAAGCGATTCATCCACATGACTCTCTCCTTCAACAACGATTCCATCCACCGGAATGGCTTCTCCGGGCCGGACGAGGACGAGATCAAAGGGAGCAATCTCCTCAACCGGCACGATCGTCCCGACTCCATCCCTGATCACCGTCGCCGTCTTCGGCTGGAGGTTCATTAAGGAGCGGATTGCGTCATTCGTCTTTCCTTTTGCCCGTGCCTCAAGATATCGGCCAAGGGTGAGAAAGGCGGTGAGCATGATTGCTGTTTCATAGAAATTGAAGTCGGCTGAGAGGAAGATTCCAAAGGTTGAGAGGACGCTTGAGAAATATGCAGTCCCGATACCAAGGGAGTACATGACATCCATATTCAGGATGCCGTGTCTGAGAGAGCCGATGGCCGCTTTAAATATTGGGTACGAGAGGAAGGCAAAGAAGGGTGTTGCGATGAGAAACATCATCAGGGGCATCGGGAGCGGGAGAGGAGGCTGGATCCACATCAGGAACATCAGGAATCCCGATACTGCAAATCCGAGGATGGTGCGGTATGCCTTCATTCGGAGATCGCGTGCAACCCCAGCATCTTTCGTGCCGGATGCAGGATCATCATCCCTGCCGGTAACCGTAAAACCTGCTTCAGAAACTACTTCCTTCATCTCTTCAAGCGATGTGATATCAGGGTAATAGGTGAGATATGCCCGCTCTGTGCCGAGATTAACGGAGACAGAGCTGATACCGGTGAGAGCAAGAAGTGCTTTTTCAACAGACTGTACACAGACGGCACAGTGCATGCCGCTGATCCCAAGGGCGAGTGTTTCTGGGACTGGGGAGAAACCTGCTTCCCTGATTGATTCCTCGATATCCCGAATTGATACGGCATCCGGATCAAACGCAACACGGAGTGTTTCTGCGGCGAGATTCACCTCTGCCGAGGAGATGCCATCAAGCTGTTGAAGAGAGCGCTCAATGGCCTGTGCGCAGGTTGCACAATGCATCCCGGCAATCCTTATCTGTGTCGTAATCATCTGGTATCCCCTGCTGATCGTCTTGCTTTCTGGTGCACAAGCACCAAAAAAGAGGTATAGAATTCTGGCATTTATCGCTTGCCGAGCTGGTGGTCAAGATGGTAGAGACCGCCTGTTGCGGGACCAATCTTATCAAGGGTTGCTACGATCTCAGAGGCATTTGCTTCTTCTTCAACCTGCTCGGTGACAAACCACTGGAGCATGATCTCAGATGCATAATCCTTCTGTTTGATCGCTTCTGCCATCATAGTGTTGATCATGCCGGTGACCTTCTGCTCGTGGGCATAGACCTCCCTGAAGATGGCAGGGATATCCTTCCAGTCGGCCTTCGGTGCGGCAATTGCTGCGAGTTTGATGGTGCCGCCCCGCTCATTGAGATAGTCATAGAACTTCATCGCATGCCCAAGTTCTTCCTGTGCCTGGAGGCGGAGCCAGTGGGCAAAACCGTTCCAGGTCTTCTCTGAACACCAGGCGGACATCGAGAGGTACAGGTAACTCGAGTACATCTCGGCATTGATCTGGGCATTGATCAGATCTTCCATCTTTGTTGGGATCATAGTCATAACTCCTGTATCTGCCGCACTGCGGCAACAGGAGAGCATTACGCAGGGATACCTTTAAAGGTTTCTATGATTGCCGGGTTGGGAGGAGAGGAAAGAGAGGAGGGGTTCCAGCCATCAGGCACCCGATCATGAGGATCAGCCATAGCCTTTCACTGAAAAACGATCTCCAGAAGGATCCTCAGCCACGGGGTGTCACACCTACACAAAGGAATAAAAACAGGGAGATCGAACTATTATATCCTTCCGGGGCTTGTGGCTTAGCCAGGATAGAGCGTCGGGCTTCTAACCCGAATGTCGGGGGTTCGAATCCCCCCAGGCCCGCTTCTTTTGTTCTCATCATGATAGAGGTGAATCCAGGTACATTCCCTACAAGAGAGATGATCTGCCAATGGATCATCTGCCAATGAAAGAGCATCCAGAAATCTTCGTATTCCCATGAAGAGATACAGCCGAGAGGAGCAAAGAGCAATGGCCGCATGGGCCGCAGATTGCGCAGAGCGGGTGCTTATCTTCTTTGAGAGGGATTATCCGGGAGATAGTCGGCCACGTGAGGCACTCAAACTCTGCCGGAGGTGGATTGATACAGGCCACTTTTCTATGGCTGACATAACCGTGGAGTCGCACTTGCCGCTCATGTTGCTGCAAGGGAAACTGAAACAAATGTCACGGCTTCGTATGCTGCACGTGCCGCTGGCCAGGCGGTGGCAACTGCCCATGTGCCCCAGCATGCTTATGGCGGTGCATACTATGCCCTCAAAGCAATCGCAGCCGCTAATCCTGCCAATGCCGAAGCTGCGGTTTGGGCAGAATACAAGTGGCAGTCAGGAGAGCTCCCGGAGATGCTCAGGGAAGAGATGATACAGAGGATTGTCATCAGGAAGGGTCCCAGGGGTATAATGATTACAATTGACAAGACCGGTGACTTCTGAACTGGTGAACCGGGGCGGCTGAAGAGGTGCGTAATCCTCAATGAAGATTCCATTCCAGACAGTAATGGTTGTTACACAAAATGGTGTGGAAAGGGAGAGGGATGAGATGAGGGCGGGGAATACAACGAGGGTGGAGAAGGATATGATACCCCTCAAAAAAGATAAATAATTGGGGCGAAGAGGGATTCATAGCGGGGCTATATCGTTGATAGGGGATGTAAGCGGGATCGCATGTTGATACAACATTGGATCAAAACCGGATCAGATCAGGTGGCGAATCTCCTCTTCCGGCAACCCGGTGATCTCTGCAATCTCACTGATAGACATCCCAAACGCCTTCATCCGGCGAAGGAGTGCTCGCCGCTCCTCTGCTTTTCCTTCGACTTTCCCTTCAGCTTTCAGCTCAGCGGTCCATCGTTTTACCTTTTCTTTTAACATGGTATCCCCACAAAACGGATTTGGTAGTGGTTTATCTTCATCTGTCTTTAAGGTATTCTCGAAGAATAAAGAGAGATCCCGACGCAATGGATCGAGATTTGGGTTCTTCCTCATCCATGCATTCAGCCGCTCGCCAAGCTCGAAGAGATCCTCACTTTTCGATGACTGCTCGAGGCCAAAAAGGCTGGCAGCAAGATTTCGAACTTCAACGAGATGGTGCACCGAGAGCCGGAGCTCATCGACCACCAGATATTGCACCGATGGCTTGAACCGGAGCACCGGATCCGGCATCAGGATGCTCGCACCGATATCATCCGGTATATTCCAGGGACTCTCACCATTATAGAGCACAACCGGAATGATCCCGGGTAATGATCCACTGGATGAGATCTGGCCGGTTCTGATCAGATCCTGCCACAGGAGCGCCATATACGACATGATACGAATCGGCATCGTCGGATCCGGTGTTGACTGGAACTCTATCAGGAGGTAGATGACCAGTGTCCGGTCACCATACCTGACACTCCAGATGAGATCGTCTTCACGCTCCCTGAGATCATCGGTCACATAACTGCCATTGCACCGCTTCAGTGTCTCAAAGTCACAGGCAGAGGCAAATTCGGGATGGAGAAATCCGGAGATGAGGTCTGCCATCATCTCTTTGTGACTGAAGAGGCGTTTATACGGGTGATCTGAATCTGAGATTTCTGTTCACACTCCCTTGATCTGTTGCTGAAATATCATCAATGCCCGGCATATACTCCTGATTCATCAAAGGGGGAGTTGAAAACAAAGCACTGATTATGATGAATTCTGTCAGACCTGCTCATAAATGTCGGGAGCGGAGGGCGAAAGTGAACTTCTGACCAGAGAAGCTGAACCCGTGGATACAAATCTTCTTCTCCTTTTGCGGGCAACAAAAAAGAATAAATGCTCTTCTTATCCCCCCAGGAATCTGCTGTCTGGTCACGTTTAGCTGACGAAATCCTCGACCAAGGCAGAACTCCCGGCTCCGTCCTGGAGATCAAGGCCGATCAGATCCGCCCAAACCTCCTCCCGGTCTTCTGCTACTTTATCGGCACACTCCTGATGGCACAGGGCCAGAAGGATATGGGATTTGAATGGCTTTCCGAGGCTGCCCGGCTTGAGGGGGATGAGCCGTTCTCAGCAGCCCAGCTCATCGGTTTTTTGGAGCGGCATGATCGGTCGCTTGCTATGCCGTATGTGGTCTTTTTCGATCCCAAAGCCTTCCTGCTCTTTACCCAAAACCCCGTGATGCAGGCTGCACGAGAGATCTATATCAACGAATGTGCCGACAGCCTCCCCTCTTTCCCTGAACCATTCTCGATGATGGATCTCGGGTGCGGGGATGGAGCATTAACGGTTGCATTGCTTCAGAGACTCCGGCAATGTGGCAAGATTGGTGAGATCGATGAGATCCTTCTGATCGATTCCTCGACTGCGATGGTGGAGCTTGCCGGGAAGACAGTATCAGAAGCATTTCCCGGTGTGTGTATCAGCAAAAAGAACTGCCGCATCCAGGACTGCTCCGGCTGGATCAACCACCATTTCGATCTTGCAACCAGTTCCCTTGCCTACCATCACATGCCCTATGAAGAGAAAAGGCTGCACCTCTCCCGGCTGAAGCCGTATATTGACCATTTCATTCTGTATGAGATGGATGCAGACAACGATACACCAGAGATCGATTCCCCGGAACTTGCACTCGCCGTCTACCAGTCCTATGGGAGCATCATCAATTCGATCCTCTCACAGGATGCCCCGATCGAACTCGCCAGAACCTGTGTTGACCAGTTCCTGATGACCGAGGTGATCTCGTTCTTCACGCAGCCACGCGGCGTGAGAACAGAGTACCATATGCTTCAGAGCCAGTGGCTTGGGCTCTTTGCCGAATGCCTGGAGGATGAGTTTTCCCTCCGGTGCCATTCACCCTGCTATATGGACCGGCATACCTCCCTCTTCTGCATGCATTTTGGGAGAGATAGCGAAAGATAGTTCTGGCAGCTGCCTGTTTTTTTCCACACAATCTGGTGCTGAACCTGTTCCTAACCCCCGGAACAGGGGATCTCCGCCGAACCCATTCACCCGCTTGTGTTCCCCTGAAACCTCCTTATGAACGATCATCTTTTCATCATGAAGGTAGAGTGTGCCTCTATGCTTACCCCTCAGGAGATTGCTGATGCTGCGGATCTGATCCGCCCCCATATCCACAGAACCCCGCTTGTCTACTCGCCGACATTCTCGGCAATGACCGGATGCGAGGTCTACCTGAAGCTCGAAACCCTTCAGAAGGCGGGATCATTCAAAGTGAGGGGAGCTGTGAACTCGATTCTCCGGAATCGAAAAGAGATTGGCAGGAGAGGTGTGGTGGCGGCATCTGCAGGGAACCATGCGCAGGGGGTCGCCCTCGCCGCAGGTATTGCGAGGGTGAGAGCGACGATTGTGATGCCGGTTGGATCGTCGGTTGCCAAGCAGGAGGCGACAAGGGGATACGGGGCTGAGATCGTCCTTGCCGGGCGAACACTCCAGGAGTCGATCCTCTATGCTACATTGCTGGCTGAGAGGGGGGCGTTTCTCATCCATCCCTATGATGATAAACATGTGATCGCGGGGGCCGGCACCATCGGCACAGAGATCCTCGAGGATCTCAGTGATGTCGGGTATGTGATCGTGCCTGTCGGCGGCGGGGGCTTAATCGCCGGGATCGCCACTGCGATCAAGAGTGCCGGGAGCCCTGCCCGGATCATCGGCGTACAGGCGGCTGCCTGTGATGCCGCCAACCGTGCGTTTGCTTTTGAGGAGCGGGAGCTTGTTGTACCCGGCCGGACGATCGCTGATGGGATTGCAGTTCCTATTGTCGGTGAACGGCCGTTTGGAATGATCAGGGCATTTGTGGATCGGATCGGGATCGTCTCCGAAGAGGAGATGATCCGGGCGATCCTCCTCCTTGCCGAACGAAAACATCTCGTTGTGGAAGGTGCGGGATCGGCGCCGCTCGCGTATCTCCTCTCCGGGAGAGGGATGTTTCCGAAGCATAGCAGGATCGTGCTGGTCATATCAGGGGGGAATATCGATCTCCCCCTCTTCCAGCGGGTGATTCACCAGGCACAAGTTGTACGGGATCGCTCCATAACGATCTCGGTGGTCGTTGATGACCGGCCGGGATCACTTGCGAAACTACTCGGCACAATCGCCGGTGCCGGGGGCAATATCTTTGAAATTATCCAGAAAAGGGATGAGAAAGGGCTCCACCCGACCGAGATCAGGGTGGAGGTTGAGATCGAAACGAGAGGGCTTCTGCATCAGGAGCGGATCCGATCCCATCTCACCGATGCAGGATATCATCCCCGCTGATCACCGGATCTGTGTTCCCGGCTCAATCTCACGGTTCGGCATCAGGAGAGCGGCATCATCGCCTGCTGCGAGGATCATACCCCTGCTCTCAACACCAAAGATCGTCGCAGGCTCAAGGTTTGCGATCATCACAACCAGGCTGCCGGTGAGTGCATCCGGTGCATAGAAGGGGGCGATCCCGGATACCACCTGACGGGTCTCAGACCCGATATCCACCTGTATCTTCAGGAGCTTCTTTGATCCCTTGATCGGCTCTGCCGAGAGGACTTTTCCGATCCGAAGATCCATCTTTGCAAATTCATCCATTGAGACCATTGGTTTCTTCTCCTCTTTCATCTCTTGTCTCTTCTTTGCAGCTTCTACCCGCCCGTTGAAGGTCTTTTCAAGGACGGCATACTGCTCGTCCTCAAGCTTGCTAAAGAGCATCTCTGCCTTCTGTAAGGTGACACCAGACAAGGGGGTATCGCATTCATCGAGGTGGTGATCGGCAATGGGGCTCTCGTATCCGAGCATCGCCCAGCATTTCGCCGCTGCATCCGGGAGCACCGGCTCGAGCATCAGGGCGAGGGCCTTGACGATCTGGAGGCAGTCTGCGATTGCAGATTCTGCCGCTGCCCGGTCCGTCTTCATTAGTTTCCACGGAGCATTCTTCTGGATGTAGTTGTTCCCGAATCCGGCAAGCCCCATGATCCCGTCGACTGCAAGCTTGAACTCAAATGATCTGAATGCAGAATCGACGCTCTCCCGTGTCTTCCTGATCTCCAGAAGGATCTCCGGGCCTGCCGGGGTGTTTGGAATGCCGCCGAGTTTTGCTTCTGCAAAGTAGATCGTCCGGTACATGAAGTTGCCGAGGGTATTCACAAGCTCATTATTCACCCGCTCCTGGTATGCCTTCCAGGAGAAGTTCAGCTCTTTTGTATGGCTCGTATAGCTGAGAAGATAGTACCGCAGGTAGTCTGAGGGGAGCCCTACATCGAGATAGTCCTCGTTTGCCCATACGACATAGCCACGGGATTTTGAGAACTTCTGGTCCTCGACCTTCAGCATCCCCGATGCGACAACGGCATCAGGTGTTCCATATCCTGCTGCATGGAGGAGAGCGGGCCAGAAGATACAGTGGTGGTAGATGATATCCGACCCGATGAAATGCGTCACCTCGCCCTCGCCACACCAGTACTTCTTCCAGTCATCATTATGGGCGTCTGCCCACTCCTCGGTGAAGGAGATATAGCCGATGGGTGCATCGACCCAGACATAGACGACAAGATCCATGTTTCCGGGGAACTTCACGCCCCATTCGAGGGTTCTCGTGATACACCAGTCACGGAGCTCGTTTTCCACCCAGCCGATCGCGTAGTTCTTCGCGTTGGTGGTTCCCTTGAGATCCTTTAAGTAATCCAGGAGATAGTCGCGGAAGGTGCTCAGCCTGAAGAAGTAATGTTCCTGCTGGCGGATCTCTGCCCGTGTCCGGCAGACGGTACAGACAGGCTCCTGTATCTCGCCGGGCTCGAGGTGGCGGCCGCAGCCCTGATCGCATTCATCGCCTCGTGCATGCTTGCCGCAGTGGGGGCAGATCCCCTCGACATAGCGGTCCGGGAGGAACCGCTCACAGGAGGTGCAGTAACTCTGGTTGATGATCTCTCTGTAGACATAGCCGCGATCGATCAGCCGGTTGATGATCGACTGTGTCCGTTCATGGTTGGTTTTGTTGTCGGTCATCCCGAAGTGATCGAAGATGACACCCATCCGCTCAAAGGTCTTCCTGAAATGATCATGGTATTTTTCTGAGAGCGCCCGCGGGGTGGTGCCCGCCTCTTCTGCAGATACAACAATCGGAGTTCCGTGATTGTCTGAACCGCAGACAAAGAGAACCTCCTCACCTGCACGCCTGAGGTGCCTGACATAGCAGTCGGCGGGCACATAGGTCCGCAGGTGCCCGATATGGCATAATCCATTGGTATAGGGAAGTCCGCATGTAACCAGTTTCGGTGTACCACTCATCAATATGCTTTTTGCGCTGGATCGTATAAAATACAGGTACACTATGGCAAAGCGGTTGACAATCCCGGTACGGGGACTCGGATCCCAGGTCGATACTCCACCAGTCACCGATCTCGCTGCATGGGCACAGGCCCGCGCAGGTCAGAGCGGTGATCTGGTCACCTATCACCTGATGAAGACAGTGGAAGCGCAGAAGGAGGTGCATACTCCTGCTGCCGGGGGCTGGTTCTATCATGAACGGGCGAGGGCCGCGTCTCTTCCCGATGCACCCGCGGATGATGTGCTCGATGATATCCAGGCGGTCTCCGGCATACGGAAAAATTGCTGGTGGTCGCTCCCCTCTGCTGCTGCGCTCTTTTCTGATCCTGATGAGGATCAGATCCTCGTCTTCAGGCAGTTCCTCAGGATGATGCGGGATGCCGGGGTCTTTGGGCATGTGATCCTGCTGGAGAATGATCCGGCATCACTTGAGCTTGAACTCGTCTCCGGGCGGCGGATCTTCTGGCACCTGATGAACCCGACTGAGCGGGGGCTTGAGAAGGTGCTGGAGGTGCAGCGGGATATTGCGGTTGCACCGTCGGCTCTTCCGCTGCTCGGCGATCTTTTGGGATCGTATACCGTCAGGAAGATCATCGTGATAAATGGGGGTGAATCAGATCTCCGGGCCGCAATGGAGCTTGTTGATCTGGATAATATCATGGCGGGGGGGTATGCGCCCGCCGGGGAGCCGCTCTACTGGGAGAGGCTTGTAGAGGGATCGTTTATTCTGCGATAGATTGTTTTGGAAGTGCTTCTGCGACTTCCACAAAACGATCGAAGTGGGAGGTCTTTCCGAGAAGCCGGAAGGAGAGCCTGTCCCAGAAGGTGAAGGGGAAGGTGCCCCCGGATGCATTCGGGTGGCCGCCGCCTGAGAATTCGCCTGCGATGAGGTGGGAGATGGGTGGAGCCGACCTCAGTGAGAAGCGGCCGTTGTCCGAGACGATCACCTCGATGTCGGTTTTATATTCTTCCCTGATGGCGGCTGCGGTCTCGCTCGGATAGTTGATGAGAGGGGCAAAGGCGATTGTGTATTGTCCTTTCCGGATCTTCATCCTCCTGATGCTTGTTTTTATGGCCTGGGTACGTTCGCGATCAATCTCCGCATACGTCTCCTCGATCCAGTCATCGGTGAAGATGCCCTGCTCAAGCCGGTTTCTGAGTGGGCGGAGATTCTTGTTGATGGATCCGATCTGGCCGAGGATCGCAGATCGTGGATCCTGGTGCGTCCAGAGATCATAGTCGCAGACGACCCTCGCAATCTCAACTGCGACGGGGTCATCTGGTGCGAGTGCCCGTGCAACAAGCCCGCACCCGCAGGTGGTGGTATCGACTTTGAGTTCTTCTGCATACTGCTCGATCTGCTTGATCTGGTCAGGCTTCCACCGGTGGTGGTCACGCCAGATGATCCGCCAGCCGGATGCCTTTGCCCGCCGGGCGGCTTCGTCGACGCCGTTCTGGTACCCGATGTCCGAGATGGAGAGAATATCGCCCTTGCCGGGGACATTTGCTATTGAATTGAGATTTTTTGTGAACCTGCCGACCGAAGAGAAGACGGTGAAGACCTCATCGTGCCCATAGACACGCCGGTGGATTGCATCTGCCCCGGCGGCATCGAGATCGTTATGGGTCAGGTGCACGATGCCGGCGCTCCGCTCCCGCACCCGCTCCTCCAGGGTCGGCCCCTGCTTTTTCGCGGGTTTTTGTGGGCCGAAGAGCGAACGGATGCGATGAAAAAAACCGGGGCCGGGGGACGAACTCATAGTGATATGTCTGTTCGTCAGGCGTGATAAATGGGGGCGGTGGAGTGAGGTGGTGTCACAAGTTACATTATTAAGATGGCATTCTTATGGTTATTCAGGAAAAATTAAATTTATTGAGGCTGAGGTATAGTTATGGCAGAAGTCAAAAATGACATAAATGATATACTCTTTCTCCTTCAGAAGATTGAAAGTATCATCGATACCCGGCTTATTGGAGACATTGAGCCGGATGATGATGAGATTAGCCTGATTGCTGAGTACCAGGAACGAAAGAAGAATGGGACTCTGGTACTCCATGAAATATAGGGTTTTTCTGGAGAGTCGGGCAAAACGAGATCTTGAATTAATAGATGAGCCCGATCATCTGCACATTAACAACAAGCTTCAACAATTAAAGGAAGGATTTCCCCCAGATCTGGATATTCGTAAATTAAAAGGGATAAAGAACACATACCGACTTCGAGTAGGAAACTGGCGGATCATATTTGAACTCTGCCCGGACTATCAGATTGTTATAATTGGAATTCGACCCAGAAAAAACGCGTATAGAGATTATTAGCTCGTGTGCTGGGATTTCAAATAATTTTCTTTTTTGCCTGAGATTCTGAAAAGAGAGCGATATCAAAAGCTTAGGGTAAGTAGGAATGGAAGAGTTAAATTAATTATTCAACTTAGTAAGTAACTGAATTGCGGCTCAATGAATATTAAATCAATTTTTTTCTGCATATTTAAAGTGCATTCATAAAGGTATTGAATTGCAATAGAGTAAAAGCGGATGTATTAAATAGAGATCTGGCGTATATTGTAATCCCAAAGCCTCAGTAGCTCAGACTGGGAGAGCGCCAGACTGAAGATCTGGTTGTCCCCGGTTCAAATCCGGGCTGGGGCATGGTTTTTCTTTTATGATTTCTTTCTCGATTTTGTCTTTTATCCTGTTTACTATGTTTGTTTCGCCTGCATGACAGAGGCTTTTGGTTGCAGGGGCATGCATGAGATCTGCCATCATGGGTATTGATAGGATACAATGGAATACTCTACCCGATCCGATGGCGATTGAGTAGTTCAAAACGTTTTTAGCTTCAGGAAAGAGAAGAAAGAACTGAGTAAATAATCATGAAGAACTTTATTGACAAAGTCATGCATCGGAATCAGAAGAAGAGAAAGTCATTTTCGCTAAAGATTGAGATGCAAAATTCAGCACTGTTGACAGATGACGTTATTGCGAATGCAATGACGGAGCTTGCACGCATGATAAAAACCGGTGAAGTCAACCTTGATACCGAAGGCAAAGTGAGATACATCCTCGGGGACGTTGTGTTAGAGGGCCGGATGGATATTGTTACAGAATGACAGTATCCGATAACACGTGTGAGATGGGTTTGGATTTTGGAGTGTTGCAGGATCTGATACAGAATGATGCAGCGGCTGCTGCACAGATATACCCATGTTAAACTGTGTGAACGCATAGATCCCCGGATCTGCCACTCTATTACAATCCTAACTTGTTACGAGCCTTAATTAAATATACAAGGAATTACTGACACTATCTCAGACTGAATCAGGCACATCAGTTCTTCCAGATCCATAACTACTGTTCAACTCTCACAATACAAAAATGGAACGCAAGACCACCTATCGTGCCATTTTTCGATGATACGATTTGAACGATAGCGATTTTTATTGAAGTATTAATCTCTCTGAGGGGAGCTTCCGGGTACGTGCGATCGGGGTAATGGGAGTAGTTCTTCGAGGTGACACCTCTTCCTCTGTCTCTCCCTCTCAAGTAACCTATGCTTTCTCTATCAATTAACCCCTCCTTCAAAGCTTCTGGATCTTCGGGCAGCCAATCCTGCCGCTCTCTGGTATAATCCTCTCCTCCATCTTCCAAATATACCTCCCCTTCCCCTTCCCCTTCCACATCAGCCTCATCACTCATCTTCCACATCATCCTCTTCATCCTATTTCCAGATCAGCCCTCTCACTCTTCTTTCCGTTCATCCTCATCTTACAGTTCATCCTCACCTTCCACATCATTCTCCTCATCCTTCTTCCTCATCAGGTACGAATTCACCACCATATCCCCCGGCACCGGGCCGCCCGAGAAGATCCCAACCTCTTCAAGCTCCCGCTCAATCTGACTATACTCCTCACGGCTCTTCTGCTGCTGCCGCTCATAGTCGCCGGGGATATTTGGGTTGTAGAAGATCATGGTGCTTAATTCTGGGAGCCGGACGTGCCGACCGTCCTCATAGATCCTGCCACGGGCATCCCCGCCGATCCGGTGATGAGCATAGTACTCCATGAACCCGGCTCCCCCTTCGTTATCATCAACACCAGTAGTACCAGTTCCAGTAGTACCAGTCCCGGAAGCATCAGTTCCGGAAGTATCAGTATCAGAAACATCAGTTCCAAAGGCGAACATGATCCTGCCGCTCCCATAGGGGAGGGAGCCGGGAGTGCCGCTACGCAGGTTTTCATCAGGTATCTTCAGATTATGATGTCCAAAGAGCTCCATGAAGATTCTCTGGATGGTTGAACGGTCAGCAGGCATGGGGATCACCGGTTTTCATGATAATGATGTATCAAACCCTCTTGTATGGGCAGCACCAAGAATCTTTGTTATCTGAGTGAAGAGAGGGGCTGGGGTGCAGAAGGAGGCAGAGAGAGGGCATCTGAGCACGTTTCGACCGCCACACACGAGCATTTTTAGACCGCCACTGACATCTTAGATAATTCAGCAACCAGGAGCCGTGTCCACCCGGAGTGCGGAAGGGAAAAAAACCTTAGGGGGGGTAAGCACGTATGAAGGATCATACTCGTATGAAAGATCATACGAAATTAGTTTTGAAGATGAAATGATTGAGAGTGTACACTCCTCCTGATATCTCTCAACATTCCTCTTCTAAGATCGATATCTATCATTATCAGGAGGTGATTATAAGGGCTTTGCATGCGGTCTGTGAGTGTTTTTTGCGATTTTTAGGAATTTTCGCCGTTTTTCTTCTTTTCTTTCTGAGTATGAAAGATCATACAGATCATACAGATCATACCCCCGATAGGTACTAGAGCTTTTTTTCCGTGATTGTTTGAAGTGTAATTGACAGAACAATTCTGGTGAGGTGATGGCCAAACGGGGAGTAGTAGCCTGAAGAAAGTGGGGAATTGTATTCCGACGAATGTGGGGAGTTTTATTCCGACACTGACATAAACAGGTAGGAGTTCATATCCATCATCCCACCGCCACACCAATCTCTGGCTGTTCCGAATGTGACTGGAGGCATTTGAGAACTCTTTTTAATTCATTTTTCAACTTATCCATGCCATCCTTCTCCAACAGATTATGCGAGAGCCGGATTGATCGGATAAAGAGTGAAATCTCACATGAATCCCGGGTTTCAAAGGTGAAGTCCCTGCTATGCTCAAGGAGCATCTCCGGGTATAACAGCATGCAGGATGTAGCATCAGTCTTTGTGGCATAAGCATACATCTGGTACATATCAGCCTGTGATACACCATACTTCCTGTCTTCTGGCTTGAGTAGCTTGTATTTGGTGTCAATGATGATTGGACCCGGACCTCCCCTGATGACAACATCGGGTATCATCCGGAAGATCCCGCGCTGTTCACTTCTGGCAAGATGACCTATCTGTTCCTGATCATGCACGGTGTATCCAGGTCCAAAGAAGAAGCGGGGATTGTCTTTCAGGATTGCTGCAACAAATTTCTCAAAGAGTTCTTCCATTGGGATCATCAGCGCAAAGGATTCGATATGTGATGCCTGGAGTGTCAGTGTTGAGTGTGTGAGGAAAATCCTGCACATCCGGATATAGGGCTCAAAGATGCTGTTTAAACGGGTGAAACATATCCGGTCAAGTTCGGGGACCGTGACCGACGTGAGAGTAACCTGATCGAGGATGTCAGTGATCGATCTGAGTTTTCTGATAGTCTGATGATCCGTGATGGATCGGGCCATCAGGTGGCAGGTGTATTTCAGGGTACGATTCAGCAGGGTGTCCACTGAGAAATCATGGTAGGTGCAGGGGATGATATGCATCCTTGCCGGATTCGTATACTGCCGGGTATTGATCGTTCCTTTCACAAATCTCAGCTCATCGGACTTTCGAATATAATCCCGTGAACGTGTGGAATGGATCAGCCGATGAAGCTCTTCTGCAAATATCCTGATGAATATCTCGAAGAGATCATATCGGTCAACATTGAGGTCGGAGGCTTTTGGCTCTTTAAACGGGAACATTCCCGAATGGGAGAGCATCGCAAGGAGATTTGTTGCAGCCAGTTTTTGGTTGTCATCTGTACTTTGGTCTTTGAGGACTTTTGGGAGAATCTGGATTGATAGCCCCCTGATGCGCATGATGCCGACGAAGTTCTTTGCCCGGATTTTCTTTCGCCCGATATCAAGGAACCGTCCATCATTCAGAGCCTCAAGATCGTCGAGCATCTGTTCAGTGAGCCGGAGTGTGGGTAAATTGCCTCCAGCTACATCAGAAAGCGTGAACTCATGTGTTTCGTACTCAAAAAGGGTTATTGACTCCATCAGGTCTCCTCAATCCCGGCTCCCTTTAATCCGAACCTTCGTCATTTCACACCCTCCTCAATCCTCACTCTCATCAATCCGGGTGCCTGAATCAGGGGATGCAATACCCATAACAGCTACGAGGAATTGCTCTCCGGAAAGCTCATCAGTGAAACAGAAGCTACGATCACCTTCAACAGAGACAAACGCATCTCCAATGACTTCATGCAGTTTCTTTGGCGAGTCATAGAAGTACTCCTGAAGGAGCGGCAGGATCTCATAGTACCAGGCAGATTGCAGGATCTCAACTGCTTCATCACGGGTGGTTGCATCTTTGAGCTGCACAAGGTAGCTGTGGCCGATCTGGTGGTCCCGATCATAGCGGTTTCGTATACGAATGTTGATCTCTTCGAGAAGGGAGGTTGCGAGATTCGCAACCGGTTTTACCTCGTCAGGAACGCCCGCAAAGAGTCTATGTAAAAGCTCGTAGTCAGGCATCATCTCGATAAAACCAAAGCGACGCCTGAGTGCAGTATCGACAAGTGCAATTGACTTGTCTGCCGTATTCATCGTTCCAACCAGGTACAGGTTTGGCGGGATCGCAAAGGATGTCTTGGAGTAAGGAAGTGTCGTTGTAATCTCATTGACCTCGCCATACCGCTTGTCTGCTTCAAGGAGCGTGATCAGTTCACCGAAGATACGCGAGATGTCACCACGGTTGATCTCATCGATGACGAGGTAGAAGGGAACGTTTGGAGCCGCTTCCCGGATTCTGATCTTTTCATCATCATCAAGTCTCGGAATATTACCTTCAGGCAACCATTGCTTATCAATTCCAGCTTCCTTGAAGAGGATATTGCAGGCAGTTTGAGCGAACTGTTTGAATATGCCGTCATGGATGTGAAATGTCAGAGAACCATTTTCATTGGTGTTTGGCCGAAGACCCTCAATGAACTCTTCATAGCCAAATGAAGGGTGGAAGGTGACAAATTCGATTTTATTGATCTTTTCTTCATCTCTGGAGAGCAGATTCTTTGCATGCCAGGTTTTTCCTGTACCTGGTGGGCCATAGAGGATTACTTGTTTCTTTTTGGAGAGTAATTCTTGCAGCAATGAGTTGTTACCAGATTGATAAAACGGATTTGGCTCCCGAACCAGACCCGATCCAACAAATGATACAGGGTCGTCATTTGATGTCATTACCAGGAAGTCAAAAAGATTTTTAAGGACTTCCTTAATTTCAGCCTCAATATTTTCTGGAACCTCTTCCGGCTTATATACTTTCAGAATATAAATTGTATTTGTCCATTTTTCCTCAATATCCCTAAAAGAACGTAAAAAAATTTCCGGTGGCTCAACAGATCGTAAATGATCATGTGATGAAAAAACACGGTAATCTTTGTGTTTCTTTAACAGATCAATCAGTTGCTGCTTAATACGATTATCTGTTTTAACACGAAGAACACAGGGATCATTCTCTTTCACTTGCCAGCCATAATAGAAGCCGAAATGGATATCTACTTGATCGATTGAGATCAGGAGTTGAGGAAATGGATAATGATTGCCTTTCGGATATTTCTTTAATTCATCTTTCCTTCTGATGCTTCCAAAGACATAGGGTCGAATAATCTGACTGTAATAGGTGTAGCTTTTCACTTCGAAAGTCTCTGAATACCCAAGCTCTGATAAAAAATCGGTTAAAATCTTTTTAAGTAACAAATTAGGGGTAGAACCATGATTGGTTTTATAGCGTTCAATTGCCGGTTTGATAACAGAATTATATTTCTCGTTGGCTAAAGGCTCTTCTTTCTTGTTTAATTTTTTGAATATCAATCCTTCATTTGCTATTAATTGTCCGATTGAAATTGCTTCTATAACATTTTCCTTAGTCAGATATTTGTTTTGATCACTCATGTATACACCAAAACCAACAATTAGCGATGAGATGCGTATTTATTAATGTCTTTTGAGTTGGATTGAGCATAGCGACCTGTTTTAAACTACCTCAATCCGGGTGCTAGAATCAGAAGATACAAGACCTTCAACTGCTTCGATGAACGCTTCTCCCACAAGCTTATCAGTGAAACAGAAGCTATGATCACCTTCGACAGAGACAAACACATCTCCAATGACTTCATGCAGTTTCTTTGGCGAGTCATAGAAGTACTCCTGAAGGAGCGGCAGGATCTCATAGTACCAGGCAGAATGTAAGATTTTAACCGCTTCATCATTAGTTTTTGCATCCTTGAGCGGCACCAGGTAGCTGTGGCCGATCTGGTGGTCCCGGTCATAGCGGTTTCGTATACGAATGTTGATCTCTTCGAGAAGGGAGATTGCCAGTTCAGCAACCGGTTTTACCTCGTCAGGAACACCCGCAAAGAGTCTATGTAAAAGCTCGTAGTCAGGCATCATCTCGATAAAACCAAAGCGACGCCTGAGTGCAGTATCGACAAGTGCAATTGACTTATCTGCCGTATTCATCGTTCCAACCAGGTACAGGTTTGGCGGGATCGCAAAGGATGTCTTGGAGTAAGGAAGTGTCGTTGTAATCTCATTGACCTCGCCATACCGCTTGTCTGCTTCAAGGAGCGTGATCAGTTCACCGAAGATACGCGAGATGTCACCACGGTTGATCTCATCGATGACGAGGTAGAAGGGAACGTTTGGAGCCGCTTCCCGGATTCTGATCTTTTCATCATCATCAAGTCTCGGAATATTACCTTCAGGCAACCATTGCTTATCAATTCCAGCTTCCTTGAAGAGGATATTGCAGGCAGTTTGAGCGAACTGTTTGAATATGCCGTCATGGATGTGAAATGTCAGAGAACCATTTTCATCGGTATTCGGCCGAAGACCCTCAATGAACTCTTCGTACCCAAATGAAGGGTGGAAGGTGACAAAATCGATTTTATTGATCTTTTCTTCATCTCTGGAGAGCAGATTCTTTGCATGCCAGGTTTTTCCAGTCCCTGGTGGACCATAGAGGATGATCTGTTTTTTCTTTTTGAGAATTGTTTTTAATTTCGTCATTACTGAAGAATCAAAATAATCCGATATTGCTTTCTTTGTTTTTCGTATTATTTCCCTGACAGATTTCTCGTCCAATTCCTCGGAATCCAATAATCCTTGATAAAAAATGATCGCTCTATCAAGTAGATTTTTTATAATTTGGGGTTTTATTGATCCCTTTTCGCCAACCAGATAGTAGGAGGCTTGACCCAGTTTTTTCAGTTGCAGGTCATTTGTAATGTCAATTGGAATCGGCTTAATAAATACTATTGATTCGGATTGTTTTGCTTTGGTTGAATAATTATGGAAATCCATTATGCTTGATTCTTTATCATCTTCCACTTTTGAGCTTTTGATATCATCCAAAACCTGTTCCCTGATGGAATTATCGGGTATCGTGTCGATAAGTTTTATTTCCTGTTGATATTTCCCAAATTCGGTATGGGAATAAAAAGCTACCAGATAGGGTTTGTTATCATTGTAATTGATGCTAATAAACAGGACAAGGGCATCACTCAGGATAGAGGATGGAATCTTCCCCATCGTATGAACCTGACCACAATAATGTTCCCCATCAAACGGATAAAAATTCCACCATTCGTGAGCAAATCCGTGCCCCTTAACATAACTGAATCCGTATTTTTCACGATTTTGATATCCATCGAAATCAAAACCGCTCCATCCATTATTACTCCAGGCGATTTTAGAGACGAGTATTTTATTTTCCAGAGATTTTTCTTCAGCCATTCCCTTCTCCCCGATCAATTCATTCACTTCAATGAGAACTCTTTTTCCATCTCTTCGTTTCTTATCCTGAAACTTTAATAAACTGTTGGAGTCACCCCTTTAATGAAAAATCTTCAAATTAATTCAATTTTTTCTTCCATTTTCCAATGACAAACTCAACAAATTACTCCCCCACCTTCCCCCTAATCTTCTCCATCATCACTCTGCTCCCCACAACCGTAAGCAGCATCCGGGCACGGGAGAATGCAACATACAACATCTCGTCGCTGTTGATCAACGCATCATCCAGGACGACAATGGCGACCGGGCTCTCAAGCCCCTTGAACCGTTTGACGGAATCAAAGATGATTGAGTCGGTGTTTCCATCCACAAACCGCTCATTACAGAACTGGTACTGCTGCCCGCCGATCTCCCTGCCGGTGCTGTACTTCTCCCGGTCATCCCGGGTCGAGATGAGAACCGCGATATCGGATGGCGGAATCTGTTCTTTCTCAACAAGGGTATGGATGTATGCTTCGAGTTTATGCCGGGCAAGTGCCGGAGTTCCGGCCTCGATCCACTCGACCTCAAGACCCAGCGGCCCGATAGCCGTCGTCTCCTGCCCCTTATAGAAGAGCCGGGCGATCTCGTGGATACGTTGCGTGTTGCGCAAGTTCAGAGAGAGGGTGAAGGGGATCTCATAGAGTTGTTCTAAGTACCTGCCCTGGTTGTGATAGACATCCTGATTATTGTCATAAAAGAGCCGGATCTTCTGTTTTCCATCGGGATCCAATGCGGACTCAAGGGACTTGAGGAGCAGCGGGGGGAAGTCCTGCCCTTCGTCAATGATGATCGTATCAAAGCGCCTCTCCGGCAATAATTCAAGTGCTTCGAGCAGGTGTGCCGGGTACTTCTCCAGGAAGAGCTGGCTGTCGATCGTCTCCATATCCACCTCGATCCCAGCCTCCCTGAAGATTTCATCGCAGACCTTGTGGTAGTTGCCGGTCATGAGGAGATCCTGTAATCCCATCGTCTTCTTCATGTACTCGGAGAGCGGCCGGTTGTAGCAGGTGAGGAGGACCCGCTCCCCTGCCTGTACACAGCGATGTGCCTCCTCCATTGCGAGGATCGTCTTGCCGGTACCGGCAGACCCCGATATCGCCACCCGTCTTGTATTGGCAAAGCCTGACAGGATCTGGTACTGCAATGGTGTCAGGGTCTCGATAACTTTCTCGTCATCTTTGATCACCCGGTGGAGAGGCACATTTAGCTGGAAGGGATGGGCGAGGATGTCCTCGAGGATTGCCATCCCCTCTTGTCCAAGCGGCTTTTGCCGGTAGTCGCTCGCCATCTCACCTTCCAGCAGGTCAAGAATCCAGTACCGGAGATCTGTTTCGAACTCCTCCATGTAGCAGAGGATATTCCAGGGCATATCCGCACCAAGATCACCCTCAATCGTTGAAATATCAGGTAAGATAACCCCATGGCTGATACCAGTGTGGCGATACCCCCACTTTGGATGTGCCCGGCATTTCTTCAGGATCTGATGTTTTGAATCAAGTGCCTGTTTCACCGGGTTCTTGATATCCCAGATGCTTCCATACCGGTCGGTACTGGTCCAGGTATCAGATGCAGGATCATAGGCAATACCCCCTCCCTTCACCTCGATTGTGAGAAAACCATAGTCCGGGTGGGCGACAACAAAGTCGCATTCACCATCAATCGGCTTCCCGTTCTTCAGCGTCCCAAGCCATGGGCGGGAGTAGAAGACGGCAAAGGGATCTTCGAGCACCTCTGCGAGCTTATTGTACACTTTCTGTTCTGCTCTCCTGCCGGGATCGGCGAGGATATCCGGGGTCAGTTTACGGGGCCACATTGTTGCCATTGCGATCAGATCCTTGTCTCGATGAGGGTGATATTCTGGATATCTCCATTCTGTTCCTCATCATGCATCAATTAATACCACCCCAGATAGTCCCCCGGACTCGCAATCTCATGGGAGTTGTTGGTGGAGGGCAGGTGCATCACCCTCTGTCACCCTCTGCCCGGCCGCCGCTTTCGTTGTTCACGCCGATATTGTAGCCGTCGGGGGCATACTGCTCGTCAAGCAGCCGACGGGCATCATGGACGAGAGACAAAAGGGCGGCCTGATCGGCTGCGGTCGCTTCGAAGAATGTGGCCACATGCAGGAAGGGGATTGCGAGGAGGTGGCCGGGGCTCACCGGAGAGATCATACCGGACGAAAGGTGAGATCCCTTAAGGTATTGTATCCATTTACTTGCAGAACGTGGCATCAGTTAGTATTATACGGTTTCTATCCAATTCTCATCAACGAGGAAGAAATATGCCTGATATAACGATCACCATCCCGCAGGAGATTGTATCTGCACTTCGCCTTCCCCCTGATAGCGTAGAATCTGCACTTTATCAGGAACTTGCTGTTGCTCTCTATATAAGAGGGGTACTCTCTTCAGGAAAGGCTGCCACACTTGCCGGTCTGAAACGCTGGCAATGGGAGGAGCTTCTCGGATTACGGAAGGTTCTGCGTCATTATACAGATGAAGATCTTGAAATGGATATCGCCTATGGTTCGAGCGAGTAGTAATTCATCACCTCTTATCCATCTCTCATTGATTGGTCGAATAGACCTTCTTCGACGTTTTTCTTCAGTTATCATCCCTCCTGCAGTCTGGAATGAAGTTGTAGAAGATGGAGATGAACGACCTGGTGTTGCAGAAATCCGCCTCTTGCGTAAAGAGGGGGTTTTATCTTTGGTTCAACCTAAAAATACAGCTCTCCTCCACTTTCTTGAGAATGATCTTCATAGAGGTGAAGCGGAACTGGATGGCACTTGAACTTGAGGATATCCGGAAATATAAAGCGTTGCGGAAATCTGAGCGGTTTGTGCCGGTCGGAGGACAGTATCTAAGGGATTGAAGTCAATAGAGTACTACAAGTGAGACCAGAGACTCAGGGATTCAAAGACATTGAATGAAGATCATGAATATCATCTGCCCCGGCAACCCCCAATAGTTCCTCCCCTTACAGCGGATGGAGGAAAATCCCTTCCCTCACCCTATCGTTGCATTGGCAGAGCAGGTTCTCTTACCGGCTTCTCTCTTTTGATTTCGAATCCATCTGGAAAAAGAAGCTGGTACTATATCAAACTTAAACAGCGTCTTTTTGAT
>NPID01000413.1_pt2 | contig 138550 bp, 138 predicted proteins | sample 8637491 | NCBI WGS metagenome assembly NPID01 (sample SAMN07420843, study PRJNA396082) | bioreactor metagenome | isolation source: sample BA6 brine-fed electro-methanogenic bioreactor BA | place: Japan: Kochi | collected 2016-06-14
TACTTTCTACTGCCTACTGCCTTCGTTCTCTGGTCTGCTTTAGGTTTAGCAATCACTGTGTTAAATGGCACAAATATTCTAGTACCAACCCTATATATAGTAAGACTAATCTTCTACACAGCAATAACACTAAACTCGTACTCCGTAATCCGCAAATCAAAAAAATTAACCATCATCCATCATCCATTATCCACTATTATTTCTTCCGGAATAGCAGTAATGCTCTTCGGCTACCTCCAGTATCTATTATTACCAGATACTAGGTTCCTTTACATAATGGGCTGGGATGACCACTACTATCGCCTCATCTCCACACACCTAGACCCCGCCTTTACTGGTATCATATTAGTACTGACACTCATCAATCTCCAATCACTTCAATTAATTAAAGAGAATCTAAAACTATTCTTATCTATACTGCTAACGGGAGCTATTGTCCTAACATACTCCAGATCATCATACTTAGCATTAATAATAGCTCTATTTATACTTGTTTTTCTGAATATAATAAAAAAAACTCACAACTCAGGGCTCAAAGCTCAAAGCTCAATCTTCCTACTCGCTACTAGCTGCTTGCTACTTGCTTTTTTGCCCAAATCCCCCGGGGAAGGCACCAATCTAAACAGAACCTCAACTATTGAAGCTAGACAAACTAACATCTTAGAAAACATCCCCACAGATCACAAAACTCTTATCTTTGGCCAAGGACTGTTTGTAAATAATAATGAAACAACTGAACAACTAAACAACTATCCTACTAATCAACTAATCCCAGACCACTCACAAATCCCAGACAACTTCTTCATCTTCATCCTCCGATCCACAGGCATACCCGGATTACTCTTGATGATAATCATGCTCATTCAATTAGGAAAGTTTCTATATAAAAAAGACCAATACCTCTTTGCCAGCTTCATCGCACTACTAATACACAGCCAATTCAACGCCTCCATCACCCAACCATTTGTATTTTTATATTTTGGAATGATACTTGCCAACAATGTAATTGAAAAAAATAATAAAAATTTTGAATGTGAGGATCTTAATGTTTTCGTTCCACTAGATCAGATACAGCTAAATTATGGTGAAGAAAACATTAGAAAGTGAAGGACTCGAGCTGAACGGTCCTTACAGGCAAAGTTTTTATTATTTTTGAAGGAATCAGCAACAACATCCTAGATCCCGGATAAAGTTCGAGATGACACAAGTACTCTAGTAACGAAATTTAACAACAATCTCCTTCTCTGCACTATTCCCAGCCGGATCTTCAATCTTGATCAGGATATTATTATCACCTTCACTCAGCTGATAAGAAGTAGAGAAGACACCCTCACTATTGGCATAATTTCTCCTACCATTGATATAAACAGTAGATCGAGGCTCTGTCGTACCTTTGATGGTAATATTTTGATTTTTCCTGAGTTCAAATTGTTGACCATCCTCTGGAGTTTCTAGGCCTATCTGTGGAGGCACATTGTCAAAAACCACCTTGTACTCCTTACTGACACTAGATTCATTTCCTGCCTCATCTATCGCATAGGTAGTAATAACATTCTCACCATCTTGCAAACCAACTTCAAAATCAAAACTCCCATCTTCACTATCAATCACCTTTCTATCAGCTTCACTGCTATTGAGAACTAGGACGATCTCACTATCTACCTCACCATAGCCTTCGATATTAATCTGAGCGCTATAAGTAGCAGGCACCGGAGCAGAGATGATAGGAGTCTGAGGCGGAATAGTATCTGTCTGGACAATCTGATTGACATCCCCACCAGAGCTAATAAAACGGATCAACCCAGGCAAAATAATGAAAAGAAAGACCAACAGAAGCACCACAGAAGCTACCAGAAACAAAGCCGTCTGCTTCATCATCCTTTTACTTTCAGCCTTTGCTAATCTGGAGTTTACTGTTTTTGTTTTTGCCATATAGTCTGGAGAATAATTGTAATCTGTATTCATACTATCATATAGTATCACACTTCTGGAGCCTCCTGTCAGAATCGAACTGACATCGATGGTTTACGATACCACTGTTCTGCCGTTGAACTAAGGAGGCTTATGTTAAAAAATAGCTAGGGTTGGAGCCTGTCCCGAACTTGATTCGGGAATACCGTTGCTCTACCAACTGAGCTACTTTGGCAAATTCGTCATATTTTATCATTCTTTTATTGATGGTTGGAGTTTATCCCGATAAAAATCGGGAATACCACTGTTCTGCCGTTGAACTAAGGAGGCCAACTAAAAGCTATTTTGACTAGTTTATCTTTATTTTATCAAACATTCTCAATATTCATAAAATATTTGAGGATTACTAGCACTTAAGCTCAAAGTTGGTTTCTGACCATTATACTCATACTTTAAATGAGGAAATTTCTTATAAATTAATTGCTCCAGGTTTACTATTTCCTTTGTTTTTTTGTGAATACCAATGAGAACAGCCTCTTTTTCATCAAATCCCATTCCCGGATCATAATCCAACAAGATTTTAAAAACTTCAACAAAATCACTAGCTTGTAATTCAAAATTGTGATATTGCAAATAAATAACTCTATGAGGTTGCATTCTTGAAACTCTGACGTTCTCATCCATCAAAATTACTGCTATTCGATTAAATTTGATAGCCTTTTCCAACTCCACACCAAATCCAGTTGAAGCAGTCAAATTATGTCCCACAAAAAACCGTGCTCCAGCTATCTTGGCAGAATCAACAAGATAGACCTCTTGAGGAAGACTTATTAAATTTGTATCTGGAGAATATGGAGCAGTACTAGGATCATAGGCACTAATACCAGCTTTGGACAAAACCTGCTCCATTAATGTATTTTGCCTATGTAAAACACTGTCCTTGATTTCAATAGGAGTCTGGGTAAGAGAAATAGGACAATAAGCTGCTGTGATATTTTCTTTTATGTGTGAAAGCCCATCTTTGGCCAACAAATCATCAATATATCTATCTCTAGAACTCTCATCTAAGATTATCTTCAGATCTTTCATATAAAATTGGTTTTAATCAATATTTGTGAGCGGGTGAAGGGAGTCGAACCTGTCTGCCGACAGGCAGGCCCTCGTCTTCTTTTTATCAACAAACAACACAAAACTATGTGAGCGAGATACGGGAATCGAACCCGCGCTTTCAGCTTGGGAAGCTAATGTACTACCACTATACTAATCTCGCAAACATCAGCAAACTAATATACCAATAAAAACAACTTGCCGCTAGCTGCTAGCTATTTACTCCACATTAGGTAAAACAAAAACTTGATCGGGATAAATCAAATCAGGATTACTACCCACTACGTCTTCATTAGCCTCATAAATCTGTGTCCAGACCATACCATCACCATAATGAGCTTCTGCAATAGTCCACAGGCAATCACCTTTGACCACAGTATAAGTTTGCTCCTCAGACTCAACGACTTCATCAGCCTGGTCCGTTATATCTTGGTCAGCAATAATAGCATCACACTTCACTTCAACAGCGGGAATGATCAGCTCCTGACCTATTTCAAGATCCTGATCTGCAACAAGATTATTAGCTTGCTCAATATCGACATAATTATCACCACAGCCATATATCTTTTGGGCAATCATCCAGCTAGAGTCTCCTGGTTGAACTACATACTTGACTGGTAACTCATCAGTAGGCTGGTCAGGCAATTTTGAAATCATAGGAATCTCTTTTTCTACAGTTTGACCCCCATCAATATCAGCCACTCTCTGACCTCTGTTTTTATAATAAAGAGCAGTAATCACAAGTAAGGCCACCACCATTACAAACAAAAACCCACCTACAATGCTGAGTTGAGTTTCCTTTTCTTTGATTACTTTGAGAAAATTTTTGAGCCTGTCCATAGATTCCTTTACGATAAAGAAACAGCCGGGCAGAAGCTATATATAATAGTATAAGATGTATTCAAATAATATCAGTTTTTGGATCGGGGGCAAGAGGGGAAATAGTGATAGGCGAAGCCGCGTTTGACGCGGCGAACTCGACCGGAGCTTATCCGAACTCAGGGGTATGTGGAGTGGGTGAGGGAGTTTTTGTTCACCTCAAAAACGAGAAATTCACATTTATCAATCACAATTTAATTAAGTTTTGAATTTTTACCTAGAAAATCATCAGGATGAGTATGCACTTCTGTTTTATCTGGATGAATAGATACCATTCCAACGATTAAACCTGTAACTGTTACTTCACCTATAGGACGAATATCATCAATATCAAGAATCAGTTCTTTTCCATCTGGATCTCTATCTAAACCAATAATTACTTTGCTATTTCCTTCAGTAAAACCTTTAAAGAAACCCACTATACCCGTTCTCATAGTAACATTTTCTCCAATACTATACCCACCTTTTGGATGGGAAATTGCATCATAAGCACCACTATCAACATAGGCAGTCCACCTTTGATCAACACTTTTTTGTTCGTTACCAATCATATGAAATATATTCTACCATTTTTTCTATTGGTATGTAAGAAGACCTATTTATAGGACTTTTTTAATTTGCGACCCCGACCGGGATCGAACCGGTGATCTCTTCCGTGACAGGGAAGCATGTTAACCACTACACCACGGGGCCTTTTATAAGTTAAAAGTTTTAAAAGTTTAAAGTTCAAAGTCTTTTTCACAAAGACAAGAAACATATTATACAATTTTACCCCTGCTTTGCAACGATTAGTTACCATTATTACAACTACTGATCCTAAATTAACTTATCTTCACTTTCATCTCCATCAATTTTCTTAAATTCTTTCACAGAATCACCAAACTCAGCTCTATTGTCAACAAAATGCCATGAAACATCATGAAAGCATCCCATTTTCTAATTTATCAACCTATAACTTGTTTAATAAATTACCCCATAACTTTTTACCAGATATAATAAGTCAAGAACATCTTATAACTCAAAGCTCATAGCTCAAAACTAAAATATATAATCAACAAATATGTATAATTTAGAACCTATAATTATTTATTAGCCAAGATGTAATTGCGTGAAATATCTAGAGTACTAGTAGATTCCAAATATTAGTAGATTAGTAGATTCTTACTGCTATACTATATACAAGATACTAATAACTAACCCAAAGGATCCTCATGCCAATCACCCTAATCATAATCATCGCCATAGTTCTCATAGGTGGGTACGTAGTCACAGTCTACAACTCCCTCCAAGGGCTCAAAACCCAAATTGAAGCCAGCATCCAAGAGATCGGCAACCAGCTAAAAAGACAAGCCTCTCTGATCCCCAATTTGGAAAAATCAGTCAAAGCTTACATGAAACATGAAAAAGATATTTTCAAAGAATTGACTGACGCTAGAAAACTAGTTGCCCAGGCTGATAAAACCGGTAAAGCCACTGACATCGATAAAGCCATCGAGTCTATCCAAAGTGTGGTGCCTAAAATCCAAGTAGCAGTGGAAGACAATCCAGAGCTCAAAGCTGACAAAACTGTCACCAAATTCATGGATGAGCTGACTGATACTGCAGACAAGCTCACCTATGCTAGAAGAAGCGTAATCGACCTGACTCAAGCCTACAATGTCAAACTAGTCACTATTCCTTCTAGCATCATTGCAAATATGTTTGGCTTCAAAAAAGAAAAAGGCCTAGCTACACCAGCTAGTGGGGCACACCTAGAAGTAAGTGCTAGTGAAATGAAAGATCCAGAAGTTAATTTATAGCTTAAGGTCCTAGGGACTAGGTTTCAGAGTCTAGGGTACCAATCCCTAGCTCCTGACCCTTAGCACCTAACCCCTCAAACATGACACATTACCAATTAATCCAATCCAACAAAAACAAATCGCTGGTCATAATAGGACTCTTTATTACCTTTATCGTCGGTGCTACCTATATCATGGCTGCTGGGATGGGGTATGGACTGGATATGGTCGGCATAGCTTTAATTGTTTCTGGGATGATGTCTTTTGCTTCATATTATTTTTCAGATTCCATAATTCTGAGTATCAGTGGAGCCAAAGAAGCCAATCGAAAAGATCACTTTGATTTTTATACTGTTGCTGAAAACATCGCCATGGGACAACGCATGCCTATGCCTAGACTCTATGTCATAGAAGACACTGCTATGAATGCCTTTGCTACCGGCAGAGATCCAGAACACGCCGTGGTCTGTGCTACTACGGGGCTACTTAGCAGGCTCAATAGAGCAGAAATAGAGGGAGTTGTGGCCCATGAACTAGCCCATGTTAAAAACTATGACATTAGGCTAATGTCGATTGTGACCATACTAGTTGGACTAGTTGCACTACTATCAGACTGGATGTTAAGAATGACATTCTGGGGAGGCAAGAAAAAGGATAATAAAGATGGCAATCAAATTCAGATGATCATGTTTGTGGCTGGTATAGTACTGGCTTTGCTTTCACCAATGATTGCCAATCTTATCAAGCTAGCCATCTCACGCAATAGAGAGTTCCTAGCTGATGCTACTGGTGCTGGCATGACCAAAAATCCAGAAGGTCTAGCCAAAGCACTAGAAAAAATCAGTAAAGACAAAGAGCCACTAGAAGCTGCCAACAAAGCTACTGCTCATCTCTACATTTCCAATCCCCTCAAAAATAGACATGATGCCGTGGGTTGGTTTGCAGGACTTTTCAGCACCCATCCGCCAGTTGAGGAGAGAATTAAGTCACTCAGAAGTATCTAAAACACTATTGCTCACAACACAATCTGTGGTAACATAAAGTCTGCATATGAGATTAATCAATCATAACAACCAACAAAGCCAACAAACTCTTTAATGAGAGGGCTTTGGAGTTGTTAAAACGCAAGAAGCCCTTAGGGGCTTTTTTATTTTTGATGTGAATCAAGATATATAAAAGGAATCATTATGACAAAAGTAACACAAAAGCAAGTTTCACATATTGCTCAGCTTGCCAATATCCCAATTACAGATAAAGAAGAACAAGAATTAGCACAAGCATTTAGCGATACCTTGGACGTAGTAGATCACCTAAAAACTGCTGACACCAAAAATACAGAACCAACACATCAAGTAACAGGACTAGAAAACATACTACGAGAAGACATTGTTGATGATTCTAGAACATTTTCACAGTCAGAAGCCTTAGCAAATGCAAAAAAAACTCACAAAGGATACTTTGTAGTACCAAGAATTATTGACCAGGACTAAAAAAATGAAAAAATTAAATAAACTTACCTTAAGACAAACAATTGATAAATTAAAGTCAAAGGAAATTTCTCATGATGATCTGTACAAAGATGTCAATCAAGCAATAGAAAATAACAAGGAACTCAACATATATCTTACTTTAAATGATGAAAGTGAAAATGAAGCCACTCAACATATTGGTGATCCTTTAGCTGGAGTGCCAATTGCAATAAAAGATAATTATTGCACTAAAAATATTAGGACAACTGCTTCATCAACTCTTCTTGATAACTTCACTCCTCAATATGATTCTACAGTCACAGAAAAACTCAAAAAAGCTGGTGGAGTAATTATCGGAAAAACAAACCTTGATGCCTGGGCCCATGGTTCTAGTACTGAAACATCACAATATGGCAGGACGCTCAATCCTAGAAATACAGATCACCTCCCAGGAGGATCTTCTGGTGGAAGTGCTGCTGCAGTAGCGGCTGACACGTGCATTGCTTCACTAGGAACAGAAACAGCTGGTTCTATTCGTCAGCCAGCTGCTTGGTGCGGAGTAGTAGGGCTAAAACCCACCTATGGCAGAGTCAGCCGATATGGAGTAGTCTCCATGGCTTCTTCTACTGACTCACCAGGACCTATTACAAAAACAGTCGAAGACTCTGCAATTTTATTAAACCATATTGCAGGACATGATAAATATGATGGCACTACATCATCACAGTCTGTCCCTGACTTCACATCATTTTTAGATAAGCCTATTAAAGATTTAAAAATAGGTGTTTTGTATCTTGATATAGATGAACTTCAATCAATTAAATCACACTATGAGAAAGCATTAAATGTATTAGAAGATCTAGGAGCTAAAGTTGAATACGCCAAAGCCATGGACCCTCAATATGCTGTCGGTGTTTATACAGTAGTACAAAGAGGTGAAGTCAGTAGTAATCTAGGTAGATTTGACGGCATCAGATATGGCAATGACAGATCATACTTTGGAGATGAAGCAAAAAGAAGAATTATGCTTGGTACTTATACTTTAAGTAAAGGATATGCTGATCAATATTATAATTTGGCTCAGAAAGTAAGAACCCTCTTTATAAAAGATTTTGAAAAACTTTTTGAAAAATATGATATCTTGGTATCACCCACTTCACCTGGATTTGCTAAAAAAATTGGTGCAAGCGAAGACTCGTCAATGTTTGGTGAACTAGAAGATATGTTGCTAGAAGCTAGCTCTATAACTGGACTTCCAGGTATTAATGTGCCTTGTTACCACGACCAGAAAACAAACCTATTTTTAGGACTAGATATAGTTGCCCCAATGTGGAGAGAAGATCTAGCAATACAAGTTGGAGATGCCTACGAAAAAGCCACAAACTGGAATACTTGGAGAAAATAAAAATGACAAAAGACAAAAAACCAACAACTAATAACTATAAACTAGTCTGTGGTATGGAAACTCATGCTGAGCTCAAAACAAAATCAAAAATGTTTTGTGGATGTAAGAATGATCCTTTTGGTGCTAAAAAACCAAATATCCATACCTGTCCAGTTTGTCTAGGCATGCCGGGTGGATTACCAGTTGCCAATAAGAAAGCCATTGAGTGGACTATTAAATTGGGCCTAGCCCTCAATTGTAAGATCAACCTTTTTTCTAAGTTTGATAGGAAAAACTATTTTTATCCTGATATTCCCAAGTCATATCAGATCAGTCAGTATGATATTCCATTTTGTTATGACGGTTATATTGAAACAAGTCAGGGTAGAGTAGGTATCACCAGAATTCATTTAGAAGAAGATACCGGCAAACTTCAACACAAAGAAGTTGATGGAGAAAAAGTATCTCTAATAGACTTTAACAGAAGCAGTGTTCCACTTGTAGAAATCGTCACAGAACCTGATATCAAATCTCCAGAACAAGCTAAAGAATACGGTAGAAAAATGAGACAAATAATTCGATATCTAGACATTGGTGACTGTGACATGGAGCAGGGAGGAATGAGGCTAGAAGCAAACATTTCACTAATGGAAAAAGATGCCAAAGAGCTACCAAACTATAAAGTTGAGGTCAAAAACATCAACTCATTTAGATTTGTCGAACAAGCTATCAAGTATGAAATGGATCGCCAAGCAAAGATTTTGGAAGATGGTAAAACACCAGTCCAAGAAACTAGAGGCTGGAATCCCAATACTAGCAAAACATTTAGTCAACGAACTAAGGAAGATGCAGAAGACTACAGATACTTCCCAGATCCAGACTTGCCACCGATTCGATTCACTAAAGTGCAGATCGAGAAATTGAGATCAGAACTTCCTGAGCTTGCTGATGAAAAAGTGGAAAGATGGATTGTGGATTATGGAGTGGAGGTGAGGTTTGGGGAATTACTGGCTGATGAAAGAGAACAGGCTGAGTTCTATGAAGAAGTATTTAAATTAGCGAAAAAAGAAAAATTAGACTGTAATAAATTAGCCAGTGATATTGTAAACAAAAAGTTAGCTGTAGATTTGGATCCTAACAACCAACAACTAACAGCTAACAGCTTAATAAAACAGTTTCAGGCTCTCTATGCCACTGATGATGTAGATGAAAGCGAAATCGAAGCAGTAGTCCAAAAAGTAATCAAAAATAATCCAAACGAAGTTGCTGCATACAAAGCTGGTAAAGAACAATTGATTAACTTCTTTGTGGGACAAGTAATGAGGGAGCTAAAGAAAAAGGTTGATGTGGGGATTGTTAGGGAAAAGCTAATACAAAAGTTAAGATAAACCCAAGAGAGATTTTTTCACCTTTTCTTTCAAATCATCACTAAGAGAACTTAAAGCACCTTCTGCAGCAGTTTCAACTTTTTTCTCTTCTGTTTCAGCAATGCTATTATTGTATAAAGCAGAAAAGACAAGCCACATTCCCTTCATAGCATCTTCAGACATTTCAACACCATTCTCATTTAAAGCACCTAAAAAGGCTTGTTCTGTGATTATTTCTGACATATTGTTCCCTAATACATATTTAATAAATATTCTACAATAAAATCATAAAAAATCACTACCAATCCTGCCACAGCTCCTCTATAAGATCTAATAACTGAGAATAATCATAGTCTCTAGATAAAGATTCGTATAGTTTCTGTTGAATTGGGTGAACTTTGCCTTGATCACCAACTGTAATGGATCTTTTCACACCACCTTCCCCAGAATTTTCATACACATCAACCTGTTGAGCATTTAATTTTTGAACATCACCTAATTTCCTAAAAGTTTCAGCACTTTTTAATAAATAATACAATGGAGTACCTCTTTTCCTACCCACAATTGATCTCCTAAAACTTTCATGAAGTAAAACATTAATATGATTTATAAAAAATTGATAATCTTTTTCTCGATCCCCAGTATATCTATTTTGCTCTACAACAACATCTTGTTTGCCGTCTTTGAAAACTCCCTGCCATATAATAGGTAAGCCCTTTTTTATAGCATATTCTAAAAGCTTTTTAGTAATCTCAGATGCTTCTTCATGTAAGGCCTGAACAAAAAACTGATTATCTTCATACTCTAAAGGAAAACTGTCAACTAATAACCCTCTTTCTTCTAACTTTTCCCAAAGCAAAAACCTAGCAATGTCTGCATCTACTATAACAGTATCAAAACCATTCCTCTTATAATGAGCTAAGTCGTCCATAAGGATTGACTTACCAGCCCCTGGAGGACCACCAAATATGTACATTACTCTTTTTGGATCAATTCCTTCAGTTAATTCTCTAATTATTTCATCATGCATGGCAAGTCTATCAGTATCATTTTTATGTTCTTCCCAATCTCTTTGACACTGTCTAACCCAACTGTATTGTGAACTATCTAAAAGTTCATTCATTCTTTCATAAGCTTGATCAGCTATTTTGACAGCTACTTCAAAATTTCTATTTTTCAAAACGGAGTAAAATTCAAAATATTGTTCTACACTATCAACACCTAACTCTCTCAGCTTCTCATGTGTTGATCTTTTAGCAGCTTCATATATACCCTTAACTCTTAACTCATTCCTTTTTATTTTCCTAGCTCTTTTTTGTTCTTCAATAGTACTTCCCAGCTTTTGTTGTTCTATAAGTTTAATGTAACTTTTAACGATTCTCTTTTGTTCATCACTCATATAAAAAAAATCACTAGCCAACTTTAGATAATCTACCAACTCTTCACCACTGACTTCACCGATTTCCTTCAACTTACCTTCATCACTTAATTTAATAACAGTTCCATCCAAAAGCTGAAACTGATCAAAAGAATACCCTTCGGATTCTGGAGAATCCACAGAAGCAACTTCAGGAGCTCCTGGTGCTGGAGCTTCTGCTGGTTCTGTTGGAGGTAGAGCAACTGCTACTTCAGCCACATTTATCCTTTATAAATCAAATACATTAGTAAATTCTTAGTATTAGTAAATTAGTAGATTAATAACTATAACCCGCCCACCTTCCCCTAGTCAAAACCAGCTCAATTGGTTACATTACATAATATATGTCTTCTGATTTTGTTCACCTTCATGTCCACTCTGAGTACTCGATGCTAGATGGACTCAATATTATCAATCCCAGACATAAGCATCATAAACTGATCGATAGAGCAGTAGAGCTAGGGCAAAAAGCCCTCGCTATTACTGATCACGGTGGTATGTATGGTTGCCTTCATTTTTACAATGCCTGTCGCAAAGCTAACCTCAAACCCATCATTGGAGTAGAGGCCTATATGTCTGCAACTTCTAGATTTGATAAACAATCCAAGATGGGAGCTGATCAATTTCACATTACTCTGCTCGCCCAAAATGAAGAAGGCTACCGGAACTTGATGTTCCTCACCTCGATGGCCAATATTGAGGGGTTTTCCTACAAACCTAGGATTGATGAAGAACTGCTCTTTAAACACAACGCTGGTATTATCGCCACCAGTGGTTGCCCTTCCAGTATTTTTAATAGGCTACTGCGTGATGGTAAAGACGAAGAAGCTCTGGAAAAATTTAAAAAATACAAAGAAGTTTTTGGTGATAGATTTTATGTAGAAATTCAAAGACATCCCAATATCGACTTTTTAGAAAAATTAGAAAAAAAGCAAATCAAAATTGCTAGACAGCTAGATATTCCACTAGTAGCTACCAACGACGTCCACTACTTATCTCCTGATGATGCAGATGCACAGGATGCCCTCATCTGTGTCCAAACCAGAAAAATGATTGCCGATGAAAAGAGGATGAAGATGAGCTCGGCTGATTATTACCTAAAGTCAACCCAGGAAATGGTGGAACTTTTTCATGATTATCCAGAAGCTATAGAAAACACCGTCAAAATTGCAGAGCAATGTAATATAGAAATCCAAACAGGTCAACTTATTTTTCCCAAGTATGAAATCCCAGAAGGCTATACCAACGACACCTACTTTATCAAAATGTCGACTGATGCCCTCAAAAAGAAATTTCCCAAAAAATATAAAACAGCAGAGTATTCTGACAGACTTAAATACGAAATGGACATCATTATCAATAAAGGATATAGTGCTTACTTTTTGATCACCCAAGATTTTGTCAATTGGGCCAAAGAACAAGGTATCGGAGTAGGTCCTGGTAGGGGTAGTGTCGCTGGATCATTGGTAGCCTTCTGTCTGGGTATTACTACCATTAATCCACTTGATCACAATCTCCCTTTTGAAAGATTTTTAAATCCAGAAAGACCAACCCCTCCAGATATTGATATGGATTTTGCTGATGCTAGACGTGATGAGGTCATTAAATACTGTAGTGATAAATACGGAGCAGATCATGTAGCACACGTGATTACCTTTGGGAGAATGGAAGCTAGAGTATCAGTCCGTGATATCGGTAGAGTTCTAGGATTACCATATGAGGACCCAGACAAAATAGCCAAACTTATCCCCAGCGATCCTGGTAAAAAAACGTCTCTCCAGCAAGCCCTTGATACTGTTCCGGAATTGGCTGAATACTATAAGCAACCAAAGTATAAAAAACTGATTGACCTCGCCCAAAGAGTAGAGGGTATTGTCCGTCATAGCTCCGTCCATGCTGCAGCTGTCATCATTGCTGATAAACCATTACATCAATACACACCTATCCAACAAGATACCAATTCAGGAAAAATGGTCACTCAGTACGACATGTACGCTCTGGACTGTAATGTCGATGATGATGCTATTGGACTACTTAAATTTGACTTCTTGGGACTACGAAACCTGACAACTATCCAAGAAGCCATCACTTTAATTGATCAAACCAAAGGTATAAAGGTAGATATTGAAAATATTCCCACAGATGATAAAAAAACCTATGAATTGCTCTCCAACGGTGAAACCATGGGAGTTTTTCAACTCGAATCTGCGGGCATGAGACGGGTTTCCAAAAGCCTCCAGCCAAACCAATTTTCTGATATCACCGCTATGCTTGCTCTGTATCGTCCAGGACCAATGGAGCTAATCCCACAATTCATCGAAGGTAAACATAATCCCGAAAGTGTCAAATACCTTCATCCTGATTTGGAACCAATTTTTAAAGAAACATATGGAGTGATGGTTTATCAAGAACAAGTAATGCAAGTTTTTAGCCAAATGGCTGGCTATTCATTAGGTGAAGCTGACATGATCCGCCGCGCCATGGGTAAAAAGAAAATAAAAATTCTCAACGAAAATAAAAAAAGATTTATTGAAGAATCAAAGAAAAATGGCTATGATAAAAAAATCTCTGAAAAAGTCTGGGAATATATCATGGCTTTTGCCAATTATGGTTTTAATAAAGCTCACGCTGCTGCCTATGCCATGATCTCATATCAGACAGCTTACTTGAAAGCCAACTATCCAGTGGAATACATCGCGGCCTTGATGAGTGTTGAATCTGCTTCAAGTAGCGCAAATAGTGAAGAAAAGGTTTCTTACGCTATTGAAACAGCCAAGAAAATGGGTATTGTTGTCCTACCCCCTGATATTAATAAATCAGGAGCAGACTTTACAATTGAAAAGAACAAAAAATCATTAGATGGGCTGGCTATCCGGTTTGGTTTTACGGCTATTAAAAATGTGGGTGAAGCAGCTGTTGATAATATTCTAGAAACTAGAAAATCCCTAGATACTAGTGATAAGAAATTTTCTTCCCTAAGTCACTTTATATATAGCACTGATAGTAGAAAGGTAAACAAAAAAGTTTTGGAGTGTCTGATCAAGGTGGGTTGTATGGATCAATTTGGTACTAGAGCTGCCATGCTCGAAAACTTGGAAGCTATCAAAAAACGTGTCCTCCAGTTTGACTCAGGACCAGACGGACAAGACCATCTTTTTGCCAATGTAGAAACATCCATGAATGACCTCAAAGATACTTTTCCCAATACTCCTGAATATCCTTTACCAGAATTGCTTTCATTTGAAAAGGAGTTTCTTGGGTTGTACCTAACTAGCAATCCTATGACTGATGCTCTGAAAAATGTCTCTAGTAGAGCCAATAAAAAAATTGCCGAAATTGATCTTGAAATCAATAAGGATCAGGTTTTTCTTTTTGGGGGAATTTTAAAAAAGTTCCGTCAGGTTATGACCAAAAAAGGCAAACAAATGGCCTTTGGTACCCTTGAAGATGAAAGCGGCAGTATTGATGTCGTTATTTTCCCCAAGCTTTTTGAAGAAATTGGAGCCAAACTAAATCAAGACATGGTCTTACTCATCAAAGGTAAAGTAGATGAGAGAGAAGGCGAAGCTCAACTCATTGCTGAAAAGATCACTGTTCCTGACGAGAGCTTGCTCAGTGCCATTCCAGAAGACAAAAAGCATGAGCTCTTTATCCCTCGTAAAACTAGTCAAGAAACAATGAAAGAACTGGGTAAACTTCTCAAATCCCACAAAGGAGAAGACCGGATAGTCATCCTTATCCCCAACGGCAGTACCCCAAAGAGAATGCTTTTGCCTTATGGTGTAGCTTGGGATAAGGAACTCGAGAATAAAGTCAATAAACTGCTACTTTAAACCAATCGCATCAATCTCTATAATAAGGTCCCATGTTGTTACATGGCAAATCCCCCCAAACCAAAACAAAGTATATCTTCGTCTCCGGAGGCGTTCTCTCTGGACTAGGTAAAGGCATCACCGCCGCTTCACTCGGTGTCTTGCTCAAAGCTCGTGGCCTAAAGGTAACCAATCTTAAGTGTGAAAACTATCTTAATCTTGATTCCGGCAATATTAATCCTATCGAGCATGGTGATGTTTTCTTGTGTGAAGATGGACTTGAAGCAGATCTAGACCTAGGCTCATACGAGAGATTTCTCAGCCAAGAAGTAGGTAATAAAAACTTTACTACCATGGGTCAGATTTATCTCAAAGTGATTGAAGACACCAAGAATTTGAGTTTTAATGGAGCAACCGTTGATGCCATTCCCTATGTACCAGAAGAAGTCATCAAGCGTATCAAAAAAGCTGGTGAAGGTTTTGATATCGTTTTGGTTGAACTAGGAGGTACAGCTGGAGAATATCAGAATGCCGTTTATTATGAAGCTTATCGTATTCTTAAGCTCAGACAGCCCAAAGATACTATCCATGTCCATGTCACTTACTTTCCAGCTCCAGCTCATATCAACGAGATGAAATCCAAGCCAACTCAGCTGTCTGTAAAAATGCTCAACACCATGGGTATCCAGCCAGATTTTATTGTGGGTAGAGCAGAGGCTAATATCGATGATAAAAGAAAAGAAAAAGTTGCTTTTTACTGCAACCTAGACGTCCAAGACGTCATTTCCAATCCAGATTGCAAATCAATCTATGAAATTCCTTTAATTTTTAAAGAACAAAACTTTGATATTAGAGTTTTAGAAAAACTAGGCATACCTGTCAAAAAACAAAAAATGAAAGCTTGGCAAGACCTAGTCAAAAGAATTCTAACTCAATATGACAAAAAAATTACCATTGCCATCATTGCCAAATACATCGCTACTGGTGATTATGAATTGGTAGATTCCTATGCTTCTCTTGTAGAATCCCTTAAACACTCTGCTTGGCATCATAAGGTAAAACTTGACCTCAAATTTATCAATGCTGAAGATCTTCAAAAAGGAAATAAGCAAACACTTACAGATATACAATCAGCGGACGGAATTATTGTTCCTATCGGCTGGGGAGAACGGGGTGTAGAGGGCAAGATCAAAGCTGTCCAATATGCTAGAGAAAATAAAGTTCCATACTTGGGCCTTTGCTATGGCATGCAACTAGCTGCTATAGAATATGCTCGTCATGTAGTTGGCTTGGATGGAGCCCACACTACCGAGGTTGATCCTAATACACCTCATCCAATCATCCACGATATCCCTTTTGAAGAGAAATATCAGAGAATCAAAGGTGATGGAGCTAGTATGAGGCTGGGTGCATATGACTGTGTTCTCAAAGATAAAACTCTAGCCCACTCTATTTATAGTAAGCATAAAGCTTTCAAAGATAAACAAACCAACCTGATTTCAGAGAGACATCGCCATCGATATGAGTTTAATAATGAGTATCGAAAACAATTAGAAGATGCTGGATTTGTCATCAGCGGGACTTCACCTGACGATTTCTTTGTCGAGATGATAGAATTACCTACTAAAAATCATCCATTCTTTTTAGCCACCCAGGCCCATCCTGAATATAAATCCAGGCCTTTAAGTCCTCATCCTATTTTTGTAGAGTACTTGAGAGCCGCTATCAAAAACAAAAAATGAAAACCACCAACTTTCACGACCAGACATACGAATATTATTCTTGGGAAACTTTAGGAGAAGATATTTTTAACCTTGGCAAAGAAATTATTGAGTCAGGTCAAGAATTTGACCGAATTATTGCCTTGGCTAAAGGTGGATTAACTTTTTCTAGGTCTTTAGTTGACTTCTTACATGTTGATAATGTTAGCTCTATCCAGATTGAGCTCTATACCGGTATTGGTAGTACCCACCAAACTCCGGTCATTACCCAGAGTCTACCAGTGTCAATCAAAGGAGAAAAAGTTCTTGTCTTTGATGACATTGTAGATAAAGGTACCACCATGCAACTAGCTACTGAGTATATCCATCATCATGGAGCAAAAAGCATTACCACAGCAGCTCTTTTAACTAAACCATGGTCAACTTTTAAAGTTGACTTCAAAGCTAGATCAAGTGAAGCCTGGGTAATCTTCCCCAATGAAGTCCGGGAAACCATCCAACTCCTGACAGAACTCTGGTCAGAACAAGGTGATACTCACTCTACAATAGTCAATCAATTACTGGAAATAGGCTTTAGCAAGATGGAAGTTGATTTGTTTTGCAAACCAGAGTAAAATACATCTCTCACCTTAGATTATTCCAAAGGAACATATTATGGCACAATACTTACACTATAACGATCAAAAAATTGCTGTTGGTGACACCATCAACGTCAAACAAGAAATTAGTGAGGGAGACAAAAAAAGAGTTCAATCTTTTGAAGGTATCGTCATTGCTATCAAAGGCAGAGAAAATGGCAAAAGCATAACTGTCCGTAAAATTGGCGCGGCTGGTATTGGGGTAGAGAAAATCTTCCCAATCCAACTTCCTTCTATCAAACAGATTGAAGTCAAGAGAAAAGGTCAAGTCAGAAGAAGTAAATTATATTATCTACGTGACAGAGTCGGTAAAGCAGCCACCAAGATTAAAGAAAAGGCAACTCACACCAAAACAGCAAAAGCAGCATAACACTGCACTGGGCAAAAAAGGTGAACAAAGAGCTGTCGATTTTTTGATTGATAAGGGCTACAAGATATTAGATAGAAATCTCAGATTAAAAAATAAAGAAGTTGACATTATTGCTCTAGATACCAAGTATGATGACATGGTATTTGTAGAAGTCAAAACTAGAGCCACAGATTTTTTCGGGGATCCCAGCAATGCGGTCTCTCGTGATAAAATCGGATCAATGAAATATGTAGCCACAGTCTACATGAACATTCACAATATAGACAAAGATTACAGGTTTGACATCATCAGTGTCCTACCTGATAAGATTGAGCACTTTGAAAGTGTTACATTCTAGACGGCCCCATCGTCTAGTGGTTAGGACATCGGGTTTTCATCCCGGCAACCAGGGTTCGATTCCCTGTGGGGTCACAAGCAAAAAGCACCTATTGATAGGTGCTTTTTTATTTAAAAACAATAACTATCTTAAAGCTGGCTTTACTGGATCTAAAGGTACCACCCTACCACCCCCACTGTCTCTCATGTAGAGTGTTTTACAAGTTGCATCTGTGGTATCTGCCTTTTTCCTACATACCCCAGGTCTACCTGGTCTAAGGCCAGAACCATCTTGACCCACACAAGTATATTCACTATCTCTAGTAGAAGTACCAGCTCTCTGTGCACACTCAGCATCACTTGTACAATTGGTATTACAAATTCCGTCAAAACCTCGTGAAGCCTGAGGAGCAAAGATCTGTTGAGTTTGGCTGAGATAAAGACCCACAACAAGGCCAGCTACAACAACTACCATCACTAGAAGACTAACCTTACTACCAAGGGACAATCTACTCCAAGTCCTCCTAAAACCCTTTTTCTTTGATTTCTTCATACTTCTCCCTTTGATCAAAAAGATCAGATAATCCTGTATACATCCAGTGTACAAGTTGAGAAAACAACGTGTCAACTAAGAGTCATCCTTGAACTCTTTATCAATACCATCTATAAAAGAACTCATTATAAAAAGTAGAATTTATTATGAACAAATCTCCCAAAACCCTGGACGAAGCCTACGAACAAGAGTTAGCCCAACTTTTAGAAACATTTCTTAAAAAACACAAAGATTACGGCAAAGGAAATATCCTAAGTATCAAAGAACTCGGCATCATCATGAGGATCAGCGAAAAGGCTGAAAGACTCAAAAATCTGCTGATGAAGGAGATGATGGGGGAGAAGCCAGCCAATGAGTCTATAGAAGATTCTATGACTGACATTGCTGTCTACGCTGTTATTGCTAAATTGTATAGGAAAGGTTTGTTTCAGAAATTGGAAGTCAAAGAAGAATTACTGAAGTAACTTAGTAGGCTCTATATTCTATTTTTTTATCCATTGTTTGATCTTCAAAATAAAGACTGTTGTTTGAATATGTACCTCTAAATTGTTGTCCATTAAAATCACCCTTAAAATTAACACCACTAATTTGAAGTGTTAGTGATCCCTCTGCACTAGAAAGACCAGAAAAATAACCACTTGTTCCACTTCCATCAAAACGCAACTTTCCTGAGTTAATAGATAAAGAGACAGAATTTGCATCAGCACTACCAGATAATCGATAGTATTCACCGGTTGCATCACTTTTAACCTGTGAAAAAACTTTTTCTTCTTCAGCCATTTTTATCTTTAAAACAATCGCAGAAATAAGTGCTCTAACATAATCTTGCATGGGACCATTATACACTAACCTCTTGTAATCAAAGACAACGCCCCATACACAGGAGACTTCTGGGGAACAATTATTGAGACTTGAGGAGCGTATTGACTAATCATTGGGTGAAGATTGTCTTTAACATATGATAAATGACAAATACCACCAGTAGCTACTAGGTCAAACTGCTTGTCTTTCAGGCCAAGCTTATCTATCACAGTTTTGACCATCACAAAAAGCTCTTGCACCTCATACTCCATGATCATCTCAGCTACCTTATCACCCTGCTCTAAACCCAGCACACAAACCTTGGATAACTCTCCAACTTCGGTTTTTGTCAAAGGAGGATTATAAACTTGACCTTTAAGCTCATCTACAGATGATATCTGAAAATGCTCACACACCAATCTCTCCATTACGGTTTTTTCACCACGTCCATCAAAACTTTTAACCACTGCTTTGAGCACATGAGAACCAATGTTATAGCCAGAACCCTGATCAGCTAATATATAATCAAGACCACTAACTTTAGCCGTTTGGCCTTGGTCGTTACGACCAAAACAATTGGATCCTGTCCCCGCAATCAAGGCAATCGCGTTGGCATTCTGCGTCCCACTCTCCAGTGCAATCACAATATCATTGACTAAGATAAACTTACCCAATTTTTTATCAACCAACGTATCACTAAATACTCTTTTGGCAGTTTCTTCTTCCTGTGGAGTATCCATCCCAGCCAACCCCATCGCTAACCCCAAACACTGACTACCTTCTTCCAAACCTTGGGTTGCCTGACGAATAGCCTCACGCAAGTTAAAACTAGCTGCTCCCACACTGGTAGCAGCCAAGCTTGTGGGACCAGACTCACCATTTCCAATAACCTGACCTTGCTCATTGGTACAAATCACATGGGTCTTGCTCCCACCACCATCGACTGCTAGATAATAATTCATATTTAAATTCAAATTTATAATTAATAAGTTCAAAAACTACTTACCTACTTTTCTACTTTCCTAATAAACAACTCACAATTCTGCAACCGGCCTCATATCACAATCCACACACATTTTGTTTTTTTCCAGTGCTTCTATATATAGTAATACCGTCTCCACATACACCGCATGACTCCAGGCTAGTGGAGTGGCAGAGAGTGATTCTCCTGTATAGGGATTAAGTTGCTCAGCCAAAACCCCAGATGGATACATGTGAGACTCCACCCAGGCTAATACACCTTTGGCATACTCAATATCATCACTGTTTACATCAGGATCAACTAATTTTCGTTGTGCCTCCCACAAGGTAGTAATAAACCAAGGATTTGATTTATCAGTTGATCTAAAGTATTCATCATGTTCATAACGTATCACACCACCAATATCAGTTTGGTTAGTTAGTCTTTCCTTGACCTGCTGCTGAGTTTTAGCAAATAGCTCATCTGTTTGATCAAACATCCCAAAGTACCACAAACCAAAAAGCGTACTCGCATCTACAATATTTTCTCGCACAAATGTACCATCAGCCAATTCATGACCATAACGAACAAAGGAATCTAGTTCTGGACTAAAGAGATTATCTATAGCAGCTTGTTTGATTTTTTTAGCCGCCTCACGATACTCTCTCATGTGATTGCGCTTGCCTAGAACTTCAGAGAAATTAGCAGCTGCCATCAAGCCTCCATAAACTGCTGCACAAGTATAGGTAGAGACGCCAATTTTCTCTTCCCATAGGTCATAGGAGGGCAGAGGTAATCCTGTTTCTTTATCTACAAAATTAACCATAAAGTCAGCTGCCTTTTCTATAAAGGGCTTGTAGAGTTCTTCGATAAATTCTATGTCCTTGGTGACTTCGTAATGTTTCCATAGAGAAAAGATAACACCAGCTGTCTCATCCTCTTGAATAGGAAGCTGGAGCATTCTATCTTTTAGCCACTCACGTTGTGATGTTGTAGAGTGCCAAGTTGAACCAAGACTTTCGTCAGAGCGGAATCTGTGATGTAAATATCCATCTGGATGAAGAACTCTTTGACAAAAACGGAAAAAGGGCTTGGTTACTTCAGTAAAGCCTGCTTTGTCCAAAATAGACACAATAAAAGCTGCATCTCTAGGCCACATATAGGAATAGTCATCTTTACCATATTCCATCATGGCACCATCAGCCGAGGCAATAATACTACCGTGATTATCTACATGAGAACGGAGGATGAAGAGTGATGTCTCAAATAGTTTCTTTTGTTTTTCTGTCAGATTTCCTGTGTGAAAATCTCTCTTGTCGATCCAGGCTTGCCAATAACTCTCAGTGGAGTGGAGCATAGACTGAGGAGTTTTGGTCAGCACCATATCGTTGGCACTGTAGGCTTCATCAAGCGATTTACCCACGCAGATCCAGTAGTGAAGCTGGACCTTTTTCTGGGCTTCACAACTCATACAAAATCGTACAGCTGAGTCCACACTCCCATGTTCCACCGCATTCATCCCCAGCTCACCATCTTCAGCATCTTTGTATGATCCCTCTTTTCCTTCATATTGATAGGCTCCTACCGTGTACTGGTCAATTCCCTTGCCACTTTCAGTCCTTCCATTGACGATAAAAACTCGACGACCTTTGTAGTGAACGATTGAATTATGAGTCGGATCGTAAAAGGCAGTATTTCTTTTCTTACCTTCACTAATCATAAAAACTTGATGGAAAAATATCTTGATATCACGAGCTTCATCAGCGTGATTATAAACATCTACCTTACGCAAAAAGACATCCGTCTCGTTATAGACGATATCTTCCATCACGATACTCAGCTGGAGTTTACTGTTCTTGCAGACCAAATAACCCACCATAGTAGAGGGATGATACCCAAGAGAAATATCCCAGCTATTGTCATCTAACCAGGAAAAAGAGCCATCTACCCAGATGCCAATCTTATGCTTGTGACCCAACACATGATTTTCTAACCCCACATAAGGAAAATAAAAATCCCGGACAAATCCGTATTGATCAAGACAGACTAATGACTTTCCGTTTCCAAGGACAAGAGCTCTGGGCATAGGCAGGTTGGTTTAATTGATAGTTAATATTAGCAAAATATAGCCAACAACTGAATTAGTAAACTTGATTATGTGAACCAACATCAAGAAATAAAACCTCATTATCAGACATATAATAATAGATCACCCTAATATCACCAGCAATAGAAAAAGATCTCATTCCTTCTTTATCACCTTTCAAAGGGTGATCTTTTAAGATGGGGCTATTAGGATCCTCTCTAAACAAATCAATTCTTTTCTCAAAACGTTTAACTAAATTTTTATTAGGAAAAATTCTCTTTTTATAAAATTTTTTGAAGCTTGGATGAAGCGTAATGGCGACTCTACTCATTTAGGTGATCGAGCAGGTCTTTGGTATTTTTAAAACTCTTTGCCCTTACTTTTCCAGATTCAACCTCATCAATCATCGTTGAGTATTTTTTATTATTTTTATCAGATAAAACCAAAGGAGTTTCATGAAAAGAAACATCCACCTTTTGCTCAGTAATTTGGGTTAAGAAAACTCTCACCAATTCCTGCAAAGAAGAAAAGCCCTTGCCTTTAGCTACTGACAAAGCTTGATTCCTTAGATTCATGGTCATTGGTATTTGTAAAACAGTATTACTCATGCATATAATTATAGTGTTTTGATAATATTTTTACAAGAAGAAAAAAAGAAAAAAGTAACTATTTTCTGCTAACTACTGACTGCAAATCTATTTTTCCAATAAAATCCGCCAACACTGCTGTGTATCTGTTGTAAGCTTCCCAAGGGGAATCGTAGGGGCTAAAGTAGGCGTGGACGTCACCATCGGCGGCCCACTTGGTGCACATGTAGTAGAAGTGATCGCTGGTTTGGAGTTTACGCCAAGTATCAATGAGTGAAGAGCTGCCTGCCCGACTAAATGAGCGAAGCTCTTTTGGCGGGTGAGTTGTGCGTATTTTATCTTCAAGTGAATAGATGAGTCTTAAAGTATCTTGTTGGAGTTGGTTGCCGGTCCAGGCTGTTAAGTCACGATCAATGTCAGCCCATGAGATTGGCTGGGGGACATCATAGACAGGTAGTTGTTCTACCTCTTTGACTTGGTCTATCAACTGACTGGGAGTAGTAAATACCACGTTATCACTTCTACTTAGTTGACTGACTACTTCGGAAAAGAAATCAAAAATGCCAGTGTCCTCCCATTGATGCTCACCAAAGGTTTCAAAATCCATAAATAGATTAATTATGTCTTCATTGTAATAATCATGCAGCCAGTCTACATATTTTTCAGCATGCAGCGGGAACATACTCCAGTTTTTATCAGAAAAACGAAAAGCAATGTCATCAGAGAGTGGCGCGTGTTTGAGAAGTAAAGGGAGAGGATTTTTCGTATAGCTCTGGAATACTTGTGTCCTATTCCTATTACCCAAATATCGATCAACAGCCTCAGTCAAAATCCCTTTAAAACCACTTTGATACACTAAATCAGCCACTTTATTTGAGTAAATCAACTCAGTATTCCTAAACACAGTTGGAGTCACATTAAATAATTCTTTGAGCAACTTCATTTGTAAATCAACTTGAGCCTGAAATTCACTGGGAGAATAAAGTGAAGCCAAAGAGTGATAATAAGTCTCCGCCAAAAACTCCACTTGTCCAGTCTCAGCCAACTTTTTAAGTAAAGATATAACTCTAGGTTCAAATTTTTTGGCTTGTTCAAGAAATACCCCAGACGCCGAAAGCGTAATCCGTAATCCATAATCCATATTAATCAAGTCTAGTAATAGCGAAAGCATGGGTATGTATGATTTATTCGCTACTTTTTTGAAGATGAGCTTGTTATGATCTGTCCTTTCCCCAAAATAATCTATATCACTACCTACATCAAACACTTCAAATGGCTCTAATCGATATGGTTGATGGAGTTGGAAATAAAAACACACTTGGGGCATATTTTATCCCCTAAAAACTTTCATGTAGACTTGTTGCATCTTCTTGGCAGCACTGTCCCAAGTCAGTTGAGATAAGTCCTGATTCTGACCACTAATAGTTGAAGCCAAATATTCCTTTGATTTAATTAATTGAAGTATCTCCTTTGTCATCTTATCCACATCCCAAAAATCAAGCACTTTTGCACTCTGCATTACTTCAGACACTCCAGAATTCTTGGACACAATCACTGGTGTATTCCGTTGAGCTGCCTCTAGCGCAACAAGACCAAATGGCTCTGACAAAGACGGCATCACAAAGACATCAGCTCTGTCTAGCAACATATCTCTCTTTTTGCCTCGCACAAATCCAGTGAATAATAAATTGGCAGATAGATTCATACTCGCATTTTGCAACATCAATGAATGATATTGATCACCGCTGCCAGCCACTACAAATAAAGCATCAGGAATTTCTTTGAGAACTTTACTCGCTAGATAGAGGAAATACTCCACACCCTTTTGCATAGTCAACCTACCCATAAAAACAATCACCGGTCTTTTGCCAGCAAACTTTGGTCTAGTCACTCTCTGACCCAAAGGACGAATGCCGTTATAAACCACATCAATCTTATTGGGAGAAATATTATATTTATCAACAATAATTCTCTTGGTATATTCACTCACAGCTACCACACGATCTGCTATCTCCATTCCCATCTTTTCTGTATCAATGATAAATTTACTACCATGGCCATTGGGGATCCTATCATGCTCTGTAGAGTGAACATGAGCAATCACACTCTTCCCCTGAGTTCTTTTGATTTTTTCTGCTGCAGGAAAAGACATCCAATCATGAGCATGCACCACCCCCACATCGCTGGCAACTTTCTTGGCAGAACTATTGACTTTATCCGCATATTGGCTAACTCGATATTCCAATTCAGACTGAGGTAGAGACCGCAAATCATGAGCATCAAGATCTGTTGTAGGCAAAACAGGCAGAGAAGCCCCATACACACCAAAGGGTGGCTTATTACTACTTCCATCAAACCAATCCTCATCGTAACAACCCATTAGCTTCATATGAGCCACATCACCTGAATGAGCATAGGGGAGAGTAAAGTAAATCTGTTGACCAAACCCAGCCAAAGACTGCGTCAAACCCTGACAAGCCACACCAAGACCCCCACTATTGTGTGGCGGATATTCCCAACCGATCATCAGTACAGCATCAGAAGACATATAAATACGCCAAAACAACGCAAACCACTGGGCTGCGTAATAATTTCAAAATCTATCTTTTATAATAGACCTTTTGCTAGATGAAATGCAAGTAGACTGAGTGAGCTAAGTACACTAAGTTACTAAGAAATTTTCTTTTAATGTCAAAATCTCAATTTCAAATGCCAAATCAAATCTAAATGCTTTAATGTTTCAACTTCAGAACAAATAACAATTGAAAAAATAATTAAAAAATTTGAACGGGAGGGCATTGGAGTTTTCGTTCCACTTATTCAGATACTGCAACAGTATGGTGAAGAAAACTACATTGAGCGAAGAATTCGAGCTGAGCGCTCCTCACGAGCAAAGTTTTTAATTATTTTGCGGAATCAGCAATCGTTCCTATAGTAACTGCATCATCAACTTTAAAATCCCCAATCCGCGTCCTCCTCAACTCAGCCACTGTAGCCCCAATCCCCAAATCCTGCCCGATATCATGAACTAGTGAACGAATATAAGTCCCACTACCACAACTAACCTCAAACGTCACATAAGCTTCCTTTGCAACATCATCAACTTCATAATCCGTAATCCGTAATCCGTGGATAAGGACCCTACGACTTGGTAACTCCACTCCCTCCATCACACCTTTTCTGGCCTTCTTATAAAGCCTCTCCCCACCCACACTAACCGCTGAAAAAGCAGGCACCGTCTGCTCAATTTCCCCAACATATTTCTTAATAACTTCTTTGACATTTGTCCGCCGACTGGCGGATTTGACATTTAACCAATTAGATTCATCAACAATACTCCCATCAATATCATATGTGTCCGTTGTAACACCCAACTTTGCTTTACATACATAACTCTTATCTTGCTTCATAAATTCATCTTGCCTCTTTGTAAACTCACGACCAACTAACACAATCAGTAACCCTGTCGCCAAAGGATCAAGCGTCCCCGCATGACCGATTTTCTTAATTCCCGTAATGGTCCTCATCTTGGCCACCACATCATGACTAGTCCAACCGGATTCTTTATCAATGAGGTAGATTCCTTCCCTGTTTTGTTGCTGCATATCTTGGTATTATACAGGCATGACCAATATCTTAATCTTCTCCGGCAGCGCCCGCCAAGGCAACTACACCCAACACGTTGCAAACTTTATTCACCAGCTCCTCACACAAAAAGAAAACATCCAAGCCGAAATAGTCTCACCACAATCACTTGGACTAGATTTTTCTGATGAAGGAACACAAGCTAAAAACAGATACCCAGAACTGACCAAAAAAGTCACCCAAGCCGATGCCTACATCATAGTTTCACCAGAATACAATCACGGCTATTCAGGTAGCCTCAAATATATGCTGGACCTACACCTCAAAGAATACATCCACAAACCTACAGCTTTAGTCGGAGTTTCAGTAGGCCCATTTGGAGGAACCAGAGTCATTGAAAATTTACTCCCTGTAGTCAGAGAACTAGGCATGGTTGCAACCTTTGCCGACCTCAACGTCACCAGTGTCCAAAAAGAAATGGAAAATGGAGAATTTATTGAAAAAGAAAAGTGGACCAAAAGAGCCGACAAAATGATTGACGAACTACTACTGATGAATCAAGCACTGAAGCATATTAGAAACTAATCATTGAAAAAATAATGTAAAACTTTGAACGGGAGGATCTTTGGATTTTCGTTCCACTCATTCAGATACAGCAGTCGTATGGTGAAGAAAAGCCTACGAAGCGAGGAACTCCATGCCGAGCGGTCCTCACGAGCAAAGTTTTAGATTATTTTTTGGGGAACCAACAATGACAATCATCTTCGACTTTGACGGCACACTAGCCGACAGCATGGACCTAAATATAAAAATCTACAATGACTTAGCCAAAAAATATCACTTCAATCAATTGAATCAAAGTGAATTACCAGAATTGAAAAATTTAAATATAAAACAAGCCCTCCAAAAAACAGGAATTCCCATGCACAAATTCCTGTTTGTCCTCAAAGAAGGAAAGGAAATTTTTCAACAACAGATAGATCAAATCAAACTCTTTCCCGACATTAAAAAAACTCTAGAAAAACTACACCAAAATAACATTCAACTTGGCATCCTCACTTCAAATAAACAAAGTACTGTTGAAGAGTTTCTACAGAACAATAATATGACCATGTTTGATTTTGTGAATGCTGAAAAAAATCTCTTTGGTAAACACCATTCTCTAGCAAAAATTATCAAAAAACATGATTTAGACAAAACAACAACTTGGTATGTAGGAGATGAAATCAGAGACATTGAAGCCTCCCATAAGGCAGATATTCCTATCGCCGCTGTCACCTGGGGTTATAACAGTAAAGAAGGCTTAAAAAAATACCACCCGGATATTCTCATCGATCAACCCTCAGACTTACTCTCTCTAGTCAAACATGCTAAACTTTAACAGAGTATGTCACATAGCAAACTTGAGAAAATATCACGAAAAACAAGAAAACACATTCTTCAGATGATCTACCAAGCTCAGTCAGGCCATCCAGGTGGATCTCTGGGTATGGCAGATGTTTTTACTGCCCTATACTTTGAGATTCTCAGACACAATCCCAAACAACCACACTGGATAGATAGAGATAAACTCATTCTCTCCAACGGCCACATTTGTCCTGTACTTTATGCCACCCTCGCACAAGCTGGTTATTTTGATGAAAAAGAACTGATGACATTTCGCCAAATTGATTCAAGACTCCAAGGTCACCCTCACTATGGCTCTTTGCCTGGAGTTGAGAACACTAGTGGCTCACTTGGTCAAGGTTTATCTGTAGCTAGCGGCATTGCCTATGCTCATAAACTTGATAACAAGCCAAATAGAATTTATGCAGTGCTGAGTGATGGAGAACAACAAGAAGGTCAGACATGGGAAGCCTATATGTTTGCTGGAGTCAACAGACTAGACAACTTAACTATCTTGATAGACAGAAATAACATGCAGATAGAAGGCAAGACAACTGACGTCATGGATCTAACATCACTCTCAGATAAACTTCAGTCATTTAATGTACATGTAATGGAGATCGATGGACATAACTTTGATCAAATTATCACAGCATGTTATCAAGCCCAAGAAATCCAAAATAAGCCCACCGCTATTATCTGTCACACTGTACCAGGGAGGGGAGTAGACTTCATGGAAAATAACTATAAGTGGCATGGTAAAGCACCAGATGGCAAGCAAATGGAATCAGCAATTAGCCAATTATAAAAGGGAGTAAAAATGAATCAAAAACTACGCCAACAAATCTTTGACTATCTAAACCAAAGATACATCATGTCCGTAGCAACCCACGAAGAACATCCTTGGATTGCCCACGTCTACTATGCACTAGAGGAAGATCTAACACTCTACTTTACCAGTAGCCCTACTTCTACTCATGCTAAAAATATTATTGAAAACACTCAAGTTGCCTGCGCTGTAACTGATACTGATCAATTTGAATTGGGTAAAAGAGCTGGCATCCAACTCACCGGCAATGCTCACAAACTCATAGACAAAACCCAAAAGCTCAATGCTATTTCTCTTTTCAATAGAAGAATTGCCCAAGCCGGTAAAAAAACCAATATTGAACCTCTTGACCCCACTACCTTTAAAAACGCAATCTATGCTGTTGAGCCCATCCTTATCAAGTATTTTGATGAAAGTGTTTTTGGAGATATGAAGTACCAAGTGCTGGAGCTAATCAAATGAAGTTGACGGATTATAGTCATCATCCACAAAAGCAAGCTATCCGAGATGGCTTTGGTCGGGCGATGTTGGAATTGGGTAGAGATGAAGAAAGAGTAGTTGCTCTGTGTGCTGATCTGACAGAATCACTAAGACTTACAGAATTTCAAAAAAAATATTCTCATCGATTCATCCAAGTGGGTGTCGCTGAACAAAACATGATGGGACTAGCTACAGGGCTTGCTTTAGAAAAAAAGATCCCCTTTGCAGCTAGCTTTGCAGTTTTTAATCCTGGTAGGAACTGGGATCAACTCAGAGTGGGAGTCTGTTACTCCAATCTTAATGTCAAAGTCATCGGTGGACATGCCGGCCTCACAGTAGGTAAAGACGGTGCTACCCATCAAGCAATGGAAGATATCGCCATCACTAGAGTCTTACCAAACATGACAGTTGTCGTACCCTGTGATTATGAACAAGCCAGACTAGCCACCCATCATATTGCCAAACACAATGGTCCAGTCTACCTCAGGCTTTCTCGCTATTCACCTGTTACTATTACTTCACCTCAAACTCCATTTAAAATAGGCAAAGCCCAAGTTTTAAGAGAGGGAACTGACATCACCATCATCGCCACCGGCATTATGGTTAGCCAAGCCATGCTAGCCGCCGATACATTAGCCAAACAAAACATCTCCGCCGAAGTCATCAACCTCCACACCATCAAACCTATCGACACAAAAACTATCATTAATAGTGCCAAGAAAACAGGAAGAATAATCACTGTAGAAGAACACCAAATCACCGGAGGCATGGGATCTGCCGTAGCAGAAGTCTTATCTGAAAACTTTCCAACTAAAATCAAAAGAATAGGAATGAACGATAGCTTTGGTGAGTCAGGCAAAGCGGATGATCTACTTGAAAAGTACTCTTTGACCGATCAGAATGTTGTTAAAGAAGCTGTTAATTTTATTAAAAATTGACAATCTTAAACTGAAACTGAATAATAATTTTGATGTAATGGACCATAGATACACCGTCATTGGTATCTTAAGAGTATTTAGTTAAGGTTTGTATAGGGGGATCGCTGAGGCGGAGAAGGCGCCGCCGGGTCCAGTACAACGAAATTATTATTTAGTGATGGAATCAACAACAACTATGAACACAGACAACTTTAAAGTATCAATCATCGGCTGCGGCAATGTAGGTGTAACCGCCGCCTACGCCATCCTCCTGGACGGTATCGCCAATGAACTAGTCCTCCTCAGCCGCAGCATGGACAAAGTCATAGGCGAAAAACTAGACCTAGAACACGGCATGGCTTTTCTCAATAGAACAAAAATTACCGCCACTACTGACTACCAAGATCTTGCTGCTAGTGATGTAGTGGTCATCACCGCCGGTGCCGCCCAGAAGCCAGGAGAAACTAGACTGGATCTAACTGCCAAAAATGTCGCCATTATCGAAGATATCATCCCTAAAGTCGTTAAAAATGCCCCCAATGCAGTCATCATTATTGTCTCCAATCCAGTCGATATCTTGACCTACAAGGCATACAAATTGGCAGGATTACCCAAAGGCCAAATCTTTGGATCTGGTACTTGTCTAGATACAGCTAGATTCCGTTTTCATTTATCAGAATTCTTGAAAGTAAATCCTAGAAGTATTCACACCTACATCCTAGGTGAGCATGGTGATAGTTCTTTCCCAGCTCTTTCTAGCGCCACTATTGGTGGTCAGCCATTGGCTACCTATCCAGGATTTAGCGAAGAAAAAGCTAGAAAAGCCTATGAAAATACCAGGAAAGCTGCTTACAAAATCATTGAGAGTAAGGGTGCTACTTACTACGCTATCGGTGTAGTCATCCTTCAGCTGGTTAACACAGTCCTCCGTGATGCCAAATCAGTCATGCCGGTTTCTATCCCACTACACAACTACCACGGCCACAACGGCATTGCTCTGAGCGCCCCCTGCATCGTCGGCCGCAACGGAGTAGAGGAAACACTAGAAATTAAATTAAATTGGGAAGAGAAAAAACTTTTGGAAAAATCTGTAAATACATTGAAAAGCTATCTATAAATGTCAAATGTCAAAATCCAAATTTCAAATGAATGATTAAAATCTAAATACTAAAACTTTGACATTAAGTCATTTATATTTGATTTGACATTTTGCCTTTGATATTTGACATTTTAATTATAGTCCAAATTATTTTTGGCAACTAGGACAATAGTAGGTCCCACGTCCCCCTAATTTTATTTTGCTAATTTCAGCCCCACAATTCGGACAAGCTTCCCCTTCCCGTCCATACACCCTTAGCTCCTTTTGATATCCACCAGCAAATCCATCTATCCCCACATACTTACCATCAAAAGTAGTCCCACCCAGCTCGATACCTCGCTCAATGACCCATTTTAAACAATCTACCAATGTACCAATTTCTCCTTTAGATAAAGATTTTGATTCTCTAGTTGGATTAATTTTTGCCAAGTTTAGTCCATCGCAGGCATATATGTTTCCCACCCCACACACAATATCATTATTCATAATGGCTTGTTTAATAGGAATAGATCTATTTTTCAACTTATCCGCTAAGTAATCAACAGTAAGATCTGGACTATTAATGTCAGGTCCGAGTTTAGAATCAACCATCAACCATTGCCCATCATCCATTATCTTCATCCACCCAAAAATCCGCTGATCATTGAAAAATAATTTAGCTCCATCATCCAAAGTATATTCAATCCGGGTATGCCTAGCCGGCAAATCATGTACCCAATCTGCTGTGGGATGACCACCCCCAAGGCGAATCTCATCAGACACATAGATCAACTGACCCGTCATCTTGAGATGAGTCACTAGATTGAGACCATTGGATAAGTGAAAACGGATAATCTTGGCTCTACGACTGACTTGATCAATCCCAGCATCAACAACCTGCTCGCGCTGACCACCAAAACTCTTATCTTTATAAACACTCAAATCAACAAACCTCCGACCAGGGAGAACCTCATTTAATCTACGCACTACAGTTTCTACTTCAGGGAGTTCCGGCATGTGAGTAGTATAGTACAATAACATCCTGTGCCAAACAACTCTTTATCAGCCAAAACCAAAAAACTCCTCACCGCACACGGGTTGTTCCTTTACGGTCGAGTCGCCTTTGATACTTTTATCAATATCTACATCTGGCGACTCACCAATGATCTCCACACTATTTTGATTTTCAATATTATTTATGACATGACTCATACGGCCATGTTCTTCATTTTCGCCAATATGGTCAAAATGGGAAAGACTAACTTAGTCAAAAACATCGGTCTAATTGGATTTAGTGCTGTTTACTTCTTACTTTTCTTGCTCAAAGAACAATCAATCCAGTACCTACCACTTTTTGCCTTGATGGTGGGAATTTTCAATGGGATGTACTGGGTGGCATACCACACCAATAGATTTGACATGACAGAAAGTCACAATAGGGGAAACTTCACTGGGATAGAGCGAGGCATCAAAATCATAGTCAAACTAATTGGTCCTCCCATTGGTGGCTTTATCATTTCCCGTAATCTTTTTGGATCGGGTTACTCCACACTCTTCTTACTGGCCTTCATTTTCTATTTGATTTCAATGTTCTTTGGGCAAATAGAGTTTAAACACAAACCCCAAAAAGTTCACTTTAAAAAAACATGGAATTTAATAAAGAAAAAACCAGTTATCCTCAAAAGTTTTTTCGCCACCACCATGAGTGGCTTCAGTATGGAAGGTTCCTTAGTCAGTCTTGTGATACCACTGCTTATCTTGGAAAAATCTGGATCAGAACTAGAATTAGGTAGCCTTGTATCCATCTTTGCCTTGATCTCTATCATCACCACATTAGTCATCGGTAAATTTATCAAATATGACTATTATGATGAGTTGATTAAAATCGGAGGCATATCTTTTATCATTGGTCTGATCGCATTGATTGCTTATCCTACATACTTGACCATTATCATCTTTGGAATTGTCCAACAAATTATTTCAAACTTTATTAGCATTCCTAGGAGAGTCTATAGCGATAATCTGATTGATACCCTAGGCGTGGATATTAGCCAGCATCGAGTTGAATATCTTAATATCAAAGAACTCTTCAACGTTGGTTTTGGCTACACACTCAGCTACATTATTCTCTTTTTGGTCAAAGACTTTGACATCACCAAACTCTACTTCTTCGCCGGAGTCATAATAGTAGCTATGATTGTTCAGATGTACTTGTTGCTTTCGATAAGATTTAAAGATCTGACAACAAGTCAAAATAGCTAAATAGTAAAATAGACAAATGATTACCAACTTCCAATCCCAAGTCTACAATCTACTAAAACAAGTCCCCGCTGGTAAAGTCACTACCTACAAACTCCTAGCCCAAGCCCTAAACACTAGAGCCTATCAGGCCATCGGTACTGCTATGAAAAACAATCCCTATGCCCCAGAGGTCCCATGCCATAGGGTAGTAAAAAACGATGGCACTATTGGAGGATTCATGGGGGCTACTAGTGGTAAGAATATTGAGAAAAAAAGAAAAATGCTGATGGAGGAGGGGATTGAGTTTGATGGAGATAGGGTAGTGGATTTTAAAAAAAAATCATATGAATTCTTAATCTAAAAACTAAAATTCAATCCCCAGCTCTTGTAAAAGATTATCCTGTGGAAGTGGTGTCGGAGTATTTAATGAGGGATTCATTTGTTTTCCATCTCCGGAAATAAAGAAGTTTCCCTCTACATCCATATGAGGAACAATAGGCTCAGTTTTAGATACTCCTTCTTTATTTCTTAACCAAAAAGCATCAAGTCCAGGTCTCGTCGCACAAACAACAAACTTTGGATAATCAAAGTGACCTACAATTTGGGTATTGTTTCGGAAAAGTTCTATCAAAAAATAACCAATAAAACTAGGGTTCACAATAGCTGATTCCAAAAATTGCTTACCCTTATCAAAAGGTAATTCAAAAGAAACATAGCTTGCCCTACCTGACGAACGAGGATCAGGAGAGTAAGGTGATTTTAGTTTCATTGCTAATGTAAAAACAAGATTTTTTCCTGTAGAACCTTCCCTTGTCTGATATCTCAAAGCAACTTGTCCTTCTTGCAGTAAAGCGTACTTATTATTTCCAAGTTTAAACAAAGCATCTACTGATTGATCTGAATCACTCCATTGACCAAGTATATTAACTAAATGGTTATGTGAATCTTGACTTCTATTTATAGAACTAATCGAAAAAGGAATACCACTATCAGCAGATTCTTGACTAGATGTTTTTCTAGTATAGGCAATCGTACTAAAATCAGCCAAATCATGAAAACCCAAATTCATACCTTCCATAGGTCCTGCCAAAGCTCCAACTTTACCATGGGTAACTACATACTGGACAGAATCAGCCAAGTCTCTAGCAGATACTTCTTTACTCTCAGTTAACTCTGATTCACTACTAGTATTCAATTGCAAAGTTTTTACTAATTCCAATAAAGATTTTGAAAGTTTAACTTTTTCAGTAAAAGAAAGTCTAGAAAAATCATTTAAATCAAGATAAATACTACTAAGTATTTTTTTGGTCAACCTACCAACTTCAGTTTCAATCTCACAAGACCGAATTGAATTTTCAATGTCAAAAAGAGGAATAAATAATTTATTACCTGAACTCAAATAAGTTACTATTTCTTGTAATGACCCTTCTATAATCCCTAAAACTTGAGCTTTTTCTTTTTGATTTAAAGTTTCTATTTGTTGGGTTATTTTTGCACTTATATAATTAAAAGAAATCTCAAAAGTTACTAGAGGCAATGCTACCACTTCAAGCGCTGGTACTTCGTTTGTTGCAGGTTGAATATCTTTCTTAATTGGCATAATGACTATTAAATCATAAATATAAATCACATTATTCTACATAATATAACTAAAAAACCCAAACTGACTCATCCTGAAAAAACAGATAGTAAAAAAGTAGGAAATATTTAAAATTAAAAAGTGAGTCCGCCGGGACTCGAACCCGGGACGCACAGCTTAAAAGGCTGTCGCTCTAACCGACTGAGCTACGGACCCACATAATGCTATACACAAATAGTATACCTCAAGACTTGGGATTATAACAAGTTTTTCTGATAAAAGTAAGCATAAAAAAATCAGCTAAACTACTAATCCTTACTACTAGCCACTTGAAATAAACTAGAAATTCTTTCATACTAGACCAATGCTCAACACTCAAAAACTTATCTACGTATTACCAGATCTAGCTTACATTGCAGAACTCTTACCTGCCAAAAAAGAACATGAGTTTACTGTTCAGTCCTTTCGCCAAATCAACGGCACATTCCTAGATGATAACGAACTCATAGAAGAAAACATTGGCAAACTAGTCGATAAGATAGAACCAGAAGAATATCAACTAATCCTCCCAGATTTTCTTTTTACTAATACTATTGTAGAAGTAGCCGAGACTAGTGAATCCAAAGTCGAAACATATATTAAAGAAAAACTACTGCCAGATCTAGGCATTAGCAAAGACACCCATGATATCGAGACGTCAATTTTGACTCAATATGGTGGTAAATCTAAAGTCCAACTCTCTGCACTAGAGAAATCGGTCCTCAATCCTTTTAGAGCCAAAGCTAAAAACAAAGACATCAAGATCACTGCAGTCTCACCACTCAGCTGGACTATCAAGTCCATGATCTCACTTGAGCCTTCTATCAGTGTCGTCCAGATTGGGTCAATGCTGTATCTGGCTCAACACTACATAGGAGTTGATCAGGCTATATCTTTTAGTATCAAAGAAGTAGAAAATATTTCTGAAACGATTAAGACTCTCAAAGGTGCCGAGCCCAGTATCCAGACCGTTTACTTACTGACCAACCAGCTAGTAGAAGAACAACTCAAAGATCACCTCAGCGATACACTCCCACTCCAGCAACTTGCTTCTTTTAGTGATGAAGACCAGGACCTACCCTCATATGTCAAAAAAATTATTGAAACCAGTATGAAAACCATCAACATCTCTGACTTCCCTGTACCCAAATTTCCAATAGGGAAGATAGTGGAGTTTTCATCATCAGAACCAGCAGCAAATGAAGAAGATACTAAACCAGAAGAAAAAGAAGCTGATAGCCAAGAACCAATAACCACTGATACTGATGAAGAAACTGATATGCCCAAACCTATAAATAAGAATGAGCAAGCAGAAAATGAGGAAACTAATGGAGAAAAGGTTGAAGTTAAAAAGGAAGATCTAACTGAAGAAGAACCAGCAGCCAAAGAGGAAGAAATAAAAGAAGAGAAATCAGAAGAACAAAGTGACAAAGAAACAACTGAACCAATAGGTGAAAATAAAGAAATTGACCCCAAAGTAGAAATTACAAAAACTGAAAACTCAGATGATAATAAACTGCCAGAAATTGAAGTAAAAGAGACCACTGACAATAAAGATGAACCTGATCTGTCTAAATTTGCCCCAGAAAAACAAGAAATAGAGGAAGCAGATATCGTCATTGAAGAAAAACCAAAACAAGAAACCATTGAATCTTCCAGCAATCCGTCTATAATCACTACCAAGAAGATTATTAAAAACTCTAGTGGAACCAGTAATATGCTCAAAATGGTCTTTATCACCATCGCTACACTTGCTATCACTGTTGCCATTGGTGTTGGAATCGGACTAGGATTCTTGTCACTCTCTGGCAATGATACTCAGCCCACAGACCAAACTCCCGTTGTCGAATCTCCACAACCCACTACTGAGCCTTCTCCATCCCCATCACCTGAACCAGAAATAGAAAAAAGTGAAATCAAACTATCAGTAGTCAACGCCACGACTACAGCTGGAAAAGCCGGTAAGTACAAAACCATGCTAGAGGAAGATGGATTTGAAGATATTGATGCTGCCAACGCAAAAGGAGAATACGAAGAAGGATCATACATTCTCATGGCAGAAGAAAACACTGCCCTTATCAAAGCTATCGAAGAGGCTACAGAATTAGATCTAGAATATAGCAAAGATATTTCTGTAGAAGATCCAAAAGAAGCATACGATGCCGTTATAGTACTAGCAAAATAAGAAAAGATATCCTCAACACACTTGTTGAGTATATTTCGTGGTTGCACAAAAATTTAAAATTTGTATAATCCGTTTTGTGATTGATAAATTTATTTTGTCATTCACATAATTAATACACTGAAACTTACACAAAGGTAAAGTAAATATATGTCCGCAACAGGACTGCATATTTCCATCTCCGCAGAACCACTCTTTTCCGTAGGGGGACTCGACGTCTCCAATTCTATCCTCACCAGCGTTGTTGTCAGTGGACTCATTATTACTTTCGCAATTTTTGTTAAACTCAATCTTAAAGAAACACGCAGGCCATCCGGCCTGCAAAACTTTGCTGAGTGGTTGGTAGAATCTCTCTATGGCTTAGTTCATAGTGTCACCAACAACAAAGAAAAAACCAATCAATTCTTGCCTTTAATTGCTACTTTCTTCATTTTCATCATGATGAATAATTATTTTGGTCTACTCCCAGGAGTAGGTACCATCGGTATTTTGGAAACTGAAGGTGAAACAAACCTAAAAGAGCAAACAGAGCAGCACTCATTAAATAACCCTCTAGTTGAGCAAGCAAATGCAGTGATTCATGAAGAAACAGCTGAAGAAATAGTTGTTGAGGATCACCAAGTTGAAGTTAAGTCAACAGAGGTAGAATTGGAAACTGCTCACGAAGCAGAAACTCAAGAACCTCACACAAAATTCGTTCCAATTTTTAGAGCTGGAACTGCAGATCTCAATACTACTTTGGCTTTAGCCATTATTTCTGTTTTTGCTACTCAAGTTTTTGGAGTTATGAATCTCAAATTAAGCTATTTTAAAAAGTTTATAAACTTTTCTAGTCCTATTAACTTTGCAGTTGGAATACTAGAACTCATTTCTGAATTTGCCAAAATTATTTCATTTGCTTTCAGGCTCTTTGGTAATATCTTTGCCGGAGAAGTACTGTTGGCAGTTATTTCATTTATAGGAGGCACCTATCTTTTCTTTGCCCCTATGCCTTTTTATGGACTAGAGCTGTTTGTAGGACTTATCCAAGCTCTAGTTTTTGCAATGCTCTCATTAGTATTTTTTAATATGGCTACACAAAGCCATGATAATCATTAAAGGAGATTTATTATGTCTACAGAATTTGCAGTCGCTTTCGTTATGGGCGTAGGAAGTATAGGCCCAGCTTTGGGAATAGGGATGCTTGTTGCTAAAGGACTTGAAGCTATTGGAAGAAATCCAGAAGCAGCCGGTAAAATCCAAACCAATATGATCTTGGGTATTGCTTTTGCTGAAGCCGTGGCAATTTATGCCCTAGTGGTTTCACTTATTTTGAAATTTGTTTAAGGAGTAAACAATGGATATCCAATTACCACAAATATTATTTCAGGTCATCAACTTTTCCGTTGTGCTCGGTGCTCTGACATATTTCTTGTACAAACCAGTCCTCAAAATTTTAGAAGAAAGATCTAAAAAAGTAGAGGAGTCTCAAAAGAAAGCGGAAGAAGTTTTTGCAGAAAAAAAACAAATTGATGAACTCAAAGATCAAACCCGTAAACAAGCGGAAAAACAGGCTTCAGAGATAATCAAAGAAGCTAGAACAACTGCTCAAAAACAAGCCGACCAACTTCTTGATAAGGCCAAGGAAAAGATTAGAGAAGAAATGGAGAAAGCTAAGGAAGAATGGGAAACAGAAAAGAAAAAACAAGCAATAGAAATGAAAAAAGAATTTGATGGTGCAGTTTTGTCAGTTACAGAAAGAATTTTAGGTGACATTATTGACGCCAAAGCTCAAAAGAAATTAATTGACACTCAACTCAAGAAAATTTTAAAAGAAATTTAAGATATGACAAACGCTATTATTACCAGCGCTATTGCTTTGACTAAAGTTCAGAAGGAAACAATAGAAAAAGCAATCGAAAAAGAAAACAAAAAAGTGGTCTTTGAATACGTGGTTGATCCCAAAGTCATTGGAGGACTAAGTATCTCTATTGGCTCAAAACTCTGGGATGCCACAGTCAAAACCCAACTTACCTCTATAAAAGAAGCACTAAGTACATCATATTAAATCACTATGGCTAAAAAAACTTCTGTATCGTTTTTTGATAGCATCAAAAACGCCGACATTGATATTAAAAAGAAAACAATTGGTAAAATCCTATCGTTTTCTGATGGCGTTATTTTTGCTAGTGGTCTAGAAGACGTAGAATCAGGAGAATTGATTGGCCTAGGTGAAAACAAATACGGTTTGGCTCTTAACCTAGAAAAAGATCGTGTTGGTATTGTTGCTATTGATGAGGTAAACAACCTCAAAGCAGGTGACACTGTTTATCGTACCAATCAAATCCTGTCGGTTGGTGTGAGTGATCAAATCATCGGTAGAGTAGTAGATGCCTTGGGCAAACCTCTTGATGGCAAACCAGATTTCAAAAGAGAAAAACTAATGAAACTAGAGAAAATTGCTCCTGGTGTGATGAGTAGAAAATCTGTGACCGTTCCTTTACAAACAGGTGTTAAGGCAGTCGATGCCATGATCCCAGTGGGTAGAGGACAAAGAGAACTTATCATCGGAGATAGAACAACCGGAAAATCCTCTATTGCTCTAGGAACTATTCTCAACCAAGCTGAAGAAGATGTTGTTTGTGTGTATGTTGCCATTGGTCAAAAACAATCAAATATTGCTCAGATGACAGGACTACTAGAAGAAAGAGGCGCTATGGATTATACCGTTATCGTCTCTGCCAGTGCCTCTGCTACCGCCACTCAACAATTCTTAGCTCCTTATGCTGGTCAAGCTGTTGCTGAATATTTTCTTGATCAAGGAAAAGATGTGCTAATTGTTTTTGATGACTTGAGTAAACATGCTCAAGCATATCGCGAAATTTCACTACTCCTAAAGAGGCCTTCTGGTCGTGAAGCTTATCCTGGAGATGTCTTTTATCTTCACTCTAGACTTTTGGAAAGAGCCTGTAGACTCAGTGAAGAATATGGTGGCGGTTCTATTACTGCCCTACCTATCATTGAAACTCAAGCTAATGATGTATCTGCTTATATTCCTACCAACGTGATTTCTATTACTGATGGTCAGATTTACCTAGAATCTGATCTCTTTAATGCCGGTATGAAACCTGCTATCAATGTTGGGCTGTCAGTATCTCGTGTCGGATCTGCTGCTCAAGTTAAATCCATGAAGCAAGTGGCCGGTACCATGAAACTTGACCTGGCTCAATTTAGAGAATTGGAAGCTTTTGCCCAGTTTAGTTCTGACCTAGATGAAAAAACTAAAGCTCAGCTCGATCGAGGTATCAGAGTTAATGAGATTCTCAAACAACCTTGGGATAAACCCCTAAGTGTAGAGGAACAGATCGTAGTTATCTTTGCTGCTGTTAATGGATTTTTAGACACCGTTGTTTTAGAAAATATATCTGAGTGGGAAAAACTATATTTGGAACACATCTCTGCCAGTCACAGCGGCATCATCAAAGATCTCAGGGACAAAAAGAAAATTGAAGAAAAAACAGAAAAAGCCTTGAGAGAAGCCATTTCACAGTTTAACGATCTCCACCCAGAATTGATGATAGAAGAAAGATCATAACCCAAATAATGGCAAATACCAGACAAATAAAACGCCGTATTACTTCTGCCAACAATATTTCCAAGATTACCAATGCTATGGAAATGGTTGCTGCTAGTAAAATGAAAAAGGCTCAAAATCAAGCCACAGAGTCTCGTAGTTATACCAAAGCTTTGACCTCATCCCTCAAAAAAATTGCTCAATACACCGATCCTTCCTTACACAAACTTTTGGCAAAACATAGTCAAGGAGTTCCTCTCCTAGTTATTATTTCCACAGACAAAGGACTTTGCGGTGGACTCAATACCAATCTCCTCAAAGGAACTCTTAAATGGAAGTCTAAACATCCTAACGGAGTCTATATTGTAGTTGGTAAAAAAGGTGTTACTTTTGCCCGCCTGTTGGGTTTGGATATCATTGCTCAATTTACTGATCTGCCTGAACATGTCTCTCATGTTGACATCATTCCTGTTATTGAGCTTGCTCAAAAAGGATTTCTTGATCAATCATACCGATCCGTTGATATTATCTATACTGATTTTATCAACACACTATCTCAAGTAACTGCAATTTCCAATCTTTTACCAATTTCTCAACAAGAAGAAAGCTTTAAAAAAGATGAGAATACCCCCAAAGTAAATCCTACCTACATCTTTGAACCAAGCCCAAAAGAATTACTCAATCAACTTTTACCGTATTACATGGAAAACACTCTTTACCAGATCATGTTAGAGTCAAAAGCAAGCGAACATAGTGCTAGAATGGTAGCCATGAAGAATGCTAGCGAAAATGCATCTGACCTAGTATCTGAATTAAAACTTATCTTTAATAAATCAAGACAAGCTGCCATCACTTCCGAGCTTTTGGATATTGCTACAGCAGCCTTGTCTTTACAGTAATCAAAAAGGAAAAATCATGAAAAACAATCCAATTGGCAAAGTCACTAGAATTATCGGACCAGTGGTCGATGTCTCTTTTACTGATCACTTACCAGCTATTTATAATGCACTGACTATTCAGATAGATAAAGATACTCAACTCACACTAGAAGTAGAGCAACAGCTCAGTCAAACTGAGGTGCGTTGTATTGCGCTAGGTCCTACTGACGGACTTGCCAGAGATACAGACGTAGTTGATACCATGGCTCCCATCAGTGTTCCTGTCGGAGAGGCTACCTTAGGCAGAATTTTTAATGTAGTAGGAGAACCAGTTGATGGTAAAGAAGAAGTCAAAACAGACACCTATGCTCCAATTCATCGCAGTGCTCCAGAACTCAAAGATCTAGAAACATCAGCTCAGATGCTCGAGACAGGTATCAAAGTTATCGACTTGATTGCTCCTTTTGCAAAAGGTGGTAAAGTTGGTGCTTTTGGTGGTGCCGGTGTAGGTAAAACAGTCATCATCCAAGAGCTCATCCGTAACATTGCTGAAGAGCACCAAGGTCACTCTGTGTTTGCTGGTGTAGGAGAGAGAACCAGAGAGGGAAATGATCTTTATCATGAAATGAAAGATTCTGGAGTATTGGCAAGTACCGTCATGTGCTTTGGTCAGATGAACGAGCCACCTGGGAGTCGTCTGCGAGTCGCTTTGACGGGTTTGACCATGGCAGAATACTTCCGTGACGAAAAACATGAAGATGTGCTGTTCTTTGTGGATAACATCTTTAGATTTTCCCAAGCCGGTAGTGAGGTGTCAGCACTTTTAGGTCGTATTCCTTCTGCAGTAGGATATCAGCCTACACTAGCTAGTGAAATGGCAGCCCTCCAAGAGAGAATTACTTCTACCAAAAAAGGCTCTATCACTTCTATTCAAGCTGTCTATGTGCCAGCTGATGACTATACCGATCCAGCTCCAGCTACTACCTTTGCTCATCTAGATTCTACTGTCTCACTCGATAGAAGATTATCTGAGCAAGCTATTTATCCAGCAGTTGATCCATTGGTTTCTGCATCCAAGATTTTACAAGAAGACATCGTGGGGAGTGAACACTACCAAGTAGCCAGAGGTGTTCAAAAGATTCTACAGAGATATAAAGAACTGCAAGACATTATTGCTATCTTGGGTATTGATGAGCTAAGTGATGAAGACAAAAAAGCTGTGGCTCGTGCCCGTAGAATTCAGAAATTCTTGTCTCAACCTTTCTTTGTGGCTGAACAATTTACCAATATTAAAGGTAAATATGTGACTATTGATCAAACTATTAAAGGCTTTAAAGAAATCCTAGAAGGCAAGCATGATGACCTACCAGAACAAGCATTCTACATGGTTGGTACTATCGAAGACGTTATAGAAAAGGCTAAAACACTCTAAGATGTCTGATAAAAAAATTCAGCTACTAGTCGTCTCTCAGGAAAAAGAATTACTTGATACTCAAGTGGATCAGGTGATTGTTCCTAGTAGCTCTGGTGAACTGACTATTTTACCTGATCATATTCCCCTGTTGTCACAGCTTGCTACAGGTGAGCTCATTTATAGCAAAGATGGAAAGCAATCTTCGATTGTCATCTCCAGGGGATTTCTCAACATGTCTCCAGAGAATAAGCTGACAGTCATCGTTGATGCGGCTGTCCATGAAAGAGACATCAGTGAAAAGAAAGCTCAAGAGGCTATCCGCCAAGCTCAAGAGACCATGTCCTCCTCCACAGATCAAAGAGAACTGCTCTTGGCTGAGGCTTCTCTCAAACAAGCCTTGTGGGAAGTAAGAGTCGCCCAAAAGACCAAAAAATCAACAATATAGGATTTTCCCGTCAATAAATAATCTACTTGTGGATTAGTATCATTTCGGTATACTTAGCAATATGTCAGATACAAACAATAAACAAATTCAAGTAACCAAGGAAGGTTTAGAAGAACTTAAGGCAGAGCTTCAAGAGCTCAAAGAAGTCAAACTTCCTAGTGTTATCAAAAGAGTTGCCGCTGCTAGAGCTCACGGGGATCTCTCTGAAAACGCTGAATACCACGATTCGAAAGAAGAACAGCAATTTGTGGAAACTAGGATTAGTGAGATTGAAGATGTAATAGAGAGAGCCGTCGTAGTCAAACAAACCAAAAGTCAAACCAAAGTTGGGGTGGGTTCTACTGTCACCGTCACTATTAAAGGTAAATCAGGCAAACAAAAAATGTTTCACATTGTCGGTGAGTTTGAAGCCGATCCTATGGAAGGCAAGATCTCCAGTGTTTCACCAATTGGTAAAGCCCTCATGGGAAAGAAAAAAGGTGATGAAGTAGCTGTAGAGATACCTGCTGGGACTGTGACTTACGTGGTTGAAGAGATCAAGTAAGCTTATTTATTTATTTTTTTCCTTTTTGTCGAAGAATACTTGTAGTGAGTCTAACGCTAGGTTCATGTCTTTTTTGTCTATCACCACTGATATCTCAGTATAGGTAGATACAATTTCTCTAATATTGATTCTTTGAATTGCCAGTCTAGAAATAATCGCATAAATGACATTGGGCATAGATAGATATGATGGTGAAAAACTGATCGTAATTCCCACTAGATCATCAAATGTTTCTTTTGGCTCATCTTTCATTACTGAAAACAATTTCTGTTTGAGCTCTGTAGGCACAATTACCGTAATCTCGCGTACACTCTGCGTCATCATCAAGAACTGTTTCTCAGATACGTCAAACGACTTTTGGAACTTTCTCAAGGCAATTAGGTTTTCTTCAGTTTTATGATAACTAATGTCAGAGAGAGGAGACTTAATAGTCAAGTCATCCAGTTCAAGTAAAGGGAATAGGCTCTCTACTTCTTGTAACTCTGGAGCTAATCTAGACAAAGCAACCACAATAGTTCCTTTGTTTACTTTTTTGAGCGACAGATCCTCTACTTTGGAGTGAATTACTTCAGCATAAGCACTAAAGTTAAGCACACCACGTCTCATCGCCTCAAAAGCAGCCACATCTTCTGTAATAATTTCTTCCACAATTGTTGATACTTTTTTCATATAGATAGTCCTTTCATATACCCCTCTCCAGTCATTGGAGAGGAAATCTGGATTTGCGAAAGCAAAACCAGATAGGTGAGGTAAAGTGAAGTAATTGTAATATACGTTACAATATATGTAAATTTGTAACAAATATGTAATTATTTTACAAATGTTACACTTGCCATTAAAATTCATATTATCGCTAGCACTATTGAAAGGAAACATCATGAAAAACAAAAAAGGCAACAAAGAAAAACCCACCGGTTGGGAACTCATTGACGCTATTAACCAGCGCAATGAAGAACAAGTTTTTCCAGACTTAAAAGCCAGAGCAAATAAATTCCTTTCATGGGTTCAGTCGCTTACTGAAAAAAATCAGAGCGATAATAATCAGAAGTAACTGAACCACCGCACGCCTCCCGAGTATAGGAGGCGTGTCTCGTTGGAAAAGAAAAATTAAATACCAGATGAAACATCAGGCAAAAAACGATACAATAGGAGCCGTTTATGACAAATCAACAAAATTCACCACACTGGATCGACAAACTAGCTACAGGGATTCTTGCCTGGCAAAAGAAAGCAGATATCAAGAAACTCCATGTCGATGACATGAAAACTCCATCAGGTAGAGTCCATACTGGAGCTCTACGTGGAGTATTACTACATGATTTTGTCGCCAAAGCTTTAGCAGAGAATACTGATCAAAAAGTCACCAATACATATGTCTTTAATGATATGGATCCGATGGACGGTTTACCAAACTATCTAGACAAAGCAGAATACGAACAACACATGGGCAAACCTATGTATAAAATCCCCGCTCCTGCTCTGGATAAATGTGGGATTGATCTATCCAAAGCGAGTGCAGAAGAACTAGCTGATTTCAAAAAAGCAAAAAATTTTGCAGAGGTGTATGCCTTTGATTTTATTCATGCCTTTCGCAAACTTGGATGTGATCAAGAAATTGTCTGGAGTCATGAGCTCTATGAATCTGGCCAAATGAATGATGCTATTAGAACGGCCTTGGACAGTATTGATGAATTAAAAAAAGTATACAAAGATGTGGCTGATTATGACCTGCCAGAAAAATGGTTTCCATTTCAAGTTTTTTGTCCTGAATGTGGCAAAGTTGGTACTACGCTGGTGACTGATTGGGATGGAGAAGAGGTAACTTTTGAATGCCAACCAAACAAAGTGGAATGGGCAAAAGGATGTGGCTATGCTGGTAAAATTTCCCCATTTGATGGCAATGGCAAACTACTCTGGAAGGTAGACTGGCCAGCTCACTGGAAAACATTAGGAATCACCGTAGAAGGTGCCGGCAAAGATCACACTAGTGCTGGTGGGTCCAGAGACATGGCCAACGAGCAGTGTAAGCAAGTCTTTGATATCCCTATCCCTTTCAATATTCCTTATGAATGGATCTTGATCCGTGGAGCCAAGATGAGCTCTAGTAAAGGAGTGGGCACCTCTGCTCGAGAATTTACCGAGCTCTTCCCACCAGAAGTCGGTAGGTTCCTGTTTGTCAACAAACACTACAATCAAGTCATCGACTTTGATCCTACTACCATGTCTATCCCAGATCTTTTTGATGAATACGACACCGGAGCTAGAATCTATTGGGGAGAAGAACAAGGTGACCAAAGACTAGGCAGAGCTTTTGAACTTTCACAGATAAACAAAACACCAAAAAGTCATTTCTTACCCAGATTCCGTGATGTAGCCATCTGGATGCAACATCCAGAACTTGACTTAGTAGAAAAATTTACAGAAATCAAAGGCTCTAAGCTAACTGATCAGGAAAAACAACTCATTGAAGATAGGAAGGGATTTGCTCAAGTCTGGATCAACAGATATGCACCGGTTGATTTTCAACTCACGCCAAGTAGTGAACTACCAGAAAAAGCAACGACACTCAGTAATGAACAACTAGAATACTTGGAGAAAGCCATTGATCTTACCCAAAGCAAGCAGTGGAATGATCCTCAGGACCTCCAACAAGCTTTATTTGAGTTAGCCAAAGAAAGCATTGGGCCCAGACCAGCTTTCCAGTCAATCTATCTTGGATTCATCGGCAAGACTCATGGGCCTAGAGCGGCTTGGTTTTTGCTAAGTATAGATACAGATATTCTCAATAGTAGAATAAAAGATATTAGGAAATCTCAACAACATCAAGCACAACAAGAATACATCTACGATCTGTTGGATGATTCTAGCTTGATCAGCATTGATCCCGAGTATGCCCAAAAATATCCATCTACTACAGTTGGCGTAGCTGTAATAGAGGGTGTAAGCATAGAACAAATTAATGAAGAGCTAGAAAAAGAGAAAGAGTCACTAGCCAATAATCTCAAAGATCTAACCCCAAAAGAAGTCAATGACTTTGATGAAATCCAAAGCTACAAAAAGCTCTATGAAGAGTCTGGAGTAAACTGGAGTGAAAGAAAATCTAGTCCTGCTGCACTACTCATCCGTGCTTCCCAAGGAAAAGGAACACCAACCATTAACACTTGTGTCGATGCCTATAACTTAGCTGTTATGAAAAACAGAGTCTCAGCTGGAGCTTTTGATATGGACAAGTTTGAGTTCCCAGTTGTCCTAAAAGAAAGCCAAGGTGGAGAGACTATAGAAGTCATCGGTGAAGATGAACCCATCACACTCAATAAAGGTGAAATCTGTTACTTTGACCAAAATGGGCCCTATAACCTAGACTTCAACTTCCGTGATGCCATCAGAACCCAAGTCACCACAGAGACGAAAAATCTATTTATCAATGTTGAAGGTATTTATGATATTAGTAGAGAACAGGTGGAGAAGACATTGCAAGAAGTGATTGATAATATTACTAAGTATTGTTGTGGTAGAGTAAAGGTGGTTGGGATTTTAGAGGCGAGGGAAGCTTGATTTGTGGATTATAATTTATGAATAAATGTCAAAATCCAAATGACAAATTTCAAATCAAATCTAAATTATTTAATGTCAAAAATTTGAAAAAATAATAAAAAATTTGAATGTGAGGATCTTAATGTTTTCGTTCCACTGGTTCAGATACAGCTAAATTATGGTGAAGAAAACATTAGAAAGTGAAGGACTCGAGCTGAACGGTCCTTACAGGCAAAGTTTTTATTATTTTTGAAGGAATCAACAGAAAGGAAATTGACCATGAATCTACCAAATAGACAACAATCCATCAATCTACTAGACCAATACATCAAAAACAAAGCCCTAAAACACCACTGCAACATGGTCGCTGACGCCATGGCTGCATATGCTAAAGAACTTGGCGAAGATGAAGAACTCTGGTATCAAACAGGCCTCCTCCATGACCTAGACTGGGAAATGTACCCAGATGAACACCCCAATAAAGCTGTTAACGATATCCTAACCGATTATCCAACTGAACTCATAGAGGCCATCAAAGCTCATGCACCATTTAGGACTGGCAAACAACCTGAGACTACTATTGAGAAATACTTATTTGCTTGTGATGAACTAAGTGGCCTAATGCACGCTGTCAGCCTGATGCGCCCCAATGGCTTTGCTGACATGAAAGTCAAATCAGTCAAAAAGAAACTCAAAGATAAGTCATTTGCCGCCAACGTCAGCCGCGACGACATCGACATGGGATTTGAACTCATAGGTAAAACTCCGGAGGAGCATATTGGGTTTTTGATTGAGGTATTTAGGGGAATGCTGAGTTACTGAGGAATGAATCCCTATAAACTTGCCTTTATTCTGGTAAAATGCAGTATGACAAAAATTCTTATCATTGGTGCTAATGGTTATTTAGGTGCAAGACTTTATTCAGACCTTAAAAATAGCTTTGATGTTGTGGGAACCTACCATAAAAGTAAGTTCAATGATGACTTTATCCAGCTTGATGTAACTGACCAGAAGCAAGTTGATAGAATCTTTAGTGAAATCAAACCTGACATTATTATTCAGACAGCAAACTATCCCAGTCCTCGTCATGCAAAAGATAATGAGGATAACTACGAAAAACTAAACCTGACATCTACAAGAATTCTCGTAGATTCAGTTAATAAAATCAGAGCAAAATTGATTTTTATATCCTCATTTGCAGCTCTTAATCCAGATAATATTTATGGAAAACTCAAATTGGAATCAGAAAAAGTTGTTACTGAAATCAAAAATGGGTATCTAATTCTTAGGCCATCATTAATTCTTGGTTATAGTCCCAATACCCAAAATGATAGGCCATTTAATAGAGTTTTGAAATGCTTAAGTAATCCTAAATTAGCTGAGTTCGACACATCTTGGAAATTTCAGCCAACCTATGTTGGTCATATCTCAGAAGTTATCAAAACTGCAATTGAAAAAAATGTTTTTAATCACCTCATACACGTTTTTTGTCCATCAATTGAAACACAATTTTCAACTGCCAGAGATATACTTCAGCCATTCAATGTAGAGGTTAAACCGATAGATAAAGGAATGATCATGCCATTGCAAGTTAGGAATGAATCCGAACTAACTAATCTAGGCTTGCCAACTTGCACCTACAATGAAATGAATGAAAAAATTAATAAAGAAATTAGAGAATACTTAAAATAATAATAAAAAAATTTCCCAAACCCAATCTTAATTACACCCTATAGACCCCGCCCCTCGCGAGGAGCGGGGTGACAATCCAACCCATGCCACACAACAAAACTCATGAATCATAATTCAAAACTCATAAATCATAAATCACCCGAATTGTTGGCTCCCGCTGGCTCCTTCGCCTCGCTGCGCGCGGGGATTGATGCAGGTGCTGACGCCGTCTACTTTGGAATTTCAGACTTTAATATGCGTGCCACTGCCTCGGTCAACTTTAAGCCAACTGATCTTAAAAAACTCACCACTCTTTGTAAAGAACATAACGTTAAAACTTATCTAACTGTAAATACCTTGATGTATGACGATGACATCGAGAGGATGAAAAAAGTAGTTCAATTGGCTAAACAGCATGAAATTGACGCCATTATTGCCGCCGACATCGCTACTATCCAGTATGCTTTTGAAAATGAAGTAGAAGTACATATCTCTACTCAGATCTCGATTGCCAATATTGAAGCCGTTAAATTTTATAGTCAATTTGCAGACAGAATGGTCTTGGCCCGAGAACTTAATTTAGATCAAGTAGCTGAAATTATCAACCAAATCAAAAAACAAAACATCACCGGACCTAAAGGAAAGCTGATAGAAATAGAAGTTTTTGCCCATGGAGCGTTGTGTGTAGCTGTGAGTGGCCGATGTGCTATGAGCCTTTTCCACACTGGTAGATCAGCCAACAGAGGCCAATGCAGCCAGATTTGCAGACGACCTTTTAAAGTAACTGACATCGCTAGTGGTAAAGAGCTAGTTGTAGATAATAACTTTGTGATGAGCTCTGCTGACTTGTGCACTATTGGCATGCTTGATGAATTGGTCAAAACTGGAGTGGCTTGCCTTAAGTTTGAAGGTAGAGGTCGTAAACCAGAGTATGTCAACACTGTTATCTCAACTTATAAAGAGGCACTTCAATCAATTAAAGAAGGCACATATACTACAGAGAAAGTGGAGAAATGGAATCAAGACCTAGGCACTGTCTATAACCGAGGTTTCACTCAAAACTTTTTTATGGGCAGAAAAATAGATGAGTGGAGTAGAGGCTCTGGCAGCAAAGCCACCACCAAAAGAGTTCAAATCGGTATTGTTCAAAAGTATTATCCCAAAATCAACATCGCCCAAATTTTGATCCAAGCTAAGGAAACTCTAAAAATAGGTGAAAAATATATTGTTACTAGTGACAAAACTGGACTCGTAACTGGCACTATTCAAAGTATGATGATTGATGATACAAAAGTAGAATCAGCTGATCAAGGAAGTGTTGTCACGTTCGAGGTAGAAATGAGAGTTAGAAAAGGTGATGAAGTTTATGTAATTAGAAAAAGCTAAAAAATATGCCTGACAAATTTACCGCCACCTGGATCTCTCACTCGTCACTAAGTGACTTTATCAAATGTCCTCGTAGCTACTACCTCAAAAACGTCTACAAAGATCCCAACACCAATCACAAAGTCCAGATTGTCACCCCAGCCCTTTCACTAGGATCTGCTGTTCATCAGGTGATTGAAAATCTTTCTACTATCCCTACTAAAGATAGATTTAAAGAATCACTTATCAAAAAATTCAATGAGGTTTGGAAAAAGTATTCAGGGAAAAAGGGTGGTTTTACTAGTACCGATGAAGAAAACAAATATAAGAAAATTGGTGAAGAGATGATCCGCAAGGCGATGGATAACCCTGGTCCTTTGGCCAACTTAGCTGTCAAGATCAAGCAAGATTTACCTTACTATTGGCTAAGTGAAGAAGATAACATCATCCTGTGTGGCAAAATTGACTGGCTGGAGTACTTCCCAGATACCGACAGTGTCCATATTATTGATTTTAAAACTAGCAAAAGAGAAGAAGATGATAGTTCATTGCAGTTGCCAATCTATCATCTGCTCGTCCACAATACCCAACACCGAAAAGTCGCCAAAGCTAGTTACTGGTATCTAAGACTTCATGATTATCTAGTAGAAAAAGAGTTACCAGATCTAGAAGAAGCTCATGATCAAATTCTAGCCCTAGCTAAAAAAGTCAAACTTGCCAGACAACTAGAAGTCTTCAAATGCCCCAACGGACCAGATGGTTGCTATGCATGCAAACCGATGGAGAAAATTATCAGAGGAGAGGCAGAAAAAGTAGGAGTCAATGATTATGGGCAAGATATGTATATGATCGAGAAAGAAAGTGAAGTGAACAAAAACAGCGAAGTGCTGTAAAAATCAAATGTCAAACAATCAAAAAATAGTAATCGGCGTTATGGGAATAACCTTTCGCCAAAAAAATAATAAACTAGAGTTCCTTTTATCTCAGAGACATCAGCCAGATAGGCCCCTCTGGCATCATAAGTGGCAACTTATCGGTGGAGGCATGGAGTTTGGAGAGACTCCGGAACAAACGCTTGCTAGAGAATTTCAAGAAGAAGCTAAAGTGTCAGTCAGTATCAAATATCCATACCCCATAGTCAAGACCAGTACTTGGTATGCCAAAACAGCTAAATCATCCACTAATTCTCACGTTTGCCTAATCACCTATATTGTTTCTACAGATGATCAAACCCCTGATTGGGGGAATGATGACGAGACTGAAAAAATGGACTGGCTCACTATTGACCAAATTGCCCAACTTGATACACTGCCTAATGTAAAAGAATGTATACTAGAAGCACAAAAAATTATTGAAAAAGAAAAATTAATCTAAAAGATATGTCTAATAATATCAAGGTCGCCATACTTGCAGCTGGATTTGGCAATAGAGCCAAAAAATACTTTGAAGAAACAGGTCAACAAGAAATACCAAAAGGTCTAATAGGAGACAAAAAAGGTGTTCCTATTCTCAAAAAACTACTAGATAAAATATCTGTATTGGGTCAAATCGGGACTGATTTGAAAGTTTCTTTAATCTCAAATCACAAATTTTTTGATCAGTATCAGCAATGGATTGCAAAAAACTATCCAGATCAAATCACTATTCATGACAATCAAGCAACCACCAATGAAGAGAGAAGAGGAGCTCTCGTGGATTTGGCTGATTTATTTGAAAAAGAGCAATGGTGGGGAGAAAAAATAATTGTCTTACCAAGCGATATCCATCTTGAATCTTTTGATTTTATTGATTTTAAAAACTTCTGTGAAAAACATTCAAATGGTATGGTAATGGTGGTTAGAGAATTTGAAATATCAGAAATAGCAGGACAAAAAGGTTGCGCTCAAATTGGCAATAACAATAGAATAATATCTTTTGAAGAAAAACCAGAAAAACCAAAGAGTAAATATGGTGCAGTCCCCATTTATTACTATTCACCAGTTGCACAAAATGCTTTACGAGAATACATCAAAGACAAACCACTTAAAGATGTTGATGCACCTGGGAATATAACCAAACACTTTTTGTCCCAAGGTATTCCTGTATATGCTTATGTTATAACAGTTGACACCCAAGACGTGGGAACTCCAGATTCCATCAAAAAGTATTTGGAGTTAGAATAGGAAAATCATGAAAATAACTATCATCGGTCATGGCTATGTTGGTCTCGTCACTGCCTGTGTTTTTGCAGACTTTGGTAATGATATTACTGTTATTGGCCGCACCCCAGAAAAAATTAAAAAGTTGAATAATGGTGATCCTATCATCTATGAACCAGGGCTAGAGGAAATGCTCCAAAGAAACCTAGATGCACAAAGAATTACTTTCACCAAAGAATATGACAGCATAAAGGATTCACAAGTTGTCTTTATTGCTGTGGGCACTCCATCAGGCGATGACGGTAGAGCTGATTTGTCACAAGTCAAAGAAGTAGCCAAAAAAATTGGTGAGAACCTAGGTGAAAGTTACACTGTAGTCTCATGCAAAAGTACAGTCCCTGTAGGCACCAATCTAGAAGTCAAAGAGATTATCAACCAAGTTAAACCAGAAAATGCAGATTTTGACATTGCTTCCTGTCCAGAATTTTTGAGGGAAGGAACTGGGATTTCAGATACTCTTAACCCCGATCGAGTAGTTATTGGCACTCAAACCAAAAAAGCTGCTAAGACGCTAGTAGAACTCCACAAACCAGTCAATGGCAAAAGAGTAATCACTGACCTAGCATCTGCCGAATTGATTAAATATGCTTCCAACTCCATGCTGGCCACCAAAATTTCCTTTGCCAACATGATCTCATTTTTTGCAGAAAAATCAGGGGCTGATGTTGAGCAAGTTTTAGACGCTGTCGGAGCTGACAATAGAATTGGTCGCAAATTCCTTTATCCTGGTATTGGCTATGGAGGAGCCTGTTTCCCCAAAGATGTTAGAGCCTTAGCTTATACTGGCAAAGCACTAGGAGTAGATGTCCAGCTTCTAGATAGTGTAGAAGACATCAATGCTCAAGCTAAACAATTTTTTGCCGATACTGTTATCAAACACAGTAAGGGCAAAAACATTGCCATTTGGGGACTAAGTTTTAAACCAAATACTGACGATGTAAGAGAAGCTCCATCTAGATACATTATTCAAAGACTTCTTGACGAAGGCTTCAGCATCAGTGTCTACGATCAGGAGGCCATGGATCATATCAAAAACCTATTTGGTGACAAACTCACCTATACAGATAATCCATACGATACCATCACAGACAAAGATGCTCTTTGCATACTAACTGAATGGAATGAGTTTAAACAAATTGATTTGGCAAAAGTAAAATCATTACTAAAGACTCCTCTTATTTTTGACGGTAGAAACATCTATGATCCGAGTAAAATGAAGGATCTAGGTTTTGAATATCATTGTGTGGGGAGAAGAACCATTAAGTAGTAAAGTTGAAAAGTTGTAAACTAGATTAGTAGATTCCAAGTATTAGTAAATTAGTAAATTTAAATATGAAATCAACAATTCTCATCTCAGGTGGAGCAGGGTTTATCGGCTCCAATCTTACTAGATATTTACTTGACCAAGGTCACCAAGTCTACATAGTGGACAACTTTTCCACAGGTAGAAAATCAAACCTCAAAGATATAGAAAACAATCCCAATCTAACGATTGTTTCTGCTGATATTACTGACTTTAATCAATTAAATCAGCTAGCGGATGTTGCGTTTGATTATATTTGTCATCTAGCCTCACCAGCTTCACCTCCCAAATACCAGGATATCCCACTAGAAACTCTCCATGTCAATTCTATTGGCACAGAAAACTTATTGGAGCTGGCTAAAAAACACAACAGTACTCTTCTGTATGCTTCTACTTCTGAAGTCTATGGAGATCCACATATTCATCCTCAACCAGAATCATATTGGGGCAATGTCAATTCATTTGGCCCCAGATCTTGTTATGACGAGGCTAAAAGATATGGTGAAGCTCTATGTTACACCTACATCAATAAATACAATGTAGATGTGAGAATTGTCAGGATCTTTAATACCTACGGACCATACATGGATCCAGATGATGGACGAGTTATCTCTAATTTTGTCACTCAGGCTATCCAAAATAAACCCATCACCATTTACGGAGACGGCTCACAGACCAGATCATATTGTTACGTGGATGACTTAGTCAGAGCTTTTGATGCCTTTATGAATTCTGACCACAGTGGAGAAGTGATCAATACTGGCAATCCCACTGAGCTAACAGTCAAAGAAACCGCAGAACTCATCAAAAAACTCACCAATTCTGACTCAGAAATTGTCTACAAAGATCTCCCCAAAGACGATCCCACACGAAGAAAACCAGATATTAGTAAGGCTAAAGAGTTGCTAAACTGGGAACCAGCTGTTTCATTGGAAGAAGGGTTGAGGAAAACAATTGAGTACTTCAAAAACGAGATTAGATAAATTGCTTCACTGACAAATTGTCACACTGTTACAATATTTTTTTTCTGTGATTATCTAACAATTTAGCAATGTAACAGTTTAGTAATCAGACATCAATCATCTGGCTCCCACCCAAGTATAATTCAACTGCAAGTTTGTGCCCTTTCAACACATTCTCCGGCAAATCATCTAAATCATACCACCCCCACCCATCACACTTTCCTGGCTCCATGGTTTCTGGTTGACCATCCCAAGCTTTACACACATAAATAAAATGAATAAAATTCTTAGTCTGTTGCCATTCCTTAACCACACCCACATACTTAATCTCTTTAGCAACCAATCCTGTTTCTTCTTGCAATTCGCGAACTGCTCCATCCACCATCCGTTCATCCCCGTCAACTCTGCCTCCAGGTAAGCCATACGTGCCAGAGTTATACCCACTCTTTCTTTTTCCAAGTAAAACTTGATTTTGATCATTTATAACCAACACTGCACAGCCAATTGGTTCACTTGACATATCTTTCTCCTTTATCAAAGTAATTGTACCTGATTTTCTTCAAGAAATGTACTAAAATGCAGTCTGAGGAGAAACTATGCTAGACATCAACTACATCCGCCAAAATCCTGATACAGTCAAAACTGCCTGTACCAATAAAAACCTCGATCCTGATCTTGTTGATCGGCTCTTGGCTGTGGATGAAAAGAGAAGACAACTACAGCAACAAACTGATGAAATCCGACAACAAATCAATCAAAACGCTGATGAAATCAAACAACAAGTCCACAAAGGTGGCAAACCAAGCCCAGAACTAGTAGAAAAAGGAAAGAAACTTAAAACACAACTCAAAGAAATAGAACCAGAAAGCAATTTAGCAATAGAACAATTTAACAATTTAATGTTACAAATCCCCAACGTCCCCGCTGATAGCACGCCAATCGGTAAAGATGAGTCAGGTAACGTCGTCGTCAGACAGGAAGGAACATTACCGAAATTTGACTTTGACCCACAACCACATCACGTCTTACTTGAAAATTTAGGTTTACTTGATACCAAGCAAGGTGTAAAAACTGCAGGCTTTAGAGGCTATTACCTCAAAGGTGATGCCGTCTTACTAGAACAAGCCCTACTCAAGTATGCTCAAGATCTACTCGTCCAAGAGGGCTTTACTCCTATGGCTGTGCCGGTTTTGGTAAATAAAGAATCTATGACCGGTACCGGTTATTTGCCTTGGGGAGCAGAAGATCATTACTACACCCAAGACGGCACAATTTTAGCTGGCACCGCTGAGGTAGCCCTGACTGCCTACTATGCAGATCAGACTCTGACTGAAAAAGACTTACCCATCAAAATGGTGGGCCAGTCTGTTTGTTTCCGTAGAGAAGTGGGATCATATGGTAAAGATACTCAAGGTATTGTCCGTGTTCACCAATTTAATAAAGTAGAACAAGTGGTCTACACCATTGCAGATGAAAAAGAGACTCAATCTTGGCATGAAACTATGGTTGGTTTTAGTGAGAGACTACTCAATGATCTCAAACTCCCATATCAAGTCCTGCTAATGTGTACCGGTGACATGGGTGCTGGCCAGAGAAAAAAATATGATATCGAGACTTGGTTCCCAGCCCAAGATAAATATAGAGAAACTCACTCTGCTAGTTACTTTAATGATTTCCAAGCTAGAAGACTCAACATCCGTTACCAAGCCAAAGACGGTAGCCTCAAGTATGTCTACACACTCAACAACACTATGGCGGCTTCCCCCAGGCTATTGGCTGCCGTAGTCGAGAACTACCAACAACCCGATGGCAGTATTCAAGTCCCCGAAGTTCTGGTAAAGTACATGGACAAAAAGGTGATTACCTATGCTTAAATTCATCAAAAATCTCTTCGACGAAAATAAAAAAAATCTTGATAAATATCAAGTTGTAGTTGATCAAATCAATGCCCTCGAACCAAAATACAAAAAACTAACTGACAAACAACTAGCCAACAAAACCAGTGAATTTAAAAAAATTCTGGCTGACTCAGATGACTTAGACGCAATCTTGCCCGATGCCTTTGCCACCGTCCGCGAAGCTTCCCGCAGGGTACTCGGCATGCGTCACTATGACGTCCAGCTCTTAGCCGGAATTGCCCTACACCATGGACACGTCACTGAACAGAGAACAGGTGAAGGTAAAACTTTGACAGTGACCGCGCCACTCTATCTGAATGCTCTTTTGGGTAAAGGTGCTCACCTGATTACTGTCAATGATTATCTATCAGAAATTGGCTGTGGTTGGATGGGACCTGTCTATCATTTCCTAGGATTATCTACGGCTGTCATCGTTCATGATCACGCTAGACTTTATAATCCAGAGATTGATAGTGAAGAAAGAGGCGATGAAAGACTCGAGCACTTTGAGGAAATTTCCAGACAGCAAGCTTATCTAGCCGATATTACCTATGGCACCAATAACGAGTTTGGCTTTGACTACCTGCGTGACAACATGGTCCAGAATTTAGGACAAATGGTCCAGAGACAAGATCATCCTCACCATTACACTATTGTTGACGAAGCTGACTCTATTTTGATTGATGAAGCCAGAACACCCCTCATTATTTCTGCTCCTGATAGTAACCCTACCAAGAAATACTATGACTATGCTCATATGATTAAGTCCTTGGTGGAAAATCAAGATTTTAAAGTTGATGAAAAAGCTAAATCAGCTACACTCACCGATCTAGGTGTCAAAAGAATTGAGCAAAAACTAGGTATTACAAATCTATACGAAGAAGATTTTGATACTATCCATCAAGTAGAATCAGCTCTTAAAGCTAAAACTCTATATAGCCGAGACAAAGAATACATTGTCCGTGATAACCAAGTAGTAATTGTGGATGAACACACTGGCAGACTCATGCATGGCAGAAGATACTCAGATGGTCTCCACCAAGCTATCGAGGCCAAAGAAGGTGTTCCTATCCAACAAGAATCAAGAACATTGGCTACCATCTCTCTGCAAAACTACTTCCGTCTCTATACTAAACTTGCTGGTATGACTGGAACTGCCATGACCGAGGCAGAAGAGTTTAAAAAAATCTATGACATGGATGCACTACAGATTCCTACCAACAAACCAGTTGTCAGAGATGACAGACCTGATGTGGTATACAAAACTACTGCTGCTAAATACTCTGCTATTGCCCGCGAAGTAGAAGAAATTCACCATCAAGGTAGACCAATTTTGATTGGTACCAAATCCATTGAGTATAACCAAATTATTTCCAACTTTTTAAAAAGAAAGAAAGTTCCTCACCAAGTCTTGAATGCTAAAAACAACGAAAAAGAAGCCTTCATTATCGCCGATGCTGGTAAAAAAGGCTCCATCACTGTAGCAACTAATATTGCTGGTAGAGGTGTGGATATTGTTTTGGGCGGTGCCACTCCAGAAATTAAGGACTTTAGGAAAAAGACTCAAAGTAATAAAAAACCAACTAAAGACCAACTCAAACTTGCCCAAGAACTAAGACTACCACCATCACTTAACCCCACCAATTATAAGTTAAAAGACTATGCTAAAGCTTTAGAAAAATGGCAAAAAGATCATGATGAAATAATTGAGTTGGGAGGCCTGTATGTCATCGGTAGTGAGAGACATGAGTCTCGTAGAATCGATAATCAGCTGCGAGGTAGATCTGGTCGACAAGGTGATCCTGGTACTACTCAATTTTTTGTTTCACTAGAAGATGAGATCATGAGACTCTTTGGTGGCGAACAAATCTCCAAGATGATGGATTTCCTCAAGATAGAAGAGGATCAACCTATCCAACACAACATGGTCAGCAAATCCATTGAGTCCGCTCAAGTCAAGGTAGAAGGCTTTTTCTTTGATCAAAGAAAGAGACTGGTTGATTTTGACGACGTCATGAACAGACAAAGAGAAGTAATTTATAAAAGACGCCGTAGATTATTGGAAATTGCGACCAACGGCAAAGATACTCACAACGCAGAACGCGAAACGCAAAACGAACAAAACTCCCTCAAAGCTCAAATCCTCCAATACATCAACGATTACATTACTGGTATTGTTTCTCTAAGAGCTACAGACAACTTCACCGATGAAGAATATGACGCCATTGTCAAAGAATTTATCAAAGTCATTCCTTTTGATGACAAATCCCAACAAGAACTAAGAAAAACTCTCAGCTCCGTTAATGATACCGACGAAATAATCGAGAAACTCACAGATATAGTAGACAACACCTATAAAACTAGGGAAGAGGTAGTAGGCGAAAACAGCATGAGAGAGATAGAAAAGTATGTGATGCTATCTAGCATTGATGAAAAGTGGATGGACCATCTAGATGAAATGGATAACTTGCGAGACGGTATCTGGCTACGTGGTGACAAGCAGACGGTGCTGAGTGAATATAAAAAAGAATCGTTTGGTATGTTTGAGCAGCTAGTTCAATTAATTGAATCAACTGTTGCTACCAAAGTCTTCCGCGTCCACATCCAACAACAACCCAAAGTAAGTATCGACCTTTCCCAAGCTACCGCTCAAAAAGAAAACATCCACGAATCACTAGCCAAAGAGGTTGCCGATGCCACTCCACCATCTCCACAAGGTAATGTTCCTACCAGAACTACTGGAGACATGAGTAGTCTAGCTGCAGCCCTCAAATCTGCCAAAGGCGGCAAAAAAGCTACCCCTGGATCTAAACAAGCCAAGATCGGTCGCAATGATCCCTGCCCATGCGGCAGCGGACTCAAATACAAAAAATGCGGATTAATCAATGCTCCAGAACACAAGGGATAAGCAGATGAAAGTTACTGGCACAGTAACCAAAGGTCAAAACCTAGGCCACACCATTGGCTTTCCCACTGCAAATCTGGATACTATCCCAAATGAAAATGAACTAAAACCAGGAGTTTACACCGGTAAGTGTACTGTGAATAACGGATTACGATTTACGAATTCTCACAGCTGTCTAGTTTACTTTGGCCCTAGGTATATTTCTGGCGAAACCAAAAACGTCTTTGAAGTCTATATCTATGACTTTGATCAAGATATTTATGGATATACGCTGGAAGCTAAAATAGGAACTTTTGTCAGGCCACCGATGAAGTTTGATTCACTGGAGGAGCTGAAGGAACAGTTGGAACAAGATAAGGTTGCTGGATTAAAACTTGATTCATGATTTAAGAATTTTTTGAAAATGAGCTATTAAAAAAATAATTAAAAATTTTGAATGTGAGGATCTTAATGTTTTCGTTCCACCAGTTTAGATACAGCTAAATTATGGTGAAGAAAACATTAGAAAGTGAGGACTGGTTGCCGAACGGTCCTTACAGGCAAAGTTTTTAATAATTTTTGAGGGAACCGATAAAAAATCTAATGAAAAAACCAATGATCTTATCCCTCCTAGATACTCCAGCATTTGGTGGTGCAGAAACCTACATGCTAACGCATTTAGTCAACCTCGCCCAACATGACTATCCAGTAGTACTAGCAACCAACAACAAACAAGTCAAAAAAATCTTTAAAAGTAAAATTGATCAATTGGGAATTGAAAAATTGGAAATTATTGATCTCCCATACCGCCTAGACGCCATCGGCAACTGGAAAGGCCTCATCAAGTATTTTATCTCCCTCCCCAAAGCTTTGTTCTGGATTACAAAAACTGTAAAGACGCATTGCAATGCGTCTCTAGCAACTAGCAACCAACAACTAATAGCCCTCCTTCCCGGCTACACTGACCGTCTTACTTTTTCACCAATCATCAAACACCTTGGTGCCAAACTTATCTGGATCGAAATTGGCCCACTAGAACCAACTTTCAAAAAAAACTGGGGTTTTCCCAATCTCCTTTATAAGCTTACCAGGTATCTCCCAGATCACCACATCACCACTTCAAAATGGACCATGCGCAGTATGATCAATACAGGAGGCATTAATAAAAAAAACATTACCCTTGTCTATCCTGGGATCACACCAATTACTAACACTCAGCTATCAGTTTTGAGAAAACAAGGGCAAAACTGGAAAAAAGAACAAAAAATTAATCACCACAAACTAATAACCTACGTTGGTCGCCTCGCCGATGAGAATCAAGTGGATTTACTTATCAAAGCTTTTTCCCAAATTAATACTAAATTAACAAATTGGAAACTTATTATCATTGGTGATGGTCCTACTAAAAATAACTACCAAAATTTAATTAAAAAACTTGATTTAAATAATCAAACAATCTTTACCGGTTTTATCAGTGAGAAAGAAAAATCAAATATACTTTCAGTAAGTGACATCTTTGTCTTCACCAGAAGCTGGGATCTAGATGGCTTTGGCATAACTACTATTGAAGCCATGCAACACCGCGCAGCTGTCATCAATCCAAAGTTTGGCCCACAAAAAGAAATTACTACAGATAATCAAACTGGACTGCAATTCAAACCAAACAACGCTAATGATCTCGCAAAAAAAATTCTTGAATTGGCAAAAAATGAAAAATTAAGAAAGAAATTGGCACAAGCTGGATTTAAGGAAGTAAATAAAAAGTTTAACCAAAATATATACTTGGATAAAATGTTGAGAGTGATAGAAAAGTCTAGATAATGTCAAAGTCTAAATTTCAAATGCCAAATCAAATCTAAATGCTTTAATGTCTAAACTTTGAAAAAATAAATAAAACTGATATTTGGCGATGAAGCTGAGGAGATCAGGTGGATTTCGAAAGCTTGCAGAGATCATCTATCGACGAGATTCTGAACTCGACAAAGAGCAGTTTTATTTATTTTTGAGGGAATCGGTAAAAATACTGTATACTACCACTATATGAAATTAATCTCTGGTTCTTCCAATAAAAACTTTGCAAATCAACTCGCCAATCACCTCGGTATTAAACAACTAAGCGTCGACATTTCTAAATTTGCCAATGATGAAAAAAGAGTCTGGATCAAAGACCAAGTCAAAGGTGAGAACATCATCTTGGTCCAATCTTTTTCTGCACCAGTGGATGAACAGATTATAGAAACATTACTTTTATGCGATGCACTCGAGAGACTGGGTGCCCGACATGTCAATATGGTTATCCCATGGATGGGATATTCTCTACAAGATAAAGTTTTCCGTGAAGGGGAGCCTATCAGTGCCAAAGTTGTTGCTGATCTCATCTCACATGCATACAACAAACGCATCTTTTTATTAGACGTTCATAATACCAGTGTCCCAGGATTCTTTTCCAAGCCTACTCATCATTTATCAGCTATAGATTTGTTTGTAAGTTATGTTAGAGAAAATTTTGATCTAAATAGCTCTATAGTGGCTAGTCCGGATTTTGGAGGACTCAAAAGAGCTCGAGTTTTTGCCAACAAACTAGATCTTGATCTTGTCAACATAGATAAACACCGTGATCTGCATACAGGTGATGTCACCGCAGTTGATATCCAAGGTGGAGCTGTAGAGGGAAAAAATATTATTTTCTTTGACGACGTCATTGTATCTGGCAGTACAGTCATTGAAGCCGCAAAAATCATGAAGCAAAGAGGAGCCCAAAAAGTCAGTTTCTTTTCCACACACGGACTATTTGTAAATGATGCTATATCTAAACTCCAAGACTCTCAAGTAGATGAAGTCATTATCACCAACTCCATTCACCATCCAAATTTGAATAATAAAATCAAAGTCATCGACGCCACACCGCTTTTTGCACAAGAAATCACCGAGTGGATGTAGGCCAACTTACCTACTGTACAATTTGACTACTGTACAACTATAATACCCCTATACCAACGCTGACTCAGCCCCACTGACGAGTTGGAACCGATAAAGCTTTCACAAGCATAAGGTTTACCGTTTTGCTCCGGTGTATATCAGAGCAAGATCCTGAACACAGGACACTAAGTCTCTCATTAGTAATAATGAGGAAAATCAAGGTGGTAACGTCACAATAATTTTTGTTGGCCCTTGAAGAATAGTAAACTCATTGTTTGTTATTCTTTGAGGGTTTTTTATTAATATTAAGAGAGGTTGTATGAAACAAGGCATCACCAAAAGATCCGAAAACTACTCACAATGGTACCTAGACATTGTCGAACAAGCAGAACTGGCAGAAAACTCACCAGTTCGCGGCTGTATGGTCATCAAACCATATGGATATTCTATCTGGGAAAATTTCCAAAAAATCCTTGACCAAAAATTTAAAAAAACAGGACATGTGAATGCCTACTTCCCACTCTTTATCCCAAAATCATTTTTGAGTAAAGAAGCCCAACACGTGGATGGCTTTGCCCAAGAATCTGCGATCGTTACTCATCATAGACTGAAAACAAATCCAGAAACCAGAGAAGTAGAAGTAGACCCAGATGCCAAACTGACCGAAGAACTTGTCGTCAGACCAACTTCAGAAACCATCATTTATGATACCTATTCCAAGTGGATTAATTCATGGCGAGATTTACCATTGTTGATCAACCAATGGGCCAACGTAGTCCGCTGGGAAATGCGTACTAGACCGTTCCTAAGAACCACAGAGTTTCTGTGGCAAGAGGGTCATACTGCTCATGCAACGTATGATGAAGCAGAAGCAGAAACCAAGAAAATGCTAGGTGTATATCAAGACTTTGCCGAAAAATATCTGGCCATACCTGTGGTCCCTGGTCAAAAAAGCGAATCAGAAAAGTTTGCAGGAGCGATGCACACCTATACTATTGAAGCAATGATGCAGGATGGAAAAGCTCTCCAGTCTGGCACCTCACATAATTTGGGACAAAATTTTGCTAAAGCTTTTAATGTGATGTTTGCTGATAAGGATGGAGAGAATAAATATGTCTGGCAAACTAGCTGGGGACTGAGTACCCGGATGATTGGGGGACTGATCATGACCCATAGCGATGATAAGGGTCTGGTCTTGCCACCAATGATTGCTCCTACTCAAATTGTCATCATACCTATTTTCAAAAATGAGGAAGAAAGAACCTCTGTTTTGGAGGTTGCTGAGTCCATAAAACAAAATCTCGATAGTACTCATACTGTCATGGTAGATGACCGTGATCATTTGACTCCAGGAGCCAAATTCAACGAGTGGGAAAAGAAAGGCATCCCTGTCAGAATTGAAATTGGACCAAAGGACATTGAAAAAAATCAAGCAGTCGTAGTCAGGAGAGATACCAGTGACAAAGAATTTGTGAAAGTTGATCAGCTTGCTACCAAAGTTTCCAATTTACTTGAGATCATTCAAAATGACATGTATCAAAAAGCTAAGCAATTTAGAGATGACAATACACACATTGTCGACTCATATGATGAGCTCAAAGATGTAGTAGAGAATAAAAATGGTTTTGCCTTGGCCCATTGGGACGGATCAGAAGAAACAGAAAAGAAGATCCAAGAAGAAACCAAAGCCACAATTAGATGTATCCCATTTGACCAACCTGAAGAAGAGGGGACATGTGTTTATACTGGGAAAAAAGTCAAAGCTAAGCGAGTTATCTTTGCTAAAGCATACTAGTATGAATATTGTTTTCACCAAACACGCCAGCGAAAGACTCAAAGACCGTTCTATTGCCGAGGACTACATTAAACGAACTATTGAACATCCTGACAAAAAAATACATCAGGATGATAACAACTGGAAGTTCATCAAAACAATTAAAGGTAGAAAAGTTCACGCCGTTGCAACTTATTTAGAAAAAGAAAAAAAGTGGCTAGTAATCTCAGTCTGGGTCAGGGGAGAGGAAGATAAACTCCCTATTGTATGGCAACTAATCACATTGCCGTTCAAATTAATTTTTTGGGTAATCAAACGTCTCTTTCGTTAACTATCAATTCTCAACTAAACAATTATCAATTAATAAAAGATCCCACCGCCACAGCCGTGTAGTTCTTGAGACAAGAGTTACAGATCTGTCGCAGTGGGGATCTTTCCCCTCACCGGGTTATGATTAGTAATATATAGATTGACCTGAAAAAAACCCATAGGCAAAAAGGACCCATTGGATCACATATAATAGTATTACCTCCCAGACAGAAAAATTCATTATAAGATAAAATATTTCCTGCAGTTTTTGAGCATAAGCACCCAATATGTAATAAACCCTAGACCCTAGCCCCTGAACCCTAGACCCTGCTATAATCCCCCCATGACTCGCAAACTTATAGTTACTCACCATGCCCCAGACCTCGATGCTATTGGGGCCGTGTGGCTTCTCAAGAGATTTGATTCTCAACACTATGCTGATGCTAAGGTTGAGTTTGTTCCACCTGGGAGTCAGATCGAAGATTATAAACTCAGAGAACTAGGAATCAATAAAGAAGATGTCATCCATGTAGATACTGGCCTGGGAGAATTTGATCATCACCAACCAGAAAATGGACACAAGTTTATTTGTGCTACATCTTTGGTTTTTGATTATATTTGCCAAATTCAACCAGATAAAAAAGATAATAAGGCTCTCAAAACAATTGTGGATTTTGTGACAGAGATCGATCACTTTAAAGAAATTTATTGGCCAGATGCAGACTCACTTCGCTATGAGTTTATGATCCATCAACTTATCGAAGGTCTCTCTCAGTTTGATCCACACAATAATGATTCACTACTCAATTTTGGTATGACATGCCTAGATGCCGTCTATACCCAGCTAACCCAAGTCCACAAAGCTGATGAGCTGATTGAAACCATGGGACAGACATTCACCTTACCACAGGGAGAATGCTTGGCAATTGAGACTGACAATAATGATGTGACAAAGAGAGGCCAAAAAAGAGGCTTTATGATGGTAGTCAGAAAAGATCAACAAAAAGGAAACATCAGAATCAAAGTCAGACCAGACGCCGACATGGATCTCAAGCCAGTCGCTGATGAAATATCCAAACTCAAGGATCCAGGAGAATGGTTTTATCACCCATCTGGCAAAATGCTTCTCAATGGCTCCAGCAAAAAACAACACAAACCTTCTCAACTTTCACTCAAAGAAGTAGTCCAAATCATCAAACAAATCTATGTCAAATAAGCCTTCCATCTTCACCCAGATTATTAACAGAGAAATTCCAGCCAATATCAGGTATGAAGATGATGAATTCATTGTTTTTGATGATATCAATCCTATTGCACCAGTTCATGTACTGGTCGTCCCCAAAAAAGAAATCCCCACGCTCGAGGATACTGAGCCCCAAGACACAGAATTTATTGGAAAACTATTTATAATTGCTCGTAGAGTTGCCAAACAACTTGGCATTAATGACAACTATAAATTTTTTATGAATGTAGGTAAAAAAGTACAAATGGTCCACCATATTCATCTTCATCTCTACGGGGGTTGGGACAAAAATAAAACAACCCAAGAACTAGACAAAGAATCACAAGAATTAATCAATGCCTAAATGAAAAAATGGATAAATGATCAAATGATAAATTAATGTTTTGGTATGTTGTTAAATTGTTTTATTGGTATATTAGTTGTTTCCTGATATAATATGTGACCTTAGGAGGTGATTTTTTAATGCCTATTATTATTAAAGCCAAGGCAAATGACTCTACATCAGACTTAATCAGAAAATTTAAAAAAGTTACAGCTAGTACCGATATTGTTCAAAAAGTCAGAGACCGTGCTTTTCATGTCAAGCCATCTCAAGTCAAAAAATTGAGAAAGGACGAAAAAAGAAGAGCTCAGAAAAGACTTCGATCGCTCAAGAAACAGAAAAATATTACTGCTGAAAGATTAGAAAGAGTTGCCAAATCAATTTAGTTAATTAAACTATAAACAAAAAAAGGGCCACAAAGTCTATGACGAAGTGGTCCTTTTTGATTTAACTTGAGCTTTGATCACAAATTCACGTTGATCACCATCACTGGTGTCAAAACTGGTAGAGTTGGTCAGTTGGTAATAATTGACAAGATGATTACTGACTGCTTCTTCTAGTTCTTTTTTCTGCTCAGAAAGTTCACCTATATTCACTTTTAATTTAGTCACTTCAGGATCTGACTGAAGTTGACCTTTTCTTTCTTTAACTTGTTTTGAAAAAGTAGTAGCTTGCTCATTTGCTTCACTTAGTTGTGTATCGTTATCAAAAATATTTTTAAGTTGTTGCCTGTGCTGTTTGATTTTTTCTTTTACTTCATCTAGATGATCAGCGTTTCTTTCAATAATATTTTGTAATGAAGTGATAGTTGTTGCCAAATTGTCTGACTCAACTACCTCATCATCACCAGAGCCATCATCTTGAGCACTAGCTAAAGCAGATAAAGCCAAATCATCTCCACTTTCCAAAACATCTTGGTCACTATCTTCAAGCTGTTTAATATCGTCAGACATAAAAACCTCCATTTATAACTGACAGTCAGGATACTCAATCCATCAATTTAACTCAATAACCAAAATGACGGTTGAATATATGGTCTAAAAAAAGGATAATAAGCCTCTTATGAACAAACACACCAAAATTGTTGCAACCATCGGTCCAGCTACCGATTCCGTAGAAATTTTAGCTGAAATGCTTCTAGCTGGCATGAATATTGCCCGCTTTAACACCAAGCACTCCACGCCAGAATGGCATGATGAGAGAATCAAAAGAGCCAAACAGGCCTCCAAACAAACTGGATTACCTGTGGGTATTTTATTGGATCTCCAAGGTCCTGAAGTTCGTATTGATTTGCCAGGGGAGCAAGCCTTTAGTGTAGAAAAAAATGAAATCGTTAATTTCACTTCTGATATCAAAAGTAGTAAAGATAATCTAATTTTCATTCCTCAAAACGTAGTTGAAACCATGAGTGTTGAGGATTTGGTTTTGCTTGATGACGGAGCTTGTGAATTTATTATTGTCAAAAAAGGTGAAGATTATTTTGAAGCCAAAGCTATTCACAATTGTAAAATCGGTCACAGAAAAACCATGAACACCCCAGGTGTTATTCTAGACATGCCTTCTCTGACCGACAGAGATATGACATATCTTGATGGGGTTGACTTGGATAACATTGATTTTGTAGGTTTATCCTTTGTCAGAGATAAAGAAGATATTGATATTTTGAGGAAAGCTTTAGCAGACAGAAATTGTAATGCCAAAATTATCGCCAAGATTGAAAACCAGGCTGCCCTAGATAACTTGGATGAAATCATTGAGAACTCAGAAGTCATCATGATCGCTAGGGGAGACTTGGGTGTGGAAGTTGCCTACCAAGAACTTACTCACTGGCAAAAAGTCATGATTGATAAATGTAGAAAAGCAGCCAAGCCAGTCATTACTGCAACCCAAATGTTGAAGTCGATGGTGAAAAATCCTAGACCAACTAGAGCTGAAGTCAGTGATGTGGCTCATGCTATTTATGATGGTACAGATGCAGTGATGCTTTCAGAAGAAACCACCATCGGTGAATACCCAGTCAGAGCTATTGCTACCCAAGCGACCATTGCTAACTATAATGAGCCTCTAACAAATGTTTCACAACACGATGAAAAAGATGAGGATAGCACTATGGCTATTACTCATTCAGCATATAATTTGCTTGAAAATTGTGCCTTGGAAATTGACAAGGTTGTCTGTCTGACAGAGTCAGGTAGAACAGCCAGATTGATATCCAAGTTCCGCTGCAATACTCCTATTACTGCAGTCACCAGTACCAAAGAAACATACAATGAACTTAATTTAAGTTTTGGTGTAACACCATATTTGGTAGAGATGAAAAATGGTGGACAAATTACCGCAGAAGAATTAATTGCCCTTCTTAAAAAAGAGGATGTTGTAACCAAAGGAGAAAGAATCCTCCTCATCCACGGTAGACAATGGAGAGCTAGCGGCTTTACCAACACTCTCTCATTGATCGATATAGAATAAAATCTAAAATAAAAAAAATAATCACCCAGTTCTTCAAAAAAAGCTGGGTGATTTTTTATTTTCAATGTGTGTATAATATTTTTAATTAATATTAACCTGTCAAACTTTTATGAATAAAAATCTTCAAGAAAGTTAGCCGGGTAAAAAGGAAAATCACAATGTCAAAAAAATCAAATGGACTGTTTGCATTCATGACCGGTATTGCTGCTGGTGCAGCTGCTATGTTTCTTTCTAAAGAAGAAAACAGAAAAAAAACAACCAAAACAATTAAGCAAGCTACCACCACAGCCCAAAAAGCAAAAACAGAATACAAGAAGAATCCCAAAGCCTTCCAAAAAAAAGTAAAAACACAAGGTAAAAAATTAGCCAAAAAAGCTATCAAGTCAGCTACCAAGAAAAAAACTGCAACTAAAAAAGTTGCTACAAAGAAAACCACAAACAAAAAAACAACCAGAAAGAATGTTTCCAAAAAATAAGGTCGAAAGCATTCACCAACACTTACACTTGCCCCTTACACTAGTTTGAGTACCAGTTATCCAAGTGAACATCAATCCAACCATCTCTGAATTGGTCCAAGTATTGTTGTTGTGTTTGCAAACCAACTATATATTTCATACTTCTGAAATTTACGTACAGTCTGGGCATCATATTAATCAAAGAAATGATCACTAAAAAATAAATAACGATACTTTTATTTTTTATATTTTCATCTTTTTTTGCTAGATTCAAAAATAATACAACAAACCCCACAAATGCGGATAAAGCATAGCGAGTAGAAAGTGGGGGAATGAACCACCATAGGAGAAAGTTGTAAATACTAAACAAATAAAGAAATAAAGCTTTTTTCTTATCATTAGTACGATTAATAAACAAACTTTTAAAGCTCTCGAATCTCGTCGATAAAATATCTTGCCAAGCTTTCGAATTAAAACCAGATCTTCTCAGCGTTCGCCTTAAAACTTTATTTATTAATCTTCCGACTTTATTATAAAGAATGTAAATTATCAAAATACTAAAAAATGGCGACACATAATCCCTTATTAAACTAACTTTGATCAAACTCCACGGCAATGTTACAACACGACTAATAATGTAACTAAACAAACTAACATCACCACCAATTTGATTTAATTTATTAAAATGAACTACAAAAGAATAAAGAGGATTGCCAGTATTAATAAAGGCAAAATAATAAAAGGGCCAAACAACTACCAAACAAAAAAATAAAAAGATAAACATATTAAACACTTTTTCTCTGATATTTTTCCCTCGCCAATAAACAAATAATACAAATAATGGCAATAATAATAATGAAAACAACTTAGTCGCCAATGCAACTCCCAACATCAGTGCTGACAATACTAAACCAGTTTTGTTTTCTTTTGACAATAAAAAATATAAAGCTGATAACTGCCAAAAAGCATTAGCTACATCTACATAAAAACTAGCCGATTGCCACGCCACCACTTGAAAAGTAGAAATAAATATCACCCCAACCAAAGCAAATTTCTCATCTACAAATAAACGTAGTAATTTATAACTCACTAAAACTAAACCCAACCCAAACATATAAGCAATCAATTTGGTCCCCAGCATCCCAAAGCTCACATAGCCAACCAAGAAAATTAAATCAGAAAAAAGTGGATTTACCGACTGATATAAATCTGGCAAGAAAACAAGCCCATGATGCCTTGCAATCTGATCAATGACCGGCAAATGATACCATAGCGCGTCAAAGCCAGTCTCAGGTACAAATACTTGGATGAGGTGAGATATCCAAATCAAAACTAGCAAGAAAACCATCAAGCCATTAAAGGAAAATTTTTTCCGCATATCCTTATTCAATCACCTTTGGAGAAAAAAGTGTACGCCCAGCAGGACTCGAACCTGCGACCTACTGCTTAGAAGGCAGTCGCTCTATCCAGCTGAGCTATAGGCGCACATATCAAGGCCACTATTATAAACCAAAACCCCATCAAAGTCAGTAATGAGTCTGATACTCCTCTGATATTCATTCCCAAATTCAACCCAAAATGGTACATTAACGTCTGTACAATATGCCAACACCTACTCACAAACCTACTGGTCTTGTTTTTGATGTAGATAAAACTCTCACTGAAAAAACTACTTGGCTAGAACTAACGGAAAAACTAGGTGGTGATCCTAGTAGACATGCCGAGATTTTTTCAGATTTCCTCAATTATGAAGTGAGTTATGACGAGATGAAAAAAGATCTCTTTAAACTCTGGAACTCAAAGGGCAAAGTCCACAGAGACCAGATCAAAGAAATTTGTCGCGATGTCCATCTCAAGGGAGAAGCCTTTGCCACCTTTAATGCTCTGAGTGAAAGAGGTTATGATCTTTGTTTGATCTCTGGTTCTTTTGATATTTTTGTAGAGATCGTAGCTGAGAGATTTGGTATTAAGTGCTGGAAAGCCAATTCCACACTCATCTTTGATGATCAAGGCTATTGGGTAGATGTAGATTATGATCGCAACGAAGCTCATGTCAAAGAAGTTCAACTTGATCAACTGATAAATGATAATCATTTATCAACTCAAGATATTATTGCTATTGGTGATAGTGATAATGACGTGGAAATTTTCAAAATGGTCCCCGGTATTGCCATCCATACCGATAGCGACCTCCTCAAACAACTTGCCTGGAAGGAGATAGACTACTTGCCGCGTATTGTGCAGGTACTAGAGTCTCTACCAAATAGAGAGTAATTCCCCTAAAAATCATGACAAGAGAAAAGAAAAAAATTATTATTTTTGATGTTGATGGTACGTTGGCCAAGCTCAATTCCTGGGTTCTTTTTTCTCAATTGCTGGCAGACCATCACGGATTAGAGGGTGAACAAAAAGAAGAATTAGTTAAACAACATTATTTACTGTATAAAAAGTTTCGTGAATTTATAGAACAAAATAATTCAACTCAAGAAATTCTCAACGAAGAATGGATTGAAGTACAACAAAAATTATTTAGAATTTGGTCACTAAATGGGAAAAAACCACTCACACCAGCAATTCTGGAGATTATTGTTCAAAAAATAGTTGAAGATTTTGTAACTGATGAGTTAAAAAGCTTATTCGACTCACTCAAAAACCAGGGATACGTAATATATCTAGTCTCAGCCTCATTTACTGAATTTGTAGAGGCTTTAGCTATAGAACTAGAAGTAGAAGGATTTGCAAATTCCAGATTTGACCTTTCCGATCCAAATGATCCAAAGCTAAAATATCATCCTGATGAAGATGGAAGAAAACTAGGACAAATATTAAACATTATAGAGAAAAATGAAATTAACCTTGATGAAGATGAAGTCTGGGTAATAGATGACAAACCAGGGATTGAACTTGTCCAAAAAAAAATAGCTAAAATGATCTTGATTGGAACAGATGAACAAAACGAATTTATTCACGCTGTAATACAAGGTATTGAAGAACTGCTTGATCTACTAGATCGACAATAAAACTGAAACTTAAAACCCAAACAAGATAAGGTATAATATATATCTCCAAAAATTGATGAATTGGTAAATTGATCAATTGGTAGATTAAAAATATGGTGGCTATAGCTCAGTTGGTTAGACCTGTCTGCCGACAGGCAGGGCGCCGCAAATTATGTATTACGTTTATAATAATAAAAAGTAAAAATCTAAACAAATACTATACTGGAATTACTGGAGATATAGACAGAAGAATAACAGAGCACAATCAAAAATTGTCAAATACAAAAACAACGAAAAATATTACTGATTTTGAAATAGTTTTTTTAACAATAGTTAATGATAGAATAACAGCCAGGTTAACAGAAATATATCTTAAATCAGGCATTGGTAGAGAGTTTAGGAAGTCTTTAACATAATAAATCTTGGTGGCTATAGCTCAGTTGGTTAGAGCGCCGCTCTGTGAAAGCGGAGGTCGCGGGTTCGAGTCTCGTTAGCCACCCATACCTCAATTGCCAAAAACTTCTTTTCACTAGATAATGAAATAATGAAATTTGATATTAGAGAGTTTGTGTTGACTCACAAAAAGTACTTTTTTATTTTTGCGCTCTACTTTGTCCTTCACCTGATCTATCTCACCAAACTCCCCACATTTAACGACGAAAGTATCTACCTAGACTGGGCAGATAAATCAATGAGAATTCCAGGATTTCTGTTTTATTCATTGCTTGATGGCAAACAACCACTGATGATATGGATCTGGGGAATTGCTCAATCTCTCATCCCTGCACCTCTTTGGATCACCCGCTTTACCTCTGTCATCATGGGAAGTCTAACTCTACTTGGTGTTATGTTTTTAACCAAAACACACCATCCCAAAGCCACATACCTTTCCGGTATCTTATACACTTTCACCCCTATCTTTGTTTTTTTCAACAGACAGACACTCATGGAGAGTAGTCTTGCCACCGTTACCATATGGCTGGTGTATTTCACCCTGATCTTTATCAAAAAACCAACCCTACTCAAAGCCACTATTATTGGCATATTAGCCGCAATTGGCTTTTGGATCAAAAGTAGTATCCTCATTCCCTCACTGGCAATCCTCTTGGTCATAACCCCACAAGTTATCAAATGGATCAAAAATAAAAACTGGAATAATTTGTATAAAGTATTTTATATTTTTTTCACTAGCCAGCTCATCCTCATCCCACTCTATGCCCAAAATGTTTTTTGGCAGACACAAGGCATGAATAATCAATTTGCCTTTGGCATACATGAACTGATCAAATTCCCATTTACCGCCTGGATATCAAATATGTTTGCAACCATTGATATCTTGATCTGGCAAGTAGGTGCTGTGGTTACTGTAGCCTTATTATTTTCTTTCATACAAAAAACAAAGAGGGGACTACTTTGGCACTACCAACTAGTTGCATTAACTTTAATCATTATTATTACAAAAAACCTTAGTCCCAGATATCTGGTTATCATCCTGCCAAGTCTAATCGCTCTGACTAGCAATCAGATACATACTTGGCTTCACTCAAAAAAGAAAATCATCAGGACAGTAACTCTAGCCGGACTCATTATCATACCTCTGCAAAGCTTACTTCTGGTTTTTGCTCCACAGACATATCTAAAATCACTAAGGAAAGTATCATCACAATCTCAGTATGAGACGTATGTGACTGGCTGGACTGCTGGCTATGCATCTAGAGAAGCCAGATACTACCTCAAAACTCAGCTAGATAGCTCCAAGAAAAATTCCCTAGCCGTCAGACAAGATGCGGGCAACCCAGAGAGTTTTATTTTTTATTCTTTCGCTAAAGAAAAAATCAATGTTTTTTATTTTGAAGAACTTAGCCAAGTGATAGAGGGAGATGTGACACAATATGATTGCATATACACCCAGCATCCCTTTTACTATATCAGTAGGGGAAACCACCTCAGTGGCACACCAACCGTGTGGCGAGAAGTAAAAAGATTTTATAATCCAGATTCTACAAATTTTGTTGCCATTTATACACCAAAAGAAAACTGCACAGGTGAAACTATAGACTTTGACAACATTGTAGATAAATACTTTAGACCTTTATAGGAAAAACCGCATCAAGTGCTGTGCCTTCTCCGGATTGGAAGTGATATATATAGTACTATTGACAGAGTAAAAAATGTACTTTTAAATTGATGATAATTATTAATATAAAGGAGAAAAATGCCTGCCGCCAAAAAGAAAACAGCTACCAAAAAAGTAGCCAAAAAAACCGTCAAGAAAGTGGCCACCAAGAAAAAAGCAGCTCCCAAGAAAACTGCTAAGAAAAAATAACTTAGATCGATAAAAAAAGAAACGGCGCCAATTGGTGCCGTTTTTTTGTTGCAATCTCCTCCAGATTCTGTACCATATAATCATATGAAAATCACACACATTGATGCCCATGAAATTTTAGCCTCAGGAGGATACCCTACTGTAGAAGTTGTTGTCACCCTAGAAGGAGGGACAACTGGCAAAGCTTCCGTACCATATGGTGCCTCCGCCGGCTCCCACGAAGCTCACATGCTCAATGACAAAGATGACCACAGATATAACGGTCAAGGAGTTCTCAAAGCCATTACTAATATCAAAGATATCATTGCTCCCAAACTCATTGGCACAGATGCCACTGATCAAAGAAAACTAGATGAAACCATGATTGCTCTAGATGGTACAGAGAATAAGAGTAATCTTGGTGGCAATGCTATCCTAGCTGTCTCCATTGCGACGGCCAATGCTGTGGCCAATGCCAAAGGCATCCCTCTTTACCAATACATTCGCGACACCTTTAATACAGGTGTTGATTTTTCTAAACTGCCCAACCCTATGGTAGTAGTCATCGAGGGTGGTAAACACGCTGATGACACTACTGATCTGCAAGAATACTGTATTTCTGCTATTAATACGGATTCACCCACAGAAGGTATCAGGAAAGCACTGGAAAGCTATCATGCTCTCAAAAAAGTTCTCAAGAAAAATAAACTCTCTACCAATGTCGGCAATGAAGGTGCCTTTGCTCCCAATGGCATCCCCACCAACGAATCACCCTTTGAGTACATCCTCCAAGCTATCAAAGAAGCAGGCTATGAAGCAGGCAAAGATCTGGGAATTTCTATTGATGCTGCAGCCAGTGAGTTTTATGAAAATGGAAAATATCATTTATCTATAGAAGATAAAGAACTGACTGGAGCAGAACTCAGCAAATACTATGAACAATGGCTAGAAAAATATCCAATTGTCACTGTAGAAGATATGCACCATGAAGATGATTGGGAGAATTGGATCGAGTTTAATCAGATCTGTAAAAAACACCATGTGCCGCTGATTGGTGATGACTTGACTGTCACCAACCTTAAGCGTCTTCAAAAAGCTATTGATCTAAATGCCATTTCCGCTATTTTGATCAAACTCAACCAAATTGGCTCACTCACAGAAACGGTAGATTGCTGTATGTTGGCTAGAAAACATGGCCTAAGCACCGTTACTTCACACCGAGGAGGAGGTGAAACTAATGATGCAACAATGGTTGATCTTGCAGTCGCTGTGGGCAGTGATTTCATCAAGGTTGGCCCCACTAGGGGAGAGCGCGTCAGCAAGTATAATAGACTGATGGAGATTGAAAGAGAAGTTAAAAAGTGACTTCCAAGAAAATTACTGTATAATATAAGCTATTATCAATGTGGTTTGTGAGAAGTAAGGAAGTAAGGAAAAAATACCACATCCTATTTTCCCCAGTATCGAAGAAACCCAAAAAAATTATCTCTCATCAATTGATGAGGGAAACAGACCCTCAAAGGGGAGGGAATTATTATGAATAACGACAACAACGTCGCTGATAACGCATCACAAGATGCACCACAAAACAAACTTTTTGTAGGCAATTTGCCTTGGAGTGTTGGTACTGACCAACTCCGTGAAATGTTTGAGGAAGCCGGTGAAGTCACCGATGCTATCGTCTTAACAGACAAATTTACTGGCAGATCCAAAGGTTTTGGTTTTGTCACTTTTGCAACTGATGAAGAAGCACAAGCTGCTGTAGAAGCTTTCAATGAGAAAGAAATCGAAGGTAGAAACCTCGTCGTCAACGTAGCTAGACCTAAAACTGACAGACCCAGAAGAGATTTTGGTGGTGACAGAAGAGGCGGCAACAGAAATGGTGGTTTTAACAACAGAGGTGGTGGATACAACGACAGAAGAAGAGATTATTAAGATCAAAATCTTTTAGTATAAAACTAGACCAGTCTCCTCCGGGAGGCTGGTTTGTTTTATAATACATAATAATGACAAATACCATCAAACTCCAAAAACATATTGCTACCTCAGGATATTGTTCCCGTAGGAAAGCAGAAGAACTCATCTCCCAAAACAAAGTGACTGTCAATAATCAACCAGCCCACCTGGGACAACGTATTGATCCCACTACAGATGCAGTGAAAATTAACAATGTAACAATAGAACAATTTGACAGTAAAAATAAAGAAACAACCACCTACTTGATCTATAAACCAGTCGACTACGTCTCTACCACTAGTGATGAACTAGGCAGAAAAACCGTCCTAAACCTTATCCCAAAAACTAAAGAGAGGCTCTATCCCGTAGGCAGGCTCGACAAGGATAGTGAGGGTCTAATGCTACTCACCAATGATGGCGACTTGGCCAATCAGCTAACCCACCCTTCATTTGAAATCCCCAAAACATATCATGTCCATCTAGATAGAAAACCAACCTACAGAGCCATTGAGCACCTGCGAAAAGGCGTCAAACTCAAAGAAGGCTACACCAAACCAACCCAGGTAGAACAACTCGATGATACTATGCTAGAAATCACCATCACCGAAGGCCGAAACAGACAAATCCGCCGCATGATGGAGCGGGTAGGGTATGAGGTAACTAAGTTAATTAGAGTTAGGATGGGGGAGTATGATTTGGAGCAGCTTGGGGATAAAAGTTACAAAAAACTGTGAGCGGGTGAAGGGAGTCGAACCCTCGTCACCAGTTTGGAAAACTGGAGCTCTGACCGTTGAGCTACACCCGCGAATTTTTAATATACTCATGCACTAATTTTCTAAAATCCTCACTTACACTCACACTAACCACTTACACTAAAGATGTATTTTACCGTCTCCACTCCAGATAATCAATCCTACCAACAAAACCTACTGCCTACTATCTACCAGCTACGAATCTAGCTAAAAACTAATAGCTAATAACTAGCAGCTAAATATCAATCTTCCCAAACATCCTCTGCACGGCTGATCTATTGAGAGCCATCCCATACACAAAAGCGATCAGAAACACAAAACCAGACATAACAAAAATATAACCAGAGCCCAAGGTACTAACCAATCCAGCAAAAAGAGGCCCTATAATCTGTCCCAATGACTGAAATGACTGATTAATCCCCAATACACCACCTTGGTCTTCACCTTTGGTATTTTCAGAAATAAACCCAGCCACTGTCACAAAAATAGGAGCAAAAGCAATCGTATAGGCGATATTAACAACTACATAATTGACTACTGTATGTTGGAAAAAAAGTAAAAGAGATGACACAGCACTAAATAAAAGAGAAGATACAATCAGTCTTTTTTTTGAGCCAAAGAAATTGAGCAACATCTTGATTCCAAATCCTTGCATTAAAACACTTACCAGACCAAAAAAACCAAATAAAACTCCAATTTGAGTAGGGGTCATGTGCAACGCATCCACACTATATGACTGGAATCCAATTACTAGACCATTGTGAGCAATTGAAGCAATCAGATTTAACATCAAGATAGACCCCACAAAAGAAGAAGTCATTACTTTGTTAATTTTCTTTAAATCAAAAGTTGATTGTTTTGATCTTGTTCTTTTATTTTTATTTGTCTCTGGCAAAAATAACACAATCATCAGTGAGCCAACCAAAGCCAAACCAGCAGAGAACCAAAAAGGAGCCGTCAAACTAACTTTACTCAATACTCCTCCCAAAGCTGGCCCAAACATAAATCCAAATCCAAAAGCAGCTCCCAAAATCCCAAAAGCTCTAGCCCGATCTTTACCTTTGGTACTATCAGCAATCACTGCCTGAGCAACGGAAATATTACCACCAGTAATACCATCCAATACCCTAGCTATATAAAGCATGATGACAGAACTAGCAGAGGCAAAAAGTGCCAAAGAAACACTGGTACCAAGCAAACTAAGAATCAACATTGGCTTGCGACCAAACTTATCAGACATTCGGCCAATAATAGGAGTTGCTACTAATTGAAAAAAAGAATACGAAGCAAAAAGCAAACTCAAACCTACAGCATTAATCCCAAATCTACTGGCATATGGATAGAGAAGAGGGATAATAGTGCCGTAACTCAAAGCATTGACCACCATGATCAATCCCAGAATCAACAAAGTAGAGCCAGAAAGCTTTTTTTTCATAACATCCTAAAAAGAAAATAACAAAGATTAGTCTACCACTTTATCTACCCAAGAGGAAACTGTAGAAAACACCTCATCATCAGGAAATCCATCGATCTTGATCATTTCATCAAAGACGTTACCTTTCTTTGATACTAACGTCTCCTTCATTAAGTCAACTACAGTACAAAAATGAGGATAAAACTGATCTCCCAGTCCAAACACTCCAAACTTTACAGAACTCAGATCAACATCACTTGATTCTAACTTTTCAAAAAATTCTCTGGAAACATCATTATACCTACCATCATCCCAAGTAGATGAACCTGCAAAAACCAAATCATATTTAGCCAAATCATCAGGAGTAATATCAGCCATATCTTCCATGGTGGATTCAATAGATTTTCCAGCTAAATAGTCTTTGATGTGCTCAGCTACCATCATAGTGGTACCTGACATAGTGGCGTAGATAATGAGGATTTTCATATAATACTATTGAAAAAATGGTCGGGGAGACAGGACTCGAACCTGCGACCTCACGCTCCCAAAGCGCGCACTCTAGCCATCTGAGCTACTCCCCGATTATTTTAAAAGTGCCGCGGGTGGGAATCGAACCCACACACTATTGCTAGTACGAGATTTTAAGTCTCGCGCGTCTACCAATTCCGCCACCGCGGCTTCTCAGACAATATTCTTAATAAATTGTCTACCTATTCCTGACTTCATATATATCTCTAATAATCTACCAATTTTTCTATCTTCAACAGAAGTCAAAAAAACCACACAAAACGGTCGATAACTACGTGTTGTCTTTTCCCAACCTTTATTATGTCTATAGAATCTTTTATCAAAGTCATTTGTCAAACCAACATAAATATAATCTGTTGACAAACTGCTAATTGCATAGACATACATATCTTTATTAATCTCGCGCGCCTGCCTGTCGGCAGACAGGTCTACCAATTCCGCCACCGCGGCGACACCACGACACAACATCCAACAGACTGAGATTATATCACCCCCCTCAACAGCAGACCACAACCAACTCCTACTTTAGCAACCAATCTCCAATCAATGCTGTGTAATCAGCCATATTAATCACCCCATCACACACTAGGTCAGCACTCTGGTCTCTATCTATCTTGCTGGGACCAAGCAATGAAAACTGGGCTACCAAGATAGTGTAGTCTTTAATATTGACTAGATTATCATTATTAAAGTCAGCATCTTCTGCACAAACTAGGTCACAAGCATCACCCACACCATTGTTATCACTATCTGCTTGGTCAGCATTGGCTACATCAGGACAGTTATCATCCATATCGGCGACACCATCACCATCGGTATCATCACCATGTGGAGTCGCATCACAAGCATCACCTGTTCCATCATTATCTGTATCTGTCTGATCTGCATTACTGACTCCAGGACAATTATCACTAGCATCATCCACACCATCTCCATCTGCATCACTGTCACATACATCGCCTATGCCATCACTATCAGCATCCGCCTGATCTGCGTTACTGATACTTGGACAGTTATCATTCATATTGGGAACCCCATCTCCATCATCGTCTGGCCCGTAAGGTGAACTATCACACATATCACCAATTCCATCACTATCAGAGTCAAGTTGATCAGGATTAGCAACATCAACACAATTATCTGCCGCATCTTCTATCCCATCACCATCACTATCTATAAAGGGCTCTTCAACAATGTATGTGATATCTCCAATCACATCAAGAGCGTCTTCGGGAGGGTTGGACCCACTGAGTGTAGACATGGAATCTGCAGTATCAAAACTAAATGAAATTGTCTCAGCTACTGAGGGAGTAAAACTAATACTCACTACTGGAGTATCTGTAGTAGTCATAAACGTATCACCCAAGGTAGTAGGAACAGCTACAAGCTGGACCACCACACCTCCCGCACCATTACTGGCATTAAAATAGGCTTGTTGCAATCCAGATCCACCCAAGACTTGCACATTTATATCATCCTTTGTCAAAGTACCATTAATAGTAAAAATAAGTTGTAGACCGTCTGTATTAGCACCACTAGTATTGGCATACAGAGTCACGCTAGCCAAATCTCCTGCAGTAAAAGTACTATTGCTGGTTGGTATTGCCGTTACCTTTACCAAACCTCCCGCTACCGCAGCATCCTTCCTCACATCTTGGCTTTGCTTAATCGTACTTTGTGAAAAATAGACCACTACACCTACTACCGCTACAAAAACTAAAAGTAGTAATGAACCCATCACTATCTTGGAATCAAAAATCAAATCAGACATTGATGTTTTCTTTTTCATAAAATTGGTTTTCCTTTATACAATAGTGTTATTATTAATGTATCACATATGAAAGTTATAGTTAAAGCTTATAAAAAATTTCTAAAAAACAAACTCTTAATCAGAATCATGCTGCTGGGCTTGTTTATTGGCTTTGACTTGATGTTGATCAAAGGTCTAGTAGATTCTCAAAGTATTTATTGGCCTTTTCCAAATATCCAAACAACCGAAGTTGAATCAGACCTCAGTAAAGATTCTCTCCTCACTCAGCTCAATCAACTCAGAGAAAATAATCAGAACGCTCCTCTCACCGAGGAAACTCAACTCAATAATATCGCCCACAAATTACTGATACTTTTTAAAGAAAATAATTATGAATTGGAAAATAATGACATTAACCAAAAACTGTCTGACTTTACCAAAGAATCAGAATTTGAGTTCCAACACCTGAGCAATATTGCCACTGTGGCCTCATTACCACTCTATACAGATGAAGTTATCAATTCCTGGCTAACCAACCAGCAACAACACGACATTATTCTCAGTGAAAAATTTAATACTGTTGGTATTGCTTATGAAATTACGGATATTGAAGGCATACAGTATGGTATTGTCACTCTCATCTTTGCAGATAAAAAGGAAGCTAAAATAGTAGATTCCGACCAACCCTCTACATCAATGGAGAGGGACCCTAGTTCTGTAAAACAGAACCAGGAGGGTGAGGCAACAACCTCCCAATCAACCGCCCGCATTGTTTCTGATGATGAAGTCTTTACCGCCATTAATCAATACCGAGCTGATCACGGTATTCATGCTTTATTGATCAACAACAACCTCTGCCAATATGCTGAAAAAAGAGTCCAAGATCTGATTGCATATGGAGGACTGGATAATCACGCAGGATTCCGCAGTGACTTTGAAGTTCTAGAAAATTTACCCCAATCCATCAAGGACTACCCTGGGACAACGATCGGCGAAAATTTGGCTTCACAATACTGTATCAATGGCACCACTGGAGATTTCTTTATTGCCCAGACAGGTACCGCCCTGATTGAATGGTGTTTTGATTCCTCTGTCAAAGGCCACCGCGAAGCCCAACTCAACCCAGCCTACAACAACGTCTGCATCCGCCACGGAGAGAATATGTATGTGGTTATTTTTGGAGAGTAGTATCTACTTATTTTTCAGCACTCACATCAACACTTATTGTTGCAAGGATTTTTTCAAATAAATCATACGATGAGAGCTGAGTTAATTCCTCGGTAGTGGTAATTGATTCCTGAGTAGGCCACCTCATTATAACTTCAGTCCCATCTATAAAAGCTTCTCCATAACTATTGCTCGTAGTTCTAGCATCAAACATGCCCGCAGAAAACGCTCCACCAAGCATTTCTCTATGAGTATCAAATGATACTAATTGAGAATTTTTAACAACAATTGGAGAAACTCCAAACGGGATATTCATTTGATCTGACTCACCGATATGAATGGTGAATAACAAGCCCTTTAAGTCACAAGCTCCTTCCCAGTCTTCTTCTGGATCAACACGCATCACACAATCTTTATTTAGTTGATAAGCTGCTTCGTCTTGATAAAAATTAAATGTATTATGAAAACCTCTAGGGCTAGGTTTCATTACTAAAGAATCAGGATATTTAAAAGAAAACTCAACAGACTTAGAAAAATTATATTTTCCTTCTGTTGTTTTCCAATCTATTGTGTGTTTGTTATCAATATTCTTTACTTCATTATTTTTCTGATTTTCTATTTTATTTTCAGAGAGAGTTGATTCAAGTTGAGAAAACTGATTCTGTAATTCCACTAAACTTAATCGTAAATTTCTATTTTGATTAAAAAGAAAAAAAATCACTCCTAATAACACCATCACGGTAAGAAACAAAAGGCTCTTTTCTTTTTGAAAATTAGTATATGTTTGGGACTGTTCTGGAGATGCGTCTGTATTGTTCATAAATACATGATACCGTCTTCTCTCAAAATATCATAGTATAATACCCCAATGTATCGTAAACCATACAACACCATTGCCCTGGGCGGCACCTTTGATCACTTTCATGTCGGACATGAACATTTCATTGATTTTGCTGCTTCTTTAAGCAAAAAACTTATCATCGGTGTAACCACTAGCAAACTCACCCAATACAAAGCATATCCTGATACTATCGAAAGCTTCCAAACTAGAAAAAGAAGTGTTATCAAATATTGTCAAAAGAAAAACTATTACTGTGAACTAGTAGAACTCAATGATGTATATGGTCCTACCATTACTGATAAAAGTATCAATGCCCTTTGTGTCACAGAAGAAACCCAGATGGGAGCCAAACAAATCAACGAAATGAGACTCAAGCTCAACTGGCGTGTCATCCCAGTACATGTCTGTAACCTCCTCAAAGATAAGTCAGGAGAATACATCAAATCCACCAGAATCAGAGCCGGAGAGATCAATAGAGAAGGAGAAATATATAGTAGTGTCCTTTCCCAAGATATCACTATTAATAAAGAACAAAGAGAATTCTTTTCCAAACTCCACGGCAAACTAATCCAACAACCAACTCAGAATTATCAAAGCTTAGTTGTCGGAGACACCTCACTCGCTCAATTTATAAAAAACAACTGGAAATTTGATCTAGGCATCTTTGATGGAAAAGAAAAAAGACAGCCCAGCACTATCGTAAAAATTAAAAAAGAAAACATTGACATTACAACTCAAAACCCAGCGGGAATTATCACTAAACAACTCTCACAAGATCTGCAAAATGCTTTAGATAATAAAAAGAAGTATATCTTTGTAGAAGGCGAAGAAGATCTGGCTACTGTTATTCTAGTTCTACTAGCCCCATTGGGAGCAAATATATATTATGGACAACCAGAAAAAGGTCTAGTCGAGATCAGAGTAACAGAAGAAATTAAAGAAAAATTCCACAAAATTCTCCAAAATTGATCAAATGGTTAAATGATCAAATGGTAGATTTATGCATATTTGGATATTGTTTGGGTTTTGTTTATTGGTTATTATTGACACATGTCTTTACCCCTCGCTGCCCAACTTCGTCCTAAAACTCTAGAAGAATTTATCGGCCAAACACATCTAGTTGGCCCCGACAAACCTATCCGGAAAATCATTGAGGAGGGCAAGATTTTTTCCATGATTTTTTGGGGACCTCCTGGAGTAGGGAAAACCACCTTGGCCCGAATGATCGCTGATGCTCAGGACCGAGATTTTTTTGAGCTCTCGGCTGTCTCTGCCGGCAAAAAAGAAATCAAGGAAGTGGTGGAACAAGCTCAAAGTAACCAGAAAACATTACTTCAATCAACTAAAGCGCCTGTTCTATTCATTGACGAAATTCATCGATTCAATAAAGCCCAACAAGATTTTCTCTTACCATACGTAGAGAAGGGTGATGTTGTCCTGATTGGAGCCACTACCGAAAACCCCAGCTTTGAAGTCATCAGCGCACTGCAGTCTAGAACCAGAGTCTTCGTTCTCAAGTCACTCAGTGAAGAAGAACTCAAACAGATTGTAAATAGAGTAAATGGAGTTTCAATCACTGATGAAACCGCTGAGTGGTTAACCAACTACGCTAATGGAGACGCCCGTAAACTCCTAACTATCATCGATAACACACTTCAATTATATGAATCGCTAACTATTGAGAATCTCCAGCAAGCCCTCCAATCAAATCAGCTACGATACGACAAAAGTGGAGAAGAGCACTATGACACCATCAGTGCTTTTATCAAATCGATGCGAGCTAGTAACATTGATGCTGCACTTTATTACCTAGCCAGAATGGTTGATGCCGGTGAAGACCCCAAATTTATCGCTCGCCGGATGGTCATTTTTGCTAGCGAGGATATCGGCCTAGCCCAACCCACCGCCCTAGTCGTGGCCAATGCAGTTTTTGATGCAGTCAGTAAAGTTGGCTACCCTGAAGCTCAGATTAATTTAGCCCACGGAGTCAGCTATCTATGCCAATCCAAAAAAGATCGCTCTGCCTATGATGCCTACTTTGCAGCTTTAGGTGACGTTAAAAAACTTGGCAATCTTCCCATTCCACTAAATCTAAGAAATGCTCCTACCAAACTTATGAAGAGTCTAGACTATGGTAAAGGGTATGAGATGTATCCAGATAAGAATGTTAGTTTGTTACCTGATAAATTGAAGAAGAAAAAGTATTATAATAAGTAAAAGGAACAATATGAAAATCGCCATCATTTCCGACACCCATGACAACACCCCCGCTATCGTCTGGATCATTGAATATCTCAATGATCATAATATAGAAATAGCACTCCATGCTGGAGACATGATTAATCCAGGAATTTTATATAGATTCAGAGACCACTATCAAGGTCATCTTCACTTCGTCTTTGGTAATAATGATGGAGAAAAAGCTTTAGCTGAAAGACGCTCAAACATCATTGAGAACATTACCTGTCATCTAGAAGAAATGAGATTGGAAATTGATAACAAAAAATTCTTTATGCACCATTACTCATCCATTAGTGAGTCAGTAGCCAAATCAGAAGAGTTTGATGTATGCATCGGTGGTCATGATCACAAATATAGAGTGCTTCAATACGGTAAATCGCTCTTCGTAAACCTAGGCAACACCGTCACCAAAGACAAATGGCTTCCACAAGAACCAGATAGAGATAGTAGCTTCGTGATTTTTGATACGGTAACCATGAAAACAGAAAAAATAGATCTGCCAACTAGCTTATGACAGATAACCATACCAAATTAAACATCTCAACCTATGATCTGATCGCAGAGGAATATGCTGCTGAAGCTGAAACTAGAGTCAGCATTATCGAAAGAGATAACTTCTTAAACCTTATCCAACCCCCGGGAAAATTACTCGACGTTGGATGTGCATCTGGAAAAGATGGTGCTTATTTTCAGTCATTGGGATTTGACGTAATCGGGATTGATCTGTCAGCTGAACTCCTCAAGCAAGCCCAAAAATATCATCCTGAACTTAAAACAAAACTCATGGACATGAGAAAGTTGGATTTTGCAGATAAAACTTTTGATGCTATCTGGGCTCATGCTTCACTTTTACATCTTGAGAGAAAAGATCTTCTACCAACAATTAAAGAATTCTACAGAGTCATGAAAAAAAATGGTATCTGCTATATTTTGGTTAAGGAAGGTGAGGGAGATGAACTAAAAGTAGAAAACAAATCCCACGGCCAAAAAAGATATTTTTCTTACTTTACACTAGAAGAAATGAAAGAAACTTTGATAAGTGCAAAATTTAGTATTGCCAAGTCTTACGTATTCAACGGCAAACAAAGAGACCCAAAGGGCAGAGATCAGAACTGGATAGTAATCTACGCAAAAAAAATAGCTAAATAGAGAAATAGCCAAATAGTAAAATCTCCATGTAACCATTTTGTAACCTTTCTTGTATATAGTTTCTAAGTGACTGAGTTACTGAGGAGTTTTTTTATTTAGTTTTCATTCTCAGTAACTTAGTAACTCAGCTACTATGTATACTCCACAACAACTGCTCCAACACCACTTCGGCTACAGTGACTTCCGTCCTGGCCAATCAGACATCGTCAACTCAATTATTACCAAACATGACACCTTGGCCCTAATGCCAACTGGTGGCGGTAAATCAATTTGTTTTCAAGTACCTGGAATCTATCTAGGAGGAACAACTCTTGTAATATCTCCTTTAATTTCTTTAATGAAAGACCAAGTTGATACACTTAATAGTAAGGGTGTTATGAGCACTTACATTAACTCATCATTAACTAGAGAAGAGGTAAAAAAAAGATTGGAGTTGATGAAACTAGGTAGATTTAGATTTGTCTATGTTGCCCCAGAAAGACTGTTGACCAAAACATTTATTACCATCTGCCAACACATCAAAATCAGCTTGATTGCTGTAGATGAAGCTCACTGCATCTCTATGTGGGGCCATGATTTTCGGCCTAGCTATACCAAGATTAGTACCTTTATCAAAACATTACCAATCAGACCAACCATTGCCGCCTTTACCGCCACCGCCACCAAACAAGTCAAAGAAGACATTATTAATCAACTTCAATTAACTAAACCACATATTTTTACTAATAGCTTTAACAGAAAGAACTTGCATTTTTCAGTTATCCATTGTTCTAATATCTTTGAACAAGAAATCAGCCTTTTCCAACTTGTCAAAAACCATTCAAACCAAAGTGGCATCATCTATGCCAACACCAGAGACACAGTTGAGTATCTCAGCAAATTACTGAATCACTACAATATTGACTGCCACACCTATCATGCTGGATTAGATAAAGACCAAAGAACCAAAATCCAAGACGACTTTGTCAAAAACAAAATCAAACTGATAGCTGCTACCAATGCCTTTGGTATGGGAGTAGACAAGCCCAATGTCCGCTTTGTTATCCATTACCAATTACCAAGTAATATAGAAAACTACTACCAAGAAGCTGGCAGAGCTGGTCGAGATACAAAACAAAGTCAGTGCTATCTACTCTTTAATCAATCAAACATCAAAACACTCACTAAATTTATCGACAGATCACATCCAGACAAAAAAGATCACTTTAGAAAACTAAACTACAAAAAATTAAAAACTATGGTCAGGTACTGTACTACAAAAAGATGCAAAACAAACTTCATATTAGAATACTTTGGAGAACAAACAAATGAAAACTGCCACAACTGCAGCAGCTGTAAAAAACCAGCAGTGAAGCCATACTTCAACAAAGCTCTGTACAAGTATAGTCATAAAGCCATAAGTGCCTCACTTCAATTAATCAAATCAGATAAGCTAAATAGGAAAGCATATACTAAAAAATTAGCAATTTTACACACCATCCACCAACCTCAAACCGAAGAAGATTATCTAAGATTACCTGGCATCGGCCAAGGCTGGATTGATAAATGGTATAATACCCTCCATGACAATTCAAAACCTCACCGACCAATACAAACAAATTAGTGACTTCCTCAACAAAAAATGGCCACTCAAAGACAAAGAACAGCGAGTCTTTGCCCGAACCATGAAGATCGTGGAAGAACTGGGCGAGCTAGCAGACGAAATCCTCACCAGCATGAATTTGCAAAGAAACTCCAAAATAGAAAAATTCTCTAGAGAGAACATCGAAGATGAATTTGCAGATGTTTTAGGATCATTAGTACTTTTGGCTAACGAACTAGATATTGATATCGAAGAAGTTATTCAGAGAAAAATCAATTTTACCAGAGAAAGATTTGGAATAGACAACTAGACCAATTCTATATATTGATAAAGCTGACCATCTTCAAATCCCTTCTTCCTATAATACTCCCTCGTCCCAATCCCAGAAATCACCGCCAATTTGCCATACCCCTTTTCCTTGGCAATTTCTTTGGCTCTCTCTATCAACTGCGTCCCAAACCCACCATGTTGAGCTTTACCTTTGCCTGACTTACCAATCCCCACAGCCGGACCATAGACATGAACCTCACGAATAATTGCTGAGTCTTTAAGCTCATCAATATAAGCTTCTGCCGTGGGTAAACTCAGTCTCAAAAACGCAAGAATTTTCCCTACTGCCTGCTGCCTACTACCTACTACCTGAGTAGTAAACTGAAGAAAAATTTCTCTACTAGAAGAAGTCTCATACTCAATCTCCTCCAATTTGACATTTGACATTTGAAATTGGGAATTTCTAATTTCCCTAGCCCGAATATCCACTGACTCCTCTCCAGCCTTAGCCAACTTTTGCTCAACTATTTGTCTAAAATTGGTCTTCTTATTTCCTACCACAATATCTGTTGATGGAATGTCTCTGATGACTCTAGTTAATCTGCAATACGGAGGAGTCTTTTTTAAAACATGAGTCAAAACATCGAGCAACTCTTCGTGTGTATATGGTTTCCACCTGCCATCTTCATAATAATCCATTAGTTCTGCACTTTGAATCAGTGAACAAGGATATATTTTCAATTCATCAGGCCTAAAGTTTAAATCATTGAACAGCTTGTCATAATCTTTTTTGTCACCATCAACGGATGATCCATAAAGATTTGCCATCCAATGACCATGCACTTTAAATCCTGCTTGTCTGAGAAGTTTAAAAGCTCTCTTGGTAGCTGCCACATCATGACCACGATGATTTTTGGCCAACACATCATCATTAAGGCTCTGGATACCAATCTGAGTCTTGGTACAACCTAGCCTACGAATTCTCATCACTTCTTCTTCAGAAATATTATCTGGTCTTGTCTCAATTACCAAACCCACACACCTAGATTTAACTTTTTCATTCACTTCATGCTCATGTTCCAGCTCTGCCCAAGTTGCAGATTGATAACTATCAAGACCAACTTTTCTCTCAGGAGCTACATATTCCTGAGAAATAACTTTGTTATATGTAGACCCTTCTTCAACTGCTTTCTGAGATCTGACAACTGACAGCTGAGAGCTATTAATAGATGGGTCACTACTCCGATTCAATTGACTAAACACATGCTCATATTTATTAACAATATTTTCAACTTCCTTTACCTGAGAAGTCGAGTCAGACTCGACAAAGTGGGCAAAGTTATTCAAAGCCCTAAAACACTCTTTAATAAACCAAATTTGATAAGGCTCAGGATAATATGACCAAGTCCCACCTAGCACAATCAATTCAACTTTATCAATATTATGTCCGATCTCATACAGAGCCTTGAGTCTATTGTATGTCTGCAGATAAGGATCAAAGTAATTTCTCTCGGCTCGCTGAGCTCCTGGCTCATCACTCAGATAACTCTTGGGCATCCGCACATCACTAGGACAAAAAATACACTTGCCGGGACAGGGGAAAGGCTTGGTTAAAACCGTCACTGGAGTTACCCCTGAGCTAGTCCTAATTGGCTTCATTCTGATTTTGGCTAATGTCTTTTCACTAGAGTCTGCCAAACCATGAGTACCCACTAGCTTACGATATGCCATCACCAACTGATCTTTAGAAAATACATTTCCATTGTCTAGAGCGTACTTTCGAACCAACTTTGATAATGCTAGAGCCGATAATTTCTCGGACTGCTCAATTTCTTTCAGCAAAGGAATTAATAAATCAAGATGCTGTGTATAATCAAAATCGCTCGCTTTCATGGTCACGTATTATAAGCCATATAGTCATACAGCCATATAGCCATATAGCCATAAAGCCGTGCTACAATAAACTTATGAAACAAACTATCCTTTCTCTACTATTAGTAGTCTTGGCAACTTTGGGCATTCTAGACGCCGGTTACATCACCTATGAAAAACTAACTGGAGCCACTCCTGTTTGCCGGCCTGGCTTTGATTGTGGTGAAGTTCTCAATAGCCCCTGGGCTTCAATTGGCCCCATTCCACTCTCACTTTTGGGACTTCTATACTACATGACTGTCTTTAGTTTAGGGATTATCAACTATATGCAGGTTGATATCAAAAAGTTACCTATAATTAAAAAAATACTTATTAAAGGCAAACCACTAACAATAAAACAAATAATAATGGGAGTTACTACCTTTGGATTTATTTTTTCAATGTACCTAGTTAGCCTAATGGCCTTTATTATTCAAGCTTGGTGTCTGTACTGTCTTTTCTCAGCTATGACATCCAGTCTTTTATTTGTAACAGCTATACTGATCACAATTACAAACAAACCAAAACTAACAGCTAACAGTAATGATTAAAACTCTCTACAAAAAGTTTCTCAAACCCATTCTGTTTCTGCTCGATGCAGAGTTTGTCCATAATCAATTCACCAACATGGGACAGTTGATTGGATCAAATGCTACTACAAAAAATATTCTCAAATTGTTTTTAAATAAAAACAATTCCAAGTTAGTAATGCAAATTGATGGCATTTCTTTTCCCAATAGAGTAGGACTAGCTGCTGGATTTGATTACAATGGCAGACTAGTCAATGTTTTATCAGCAGTTGGCTTTGGCTTTCAAACGGTAGGAACCGTCACCTATCAGCCATACAAAGGTAATCCTACACCCAGATTAGGCAGATTCCCCAGATCGCAATCACTGCTGGTCAATAAAGGTCTCAAAACTCTAGGAGCAAAACAAATCATTAAAGATTTAGAGCGAATAGGTGAATTTGATATCCCAACTGGCATTAGCATTGCTAGCACCAATACCCACTTTAATTCATTGAATGAGCAACTTTTTGATTTTCTGGCTACATTTTATCTCTTTGAAAAATCTCAAGTCAAACACAGCCACTATGAGCTCAATATTAGTTGCCCAAATACCTTTGGCGGAGAGCCATTTACTACACCAGATAGATTGGAAATTCTTTTGTCAGCTCTAGATAAATTCAACATATCCAAGCCAATTTATGTCAAAATGCCTATCGACTTTAGTGACAGAGACTTTCTGGCTCTACTCAAAGTGATCAACAGACATTCGATAGCTGGAGTTAATATTGGCAACCTAACTAAAGATAAAAAAAATCCTGACGTCAACAAACAAGATAGAGTAGAGTGGAAACAAAAAAAAGGAAACCTAAGTGGTAAGCCCACTTTCAAGAGATCAAACCATCTGATTCAATTGACTAAATCACATTATAAAAATAGATTTACCATCATCGGTACTGGAGGAATATTCACACCACAAGATGCCAAAGAAAAAATCAAAAATGGCGCTGACCTAGTCCAACTCATCACCGGCATGATCTACGAAGGCCCACAAGTAGTCGGCCAAATTGCCTCATCTGTATAAAAAATACTAAAACTAATCTCACTTCAAAAAGAAGAAAACATAAGTACAAGTTTAGGAACCTTGATGCGACGACCCAAGCAAAACTAGAAAGGTATGCATGGTCGTGAGAAGCATCAGAGAAGCCGATCTCAAAATATAAAAGGAGAAAAGCGAAGAATGAGGCTGTTTCCTAAAATTGTATTTTTGTTTTCTGAACTTACTTTACGTAAGTGACTCAATCCAAGCACCAAGCAAATAAGCTACAGTCGCCGCAATCGCCCCAATTCCCAGCATCTCCACACCATTCTTGAGCCAATTACCCTTGGTGATCAGTGTTCTAAGACTACCAACAAAAAATAAAGCAAAAGCTGTAGAGAAAATTGAAGCAGAAAATTGATGTTGCGTTGCAAAAGATAAACCGAATAAATCAAAGAAATACGGTAGCAAAGGCAGAGCTCCAGCAATCACAAAAGAGGAAAAAGTAACTACTCCAGTTTTCCACAAATGACGATCCTGCACCTTTTCGCCAAGTCTTTTTCTGAGTCTAGTCTCAGACTTTTCACCCAAATAATCTCCTACCGCCATACTCAACCCATCCGCTCCCATATTTGCCAATCCCAAAATAATTATAATGCTGTTGTCCAATCCCGCTCCAGCTACTCCTGCTACCACTGCAAAAGTAGTCACAATCCCATCATTGGCACCATAAACAGCAGCCTTTAACAAAGCTGGATCAAAATGAAATTTTTGGGACATATAGTCAAAAGTATAAAGGAAAAAGAAAAGGAAACAAATAAGAAGAAAAAAAATGAGCGAGAAACGGGACTCGAACCCGCGACCTTCTCCTTGGCAAGGAGACGCTCTAGCCAACTGAGCTATTCTCGCACTATATTTATGTTAAACAACCTGTATTCTACACCAAGTAATCTAAAACTTCACTTTCTATATGTAAAGTAATAAAATACTTTTATGCAACAATCATTTTACCAAACCCAAACCAGCAAAGCTGTCCACAACTCTAGTTCCAAAATTTACCAAAAAATAATGGTTTACTCTTTTGAGTTTCTCAAGCTTGTCTTTAGCCTAGCCAAAGACACCATCAATATCTTCCTCGGCAAAAAATAGGGTGGACGCTGAGGGACTCGAACCCCCGACCCTTCGGATGTAAACCGAATGCTCTAACCAACTGAGCTAAGCGTCCTTGTGGCTAGTGCCCAGGAGAGGACTTGAACCTCCACGCCTTGCGGCATACGCACCTCAAGCGTACGTGTATACCATTTCACCACCTGGGCTTGTTAATGTTCACCCAAAGTTTCTCAAAGGAGCTTGCCCTGAGTTTATCGAAGGGTGCCAAGCTCAGGAATCGAACCTGAATCTCATGTTTTTCAGACACGCGCCGTGACCAACTTGGCTAGCTTGGCATATGGGTCATACTACAATAACAGACTGACATTATACAAAAAAAAATCATTTTTTGTGAGAGCAAACTTAAGGAGTTGCCCTAAACTTGTCGATGGGTGCCGAAGAGAGGAGTTGAACCTCCACGAGATAAATCTCACACGTACCTGAAACGTGCGCGTCTACCATTCCGCCACTTCGGCTTTATTAAACTTCAAAATCTTTCAGAACCGATATTCTACCATTTACTTGGGAGTCTGTAATCTGCGAAGGATCAGACTCTGAATTTTCTATCAGTATCTGTTCCATCTGCCTGGCAAAATCAAAATGCTTTTCCCTCCTCGCCACATCAGCTGGGGTAGAGTAGTGGTGACTATATCTCTTGGCTAAATCCTCCAATCGTTTGTCCAGAGTAACCACCCCAAAAGGATCAACTCTCAGATCACCATATTCAGCAACCATTTTGTGAACATCATTGTTTTCCACAATACTGGGAATATTACGAAACCCAATTGAATTAACCAACTCAATTACTTTTGGATCAACATTTAGTTCTGACATGATCTCTATCGTTGCCACGTGCTCATCATTTCCATACTTATCAAAAAACTCCTGTTGAACTTGTGACCACTTGCTTCTTTCTGACTCTGTTAGTATTTTTTTAGATAATTCATTATCAAAATCAAACTTAATAATATTGCCCATGTCATGCAAAAGCCCAGTCAAAACCAGAGACTTTCTATCAATCTCAGTCTGTATTCCTTCACACACCAGATCGATCACTCCCGCCACCCGCAACTGGTGTTGAGCAAGGGTTGGCATTATTCTATATTGCTGATATATTTTTTGGATTGTCATTTACTAAATTATTAAACTATTAAATTGTGACATTGTTATCTTAAGCAGAAGTTTACCAACAGTTTAACAATTTAACAATGTAGCAATAAAAAAGTTATGAGTAACACTAAATACCAACAATTCTACCAATTAATGATTGAGAATAATCAGAAACTCTTTGCTGATTTTCAAACTATCCATGATGGATATATGGAAGATAAAGCAAAATGGGCAGATAAATTTCACACAGAGGGCAGAGATGTCCTAGATGTCATCAGAGACTGGGAGAGAAGACTTTGCTCTGGCATGGAGAGAGGTAATAATGCAGTTTATTCTGCTAAATTGTCAGAGAAATTTTGGGGAGAAATAAAAAAAACATTACCCCTTGTAGAAGAGATCGGTGTCAAAGTTAAACAAACTAAATGACTTCTTAGACTTTTTTTGATAAAATACACTTCTTGTGAGTTGCCCGATCGTCTAATGGCAGGACAACAGCCTTTGAAGCTGTGTATCTAGGTTCGAATCCTAGTCGGGCATCCATCATTCCCCATAAAAACAATGGCCACATGGAATATTAATGTACATCCTTCTTTTTAAAAGCATAATGAATAAAAAGGGACAAGATTATCCATACACTGACAACAAATACCATCTTTGAAAAAAACAAATCATAAGTGGTATTCTCACTAACTACCATTTTCCCATTTACCCCAGAATAAAGAGTCCCATTCACACCATTTAAATAATTAGCAGCAGTACGAATTAATGGTAGTGAAAAAGAACAAATAACCATTAAATTTAATAGTTTTAAACTACTTCTACTTTTTTTAATAAATTTCCAAACAAAAAAGGGATACAAAATTATTCCAAAAATTTGACCTAAAAGTCCAATAACACCAACCAGAGATAACAAAGTGAATTGAGATATACCGATAAGAATACCTATTATCATCCATGGAACTATTGGTAATAGTGAAATATAGGGAATAAGAGACAAAAACAATAACAAAACAATAGAGTAGTGTATTGATCTTAAAAGCATATTTAATCTTACCAAAATTATTGATCAAGAAATAGCTCCTACACAATTCATTAATATCCTATAGTTTGACACCAGGTCTAATAGGTGATACAATGCAGTTCTGTTGTTTGGTTAAGGCCTTTCAACTCGGGTTTAAGCACGCAACTTTTTTAAGATAAATTTCCCTTAATTCCACTTGCTTCTTGTCTTTAACCTATATTTATTCTCGATATATATCGAGGGCGAACCTGGGTTTTAAAGAAATCTTTTCGTTCGAAACTATGGTCTATCCAATAGACCACTACTTTAATTGATTAAAGTAGACTAAGGAAATAATATGCGAAATAATAATCGCTCTTTTTCTCGTTCAAATAGTAATTCTCGTTTTAATTCTGGAAACAGCCGGGGTTTTTCTGGTGGATTCAGTAATGGTAATCGTGGAGGTGGCAGACATAGGCAAAAAACATTTGACCCTAGTAGAGTAGTCCAACAAAGTAAGTATCAAAATGAAGAAAAAACTCAAGAAGAGTATCAAACACAAAACACTTTTTCTGACTTTGATATTGACCACAGACTCCAACAAGCCATTGCACACAGAGGCTACCAGCAACCAACTCCTATCCAAGACCAAATCATCCCTCATATTTTGGAGGGTAAAGATGTGGTTGGCATTGCCAATACAGGCACTGGTAAAACTGCTGCTTTCTTGATTCCTCTTTTGGATAAAGTCTTGAAAAATGATAACGAAAAAGTATTGATCATCGCCCCTACAAGAGAGCTAGCTCTCCAAGTAAGAGATGAATTAAGAGCTTTTTCTAGTGAAATCAGAATTTATAGTACCCTTTGTATCGGTGGATCAGCCATGTATAGACAGATAGAGTCTCTCAGAAGAGGACAACACTTTGTGATTGGTACTCCAGGTAGAATCAAAGACCTCAATCAACGAGGCAAACTTAGATTTGACCAATTTACCAACATTGTCTTGGATGAAGTAGATCGTATGCTTGATATGGGCTTTGTCCATGAGATCAAAAACATTATCAGAGCTCTACCAGCCCAGAGACAGTCACTATTTTTCTCTGCCACAATGACCGATAGAGTCAGAGAGATTATGTCAGGCTTTTCCCAAAACCCTGTCTCAATCACCCATAAAACTCAAGAAACTTCAGCCAATGTAGAACAAAAAATAGTCAATGTCAGAGGTAAATCAAAAGTAGATATGCTTCATGATTTGCTCATTACTGATGAATATGAAAAGGTATTAGTCTTTGGCCGTACCAAAAGAGGTGCTGAGAATCTATCTAAAGAACTTAAAATTAGAGGTTTTCAAGTCGATGCTATCCACGGTAATAAATCCCAAGGACAAAGACAAAGAGCCCTAAAGCAATTTAGAAATGATCAGATCCAAGCTTTGATTGCCACAGACGTGGTAGCCAGAGGACTAGATATAGATAACGTCACACACGTCATCAACTATGACTTACCAGAATCATATGAAACCTACATTCACCGTATCGGTCGTACTGGTAGGGCAGACAAAAAGGGAATTGCACTGACGTTTGTTGACTAACCTCCCAAGATAGTCCCATAACGGACCGTCCTAGGAAACTTCTTATAGAAAGCTTCTAAAACAATATCTCTGGCTTCATTAACTTCGTAGTATTCGGTGTTAATTGTCAGATCATAGGCATTGCTTTTTTTAATATCCTTGCTCAAGTATTTTTTGACAAAATCTTGTCTTTCTTGCTCTATATCTTTAACAACTTTTTTTGCCTGATCCTTACTGAGTCCTTCATAATCCATAGCTCTTTGGACACGTACATTATATGGAGCTGTGATATTGACATGTAATCCCTTGGCAAAAGGGGTCACAAAATTTGCTCCCCTCCCTAAAATTACTACCTTACCTTTATGAGCATAATAGAGGAGTACCCTGGTCAATTCCTTGATGTATTTGACATCATCCATATAGTCCACATTAAGAGCTGCGTGAATAATGTCTTCTATTCTGGTGCGACACTTCTCATCTATAGAGGCAATTATTTCTTTTCTTCTCTTGGTTGATTTGGCTATATCTCTAATAATCTGTTCATCGATAAAAACAAAACCCAAACTTTTGGCTACTGCCTGAGCAATGGGTTTACCGCCACTACCTGGCTCTCTGGCTATAGTAATAAAAGGGGTACGAAATGAATCTTCAATTCCTAGACTTTGAAAAGAGATTTTGTCTTTGAGACTCAGGGAGGTAATTACTTTGTTTATGAGGGGGTAGTAGTGTAACTTCATGTTACTAAAGGATCATAGTATATAAAGACCAAAAATACAATGAGTCTCTAAAGTGTATTAATATATGTCTATAATTGGTATAATTACGTCCTGAGATAAAGTATGCCTCAGTAGCTCCCGCCAAAAATGCGTTGCATATTTAGTCGGGCAGGCAGTGGATTTGATAAAGGTTAATTAAGAAGTAAAATATAAAAGACGCCTCAGTAGCTCAGTGGATTAGAGCGTCGGTCTTCGGAACCGAGCGTCGGGGGTTCGAGTCCCTCCTGAGGCACTTTTTATTGAAAATAAAGATGATAAGAGAGGTCAAAAGTGTTAAAATACACTCCTCTCAAAATAGTCACAGGGTAAATCAAAAAAGGGTTTACCCGGCTAAAAATTTGAAATAAATTTTTGACGGGTCGGTAGCTCAGTTGGTTAGAGCGTCTGCCTCTTAAGCAGAATGTCGAGGGTTCGAGTCCCTCCCGACTCACTTTCTCCTTGCAAAGCCTCCCTCCAGCATGTTACAAACAACTGTAGAGTGAGAACATATATCAATCAACAACTCTATCCTGGTGAATTCCTCCTGCATCGTAAATATGCTCAGTCTGATATGCTTTTGGACCTGATTTGGACCCATTCCAATATCGTGGCTGATATCGCCATCAGTATCTTTGAAAAAAACGAATTTGATAAGTCCCAGCTAGTTAGAGAGTTTATTATCCAGTCAGCCTTGCTGATGGATATTGGCGTTTATTCCTGTGGAGGATATGAGTGGATGCCTAGCCAACCTCAGTCAAACAAACCATATATCCAACACACCGTCATCGGCGCATGGATCCTAGAACAAGAAGGATATGCCCCCCAAGTCGTCCAAGTAGCTCACAATCACACCGGAGTAGGCATTAGTGCTAAAGATGTTAGGGATTTTGGCCTAGATCTCCCAGAAGCTGACTACGTACCACACTCACCACTAGAAAAACTCATTGCCTATGCTTCCAAATTCCACAGCAAAGCACCAAAATTTAAAACAGCAGAAGAAATCAAAAACTCTCTTTCTCACTATGGCACAGAAAAAGTCAAAACATTTGAAACCTGGATGGGAGAGTTTGGTCCACCTCAATTGGAAGATGTTACTGCCAAGTATGAAGATTGGCACCGTAGTTTCCATTTCCAGATAGAACAACTTACCAAAACAGCAACCCAAGCCACCCCAAACAACCTCAACCTCAACTCCGCTGGAATTGCCAATTAACTTCCTTGCTTTACTTTTTTGACAGCATTTTGATAAGCGATAAACTGCAGTGTTGGCTTACCCTGACCGTCAATAAATGAAAACTCAGAAAAAGGTCCTGGAGCACCTTGCAGCAAAAATGGAGTCACTGCTACTACTCTAGCATCAGACCAGATATGTTGGAGAGCATAGATGTAGTAAGATTCTAGCCATTGAGCAGTATAGCGATTTTCTACCCAGCCTGTTTCCGTAATAAAGACTTGATAATCTTGACCAGTTTTTTCTTTTAGGTACGCAAGTTCATAAGTGAAACCTCTTAGAGAATTTTTGCCATCTCTTGTTGCAGCGGCACTAAATCCTGGATTAGGATACGAGTGAGAATTCCAATAATCGATATGAGAAAATACATCTGGCTCTGCTTGGTACATTTTTTCTAAATATGTAAAAGCCTCCATCGTAGCAGAACCATTGGGAGCAGCTAGATCAAGACCTGCCGGTAATACTTTAAATCTACTGTCTGTTGCATGAGCCCAGTTTGCTGTAAATTTCAGCACTTTGGCATACTCCTCAGGATCAATTCTGCCTCCCCATTCTTTGGAGTGATTTGGCTCATTAAAAACAATAATGTATCGATTTTCTGTAGGCCAATTTAATTCATTGAGAAAATCAACCATGTCCACTATTTCTTTTTGATTGGCAACCTGCCAGGAACCATTCTCAACTTCAGTCACTAAACGAACAATAGGGATAAGCTTTTTGGATTTGGCAGCATCAAAAAATCCTTGCCATTTATCTTTGTCCTTGATGTCTTCTAGAGATAAAGGCACCGTCACATAATGCCATGAATCATCGTCAGTTTTAACCAAAGAAGTCGCATTATCCAATTCATATGTATTGAGAATATGGATACCCAAAACTTCACCTTCCTGAGCCATAACAGAAGCAGGGCATGCTATCAGCACCACACTCAAAAAAGCTGATAAAATCCATCTTTTCATAATTATAGGATATCATAAAAATAGCTCTAAGTCTATCATCAACTTGAGGTATTTGGTATACTGCTGGGGTGAAAAAACTATTTTTAGCATACTCTTGGATTCTGCTAAGCACCGGCGTTATTTTGATTGGTAGTGCTAGTATTCTTTTTTTTAGCATTAAAAAACAAAATAATGTTGTTCCTCACATAGAAAGCAATATTGTCCAAGCAGCTACTCAAGAAGCAGAGACAACAACTCTGGATGGACAGGTCAAGGGTATTGAGACAATTATCGAAACCCAAGATGCACGTCCCATGATTGTGGCTAGATTTTTAGAAAGATATAACTCACCCTTACAACCATATGATCATTTTGGTCAAGTTTTTGTTGATCTAGCTGATACAAATGGCTTTGACTTTAGGCTACTACCAGCTATTGCCATGCAGGAAAGTAATCTTTGTAAAAAAATCCCAGAGGGGTCATACAACTGTTTAGGATTTGGTATTCATTCAAAAGGAACTCTCACTTTTGATAGCTTTGAAGCAAATTTTGAGAGAGCAGCTAGAGAGCTCAAAGCAAATTACATAGACCAAGGTAGGACTACTCCAGAAGAAATCATGAAAAAGTACACTCCAGGCAGTAACGGTAGCTGGGCAAATTCTGTCAGTCAATGGATGGCAGAGATGAAGTATGACGATAGAGAAAAGGGGAGAGAATCAGAAGAAGAAGAGAATGTACTTGAGTATGTAAATGAAGAGAGTTTACCCAATTAAAGTGCCTTGACTTGACAAGATTGACACTGTTTGATATATTAAAGACAACTTCGAAGGTTCTTCTCTCACCGGGAACTACGTTCGAAGCACAAAGAGATCTCGCTCAGCGAGATTTTTTTGTTTTAAGAACCGCTTCATTGATATAATTAGGCCATGTTTTCAAAATTCAAGTCTATAATCTACCATTATATCAATCTACCAATCATCCATTTTTGGAAAAATTCTAAAGCAATATTAATTGATATTCCTTATAAAAGTGCTAAACCTGGTAATTGTGGTATTGGCTGTAATAATCTATCAAATCAACCATTCCAAAGCAAGACAGAATCAGATCAAAAAAACAACTCATCTTTGTTTGTTAGTTGGAATGAATCAAAAGAACCTTATCTTGCATGACCCCAGAAACATCGGAGTTCATTCAGCAAGCTTAGAGGTTCCTTTTAAAACATTTGCAAAAGTATTTACCGGTAGGGGAATAGTTGTTGATAACCAGAATCAATAATTATCAACTAAGTAGATGTGCCGAGAACAGGAATCGAACCTGCACGTCCTTGCGGACACTGGATTCTAAGTCCAGCCTGTCTACCAGTTTCAGCATCTCGGCGAAACTAACAATCCATATTGTACACCATATATTCTATCTGATCCTTTCAAGTTTACAAAATCTTGCGTAAGATAATCTATATGGAAGAACTCCTTGATATACCACTGGCCAATCAAAATCCCAATGATCAAACACCAATTACCAATCCGCCAGCCGGCGGACCAAATCCCAGTGTACAAATTACTCAACCAGTAGATGTATCAGTTGTCTCCGCAAGCCCAACTCAGCAAAATCCTGCAAACAATCAACCATTAGCAACCAATAATCAACAACAAGTAGTGACTGGACAAGCAACTCAAAGCTCACCGCCCACAGCTCAAAGCTCAATACCCAGTATTGACCAAATGGAACAGTCACTCCAGCAAAGTGGCAAACTTTTGAACGAAGTCAGTACCAAAACAGATCAACAAGCTGATGATTCACCGCTCTCTGCACTACAACCTCAGAATATGCTCAAGACAGAGCAGGGACCTCAACCCATGATTATAAAATCAGATCATGAGCAGAAACTTAATGAAATACAACTCGCTACTACCCATAAAGCAGCTGGTATAGACAACATTGCCAGTACCACCAAAGTCCAACTATTAAAATATATGAAAATTATTGTAGCAATAGCTTTGACTATCCAAGGTCTCTACGGTATCTTTCACTCCATAAAATTTATCTTGGTAGATTATCCTGCTTTAGAAACACAATTACTCTCTCATCAAATTACGAGAACAGAAGTAAATAATTATGCCACTAAAGCCATTATTACTTTATTTACTACTATCCTAGGCATGTTCTTTGCTCTCAAAATCATGAGAAATAAAGCCACTAAAATGCTGAACACATTTATTGGAATTGGCCTCTTTTTTGGTAGTGCTTATCTGCAAAATTACCTCAGTAATCATTATGATCTCACTACTTTATTGACCAATCCTTTAGTAAGTGTTATTGATGGTATTAGGAAAATACCGGATACTATCATTAGCTGGATACCTTACCTAGAAAGAAACTCCACTGGAGAAATTGAAGTCGTGTGGTACAAGTAGTAGACTATCTGTCTACCTATGAGCATCAATTATATTCACCAGACTCACCCCAGATCTAGATCTCTGAAAATAAAAGTAGAGGACACTGGTCAAGTGGTAGTGGTCACCCCAAAGTGGATATCCGATCAAAAAGTAAAACAATACATAAAAGAAAATGAGGCATGGATCCAAAGAGCCCTAGCTAAACAATCCAAAAAGATACAAACTGAGACAGATACAGATATTCTTATTTTTGGAAAAAAATATACAAAGAAAATCTACCAATCTCAGCCTTTGGCTAATACCAATCTACCAATGGGTATTAGTATCCAAAAAAATATCTGTATTATCAACCACATACCAGGATCACCAATAACCCAAGAAAAAACAAAGAAAACTGTAGAAAGATTCCTCAAAAACACTGCAGAAAAATACATTGTCCCTAGGACTCATCAGCTTGCTAAAGCCATGAACACTTCAATTAATAAAATCACCCTCAGACAACAAAAAACTAGATGGGGAAGCTGTAGTAGCGCTGGGAATCTTAATTTTAATTGGAGACTTGTTCATTACCCTCCAGAAGTTATTGATTATGTCATAATCCATGAGCTCGCCCACCGTACTCATATGGATCATTCATCCAGCTTTTGGCAACTAGTAGCTAGATATGACCCAGATCACCTCAAACACCGCAATTGGCTCAAAAAACACGGCGTGTCTGTAGGATAACTACTATACAACTGAGCTACGATACTACTATACTATTACCAACATGAAAAACATCTTCAAACCCAAGTCAAAACTAGAAAAAGTCTCCAGCACAATAGAAGAAAAACTTCACATCAAACATCAACCTACATTTACAGAAAGAATCATCATTGGAGTACAGAGATTTGGATTGTATTTTGCGCTTTTCTTAGCGGGGTACGTGGTTGCAAAACTTCAAACCTTACTCTCTTTGTAAAATTTTCCTTTTAGAGTCTCAAGTATACATTTTTAATAATAGTTCTTCTTTTGATTTATGAGTTCTTTTGAGCTTTGTGCTCATGGCTTGAGGGCTTTTTGCCAATAATCAATTGAAAAAATAAATAAAAATTTGAGCAGAAGGGTATCAGAGCTTTCGTGCCACTTGCTCAGATACAGCTAGCGTATGGTGAAGAAGGCGATGTATAAGCGAGGGACTCGAGCCGAGCGGCCCTTATGATCAAAGTTTTATTTATTTTTTGGGATCGGCAACAATTAAGAATTAATCACCTTGACTACAATTCCTTGCACCAGATCAAATACCACAGCCAACACCACCACTACAACCCAAGAAGCAACCCCCATCCCCAAAATTTCTGCAAACCGAGCCACACCCCACAATCCAAAAAAGTTAATCACAAAGTATCCAGCAATCCAGTGAAAATCACTCAGTTTCACCTTGGTCCAAGCTGACAAGACTTCAATCACAGGTGTTGCTACTACAGCCAGCAAAGTAAAGACCAACATACTCTGCACAAGCCCCAGCAAAGGAGAAATCAAATGAGTACCCAAAACTAGCTGACTAGGAAAAATCACACTCCCCAAAAATACAACCACACTATGCGCAATCATAAAAAAAACAAACATCAAACTCAACCTATTCAAATCAAAAATCTGATCATAATTCACACTAGTTGCCTTTTTTGATCGAGCACCTTTCTTGCTGGGCATAGAACACTCCTTGTTTTTGGGAAATAATGAATATATTCTACATTACAAAACACCAAGAAATAAAGTACAAACCTATAAACAAAAGAATAAATAATAAACAAATCAAAATGTCAAAGTCCAAAGTTAAAATATCAAATCAAATCCAAATGCTTTAATGTCTAAACACTAAAAAAATAATTAAAAAATTTGAACGGGAGGACATTGGAGTTTTCGTTCCACTTATTTCAGATACTGCAACAGTATGGTGAAGAAAACTACATTGAGCGAAGAATTCGAGCTGAGCGCTCCTCACGAGCAAAGTTTTTAATTATTTTGGGGAACTGGCAACAACTATGATAATCCTACACGGCGACAACACTGCTCAATCTAGAAATAAGCTTGCTCAGATCATTGATGCAAAAAAATCAGAAAACTACCACATTACCCGCCTAGAAGCCAAAAAAATAACCCCAGCCATTATCGAAGAAACCATTGGCTCCACCAGCCTTTTTGATGACAAAAAACTAATCATCATCGAAGAACTCCACTCCTTACCCAGATCAAAAAACAAAACAAACTTAATAGATCAGCTGTCAGCTAGCCAACAACTAACAGCAAACAGCCAAGAGCTTGTAATTTGGGAAAAACGCTCCCTCACCAAAACCATGCTTAAGAAGTTTCCAGAGGCTAAAGTCTTTGAGTTCAAAACCAGCAATCATCTTTTCAAATGGCTTGACCTAATCAATGGTAAAAAGAATAGCCAGACAGAAATGCTCAAAACTTTCAAACAAGCCATCAAAAGCGATGGAGAGTTTATGTGTTTTACCATGCTCATCAGACAAATAAGGCTATTGATCACCGCCAAAGATGGAGGAGAAATCAAAGGACCACCTTTTGTAGTCAAAAAAATCCAAAACCAATCCAGGTCATTCTCACTAGATCAACTGCTAAAGATACATGATCAGCTATTGAACATAGACACCAAACAGAAAACCTCCACCACCTCCCAGTCACTCGAGCAAAATATTGATCTTTTGCTTTTAACAATGTAGAGTCAGGGATATGTTTAAAAATAGCAAATAAAAGCATTTAAGGAGAACACATGAAAGTCGATTCCTCTATCTTTAAAGACTATGACATCAGAGCAGTTGTAAATGAACAACTAGATACTGATGGAGTACATAGATTGGGACTGGCAATAGCAGATTTCTTTACACCAAAAACTGTTGCTGTAGGCAGAGACATGAGAAATTCTGGTCAAGAATGGTTTGATGCATTATCACAAGGTCTCACAGAAATGGGAGTTGATGTAATTGATCTGGGAGTAATTGCCACTGATATGACGTATTATGCTGCAGGCACCTTGGATGTTGATCTGGCAGTAATGATCTCTGCATCACACAATCCTCCTCAATATAATGGTTTCAAAATTGTCAAAAGAGGTGCTGAAGGAGTAAGTGGTGACTCTGGTATTTATGCTCTTAGAGATCTGGTTACATCAGATAAAAATTTTGAAAAATCAGCAACTCCTGGATCGATATCTCAAAAAAACATAATGGATGGTTGGATTGAACACTCTCTGTCTATTGTAGACAACACCAAGATTAAACCTCTCAAAGTAGTTATCGATGCTGGTAATGGTATGGCGGGTAAAGTGATCCCAGAAATTGAGAAACAACTTCCTATAAAAATTATTCCCATGTACTTTGAGCTTGATGGCAATTTCCCTAATCACTTAGCCAATCCACTACTTGAGGAAACTAGGGGAGATATCGTTGCCAAAATCAAAGAAGAAAAAGCAGATCTTGGAATCATGTTTGATGGTGATGGAGACAGAATGTTTTTGCTAGATGAAAATGGAGAATTTATCTCAGGGACCATCACTACAGCTATGGTAGCCGAGCAAATGCTCAAAAAACAACCCAGCAGTACGATTCTCTACAATGCTATTTGCGGCAGAGTTGTCCCAGAAGTAATAGAAGCTCATGGTGGTAAATCAGTTCGTGTTAGAGTGGGCCATACGTTGATTAAAGAAAACATGCGCAAACATGACGCCATCTTTGCTGGTGAACACTCTGGACATTATTACTTTAAGAAAAACTTCAGTGCAGATAGTGGTCTAATTGCATCACTGGTAGTACTGGAGCTTCTTAGTGAACAAAATGTAACCATGTCCGATCTTGTTGCCAGATACGACAAATATCCTGACAGTGGTGAAATCAATTTTAGTGTAAAAGATAAGAAAGGAATGATGAAAGCTATAGAGGATCACTTTTCTGATTCTCAATCATCAGACTGGCTAGATGGTGTAAGCATCTGGTATCAAGATTGGTGGGCTAATATCAGACCATCCAATACCCAACCAGTACTAAGACTCAATGTCGAAGCTGACAACAAGGAAATATTGGAAGAAAAAACAGAAGAGATATCGGACATGATCATTGCAGCAGGAGGATCACCAGCGGATGAACACTAGTAGTTACTTCCAAAAAACCTACCACCACTGCCCCAAGTGCAAGGCTGAGTTTAAGCATGAAGACGGCAAAGCAATTTGCCCCCACTGCGGACATGAGGAATATAACAGTCCCTCCGCCGCTATTATTGCGCTGATCACCAATGGCAACCAAATCCTACTAGGCAAAAGAAAAAACAATCCCAAACAAGGCAAATGGGATCAAATCGGGGGCTTTGTGGATGCTGGAGAAAGAGTAGAGGACACCGTTATCCGTGAAGTCAAAGAAGAAACCGGACTGACAGTAAAAATTGACCAATACCTAGGTAGTATTCCTGATACATATGGAGACAATGGCAAACCCACTATCAACATGGTTTATACCGTTACTGTCATCGAAGGTACACCCACACCTCAAGATGATGTAGAAGAACTCAAGTGGTTTGATCTAGATGATATCCCTACAGATCTAGCCTTTAAAAATACCGCAGAATCTATTGATATGTATATTTCAGCAAGCAACCAACAGTAACTACTAGCTGCTAGCCGCTTGCCACTAAGCTATAATAAGGTCATGTCCAAACCAACCGTCGTTATTCTCACAGCAGGAGCCAGTAGTAGGCTTTTTCCTATTAATTCCCAAAACAAAGGCTATGTTTCTCTCCACGGAAAATCTCTCATCTCTAGAACCATCACCAGTCTACTCAAAAAAGATTTTAGTGATATTGTGATTGTGGTTCCAGATAGTGATCCTGAAGGCAAAAATCTTTTAGCATTACTCCAAAAAGACAACATCACCCATCCCATTAAAATTGCTATCCAGAAGTCACCCAAAGGACAAGGCGATGCCATTCTAGCTGCCAAAAAACATCTAGAAGATGACTTCATTGTTGTCTCGCCGTATTACATCAATGCAGGAGAGTTTGCCCACAAATTATGGCAGAGAAAAGAGAGCACCGATAGTGAGTGTGTTTTCCTAGGCACCCAAACTGATACCCCACAGCTTTTTGGCATTATTGAGCATAGGGATGAACAGCTCACAGGTGTAGTAGAAAAACCCCAAAAAGGAGCAGAACCTTCACAAATGAGAATCCTTAGTTTTTACCTATTTAGTCATGATTTCTTAGAATTTTTGTCAAAAACAGAGGAAGGAGAGTACTCTCTAGAGCATGCTTATTCTGAATTTGCTAAAAACAATTATTGCTCTTGGATAAATGTAGACCATGATGTTCCAACACTCAAATACCCTTGGCACCTGTTTGACTTTCAGCAAATACTTTTTTCAAAACTCAAATCATACACCGATCGCTCAGCTCTTATTGCTAATACAGCTGTGATTGATGACAGTAATGGACCTGTCTATATAGACGCTGACGCGATCGTCGGCCATGCATCTAGAATAGTAGGCCCTGCCTTTATCGGCAAAGGAGCTGTGGTAGGTGATTTTTCGCTTTTTAGAGAATCATCCCTAGAACCAGAGGCTGTAGTAGGAGCTCACAGTGAAATAGCTAGATCTATCATGATGGCTCAGTCTTCAGTACACAGGGCCTATGTGGGAGACTCCATCATTGGCGCCAATACCAAAATAGGAGCCAATTTTATCACCGCCAATAGACGCAACGACAGAAAAGAAGTTGAAGTTATTGTCAAAGATAAAAAAGTGAATTCACACCGAAAAAACCTTGGTAGTATTATAGGAGATCATTGCCGAATCGGTATTAACAGCAGTACCATGCCAGGAGTATTTATTGGAGCAAATACTATTATGTATCCTCACCAAACCATCTTTAAACATGTATCAGCAAACTCAACAGTAAAACAAAAAACTAATGACTAGTAAATAAAACTACCAAATGCCAAATCCTGCCTACATCATCCAACTACATCATATTGTTTCTAGTGAATCCAAGCAAATTGGTAAACTAGGCACTACCTGGGCTGAACTCTATTCTAGGAAATTACCTCTTCCACCCACATTTATCATTAATGCTCAAACAATCAACGAAATTAAAGATTACAACCACTTGGAAGAAAAAATCCAAGAAATACTCAGGTTGGTTGATTGGCAAAGTCTGAACTCCATTACCTCAGCCAGTAATCAAATCAGGAATACTATTACTCGCCAAAAAATCCCACATCATATTTCACAAAATTTGCTTAAGGCTTATCACAGCGTCATACATAATAAACCAGTTCAGATTAAAATCAGCCATACACCTAATTCTGTAGTCATGGACATCCCCAAATCACAACACGTACAAGGAGATGCAAATCTCATTCAATCACTACTACATATGTGGGCAGAACTGTACCAGCCTTATAACCTCCAGTACTATGGAAAAAATATACTTGAACAGGGAATAGGTAGTTATGCTTTTCTAGTTCACCAGGACCTCCCCAAATCCACCAAAATAACTTCATACAGTAAAGATCCCAGGACCAATGATAAAACTAAGTCACTAATCACTATTGATCAAAAAGAAATCACCTACGACTTGATTAATCACACTTTTTCACAAAAAAATATTGAAATAGAAAAAACTATTGCTAATAATGATCTGATCAATACTATTGCTTCTCTAACCCAAGACCTCAAAAGACACAAACTATCACATCTCAAACTTGACTGGTCTGTAAATGACGGAAAAGCATTTGTTGATGCCATGCAAGAACTTTCAGATCAAGAAGAAACTAGAGATCAAAAAACTCCTTTTAAAATAACAGGACAAGTTATTATCCCCGGATTAACTTCAGGACATGGCGCAAAACAAATCCTGAAGCATAGTACCAATCCTATACTGATTTGTTCACACATCACCAGACATCATCTAGCTCATCTCAATCAACTTTCAGGTATTGTCACTAGCCAGCCACCAACTCAACTTATTACTCAGATTTTAATCAAAAAGAAAATACCCGTAGTACTCATCCCACAGAGATACCATCCTCTTTTTGTAGATAAAAATATTGTTATTAATAATGCCACACTCACAGTTTCACACAAGTTTGGGTTTGGTCCTTCTTATCCTGATCAACAAACACAGAATGATAATAAAAAATACCTGGCGGTAGGAGGTAATATTTCTACTGTAGAGTTAACTAGATCACAACACTCTGATGGATTATATTTTGATTTCTTTGCCATTCTCAGTCAGCTCAATCTTCACCCTATGGAAGCAATACAAAAGAAAAACAAAGTCATCTCAGCACTTGATGATTATTTTTCAAAATATACAAAAAAACACCTTCATTCTGTTCTATTTAAATCCATATATGAAAACAGTCATCAATTATCTCAGCTCAATAACGGACACAAACATGAATCCTTGGAGATTAATCCTGATCTAGGATTTAGAGGAAGCATCAGATATCTATCAAATCCACAATTGTTAAAATTTGAATTAGAACTTATTGATTATCTTTCCCAGAGATATAGCATTGATGTCGCTTGGATTTCTGGCTACAACAGACACTTTAGTGAATTAAAGACAATAGTTCAATTAATTAAAGACTACAACATAAAACACAAATCTAGTATAAAAATATGGATGGAAATCAATACGCCTGCAGAAGTTCTTACTTTTGATCATTATCCATCAGCTGAATTCACGGGCATTATTCTCAATTTTGAGTCACTTCACTCACTGTACTTTGCTGTAGATACAAATAGTCAAAGTTTTTCAGGTCTATATCCAGAAGATATCACCGTATATCAAAAAATCATAAGAGAACTCAAATCAAAAAATACAGATTTACCAATTTTTGCTAAACTATACAAAAACAATGCTCAAATAATTAAAGAATTATACAATGATATCAATGGTTATATCTGTCTGCCTCAGTATGTAGATACCACTAGATACCAAACAAAAAACACATATTATGCCTAACATTCAGCTTATTCATGCTAGAGAAATTCTCGACTCAAGAGGAATTCCTACAGTGGAATGTCTTATTTGGCTCGATAATGGTCAGATGGTAAGTTCTAGTGTCCCTACAGGTATTTCCAAAGGCAAGTATGAAGCTGTCGAAGTCCGTGATAATGACCAAACACGAATGAGTGGAAAAGGCGTCCTAAATGCAGTTAATAATATTAATAATATTATTGCTCCACAGCTCATTGGCCAAGATCCAACCCAACAAACTCAGATTGACCAATTAATGATCAATCTGGATGGCACTAAAAATAAATCAAAACTCGGAGCAAATAGTATCCTGGCTGTTTCCCAAGCAGTTGCCAAAGCTGGAGCAAAAGCTTCTGGCATGCCACTGTATAAATACTTTCAACAAAAATATCAACTTACATCTACTCTCAGTGTGCCCACCTGTATTTTTGGCATTATCAGTGGAGGAGACCAAGGAGCAGATAACCTTGATATCCAAGAATTTCAAATAGTACCAGCTAGTTACCTTGATTTTCAAAGCTCACTATCCATGGCTGTCACTCTTTATCACAAATTGGGTGAAGTTTTGGTCAACAAAGGCGCCATTCATTCTGTGGGTGCTGTTGGCGGATATGCACCTAATCTGTACAACAATACTGATGCTTTTGAGATCATGCTAGAAACAATCAAGTCTTCCTCATATATCTTTGCCCAAGATGTTTTCTTTGGAGTCGATATGGAGTCATCTTTCTTTTTTGAAAATGATAAATACACTCTCAAAGATAAATCAAAACCTCTCTCTGCTTCCGAGCTATTGAGCTACTACAAAACTCTACGCCAACAATACCACGTCTTTTACATTGAAGATCCATTCCAAGAGGATGATTGGGATGACTGGCAAAAACTAACCGCAGAGATAGGGGAGACGACTATTGTCTCTGGTGATAATTTGCTTTCCACCAATGAAGAGAAAATTCAGAAAGCTATCAAAAACAAAGCTTGTAATTCTCTCAATATCAAACCAAACCAAGTGGGGACTGTGACTGAAACTATCAATGTTGCTAAACTAGCTAAAGAAGCTGGTTGGCAAACAGTGGTTTCCCACAGAAGTGGAGAAACCAATGATGATTTTCTAGCAGACTTAGCAGTAGGAATTGGAGCTAATTATGCTCGGTTTGGAGCTCCCAATAGGGGAGAGAGAATCAGCAAATATAATCGACTTCTCCAAATAGAAGAACAACTCAAAAGAGTGGTAGAATGATCGCTATGTTAGTTGATACTCAAAATCCTATTACTCCACCACAACCTGCTATTGAGCAAACCACACCACCGGCTCAACCTATCACTACAACACAAACTCCACCACAACCTCCGATAGTTGCAACAACCAACCTCGCACCCAAGATAACATCTAAGCCCTTTGATACTGTTTTCCCTCAGAAGCCATACAATGGGCCCAAACCAACATTACTTTTGATTATGGATGGATGGGGCATTGGACCAGATAATGCCGGGAATGCCATTGCTAGAGCCAATACACCAAACATAGATAAGTTATGGATCTCCTTCCCTCATACTCAGCTTGGAGCTAGTGGAGAAGCTGTAGGATTACCTCACGGGGAAGATGGTAATACTGATGCAGGTCATATTAATATTGGTGCAGGCAGTATTATTTATCAAAATTTACCTCGTATTAACATGGCTGTAACTGATGGTTCTTTTGCCACCAATCCAGCCTTTAACAATGCCTTTAATCACGTCAAAAAACATGGTTCTACCCTCCATATCATGGGACTAATTGGAGCTGGCGGAGTCCACTCCAATATTGAACACCTTTATGCCTTACTTGATGCCTGTAAAACACATAACATTACTAATCTCTTCATCCATGGATTCACTGATGGCAGAGATTCACCTCCTACTTCAGGCATTAATTATGTAAAAGCAATTCAAGATAAACTTAATACCATGGGCATTGGTAAATTGGCTACTCTCATGGGCCGTTACTATGCCATGGATAGAGACAAAAAATGGGAAAGAATAGAGAAAGCCTACAATGCCCTTACCATTGGTTCGGACAACTGTACTACAGATCCTGTAGGCGCTATGCAAGCACAATATGATCAAGGTATTACTGATGAATTCATAGAGCCTATCTCCATCTGTGACCAGAATGGCCAGCATCGTACTATTAATGACAATGATGCTGTCATCTTTTTTAATTATCGTATTGATCGACCTAGAGAATTAACAAGAGCCTTTGTCATGCCTGATTTTGAAGAAGGAATAAAATACCAAAGCTTTGACCCATATAACTATAAATACGAAAAAACTCACCAACAAAAAACAGGAGGAGAAACATTCCATAGACAAAAAGTTATCGGTAATCTTTACTTTGTGACTATGACAAGATATGAAGAAATCCTCCCAGTGGACATTGCTTTCCCGCCTCCCAATATTAAAAATCCCTTGGGCAAAGTTTTAGCCCAACATGGACTGCGACAACTCAGAATGTCAGAGACAGAGAAAGAGAAATTTGTCACTTATCATATTAATGGCCAAAATGACAATCTTTTCCCGGGTGAAACTAGAGTAATTATTCCTTCCAAAGGTGTGAAATCATATGATGAAGTGCCTGAAATGAGTGTCAGAGAAATAGTTGCAGAAATGATAGATCGTATCAGAAAAGACACTACGGACGTCATCATTTGTAACTTTGCCAATCCAGACATGGTGGCCCATACCGGTAATCTTGATGCTGCCATAAAGTCAGCAGAAGTAACAGACGAAATGATAGGATTACTTGTCAAAGAAATTGTACCTAGAGGCGGAACCATTCTCATCACTGCAGACCACGGTAACATAGAAGAAATGATAAATAATAAAACAGGAGAGATTGATACAGAACATTCAGCTTATCCAGTTCCATTCTTGATCATCGGTCAGCAATTTATGAATAATCCAGCTACACTACCCTCAGGTATCTTGGCTGACGTAGCGCCCACCATGCTATCAGTCATGGGAATTCCAAAACCAGACACGATGACGGGAAGAGCGCTCATTTAGTTCGTTTAGACTTAATGTATTCATAGACCATCGGCAATACAGAGATCAACACAATCGCCACTACTGCTAACTCAAAGTTTTCCTGAACAACTGGAATATTACCAAAGAAGTATCCCAACAAACTAAAGATACCAACCCACAAAACTGCTCCAATTACGTTGTAGAGAAGAAAAGTTTCGTAATGCATGGTCCCTACACCTGCTACAAAAGGAGCAAAAGTCCTGACAATAGGAACAAATCTAGCTAAAATAATAGTCTTGCCACCATGTTTCTTGTAAAATTCTTCCGTTTTGTCAATGTGTTCTTGATCAATAAAAGGAATCTTGGGATTATCGATAATTTTTTTACCAAGAAATTTACCAATCCAATAATTAACAGTATCGCCCAAAATAGCTGCAACCAATAAGATCACAATCATTAACCAGATGTTTAAAGATCCAATTGCAGCCAAAGCTCCAGCAGCAAAAAGCAAAGAATCACCAGGTAAAAATGGAGTTACCACAAAACCAGTCTCAGCAAAAATAATCAAAAATAAAATTGCATAAGTCCACATACCATAATCATTGGTGATCTGGATGAGGTATTCATCTATATGTAATACAAATTTGAAAAGATCTGTAGGATTTAGCATAGGAGAATATGTTAACACAATTTAGCTATTTAATCATTTATCTATTTTGCTATTTCTTTCTCTACAAAAAATAGTCCAATAGCTCAATAGTAAAATAGCAAAATATTTTTAAATTTGTTTACCTTTATATTTTGATATATTTATATTATCAAAGATCCAGTTGTCTCTTCGCCATACATTCGGTTATGCTGTCTTTAATTCGGGAAGTTTACGCCCGTAACTTTCACAAACACAAACTAATAAATAATAAACAAAAGGACCAACATGCCTATTACACTATACAAACGTCAACGCCAAATTGTAGACTTCATCGCCCAATACATCCAAAAAAACGGCTATGCCCCCACACTTCAAGAAATAGCCAATGCTATCGGTGTGTCCTCACTAGCTACTGTTCACGAACACCTTCAGGCATTACAAAGAAAAAAGGTCATCAAAAAATATGAAGGAGCTGTCCGAGGCATCGAGTTGATCGACAGAACATTTATCAAAATGACCGACAGTATTGATCTCCCTCTGATGGGCTTTATCGCTGCTGGCTCACCTATCGAGCCTCACACCGATCCCAATGCTACTTTTAAAGTTTCACCAGAGATGATTACCGGCAAAAAAAGATCCTACGTCCTCCAAGTCAAAGGTCAATCCATGATTGAAGATCACATCGATGATGGAGATTATGTTGTGATAGAGGAAACTCAAAACGTTAATAATGGAGACATCGTAGTTGCTTTGCTGGATAATGGTCTAGCTACACTCAAAAGATTCTACAAAGAAGTCACCAGAATCCGTCTAGAACCAGCCAACTCCACCATGAGCCCCATTTATGCAACTAATGTCCAGATCCAGGGGAGAGTAGTGGGGCTGATAAGAAAGTTTCAGTACTGATCGTCATTCCGGTGTACCTGCCTGTCGGCAGACAGGGACCGGAATCCATAATCAGGAGTTGTAAATAGGGTTGGATAAAAACAACCAAATAATAAAAGTCAAAAAGCCAAACAAAATATAAACTTTGGACGTTTATTCTTTGATATTTTTAAACTCCTGTTCTTTATATTCTAACCTCTGATTTACATCACATCTGACAACATATAAATAATCAGACAATCTATTTAAGTACTTCAACACCGTTTGCGAAACTTGATGATCTTGGCTGTAGCTAAGAGTCAGTCTTTCTACCCTCCTGGCAACCGTCCTGGCAATATCCAGATAAGCTCCAATCTCAGTCCCACCGGGAAGCAAAAACTGAGTATGCCAACCATCACTCATTTGCTTTTGTAATTCTTCTGAAATTTTTTCCAGCTCTTGTAAATCTTTTTCTTTCAGTTTAGCTTTTGGTGATTTAGCCAATTCTGCACCAACATAAAAAAGAGTATCCTGAATCTTGAGCAAATACTTTTTAGTTTCTGGGAAACTTGTCTCCAACTTGGCAACTACTAGTCCTAGCCATGAGTTCAGCTCATCCAGAGTCCCAATCACTTCAAACACAGGATCAGTTTTACTCACCCGCTCACCATTGGCTAGGGAGGTGGTACCTTTGTCACCGGTTTTGGTAGAGACTGAAGTAAATTTAGCCATTTTGCCTCCAATCCGCCTTAGTTAATATCGGCGCATAGGCATCATCTTCTATGTTTATCTTGAGCAAATCTAATTCTGATTGTGTTGGCTCATGATCTTGAAAACTAATACCTTTGATATTTTCTACAATAGAGAGTGGAGTAGACTCATTACCTTCTCCCATTTCTAGGGTGGCTGCAGCCGTCAACGACTGCATCACATTGGTTTGCTCCATCTTCATCTTTCTGCCAAAAAGATCTTCACTACCGATGTAACTGTAAAGAGGATCAAAGCCACAATAAGCAATAGCTCTACCAATCACCCCCCAATTAAAAGGAAAACTAGAACTGTCAGACATCGTTACACCCACTTCTTTGACACCATAATGAGATCGTAAAAACTGCCAAATCTGATTGACTGATTTTTGTGGATCTGCTGGCCACAGGATATATTTGCCATCAGCATTGGACTCATCAATGCCTGCATTGACAAACATCAAATTGCGTTTGATCGTCAACATCAGATCATACTTGGATGAATGAGGATCAGTATAGTAATCAGCTTCTTGGCGAACCAAGTCATGTTTTTCATCTCTAGTACCGGTAATTTTGTCCACAAACCTATTCTCACAAGTACTGACAATCTTAGAAGCAATTACCATGACACTTTTTTCTGGAATATGATCAATTGAACCAGCAATAATCTCAAATAAGTTGTCATTAGCTGTGACTAAAGGGGTTTTGTAGGCGGTTACTTGCATAATAAATAGTATTGTACAATACAAAAGTCATCCCCGTGCAGACGGGGATCCATACTAAGGAATCAAGAAAGTGAATGAAAATGAATCACTCGTATTGGGTCTACATATTAGCTAGCAAAAAATACGGTACCCTATACGTAGGAATGACTAATGATTTATGTAGAAGAGTATCAGAACACAAAGAAGGAAAGATAAAAGGATTTACTCAAAAACACAATGTAAAAAGGTTGGTATACTTTGAAGAAAGTGATAATCCAATCAGTGCTATACAAAGAGAGAAAGCAATGAAGAAATGGAATAGACAATGGAAGATAGATTTGATAGAAGAGATCAACCCACTATGGGAGGATTTATCCAAACAAATCTGTGACTAACAACTATAGATTCCCGCCTCCGCGGGAATGACAATCCAGGGTATAATATTCCATAGTGGATTTTAAGTTACAATCCCCCTTCCAGCCTACCGGTGACCAGCCTCAAGCTATTGAGCAGTTGGTGCGTGGAATAGAAGCGGATAAAAGACACCAAACTCTTCTAGGCGTAACCGGCTCTGGTAAGACCTTTACCATGGCCAATGTAATTGAGCAAACTCAAAAGCCCACTCTAGTCATTGCCCACAATAAAACCCTAGCCGCCCAACTCTATCAGGAATTTAGAGACTTCTTCCCAGAAAACGCTGTCAGTTACTTTGTCTCATATTATGACTACTACCAACCAGAAGCCTACATTCCTACCACTGATACGTACATAGAGAAAGAGGCCACAATTAATGATGAGATTGACAAACTCCGACTGGCTACTACAACTAATTTGTTAACCAGAAAAGATGTCATCGTTGTTGCCTCAGTGTCATGTATCTACAATCTTGGCTCACCAGTGGAATATGCCAAATACATCATGGAGCTGATAGAGGGCCAACTGATTGACAGACAAACTTTGCTTGACGGTTTTTCTGCTATGCAGTATGAAAGATCTGACACAGATTTTAGAAGAGGTACTTTTAGAATCCGTGGTGACATCATCCAGATTTGGCCAGCCTATCAAGATACAGCTTTAACTATTGATACTTTAGAAAATCAGATCACTTCAATTAATGAAATCGATCCAATTAGTGGGAATAAAGTAGATCAACCATCAACCATTAACCATCAGCCATCAAAAAGATTTGTCATCTATCCAGCTAAACACTATATGATGAATCCTAAAAGCCAAGAAGATTCATTTAAAGAAATCGAACAAGACCTCCAAGAGAGACTCAAAAACATGCAAGAAGCAGGCCAAGTGGTAGAAAGCTACAGGCTCCAACAAAAGGTGAATTATGACCTAGAAATGATGCGTGAGTTTGGTTTTGTCAATGGGATTGAAAATTACTCAAGATACTTTGACGGTAGAAACCCAGGTGATGCACCTCATACTCTGATTGATCACTTTCAAGCAAATGCTAATGAGTTTGGAGATGGAAAGTTCTTAACCATTGTAGATGAGAGTCATATTACTTTGCCTCAGATCAAAGGCATGCACCACGGTGATAGAGCCCGTAAAGAAACTTTGATCCAATACGGTTTTCGGCTCCCTAGTGCACTTGATAATCGACCACTAGATTTTGATGAGTTCATGAACAAGACCAATCAGCTTGTTTATGTCTCTGCCACACCAAAAGAATATGAGATGTCACTTTCATCAAATAAGCAAGTGGAACAACTCATCAGGCCAACAGGGCTGATTGATCCAATTATTAAACTGAGACCCACTCAAAATCAGATAGAGGATCTAATCATAGAAATCATTGACAGAAAACAAAAAGGCCAAAGGGTCTTGGTCACAACACTGACCAAGAAAATGGCAGAGGCTCTGACTGAGTTTTTAAATGATAAAAAGAAAATAGATGAGCTCGTTACACGTTTTACATCTCGCGATGTACGTGATGCTGATGCTGAAAAAATAATAATCAATCAAGATGAACTTCCCATTGACCAAATAGAGATAGGTAAACTAGATACAAAATACTATTCAGAAAAAAAACCAACAACTAACAACCAGCAACTAACAGCTACATACCCCAAGGTTGCTTATCTACACTCAGACATTGAGACTTTAGAACGTTCTGACATTTTAGACGACCTGCGAAAAGGAAAATACGATGTAGTAGTGGGAATTAACTTACTAAGAGAAGGTCTAGACCTTCCAGAAGTCTCACTAGTTGCTATCCTGGATGCTGATAAAGAAGGTTTCCTACGCTCATCCACTTCACTCATTCAAACTATGGGTCGGGGAGCTAGACACATTGATGGAGAAGCCATTCTCTATGCAGATAATATGACCAAATCCATGAAAGCTGCTATCGAAGAAATACAGAGAAGAAGGCACATCCAAGTAGAATACAATCTGAAAAATAATATCACTCCAGAGGGAATTAATAAACCAATCAAAGAAAGATTACTCAAAAAGAAGCCTCAAGACACAAAAAAGAAAAAAGGTGAGTCAGCACAATCTGGCAATATTACCCAACCCCTCGAAGTCCAACTTACCAAAACCGAAAAAATTGACCTCAATCAAATTGATCCCACTGCCATGACTCCAGATGATAAAAAGAAACTAGCCGCTAAACTAAGAAGACGGATGCTGAATGCCGCCAAGGATATGGACTTTGAGCTGGCAGCAATTTTAAGAGATAAGATCTCACAACTTTAATATCCCACCCTCCAAACAAAACCCAATATCAGGTATAATACTGGCTCCTGTATGAGCACTGACCAACAAAAATCTACCATTCACCATTTGCCATCTACCATTAAAATAAAAGGTGCTAGAGAACACAACCTCAAGAACATTGATCTAGAAATACCAAAAAATAAGCTCGTGGTTTTTACCGGGCTCTCTGGTAGTGGTAAAAGTTCTTTGGCTTTTGATACCCTCTATGCAGAGGGACAAAGAAGATATGTCGAGTCTCTCAGCTCCTACGCTCGCCAATTTTTAGGAGTGATGAGAAAACCAGATGTGGATAACATCGAGGGACTATCCCCAGCTATCTCAATTGACCAAAAAACCACTTCTCATAATCCTAGATCTACTGTGGGAACCATTACCGAAATATATGATTATCTCCGACTCTTATATGCTAGAGTAGGACACCCGCACTGTCCCAACTGTGGCAAAGAGATCAGTAGCCAATCTATAGACCAAATCATTGGACACATCGTTAATGATCTGGAAACAAGAGTAAATGGTCAACCCACTAGGTTTATGATTCTTTCCCCTATAGTCAGACAAAAAAAGGGTGAATTCCAATCACTCTTTGAGACCCTGATCAAAAAAGGTTACCAAAGAGCTAGAATTGATAATAAGTTTTATAATCTAGATGGTAGTTTATCCCTACTTAAGACAAACAAACACAATATTGATACTTTAATTGATCGAATCGTCATTTCCAAAAAACAACTCAATGATGAGAGTGAACTCAGAATTCTCAAAAGCAGGCTAAATCAATCAGTGGAAGAAGCCCTCAAACTATCTGATGGAGCTGTGGTGATCTCTTATATTGAAGATGACTCATTATCTTTCCCAGAAAATCCAGAAAATTATACTGACAAGCTGTATAGTGAAAAAAGAGCTTGTAGTGACTGTGGGATTTCTATTGGTGAATTGGAAACCAGACTTTTTTCTTTTAACTCTCCCCAAGGGGCTTGCCCTGAATGCAATGGATTGGGAACGCTACTCAAAATTGATGTTGATAAAATGATTGCCCCTGAGCTCACCTTGAGTGAAGGAGCAGTGATTCCTTTTGCTAGAATGATGGGTAATGACACCTGGTGGTCACGACTTGTCAAACAAGTAGTCGCCGAAACAGAATATAATTTCCGCACTACTGCGTGGCATGATTTTGATGAAAAAACTCAGCAACTCCTCCTTCACGGATCTAAAAAAGTCTATCAGGTAACTGGAGAAAATAGATTTGGCAAGGAAACTGTTATTCACCAGCAATTTGAAGGATTTGTCACAAATCTGGAAAGACGATACAGTGAGACCGATTCTGACTTCATCCGCAATGAAATTGAACAATTCATGAATAGACAAACATGTCCCTTATGCCAAGGAGCTAGACTAAAAGATGAGGCTCTGAGTGTTCATGTAGATAATAAAAATATTTCTGAGATTACTGATCTGCCCATCAACAAAGCACTTGAATGGATACGTAGTTTAATAAATCAAAGTATCCTCAATCAAAAAGAATCAATCATCGCCCAATCAATTCTCAATGAAATAGAAAGCAGACTCAAATTTTTGAGCTCTGTGGGTCTCAATTATCTTACCCTGAGTAGAGAATCTTCGACCTTGGCTGGGGGAGAAGCCCAGCGTATTAGACTTGCTTCACAGATTGGCACCGGCCTTACTGGTGTTCTTTATATCTTAGATGAGCCAACCATTGGACTTCATCAAAGAGACAATCATCAACTGATTGATACGCTTAAAGAACTTCAACAAAAAGGCAACTCAGTGATAGTAGTAGAACACGATAGAGATATCATGCAGGCTTCCGATCATATTGTCGATTTTGGACCTAGAGCGGGTGAGGATGGGGGAGAAGTAGTATTTAATGATACCTCAAGCAAAATCACTCAATGCAAAGACTCCTTAACTGGCAAATATTTAAGTAGAAAAAAAGACGTCACTAGGAAATTAGCCAAGAAACAAAGAAAAATAGTAGATGATGATTCAACCATTAACCATCAACCATCAACCATTAGAATCAACGGTGCTTCCCATCATAACTTAAAAGACATTGATGTTGAGTTCCCACTTGGCAAACTTATCTGTATCACTGGTATTTCTGGATCAGGCAAGTCAACACTCCTTCATGATACTCTGTATCCTCAGCTTGCTAGACATTTAGGGAAATCATATCAAGGTGTAGTGGGCCATGTAGACCAATCATCTATTCCAGATGATGTTAAAAAAGTTAGTTTAATTGATCAAAGTCCTATTGGTAAAACCCCACGATCAAACCCAGCTACGTACACCAAAATATTTGACTATATTCGTAAACTTTTTGCTAATACAAAAGATTCACAACTCAGAGGCTACAATGCAGGAAGATTTAGTTTTAATGTAAAGGGTGGACGCTGTGAGGCTTGCCAAGGTGATGGCCAAATCAAAATAGAAATGCAATTTTTACCAGATGTCTATGTGACTTGTGATGTCTGTAATGGTAAAAGATATGGAGAAGAAACATTGGAAGTACTATATAAAGGGAAAAATATTGCTGAAGTTTTGGAAATGACAGTTGATGAAGCTAGTGATTTTTTCAGAAGTAGCTCAACTATCAGTAAAAAGCTAACCACACTTCAAGAAGTGGGTCTGGGATATATTAAACTTGGCCAACCTGCTCCCACTCTAAGTGGAGGAGAAGCTCAAAGAGTCAAACTGGCCAAAGAGCTATCGACCCAGACTAGAGAACATGTTGTCTATCTTCTTGATGAACCAACAACTGGTCTTCATTTTGAAGATATCCAAAAATTACTTAATGTACTAGACCAGCTGGTAGCCCAAAATAATACCGTCATTCTCATTGAACATAATCTTGATATTATTAAAAATGCTGATTGGATTATTGACTTGGGACCAGAGGGTGGTGAATATGGAGGAGAGGTAATTGCTACTGGAACTCCAACAGACCTTACCCATAATGAAAACTCATTTACTGGTCACTATCTGAAAGAAGAACTAACAGCAATGACCAGCTAAGTCACTTTGGAAAAAAGTATCATGATAAAAAAATATCGTCTTTTGATATTGTTGTTCACTAGTTTTCTTTCTTTATTCTATTCACCACAAATAATACAAGCAGATCAAAACTTTGAGACCACCTTTGAGTCTACTTACACAGTTGATACCACTGGCAAAACACATGTAGAACACCACATCACCATTACCAATAGAACTCCTGCTCTCTATACTGATAAGTATGCCCTTAAAATTAATTCTGAAAAAATAAACAATGTTCAAGTCACTTCAAATGATCAAACCATCATTCCCAATTTGGTAAATCAAGATGAGATAACCAGTATTGGTCTGACCTTTGATGATGTTGTTCTGGGACTAGATAAAAAAAGAGAAATTAACATTACTTATACAGATCCCAATGTTGCTCAACTTAATAATAATGTTTTACTAGTTACTATTCCCGAATTTGGTGGTTTTGATGAGCACAATCATTATTCCACTACTATTATTACACCACTTGAGTTTGGGTTACCAAGTATTATCAATCCAGATACTGCTACTACTACTCAAAATAGTGGCCAAATTTTTACCTACTTTGAAAATGTCGCTGGTCAGGGTATTTCTGTATTATTTGGTGATACTCAATTTTATAATCTGAAACTAACTTATAATCTAGAAAACAATACCAACCAGCCTGGGATAACTCAGATAGCTTTACCACCAGATACCACATACCAAAAAGTCATTTATCAAGATCTTTCTCCCCAGCCTGACTATATCCAGAGAGATATAAATGGAAACTGGATGGCAACATATACCTTGGATCCCCAGATACAAACCTTGGTGACTGCAGATATTGACGTCAAGCTTTCAATCAATCCTATCCAAAATCATGAAGCAACTAATCTTGGAAATAATCCTCAAATAATCCAAGTAACTGGTAATTCCATCTCCATAACAAATACCTATGATCCCTTTGATCTCAAACATATTATTCTTGCCACTCAGAATCTTTCTGAAACAAATCCAAAGCCTATGCAAGAATCAACCACCATTTCATTTATCAAAGATATACCCCTACCACAACAACAACTAGATATTTCTATCCAAAAAAACAAACTAGGGTTTCTTTATATTCCTGGTAGATACCAAATAGTCGTAGAAAATAAAACTGGACAAGCATACTATAATCAAGAAGTCTCACTTACTACAGAAAAATCAATTCACACCAATCTTAGTCAAAACCTGATACCATATATAGTACCTTTTGAAACAAAGAAAATTGCCCTTAATGCGTATGCGGACGGCTTATTTACTTTTACCAATACAAATGCCGCCATACGCATCAATAATCAAGTAATTCATGAAAACATCACCACAGGCAACACCATCAACCAACTCTTCATCATCCCGCCCATCTTTATTGTCCTGGGAATCAGCCTTATCGTCCTTACCCTCATCACCGGGAGTCTATTGGTTTTTAGACGAAAAAAATAAAGTCCTCTACGTAGGAAAGGCCAAAAACCTCAAAAAAAGAGTTTCTTCATACAAAAGGGTCAATCAACTTAGTGACAGAATTCATCAGATGGTCCATGTTGCCCAGAGGGTAAAACATCAAGTTCTAGATAGTGAGATTGAAGCCTTACTAGTAGAAGCAGAACTCATCCGCCTCCACCAACCAAATTACAACGTATTACTAAAAGATGACAAAAGCCCAATCTACATAGAAATAACAAATGAAAAATACCCCCAAGTCAAAACCATAAGGAAAAGGGAAGCTAAACTTTCAACTTTAAACTTTAAACTTTCGACTGTTGTGGGTCCCTTTCCTAGCTCCTACAAACTCAAACAAGTTCTCAAGCTCATCAGACCCATCTTTAAATGGTGTAATACACCAGCCAATAAAGTCAGTTTTCGCAAGCCAAGGCCATGTTTTTATCATCACCTAGGCTTATGTTCAGGAGCATGCTTTAGAAATATAAGCCCACAAGAATACCAACAAGATATTAGTCATCTCAAATTATTCCTAAAAGGAAAAACCAAAGATGTAGTAGCCAATCTCAAAAATGAACTTCAACAACAGTCTGAAAACCAGCTATATGAATTGGCAGCTAAAACTAGAGACAAAATTCAATTAATTAAAGAGGTAACAAGCCCGTCAAACAAACTATCACCAGACTTTTCACTTCCGAATCTCACTGGTTATAAAAAAGAAAAAATATTGTTCTTACAAAAAATTTTAAATGACTATACTAGCTTGCCCAAAAACTATCCACTTCACCGAATTGAAGGATATGATGTCAGCAATATCCAAGGAACCAATCCCGCTGTCTCAATGGTCACTTTCATAGATGGAGAACCTGACAAAAGTGAATACAAGGTCTTTAACATCAAAAGCCTTAATACTCCCAATGATTTTGCCATGATGAAAGAAGCAACAACTAGGAGACAAAATCACCCAGAGTGGGGCAGACCAAATCTAGTTGTCATTGATGGAGGCAAAGGTCAACTCAGGTCCGTTTTATCAACTTGGCACTGGCAAAATCCAGTTATCTCCATTGCCAAACACCCCGATAGAATCGTGATTCCTATTATGGAATTTGGCAAACCTGTCCCCACAGGCCTCCAATACCACATCATCAAACTCCCACCAGACAACCCAGCCCTCAACCTCATCCAACAAGTCAGGGATGAATCCCACAGGTTTTCAAAAAAACAGCATACTAGACTTAGAACTAAAAAAATGTTTAACTAAAGGTATTATGAAGCTTTTGAAACCCATCATCACCTCCATCATCACCATCTTTATCCTTGCCTGGTACCTTCCAACCATCAGTTATGCCAATTGGACCACATTGATCTTGGCGGCACTGGTACTCACATTACTCCAAAAAGTAGCCAGACCCATCCTGAAGATCCTCTTTTTACCTATCAACATAGTCACCCTAGGTCTATTCTCAGTGGTCATCAATGTCATCTTACTCTGGCTGGCTACATACCTAGTCCCAGGCTTTGTTATCGAGCCAATGATCCTACTGGGTGTACCTCTCAATGAATTCTTTACCCTAGTCTTCGTCTCCTTCCTGATAGGCTTCCTCCAATCAATCATTGGTTTCATACTCTAGATTACTGTATAATCACCACTGTTATGAAAAAAACAATATTTTTTGCATTTACTACTTTCTACTGCCTACTGCCTACTGCCTTAGTAAACGCCCAAACCCCAACTCTGATGGACGTTGACATAGAAACAGTCGAAACCCCAATAGAAACAACCACAGAAGCTACCATCGCTGCCGAAGTCGCTACTCCAGAGGCTACCTTGGCCTCACCTTCTGCAGAAGTTGAAGAAATTATCCAAAAGAAAAAAGATGAAGACATTACCGAGACCGGTGGTAAACAAAAAAGTGTTTTGGCCGCTCACCTCGATGCACATCCCATCCAAGGGCTGACTCCATTTAATCCACTTCAATATCTAATGAGAAGAGCTATCACCAATGGTCTGCCTGCCAACATTGTGGTTTTGATGCTTATTTTTCCTATCATTGCTTCTATTGTAGCTTTGTCCAGACATGTAATTGGTATGCAAGGCTTTGGTATTTATATTCCAGCAGTTTTGTCAGTTGCTTTGATCTCCACCGGAATCTTTACTGGCATCACCATCTTTTTTGCAGTCATTATCGCCGCCACCATTGCTAGAAAACTTATTAGATTCCTGAAGCTACCTGTCTTACCTAGGACTGCCATGCTACTCCTTGTTGTATCAACGCTCATCCTTTTAGTGATGATGGTAGCAGCCTTATTTAAATTGGAGACAATCATTACTGTCAATATTTTCCCTGTCCTGATTATTATTCTCCTCACAGAAAACTTTATGAGTACTCAGCTTTTTACAAGCCAAAAAGAAAGTTTCAGAATTATGATTGAGACCTTAGTAGTAGCTCTGACTAGCTCACTAATTGTGGGTTCTGAATCAGTACAAAAATTTATTATTCTCAGACCTGAAATAACACTGATTGTCATCGCCATCCTTAATTGGCTCATCGGCCGATACACTGGCTTGAGAGTCTTGGAATACTTTAGATTTAAAGGACTATTGGGGGGAGGTACTGGATCAGGTACTGTTCTTAACTTACCCCCAGATGATCACGAAACTCCAGAGGAATAAAAGAACATGAGCAAAAGCAGTGATGTCTTGGGTATGAATGCTAGAAATAGCTTATACACAAGCCGAAATTCTAGAAGAGCCAAGGCTTTGGTGGGATCAAAATACGCCACCAAAATTTTGATGCGTGATAACAATATTCCGACAGCAGAGATATATGCATTTATGATCTCCAATGAAGATGTTAACGAATTTGATTGGGATAGTCTGGAGAAGGATTTTGTGATCAAGCCAACTAATGGTTTTGCTGGAAAAGGAGTGGTAGCTTTTCGAAGCAGAGTAGATAAAACTCACTGGCTAGACGTAGTGGGCAATACCTGGAGCCTAGACGATATCAGACTGCACTGTCTAGATATTTTAGAAGGACAATATAGTATCCACGGTGCCCAACACAACATCATTATTGAAGAACGCGTTAAGATCCACCCCAAGCTTCTCAAATACACCTACAAGGGTACTCCTGACGTCAGGGTAATTGTTTTCAACAGTATTCCTATTATGGCAATGCTCAGATTACCCACCAAAGAATCCGAAGGTAGAGCCAATGTTACTCAAGGAGCTATTGCCGTAGGTATTGATATGGCCACTGGTATTACTACCTATGCAACAGAACACAAGAATATTCCCATTAAATATCTGCCTGGAACCAAGAGAAAACTAAATGGTCTTCTTATTCCTTATTGGGACCAAATCCTAAAAACAGCGATTAAAGCCACCAGTGCAGCCGGGCTCACTTACTGTGGAGTAGATATTTTCTTGCACCAGGATAAAGGACCGATGGTAGTTGAGCTGAATGCGGCTCCTGGTCTTTCTATTCAAGTTGCCAACAGAGCTGGCTTGAGAAAACGCCTTGAGAGAGTAGAGGATCTTAATGTTATTAGCCCTGAACATGGTGTTAAAATTGCCAAAGCTCTGTTTGCAGAAAGTTTTGGTTTTAAATATGAGGACAAACAGAAGTTACCAATTATTGGTTATAAAGAGATTATCACTATATCAGGTGAAGATAATCAAAAAGAAGAGGTTGATGCTGTCGTTAATACTACTAGGTTCAGGAGCGCTATTTCTATGGCACTGGCAGAAAAATTGGGACTGATTGATATCGACGATCTACTTTGGTATCAACAAGAAGCCGAAGAAGGCAAAGTACCTGTGGTTGAAGTCAAATTCACTTTAAATAATAAAACTGTTAAAACAGCCATGATTGCTTCCAAAAGACTAGATAAACAAAAAAGCAAAGTAGAAATCGGTCGTAAAGATCTCAAAGAATTTGTTCTTAAAATTGATAATGATTAATATTCTAAAATTTTTCCAAAAAAAATCATCTCAAACAAAAAAGTATGGTTTGTCCGATCTCGTTCCAACTAATTTGTTGGAAGAGAAAAAAAAGTTTTTTGAAAGTAACTTTACTTACAACCCCCAGTTTAAATATAAGAAGATTATTCCTCACAGTTATTTAATTAAATACGGTCTACCAAAAGAACCATACTTATCCCTAGCTCAAAACATTGTAGATAATCATATTGCTAAACCAAAATCTCCCAAAAAATATTTGAGTCAAAATCAGATTGAGCAGAAGATTGCCGAATCTCTTTCTCAATACGATCTAGAAGAAAAATACAGGATAGTTTTTTCAAATGAATTTGTAAGCAGAGTAGCAGTCAACACAAAAAAACAGATCATTAAATTGAAGTTGCCACTTCAAATCACTGAAGATGAGCTAAACGGCATTATTGCTCATGAAATAGAAACACACTTACTAAGGTATGAGAACTATACCAAACAGCCTTGGTTTAGAAAAAGAAAAAAGTATGGACTGAGTAGTGATTACATTAGGACAGAAGAGGGCTTGGCAGTCCTACATGAAACCATGGCAAAACAAAACAAATCACTATTCAAAACAGCATTAAATTATTTAGCAGTTGATCTAGCTTTACAAAGTGACTTTGTCACTGTTTTCAATTTCTTTAGCAAAAATTTTGATCAAGACTATGAAAGAGCATGGAGCTGGACAGTCAAAAAGAAAAGAGGCATCACAGACACTTCAAAACCAGGAGCATTTACCAAAGACCTCGTATATTTTGAAGGAATCAATCAATTAATAGAGTGGCTAGAAGATAATGAGTATGATTTGGAAAAATTGTATGTAGGGAAAATAAGTATCGATGATATGAAAAAACAAATAGATCATAATACTAAAACAAACTTGCCTTCATTGTTCATGGAAAACAAAAACAACTATAAAAAACAGATACAAAACATTAAACTAAAGAACGACTTATAAAAAGGATTTGAAATGGTAAATTCTCAATCTCAAAAATTTTATTATAAAAAAACCCCAACAGGTTGGGATAAAAAAAGAAAAATCACAGTTAGCACCAATTATATATTAAGAGAGGCTGAAATCATGGGAGTTACCTGGAAAGTCATCAAAGGTACTGAGGTAATTGAGCTTACATACAAAAATAAAAAGTCATATTTTGTCTATCAAACACCACCATCAACAACCCTAGTTGGGCAACATATCACTTCAAATAAGCAAAGAACTAGACAATTTTTGAGTAAAAACGGCATCTCAGTAACTAAAGGATTCTTAATACATAAAAATGATGATCAAGATCATTTAGAAAAAATATTTCATGATATGAAAAAACCACTTGTTTTAAAACCAAGTGATGGCAAACATGGTGATGGTGTTTACTTAGATATTAATGAGAAGAAGGAATACCTATCATTGACAAACAAACTGATGGAGAAATATGAAGAATTAAGTGTAGAGGAAATGTTTCAAGGTACTGAATACAGAGTACTAGCTACAAATAAAAAAGTTATTGGTATAACACAAAGAATACCTGCAAACGTAACTGGTGATGGTAGGTCTACTATTAAAGAACTAATTGATGAGAAGAATAAAGACCCAAGAAGGTCAGACTCATATGAAACAGCACTTCTTAAGATCAAAATAGATGATCAAGTTATAGATTATCTAGCTCATAAAGGATTAACAGTATCATCTATCCCCAAAAATAATCAGCAAGTTTTTCTCAGACAAAACTCAAATCTCTCCACAGGTGGAGATAGCATTGATGTCACAGATCAAGCACATCCATCAGTAAAAGAAATAGCTACTAAAGCCATAAAATCTGTTCCAGGTATAGAATTTGGAGGTATAGATCTTATGACAACAGATATTTCCCAAGAACAAACACAAGATTCATATATCATCATAGAAATAAATGGTTCTCCAATGCTAGCTATGCACGACTCTCCATTTGTTGGTAAAAATCGCCACGCTGCTAGAGAATTTCTTTTTTTAGTTTTCCCTGATCTAAACACACAATATCAATAAAAAAATTCTTCCAGCTCAAATAAATTTCTTTTCTCTATATTTTTTTTCAACTCAACTTGCAGAGTACTTTCTACACCGCTTTTTGATAACAAATATGCCTTCTGAAATAATCCAAATTCACCTGGTTCATCAAACATAATAGAAACATCTTGTTTTTGTAAATCTTCAAAATTGTACTCAATCTTAGTGATGTTTTCTCTATTGATTTGCAACTCATGGTTTGCTAAACCAGAAAGAGGTTTTGCACCTGATCTGAGTTTAAAGAGTGCCAAGCCTGCATTCTCGTGTGGATGAGCATCACGGCCATGGAAAATGGCCTTACACTGATTGTCTATAGCAAAATTCTGGACAAACATCTCTGAAAAATAATCAAGGGAGGCCTTCATCTTAAACTGTTTTGTAATACTATGGTCATAACCCTTATTTACAAATGATAGCGTCTTCTTATTTTGATGTTTGTTTTTGATAACAAACAAAGTAACACCTACCAACTTCTGGCCATCTCTGGATTTAATAAAAAGAAAATAAAATTGCCCATAATTTGAATCAGTAAGTTTCTCCAATAGTCTTTGATAATGAGCCTCTTCATCAAGATGGTAAGTAGGCTTTGATACCACATACTTTTTATAAAGTGGCACAAATTTATCCCAGAACAACTCTTCATTGGCACCTACAATTTCATACTCAAAGTTTTCTTCAAACTTTTTCAAACTTTTTTTGACTTTCTTGGCAAAAGAAGGCAAAACAATATCTTCATAAGATTTAGCCTGAGAAATATTCGCATACCAAAAGATCTTGTTGTCCAAGACAAAAGTTTTTTTCATAGTGGTTTAAAAGGGAAAATATTATCAAACTGTATTGTAACTCATAGAATACAACTGTAAACAAGCTGATACAATGAACCAATGAAAAAACACCTTATCTTTGACTTCTTCAACGTCATTCTATTTCATGATTCCCATCGAGATGGTGTGGGAACCGTTTATAAACAGATAAGATATATTATCTCATTTATCAGCTCAGCACTGATCAATCAGGAGTTACTAGACTTTATCAAAGATAACCAGCATCTATTTGAAACACATATTTTTACCAATTCGGGATCACTAGTCAAAAATCCAGTTATTTATAAAGAAATTGGTGACTATTTTGAAAATATTTTTATTTCAGGTGAATTAGACCTGGATAAAACAGATCCAGAAACATATCAAAAAATTGCCAAAAAACTGGACACTACCCCAGAGAACATCATCTTTGTCGATGACAGTGAGTGGAATGTGGAGGCGGCTAGGGAGGCAGGGTGTAAAGGAATTGTCTACGAGAATAATAAACAATTATTTCAAAAATTAAACAAACAAATTTAGCGATTTTACTATTGAACAAATGATAATTCCCCTCTACCAACCCCTTGGGTCCTCAACTCATCTCTTGGCCAAAAGAGCCGGTGATCTCCACAACACCAAAACCACCCACACTGGCACTCTAGATCCTATGGCAAAGGGTGTAGTAATTGTACTAACAGATCAGGATCGATTTAATAAATCAAAGTACACACAGTGGAAAAAGACTTACCAATTTCAGATATTATTTGGGGTGGAGACTGACTCGCTAGACCTACTAGGAATTATAAATCCCAGCCATAAAGCCCTGCCTCGCCGGCAGGCAGGCATAGAGACATACAGCCATATTAAAGTTTTAGAAAAAAAACTAAATCAGGTACTGCCAAGTTTTATGGGATCACAAGACCAAATAATGCCAAATTTTTCTGCTAAAAGAATTGATGGAGAGTCGTACTTTGATAAAGCGAAGAGGGGAGAGGAGATAGATACAGCAATGCAACGGATTACGATTTACGATTTAGAGCTTTTAAAAATAAAACAAACAAACAAATCAAACCTACAAACAAATATCTTAAACAAAATAAAAAACGTAAAAGGTGATTTTAGACAAAAAGAAATAATAGAAAATTGGCAAGAATATTTCAGCCATAAAAAGCCATCCAGCCATATAGTCATCGCTCATCTAAAAACAACAGTAAGCAAACGCACCTATATCCGTGCCCTAGTCAGAGATATTGGTATTAAACTAAGCATCCCAGCTACTACCTACTCAATCACCAGAACCCAAAACGGCCCTTACTCAGTCAAAGACTGTACTTGTCTAGTATAATAGGGTAATGAAAAAGATTGCCCTCGGCATGTCTGGTGGAGTTGATTCCTCCCTATGTGCTCATTTACTAGTTGAACAAGGCTACGAAGTCACTGGGGTCTATCTAGAATGCTGGCGTGCTCCAGGGTGTAGAAGTGAAGAAGACCGCAAAGATGCTCTCAAAGTTGCTCTTGAGTTGAATATCCCATTTAAAGTTTTAGATTTTAAAGATGCTTATAAAAACAAGGTAGTTGAGTACTTTTTTGAAGAATACGAAAACGGTAGAACTCCCAATCCAGATATTTTATGCAATAGCGAAATCAAATTTGGACTTTTTTATGATTGGGCTATGGAAAATGGCTTTGATGCAGTAGCTACAGGCCACTATGCGGATATTCAGAATCTACCAAAATCTTTAACTACTCCAAAAGATGCTCACAAAGATCAAACATATTTTCTTTATAGACTAAGAGAAGATCAACTAGACCATATCATCTTTCCATTGGCTGATCTTAATAAAGATGAAGTCCGGGATGAAGCTCAAAAGAGAAATATTCATGTGGCAGATAAAAAAGACTCTGTCGGTATTTGCTTTATTGGTGACATTGATGTGACTAAATTTCTCAAAGAAAGATTGGGAGAGAAACCAGGGAGTGTAGTAGACACCAAAGGCAATATCATCGGCACTCACAAGGGCATCTGGTTTTATACCATTGGCCAAAGACACGGATTTCAGATCGACAAAAAAACTTTAATTAAACAAAGTGATGGCAGTACCATCGAAAAACAAAACATTCCACCATTTTATGTAATAGGTAAAGATGCTAAAAAAAATCAGTTAATTGTCGGCTTCGGCTCCGAAACATACACTGATACATTTAAAGTAACTAACACACACTGGATAAATAAAAACTCACAGCTGACAGCTGACAGCCTGCCTGCCGGTAGGCATGGCTCACAGCTATCAGTAAGAATACGACATACCGGCAAGCTCATTTCCTGTTCAATTGATCAAAGTGAAAAAAATAAAGATGAATATGTAGTAAAGTTAAACGAACCAACCCAAGGCATAGCGGAGGGCCAATCGGCAGTGTTTTATACTAAAAGCCAACGACTAGCGACTAGTGACCAGAACACCTGCCTCGGTGGAGGAATTATTGGCTACTAAAGACCTCATAGTGTATAATAATAGTATATGAAAAAGCTTCTTTTTTCTCTTATTCCCGCAATAGTATTTTTTTTCACTTCAGTTTCTCCAATTAAAGCAGAGTGGACCAATGTCTGTGGCAGTGGCACTGATGCTGACTGGAGTAGGAGAGATGGCTGTGAGATCCACTGTTCATCCTCTAGCATGTCATGTAGCAACTCATCTTCTACTGTGATCAAATTTACCTGTGACGGCAGACAAACAGAATGTAGAAGTAATGCCAGTAGTTGGTCTACTTACCAAAGTATTGGCAACCCAGGCTGTGGCAAAACTGTTCAAATAGATGTCTTTGCTCAACAAAACTTTAATCAATTAATAGACTATATGGTTTGGTACACTGGTGACTGTCCTACCCCCACACCTACACCTAAAGCAAGCCCAACTCCCAAGCCAAGTCCTAGCCCCAAAGCTAGTCCAACACCAACGCCTACACCAACTCCAAGTCCCACACCCAGTCCTACTCCAGGATCATGCAACAACACTTGTTCTTCTAACAATCCTTGTGAATCAGGCCTGAGCTGTGTCAACGGCCGATGTAGAAATCCACAATGTTCCAATGACACCGATTGTATCTGTGACGTAGCAGAACACAAAAGCTCTTGTGATGATCTGTCTGCAGTGGGTGGCAACAATAGCCTAGTACCTGCAAAAGTCACACTCCGCACCAAAGCCAGTGATAACAAAGGTAATATCCAATCATACAAATATTACTTTGGAGATGGCAAAACACTAGAAACTGACGATCTAGAAATCCAACACACCTACGAATCATCTGGTAGTTTTACTGCTAGAGTCGATGTCAAAGATAGTGCTGGTAACTGGAAAACCAGTAATGCTTGTGAGACCAAAGTCACTGTCAAGGCATCTCCAGTAGAATCCCACAAATCAGATTGTAGTGATGTCTTTATCACTGCCGATAATTCTGGCCAAGCTCCATCCAATGTAAAATTTGAGATTACTGGCTTTGATAACAAAGGTGATATTCAAGCTTACAAAATTGATTATGGTACTGGTGAAAATGCTGAGAGTAATGACAATGACTTTACCAAACGCTACGAAACTCCAGGAACCTATACTATTAGAGCTTACATCAAGGATAGCCAGGGCAACTGGCAAGGTGGAGATGAAGGTTGTAAAAGAACCCTGTATATTAATACCAAGCCAATTACCACCCAACCAGCCACAGGAACACCAACGGTGATTTCGTTAGTCGGTATTTCAAGCGGGCTAAGTGGTGTAGCATTAAAACTACTAAAGAAAAAACTTGTTTAAAAGATGACCAAACCTGCCCTCAACAAACTTAAAGTTTTATCTATCACTTCAATTGTTTTAATCTCCATAGGTATCATCTGGTTCCTCCTGACTTTAGTTCCAGTAATTTTTGTGGAAGCCAAATATCAATATCATCAGATTTTAGAAAATACTTTCCATGTGGCCGATATTAGACAACTGATTATTCCTGATTTTTCTGGAGTTTTTGACTACAGGGGACAGAGTAAATACAAAGATTATGGGATTACTATTCCAAAGTTGAGAATTGATGAACCAGTAGTCTTTAATGTCAATCCAAATAATAAAGAAGAGTACACTAAAGCTCTCAAACAAGGTATTGCTCATGCTTCTAGCACCGCCTTCCCAGATAATGGGGGAGTGGGGTATTACTTTGCGCACTCATCACATCCAGACTTTGTCAGTCAATACAATGCTATTTTTTATCTCTTAGGAAAATTAGAAAAAGATGATGAGGTCTTTATCTGGCATGAGGGTAAAAGGCATGAATATCGCGTCACCTACAAAAGAACCACTGACCCCAACAACATTGATTTCCTCTATAATAGCTACTATCCACAAGAAACCATAGTTCTGCAAACATGTTGGCCCCCAGGGACCACCAGCAAACGCATGCTGATATATGCAGAGAGGGTACAGTAATACAATCTCCCCGTTACATAAGTGTAATGCATTGATTCTGGTTGGCTTTAATATAGAATTTGTATAAATGGTATCAGTACCGGCACAATTCCAAAGTCCCACTGGTAAAAAAGAAGGGGAGGGTGGTTCTAGGCTACCAAGAATAAAAGACCAATTCATTTATTTAGACCCTGCTTTGTCTGGTCTGCTTCTACAGTTACTTAAAAAAATGGATAAGTTTTTAGAAGTTGATGAGAAAACTAGGCCTAAAAGTCGAATTGACCACAACAACTACTAATCTTGTTGTGGTGGTCTGTTGATAATTTCAATTGCCTTATCTATAACTCTATTTGAGTATGAAGACCCTTCATCTAATCTTTGATAAGTTTGTTGAACAAACTCTATTTCTGTCTGAAACTTTCTAATTGCCTTAACAATTCTCTGATAAGTAATAAATTGTTGCACCAATTCCTGAGGTACGTCTTTAACCTCACGTGCAGCATTTTTAATAACTTTCAACATAGCATCTGACATTTTTTTAGGTTTTGTTTCTCTCACGTCACTAAAACCAGATATAATATTTTTTTCAAAAATATCAATTAGTTCACTTTGATCCGGATATGCATTTTTCAATTGTGATACTTTCTGCTCAATTGCTAAAGCATAGTTATTAGCAACATCATCACCCCCGTTAGACTGTGAGGAAGAAGACAATTCAGTCATTGCTCTTACTACCCCATCTAGATCATTCATAAAACCTCTTAACTGAACAAAAGGCTCAAACACAACTAGTCTTTGCTGAATTACCATAGCAATATCAAGGTATCTATTCATATCTTCTATTCTATCCTCAAACAACGCCCTTTGATCTTCTATCTCTGTTCTTTGAAGATTCTCAATCTCTGTAGTACTTGTTAATCCCGTACACTTAGCCGCCAGAGCTTTAGCATTTTTATCGATATCTTCTTCAGATTTTTCTTCTATACGAACGTCCTCATCACCAAAATAAACCAATTTTAAATGAGATATTAAATCCACACTATTTATTTGTAAATCAAAAGTTATACTTCTCAACTGGGCAGCTATAAACACAAGAACTATACTTGTAAGGACATCAAACTCAGGATTATCAATAATACTAGCTAATAAACCCAAGTCTATCCCTGCATAATCCCTATTTGTAGGTTCTTCTCTTACTGTTATTAAATCTACAAGGTCCAACTGCTCCAGCAAACGGATAGCTGCTGTTGATAAAAAAGAGAACCTATCTATATCCAAAGACAACCATTCACTCAGTATCTCAATCTGCTTAATTAAACCCCTTACATACAAAAAATACTGTCTATCAGGAAGTCCTTCTTGATGATCATTAAAAAATATAATGCTGCTAATCAAGATTTGCTGAACTTCTGCTATACCACCAAGAAATTGATCCTTACAAAAGTTATGAATATTACGATCTTGTTGAAAAACTGTAAAAAATAAAAGTAAAACTACATATTGATGTAACTCTTCTGGCAAAACTAACCTTAATATACCTAAATGATTTTCATATAAAACCAAAAAAGTAGCATATTGTTCTAATAAATCTTCATCCAAATCTATTTCTACATCACCTTGGTTGCCTAATAGATCTATAGCTGCTTCATTCAAAGCCAGATTATCCTGGCCGTCCAACCAAAGCATTACATCTTGATCTGGAATTTCATTTAAAACAGAATTAACTTTTTGAATTATATGAAAGCGACTAAGTAAAAGACCAGACTGATCAGACAAACGTTCTCTAAAGTTATTTAGTTTTTTTTCTAGTTCACCTTCAAAATCAATTACTTTGTTAAATCTTACTCGAGCATCTCTAAGAAAGAATAAAGGTTGTATTATCTCATCTGAAATTAGTGTAACCAACCCTTTCTGTTCATCTGGACTCATCTCTGAAAATTTCTCTCTTACTACAGTCCCTATTTCTGATAAACATTCCATCACAGCGCTGTCTTTATCCGTCACTTGCCAATTTTGATTGACAATACTTGTGATTTCTGCAATAAATTCACCATCATCTAAAACAGACAATATCTCTGGAGACCTATAAATAGCTAGTAACTTATTTACTTTACTTTGGGATTCTCGTATCGAACTTTCAAACCACTGTCCTACATTTACCTGTTCAGATATTATGCCAGATAAAGAACTTACTACTTCTGTACCAAATTCATCTCCAACAAGTCTAATAAGTTCTTCTTCCAATGGAGAACCCTCAAACTCTAAAAAAGCATCTAACAATACACTTCTAAAATCTGAACTAAACTCTCCGTTAGAAACTAAAGTCATGCTACCTAATAAAGCATCAACTCTAGACTGTGCAACTTTTCGTTTCCACTCGTATTCAATGATAGATCTGGTTCCACCTTCTATCTGTAAATATCTGCCTATCAACGCAGAGAAAAGATCATTTGTATGAGACTTATTAAAAGAAACTTTATTAACCTCAGGCATATATTTATTTTTACTAAAAAAATATATAATATATATTAAATATGTATTAGACTCACCATTATATATAATAGTACACCACTTTTCAATCATTCCTCATTTTACCTTTTGACACACAGCAACTTTGATATATAATAAGAATCCTTCCAAAGATAAAGTCTTGAGAAAACTCGAGAAACTCATCTTCGCAAAACAAAAGTAGTCAAGGAAATAATCAATAGTGGTTGTTTTCTATTTTTGTGTGGAAATTGATCTTTAAAAAGTAAAGACTATACAAATACGCAGCAGAACATTTGTATAGAAACAGCATTTGAATCAAGCATGGTGATAGAACTCTGTCTAAAAACGGAGCAACTATCATCATCATTTTTGATGTGACAAGTTATATCCGTTAATTCGATCTCAAATTTATTTGGGATCATAACATTTTGTCTATTTATAGACAAAGTAAATCTTTGATAATAAAAAGAGCTAATTCAAACTTAAAAAGTTTTTTTGAGAGTTTGATCCTGGCTCAGGATGAACGCTGGCGGTGTGCCTTAGGCATGCAAGTCGAACGCTCCCTTCGGGGAGAGTGGCAGACGGGTGAGTAACACGTAGGAATCTACCCAGTAGCGGGGAATAGCCTTCCGAAAGGAGGGGTAATACCGCATACGCCCGCAAGGGGAAAGCATTTATGCACTATTGGAGGAGCCTGCGCGCTATCAGTTAGTTGGTGGGGTAATAGCCTACCAAGACAATGACGGCTAGCCGATGTGAGAGCATGATCGGCCACAAGGTTACTGAGACACGGAACCTACACCTACGGGTGGCAGCAACCGGGAATTTTGCGCAATGGACGAAAGTCTGACGCAGCGACACCGCGTGTGGGAAGAAGCTTTTCGGAGTGTAAACCACTGTGGCGAGGGATGAATTTTGACAGTACCTCGCTAGAAAGCACCTGCTAACCACGTGCCAGAAGCCTCGGTAATACGTGGGGTGCAAGCGTTATCCGGATTTACTGGGCGTAAAGGGTCCGTCGGCGACCTGATAGGTCTTCTGTTTAAGCCTGAGGCTCAACTTCAGACAGGCAGAAGAAACCATCAGGATTGAGTATGTTAGGGGAAGCTGGAATTCTCGGTGGAGGGGTGAAATCCGTAGATATCGAGAGGAACGCCAATCGCGAAGGCAAGTTTCTGGAACATTACTGACGCTCAGGGACGAAAGCTAGGGTAGCAAAAGGGATTAGAGACCCCTGTAGTCCTAGCCGTAAACGCTCCTTGCTAGCTGCCTTACTTTTGTGGGGTGGCGTAAGCTAACGCGTTAAGCAAGGCGCCTGGGGAGTACGACCGCAAGGTTAAAACTCAAAGGAATTGACGGGGACCCGCACAAGC
>NPID01000594.1_pt1 | contig 138455 bp, 119 predicted proteins | sample 8637491 | NCBI WGS metagenome assembly NPID01 (sample SAMN07420843, study PRJNA396082) | bioreactor metagenome | isolation source: sample BA6 brine-fed electro-methanogenic bioreactor BA | place: Japan: Kochi | collected 2016-06-14
TGGCAATTTACGGATAGATACTAAGTCTTATCGCCCAAATCTGAGGAATTCCGTGCATGCTGGCTACAGTAAAAAGGTCCATCCCGGCTATCGTATTGATACTTCTCCTGTGGTTGATTGTTTCAGTTTTTACATACTTATGGCTTGTTCCCCAGCAGCGCAACTTCGATTTTTACTCGAACTGGGTTGGCGCCCATGAGATGTTGCGTGGGGAAAATCCCTACAATCGTCAGCTCAGCGATGAATACCTTGAAGCACGTGGCTATCCGATGCTCGTCCACAGGCAATTTCACTATCCGGCAACCATCACCTGGGTCTTGCTGCCCTTCTGGGTGATTCCCTGGAAGGTCGCTGTTAGCCTCTGGTGTGGCCTTCAGATACTGCTGGTGATGTTTCTTCCCTTGCTTGTGTTCAGGTTGCTGGGATGGCGCATACAACCACGAGTCATGCTGCTCGTGTTGTTAGTCTCCCTGGTGGGCAACTATCACACCGTGAATGTCTATGTCATCGGGCAATTCACGATCTTTGTACTTGCCTGTTTGATCGTCGCCTGGTGGAGCATTCTGGAAGATCGACCCTGGCTCGTGGCTTTTGCGCTTCTTGCTGCGACTATCCGCCCCGAAAGCGCCTTCATTGCCGGGGCCGTGCTTCTGGATTTGCTTCTTAATCGACGCTTCAAAACGTTGATTCTCTGGGCAGTCTTGGCCGGGATAGTCTTTTCAGTAACGTTCTTTCAGGTTGGATTCTGGATTACCGATATCCTTCAGGCTGTGGAACACTACCATTTCGTTAGCCGCGTTTCCTCGTATCCTCCCGCCGCGCTGGGGATAGATTTCCTTGTGCCAGTGATTGTAGCTGCCGCATTGATATGGGGGGCGATCATGTTTTGGCAGACGCGCGCTTTGCCAGACATAACCCGTTTCCCGTGGCGAACCTCGGTGGCAATCCTGATTGTCCTGATTATTTTGCCCCAGAGTCACGACTACACCCTTGTCTATACCTTCCTTCCGATCTGGTTCCTCATGTGGGTGGGCCGCCACTCTTCCTGGACTATGGCTCTTCTAATTGCTGTTCTTCTTGCCTCTTGGGGGGTGTATTTCGCCGGGGATTCAGATTTGGAACGACTTCAGCAACTGCTCACTCCCCTTCTGCTTGCAGGATTGCTGACATATCACTGGTTCAGGGATCAAGAAGCATCCAGAAGACCTGTGAAAAACAGCCGCACCTGATTTTTGGGTCAGGCGACCGCCGATAATAGTGGCGCAACCCGCCCAGCACCCGGTGACCGGCTATGCACCCACTCCCCCACGCTGTTCCCCTGATCTTCGCGCGGGTCAGGGATGCGTTGGCCTGGTCTGCCCCAAGAATATGTGTACCACTTGTTAAGTTCGTATCGCCGCTGATCTGGACGGTGCTGCTACCGGTATAGCCTCCGGTGCCGGAGGGCGACACTCCACGGCGCTGTGCGGTCGCACGGTTTTTGGGCCAAGCGCATGATGCGGGATCAGCCTGCTCCGGTAATGCCAGAATACCGTGCCACAGTTCCTCCACAGCCTAATGACCTGCTTTTTTGCTCTTGGCATTATAATGCTAAATACAACCGTTTATCTGCATAAGGCAAGGACCCCATGAATACGAAAACAGTAGAGTCCGTTCTTGCAGAACCCCGGTATGTCAGGCTGCGTCGCTTCAATGCCATTATGGGAGCGCTGCACTTCGTACAAGGTGTCTTGATGATCATATTAAGCAATGACACTGTGTATCCGTTTTTTACCAACTATCTGCGATTCGATACTGAGGCTTTCAAACTTGTGCCAAACTCAACACAGGTCGGGGAGCTGCTGTTTGGCCCGGCAGTTGCCGTGTTCCTGCTAATCAGCGCCGTGGCACACTTCATTCTGGCCTCTTTCGGCTACAAATGGTATGTCCGCCACCTGGAACGCAACATGAATCCAGGTCGCTTCTATGAGTATGCACTCAGCTCATCGCTGATGATGATCCTGATTGCCATGCTGAATGGCATGTGGGATGTTCCCAGCCTGGTTCTCATCTTCGGATTGAATGCCGCAATGAACCTGTTTGGCATCATGATGGAATATGACAATGAGAACCGCGACAACATCCGCTGGGAGGGATTCATCTACGGATGCATCGCCGGGATTATCCCCTGGATCGCCCTGGTCATGTATCTTGTTGGCGCCGGTTCCGGTGAAGCCAGACCACCTACGTTTGTGTACGTGATCCTCGTTTCGATCTTCATCTTCTTCAACAGCTTTGCCGTCAATATGTACCTGCAATACAAGAAGGTGGGGCCGTGGAAAGACTACCTGTTTGGTGAGCGCATGTATATTGTACTGAGCCTGGTAGCCAAGACTGCGCTGGCCTGGCAGATTTTTGCAGGTACCCTGGCCCCCGTCTAGACAAGTGAGCGGTGAGTTTGCGGCCCTTTTTCAGCTGCTGAGCTGTACTTTGAAAAACGGGAAAACAAAAAGGGTGGAGATCATCACTCCACCCCAGCTTGACCGAAACCGGTCATTTTTCAAAACTCTTACGTTCAGTTGTTTGCTGCCAGCCATGGCAGTCTCAGCGGCTTGTGGTACTCTGCACTCATGGGAGTGACGCTGCCTGCAGAGCCAGCAGCCTATCCCCGTTTTCCGCAGCGGAAAAACGGGCGCATAATGAGGCGTGAGGCTGGTATTGTCTGAGGGGGATACGCGATGAACATTGAATGGCAGACTGAACTGAATGCCGTGCCGCTGGACTGGCTGCTTGAGCCGGACCCCGTGAACCCCGGCGTCCGCTACTTCGCCCTGCGTGACCTGCTGGATCGCCCGGAGCATGACCCCGAGGTCATCGCTGCCCGTAAGGCCATCATGGAGACCGGGCCAGTCCCGATCATCCTGGATGCTCAGCAGCCGGAAGGCTACTGGAGCAAGCCGGAGCGCATCTATGCCGACAAGTATCGCGGCACGGTGTGGCAGGTCCTCTTCCTGGCCCAGCTGGGCGCTGACCCGGCTGACCCGCGCGTGCGTAAGGGCGCGGAGTACACCCTGGACTACGGCCAGGCCAGCAACGGGGTGCTCGCCTACAACGGCAGGCCCAGCGGCGCTATCCACTGCATGTGGGGCAACCTGGCCCGCGCCCTGCTTGACTTCGGCTACTGGGGCGACCCCCGCTTGGAACGGGCGATTGACCAGCTGGCGCGCTCGGTGACCGGCGACGGGTTTTCCGACTACTATCGTTCCACGCTCCGGGGGCCGGAGTTCATGTGTGCATCCAATGGCGGTTTATCCTGCGGCTGGGGGGCGGTGCGGGTCCTGTGGGCGCTGAACGCTGTCCCGGCAGACGCGCGCACACCGGCTGTTCAGGCTGGCATTGACGCCACGGTTGATTTCCTGCTGCGCTATGATATCGCGAAGGCCGATTACCCCTACCAGGAACGCATCAACTCCAGCTGGTTCAAGTTCGGCTATCCGCTGGCCTATGTCACGGATATGCTGCTCAACCTGGAAGTCCTCACGGAAGCGGGGGTAGTGGATCATCCGAAGCTGGAGCCCGCTGTCCGGCTGGTGCTGAGCCTCCAGGATGACCAGGGCCGCTGGAAGCACGCTTATGGCTACAAGAGCAAGATGTGGGTGGACATCGAGCAGAAGGGCAAGCCCGGCAAGTGGGTCACCCTGCGTGTGATGCGCGTCCTGAAGCGGCTCGGACTGGCGCTGGAGGCGGTGTAGCGTAGTCCAGGCTCAATCCCGCCTGCACGCTGGGGACAGCATCGACTATGATGCCCAGAAACCCTCATGTACGCTCAGCGCCTCTTCTTCCAGCACGGGGCCAATGACCTCGATCTGTTTGCGACCTCTGGCGAACACGTCCCGGCACCCTAACAGCAAGACATGCTCGGACTCCTCATCCAGCATCGCATACATGCGCTCTTCGCTGAGACCATACACCACCCGGCGCACATTCCCCCAGTAGATCGCCCCCGAACACATCGGGCAGGGTTCGGCGCTGGTGTACAGCGTGCACGTGGCCAGGAAATCCTGATCATATGTCTGGGAGGCCATTCGCATCAGGTTCGTCTCGGCATGCCCCGTACAATCGTTTTCGGTGACGACCGTGTTTTCAGTCGTCAGGAGTATGGTGTTATCCTGATCAGCAAGCAGCGCCCCAAAGGGGTGATTGCCATGCGCCCTGGAACGGCGAGCAATGTCAAGGGCAGCTCGCATCAGTCTCTCGGTAGTGTCATCCATCATTGACTCCTACTGGGTTGAGCAGCCTGACCGGCACTGGATACACACCCTCCGCACTGATGCTGGGTTTGACGACACAACCACAATGACGACCTCTCAGTCCTTCGAGAGCAGGTCACTGTTGACCCTGCCAGGCGGAACGTCTTTCCCGGCAGGCGTGCCGCTGTCGGGGACACGGCGCGCCCGGCCGGTGCAAGGCAGGCCAGGCTTTCGAGCCTGCTCGCCGGCGCTTCGTGGACACGGGCGTCCGTGGGGAGCGATGCGGGCAAGCTCAGCGCTGAGAGCAGGCGCTGCCAGACCAGATTCAGGCCGCCCGGCTTACCCGCCAACCCAATTATGCCAGGGCCGGGTTATCTCCCATCAGTTCTCAGCGCCATACTCTTCTTCGGAATACTTGTGGCAACGTACAAGCACATCGTCAATGATGATGTCCGCTGGCACCACACGCTTGCAAATATCCATAACATCGGGGCAGCGACCCGCGAATTTGCAGCCCTGCCGCATGTACTCCTCCTGCTCCAGTTCGGCAAGAGTCACCGTTGTGGCCCAGCGTTTTTTCGGGTCCGCCTGTGGGATGGAATCGCGCAGCAGCTGGGAGTAGGGATGCCGGGGATTCATCAGCACCTCTTCCACCGTCCCCATTTCCACGATATTGCCACGAAACATGATGGCGATACGGTCGCTGACATAATAGGCCGTCGCCAGATCATGCGTGATATAGAGGATGCTTACCCCCAGTTTATCTCTCAGCTCTTTGAACAGGTTGACGATCGACATGCGCAAAGAGGCATCAACCATCGAAACGGGTTCATCAGCGATGATCAGTTTCGGGTTGGTGACCAGCGCCCGGGCGATCGAGATACGTTGAAGCTGCCCACCAGAGAATTCATTCGGGTATTTCCCGGCGAATTCCGCATAGGTCAGTCCCACCAGGCGCAGTTTCTGATCGATCCAGGCAATGGCTTCCTGTTTTGACCGAGCCAGGCGGTAGTTTTGCACCGTCTCATGAAAATATGAATCGACGGTACGGAGCGGATTGAACGTGCTGAATGGATCCTGGAAGATAGCCTGCACCCCCTCTGTAAGCCAGGGCTTCTCCTTTTGGGTATGGGCTTTCCCATTATGAAGCATGACCCCGGAAGTGGCCTCTTCAAAACCAAGCACCAGCTTCGCGGTCGTGGTCTTTCCACATCCGCTTTCGCCTGCCAGGGTGAAAATCTCGGCGGGCTTGACAAAAAAGCTGACATGATCCACGGCTGTCAGTGTGATTCTGGCGAGCACATTGCCCTGGGAGTACTGTTTGGTTAGTTCGCTTACCTCAAGCAGCTTATCCATGTAATCCTCCTTCAACTAACCAGCAGGCGACTTTCTGATCTTCATCGATCTGATAAAAGCTCGGCATTTGCTCGCGGCAAATATCCATGACCTGCGGGCAGCGCGGGTGGAAGGGACACCCAGAAGGCAGGTCTGCCAGGGAGGGAGGGCTGCCGGGCGCGCTTTCACGCATACTCTTATCGCCAAACTTTGGCAGCGAGTTGATCAGAAACTGCGTATAAGGATGCACTGGCCGGGCAAAGATCTTTTCGGTGGGGGCTTCTTCGATGATCTTCCCCGCATACATGATGCCAATCCGATCCGCGATGTTGGCATGGACGCCCATATCATGCGTAACCAGAATAATCGTATTCTTCAGGCTACCCTGAATCGTCTTCAGCATCTGGATAACCCCGCGCTGAACCACCACGTCCAGCGCGGTGGTCGGTTCGTCGCCTATCATGATGCGCGGGTTCAACGATGCTGCCAGAGCGATGGTCACGCGCTGGCGCATGCCACCCGACAACTGGTGCGGGTAGACCTCCAGGACGTTCTTGGGCAAGCCCAGCTCCAGAATGCGCTCGCGAGCGATCCCCAGGATATCTTCGTGGCTGCGCCCGTCAGCGTGGCTGCCGATGAAGTCCGCAAAGGCCCCTTTTATCTTGAGCACGGGATTGAATACGCTCATCGAGCCTTGCGGAATATAGGAGATGTACTTCATGCGCAGCTTTCGCTTTGCCTCCGATCGCATCTGGGTGACATCCACTTCATCATCGTCGATACGATAGAAAATCTTGCCGTCAATCAGGCGCAGGGGGGGGGCAATCTCACTGAAAAGCGTCTTCAACAATGTGGTTTTGCCGCAGCCGCTTTCGCCCGCAATACCGTAGATTTCGTTCTCATAGATCTGCAGGTCCACATCATTGACGGCCTTGACAACCTTCTGAGTGCCCTGCATCTCCAAAATATAGAAAGCTTTGAGTTGTTTGGTTCGTAGGATTGTTCGTCTGTTTTCTTCCATGGCTGTGTTCTCCCTACGCTCCAACCCGTTGGATGCGCGTGCGCGGATCGAGATACTCGCTGATGCTCACCGAGAGCCAGTAGAGCGCGATAAACATGAAAAGCGACAGGATCACGGGCGTCAGGACCCACCACCAGCGCCCCAACAGAATCGAATGGTAGAAGATAGCCCAGTTGAGCATCGTCCCCAGGGTGGGGATATTGAGATTGACCAGGCCCAGAATCGCCAGCGTGATCTCCAACCCAATCGCCCACGACATGTTGTTGATCAGAGTCGAGAAGATCAGCGGCATGGCAAAAGGTGTGTATTCCTTCAGCACCAGTTTGGTTGTCCCCGTACCCGACAGTATCGCCGTCTTGGTGAACTCGCGCTCACGCAGGCTCAGGACCAGCGAGCGGATCAGGCGCGCGTCCCATGCCCAGCCAAAGAACGACAGCATCAACCCCAGGGTCACCAGATTCATGTGTTCCCGCACCAGCATCGCCAGCATGACCATGATCAGGAAGAGCGGAATAACCAGCAGGCTATCACTGATAAACATCAGTACCCGGTCGAGTAAGCCGCCCGTATAGCCGGCCATCATCCCCACCATGACTGCGATCACTCTTGAAACCGCCGCAGAAATGAGCGAGATGATCAGGGAATTGCGAACGGCAAAAGTGGCCTGCCAGAACACGTCCTGCCCGTTCGAATCGGTGCCAAGGATATGCTCCGACGACGGTCTCATATCTCTTGGGACCACATGCCATAACGAAGGGTCATAGGGGGAGAAAAAGGACAGAATAGCCAGGGTCAAGATGATCGCCAGTACGATGAAGGCGAAGCTGAAGCGATAATCTTTGAACAGGTCTTTGAGGGTTTTCACGGGCTGGCTTCCTTACGTGTATCGTACCCTTGGATCAAGCAAGGGATATGTCAGGTCGACAATCAGCATTGCTGTCGTGATAGCAATGATAGAAAGAATGATGATGCCCATGATCAGGTTGTAGTCACCATTGACGATGGCTCTGTACAGCAGCATCCCCAGGCCAGGATAGCCAAAAACAATCTCTGTGATCAATGCCCCGCTGAAGATTTGCCCAAACGAAAGCGCGAGGCCGGTGATCTGGGGCAGCAAGGCGTTGCGAATGATGTACTTGCTGACGATCCGGTCTTCTGTAACGCCGCCCAGTTTGGCGTACTGAACGTAATCTTCCGCATTGACATTCTGCACAAGCAGCTTCATCGTTTGGAAATTGACTGCCATCCCCAGCACGCTGAGCGAGAGGCCCGGCAGGAATGAATGCCAGAGGACATCCTTAATATACGCCCAGGTGAAAGTGGGCAAAGCGCCCAGTGATGCCCCACCCGTAACCGGGAACCAGCGCCAGACATAGGCAAAAAGCAGGAGCAGCATAAAAGCAAAGATGTAATAAGGCAGCGGGCGGATCACCATGGCGACAGCATCCAGCAGGCGCGACCAGTTCCTGCGCGTGTAGTAGCCCGCCAACCCACCAATGATGTTTCCAAGTATCCAGGAGATGATGGTTGTGGTGAGCAGAAGTCCCAATGTCCAGGGCAAGGCATTGGCGATGAGCTGGGTGACGGGTGCGGGAAACTGGAAAAACGAAACGCCGAGATCGCCGTGGAATAATTTACTCCAAAAGGTTCCGTACTGCTCCATCCAGGAGCCTTCCAGGCCATACATCACAGTCAGGTCGTGGATGATGCCATCCATCGCTCCCGGTTCCATACTCGAGCCACGCCCCCTCATCTCACCGATCATTCGCATGACAGGATCATTGGGGGTAAGTCTAGGAATGAAGAAAACCACAGTGATTCCCACCCAGATTACCAGGAAGTATTGAAACAGACGGGGGATGAGATATCGTTTTACAAATGTCACGGCTTTGCCCTCATGCATCTATCCCCATATAAGGAGAATACACAGATGAAGTGAAGAAGTGTTTCCCTGGGCGGGGAACTCCGCCCAGGGAAGATTGTGACTTGTACGAAGCAGACTCCGAACTGCCTTATTCGCTGGCGCGTCTCAGGAACGGAGTCATGTACTTGAAGTTGCCCCAGTGGGTATAGGGCGCGCAGTATGGGTTCTCGCTGCCAGGCCAGTTGGTCCAGTAGGTTTCGTCCCAGCCCACAAAGCCGGTGTAGCCGTAGGTCGGCGTGCCGGGCATCTGCCGGACGCATTCCTGAAGACCCTCGATGCCGATAGCAATAACTTGCTCGGTATCAAAGGGATCTGTCTCCCGCAACCGTTGGATGATCTCGTCCATCTCCGGGGTTGACCAGCGCGAGTACTGGGCCTGGGTGCGCTCGCCCACAGGCCGGATATAGGCAGAGTTCCACCTGTCGAACACGCGATACAGGTCGGGACCCGCCCCCCAGGGCTCCTGAGCCGGCCAGGAGCCGGCCACATCGAAGTCACCGACAGCCCCCAGGTCCTGGTAAGCTTCCGACAGATACACCTCGGCATCAATGCCGAACTTCTGCCACTGCTGAACGGCAGCGACGCCGTTGCGCGCATCGTGGTTGGAAAGCACAGTGTTGGACAGGAAGAAGATCTTCCACGGTGAGCCATCGGGCAGCAGCCACTTCCCATCCGCATTCCGCGAAAAACCGTTCTTCAGCAGAAGCTTCTCGGAGATTTCGGGGGCATACTTATACCACCCCAGGCCAAAGGCCTGCTCGATGAATGCTGGATCGTCCGGGAAGATGTAACCACGGCTCCTGGCGTACTCGGCAATGCGCTGTGGCGCAGTCGAGTCATACGGTGCAAAGGTTTCGCCATCCCCGACATCGATGGTGAAAGACTCCAGCCAGTCCTGCATCGGCCGGATGTAATCCGCCGGGTATGGGCCGAGGTGCGGCACATGCACAGGACTCACCGTACCCGAGGAGTCGACAGCGATGCTCGTGTACTCGACAATATCAATCGCCAGGGTGAGTGCCCAGCGAACATCGACATTGTCATAGGGCGCTCTGGCGGTATTGTAGTTGATCCCGGTGATGGCGGGGTCGTTATTGACCACGAAGGGGAAGGTTGGCTGGTAGGCGCGCGAGCTGTTTGACTGGGCTAACAGCGCCTTGAGACCATCGGCTGAGACTTCCGCCACATCAAGTTCGTGCGTCAATTGGGCCAGGATTTGCGCGCCTTCATCGGCAAAGTACTGGAAGATGATGTACCCGGGCTGGGGTTCACCATACATGATGCCGGTCGGGCTTTTATCCCAGTCTTCACGTTTTTCCCAGGCAGTCCAGCTTCCCTGGGGATCAAAGCTGTGCAGCTTGTAAGGGCCGCAGCCTACAAACGGATTGAAGGTGAACTGCACGGGGTCTTCTGCCTGCTCAAAGATGTGCTTCGGCATAATCCAGATGCAGCCCCAGCGATCGAGGAAGTTGGTGTGGAAGCGCGAGTTGGCCTGCTTCAGGTCAAACCTGACGGTGTAGTCATCGACAGCGGTTACCGCTTCAACATTGTCAGAAAGCTGGGTGTGATTGTTCAATCCCTCATAGGCGATGAGGGTCTCAATCGTATAGACCACATCGGCAGCCGTAAATGGCTCGCCGTCCGACCAGGCAACACCCTGGCGCAGCGGGATCGTGACGCTTGTGAAGTCCGCGTTATACGCCGCGTCGCCATCGGCAAGACCATTGATGATTTCACCGGTGGCAAAGTCAACCGACCAGAACGGCTCGTTAGCCAGGTTCTGCATGCCGCGGTCACGACTCTTCCAGCCAACCCACTCGTTGAAGTTATCGGGTGCGCCAACACGCCCGGTCAGAATCCTGGCGATCAGCGTTTCTTCACGGGGAAAAGTGCCTGCCTGGGCGGCGAGCACACGACTGGGTTTGGCAAGCCCTTCCGGAACAGGCACCAGCCCTGCTTCAGTAAGTACGAAAACGCCAGCGCCGGCAGACAGAGTCTTTATGAAATTGCGACGAGTGATTCTTTGTGACATTTTTTCCTCCGAAGTTTCCTAGAGATCCAATGGAAAGAAATCGTTAATCAGCTTTCGGGTGAAAAACCCGTTGTTCGCAATAGGCAGCCTCCTGTTCTTTTTAATGTCATTTCTCGCACTTATTTCTCTGGGTCAATACCCCTACACGAATCGCGAATGATGAGCTGCGTCTCCAGCTCAACGCGTTGCGGTGGACAGCTCGGATTCTCGATCTGTTCCAGAAGCATCCTGACGGCGACCCGCCCCATTTCTACCAGCGGCTGGCGCACCGTCGTGAGCTTGGGGTAAACAAGCGACGCCTGAGGAACATCATCAAAACCAATGATGGAGATGTCGTCAGGAATTCGGAACCCACATTCACGCGCAGCATCCATCGCGCCAAAAGCTGACAGATCGTTGGCGGCGAAAATGGCTGTTGGTGGAGGATCTACGCTCTGCAAGAGACGCCTGGTCAGCTCGTAACCGGTTTGCTGCTGGAAATCCCCCTCAACGACCAGCTCTTCTCTAAAGGGGATGCCGCAATCGGATAGCGCTGCCTGGTAGCCTCCCAGCCGGTTCACAGCACTTCGAATCTGGAGCGCGCCAGTGATGAAGGCTATCCGTGTGTGGCCCAGCTGGTTCAGGTAGCGTGTGGCTTCATACGCACCCTGCCAGTTGTTGCCTTCCACAACGCTGCTGCTTTCTGTGGGGTCTGCCTGATCGATCAGAACGTAGGGGAGATCCTGCTTTTGAAGCGCATCCAGATAACTGGTCGGCACAAGCGGGGCGACCAGCAGCAGGCCTTCTGTCAGGCCATTGGCGATGGCACTGACATAAAACGATTCTTTGCCTGGGTGGCGATGGCTTGTGTATAAGACCAGGTCGTAATTGGCGTGGGTCAACGCCTGATCGATGCCCTGGGCGATGGTTCCGACATAGCTGTTATCCAGGTTTGGCACGAGTAATCCAATCACTCGAGAATGGCCGCTTGCCAGGCTGCGGGCCTGCACATTGGCGACAAACCCCAGTTGCTCCACCGCTTCCATCACCCGGCTGCGTGTGGTTTCCCTGACATGCTCATACCCACCCAGAACGCGCGATACCGTTGAGGAGGACACACCCGAAGCACGCGCCACATCATCGATAGTGACACGACGTCTTTTCTTCAAAGAACGTCCCTCGATATTCTTCAGATTGAAAACGTTTTCAAGAGAAACTCAAAAAAAAGGTGGCACGTAAGCTGTCGTGTCGAAACCATCCGCAAACCGATTTTGCAAGCGCTTTCAAAATCAGCATATCACTCTTCTGAGATCGTTGTCAAGAAACGAACCTTAAGAGAATTCGGCCAACTATGTGACGGAATCCTCACGAGATACAGGGAGTTGATCATCGGTAAAATCTGTCAGTCCGGGGGGATTCATGCGCAGTTGGCCGCAATCCTTTATCCGGGGTTGAGGTGCTGCGGACTCTGGTTCAGCAAATGCTGGCGCTGTTCCTTCAGCCAGCTCATCCTGCCCACAGCACCCCACCCTGGCGGAGAAGGCCGCCTTAAGCGAGTTCTACTTCCTTAACCTGCAAGGCAGATTCATTGGCACATGAGCCGGTATAGAACAGGTAGGTTCCTGGTTCAAGGATCCACGCCCGCTGCTCATTGCTGAAATACCGAAGCTCATCCAGCCCGACAGCGATCGAGACCGTCGTCGATTGCCCGGGTTCCAGGTGTACCTTCTTGAAACCCTTGAGGAGTTTCTTCTGGCGATCGACCGCGGACTGTTTTTTGCCGGCATAAACCTGCACGACCTCAGCGCCGGCCACATTGCCAGTGTTCCTGAGATTGACTGTGACTACGACGTCATTATTCTGCCTGTGAAGCTGTGGCTCGCCATATTCCCATGTCGTGTAGGAAAGCCCGAAGCCAAAGGGATAGGCGGGCGTATAGCCGTGCTTCTCAAGGTAGGAGTACCCATGATACAGGTCATAGGTGATCTCTGGGTCCGTGTTGCTGAAATAGGGCAGATGGCCTGGATCCTGCGGGATGGTGAAAGGCAGCTTGCCGGAGGGATTCACATCCCCGAACAGGATGCGCGCCAGGGCATGACCGCCCTCCATACCCGAATACCAGCCGTACACAATGGCCGGCACCAGGTCTTCCCACTCGCGGGTCATGATCATGCCACCGCCGATGAGCACGACAACGGTATTGGGGTTGATGCTCCCGATCCGCTTGATCAGCGCGATCTGAGCAGGTTTGAGCGAAAGATTCACGCGATCTCCGCCCAGCGCGCCGCCTTCGTCAGCTTCAAACGGCGATATGCTGAAGTCCGTCAGCGGCTTGCCCATGTTTTCGTAGCCAACGCGCACCGCGTCATCGAAGGAGAATCCGTCCCCGCCCTCTGCGGGGATGGAAGAGGTATACTCACCCTCGTCGTGCGCATCGTTGCCAACCGCGATGATCACGCAGTCCGCGCTGGCTGCTTCAGCGGCTGCTTTGTCGAGTTCATCCTCGGTACAGAATCCGATCTCAGCATCGGCCCCAAAGTAGCTGCGGAGGCCGTCAAGCGGGGTGACCACGTAGGGCGCGGTGATGCTGCTGGAACCCGCATCGCCGGTATTGGCTTTGTCTCCCAGCTCACCTGCCACCAGAATCCGCCTGGCTTCCTTCTGGAACGGCAGCACCCCGCCCGCGTTCTTGATCAGGACCATCGACTTTTCGGTCGCTTCCCGGGCCAGGTCGGTGTGCGCCTTGCTGACGACAACGTCCGTGGTGTAGGCTGCCTTGTCCGGCGTATTCTCGAAAACCAGCAGGGTGCGCAGGATCCGCAGCACGGCGGTATCAACTGTTTCCTCAGCCACCCGGCCTTCCTCAACCGCCTTCAGGAGGTTCTGCTGGTAATGGATCGGCATGGGCATCTCGATATCCAGCCCGGCCTCGATGGCCTTCTTCGTATCGCGCACACCGGCCACAAAGTCCGAGATCGTGAAGCCCTCAAATCCCCAGTCATCGCGCAGAATATCTGTCAGCAGCGTGCGGCTTTCACAACAGTGATCGCCATTGAACAGGTTGTAGGCCCCCATCACCGAGGCCGCGCCGGCATCAATCGCCTTCCTGAAATGCGGCAGGTACACCTCGCGCATCGTGCGCTCATCGGCCTTGACGTTCACCCAGAAGCGGGAATTCTCGATGTTGTTGACCGCGTAGTGCTTGACACACGCCATCACATTATGGTCCTGCACCCCCTCGGTGAGCGCGATGGCCATCTCGCCCAGCAGGAAGGGGTCCTCGCCATAGGTTTCCTGGGATCGCCCCCAGGCCGGGTGGCGCAGCAGGTTGATGCAGACCCCGCCGAAATAGTTGGCCCCCTGGGCGCGGGCTTCCTTGCCAATTGCGTCACCAATCCGCTTTTCGAGTTCCGGGTCAAAGCTGGCCCCGCGCGCCATCGACACGGGGAAGCAGGTCGAATGCCCCATCACCACCCCGCGCGGGCCATCGGTAAACGCAATCGGCGAGATGCTGAGGCGTGGGCAGCCATTGGTCTCAATCGGCACAGGGTTATACATGTTGTTGTACTTCTCAAAGCTCCCCACCGGGTCCCAGTTGCCGTTGAGCATCCAGACCTTCTCCTGCAAGGTCATTTGCCCGAGCAGCGCCTGAGCCTTTTCCTCTATCTGCTCACGACTCAGGGTGCAGTTGTCCTTCTTGAACATCATTTCACTCCTATTCAGGTGATCTCCGATATCTGAGGGCAATCCCCTCAAACGCCTCCAGTCACGTTTGCAGGGGCTTGTTAAAGCACTTGAGCATCCTCTCAGCGCCCGTAGACGGATACATGCAGGCGACTATCAGAATCGAATGGTTCCCGATGCCAGCCGCCCCAGCGCTGTACCAGGCGCAGGCCGGCGATCCGGGCCATGAGATCAAGCTCGCCCGGCCACGAATAGCGCTGTACAACGGGGTTGAGGCGCACACCCGCCTCCGAGAGCACGACATGGCTCTCCTCGATCATCTGTGTCGCTGGGTCGTGCCGCAGGACATCAAGCCGAACGGCATCGATCTCTATGGTCTCGACCTCCACATACTGATGGTTGCGCTGCTGGTGGAGAAAGGCGGGGACATACGCCTCCACCACGAAGACCCCATCGCTGGTGAGATGAGCCGCGACGTTCTCAAAGCAGCGCACCTGATCTTCCTGGGTCAGCACGTTGAACAGCGTGTTGAACACGACATAGATCACACGGTAGGCCCCGGAAACCGGCACATCGGCAAAATCCCCAACCGTCACCGCCAGCTGTTCACCGCCTGGCCTGGCCCGCAGCTGGTCAACCATCGCCTGGGAGATGTCAATCCCCTCCACACGGATGCCGCGCGCGGCCAGCGGCACGGCAATACGCCCGGTGCCAATGCCGAGTTCCAGCGCAGGGCCTGACCCGGCCAGTTGCTCCAGGAACGCCACGGCTGCCAGCTCGTCACCGCGTACAAAGTCACGATCCCGCCGGGCAGAGTCTTCGTCAAAGCTCATCGCGGGCTGATAACCCTTCATCTTGTGCTCCAGTCCTCTCAGGCGACCTGACGGGTCAGGCTCCAAGAAACATTGAAAGCGCGGGTGGCGGTTTCAGGACGTCTGGCCGCGTATCTGGTGCCATAGCCCCCCTGCCTTGAAACGCGCCGGATTTATCGAAGCAAACCGAAAAGGGGCCAGGTTTCAGCAAGTACACGCTGGCCGTGCAGGACTCATCGCCAGCTCCCCGCGCGACCTTCTGCACAAGCGCCGGATCCCAGGTCGCGGCCCAGGCACGGTTTACCCTGCTCCTGTCACATATCGCGCCGCAACGCCATGAAGGACATTCATCATTATATATGAACGGCCACTACCTGCCATGCTCCGCATTATGTTTCAGGAGAATGGCGGCTACAGACTCCACAGCTTTTCTTTTTCAGCCCCGGCAAGCTTCAGCCGCCGGAGCAGCACGATCCACAGCAGCATGATGATCGCTTCCCGCATGCTGAATACGATGAACACGTAAGGGGTCAGGCTGTTTCCCGCGTCAACAGGTTGGCTGGCCGCGAGGGGGGCGAGAGAAAACAGTAATCCGCAAATCAGGAACGGACTCAATTGCAGCCCCAGATACAGGCCCACCGCGCTCAGCCGGGCTTCAAGCCGGTTGTGAATCCACGTCGGGATCAGCAATCCAACCAACGGAGTCAGCACCATGGTCTGGATGACATGCAGCAGCTGGCCGATGAGCAAGGCGATCACGTCCAGCATGAGCCAGATACCGCTGCCCAGCCCCTTGCCCGCGCTGAAGAGCTGCACCACAACCAGGCTTGCCAGCGTCAGCACCAGCACCAGCCCCACCATTGCTGCCACGCGCAGCAGGGTCCAGCCAACCCGAATAGCGCCGCTCTGATGAATGTTGCTGCACGCGATCGCCCAGTTTGCAGCCCACCGGCCACCCGGCAGCAGGCAAAGCAGATCATAGATGCCGTGTTTTTGCAGTTTTACAACACAATCGCTGATACCGGCAGCCCAAATTGCGGCCACCCCCATCATGGCCAGGGGGAACAGCAGCGGCGAGAGGAGCACCAGCAGGGTTGCCACGGCCGGGATGGCCATGACCAGCAGGAACACATGGCCAACCGAATACGGGGTGATACGCCACAGGATGTACGCTGCCACCAGCAGCGCCGCAACCAGGAGGGGCCAGGGTATATCCCGCAGCATGGGGAACCACCTTCGGCCGGCATGGATGCGACACAGCAAAGGATAGCGGTAGGGGGGATTTCTGAGTGCTTGCCACAATTTCCAGGACAGCATCTAGGAGTTTGCTTTCCCGGCTTGATCCGGCAGGACATTTCAGCCAGCAGGGCGATGCCAGAATCCCCTGCCTCTGTCTGGCAAGCATACATGATGGCGCCATCCCTGGCAACGGCAAAGCACACGTGCAACGCCGCTGGCCCGGCACTTGTTCGCTGTATTGCGAGTGCATTACAATGGGTGGTTGAGGGCAGTCCTGTCAGGGCGCTTCCCGACCCCGCCTGAGATGACAAGACAGGGCTGAGTATCGTTTTCAGGCGTTGTGGCCTGACATATTGTGGCAGGCCGGTCACCTGCCTCTCTGACTGGTTATAACCAAGAGATGGATGCGATGAACGACAGAAAAGATCTTGTGGTCAGCATTGACAGCAGCACTACTGCCTGCAAAGCGATCGCGTGGACCCCGGAGGGTTCTCCGGTTGCAGAAAGCCGCCAGCGCATCGAGTCGTTCTCACCGCATCCGAACTGGCATGAACAGCATGCTGAAGACTGGTGGCATGCGCTGGTACACGTCCTGCAGGACCTGACGCGCCAGGTCAGCGCGGACCGCATCGCAGCCCTGTGCATCACCAACCAGCGGGAGACGTTTGTACCCGTTGATGCCAGGGGGCAATCCCTGCGCAGCGCCATTACCTGGCTGGACGCCCGATCGCGCGCGCAGGTTCATGCGCTTGAGCAGCGCTACGGCAGTGACTATCTGCATGACCTCACCGGCAAAGGACCGTCCACCAACCAGTCGCTCTCCAAGATGCTGTGGTTACAGGCCCACGAACCGGAGATCGCCAATCAGGCACACAAATTTGTCGATGCCCACGCGTACCTTGTCTACCACCTGACAGGCCGCTGGGTAACAAGCCTGCCCTGCGCGGACCCGATGGGCATTGTCAACATGCGGGCGGGTGTCTGGGCTGAAGATCTGCTCACTGAACTGGGGCTGGATCCTTCCAGGCTGGTTGACATCGTGCCTGCCGGGTCGGTCATTGGAACGCTTACCGACGCCGCAGCGCAACAGACCGGGCTATCACCAGCGACGGTGATCGTGGCGGGCGCGGGCGATGGACAATGTGCCGGGCTTGGCGCCAATATCACCCGGCCGGGCATCGCTTACCTGAATCTGGGCACAGCGATGGTATCCGGCACGTATGCGGAGCATTACGTGGCCGATCGGGCCTTTCGCACCCTGTGTTCCCCCATCGCCGGCGCCTTTGTGCCTGAGGAGGTGCTGACAGCAGGGACGTTCACGGTGAGCTGGTTCATGGAAACCTTCGGGCCGGAGGTAAGCACGCTGGGTGTCGCCCTTTCTCAGGAAGAGATCATGGAGCTGGCGGCCAGCAGGGTGCCACCCGGTTCGCTGGGGCTGATGGTCGTGCCCTACTGGAAGGGTGTGATGCCCCCCTACTGGGATCCGGCAGCTACCGGCATCACAATTGGCTGGACCGAAATCCACCGCAGAGAGCATTTTTATCGGGCTATTCTGGAAGGCATTGGCTATGAGCACCGGCTGGTCATGGAAGGAATTGGCAGCGCTACCGGCCAGCCAGTCGATGAATACATCCTGATGGGCGGTGGCTCGCGCAGCCAGCTGTGGTGTCAGATCATCGCCGACATCAATGGCAAGCCGGTCAGACGCGCCAGTTCCTCAGAGGCAACCAGCCTGGGGGCAGCGATTCTGGCCGCTGCGGCGCTTGGCTGGCATGCCGATGTGCGCACCGCGGCTGCCGCCATGACGTCAACGGCCCAGAGTTTTGAGCCAGACCCGGCGGTGCACGACATCTACGAACGACTGTTTGCTGAAGTCTACCGGATACTTTTTCCATCGGTCAGGGAAATTGTTGATCAGCTCACCGTGCTGACCCATGACCAGAAACCTGAGTCCTGACCATCACCGATCGTTAAGCAGGCTGGCACTGTGCGATCTTTTCTGGGATAATCTTGCAGGCTTATCTCTGCAGAGATAAGCTGAACTTAGCCTCCCTGCGCATCAACAGACAAGCCAGCACACGTGCTGGCGTTCGCTTTTGCGTGGATGAACGTGACACCGGGAGAACAACCTCAAGATGGCAACAATCACAGTCGTGGGCGCAGGCGTCATGGGGACTGCGCTGACTTTTCCGGCGGCAGACAATGGTCATGATGTGCGCCTCGTTGGCACGCATCTCGATGAAGACATCATCAATTCCTGTCGCAGCCAGCGATTTCACCCCCGGCTGAAGCGAACCATCCCTGAAGGGGTACAGCCGTTCACCTATACGGAGATTGGGGAAGCTGTCACCGGGGCGGAAGTCATTATCCTGGGGGTGAATTCTCACGGCGTTCACTGGGCAGCGGAGATGCTTGGGCCGCATCTGCAGCCAGGTCAGATCATCCTGATGGTCACCAAGGGCCTGGAAAGCACACCCGATGGCAGGATTGAGCTGCTGCCAGATGTTCTGCGGAGCCGGCTCCCCGGCTCCATACGTGATCAGGTGCGCTATGCCGCTATTGGCGGGCCATCCATAGCCGGTGAACTGGCGGCGCGCCGGCACACCAGTGTTGTTTTTGTGTCGCGCGATACAACTGTCCTGCCCCGTCTGCAGCAGCTATTTCACACGCCCTACTACCACATCTGGACCTCAACCGATATGGCCGGCGTCGAAGTTTGCGTGGCGCTGAAAAACCCTTATGCGCTGGCAGTCGGGCTGGCAACCGGGCTGCTTGAGAAGCAGCATGGCCCGGATGCGGCAGGCGCGCACATGCATAACTATGCTGCCGCCTTATTCGCCCAGGGGCTGGCTGAAACCGCCTACCTTGTCAGGCTGCTTGGCGGACAGGCAGAGACCGTCTACAGCCTGCCGGGCGCTGGCGATCTGTATGTCACAACCCAGGGAGGGCGGAACGCGCGCATGGGGCGGTTGCTCGGCTTGGGCATGTCCTACAGTGACGCCGTGGAGGAAATGCCTGGGGAGACAATCGAGGGAATCGATGCTGTAATCGCCCTCATGCCTGCTGTCGAGCAGATGATCGCGAGCGGCAGGATCGCGCCAGACGCGCTGCCTCTGCTGCAAACCCTGCACCGAATCGTGACCCGCAACAGCCCAGCAGCCTTTGACTTCAACAGCTTCTTCAGCCACCTGCCATTCAGTCCACCGCTGGAGACTGACTCAACCACGCAGCCGTAATGCGGCGCCGGGCTGCCCTGACGCCTGCCGAAACGTTTCTGCCACACGCTGGCGCGTTGCGAGGTTTTTAATGGTCGCCAGATACCAGACCGTACCCCGGTAGTCGAAGCGGTCCAGGTCGCTGCACCCCGCCTGATGCGGATGGGCGACCATGCCCACCGGCCTGGACCTTCTCGATGATTTCTCTTTAATCGCTTTGAGTATCCGCCGGCCCATCTGATCCCCCTTTCTGCCTTCAATTATCGCAGACTGTTGTCTCATGGTGTGGGGAGCCGATCACCTGGACGGCTCACCGGCAAAGCGGTGTTGGCGGCGAGCCTTCGCAGGAGCGATTTTGGGGAGATGACCTATACTGGAGGTACAGGAACGGCCCAGGCCGAAGACTCGGAAGGAGACTGACATGCCTCAGTGTATCACTACGCTCGGCCCAAAGCGGGCTAATGAATTGGGGATGATCCTGCCACATGAGCACATTTTCGTGGATCTGCGCACCGGGAATCCGCCCGGTTTTGCGCAAGCGGATGTGACGGATGTGGTCGCGTTAATGGCACCGGAACTTGAGCGGGCGCGCGAGGCGGGCGTGACCCTGCTTGTGGAATGCACGCCGCTGGGTGTGGGACGGCGGGCGGATCTGCTCAGGGCCGTCTCAGAGGCGGCACAGTTTCCTCTGCTGGTTCCCACCGGCGTTTATCGTGAGCCGTGGGTACCGGACTGGGTTCACCACGCCACCGAGGAGGCGTTATACGAATGGATGCTTGGCGAGTTGCAGGGCGAGATAGAGGGCAGCGGCGTGCAGGCGGGCTGGATCAAGCTGAGTGCCGGAGATGACGGAATCACGCCTTGCGAAGCGAAAATCCTGAGAGCCGCCGGCAGGGCGGGAACGGTCACTCATGCCGCCATTGGCAGCCACACGATCCAGGGGCAGGTGGTGCGCGACCAGCTCAACCTGCTGGAGGACGTGGGTTATTCGCCGGAACGGTTCATCTGGATTCACGCGCAGGCTGAACCTGACTTCGACCTGAATCTGGAAATGGCACGGCGTGGGGCATGGGTCGAATATGACTGGATCGGCAATGCCGACGCCTTTGACGACGATTTTTATCTTCGCCGCATTCAGGATATGTTCAATGCCGGGTTGGGCCACCGGGTGTTGATCAGTCATGATCGGGGCTGGTATGATCCGTCGCACCCTAACGGAGGCACCCCCCAGCCCTTCACGTATCTCAGCCAGGTGTTTATTCCAAAGCTGCGGGCTGCCGGCGCGGATGACGCCATGATCGCCCAACTGACCCGGTTGAATCCGTTTCAGGCCTTCGCCCGTTAAGCTCACCGGGTGCAGCGCCAGCCAGATCAGCGCGGAACTCGACACAGATCGGTGGGCCTGCGCGCCGCTTACCTTCTCCTGACAGGATGCGCCCCCTGACGCTTCATCTTCCTGCTCGGCGGGGCTGGGATTTCTGGTTTGCCCAGGGCGGCCCGGATGCGCTGGCCCCGTGATCCGTTTGCCCCAGGCTGGGAACCGACCAGCACCACCCGACAACGCGACAAAGAGGGTGTGACGATGCGCATCCTGATAGCCTTCGCCATGACGGTTTGCCTGGCGGCTTGAGCGAATCGCTGACGAACCGGAGGTGCTGCTGGCAGGCAGTTACGGCACGCTCACGCTGACACCCTACGGCGTCACCGAGCTGGCGCCACTCACCCTGACGCTGCCGGAGGCGCGAGAACCGGTCCGGCTGTGGGGTGAGGTTCGGGAGCCGACCGGAACCCTGCGCGCCCGCAGCTCACTCGATCTGGGTGTGTTCTAGCCCGTGTGATGGCCGCGGGCCGAACCAGCCGAGGGCTGATCTCTGCTGTCGCGCAGTCAATTGCAGGCACACCAGCGCGGGCCGGGCATCAGCCCCGGCGTGTCATCCGGCTGACTGCCCCTCACCCCATACGCGGCCGTGGTTGGCCGGCCTCACAGCCACAGCGCCTTCTTGAGATCGCGGAATTCTTCACGCGGCCCTTCGTGGCGGTTGCGCCCCAGTTCCAGCACATACACATAGTCCGCGATCTCGATGGCCTGCCGAATATTCTGATCCACCAGCAACACCGTGATTCCCTCCTCCTTCAGCGTCACCAGCAGCTTGTAGATTTCCCGCGAGAGCAGCACAGCCAGCCCGGCAGTCGGCTCATCCACCAGGATCAGTTTGGGGTCGGTCATCAGCACGCGGCCCAGCTCAACCATGCGCTGCATCCCACCGGACAGCTCACCCGCCGGCGAACGCCGCCGGTCCTTCAGGATGGGAAAGCGTTCGTAGTTCGCTTCGATCTTCTCCCGAATGCGCTGCCTGTCCCCCCGATATGACCAGGCTCCCATCTCCAGATTCTCTTCGACAGTCATGTGGCGGAAAACGCTCTGGCGCTGGGGAATGTAGGACACCCCGTAGTCAACCAGCTGGTGGGAGCGCAGATTGGTCACATCCACGCCATCAAGCATGATCCGGCCCTGGCTGGGCCTGATGAAACCGTATATGGCCTTGAGCAGCGTGGACTTGCCTACCCCGTTCGCTCCCAGCACCACCGAGATTCTGGCTTCCTCAGCACTGATGCTCACACCCTGAAGAATGTTGAGGTCCTTGTAATACCCGACATGAAGATCCTGTACCTCAAGCACCATCCTCCTCCTTACCCAGGTAGGCCTCAATCACAACCTCATCGTGCTTCACCACCTGGGGATCACCGTCCGCGATGATATTCCCGTAGCTCAGCACCACCAGCCGTTTGCTCAGTGTGAAGATGGAATCCATATCGTGGCTGACGATGATGAAAGCCTTACCCTGGCTGTGCAGGGCCGTGATGTACTCAAAGATGGTATCCATCAGCCGGGGATGAACCCCGGCAAATGGCTCATCAAGCAGGATCATGCTGGGATCAGTCATCAGGACCTGCCCCAGTTCAAGCAGCTTCTGCTGCCCGCCCGAAAGGCTGCGGGCATAGTCATGGCGCAAATGGGTCATGGTCAGAAAGTCAAGGACTTCCAGGGCGCGTTTCTCCCAGGCCTTCCTGCCGCGCTCTGGCGCCAGCGCCATCCCCGGAACAAGCAGGTTCTCCATCACCGTCATGCGGCGGAACGCCCGGGTGACCTGGAATGTGCGCGCGATGCCGTGCCTGGCGACCTCGTTAGGCCGCATCCGCGCGATCTCCTTGTCGTTGAGCGCAATCGAGCCGTCTTCAGGCGAGTAAATCCCGCAGATCGTGTTGATCAGGGTCGTTTTGCCTGAGCCATTTGGCCCAATCAGGCCCACCAGCTCATTACCCGAAAACGACAGCGACACGCGGTTGAGCGCCTGAATGCCCCCAAACCGCTTCACCAGATTTGTGATATTCAGTTTCATGGGCTGGCACTCCCATCCAGGCTCTCTCGCTGCTCTGCCCGCGGGCCAAGCGCAAACAGCCGCTGAAATACCGGCGCCACCAGGCCATTACGCGCGAACCGCAGGGTGAGCACCAGCGCCGCGCCAAAGATCACCATGCGCCACGCGCCAAACTCGCGCAGCACTTCCAGCCCGATCTGCATCAGGATGGCGCCCAGCGCGGCGGCGATCAGGCTTTCCACGCCGCCAATGATCGCCATGGCGATCACCAGCCCCATCTGCGAGATAACAAGCACGTTTGGTGTGATGATGGTCACATAGTGCACGAAGATCGTGCCCGCCAGCCCGGCAAACAGGCTGGTGATCACGAACATCAGCACCTTATAGCGCACGACATCCACCCCTCTGGCCGCGGCAGCCTCTTCATCTTCACGAATGGCGCGCAGGAACAGGCCGATCCGTGACTGCGCGATCCAGTACATGATGATCAGGCTGACAACCATCACCCCCAGCATCACGTAATACTCCGGGATGCGATCCAGCGAGTTAAACAGCGGCTCGACCCGCAGGCCGCGATCGCCACGCGTGATCTGCGGTTCAGCGCGGATGATCGTGCGCAGAATCTCGGAGAAGGCGATGGTGAACAGCGCCAGATACGCAGCCCTGAAGCGCAGCGTAAGCACCCCGATTGCCCAGCCTGCCAGCCCGGCAACCAGCGTGCCAGCGACGATCCCGACGATGATCGGCAAGTCCAGGTGAATCGGCGGCGGCGCCCAGCTGCCGATCTGAATTGTGAGCTCGATCGGGTTTGAGACGAGGCCGCTGACGTAGCCCCCCAGCGCCATAAACGCCATGTGCCCAAAGGAAAACTGCCCGCCATACCCGGCCAGGAGCGACCAGCTAGATGCCAGAATTGCGTAGAAATAGCCGATGATTATCACATGCAGCCAGTACGATCCCACGAGAAGCGGCAAGATCAGCGTAATGATCAGGCCCGCCACAATCAGCCATGCCTGGGGCCGCCGGAGATACGAGTGGAGATTGGCGCTCATGTCTCTTTCCTCCCCATCAGGCCGCTTGGCCTGAAGAGCAGCACCAGAATGAAGATCACAAGTCCAAAGACGGTCTTGTAGTTCAGCGCGCGGCTCAGATCCGGGAAATACCCGGCCCCGAAACTCTCCACCAGCCCGATCAGCAATGCCCCCAGCACGCTGCCCGGCAGCGATCCCATGCCGCCCAGCACGATGATGATGTAGGAACGAATCGAAGGCACAGCGCCAACATCCGGGGTAACGGAGAAGATCGGGGCCAGCAAGGCGCCGGAAACGCCCGCCAGCCCTACCCCAAACGCAAAAGCGACGGTGTTCATCACGCTGGCGTTAATCCCCACAACCGCGGCCGCCTGCTTGTCCTGGCTGACGGCCCGCAGCGCTTTGCCAAGCCAGGTTCGGTTCATGAACAGGACCACAATCCCCAGCAGGATCAACGACACCACACAGGCGAAAACCCGGTCTGTGCTGATCGAAATCACCGTGCCGATTCGAATCGAGCCCCCGAAAAAGGATGGCGGCGAGTGCGGGTAGGGGCCAAAGGCAGCCAGCGCAAGATTAAGCAGAAAAAATGAGAAGCCGAAAGTGACCAGGACAGCGTACTCTGCCGGGCGCTCAATCTTGTCCTGATGCATCGGGCGCAGGAAAAGCATCTCAAAAACAACGCCGACAGCGGCGGTCAGCAGCCCCGCAACGGGCAGGATGAAGACTGGATGGAGGCCCGTGATCCGTTCCAGAATCAGGTACGAGGTGTAGCCGCCCAGCATGTAAAACTCGCCATGTGCAAAGTTGATTACGTTCAGGATAGAGAATATCAGCGTAAGGCCAAGCGCCATGACCGCATAGATGATCCCCATCACCAGACCCGTAACCAGTAAAGAGGCAAAATAATCCATAACGTCCCCTTTTAGGCCGGTCAATATTGCATGATATTATTGAGAGAGAGACACAGGTGCATCAAAGCGGCAGGCTCCCCATGCGTGCCAGGGGGAGCCTGCGATCCAGTGCGTATCAGGGTGAGGTGTAAAGCTCACCTGTTGCCCGCTCGATGGGGAACACTACAGCAGCCTCATCAATCGACTGCCCCACCTCCGTGTACTGCAGGATCATGACAGTCGGGGTCGGCCATTGATGCCACATCCAGGCCGGCACATCGTCCGGCACCGGATTATTGCTGCCATACTCAAACCAGATATCGCCCAGCGCGCCGGTATACTCGATTGCTTCCAGCGCGGCGATGATCGCCTCCGGCTCCGTAGTGCCTGCCTGCTCAATGGCGGTCAGGAGCAGGTAAGTCGCGTCATAGCTTTCCAGGGCGGCGCCGCCCGGCACAGTCCCGTACCGTTCCTCAAAGGTGGTCATGAAGGCTTCGGTCTTTTCGTTCCACAGCGAACGCGGCAAGCCGACATACGTGAAGAACACATACTGGCCGCAATCACCAACATTCTCCCAGAACTCCGGGTACTGCGCGTCAATACTGGCGTAGTAGGCCGTTTCTGCTGTAGGAGCAAGACCCAGCTCACAGGCCTGGGTAAGCATCCGGCTGTTACCGATACCGGTGATCACCCCGGCCAGCATGTCCGGCGGATCCTGGGCGATTCGCTGCAGGATCGGGGTGAAGTCCTCGGTGGCCGGGTCAGCAAAAATCACCTCCACATCGGTGAGGCCTTTGGCGGAAAGCTGCGCCAGCCAGGTATCGCTCTGCTCGCGCCCATAGTCGCTGTCTTCCACGACAAAGACCAGCTTCTCCCACCCCACTTCAGCAATGTAGTTGGTCGCGATGCTGCTGTAGTAGTCAATTGAGGGGGCGATCCGAAAGACTTCGGGGTAACCGCTGGCCGTCACGTCGTCAGACCACGGCTCGGCGAAAACAACCGGTATACCATACTTGTGCGCCACTTCCATCTCAGCCAGGGCAACGCCGCTGTGGTACTCACCAACCAACCCCACCACGTTGTTCTGCGAGATCAGGCGCTCGGTGACGGCGATACCGCGTTCGGGCAGCCCTTCGGTGTCGCCAAAGATCAGCTCCACCTGTTTGCCCAGCACGCCGCCAGCCTCGTTGATCTCATCAATGGCCAGCTCGGCAGCCTGGCGCATTTCTGTGCCACCCTGATACGAGCCGGGGGCCGAGAGCGGGCCAAACCCGCCGATGAGGATTGTTTCGGGGATACCATCCTGTGCGGCGACAGGCATCATCACCGCCAGGAGAACGCTAACCAGCACAAAAACGGCCAGTCTTTTCAACATAAGAGTTCCTTCTTTCGACAATAAGTGTTGCGCTATTTTGAGTTAGAGGCTTATCCACCTGAAGCCGGCAAACCGCTGCATTTCCCCCCTTTCTGAGAAAACTCAGGTGGACCGGGTAAACGAGTTGAGAAATTCGGAGAATTCTATTGACTTCCTGCGGAACAACACGCCTGGAATACTGCCAGTAATTGTATACGATTATAATGTACACTAAAATTACCCGAATTGGTAATGCCGCGCAAACCGGGACAAACCATCCGGCTGCCGAGCCATAACCAGACACTGATGCTCAACATAGCTGCCAGGGTTTGTGAAATGACACAGCGGATCGCAGTTGCCGTGGTTCACGGTATTGGTAAGCAGGATATTGCATTTGTAGACAGGATTTATGACGAGCTGCAGGCGCGCTGCCGCAAGACCTGCGGCGATGATATTGTGATTGAGCCGGTGCACTGGGCTCGCGTGATACAGGACAAGGAAGACAGGCTCTGGGACCGCTTGATTGAGGGCGGCCCGCTGGATTTCCGTCACACACGGCGTCTGATGGTTGACTTCGTGGCCGATGCGCTGGCCTACCAGCCGACAACCCATGACCGCAAACTGTACGACGATGTCCATGCTGAATTCGCCAGGACCCTGGGGCGGCTGGCTGAAAGCGCCGGCGATCGCGCCCCGCTGTGCGTTATTGCGCACAGCCTCGGCACAATTATTGCCAGCAATTTTATCTACGACCTGCAAAATCCTGCGCTCATTGCCGACAAGGTGAGCCGCGCCGCGGGGAATACACCGCTGGATCGCGGCGAGACGCTCACCCTGTTTTACACGCTGGGCAGCCCGCTGGCGCTGTGGAGCCTGCGCTATCGCGAGTTCGGCAAGCCTGTCGCGGTGCCTTCGCCGATGCTGGCCGAGCATCATCCTGACCTGCAGGGGGAGTGGGCCAACTTCTACGACCGGGATGACGTTGTCGCCTTTCCCTTGCGATCCCTGAACGACGCCTATGCGCAGGCGGTCACCCGCGATGTAGAGGTCAATGTGGGCGGTGTGACATCAAGCTGGAACCCGCTCTCACACATGCACTACTGGACCGATCGGGATGTTGTCGAGCCAATATCCCAGGCGCTGATTCGTGCCTGGCAAAGCGTGAACGAACTGACTGGGGACTGACCTTGAGAAGCCCGGGCCACACCTGCCAATGAGCGCTCAACCTTACGTGCTGACCGCCGCTACGCTTCGCCATGTCGCCATCTGCCAGCGCCGCATCTGGCTGGATCAGCATGGCAACCCTTCCGCAGCGAATGAGTCCGTGTCGAGCGATACAGACTCGTGGAGCGCCGCCTCGGAACGGCCGCCTCAGGCCATCTATGCTCACCATCACGGCGAGCTGCAGCGGATCGAACTCAGCAGCTGGGAACAGGGTGTCATGATCACCCGGGACCTGATGGCTCACCAGGCGGACACCATCTTTGATGCGCACCTTGAGCTGATCACGGCACTGGATCTGACCGACCGGTGCTTCATCCTGCGCTGCACCGTTGATCGCCTGCAGCGGATCAGCCGCGGCGATCCTCCTCACTACGCCCCAATCCTCATCAGAACGCACGGCAGACCGGATGATGCAGACTGGCTGCACCTGGATTTGTGCGCCTGGCTGCTGCAAGGCAGCCACGCTCGTGTGGCGCCGGGTGAGTTGTGGGTGGGCCTCACCACAGATGGCCATCCCCGCCAGCGAATCGCCCATGAGTACAGCGAAGACCGCCTGGTGACCGCCCTCTCGCAGGCAGCCGGAGTCCTCAATGCCGCCGAAAAACCGGCCGCGCAGCTTGCGCCGCATTGCAGGACCTGTCGCTGGTATGTGACCTGCCAGGCAGCCGCCCAGCAGGCGGGCGCCCTGGATCTGCTCTATCGGGTCTCCGGCAAGACACGCCAGCAGATGCAGGCAGCGGGCCTCACCACCCTGGCCGATATTGCCACGGCTTCACTTGAGGCGCTGCTGGACATCAAGGGCATCGGCCCGGCTACTGCGCCTGGCATCCGCGCGAATGCGCAGGCATGGCTGGAGAATCGCCCGGTGCAGTATCGCACGCTGACGATACCCGCCCCACCGGAAGAAGCGTGGATGTTCGACCTGGAAACCCTGGAGGCGGGTGGCCGGACCCTGCCCTGGTGTCTGGGGTGGTGTAACCCGGCGGGCGAAACCCAGATTGCGCTTGTCGCGCCGGTGGATGCCGTGGAATCGTGTGTGCTGCCGGATCAGCAGCGCCTCACGCTTGCCCCGGACTATGAGACGCTGTGGCTCGTCTTTGCCGACGCCATGGCAGCCAGGTCTGCCCCCATCTATCACTGGACCGGCTACGATGCCGCTGTGCTCCGATCGACTGCGCCAGAGCCGGTCAGACGCCAGCTGGAACCGCGCCTGCATGACCTGCATCGCCTGTTCACGCGGTCATTCAGCCTGCCGCTGAAAAGCACCTCAATCAAGACCGTGTCCGTGCATCTCGGCTTCGAGTGGGTGGGGACGAACGATTGGTTTCAGGCTTTCCTGGATTACAAACAGTGGGTAGAAACCGCCGATCTGGCCGCCCTCACCCGCGCGTGCAGGTATCAGCGCGCAGATGTGCAATCAATGGCCTGGGTCTGGCGCTGGCTGGTCGAGAATGCCACCGTTGTCTGGCGCTGACTACGCGAATGATCGGTCATGTGCCAGACAACACCGCCCGCTGCGACAGCCTCGAACCTGAAGGTTGTGGACTACCTCCCATTAACTTCAGGCCTGCACGGCCCACGAAAAATGAGTAAATGATGAGAATGCCTGCCGGCGTGTCATTCTGACGCTACGCTGTTCGACGTTTTGATAAAAGGGCGATAAACGCCTGCAATCTACCCGAGTAGTATTAGGGAGGCTCCCATGACCACAAAGAAGAAACAGCAGGCGAACAACGGATTCACCGCCGACGAACGCGCCGCTATGAAGGAACGCGCCAAAGAGCTGAAGGCGGAACAGCGCCGCAAGAAGAACCGGGAAGAAGGCGAACGCGATCTGCTCGAAAAGATCGCCGAAATGCCGGAGCCGGATCGCGGCATGGCCACGCGGCTGCATGCACTCATCACCGCCAACGCGCCGAATCTCATGCCCAAAACCTGGTATGGCATGCCCGCGTACGCCAGCCAGGACGGCAAGGTTGTCTGCTTCTTCCAGGGCGCGGACAAGTTCAAGGCGCGCTACGCCACTCTCGGCTTCAACGATACCGCCAGCCTCGATGACGGCGCGATGTGGCCGACCGCCTTCGCGCTTACCGCGCTGACGGCGGCCGAGGAGGAACGGATCGTTGCGCTGGTGAAAAAAGCGGTGGCTGACAGCTGACTGCATCATTTAGCAAAGGAGCACTACCCCATGAAATACCTGCTGCTGATGTTCTGGAACCCGGCGGAGACGCCGCAGTATACGCCCGAAGAACAGGAAAAAGTCCAGCGCGCCTGGCTGGACTACAACAGGGAAGCGAAGGCCGCCGGGGTGCTGATCGATGCCAATGGCCTGGCCCCTGCGAGCAGCGCGACAACCATCCGCGTGCGCGATGGCAAGACGCTGACCACCGATGGCCCGTTCGCCGAAACGCATGAGCAGATGGGCGGCTACTACGTGCTGGATTGCGCCGATCTCGATGAAGCGATCCGGTGGGCGGCGCGCATCCCCGCCGCGAAAGATGGCTCGATTGAGATTCGCCCGCTCTGGACGCCGGACTAGCGATGACAACTGCCGCGCAGATCGAAGCCACCTTCCGCGCGGAGCACGGACGCATCCTGGCGGCGCTGATCAGTCAGCTTGGTGATTTTGGGCTGGCAGAAGACGCGCTCCAGGATGCGCTGGTGAATGCGCTGGAACGCTGGGAAGCCGACGGCGTTCCACGCAACCCCGGCGCGTGGCTCATGGCCGTTGCCAAACGGCGCGCGATTGACCGGCTGCGCCGCGCAGCCGCGCTCGACCGCAAGACGGCGCTGCTTGACATGCCTGACGACGAGGACGATCTCGACATGGACGACGACGCGATCCCCGATGACCGGCTGAAGTTGATGTTCACCTGCTGCCATCCTGCACTGGCGCTGGACGCGCAGGTCGCCCTGACGCTGCGCACGCTGGGCGGCCTGTCCACCCAGGAAGTCGCGCGGGCGTTCCTGGTCCCCGTGGCGACCATGGCGCAGCGCCTGGCGCGGGCCAAACGCAAGATTCGCGAGGCCGGAATCCCCTACCGCGTGCCGCCCGCCGATCTGCTGCCGGAACGTCTGGATGCGCTGCTGGCGGTGATCTACCTGATCTTCAATGAGGGGTATGTAGCCACGTCTGGCGATGCGCTGATCCGGCGCGAGCTGTGCCGCGAGGCGATCCGCCTGGGGCGCGTGCTGGTGCTGCTGCTGCCCCACAGCGCTGAGGCACGCGGCCTGCTGGCGCTGATGCTCCTGCATGATTCGCGCCGCGAAACGCGCCTGAATGCGGCGGGGGAGCTTGTGCTGCTGGATGACCAGGATCGCACCCGATGGGATCGGGCCGAGATTCACGAAGGGCTGGCGGTGCTGGACGACGCGCTCGCCCGGCATGACCCCGGGCCGTACCAGGTGCAGGCGGCGATCAGCGCGCTCCACGCAGAAGCCGCGACACCCGAAGACACGGACTGGGTGCAGATCGCGGCGCTTTACAGCACGCTGGCCGTGATGATGCCCTCACCCGTGGTCGAGGTTAACCGGGCGGTAGCGGTCGCCATGGCCCAGGGGTCAGCGGCAGGTCTGGCGCTGCTGCGCCAGATCGAGGGAGTAGAGGACTACTATCCGTATCACGCCGCCCGCGCCGATCTGCTCCGGCGGCTGAATCAGCCCGAAGCCGCCGCGGATGCCTATGCGCGGGCGATCGCCCTGTGCGGCAACAGCGCCGAGCACGCCTATCTTCAGCGGCGGCTTGACGGCATCCTGAAGGACAAATCATGACAAACTGGCAGGAATTCACACAGCAAGCCCCGGAGTTTGCAGCCTTTGGGAAGAACCGCTTTCAAAGCGGCGTGGCTTATCTCGGCACGCTGCGCGCTGACGGCAGCCCGCGTGTCCATCCCGTAACCCCCATCATTGGCGAGCAGTTGTTCCTGTTTATGGAACCCACCTCCCCCAAAGGCCAGGACCTGCAGCGCGATGCGCGCTACACCCTGCACTGTGCGGTCGAGGATGCAGGTGGCGGCGAGGGGGAGTTTTACGTCAGGGGCCGCGCCACGCTGATCGATGATCCACGGGTGCGGGCTCAGGCGGTGCAGGCCTCACCCTACGTGCCGCAGGATCGGTACATCCTGTTCACGCTGACCATCGCGTACGCCTTCATGAACACCTATGGGGATGGCGAACCCCATCCGCGGCGCTGGCGCGCGTCGGAATAACCTGGGCTGAGGCACGCTGTCCAGCACCGAGGCGCCACCTACTCGCCCATGTACTCACGCGGCGGGGGGCCATCATAGTCATGGTCGGTGGGATGAATCCGCCGCATAGGACGCTCACGCTGCTGTTCCTCGCAGATATGCGCAATCAGGCCCGGAACGCGCGCGATCATGAAGAACGCATTCGCCAGCTCCGGCGGCAAGCCCATATCCACCAGCAGCGCGGCAATCGCCCCATCCACATTGACGGGCAGGTTATGCCCGGTCTGCGCCTGCAGCTCCGCGGCCAGCAGATGCGCCACTTCAACACCTGCCCCGCTGATGCCCAGTTCGGCCCCGAGTTCAAAGAGCCGTTTTGTACGCGGATCCGCCGTATGGATGCGATGCCCAAAACCCGCCAGGCGCTGCTTGCTAGCGCGGCTTTCCGCGACAACCGCGCGAGCCGCTACCTGCAGATCGGCCCCGGTGTCCCTCGCCCGATCGATGACGGCCGTGATCTGAGTCATGCAGGCTTCAATCGCCCCGCCATGATGCCGGTTGATGCTCAGAATGCCCGCCGCAAGCGCGGCGTTCAGCGGTGCGCCCGTGCTGGCGGCTGTGCGCGCTGCGAGTGTAGAAGGCGGGGTCACTCCATGATCGACAGAGGCGACCAGAATCGCCTCCAGCAATTGCGCTGCCGCTGGCGACGGCAGTTCACCGACAAGCGCCAGAAACACCACCTGCGCGAAAGTCACATGCCCCATCAACGCATCCAGCCGGTAGCCGCGCAGCCGCAGCTCGTTAGGCTGTACCTGCGTGATGGCCGATGTCCAGTGCAGATCCGATCCGGTCATTCCCCCTGCTCCCTGGCCAGCGCCACACCCATCTCATCCAGCAATTGTCGGGTCGCGCGCGGTATATCCGCAAATGATTCCACCACCAGCGCGCCGGCCTCCCGCAGCCGGGCTACCTTGCCTTCATATGAGCCTGATTCGCCCTCGATAATCGCCCCGGCGTGGCTGAAGCGCGTGCCGCGTTTGGCGCCCCTGCCGCCGATGTAGGCAATCACCGGTTTGGTGATCTCCCCGGCCGCGATCAGATCCGCGACCTGCTCCTCCTGGGAAGTCCCGATCTCGCCAAACATCACAACGGCGCGGGTGTCCGGATCCTGTTCAAACAAGCGCATGACTGCCGGATGTGGCAGCCCGACAATCGGATCGCCCCCCACATGCACCAGCGTTGAAGCGCCAATCCCCGCCTGCGCGAGATAATACGCCATGCTGGTGGTAATCCCCCCGCTGCGGCTGGTGACTCCCACCGGCCCGGGGAAGAACCACTTGCGCGCGCTGGCCGCCTGCCCGCCCATCATGCCCAGCACGCCCCGGCCCGGGCTAAGCACGCCCAGCGTATTGGGGCCAACGAACTGCGCGCCGCAGCGCCCGGCGGCATCGGCGATCTCCAGCACATCGTAGATTGGCACGCGGTCCGGCACGATAACCAGCAGCTTCACCCCTGCCGCCAACGCCTCCAGGGCAGCGCTCTTCACCAGCGGGGCCGGGATGAACAGCACACTGACATCAATCGGGCCAAGCTCCTCCCCTGCCGCAAACACGCTGTCAAAGACGGGGATGCCTTCCACCTCCGCGCCGCCCTTGCCGGGCGTAACGCCGGCGACGACGTTGGTGCCGTAGGCCTTCATCAGCCTGGCGCGGGCCTGCCCCTCCCGCCCGGTGATGCCCTGCACGATCACGCGCTGGCTGCCATCAATCAGGATTGACACTCGCCGCCCTCCTTTAACCGCCCTGTGGGGCTGTTTGCGGCGCGATAGTCCGTCAGCCCCTCGATGGGCAGATGCACGTTCCCCCCCCGGTTTCCCTCAAAATAGCAGTCCACTTCACAGGCGAGGCATTCCACACAGCCGCCACGCCGGGCCTCTTCCGGCGTGATCGCCAGCACCGGCACATCGCCCTCCAGCCGGAGGATTTGCGGCTGGCAGCGCTCCACACACACCTTACTGGCGCAGTCCCGGCAGCGGGCATGATCGAGCGTCACAGTCCCCCCCGTCACGGTCGCAAACGTATAAGGCTGCTGCGCGGCGGGCCGTGCAGGGGCAGGCGTCTCAGCGGGGGGCGTGTAGCGGGCAATCAGCTCGCGCAGACGCGCTGCGCAGAACTCCGGGCTGTCATCCTTGCCGTAAGCCTCCAGCGGCGCAGGGAGTACCGCGGCGGCGCGTTGCAGGATGGCAATCGCCTGCTCCTCTGCGTTGCCCCCCAGCCGGATCACCGCAGGAATGGTCAGGGGCTCCTGCAGGAAGGCCTTCACGAATGCCCGCGCGGAGTGAAACTGCTCCTGGCTGGCGACACCGCTGCCGCTGGCAAAATAGCCGTCCAGCCCGGGCTGGCTCAGGATAATCCGCGCCGCGCGGTAGACCTTGCTGGCGGGCGGATTGCCGCTGGTATCCACGAAGTTGGCGATGCGCAGCCCCTGGGCCTGAACAGCGTCCATGCTCATCATGCTGCCGCCGCCGCCCGCGCCGTGAAAGCCAATCACGCCTTCGCCCTTGCGGAAATCCTGCTCCATCTGGATGAAGAAGAACGTGCCCCGATAGTCGCCTTTTTCAACTTCCCAGGCGATCTGTTCCAGCGCCGTCGGCGGGCGATCCAGCTCGCGCGCGATGGGAATATCCAGGTCCGGATGGCGATACACAGCGTTGTCATCCACGGTCAGGCGGCAATCCGCGGCCATCAGCTGCCCGTCTTCACACACCACCAGCGGATTGATCTCCACCGCGCGAGCGTCATACGCATGCGCCATGGCGTACAGCCGCACCAGCACATCCCCCAGCTGGAGCAGCAGCTTACCGGTGATACCCGTCCGGCGTGCCAGCTCGCGGCCCTCAAAATCACGCAGCCCCAGGCGGATATCGACCTGATGCCGCGCCACCCTGTCCGGATGCAGCCGGGCGATATCCTCAATCCCTGTCCCGCCCCGACTGCTGAAAATCACCAGGGGCGCGCGCGCCTGATCATCGACAATCACGCCGGCATAGACCTCGTGCGCGATCGCCAGCTTTTCTTCCACCAGCACCGCCTCGACCGGGAAATTGCCGATCGTCATGCCCAGCATGGCCGCCGCGGCGGCAGCTGAGGCATCAGGGTCATCGGCGAAGCGGATGGCGCCCTGCCCGGCCCGCCCGGTCGTCCAGACCTGCGCCTTTACCACGACCGGCCCGCCAAGCTCAGCCGCCGTCGCGCGCGCTTCTGCCGGCGTGCGGGCTATGCTGCCGCGCGGCACGGGAATGCCGAACCGCTCCAGCAGCGCCTTGCCCTGATATTCGTGGAGTTTCGCCATGTCTGCTACTCCTGCGCTGCGCCCAGCGGGCAAACCCGCAGGGCTTCGTAGCGGGTGTGGCTGTTGTGCCAGGTGGACAGGCCAACCTGCCCGGTAAGGTATGGCGCGGGGTCTGCCCACGCACACCGGGCAGATACCGTTTCGCTACGGATCGTGGCTTGCAGATCAGCGCCGTGCGCGTCAACCGTCAGGGTATACGCCTCTCCGATCTGCCACGCGAACGGGGTGGAGGCCACCTCGCGGTACTCCTGCCCCTCTTTGCGGTACAGGGCAAAGCGCCCGTCCGGGGCCAGCCCGGCAGCATAGGAGCGCAGCGCGCCCTGCACCCGGGCGTTCACGTTATGGTAAGCGCCGTATTCCGGCACAAGCTGCACTTCCAACCGGTAATCGGCCCAGGTGATGTCTCCCGTATACGTCTCGCACAGGCCGTTGCCGCTGCCGTGATAGTGCCGGTCAGCCTCCATCCGCCAGTAGCCGCGCCACTTCGTCCACTGGGAGATCGCGCCACCTTCGGCCCGTTCGCGGCGAAAGTCAACCCGGTAATCCGGCGTGCCGCCCCAGTCCAGCGCGCGAACATGCAGCGCGCCGATCTCCCAGTTCGCGCCCAGGTTGCGCACCACGATCCCCACCTCTGAAAGACACGCGCCCTCCAGTGATGGCAGGGTGTACGTCAGCGTCTGCCACGCGCCGGGCTGCAGGGCAGTCCCCGTCGCCTGGTGGTGGTCGCCCGTGTGCGCGTCGCACGCGTACAGGCTGGCCTGCAGCGCGTCCGGCGCATCCTCCGGCACATGCACCTCCGCCGTGATCGTCTGGCCGGGATGGATCAGGGGGGTGAAGGTCGCGCCGTAATAGTTGCCGCTAAGCTCGCCAGGCCGGTAGTAAGTGCGCGTAAAGAGGCGGATTTCGCCCTTCTTGTTCAGCTTGCGGATGCTGGCCTGCAGCGTCCCGGCAGCGTCAGCACGCGTAGACTGGCGCAGCTCGATCACGCGCCCGCGCACGCCCTCCGCCTGGAAATTACCTGTTGAGCCGGGGTAGCGGAAGTGATAGCGCAGGGCTGGCGCGGGCGTTTCGCCCGCGATCTGGCGCCCCAGGCGGCAGAACAGGTCGGCGCACTGGGGGATGGTCAGGATGTTGCGCGTGCCAATGATGCTGGCCGCGATCAGCAGGTCGTTCATCGGCTCGCGCCAGCGCCAGTCGATGCCCGGCAGGCCCACGGCCACGCCCATGATCGCGCCCACGTTGCCCACGTTGCAATCCGTATCCCACCCGGCCATGTTCGTGATCTGGATCGCCCGGCTGAAATCGCCCTCACCGTACAGCAGGCCCAGTGCCACCACACCCGCGTTGGGGATGATATGCACCATGCCGGGGTAGCGGTCATAGCCGAATTCCGCCTTCAGGTGGGCGAAGGCCGCGTGCCAGTCCGCCGGGTTGGCCCGGTAGAAATCCAGCATGGCGCGGATGACACGGCTGTACTCGCTGCCTTCCGGCACGAACGCCAGCCCGTCTTCGATCAGCGCCACGGGGTCGCGCTCTGAGAACGCCAGGCTGACCAGCGCGGCGATAAACCGCCCGCCATAGATGCCATCCCCATCATGCGAGACGCTGGCGGCGCGTTCGGCCAGGTCGGCGGCCAGGGCCGGGTTATCCGGCGCGACCAGCCCCCAGATATCGCTGAAAATCTGCCCGCCGATCTGCTCCGCCAGGGCCGCACCGTTCAGGGCGATTGACCCGGACTGCGGCGCGGGGACGCCATGCACGAGGTTCAGGTAGGCGGTATGCTCGGTGGAGATGCCGTAACCGCCCCACCACAGCGTACCCTGCTGATCGCCCAGGTAATTCAGCCAGGTCTGCCCGATCTGTTCGGCACTAAGGGCCGGGCTGGCGCCGTAATCCTCCAGCGCCCGGATCAGGATCATGGGCAGGGCGGTGTCGTCATCCGGCTTGAAGATCTTGCCCGGCGCTTCGTTCAGGTAGCCGTCCAGCGCGCCCAGGTTGTCCCGGATCTCCTCGTAGGTCCAGCCCTCCAGCGGGGCGCCAAACCGCACGCCAATGCACTTGCCCAGCCAGCCGGCGTACACCCGGACGTCATAATCAGCAGGTAGCTTGCTCATCGGTGCTCCTCATCGCTGCAATCAACGGCCCCTCCCCGCATGGAGAGGGGCCTTTCATAACGCTCAACTGCGGGGGTTAGTTGCCGTAATTGTCATCCAGGCAGAACTGCGCGGGGGCGACTTCTTCTGCCAGCATGGCTTCCAGGTCGCGTTCGCCGTTCTGGATCCAGCGCACGCGGACGTTATCAAACGCGGCGTAGGCGCAGTCCCAGAAGTACTGGGAACGCAGGTAGTTCGGGATGTAGGTCTCCTTCTGCAGCTCGTTGTAGGAAACGCTCAGGATCGGGTCTTCATCCCAGCCCAGGGCTTGCCAGGCGGCGGGGCCATTGGGCGACCACACGCCGGCTTCGGCAGCCATCTGCTGCGCTTCTGGGCCGCTCAGCCATTCCATAAAGCGCCAGGCTGCTTCCTTGTGCGCGCTGCCGCTCCACATATAGTAGGCATAAGCATCCGTCCACGCGATTCCGGGGGTGTCGGCGTTATAGCGCGGCGGCGCAACCACGCCCCAGTTGAAGTCAGCCTGCTCGTTCAGCGCGGGCAGCTCCCAGTTGGAAACATGCTGCATCGCCACCTTGCCGGAGAGGAACACCAGCTCACCGTACTGGTCCTGCAGCTCTGCCGGGGCAGTCACCTGATCCTCGGTCACCAGCTCCAGGCAGTAGCGGAAGGCTGCGGCGGCTTCGGGGGTATCCATGTACCCCACAAGCTGCTTGCCATCCGGGCTGATGACATCTGTCCCCAGGTTGAAGGAGAACGACGACCACATCATGCAGCCTTCGCCGCCGACAATCGCGCCCACACCGTACTGATCGTTCTCAGCGTCGGTCAGCGCGGCGGCCAGCTCGCGGTACTCGTCAACGGTCCAGCCGTCCTGCGGGTAGTCCACGCCGGCGGCGTCAAACAGGTCTTTGTTGTAGGCGATAAAGCCCGCCACGGCATCACGCGGCACACCGTAGTACTGGCCTTCGTATACGGCGCGCTGCTGACCGATGGGGAACCACAGCTCTTCAGGGTTGATCCCGGAGGCTTCAATGTAGGGGGTCAGGTTTTCAAGGAAACCCTGCTCGGCGATGTCCGGTGAATAATACGTGTACCAGATGTCGGGGGCGTCGTTGCCCGCCACCGCGGTGGCGATCCGGGTATTGAAGGCCCGGCTGGGGAAGAGCGCCACGGCGATCTGGATGTCCGGGTTCTGCGCTTCAAAGGCGCGGGCCAGCTGGAAGTGCAGGTCGCGCGTGGCGGCTGTGTCACGCCCGCGTTCCGTGCCCCACCAGGTAACCGTGACGACTTCGCCGCCCTGCGCCTGCGCTGCCATCATCGGGGCCAGCATGGCGGCCAGCACGATCAGAATAACCCATGTACGCTTGTGCATTGCTGTTTCTCCTAAAAAATGTGCTCAGACGAAATGTTTTCGTGAGAATCTGCCATACCAGTTCACAAAGCCTGTGCCACCTCCTTCACTCCTCATTGACGTGTGCGGCGGATGAACCACGCAGATCAGCCCTTAAGCCCTTCAATCGAGATGCCGCCAATCAACTGCTTCTGCGCAAAGAAGAACAGGAACAGCGGCGGCAGCATCGCCAGCACGGACGCCGCCATCAGCAGGTTCCAGTTGGTTTCACGCGCGCCCTGGAAGAAGCTCAGCCCCAGCGACACGGTGAACATCTCCGGCCGGTTCAGGTAAATCAGCGGCTGCAGGAAGTCATTCCATACATCAATAAACGTGAACACGGTCACCAGCACCAGCGCCGGGCGCGCCAGCGGCAGGATGATGTGCAGGAACACCTGGAAGCGCGACGCGCCGTCGATATGGGCCGCCTCGTCCAGGTCATACGGGATGCTCATCATGTACTGCCGCACCAGGAAGATCAGGAACGGGCTGCCGGTGAAAGCGGGCAGGATCAGCGGCACGTAGCTGTTGATCATGCCCAGCTTGGCGAACAGGATGAAGCGCGGCACCAGCGTCACCTGGTAGGGGATCATCAGCGTGGAGAGCATCAGGAGGAACAGGAAGCTCCGCCCCGGAAAGCGCAGCCGCGCGAAGCCGTAGCCCACCAGCGTGACAGCGAAGAGCTGCCCGATGATGTTCATGATCACCAGGAAGATGGTGTTCAGGAAGAAGCGGGCGAACGGCACTTCCTGGAACACCTCAGCAAAGTTCGACCACTGGGCCGGATCGGGGACCCACTGGGGCGGGATGGCGAAGGTCTGCTGCTGGTTCTTCAGCGCGGTGGAAAACATCCAGTACAGCGGCACCAGGAAGAACAGGGCCAGCACCGCCAGCAACAGATAGCCGATGGCGTGGTCAAGCTGCTGGCGCTGCCACCAGCCCAGTTTGCGCCGTGAGCGTTGTGTGGTTGCCTGCATGGTCTACTTCCGTTTCCGTTCGGTTTCGTAATACACCCAGTAGTTTGAGCTGCGGAATACCAGCAGCGTGATGGCCAGGATGAACACGGTCATGATCCAGGCCAGCGCGGAGCCGTAGCCCATCCGCATCGATTCGAACGACTTGTTGTAGATGTACAGCATGTAGAACAGGCCGGATTGCAGCGGGCCGCCGCTGCGCCCGGCGGCGACAAAGGCCGGGGTGAAGGTCTGAAAGGAGCCGATCAGGCCCAACACCAGCTGGAAGAAGATCGTGGGGGAGAGCATGGGCAGCGTGATCTTCATGAACTGCTGCATCCGCCCCGCCCCGTCCACCGTGGCGGCCTCGTAAAGCTGCTGGGGGACATTCTGCAGCCCGGCCAGGTAGATCACGGCGCTGCCGCCCACGCCCCACAGGGCCATGATGATGATGCTGGGCAGCACATAATCCGGGTTGCCCAGCCAGTTCGGCCCAAACAGCCCCAGCCACCCCAGAATCGTGTTCAGCAGCCCGTAGCGCGGGTTCAGCACCCACACCCACACCAGCGAAGCCGCCACCTTCGGCACGATATAGGGCATGTAGTACATCGTGCGGAACAGGCCGATGCCGCGCAGCTTCTGATTCAGCACGACGGCGATCAGGATGCCGGCGATCACTTCCAGCGGCAGGTAAAAGAGCGAGTAGCGCAGCGTGACCGATACTGCTTTCGCGAAGAACGGGTCGGCGGTGAAGATCGTCTGGTAGTTGTTCAGCCCTACCCACTGCGGCGTGCCAACGATGTTCCAGCGCGTGAAGCTCAGGACGAATGACGCCAGAATCGGCCCGGCGAAGAACAGCACAAACCCGACCAGCCACGGGGAGATGAACAGATACCCGGCAATGGCTTCACGACGCTCACTGAGAGATAACTTTGACCATCCGAACATATCCGCCGTCCTGTTGACTAGGCGACAAGGTTGACAAGCGCTTCGGCCAGGGCGATCACATCTTCGTCCGCGACAAATTTCAGGCTGACCCCACTGGCGATGCGCACCTGCTGCACCCAGCGATCGGGGATGACCTCCAGCCCGTGATGCGCGCCCGCCAGCGCGCCGACAATCGCGGCGATGCTGTCCGCGTCCCGCCCGAAGTTGCAGGCCCAGAACATCCCCCGGTGGAAGTCGCCCCCGGTCATGCGGTAAATGGCATAGACCTGCGGGATGGCCTCCGCGCTCATGGAATGCACCGGCGTCCAGAGATCGGTGTGCAGCGCCTCCCAGATGTCCTCCATGCTATCTGCCGAGTCGCACAGGACCATCGCGCGGGCAAAAGCCCGGCCCAGCCAGCTGTCCTCCGGGATATACGCCTGCCCTGCGGCCAGCACCTCCTCCGGCGTGCCATCCACCATGGCGACCGCGATGCTGGCCGCCACAGCCTGGGCCGCCCAGATGCCATCCCGCGCGTGGCTGATCGAGGCGTCAACCGCGGCCATCTCGGCGGCGCGCGCGGGGTCGCCCGCGCAGACAATCCCGATCGGCGCGATGCGCATGGCCGCGCCGTCATCGTTGTTCTGGACGTTATCGAGGCCGGAGAGCGGGGGACGCAGGCCCCGCTGGATGTTCGCCGCCGCGCCGTAGAGTGGCTTGCCCGCCCGGTCAAAGACGCCACCCTGATCCAGGATGTAGGTCTGCCATGCCTGCAGCACGGCATCCGGTGTCAGGTCGCCGCCGCAGTCCAGCAGGGCGCGGGCCGTCAGCAGGCCGAACTCGGTATCGTCGGTGCTTTTCGCGCCCGGGTACAGGTTGGTCACGATGCCGTAACGGCTGCGGTACTCCTGATTGCGGCCCAGATCGCCCATGGCGTCGCCCACGGCCAGCCCGATCAGGCAGCCCTTGCTCTTGCTCAGGTATCTATCCTTCTGCGCCAGGAGTTCTGTTCTAGTTCGCATCCCGTTTCCTTTTTCAGTGGATTGGCAAAAATGGGAACGTTCCCATCACAGCGAAAATACAGCGCCCTTCCCTAACGACGCGCGGTTGACGCCCGAACCTGCAAATGCCCGGACAGCGCCAGCTTGCGCGGGGCAGGCGGGACCTGGCCCTGCATGCGCTCCAGCAGAAAACGCGCGGCCTGCGTGCCGATCTCATATTTGGGTTTTGCCACCGTAGTCAGCGGGGGCGACGTGGTTCGCGCGGCATAGATATCATCGATCCCCACAATGGACAGGTCATGCGGGACATGACAGCCTGCTTCCTGCGCGCCGATCAGCGCCCCGATCGCCAGCAGGTCGTTCCCTGCGCAGATGGCCGTTGGCGGCTGGGGCAGGCGCAGCAGCCCGCGCACGGCCTCACTCCCCCCCTGCTGAGAATACGGACAACGTGCGACCAGCTCCGGTTCCAGGGGGAGATCGTGCCGCCGGCAGAATTCCACATAACAGGTATGGCGCGAGTCCGTCTGCCTGCGCTGCGAAATCCCCGCGATCAGCGCGATCCGGCGGTGGCCCAGCGCGTAAAGATGTTCAAGCGCCGCATCAACAGCGGCATCCGAATCGCTGCCCACCGAGTCGAAATCCGGGTGCGAATTGCTCGATCCCAGCAGGACTGTCGGGGTGTTCAGTGTTCTGAGGGTCTTGTTCGTGATGGCGATCGGGTTCAGGATCAACCCATCAAACTGGTTACGGCGTAACGTTTGCAGGTGATTCTTCTCGCGGGCGGCGTCCCAGTCGCTGTTGAGCAGCGCGACGGTATAGCCTTCTGCTTCGCAGGCATCCTGCACGCCGCGCGCGACTTCCGGCCAGAACGGATTCATGATGTCGGGAATGGACAGCGCCACAAGGAAGGTCTGGTCAGTGCGCATACTGCTGGCGATCACGTTGCGTTCGTAGCCCAGCGTGTGGATGGCCTCCAGCACACGCTGGCGCGTCTCGTCTTTGACCCGATCGGCCTCACCGCTGATGACGCGCCCAACAGTCGTTTTGGACACGTTGGCCAGCCGGGCGACATCGATAATGGTAGGACGGTGTTTTGCGCGCACAGAGCACCAGCATTCAGATAGATGGGAACGTTCCCATTTATCATATACCGGTTATTCTCCACCTGTCAAGCGGAATCCCGCGGCAAAAACAGAAGAGGTCTGCAAGCCAGAGAATTCATGCAGAGAAAAAGTCGGGGCGCGCCACAGCACCCCGATCGTTGATGTGGATGTAGCTGGTGGGTACTGAGCGATCTGCCGCCCCTGGTCCCCGGCAGAATGTGAACCGGTGATCCTTCCCCGCCTAGAGGCTGTTATGCACTTTGCAGCCCTCATCCCCCGGCCCCTTTTCTTCCTCAGGGCGAAGGAGAGCCAGCTTGGAAGTCCCTCGCCCTGAGGGAGAGGGATTTAGGGTGAGGGCCAAAGGCAACGTCAGCCCCTGAACGTGCGTGATCAGGGTTCATAACACGCTCTAGTGCAATTTCAATACACCTCGCTTGAATCGCGAGAGGCAAATGCAGACAAAAGTTGTCAATTCGACTCCAACAATGTCGCTTGCGCTAGCACTAGTACGGCACGCTGCAATGGTCAGTAAACCAGCGCGCGCTGGCTTCGTCACCGCTGATCGACGCGGCGGCAAAAGCTTCATCCGGCGTGCAGCGGTCAGAGGCACGGCGGTTGAACATCAGCAGATCGAGCGCGACTGTGGCGGCGGCCTGCGGCGCTGTCCCCACCCGGTAGGCGATCTCTCCGACCTCCCCCGCCCCGGTCAGCACAAGATCAATGGTGGGCGCGGCGGGATCCTTACGCAGCTTGCGGGCCAGGTCACGCACCACCAGCGCCACGATCCGCGCATCATGATCGGCGGTAAGGCGCATGCGCCTGCCGGTGGCGCGGCAGATATCAGCGCGGTGCATCCACTGGTCGCGGGGGTAGATGGTGTTCATCAGGTAACCGACCGGGGCGATACCCAGCGGCTCCCCGAACGGCAGGGGCAGAACGCGCAGCGGCCAGGGGATGCGCTGGCGGGTGCGGATGGCCTTCGGCCCCGCCTCACGGAGCTCGTCCAGCAGCTCCGCGGGGGAACGCCCGGCGCGGTCCTCCACCTGGCAGCGGTTGATCGCGTCGATGGGGATGCGCTCGGTTCGCATATAGGGATTGCGCAGGTACTGGCGGGCGAACTGGGCGCGGCTGGCATACCCGGCGCAGGCGCCGGCAAGATGGGCCAGCATCGCCTGCACGTTCCAGGCGGTGCAGTCGGTGGGCTGGATCCAGTCATCGCCCTCCAGCGCCTCAAGCTGGGCGATCAGGCGCGATAGCTCGGTCGTGGCGAGAACGCGGGCCTCCGCGTGAGTCTGCGCCGGGATGGTCAGGGCGTTGGCAGGACGGGTAACGGTGTTGGCTGCGGTGGTCATGACAGTGCTCTCCTGGGCTTAAGTGTCGTTCGTTTCTCGGGGGCGCACGAATAACTGCACGGCGTCCTGCACCAGCCGGCCATAGCGCCCTTCCCCGGCCGGCTTGTCGGGGTTATTGGCCAGCTGAAGCTCGGTGAGGCCGTGCATCAGGGCGATGATCAGGTCTCCGGCACGGTCCAGGGGCAGGCCGATCTCCAGACCGCCCGCCTCGATCACCCGCTGCAAATCCTCCCGCCCCTGCTGCAGCGCGCCGAGGCTGGCGGCCATGCTGCGCTCTGAGGGTACAAAGCCGGGCACCGGGCGCTGAAACATGAGCTGGAAGAGATCGGGGTTTTCCAGCGCAAAGGTCATGTAGGTCTCGATACTGCGCTCCAGGTTAGCCGCCAGGCCAAGAGCAGGATCCACGCTGGCTGCCATCCGCTCACGGAATGCCTCATAGCCGCGCCGGAACAGCTCGTCATAGATGGCATGCTTGCTCTCGAAGTAGGTGTAGAGTGACGGGGGCTTGATGCCCAGACGCTGGGCGATCGCGTTGAAACTCAGGGCGGCCACCCCATCAGCCTGCATCATTTCGCGGGCGATGGTGAGGATGTCCTCGCGCATCCGGGCGTGGTTCTGCTGGCGGCGGTCTGCGACCGTGAGGATTCTCCGGCTGGGCATGGCGTCATACTTTCCTAATATCATTAGATTGATCTAATAGTATAAGGAATGTCTGATTCTGTCAAGAGGGAAGCCCGCGGCACCCAGAGAGGACAGGCGGCCGCATCCCTGCCAGGGGCCGAAACATGCAGCGGGGCAGTCAGACAGACTGCCCCGCACAGCAACCGGTAAACAGGTTATTCGCACCCGCAGCTATTCACGCGGCGCAAGGGTCAGGTGGTAGCCGTTCAGCGTCACGTGGTTATCCGGCCCCCAGCTTGCCAGGAAAAACGGGGCAGATACCCCCGCAGGCAGCCCGCCCAGAAGCACGCTCTCACCTGCTTCCACATCAACCAGCCGGATGCTCATGCGCGGCCTGCCCGCCGGATCCAGCGCCGCCAGGTCCTCTTCGGGCAGCTTGCCATTCGCAGCCACCAGCAGCGCCGCGCCATCCGGTGACCAGGCCGCCTGCAGCGGCCAGATCCCGCGCCGGCTGCCCGTGTCACTGGGATGGGCAGGCAGCGGCAGCGGCGTGATGGTCTCCTCAGCCAGCGTGATCCAGAACGCCCACAGGCTCACCGGGTTGGCGCCCAGATCGCCCGCCCAGAACAGCAGTCGCGCGCCGTCCGGTGACCAGCTCACCGGCCCGATACTGGCCAGCCCCACCTCCGCAAAGACGGTAGTGAAGGCCGCTTCAATCGCGGTGACACTGGCCGCCTGGATCAGCGTGCCGGTGGTCACGTCCACCAGCCAGATGCCGTCATAGTCGGCATCCAGCGGGTCATGCCGCAGGCTGAACGCGAGGCGCTGCCCATCCGGCGCCCAACTGATGCCCGTTATCGCGCCGGCATCGAACGCATAAGCCTCCCGGCCGGGCAGCGCGGCCACATCGCGCACGGCACCGTTCTCAACCTCGATCACGCTGAGCGTTGACGGCTGGAAGCTGCCGTCCGGCCCGATCAGGGTGCGCTCCACAGCGATCAGCGTGCCATCCGGCGACCAGGCCGGCTGAACCTCAAGCGATACGCCTTCCGGCGGCCCCGCCTCACCCTCGGCAGCGGCCAGTGGCCCATCGTACCCGTCATCAGTCAGGTTAGTCCAGGTGCCTTCAGATGGCTCCAGGATCCATAGATCGGTGTCATCCGCTGTCAGCAGCGGCTGCCCGGAGAACGCCAGGCGCTGACCATCCGGCGCCCAGCCAACCGGGATCGCAAACGAGCGCGCATCGACATCAAACCCGCGGGGCAGCTCCTCCGGCGGCAGCAGGCACACCGCCTCACCCTCCGCGAGGTTATTCACCACACAGAGGAACCGATCGATATGCCCATTCAGGCGCACCGCACTTTCAAAGCTGACGTGCAGCCCGTCTGGCGCGGGGAAAACGCGCAGCCCCACGCTGCTTGGCAGGGCCAGCGGCACAGCCCCCGTCACCTGCCAGGGTGGATCGCCCTGGGCATAACCCATCACACCGGAAGCCAGCAGCCCCGTCAGCAGGGCAGCGGCCAGCAAACGTCTTGCCAACATGATCCCCCTCCTCCCCAGGCTCGATCAGGATTCTGGTCTACAGCCGTTTCTCAAAGGCCATGTAGTCGCGGAAGACCTGCATGTTGTTTTCCAGCGGCACCTCGGTGACGTTCGGCGAAACAAAGATGCGTTCGGGCGTCTTGCCCATGCGCACCAGCTCGGCCGTGATCTCCGAGAGCAGGGCCATCGTGATCGCCACCACAGCCAGCGTGGAGCTTGCGCCCACCTTTTCGGGGCGTCCCTCCACCGGGATCAGCGCATCCTCCGGCGGGCAGCAGTTATCGATCACGATATCAGCCGCCGTGAAGAGCGATTCGCCGGACGAGTGCGTCGGCTGGTTGATCTGGTGGTTGGCCGCGGAAGTCACGCTGATCACCGTCAGGCCCTGTTTCCTGGCGGCCAGTGCCATCTCCACCGGGGCGGCGTTCAGCCCCCCATGCGAGTACACGATCATCGAGTCGCGCGGGTCCAGGTTGTGGGAAAGCAGCACCTGCTCAACATAACCTTCCGTGCGCTCCAGCCACAGCAGCTCACGCGCCCCGCCCGGCCCGGTGATGTTGAACCACATCAGGCGCGGGTCCATAATCGGGTGCAGTCCGACATAGGATCCGTAACGGGGAAAAAGATCCAGCACCGGGATGACGGAATGCCCGGAACCAAAGAAATGCACGGCGCGTTCAGCCGCAATCGACGCAGCACAGGCTTTGGCCGCGGCCTGAATCGCGGGCATCTGGGTGTCATGGATCGTGTCAAGCAGCGTTACAGTTTTCTTCAGATACTCACTGGCGGACATCACTCAATTCTCCTGACGTCGTAAGACGATGCAATGCGGAGTAAGCAGCGCCGATCAGAGCCGCCTCCTCACCTAATACCGAGCTGACAACAGGCACATCCTGGGCAGAGATCGGCTGCGCCCACTGGCGAGCGGTCAGCCGCACCGTATCCAGCAGCAGATCGCCCTGCTGGCCAACACTCCCCCCCAGCACCACTATCTCAGGATTGGCCAGGCTGATCACATTGGCGACGCCCCAGCCAATCGTCTCCGCGATTTCCTCCACAACCTGGCGGGCGATGGCGTCACCCTGCCGGGCGGCGGCAAACACATCCCGCGCGGTGAGCGACTCAGGGTTCAGGCCCGAGCCGGGCATGATCGCCAGGAGCTGCCGCGCCCGGCGGACAATGCCGGGGCCGGCCGCCATATTCTCCCAGTGATCGAGGCCGGTGGGGCCAGGAAGCACCATCCACCCGACTGCGCCAGCCAGGCGGTTCCGCCCCTCCCAGAGACGCCCCTGGATGACAAAACCCGCGCCGATTCCGGTACCAATCACGATTGACGCGCAGCTCCGGTATCCGCGGGCCGCGCCCACCCACCACTCGCCAATGGCGGCCGCATGGCCATCCAGCTCCAGGAAGGCCGGGGCGCCCAGACGCTGTTCGAGCATTTCCCGGAAGGCGATATCCCGCCAGCCAGGCAGGTTGGGCGCCCACAGCACCCGGTCGGTCTCCGGGGCATCCAGTGCCGCCGGGACGGCCGCGCCAATGGCCGCGACCTGCGTCCCCCCGAACACCTGCTGGCTCAGGGTGACAACCTGGTCGGCCACGGCTTCCGGGCCGTTCGGGCTGGTTGCTTCCTGCGCCTTGGCCCGAATCGTGCCATGCTCATCCACCACCGCGACAGCGAGCTTGGTGCCGCCAAGATCAATTGCCAGGAGGTCCATTTCAGTCTAGTAGAAGCCCCGCCCGGCGCTCGTAGATGTACATGCTGCGCGGGCGCATCAGGGTCACGGCGCGGTCAAAGCCCCCCAGCGCGCCGCGCGTGCGGCCCAGCGCTTCATAGTAGTCGTAGTAGCGGAAGCTGGCGTAACTCTCGCGCATCAGCGCATGAGTCTTCAGCAGCTTCAGGTAATCCTCAAACACATCGCTCACATCCACATACACATCCGCGATGTACCCTTCCATGTCTTCCCAGTTTTCCGGGTAAAGCACGGCGCCGACACTGTGGGCAGGATGTTCACGCCTGAAGGCAGGCAGCGCAGCCTTAAACAGCGCCCTGTGGACGATCTCATGCGTGTTGATGTGATCCTGGTGCATGCTGCCCTTCCAGTGCGTCAGGATTACGGTGGGCCTGTATTTGCGGATCAGGTCCGCCATAATCCAGGTCGCCTCCTCGGTGACCTGCAGCTCGCCATCCTTGTACGGCATCACCTCGACATTCGCGCCGACAAACGCGCCAGATGCCCGCGCGTCCTCCAGCCGCATCTCGAGGTAGTCCTCCGCCGAAAGGGTCGGATGCCCCTTTTCGCCAGGGGTTGCGGCCACAATGGTCACATCCCAGCCGGCTCGCTTGTGCTTCAGCATCAGGGCGCCGCCCATGTTCTCAGCATCCGAGATATGCCCACCAACAACCATCAGGTGATTGTTTGCCATGTCTGGTTTCCTTTCATCCCTAAAGGTCTTTACGCAGCACCGCGAACTCGCGCCGGCGCTTGAAGCCCGCCAGCGAATACAGCCGCGCGGCATCTTCGCCGGTCCACAGGAAGTACGCGAAGTAGTTGTGCTTGGCGCTCATGATTGACAGGCAGCGGAACAGCAGCAGCCGGCCAATACCCTTGTTGCGGCAGGTCGGGTCAACCCCGAACGGGCCAAACCGTTCGCCGCGCTGCTGGCAGTAGCCCACAATCCTGCCATGCTCCCTGGCCACCAGGAAACAGATGTTATCCGGCCCGCCCCCGAAATACTGGAGCAGGTACTCCTGCGCGTGGCGGAACCAGTCCCAGCCAAAGTGCCTGACGATGAAGGGCATCAGCTCCGGCAGGTCAGCGGTGGTAACCGGGCGGATGGTGATCCCGTCCTCGGCTTCGCGCCGGCGTTCCAGCGCCAGTACATCCTCCGGAATCTGGAAGCCGGTCAGGTCCGCGCCCATGCTGATCGCCCGGTAGAGCGTCTGGAAGCCGGCGGCCTGCTCCAGAAACGCGATCGTGCCCGGGTAGGCCTGCACATCCACGCCTGGCACAAAGTAGTTCGGCACATAGGGCGAAATCCCCACCTGCCGGCGACCATCAGCCTTCAGGCGTTCCAGGATATGCGCGAAGAGCGCCGTGCCAATCCCGCGCCGCTGATAGTCCGGATGCACGCCGAAGGCCGTGATCCAGGCCTGGTCTGGATCCAGCCCCTGCAGAAAAAGCGGCACCTGGCGCGTGAGGGCCAGCACAAAACCCACCACGCGATCGTCCTCCACGGCCACCGGCATATTCTCCGGCAGGAAGTTGGAATCCAGCAGCACCTGCGTGTAAAAGATCGTGGGCGAGATGGCGTCATGGGTCATGGACGCGTTCCAGACCTCCAGCAGCTGGGCCTCGTCTGCCCCCTGATACGGTCGAATGTGCATGGCATTACCCCTTTAGGCCGGTGAGCGTGATGCCCTGGATAAAGTAACGCTGCAGGAAAATGAACAGGATCAGTGTCGGGACGACTGAGAGCACCGTGCCCGACATCAGCAGGTTGAGGTTGCGCGCCTCAGCGTTGAACGTGCGCAGGGTGTTCAGCCCCAGCGGCACCGTGTACAGGTCGCGGCTGTTAATGACCAGCAGCGGCCACAGGAAAGCATTCCAGGACCCGATGAACATGAACGTGCCAAGCGTCGCCAGCGCGGGCCGTGTGAGCGGCAGGATGATTCGCCAGTAGATCATCGGCTCCGGCGCGCCGTCGATCCGGGCCGCGTCGAGCAGCTCATCGGGGATACCCATGATGAACTGGCGCATCATGAAGATTCCATAGGCCGAGGTGATGCTGGGGAAGATCAGGCCCTGGTACGTGTTGATCCAGCCCAGCTGCCTGACGATGTAAAAAACCGGAATCAGGGTGACGAAAAACGGGATCATCATCGTCGCCAGGATGATGTAGAAGAGCAGATCACGCCCCGGGAACTGGTACTTGGCAAAAGCGAAACCGGCCAGAGAACTGGTCAGCAGCACACCCAGCACAGTGGAAACCGTGATGATGAAGCTGTTCAGGTAAAGCCGGCCAAAGGGCATCACATCCAGCAGATTGGTGAAGTTCTCCCACTGGGGCGTGGCCGGGTACATCGCCGGCGGGCGGCGCTGGATCTCGCTGGAGGTCATCAGCGAGGAATCGATCATCCAGGCGAACGGGAAAACCATCATGATCGCGCCGATGATCAGGAGGCTGTACTTGAGCACCGTCCCCAGCCGCTTGAGTGTCATATTCTGTTCTTGTACCATGGTGCCAACCCCCTCAGGCGACGCTGCGATCACGGAACAGGCGGAGCTGGATGATCGTGATGAGCAGGATGATCCCGAACAGCACGAAGGCCATGGCCGAGGCCCGGCCCATGCGCGAGAACTTGAACGCGGTGTTGTACATGTAGAGCACCACCGTCATGGTGCTGTTGGCCGGCGCGCCGGCGGTGGTGGCAAACACCAGGTCGAAAACCTGCAATGCCCCGATGGAATTCGTGACCACGATGAACAGCATAACCGGCCGCAGCAAAGGCAGGGTGATGTGCCGGAACTCCTGCCAGTAGCTCGCCCCGTCCACCCGCGCGGCGTCATAGTAGTCCTGGGGGATATCCTGCAGCCCGGCCAGGTAGATCACGATGTAGTAGCCCACATACTGGTAGACGGCGATCGCGATCAGGACGTACATCGCCTGGTTGGGGTCATTGAGAAAGCCCTGGCGCGGCAGGTTAAGCGCCACCAGAATGCTGTTGATAATGCCCCAGTTGCGGTTAAACATGAATTCGAAGATCACGCCCAGCGCCAGCGGCGCGGTGACCACGGGCAAAAAATACAGGACGCGCCACAGCGTGCGGCCGCGGATCTTCGTATTGAGCAGTAAGGCAAAGCCCAGCCCCAGAATAACGTTGGCCGACACCCCACCCACGGCAAAGAGGAAGGTGTTCGCCATCGCTTTGGGGAACACCCGGTCACGCGTGAAGATATATTCGTAATTGTCCAGCCCGGTGAAACGCATGTCTTCAACCGGTGTGATCATGTCCCAGTTGTGCAGGCTGACCCAGCCGCTGAACAGAATGGGGCCGACCGAAAACACCAGCAGCCAGATGACAGGAATCGCGATAAACACATACCCCCAGATCATCCGGCGGCGCATCAGCCCGCTGCCGGGCCGCGCACCAGAACGCCGGGCGAACAGGCCCCGTGTGGGAACAACAGGAGGACGCATCACTTACCTCTCTTACTCCTGGCCAGTGACAGCACACAATACGCTGCTCCACTGGAACCGCCGGGAAAGAGCAGGCCAGCCCTTCCCCGGCGGCAGTTTGCTCTGGGGTTAGCCGCCCTCAGCCATCCGGAACTCTTCCAGGATGACGTTGGCTTCCGGCGCCACGTAGTCGATCAGCGACTGCGGATCCGTCATGCCGGTGAACATGGCTTCCATCTCAGTCTGGAGCATGGTCTTGATCTCCTGACTGCCGCCAATCACCGGTTCCTGCCGTGCGTAGGCGGTGGAGTCCACAAACGGCGCGATGAAGTGATCGCCCAGTTCATCCGCAAAGGCTTCCTGATCCGGCAGCATGCTGGGGATGCTGCCAAACTCAGCTACCAGGAAATCACCCATGGGCGAAGGCTCGCCTTCTGCCGCGGGGGTGTTCATCCACTGGATGAAGTCCCAGGCCACTTCCTGGTGGGGGGAGCCAGCATCCACGCTCCACAGCCAGTTATAGGCCAGGGTGGAGCTTTCCGTGCCGCTGGGGCCGACCGGGATCGGCGCCACGCCGATGTCGTTCTCATAGTCGATGTTCTCGGAGAGCATCAGGGAGGCGCGATACCAGTTGGCCATGATCAGCATACCCACGTTGCCATTGACCAGGTCCGACCACGGCACGCTCATATCGATGCCGCCGCTGTCCAGCAGGTTCTGGTAGAACTGCAGCGTTTCCAGGCCCTGCTCGCTGTCAAAGGCCACAGCGGAGAGGTCGTCGCTAAAGTACTCCCCCCCATTGGAGAACAGCAGCGCCATGAACGGATGCACCACGCCGGAATCCCAGCCGGTGATGACGGCCATGCCGACCTGCGTCACCGCGCCGGTGTCATCGGTCTTGGTGATTAACGGGGCCATCTCCTCAACTTCAGCCCAGGTTGCGGGGGGCGCATCAAAGCCCGCCTCGGCCAGCAGGCGCTTGTTGTAGATCAGCAGGTAGGTGTTGACTTCGGTAGGCACGCCCCACAGCTGATCGTTGTAGGTCACACCCGCGACTGACGTGCCGGCGGCTTCGGCGCTGATCCATGCGGCCATGTCTTCAGGCATGGGCGCCAGCATCCCGCCATTGGAGAATTCAGGCAGCCACAGGTTGTACAGGTGATAGATGTCGGGGCTGGTCCCCGCCGTGCGCGAGGTGACAATCCGCGTATACAACTCGTTAAACGGGACGGTCTGCAGCTCGATGGTGACTTCGGGGTGCATGGCCACGTAGGCATCGATCATGGCCTGCTGCGCAATGAGCAGCCGCTCTTCCCCCCAGTGAGTCAGGACGGTCAGCGTGACCGGTTCCTGGGTCAGACCCGGCGCTGCCATTGTCAGCAGCATAACCACAGTCAGCAGCAATGCAACTTGACGCTTCATACGATCTATCCTCCCACAGGACAACAAAAGTATACAGAGCGACCCATGATGGGCAGAACACATTTCCGGCTGTGATTCAGTACAGCAGGGCCTGGCTGCGCAGCTCGTCAAAAGCGCGCAAAGGCGCCTGCCATGCCTCAAGCAGCGAGGAAAGGGGGCGATTGGCGTCCAGATGCTCGCGCACCTGGCTGCCACCAGTCAGGAGATCGATCGGGAAGTGCCCATCAGAACTCCAGGGTTCCCGCCAGTCAAAATGATCCGGATAGTCCTGCCTGATCTGGGCCAGCATGGTGACGGCTGTTTCCACGGGGCGGAAAATCTCCCGGTCCGTGACATACAACTGCACACCCTTGCAATGCGTGTTCGCGTGTTTGCTGAACGTGGGCGTGAAATACACAGCGCGGAAACGGGTTCCCGGCAGATCATGGTCATTCAGGGCCGCAGCCAGGCGCTCCGGGTCGTGAATCCACGGCGCGCCAGTATACTCGAATGGTTTCGTGGTCCCCCGCCCTTCAGACAAAGTTGTTCCCTCAAAGAAGCAGGTGCCGGGAAAGACTGTCAGCGCGGAGAGCGTGGGTAAATTCGGCGAGGGCGGAATGAATGGCAGGCCTGTCTGGTCGTACCACATGCCGCGTTCCCAGCCAGACAGCGGAATGACCGTCAGGTCGCAGCCGATGCCGAACGCGGTGTTGAACAGGCGCGCGCACTCCCCGATTGTCAGGCCATAACGCACCGGGATGGGGTACAGGCCGACAAACGAAGCATAGGCCGGGTCCAGCACCGGGCCTTCCAGCGTGGTGGCATTCAGCGGCGCGGGGCGGTCCAGCACGATCACCTTGCGGCCTGTCTCCGCCGCAGCCTGCATGACATAGGCCATCGTATACAGGTAGGTATAGAAGCGCGAGCCGCCATCCTGCATGTCGATCACAAACACATCGACATCGGCCAGCATCTCCGGGCCGGGTTTCCGCGTGTCGCCGTACAGGCTGTAAACCGGCAGGCCGGTCAGGTGGTCGGTGGTGCTGCCCACCTTTTCGCCCGCCTGGGCTTCACCGCGCAGGCCATGCTCCGGCCCGTAAAGCGCGGTGAGCGTTATCGCTGGCGAGGCATGCACCCGCTCAACGGTGCTGATCAGGTCGCGATCCAGACTGCTGGCGCTGACCACCAGCCCAACGCGCTGGCCGCGAACCTCAGCCGGTGGATCTGCCAGAAAATTATCCAGCCCCAGAATGGTCGTCATGTCGGATCGCTTTCGTTGAGCCGCGGACAATCAACTCAAAAGGCAGCACCTCCTGCGGGTTTTCCAGGCGCTGCCGCTTGATCAGCCTGAGCAGCAGTTTCACAGCGTTGGTCGCCATCTTCTCAAACGGCTGGTGGATCGTCGTCAGGGAGGGGACGGTATACCCCGCAATCTCGAGGTTATCAAACCCCACCACCGAGACATCATCCGGGATGCGCAGCCCGGCTTCGGCGATGGCCCGGTAGGCCCCAATGGCCATCTGATCGCTGGCGGCAAAGACCGCGGTTGGAGCTTCCGGCGAACTTGCCAGGATTTGCTGCATGCCCTCGTATCCCGCCCTGAAATCCCAGGACCAGCTTTCGGCCAGCGCCTTTCCGATGCACACATACTCCAGCCCGTGATCGGTCAGCGCCTTACGGTAGCCATCCACGCGCTGCTGGGCGATCAGATGCGGCTCCCAGCCCGCGATATGGGCGATGCGGCGGTGGCCCAGCTCAATCAGGTGCGCTGTGGCAGCGTAAGCCGCGGCGAGGTTATCCACCATAACGGAAGGCGTATCGGAGGAAGACAGGCTGTCAATCAGGACGGCGTTGGTACCCTGCTGCTGGAGGAATTCAAGCGTGCGTTCGCGGTCAACCGAATTGACAATGATCAGGCCGTCAACCAGCCCTTCAAGCGAGGCTTCCAGACATTCTCGCTCCCGGTCGGGATCCTGGCTGATGTTGTACAGGATCACGCGGTAGCCTCGGGCATGGGCGGTGCTTTCAACCGCGTGGGCAATCCGCGAGTGAACCGGGTTGGTGATATCCAGCACCAGCAGGCCGATGATCTGTGTCCGGCGGGTGCGCATGCTGCGGGCGATCACATCTGGCCGGTAGTTCAGCTCGTTAATCGCGTCCAGGACCCGGGCGCGAGTCGATGCCGAGATGCTGCCTGTATCGTTGACGACATACGAGACAGTCTGGATCGAGACGCCAGCCCGCTGTGCAACATCCTTCATTGTCGCCGGTCGTGATGTCATGGCCTGCCCGCCATTCTATACCGGGGTTTAACGTTCAATTTAACGTTGAACTCCAGTGTAGCACAGGTTATGCGCGTCATTTCAAAAAGAATGAATAAAGGACTCTGGCCACGATCCGTCCAGGACAATTATTCCCTGAAAACTTCTGAGGGGAATTCGGGGGGATACAACGGCATGTGGTGGGGGCAACGCCTGGCAGCAAAAACACCAGGCGCCATAAGCGGCGCCCGGCGTCCCTGCAGCAGTACCACTGTAGCGCCAGCCCCACTATCAGGAGGAGGTGGATTTCCAGCGCGGCCCGACCATGTTCTCCGGCCTGAGGATCTCATCCACCTGTTCGCGGGTGAGCAGGCCGCGCTCCAGCACCAGCTCCACCACACCGCGCCCGCTGGCCAGCGCCTCTTTCGCAATCGAGGCCGACTGGTCATACCCGATATACGGATTCAGCGCGGTCACGATGCCGATCGAATTCTCGACCATTCGGCGCAGGTGTTCGCGGTTGGCCGTGATGCCCTCCACGCAGCGCGTCTGAAACACGCGGCAGGCATTCCGCAGGTGCGTGAGGCTGTTGAACAGCGCGTACGCGACGACAGGCTCCATCACGTTCAGCTGAAGCTGGCCCGCCTGGGCTGCCATCGTCACAATGAGGTCGTTGCCCACGACCTCAAACGCTACCTGGTTGACCACCTCCGGGATGACCGGGTTCACCTTGCCCGGCATGATCGAGGAACCTGGCTGCAGCGGCGGCAGGTTAATCTCACCCAGGCCGGTGCGCGGCCCGGAGGAGAGCAGCCGCAGGTCGTTGGCCGTTTTCGAGAGCTTGACCGCCACGCGCTTCAGCACGCCCGACAGCTGCACAAAGACCCCGGTATCCTGCGTGGCCTCCACCAGGTTGGGCGCGATCACCAGCGGCAGCCCGGTCAGCGCGCGCAAATGCTCGCACACATGCGCCGCGAACTCCGGGTGCGCGTTGATCCCGGTGCCAATCGCGGTCGCCCCCATGTTGATCTCAACGATAAGCTGCGCGGCTTCCTGCAGGCGCTCGATGTCTTCTTCCAGCATCACGGCATAGGTGCTGAATTCCTGCCCCAGCGTCATCGGCACCGCATCCTGCAGCTGGGTACGCCCCATTTTGATCACATCGGCGAATTCAGCGGCTTTGGCGGCAAAACCAGCCGCCAGCTCACCCATCGCCTGAATCAGATCGCCGATCGCCAGGTGCAGCGCGATCTTGAGCGCGGTCGGGTAAACATCGTTCGTGCTCTGTGACAGGTTCACATGGTTCAGCGGATGCACGTGCGCATATTCCCCACGCGCATATCCCAGCAGTTCCAGCGCGCGATTGGCGATCACTTCGTTGGCGTTCATGTTGGTGGACGTCCCCGCCCCACCCTGGATCACATCGACCACAAAGTGGCTGGTCAGCGCCCCGTTCCGGACTTCCTCCGCCGCGGCAATGATGGCCCGCGCCACTTCCGGATCAAGCAGCCCCAGATCCAGGTTCGCCATGGCCGCGGCCTGCTTGATGCTGCCCAGCGCCCGGATCAGAAACGGGTACTTGCTGATCGGGGTATCTGAGATCGGGAAATTCTCAACCGCGCGCATCGTCTGCACGCCGTAATACACTTCATCCGGAATGCGGCGTTCGCCCAGTGAATCGCGCTCGATGCGGTAGCGGCCCGAAGGCAGCGGCGTTTCACGTCCGGCCTGCTGAGCCGCCGAGTAGATCAGCCGTTCGCTCAGCGTCTCAGCCGCCGCAGCCACCAGCTGCTGGTAGATGTGCAGGTGCTGTTCGGCCAGCTTATCCAGCGCGGCGCGAGACATCCGCAGCCCGCGCACCGCCGTTTTGGCGTAGGCCGATGCGACATGGGTCGGGCTGCCCAGCAGCAGGCGCTCGCCCAGCAGCGCGCCAGGGCCGAGCGTCACCAGCGGAACCGGGTCCTGGCCGATCCCATGCGTGATCACGACCTCACCCCGTTCAATGATCATCACCGCCTCGCGCGGCGCACGTTCGTGAAACAGGTACTGGCGGGGCGCGTATTCCACCACCTCAAATAAGGCTTCCACCACGGTCAGGGCGGCGTCATCCAGTTTTTCAAGCAGCCGGCTGCTCTGCAGCATCTGTCGGATGGGGTTCTGAGGTTGCCGGGTCATCACAGCTCCCTTGCGGGCATTCCTGCGCTGCATGGCTGCCTGGTTTCGGGCAAGCGCTCAAAGCCTTGCAGGAAGGCGATTCAGGACAGGGTTGTAACAGCTTCTAGGGTACCTCAAAACACCCTGAAGGGATACTTCTGGCGCTGCACCGCCGCCCAAACCGCCAGCCCTCCTGAATGATACAGGAGGGCGCGAAACCGGCGGGAATATCACGGCCCGACTTTGCTGCCTGCGCGTCTACGTGGCGGCAGCCGGTGAGCGCGGCTGGCGCTCAAAGGTGAAGAAGCTGCGCCCCCAGGGGGTCAGCAGGAAGATCACCAGCAGCAGGCTCAGGATTGGCGCGGGGAAGAACATCGAAAAGTGGCCGAACGACAGCGTGGTCGCCATCCCCAGCGGCGTCCCCACCACGACCTCCAGCAAGCCCGCCCCCAGACCCACCACGAAGACCCACTCAACCGGCCTGAGGATCAGCCCGACAGTGAAGACCCCCCAGCCCACCGAGGCCACCCAGTTCAGGCGCTGGACAGCCACATACAGCGGGTTATCCGGGATAACCATGATCCGGTCGGTGCTCGCCACACCGTTCATAAAGGAAAGCACGTAGGCCACCCCGGCAAGCAGGCTGAGCACAAGCACCTTCCAGTTCACACGCCCCACAAACCACAGCAGCAGCACGTAGATGATCAGGTTGGGAGCAAACATCACCCCAAACATCGGGGGCAGCCCGCGGCTGGCGGCCGGGATCATGGGGAAGAAGCTGCTCTGCAGCGCCAGCACACTGGCGATCACCGCCAGCGACCAGGCCCACTTGCGCGCATGGTAGAATCCATAGGCGGCCAGCGCCCAGATCACCCCGCCGAGCATGCCCAGGTCGTTCAGGAAGGGGATGATGAAGCGCACAATCACCTCCTCATCCGGACGGCCCGCGGCCAGCTCAGCCGCGCGCATCGGCTCGTACCACTGGGTGAACGTGATGAACATGCCAAAGATGCCCAGTAAGGCGCCGACCAGCGCCAGCCAGAATCCGATCTTGTTTTCGCGTGTTTTCATGAGCAGCCTCCTTGTGCATTGCGGGAGCGCCCTATCCCCGTGTGTCATGGGGCGGCGCTCCCAGAAGTGTGGGTAGATGGGCTTATGCCGCGGCAGCAGGGGGATCCTGCACCAGGCGGCGCCTGAAAGCCGGGATGAGCAGCCAGAGCAGCAGGGCGATCGCCAGCAGGCTGCCGTAGAGATAGTCCAGCGTGCTGGTGCGGATCAGCTGTGAGGGCGCGTCAATCAGCAGGATGGACAGCGCCGCGATGAGGGCAAGATACCAGCCAGCGCGCCGCCGCATCGCCAGCAGGGGGATGGCGATGATCAGCCCCGCCGCCGCGATCCAGTTGATGTCGCCCAGCATCGTCAGGATCCACCATTCTACGCCCTGATAATGCGGCTGATCAGGCCGGGTCATCAGCTGCCGTGCAGCGCCAACGCCCAGGACAAAAGCGTGGGTCGCCAGCATGCCGATGAATGTGAAGGTCAGCATATCTACGGTTTTTTGCATCCGGTCTGATTTGCGCAGCAGCAGCGTGGCCCAGAAGCCGGCCAGCCCCACCAGTGAGATGACCATCGGGATGGGGAACGACCCCTCCACCCAGCTGACATACGGCAGGAACATGAACATGCCCCCGATGGAGGGCATCGCATAGGCCGTCAGCGCCACCGGGATGGTCCAGTCCTCGCCCTTGTAGATGGAAGGGGCCATCACCAGCAGGGCCGCCCCGGCGATAAAGCACAGCGCCCGCCACAGCGGGTAAAAGAACGTAAACAGAGAAATGCCGCTGAGGAACTGCGGGCGCTCCTCAACCACGATCATAAGCTCACGCAGCACCGGATCGAGCGAGTTCTGCACCAGGATTGGGGTGGCGATGAGCAGAAACAGCGCGATCACAACGGCCAGGGCGGCTAGAATCGTACGTACACCAGCGGATGTCTGTTGCATCTTGCCCTCCAAAGGCTAACCGGCACCGATTGCTACAAATATCACATATTCCCGGCCGCAGGACTTTGCGCAAATGCAAACTCAACGCGCCAATGGTATAGTTGACCTTAAGACTGAATTGTCGCAGGAGTTTCCGTAAACATGGCGAAAAGTCTCCACGATCTGCTGGCACACAATGCTGTTTTTGGCACGCTGAATGCCCAGCAGCAAGCCGCCGCGATGCAGCACGCCTTTCAGCACCATTTCCAGAAAGGCGCCTATCTGACGTTTTACGGCGATGTCTGGCCCTACCTGTTCATGGTGACCCGCGGGCAGGTCGACTGCATCAAGGAATCGAACGAAGGGCGCCAGTTGATCATCAGGTCGCTGCACCCGGGAGATATCTTCTGGGGCCTGGCGTTCTTCAATGATGAGGCGGGGAACCCGGTGTCGCTGCATTCGGTCACGCCTAGCGAGATTTACCGCTGGTCACGCGCCGATCTGCTGCCGATTCTCCAGGAGGAGCCCAACGCCCTGTGGCGGCTGTGCCAGCAAATGACGCAGTATATGCAGCGAGCCAGCCAGATGGTTGAGGGGCTGGCATTCCAGCCGGTGGCCGGACGGCTCGCGCGCCTGCTGCTGGACCAGTTTTCGGATTCCGGGCAGCAGTCGATGGGCCGCAGCCTGACGCTGGACCAGCTCGCGGCCAAGATCGGAACCACCCGGGAACAGGTCTGCCGGGCGTTATACCAGTTCTCCGATCACGACCTGATCCACATCACGCGCACGGAATTCACGCTCATTGACGAGGAAGGGCTGGCGGAAATGGCGGGCAAATCATAGCGCCCCGAATCGCCAGCCGCCCGGCATAACCCGCCCCAACCACCGTATCGTCTGACCGCAGTTCTTCCCACGCTGGCCGACCTCGCCAGTGCCTTTTCCTCTGTAAACACATTGTTAAGCACCCTGCTCACAGCGCGCTGAATTGACTTTTGTCAAATCTCCACAGCGCTGATTGTGATATATTGCACAATATAAGGGGAGAGGGGGTGAACCAAACGTTTTTCCGCTCTAGGTTGCAAATCCAGGAGCTATGCATGAAACCAACAAACTACACTGTCACAAGACTCACCGCAATTGCCGGCCTGGCAACAATCCTGGTGTTAGGGATTGTTGCTGCTTTTGCGCCGGTAGCTGCTCAGGGCCCTGAGGGGGATTTCACGCCATTAACCGATCACGCTGAGCAAATGGCTGCCTGGGCAGCAAGCCCGCATGGCAATACATACGATCCCGGCAAAGGGCCTAACACCTACTGCTCGCGCTGCCATTCGCCGCAGAACTGGGACCCGGCCGCACGGCCTGGCCCTCCGCCGAACTGCATCACCTGCCACTTCGCCCATGAAGCCGAGATGCGCATCGCCGAGACGATGGACTTTGTCCCCGAAGAGGAATGGGTTGGAATCTACTGCGATACCTGCCACGTGGTTGACGGCGATCGCATTGACACCACCCGGATCGTCTGGTTCAACCCGATCGCCGAAGAGTACATCCCAATGGCCACGCCCAACCAGCTGTGCGAGCAATGCCATGTCAACTCAACGGGCGTCTCTGAAACCGGCGGCCGCGGCGTTGACCATGCCATCATCCTCGGCGGGAGCGCCCATTCCAACTGGGCGGCCACCATCGGCGAGCGCCGCCCGGATTACTGCAGCGACTGCCATGATCCGCACACGCAGCAGCCCAAAGCCTGTGTGGATTGCCATGCAGAAGTGCTTGAGCTGCCAACCCATGTTGGCGAAGACCTGGGCTCCGTTCATGTCGAGTCCGTCAGTTGCATCGCCTGCCATGACGCCTCTGGTGCAGATGTAGCCCCCCATCCTGATGAAGCTATGGGCGGGATGTGGACTACTGTCGAAACCAGTATAAGCAGAAGCGGTGACGTCTCAGTTGTTCCGATTGTCTCTCACAGCGTGCAATGGCTGGTAGCCTGTGACCGCTGCCACTTCGCCGATAATCCGTGGGAGCTGGATGTACTGACTGCCGAAGGTGAAGTACCCGACAACGGCTGATCCTGTCCAGGGGGCAAACGACAGCACTCCGGGCAGAGTCGTCCGGCGAGAAGCAGTACCAGGTTATCCACTGTACGACGATGAGGAGATCATGAGGCAAAGTAAGCGCAAACAGATACTGCTCACAGAACAGCCCGGTCACCGGCGGTATGGGTGGACTGTGCTGCTGATCGGCCTGCTGGTGATCGCGCTCAGCGCGTGCCAGCCCGCAGGCGATCCCGCCGCATCCACTTCGCCTGCCGAGGGCGCCAGCCAGCAGGCGGCCGAAGATGGATCAGATGCCGACACGATTCAGGCAGCCTGGGAGAGCAGCCCTCATGCGGAAACCTATGTGGTGGATGCCAACGATGAAAACAACGCCTGCGCCCGTTGTCATGCGCCGGTGAACTGGGTGCCAACGATGGACGACCTGCCCAGCGGGTGCTTCAGCTGCAAATTTGAAATCAAAGACCCTCCCCCCTTTATCGCAGAAACAGACTGGACCCCGATCGAGTGCAAGGTCTGCCACGAGGTTGACCGCAACAACAATGTGGCCGCAGAGTTCAAGTGGCTGGAAATCGCGGCGATCAGCGAATATGCGGAGGTTGAATCGGCTTCCGCGCTGTGCCAGAAATGCCACATCGGGGCGGACCTGCCCGATCATACGCCAGTTGAAGTCGCCGGGGTGCATGAGACTCTGGTTTGCACGGAATGCCACGATGCGCACTCAACCAGCAGCTCTTGCACCGCAGCCGGCTGCCATGCTGACTGGCAGGCTGGTGACTCGCCCATCGTCGGGCATGACAGCGACCACGAGCACGTGAGCTGTGTCGCCTGCCACGACGCGGGCGATCTGGAAGTAGGGCCGGACACAACCGCCGACCAACCATGGTTTACGTTCGTGAGCTATACGATGGATGGCGAAACCACCAGCGCTGCCTTCACGTCACACAATATCCAGCTTGAGGTGGCATGCGAGCGCTGTCACTTCGCCGGCAATCCGTGGGATCTCTCGGCTGATATCGAGACGGTGTCGGGCTCCTAGGGGAGGACGTTACCCGTCTATCGCTGGCGGAAGGTTGACCCGCCAAAGACACTAAAGGAAAAACCTGTATGAACGACAAGCACGGCAAGATCTTTCGCATCGTCGCGATCATACTCATGGCGCTTACTGCCGCGATGAACCTGGCAGGGGGAATCGGCACAGTTTGCGCGGCATTCTTCACACGCGAGTACCCGCCCATGTGGGCGCTCCTTGAGTACCAGTGGCTGTACCAGCTCCTCATGATTGTCACAATCGTGCTGGGGCTGGCCGGCGCGTGGGTGACCTTCCGCCTCTTTCGCGGGGGAGAGCATGTGTACCGCAACGCCCTGATCGTGCTGGGAGCAGGCGCTCTGGTCGGTGGCATCCATATGGCCGCGTCACTCATACTGCGCGGCGCAGCCGTCCCGGCCAATGTCAAGTTCTATATCAACCTGGTGACGTTTGTGGTGTTCCTGGTGCTGGGCACACCCGCGCTCCGCGCCATTGTCCGGTTCGATCGCCCCGGCGACCGGACGGACATGACGGCGGCCGGCGGCATGGCCGCGATCGTCACTGGCGCTGCCCTGCTCTCGATCAACTTCTGGGCGGGGGCATCCCACACCTTTGAGGGGATCAACTGGATTGACCGGCTGGGTGTCCCGATCTATGCTGCAGGTACAGCCCTGCTGCTGGGCGGGCTCATCACGCTGATCAAAGCCCTCAGCACGCTGTCCGCCGCGCCAGAGAGCAAGGCCGTGCCTGGCGAAATCGGGAGATAGGTATGCCACGCAAGGGGGGGATGACCTGTGACATCCCCCCTGGTCACACCTGGGGAAAGGAACAGGGGGAACTTTCCCCGGGTCATCCACCGGCTGCATTCCCCCACACACGCGCTGCTTCAGGGCGCGCTATCGATCTGCAATCGGACTGGAAGCCCCATGATCAACCTGCCAGCGATCATCAAAAAGATGAGCCGGCTCAAACACTTCGCAGATTTGTCACTTTCCGATATCGAAACACTCGTCCGGGCCGGCCACACCCGCAAGGTGGGGTCAGGCCAGGTCATCGTGATGGAAGATGAAGCCTGCTCCGGGCTGTTTGTGCTGCTCGGCGGCCAGGTGCATCTTTACCGCCTGGGCCCGGATGGCCAGGAAGTCCTGATGGAGATGATCAGGCCGATCAAGATGTTCAATGAAGTCGCCATCCTGGATGGAGGACCCAACCCTTACACAGCCATCGCCGCCAAAGACTCCATCGTCTGGCATGCTCAGTATGACGTTCTGGTGAAACTCTCCCAGCAGTACCCGCAGGTAGCGCTGGGCTTCCTGCCGGTGGTGGCTGCCCGCCAGCGCGCCCTGATCTCGATGGTGACCGATGTGTGTTTTCGCAGCGTGCGCAGCCGCACCGCCAAACTCCTGCTTGACCTGAGCAATTATGGGCAAACACCAATTCTGCGCCGGGAACACACCATCTATCAGATGTCAGCGCAGGTTTCCACCGTGCCAGAAGCAATCAGCCGGTCACTCTCCTATTTCAGGGACGAAGGGCATATCCTCAGCTCAAGGACATCGATCGTCGTTCAGGAGCCGGAAGAACTCGCCAGGCTGGCGCAAATCGAAACGCCTGAAACGCTGCCCAAATCCCGGCTGTCCTGAAGCCGCCCCGGCCCGCCTCCACTTCTGACCGGCACGCCTCCCAGGTGGGTCCGGCGGCGTTCGCCCGCCTGCGCCATGCCTGGCCGGGGCAAAACGGCCTGCATTTGATGAATGTCAAATCTCTCCCGTGTTAATTGTGATAATCTGAACGAAATCCGACTGGGGAGCATCAATGACAAGCATGGATGAATTGCTGCTGCTGGGTACGGGACTGGTTGCCATCTACCTGATCTGGCATTCTGCGCTTGGCTACCGCCGCACAGGGACACGCTTTCACCTGTTCACCCTGATCGCGTTTGTCATCCTGCTCGCCCTGATGGTACTGCTGCTGGCCTTCACCTACACCGCCCTGGATAACCCGCTGATGGTCACCATCGCCGTGCTGATCCCCAGCGGCATCTCGGCCGGGCTGATCACGCGCTTCCTGCCACAGCTGGAAAGGCCCTACCTGGTATTTATCGCGACCGGCCTGGTGGCGGTGGCGGTCACCCGCATCACCGGCCCGCTCTGGCTGGCGACCGCCGTGCTGATCAGCGTTCACGCCGTCTGTGGCGTGGTCATCCTCGGCCTGCCCGTGTGGACGATCTGGCGGGAGGGCGCGCCTCGGCCGCTGGGCTGGGTGGCCCTGGGCGGGCTGCTGATCAACCTGGGCGGGGTGGCGCTGGCTTTTCTGAAAGCAGGGTCACAGCTGCTGTTTTTCAGCCAGGAGGTCGTGTTTACCATCCTGGCCCCCCTGCTCCTGCTCATGGTCACAAGTTTTGCGTGGGGGTTTTCTCACCTGCCTGAAAAAGCATAGGAGTCGCATAGATGCAAGCACTCGCCGCACGATATAACTATCTGTTTCGTTCCACCAGAGGGCTGGTGCTGGTGGCGGTCGCCGGCCTGGCGCTGGTAGTCGCCATCTGGGGCACGCTCTCCGGCCCGATGGCGGAGCTGGGCATCAAGGATGTCACCGTTCAGATCCTCGGCTTTGATCTGGACCCCGTGGCGCGTGAAGGCCGGCTGATCATGCTTTACCATGCCATCGCCATGACCGTCGTCGCGATTGAGGTCTACCTGATCACGGACCGGGTTCCGATGACGGCGCGCCAGCAGACCAGCATCAATGCCACCATCACGATCGGGTACCTCAGCGCCCTGATCTTCGGCCTGGTGTTCGCCTATCTCGGCCACAACTGGATCTTTCACGGCCTGTTCATCGCCGGGCAGACCCTGGTCTTTTTCGCCGGGTTGCAGCTGGCAGCCGCGCTGTGGCCCTGGAAGCCGGAACACCACATCCAGGATAAGGCGAAATCTCACTGGGGCAACATCGACCTGGAGCGTGTCGCCTACTTCACCATGGCGGTGTGTACGCTTGGCTCCGCGATCTTCGGTGCGGTAGCCGGGTCTTTTTACGGCAATGGGTTTGAAACCTTCCTGGGCGAGGATGTTGTGCGCCAGCCGAACAAACCCATGCTGATGAACGCCATCATTGGCCACCTGCACATCATGCTCACGCTCATCGGTGTGGCCATCGCCCTGCTGGTGGGCCAGTGGGTGGAATTCAAGGGCATCCTGCACAAGATCGCCATGCCGTTCATGATCTTCGGCACGATCGTCACGACATTCGGGGCGTGGTATGTGGTCGTCCCCAGCGACTTTGACGCGCATACGATCATCTTTGTAGGCTCAACCTTCGTGCTGCTGGCCGGGCTGTTCCTCGTCATCCATGGCTTCGGCTGGCTCATTCGCCAGCACAGCGCTCCGGGCGCCTCCTTGGGCCAGAAGCTGAAGGCGCTGATCAAGGACCCGCTGCGCTTCGGGGCATTATGGCAGATGGTGTTCATGAATTTCACGGTCAGCGGGGTCGGCATCTTCATGGCCGTCAAGCTGGATGAGATCATCCGGGTCTGGCCGTTTCGTGAAGAACGCATCATGCTCACCGGACACTGGCACATCCTGGCAACGCTTATGGCCACGATCATCCTGTTCTATTACGCTGACCTGGCCGGGCTGAAGGGCAAGGCGCGCCAGTGGTTCGGCTGGATTATCATTATCGGCTCCGATGTCGCGTTCGCGGCGATCACGGTTTTTGGGCTGAAACGCCTGTTTGTCAGCGAGGCCGGGCAGCAGCCCCTGGTGAACTGGACCATGATCCTGGGGGATATCGGCCTGGTGCTCGTGATCCTGGCCCTGGCAGCCTTCATGATCTGGCGGCTGGTCGATCTCTTCAAGGCCCGTGGCCGCTGGCACCAGGAGCATGAAGAAGACCGCCTGCAATTGGCGCAGCGCGCCGATTCAGCCCTTGCTGCAGAAAGAACTGCCCGGGAGGTGACCCAATGAAAAAGATGAGCCTGATGCTGCTGCTGGTTATGCTGCTGGCCGGGTGCGGCCCCGTTCAGACCGCCGCCGAACCGGGGTCGATGGTTGACACCGGGGTTGATGCCGACGCCTGGGTCACCGTTCCTGCGGGGGAATTCCTCCTCGGCCAGTTCCCGGAAGAAGTCATGGTGGAGCATGACTATGACATCATGCTCACCACGGTGACCACCGCCCAGTATGCGGATTATCTGAATGAGGCCGTGGCCGCCGGGGCGGTGCAGATCGTCGACGATGTCGTGGTGGGGTATTACCCCGGCGATGAATTCCAGGGCTACAAACACGAGGAACGGATTGACGAGGGCGACTGGCTGCATGTCCCCCTGGACGAGCCCGACCTGCGCCTCACGTTTGATGGCGCGCAGTTTGCGCCGCTGCCGGGCTATGAGAATCACCCGATGGTTTACGTCTCCTGGTTTGGGGCGGAAGCCTACTGTGATTTCTTCGGCTGGCGGCTGCCCACCGAGATCGAGTGGGAAAAGGCCGCGCGTGGCACGGATGGCCGGGCCTACCCCTGGGGCGATGAGATCGCGCGTAATTACGCCAACTACTACGACAGCCGCGACCCGGCAGAAGCCCGCTTCGGCAAGCAGGGCGACACCACCCCGGTGGGGTTCTACAACGGGCAGACCTATGAGGGCTATGAAACGGTTGCCGCGCTGAGCCCCTATGGGCTGTATGACATGGCGGGCAATGTCTGGCAGTGGACCGCCGACGATTACCCGTACATCCATTACCGCTTCATGCGGGGCGGCAGCCGCGGGGACTACGAGCCGTTCCTGCGCGTCTGGGCGCGTAACAGCGCCGGGCCAGACCATGCCGGCCCCAGTGTGGGATTCCGCTGCGTACGCGATACGCAGTAGCCAGGAAGGAAGGCGCCGCGATGACATTGCTGACACACAGACCCCTCATGACCACCGCCCAGCTGAAGGCGCGGCTGCGCGCCTACTGGCAGCTGATCAAAAGCCTGCAGACCGGCCTGCTGCTGATCACGGGGGTGGCCGGCTTCATGAGCGCCCGCTGCCCCCTGACCTCCTGGGCGCTGGGGCTGGCCGTGACGGGCAGCCTCTTCCTGGCCATCAGCGGCAGCACGGTGCTCAACATGGTCTACGATCGCGATATCGACGCCCGGATGAAACGAACGGCCTGCCGCCCGCTGCCCGCCGGCGCCGTCAGTGCCGATGAAGCGCTGCTCGTGGGACTGGGGCTATCCTGGCTGGGGGTTGGCTGGGCGTTCATGCTCGCGCCACTGTACGGGCTGGTCGTCTTCGCCGGGCTGTTCTTCGATGTGGTTATCTACACCATGTGGCTCAAGCGCCGCACCGCCTGGTCGATCGTATGGGGCGGCATCGCCGGGGGGATGCCGGTGCTGGCCGGGCGCGCCCTGGGAACGGGGCAGATCGACCTGGTCGGGCTGCTGCTCGCCCTGGCCGTCCTGCTCTGGATCCCGACTCACATCCTGACCTTCGGCATCAAATACGCCGCAGACTATGCGCGGGCCGGCGTGCCGGTTTTCGCCAACACCTACGGCCCTGAGACAACCCGCCGCATTGTCGGCGCGGCCACCGTCGCGGCGGTGGTCGTGATGATCGTGTCTATCTGGCTGATTGAGATCGCTACGGGCTGCCTGTACTTCGCCGCCGTGCTGGGGGTGCTCCTGCTGATGGTGACGGCCACGAGCGTAGTGCGGCCCTCACCCCGGCTGAACTTTGCCGTGTTCAAGCTGGCTTCAGTCTATATGCTGGGCTCCATGCTGCTGATCATTATGGGGGCATAAGCCCACCCGACTGCACAACATCGCAGACGCGCCCTGACCACCCCGCCAACACACCAGGCCCGCATGCTGCAAGCATGGTGCAGCATGTGGGCCTGTGCCAGCCATCACCGCCAGCCATTAACCGAAACTAGCCCGTCGCAGGCTGGCGGCGGATGGCAACCCGCCACGTTTCTGGCCCCTGTTCAAGGTACTCCCAGGCAAACAACCCGGGACGCTCGTGCATAAACTGATAGTGCAGCGGCCTGGGATCGTGGTCATTCACCAGCTCAAATCCCTCACCTTCCGGCAGGGCGTCAAACGTCTCAAAAATCAGAGGATGGCGATCGCGCGGAGCGATGGTACGGACATCAATGGTTTGCATCGTTGGTGCTCCTTAAAGGTAGTGCTCATGAATTCTGAGAGGCGGCATCGCCGCCCAGCGGCTTGATCCGCGGCCAGATCATCACGCCATAGGCAGCCACAGCCAGCAGGACAAACAACCGGCCGGAAAGCGCCAGGCTGTCGACAGCGAACCAGTGAGCGATGGCGGTCAGGCTTACCCCGCCATTAAGCAGGAAAAAGCTCCACCAGCCCAGATACTCGGCCCCGTACCGGTTGGCCCGGCTGGAAAAACGGGGCAGGACAAAAAACGCTATGCCCATCACAAACTGCATCGTCCACCCGAAGATCATCAGCTCGATATGTGGACCCAGCAGCCGCCAGGTCCAGGCGTAGATCGGGATGCCCTTGTGATGCAGCAGCAGCGAGCCAAACAGGAACCCGGCTCCCATGTGCAGGAGCGAGGCACGAACCATCCACACACTCAGCCTGGGCATCTTCAGCGCTCCCTGATCCGACCCCAGGTATTCAGGATGAACCCCCACCCGGCCAGCAGCAGAAACATCGAAGCGAGCGCGACCATCCACCTGAACACCGGGTGCGGCGCCAGAATCACCGCTGGCTCCCCGATGGCGCGCAGCACCAGGCCCAGGTTAAGCAGGATCAGCACCGCCCACCCCAGCCGTGGATTGCCGCGCGGCGTTTCCTTTGACTGCTTGGGGAACATCCAGTACCCCACCCCCATGATCAGCTGGGTGACCCAGCCAATGAACAGAAAGTGCAGGTACACCGGGCGCAGCAGCTGCAGCCGGCCAGACCAGCCCATGAGCGGCTGGGCCAGCATGATGGCCCCCATTGCCAGGCCGACAATGAAGTACACCATCCCGAGCTTGATGAACCAGCGGGACAGCGTGGGCATTATTCGTGCTCCAGGTACCAGGCCAGCGCGTCAGCGATCAGCTGCGGATCGGTGTCATAGGCGAAGCTGGCGCGCAGCACGCCGTGGCGATCCAGCAGGTACGAGCGGGTCGAATGATCGATGGTATACACGGCCTGGATGCCCGAATCCATGCGCCGTTCGTAGTAAAAGCCATAGTCCGGCTGGATGCGCTGCAGCGTGGCATCATCGGGGGAGAAGCCCACAAAGTCGGGGTCAAAGTTGGCCAGGTAACGCTGCATGCGTTCCGGGGAATCCCGCACTGCATCAACGCTGATGAACATGAAAGTGACTTCAGCGGCGGCATCGCCCAGCAACGCCTTCGCCTCCCGGTAATCCACCAGCGTCAGCGGGCAGAAGTCCGGGCAATGCATATACCCGAAGAAGATCACCCGCCAGGTGCCGTCCGTATCGCTCAGGCGGTCAAGCCCCTCATGGCTGCCCGGCGCCTCAAAGTCCTGAACCTGCACCGGGGGATCGGCCACCTGACCCACATAGCGCCGTTCCCGGGCGGCTTCCAGCGCCTGAGCGGTAAGCGCGTCTGTTTCCAGCGTTCGCGGCACCGGCACATGCGAAACCAGCGCTTCAACCATCACTTCCGTGCCAGAGTCGAAAATCAGCGTCAGCGGCAGGGTTTCCTCCTCAACCAGCGGGGCGGCCAGGCGCATGAGCATGATATGCAGGCCGCGCGGGGCCAGCGCAACCGCCTCACCAGCCGGGATGTCAACCCCCTCGATCCGGCGCATGCGCATCACGTCATTGTCCATCCACGTGACATGAATCTCGGCCATTCCCGCGTCGGTCTCAACGGCAATCAGCCGGTCAGCAGAGTCGCCGCGATTGCTGATGTGCAGGTAGACGGCACTCGTCTCGTCGCCCGGGCGCGCCCAGGCCCCCGCGACAACGAGGTCCGCGGCGGGGCCCTGCGCGGCAATCCCGGCTGCCACCAGCAGGCTGACAAAGAGTATCCCGATGAAGGTACAAGCTGTTTTTCGCATGGTCATCCGTGAATTCCTTCAGAGACAGGCCGGTCGGGCGCGCGCCCGACCGGCGCTGGATTACGCAGCAGGCTCCTAATGCCCCGATGCTTCAGGCAGGCCCGGCCCGCTGAAGATCGCCGGGTTCTCCTCACCTTCCGCGTAGAGATACCCGGCCAGCCCGCGCTCAAGCCGGCTGAGGGCGTGATCCACCAGGATGTAGCGCCCCGGCACATCCAGCGTGAACTCCACAACCGTCGCGCCGCCGGGGGGCACCAGGGTCGTCTGCACGTCGGTCAGCGGCGGGGAGGTCAGCGAAGCCTGGTCATAGACCCGGTCGAAGATCTCGCCAATGACATGGAACGAGGAGATCTTGTTGGGGCCGCCCACGCCGAAGTAGATGCGCACCGTATCGCCGACTTCGGCGCGCAGCGCGAATTCGTCCTGGGTCAGCGCACCCGCCGCGCCATTGAACACGTAGTACTCGGCGTCTTCATCCAGCATCTTCTCGTGGCTGAAGTCCAGGTGGCCGCGGGTGCCGTAGGGCTGCGCGGTGTAAATCTCGCCCTGCATCACGTAGAACTCGTGATCAACGGGCGGCAGCCCGCCAACCGGCTCCACCAGGATCAGGCCGTACATCCCGCTGGAGATATGGTGGCCGATGCTGGCCGTCGCACAGTGATAGACATACAGGCCGGGCTGCAGCGCCTGGAACGTGAAGACCGAGTCCTCGCCGGCAAGCGTCTGCGTGAGTTCGGCGCCGCCGCCGGGGCCGGTCACGGCGTGCAGGTCAATGGAATGCGGCAGCAGGCTTTCGATCTCGTTGCGCAGGCGCAGCTCCATCGTATCGCCCACGCGCATGCGCAGCATCGGGCCGGGCACCTGCCCGTCAAACGTCATGTAGCGGTAGGTCGTGCCATCGGCAAGCACCCCGTTGACCTCAACCGCCGTCATCTCAACCTGCAGCGTCTGCGCGCCGCGATCGCCGATGGGGCCCGGCAGGTCCGCCGGGTGGCGGATGACGGAAACGGCGTCTTCAATGGCAGGCCCGGCCGTCATAACGTCGGGGCCGTGGTCCATGCCGCCGCTGCCATAGCCCTGGTCGGCCAGCGAATCGGCCAGCGCGGCTTCATCCCCCACGCTCACCGTCCCCACAACACGCAGCATCCCCTTCATCCCTACCTCGCGGTGGCCGGGGATGGAGCAGTAATATTCAAAGTTGCCCGGCTGATCGGCCACAAACTCCACCGTGACCGTCTGCTCGTCCGCGATCAGCTCGCCGGTGTACACCCCGAATTCGTCAATCTTGAGGTCGTGCAGGGTCGGGTCGCCGTTGATCACCGTGATCCGGACGGTATCGCCCAGATTCGCCACCAGCTCGGGGTTGGTGATGCCGTCAATATCGCCGCCTACGCCAACATACGCCATCGGCGGGTCGCCGCCCAGCTGGGTCAGCAGGGTGTACTCCACTACCGCAGGCTGTGCCTGGATCAGCACGGGATCGCCCTCGTCCTGGGCGGCTGTGTCCTGCGCCTCCGCCTGGTTGCTCACAAATTCCAGGCGAAACGGCATGATGGCCGAAAACAGAAAGGCCAGGATGATCAGGGCGCCTGCCACCAACTTCGGAGTAAGCTCGTTGTTCATGGGGTTATGCTCCTTCGTTCGCTTCGCGTTTGATAATCAGGTAGGGCAGTTCGATGGCATCCACCGGGCAGATATCCTCACAGGCGGCGCAATAGGTACACAGTTCCGGGTACACCAGCGCGGCCTTTTCGCCGCGCCAGCCCAGCGCGCCGGTTGGGCATTCGCTGATGCAATCCCCACACCCGGTACACAGGCTGTGCGCAATTCGGGGAAACCACTCGCTGTCTGCTGTCATCCATCTGCCCCTGCACTCACTCGATTTAGTCCCAGTGTAAGGGCAGCGTGGCAGAAGGAATTTAAGCCAGCTTAAATTGCGGCAGAAATGATGGTATTTGTCTGAAACGCGAGGAAAGGGGAATACCGCGCCCGGCTAGATCATGGCGATCGCGCGGAGAATGTCTTCCCGGACAATGACGATCCTGTGCCGGTCAAACTCGATGGCGTGGGCCGCCTCCAGCTCGCGCAGGGCGACGCTGATCGTTTGCGGCGTGGTGCTGAGATGGGCCGCAATCGCGGTGCGGGTCACGCCGGGGCCGCGCAGGCTGGGGTCATCGGCCTGCTTCAGCAGGAATCGCGCCAGCCGGACAGTCACCGAATACAGCGCCAGGTCTTCGATCTGCCCGACAAGCGAGCGCACGCGGCCGGCCAGCAGCCGGATCACGTTGAGCGCGACACGCGAATTAACGCTCAGCACGTGCGTGATCACATCCGCCGGGACAAGCCAGACCTGCGCCTCCGCACTCAGGGCCGCGGCATTGGCCGGGTTCGGCCCGCCGTCCAGTGCGGCAATATCGTTGAAGGATTTGCCGGGGCCGCGCAAATGCAGGATATGCTCGCCACCGTCCGGGCTGAGCTTGAAAATCTTCACCCGGCCGGATTCAACAATCCACAGCCCGGCGGCGGGGTCACCCTCCAGGAAGATCATCTCCCCAGTGGTATAGGTGCGCAGCATGCTGTTAGCGAGGATATGGGCGATCTCATCCTCAGTGATGCCGTCAAAGTAGATGATGGTCTGGATATGGCTCTTTATCGTTTCCATTGGCACATGATGGCGGCAGCGGCTCCGTGGCGATGTGGATCAGCCCCCCTATCGTACCGCATAAGTCAGCCGTGGGAAGGCATAACCTGGCGATCATGCCCAGTCTGTGCGCGATCGAGAGCTGCCGCCACCACGGAGTCTTCCTCCCGCCTGACACGTTGCACCTCACCAGGCTTGACACCTCAGCTTGAGTCATGCTACGCTACGCATACGTATGCATTACTGCACTTATGGTGAGCAGTCAGGCCCGTCACACGCGGGCGCTTCTGCCAGGATACGCTGCCATGCCACCCACCATGCATGATGTCGCGCGGCGCGCCGGGGTCTCCCAGAGCACCGTGTCGCGCGTCCTGAACTACAGCACCAGTGAGGTGACCATCAGCGCGGAGACGATCAGCCGCGTGCTGGCCGCAGCCGAGGAGCTGGGCTACCGCATCGACCCGCTGGCCCGCGCGATGAAGGGCAAGCCAACCGGGGTGATCGGCATCATCGTCCGGCGCCTGGATACCTTCCTGCCCCTCATGGTCACCGCCCTCTCGGACAGCCTGCGCGCCGCCGGATACACCACCATTCACGGCGAAGCCGGGAACAGCGCGGATGAAACCCTGCGGCTGCATACCCTGTTCGAAACCCAGTACTGCGACGCCCTGATCCTGATGGCTGACCCGCGCGGCCTTAGCACGGAGCAGGCCCACAAAATTCTGGGGGCCAGGCACGTCGTCATGACCGCGTGGGGCGTCCCGGTGAAGGGCATCCCGCTGGTGAACACGGACAATCGGGCCGGGGCGCAGATGGCGATGGATCACCTGATCGGCCTGGGACACCGGCGCATCGCCTTTCTGGACGTTGGCTGGTCGGGCGACCATCTGCTCCGGCGGCAAATCTACGAAGCGACTATGCAGGCGCATAACCTGCTCTATGACGACACCACCCTGCTGGTCAGTGATGAAGGCATGGAGGCCGGCTACCAGGCCGGGCGCCGCCTGCTGACCCAGCCGGATCCGCCCACAGCGATCTTCGCCTCCGAGGACCTGCTGGCCATGGGCGCCATGCGCGCCGCCCTCGATCTCGGCGTGCGCGTTCCGGACGATCTGTCCATCATCGGGTTTGACGGCCTGCCGGTCTGCCAGTACAGCGCACCGCGCCTGACAACGATACGCCAGCCCGTCGAGACTATCGCGGAGCGCATTACAGCGCTGATTACCCGCCTGATCAACCAGGAAATCGCGGTGACACCTGACATGGAAATCGACCTTGTGCCGCCGACCTTCCTTCCAGGCGAATCCACAGCGGCTCCGCGTGGGTAACGACACGAAACAGGATTGGAACATGAACAGCTACTATGACGAGCTATACGAACAACCGGCGGTGCTGCGCGCTGCGCTGGCCGCCTACCAGACCCGGCGGGAAGATCTCCAGGCCTGGCTGGTGGACCAGCTCCAGGATGTCACCCGCATTCTCTTTACCGGGATGGGTACATCGTTTATCGCCACCTATCCCGCCCTGCTGCATCTGCGCCGGCACGGGGTGGACACGCTGGCCGTCGAAACCGCCGAGCTGCTCTACTACCAGCCGGCACTCATCACCCCGGACACGCTGGTCGTGGGCATCTCGCAATCGGGCCGGTCGGTGGAGCTGCTCAAGGCCCTGGAGGATCTCCCGGCGGAAGTCCCGGTGCTGGGCATCACCAACACCCCGGGCAGCCCGCTGGCCGAACGCGCCAACTTTGCCCTGACGATGGAAGCCGGGCCGGAGCGTGCCGCCTCCACCAAGACCTACCTCGCCACGCTGGCCGTGCTGGAGCTGCTGGCCTGCGAAATCAACGGACAGTGCTTTGATACCGCCGCGGCGACCGTGCGTGCCGCCGCCGACCTGGCGGAAGCGAACCTGGACACCTGGCGGCAGCAGGTGGCGCAGCGCGCCGCCGAGATCGCCGACAGCCAGGCCTTCGTTTACCTGGGGCGCGGCCCTTCCCTGGCTTCCGCCCAGGCCAGCGCCCTGATCGCTAAGGAATCGGCCAAAGTCCCCACCGAAGGCTGCACCACGGCCTATTTCCGCCACGGGCCGATTGAGATCGTGGATGAACGCATCAGCGTCACACTGTTTTCCGGTGGCGCGCCCACCCGTGACATCAACCACAGCATGGCGGCTGAGCTGGCCGAAAAAGGCGGGCGCGTGACTGTGATCGGCCCCGCCGCCGACCTGCCGGCCGGCATCACGCACATCAGGATCGACCCGATTTCTGACCGCGCGCTGCCCCTGGTGGAGGTCATCCCGATGCAGTTCATGGCCGGTATGCTGGCCGAGCGCCAGGGCTACGAAGCCGGAACTTTCCGGTACATCGGCAAAGTAACCACGACAGAATAGGCGAAAGGAGTACACTGACTATATACGTTTTGCGGGTTCCCAAATACCAGTTGTTTGAGACACAGAGGAGAGAAAAGATGTTGCGTAAGAGGCTTTGTGGTGTGATGGCGCTGGTCATCCTGCTGCTGCCCCTGAGTGCTGTGCTGGCCCAGGGCGACGAGGTGACAATCAACGTGCTGGCCATGGATCAGGCCGGCATGACCCCCGAGGAAATCGATGCAGTTGCCGCCCGGTTCGAGGAAATGAACCCCGGCGTGAACGTTGAGACCACCTACGTGCTGTATGACGGGCTGCACGACCTGCTGGTGACCTCCATCTCAAGCAATCCACCGGCGTTCGATGTGTTCCTGGTCGATGACATCTGGTTCGCGGAGTTTGCGGAAGCCGGCTGGCTGCTGGATGTAACCGACAGGATCACGGACGAAATGCGCGAAGGCGTGTTCGAGGCGGCGTGGGGCATCACCACGGTGCATGATACCGTCTACGGTATGCCCTGGCTGCTCGACCAGAAGTACTTCTTCTACAACACCGAGCTGCTCGAAGCCGCGGGCTATGACGCTCCGCCGCGCACCTGGGAAGAGCTGGAAGAGATGGCCATGACCATGAAGGACATGGGGCTGGTTGAATACCCCATGATCTGGTCGTGGGCTCAGATCGAAGCCGTGATCTGCGATTTCGTCACCCTGCTGTACGGCAACGACGGCGTGTTCTTCGATGAGAACGACATGCCAGCCTTCAACGACGAGATCGGCGTGGAAACGCTGCAATGGATGGCGGATATGATCGAGAAGGGCATCGTCAATCCCTCCTCCATCACCGCTGCCGAGGAAGATGTGCGCAACGTGTTCTCGCAGGGGAACGCCGCCTTCGCCACCAACTGGCTGTACATGTACGAGCTGACCCAGGACCCCGCCGAATCGCAGGTGGTGGACAAGGTCGCGATGGCCCTGATCCCGGTGTTTGAGGATGCCCTGGACGTTCGCGCCAGCGCCACAAACAACGGCTCGATGGGCTTCGCAGTAGCCTCTGGCTCCGCCAATCCGGATGCCGCCTGGCAGTTCGTGGAGTTCCTGACCAGCGAGCCGATCCAGATCGAGTTCTCCGCCCACCAGCTGCCGATCTGGGAGACCGCGTTTGAGGGTGATGCGCTGGATACCCTGAACCCGGTCACCGTGGAAGCTTTCGCGGAGCAGTTCCCCTGGTCCGAAGTCCGGCCGAAGGTGCCGTACTACAACGAGGCCTCCCGGCTGGTGCAGATCGCCATCCAGCAGGCCCTGACCGGGCGCGCCACCCCGCAGGAGGCGCTGGACGCGGCCTCCGCGGCCATTCTGGACGTTGCAGCGGAATACGACTAACGCTGCCCTGAGCGGGGTGATCCTGCCGCCCGGCGGGGTCACCCCCCCTTGCCCGCCAGCCAGTTAGCGCATCACCGGGGGAACGCATGAACCAGTCCCGAACGCAACCGACCACCCAGACACGGCGTGATCAGCTCCGCCACTTCCTGAACCTGGAGACCAACCAGACTCTGCTGGCCGTGCTCCTGATTCTGCCCAGCCTGATTCTGACGCTGGGCCTCATCCTGTGGCCCATCGTCAACACATTCCTGATGAGCTTCCAGGACATTAACCTCGCCCGCCCGGACCGGGTGGACTACGTCGGGCTGAAACAGTACATCAACCATCTGACCGATGACTTCTTCTGGGAAACAGTCGGGCGGACGGCGTACTTCACCTTTCTCTCGGTGGGGCTGGAGCTGGTTATCGGGATCGCCATCGCCCTGCTCATCACAGCGCAGCTGCGCGGCTGGAAACTGCTGCGGCTGGCGATCATCATCCCCTGGGCTGTGCCAACCGTGGTCAACGCCACGATCTGGCGCTGGATCTTCAATGCGGACTACGGTGCCTTCAACGGGCTGCTCTACCAGTTCGGCCTGATCGACTCGTATATCGCCTGGCTGGCAGAGCCCTGGCGCGCGATGAACCTCGTGATCGTGGCGGATGTGTGGCACAGCACGCCCTTCGTGGTGCTGATCATCTCGGCGGCGCTGGCCGCGCTGCCCGTGGAGATTTACGACGCGGCCTCGATAGACGGGGCCAACGCCTGGCAGCGCTTCACGCGCGTCACCTTGCCGCTGCTCCGCCCGGCGCTGACCGTAATCCTCGTGATCCGCACGGTAGAAGCCTTCCGCGTCTTCGACGTGATCTACACCATGACGCGCGGCGGCCCGGTAAACGGCACGATGGTGATCTCCTACATGACTTATGAAGAAACCTTCCGCTTCCTGAAGCTGGGCAGCGGCTCGGCGCTGTCGTTCCTGGTGTCGCTGTTTATCCTGGCCCTGGCGCTGGTTTACATCCGCGTGCTGTATACCGAAGATACGGTGTAAGGAGGAAACGCCCCATGACAACCACCCAACGCTGGCCCTGGCGCGTTTTCCAGTACCTGTGCATGCTCGTGGTGTTCATCCTGATCTTCGCCCCGGTGCTGTGGCTGTTCATCTCCAGCATCTCGCCGCGCGCGGAGCTGCTGAACGTCCCGCCCCACTGGTGGCCGGAGAATCCCACGCTGCAGAATTACATCGACGTGATCGCCCCCGGCGCGGATACCTCCCGCGCTGCGCAGGACTTCCGCTTTGCCCTGGCGAACAGCGTGATCATCTCCAGCGCGGTCACGGCGGTCTGCCTTGTCTTCGGCACGATGGCAGCCTATGCCTATGCGCGCCTGGAGTTCCCGTTCCGGCGTTCCGGCCTGATCGCCTACATGGGCCTGCGCATGCTGCCCGCGATCTCGATTGTGATGCCGCTGTACGTCATCCTGCGTGACCAGGCGCTGCTCAACAAGCGTGAAGGGCTGGTGCTGGTGTACCTGAGCTTCGTGCTGCCCTTCGTGATCTACCTCATGACCAGCTTCTTCCAGACCATCCCGCCGGAGCTGGAAGATGCCGCCCGCGTGGATGGCTGCACCCGTCTGGGCGCGCTGTGGCGCGTGATCCTGCCGGTGGCGCGGCCCGGCATGGTGGCGACGGGCGTCTTCGCGTTTCTGCTGGCCTGGGACGAGTTCTTCTTCGCCCTGCTCTTCACCAGCACCACGGCCGCCAAAACCGTCCCCGTGGCGATCGCGGAATTCACCGGCCGCCACGCTATTGACTTCTCCGCCCAGGCAACGGGCGGCGTCCTGGCCGCCATCCCGCCGGTGCTGCTGGCGCTGGTGTTCCAGCGCTATATCGTGCGCGGCCTGGCGGCTGGCTCCGTCAAAGGATAAGCCCATGCCCAACCCGCTGGCCGCCGGTGTGGATATCGGCGGCACGAACATGGTGGCGGCCCTGGTACACACCACCACCGCCGAAGTTGTCATCCGGGCGTCGATCCCCACCGAACCCCGGCGCGGGCCTGAAGATGGCTTCCGGCGGCTGGGCGACCTGATCGCCCGGCTGTGCGCCGAGGCGGGGGTGCGCCCCGCAGACCTGGCCGGCATCGGAGTCGGCTGCACCAGCCCGATTGACTCCGAGCGCGGGCTGGTCAACAACCCCTATACCCTGCCTACCTGGGAGAATGCCCCCCTGCTGCCCACCCTGATGGCCCGCTTCGGGCTGCCGGGCGTACTGCTGAATGACGCCCATGTCGCCGCCCTGGGCGAATACTGGGCTGGGGCCGGGCGCGGGGCGCGCACGCTGATTTACGTGACGGTCGGCACCGGTGTGGGCGGCGGGATCATCATCAACGGGCGGCTGCACCGCGGCGTGGGCCTGCTGGCCGGGGAGATCGGTCACCAGGCCATCGACGTCAATGGCCCGATGTGCTACTGCGGGGCGCGAGGCTGCCTGGAGATGCTGGCCGCGGCACCCGCCATCGAGCGTTTCGCGCGCGAGCGTGCCATGGAGTCGGGCCGGATGCTCACCCTGGCGGATGGCGACCCGGAGCGCATCACCGCCCGGATCGTGTATGAGGCGGCGAAGGCGGGCGACCCGGTGGCCGTCGGGCTGATGGCGCAGACCGGGTTTTACCTCGGCGTGGGGATCGCCAACCTGATGAACATCCTGGCCCCGGATGTCGTGATCCTGGGCGGCGGGGTGGCGCAGGGCTGGGACCTGCTCTACCCCAGCCTGCGGGAGACAATCGATGCCCGCGGCGGCATGATCCCGTTTGAAGAAGTGCGGATCGAGCAGGCCGCGCTGGGCCTCAACGCGGGCGTTATCGGCGCGGTGCGCGGGATTCTGGATCACCTCGCCGGGACGCTATAGACACAGCCGGATCAGTCCCGCTTCTCGTCATACACGTAGACGCGCGTGTTCATCCTGACCCAGTTATCCCACAGCCACTTGGCGTCGCTGACGGACAGATTCACGCAGCCGTGTGACCAGTAGTAGCCGAAGTTGTCATGCCAGTACACGCCGTGCAGCGCCTCGCGCCAGTTGAAGTACATGTGGTACGGCACCTGATCCAGCGCGTAGAAGTCGTCGCTGCCGGCAGCCCCTTCCATCGGGCCGACTTCCCAGAACAGCTCCACCTTCCACGTACCGGGATCGGTAACCCAGCGTTCGTCATCCATATCCCCGGTGGAAACCAGCGTCGCCATCACCGGGCGCTCGCCCTCATAGGCGACCAGGTTCTGCTCGTAGGTGCTCACGCCGACCCAGCGCCAGCTGAACACCGCCGGCGGGGTGGGGTACACGATGCTCAGGTTGGTCTGGATCGTCCACTGGCCCGGCCCAACAAGGTGCCAGTCCCACTGGCCGACCGTCACCGTGGCGTAGATGTTCATCAGATCGTAGCGCCTGAACGACCCGGATTGCTGGCAGTTGCGCGGCCCGCCCGGCGTGAGCGATGTACAGTGGTTGTAGATCGCCCAGGCGAACGGCATCTCCATCGTATTGATGGTCACTCCGGTGAACGTCGAAGGCTCCGCAAACACCGCCTGTTCCAGCGGCGCCCAGCGTCTGCGGCGGATTTCCACCCACTCACCATCGATCTGAAGCACGTTGAAATAGCTGCTGCGCCCGGTCGTCAGAACCTCAACTTCTTCACCATCAGGCTTGTCATAGAGCGTCACTTCATCAGCCTCAAAGTAGATGAAGTCCTGCCCTGCAATCACGCCGAGATCAAACGGGATCGGCTCCACATCAGGATAGGGCTGTGCCGCCATCACCGCATCACAGTCCGCCGTCCGGGGGGTATCAGCCGTGATCCCCGCACAGCCAGGATGACCCTGCGCCGCTGCCGGGGACACAAGCGCTATCAGAGCGAACAGCAGAACAGCGAGCATCACGAGTACGCGAACGTTTAGCATGCTTACTCCGTCGATTAGTGGCCATTCTGCTGCCATCATACCGCAGATCTGCGGCTTGCCAAGCTCTCCTGCTAGGGATGGTTACCGGAATTCTCGGTCACATAGAGCGTGCCGACGACGCTCCCACCCGCGGCAAAGCTGCCAATCCAGATATCGTAAGCCCCGGACGCCGGGCTGTTAAAGTCGATGGTCGGATTCAGCGTCCCAAAGGAATCGTCCACGCAGATGTAACTGCCGCCGGGCGTATTGATCACCATGGTGGAATCCGCGACGCCGGTGAAATAGAAGCGCAGCAGCGGGAAAGCCCCGGCCGTGTAGTTCACCCGCAGGTTGGGGGCAGACGTGGTGTATCCGCTGCAGCCGCCGCCCAGATATGACACGTTCACCGGCCCGCCCCCGGCCATGCTGAATGCTGCCGGATCGGGGACAAAGCCCGAGGTCCGGCTGGTCACGCCGGAGCCCGGCGGCAGCGAGAAATTAAGCGTGGCTGCCGGCGGGCTGGTCAGGGTGTAGGTCGGCGTGAGGGTCGGCGTAGGCGAATACATGGACGTGGGGGTAAACGTGGGCGTAGGCGTGAGCGTAGGCGCGGGTGTCGGCGTATAGGTGGCCGTTGGCGCTGCCGGGAAGTTGGCCTGCGGCACAGCGCTGCAATCGCCCTCCGTAATCACGGCGTCAATCTGGCTGGAAAGCCAGCCTGTCCGCCCGCCATCAAAGCTCACCTGCCACCAGGACGCGTCAAAGTTGCGGCCGGTTACCGGGAACACCAGCCCGGGCTGTCCCGCGCCGATAATAGGATGCGCCAGGCTGGGGCCGGTGCGCACGTTCACCGGGCCGGCAAACGTCACCTGGCAGGGGCCGGTCGCTGAACCGGGGAGTGTCCCCTCTGCACCGGAAGGCTGAGCCAGCGTCGCCGCCTGGTCGGGCTGTCCGGTCGATTCTGGCGCCTCACTGGCAGCCCAGCCCACCCGGACCTGCTGGCCCGGCTGCCCGGCATGAATCACCAGCGTATACGTCACCTGCGAAGGCAGCACAGCGACCAGCGAGGAAAGAGTCCCTGCCCCCAGGCTGAGCGCCGCTTCACCTGTGTCGGATCGCTCCAGCGTGATGGCGGGCAGCAGGCCGTCCGGGGGCAGACCCGCCGCCTGCAGCGCCAGGCGCATACTGCCGGCCAAGCCATCCGGCAACGCCAGCCCGTAGCGCACAGCGTTCGCCTGCACGTCGATCACGACCTCCCCCAGGGGGAGGAAGGGCAGCGCAGCCCCCTGGCTGCTGACCAGCACCTCCATATCGCCCGCCCCGCTGGTCGCCTGCATGACCAGCGAATACATGCCGCTTTGCGGCGCCGCGCTGACCTGATGGGTATAAACGCCATCGGCGTCTGGCAGCGGCAGCGTGATCTGCTGGGCTGGGTCGATCAGCACCGCGGTAAAGGCATAGTTACTCAGGGGCGAAAGGCGAACCACAAAACTATCGCCCTGGGTCACAGCAAAAGTACGGATAACCGTCTGGCCAGTGACGAGATTGACCGTAACCGGGACGTCAAACTGCAGGAACTGGTCTTCCCCCTGGGCGTAACCCAGCCCGCCGGCTGGCAGCAGGCCCAGCAGCAGGCACAGCGCAAGAACCGCAAAACGAAGCAGGCGGTAACGCAGCATTGTTGTATCCTAACGACTAAGCAGACCATATACATTCCATCATAGACCCAAATCAAATAGATGTGAAGAGACCCAAATTGTCTACAATTGTCTGAGTAGTACCGGCGGCGCATAGGCGAAGAGGATCAATCGCTTTATGATGCACACAAGGCACCCCGGCACACGCGGGGGCCAATAATGATAAGATTAGAACAAGTATCGGTTTGAGCAGCCCGTGATGGCAGCGGGCCAGGAGATAGTGTTTTATGCGGTACATAAACCATGCAGGATACAGAAAATGGGCCGGGTATCTGGCGCTGCTGATCACCCTGATCGCGCTCGTCATGCTCGGCGGGACGGTACAGGCGCAGGGTGGCGAGGCGATCGTCTATGGCACCAGTCTGGTGGGTGACCTGACTGCTGAAATGCCCTTCGCGATCTACACCGTAACGATGAATGCCGGCGACATGATGTCGGTGGTCGTGGTGGGCCTGACGCCGGACATGACCCCCGCCATCGGGATGGTCGGGCCGGATCAGCTCCCGGTTTCGCAGACCGACGAAAGCGCCAGCACTCGCCTTGCGCGTCTGGAACACCGCGCGATTCAGGGTGGCAACTACACCTTGATCGTCACCAACACCAGCAACACCGTAGGGCAGTTCGTGCTCGCCATTGATGGCCGTCCCACACCGGAGGCGACGCCCCTGAGCCTTGACTCGCCACAAACCATCAATCTGCCGCCTAACGCAGCCCCGGCGGTCTTCACGTTCCAGGCCTCTGGGCAGAGTAACCTGCTTCTCAGCCTGAACACCAGCACGCCCAACTTCGGTTTCCTGGCACGCGTGTACGATGGGCGCGGCCACCTGGCCGCCCGGCTGGCGGGCATGGACCTGCGCGGTGCCGGCCTGGATATCGCGCCGGGCAACGGCCAGTACATTGTTGAGATCGGCGCGCTTTCGCCAGACGTTCAAGGCACAGTGCAGATCAGCCTGGCCCCCGGCGCGCCCGGGCAGGTGGTGGGGCCGGCCACGTCAGCCCCTGTCGCCACCGCGACCCCCACCGTGTGCCAGGTGAGAAGCAACAACCGGGTGAATGTGCGGAGTGGCCCTTCAACCGCGTACCCGGCCTTTGGCTCGCTGATGCCGGATACCAGCCTCAATGTTGTCGGACGTAACAGCGTCACAAGCTGGTATGTGGTGGACTTCAGCGGGCGGCAGGGCTGGGTTTCGGCCAGCGTGGTGGAGATCGGCGGCCCGTGCGGCGCGCTGCCCTTCGTGCCTGACCCGCCGCTGCCAGTAACGCCCACCCCGGTCCCCACGGAGACTCCCACCGCCCCCACGGTGAGCTTCACCTCGACTGTGGGCGATGGCATCACGTATCCGTCCGGCACATGCTTCACGTTCTACTGGACGGTAACGAACATCCGCGAAGTCTACTTTGACGGCCAGGGCGTGACCGGCCAGGGCCAGCGTGAAGCCTGCCCGACCGCATCGCGCAGCTACGTGCTGCGGGTCATCTACCACGATGGCTCCAGCCGTGACTTTGCAATCCCGGTCAGCATCTCGCCCTAAGGCGGACAGCAGTACCCCGCATAACAACAAGAGGCCCTCAAGTGCAGGGCCTCTATCTGTTTCAGCGGCAGGCGGCGCAGCAGCCAATGCCATCAGCGCGCCCGGGCGACATTCTCCCGCACGCGCGGGGCCACCTCCGCCATGAACAACTCCAGTTGATCATCAGGGGGATCAGGCAGGCCCAGGATGAACGTGTCCATACCCATCTCCAGGCAAAGCCGGGTCAGCTCCTCCACCCAGCGTTCAACCGGGCCATGCAGATACTCGCCCACATCCCCGCCGCCGACCTGCCCCATCACGTTATAGATGCGTTGGATGGAGGCCGGATCGCGGCCCGCTTCCACAGCCGCCTCGTCGATGCGCGCCTGCATCTCCAGCAGCTTTTCGGGGGGCGCATAGGAAGACGACGGCACCCAGCCATCGCCCATCCGCCCGGTCAGGCCCAGCATGCGCGGCCCATACGCGCCGATCCACAGCCCGATCGGGTGCGCGGGGACGGGGCCGCTGTGCGCGCCGTTCAGGTGGTAATGCTCCCCCTCAAAGCGCACGCCCCGCTCCCCGCTCCACAGCAGCCGGATCACCGCAATCGCTTCTTCCAGCGCATCGACCGCTTCCCCGCCGGGCCGCACCGGGCCACCCAGCGCGCCAACGCCCTCCCAGAAGGCTCCCGCGCCCAGCCCCAGCTCGATCCGCCCGCCGCTCAGCACATCCAGGGAGGCCGCTGCCTTCGCGAGCATCGCGGGCGGGCGCAGCGGCAGGTTGGCGACATCCGGGAAAAAGCGGATGCGCGACGTCTGGGCCGCCAGGCTGGTCAGCAGCGTCCAGGTATCCAGAAAGCGGTATTGATACGGGTGATCCTGAATGCCGATCAGGTCGTAGCCCAGGTCCTCACACAGCTTCGCCAGCCGCACCAGATCCTGCGCGCCCTCGGCCCTCGGGGTCAGGAAAAACCCAAACTGAAGCTCGCGTCCGTAATCCATCAGGTCATTCCTCTCTGCCAGTTCACCGAACAATTCTATACCATACCAACACGATCCTCTGAGTACCGATTGTAACGGGTCACCCGCCCGCCTCCCAAATCATCGCGCCCTGCACCGGCGCCATCTGCGGTATCATGGGGGCAGCTTGTCTCCCCGATCCTCATAACAGGAGGCTATGTCCCATGAAGGCAGCGCGTATTGAACGCCCCGGTGAAGCGCAGGTACTGACAGTTCCAGACCCGGTCGTCGGGCCGGATGATGTGCTGATCAGGGTCCACGCGGCGGGCATCTGTGGCACAGACCTGCATAACTTCAAGGGGGAATATGAAGCGACATACCCCCTGATTCCCGGCCATGAATTCAGCGGGGAAGTGGCCGCCGTGGGCCAGAACGTGCGCAATTTTCAGGTTGGCGATCGGGTGACCGCTGATCCCAACATCCCCTGCAACCGCTGCAGCTACTGCCAGCGCAACGAGCCGAATCAGTGCCGCCAGCTCAGCGCGATTGGCGTCACGCAGGACGGCGGCTTCGCGGAATACGTCATCGCGCCGGAAGGCAACGTATTTGCGATTGGCGCCATGCCCTACCCCGCCGCGGCCCTGATCGAGCCGCTGGCGTGTGTGGTGTGGGGGCTGAAGCAGGTCGAAGTCCAGCCCGGCGACAATGCGCTGGTGCTGGGCGCTGGCCCGATGGGCTGCCTGGTGGCCCAGGGGCTGCGCAGCGCGGGCGCCTCCAGCGTGATCGTCACGGATGTCGTGCCGTCCCGACTGGAGATGGCCCGGCGCCTGGGCGCGAGCGAGGCCGTCCTCGCGGATGCGGGGCAGGCCACACGGCTGAAGCAGCTCGCCCCGGACGGATTCGCGATTGTCGTGGACGCGACCGGCATCCCGCAGGTGCTGGAAAACGCCGTGAACTACACCAGGCCGCGCGGCAAAATCTGGGTGTTCGGCGTCACGCCCGCCGGAACCCGGGTCAGCTTCCCGGCCTATGAGGTTTTCCGCCGCGACCTGAAGATCATCGGCAGCTTCGCGGTGAACCGCACCTTCCCCCAGAGCATCGACCTGATCCAGAGCGGCGCGGTGCAGGTGGAGCCGCTGATCTCGCACCGCCTGCCGCTGGACGATTTCCAGCACGGGCTGGCCCTGGCCGAAAGCGATCCGGGGCGGATGAAGGTGCAGTTCAGCCTGTAGCGTCCCGGGCCGCGCCATCCGGATAGATGGGCGATTTCGTCTGCGCCAGGAGCTCGAGCTTGCGCACCGCTTCCGTGAGATCCGGCAGCGCCTGGATCTCGCGCTGAAACTGGCGGGCGCGCTCCCGGTAGCCCGGCTCGGTCAGGATAGCCCGCACCGCCGCGCGGATCTGTGCCGCTGACGGCGGCGCGCCTTCCACCAGCACCCCCAGGCCCAGCGCGGCACATTGCTCGCCGGTGGGCTGCTGATCACCCGCGCCCAGCGGCAGGATCACCACCGGCAGGCCATGCCACAGCGCCGCCAGCAGCGAGTTATGCCCACCGTGAAAAAGCAGGCCGTCACAGCGGGGCAGCACCGCCGACTGCGGGATATACCGCGCAATCGTGATATGCTCCGGCCCTTTGAACTGAGCAGGATCCATGGAGTTTCCCACGGTCAGGATCACGTTGACCGGCTCCTCACTCAGCGCGTCGATCAGCGCCTGGAATGTCTGCGGGGACTGGTTGAAGGTGGTGCCCAGGGTGGCGTACAGCGTGGGTCGATCCGGCCAGGTGGGCTGCCAGGCGGGCGACTCGCTCGCCTGGCTGAGGTCAAAGGGCGGCATCTGGTAGCGGTGGGTCACCGGCTCCGGGCCGCCCTGAAACGCCCAGGCGGGCGGCATCCCCGTGAACACGAAATAGCGCTCAAAGGACGCAGCGGCGGGATCGTCGGGCAGGCCATAGCGCGCCCGAAGGGCAGTCAGCGGCTCCACACACCCATACTTGGGCGTGATATAGATCGCCCACAGCAGGCTGGCATAGGGCAGCCCAGCCAGCTCTGCGGCGATATACCCGCCGAACTCCACCGGATCGCGGATGATCACATCCGGTTTCCACCGCTCCACCCAGGGGATGAGGTCATCGACCATGCGCGGGCCGCAGCCCAGCATGAAGCCGTGAATCTGGCGGATGCCGCCGGGCGGCACGCGGGCGGCAATCGCCTGCCACTCCGGGAGCTGCTCAAACATGTGGGGCGAGCCGTGAAAGTCCAGGCCGCTGGGCAGATGGTGAAAGCCCACGCGCTCGATCACCGGGCCGAAACTCGCCCCCGTCGCGAACGCAACCTCATGCCCCGCCGCCTGGAGCGCCCGGGCCATCGGCACCATGGCATGGAAATGCCCCACCAGCGGCTGGATCGTGAACAGAAAGCGCATCATTCCCCCCTCTTGTAGTGCTGTCAGCAGCCTTTTACGCCATCAAGCGTCAAACGCCGGGGTGGCAAGGACTGCCCCTCGCGGGTTTACCGTCCCGATGGCGGCCGCGGGACCAGCACCGGGGTGCTGGCTTTGTAGGCTTCATAGTCCGGCTGGCCGCCCCATTTTTCATCCGCGCGGGCTTCCAGCATCGGCACGCCGCTGATGCGGGTCAGGAGCAGCGTGACGAACACCGGTGAGATCAGGGTGAGCAGCTGCAGGCCGCGCAGCACGGGGAAGGCCATGATCGCCACGCCGACCCACAGCACAATCTCGCCGAAGTAATTCGGATGGCGCGACCAGGCCCACAGCCCGGTAGTGATGAACTTGCCCTTGTTTTGCGGGTCAGCGCGGAAGCGGCTCTTCTGCTGGTCGGCCACAACTTCGATGCCGAAGCCCACCAGCCACACCACGAACCCCACCAGCGCGAAAATTCCCAGCTCTTGCCGGTAGGTGGTGGTGATGGCGGCCAGCGCCGCGGCCAGCGAGAACGACACCCATAACCCCTGGAGCGTCCAGGTCAGCAGGAAGCGGGCGAACGACGGCTTGATGTCATCGAAACGCGTATCCGCGCCGGCCTTATGGACCCGCCGGAACAGGAACGTGCCCAGCCGGAGCGTCCACACCACCACGACCGCCAGCAGCAGGAACGAGCGCGCATCCCGCACCGGGCTGAGCAGGACGGCAATCGCCACCACCGTCACATAGGTGATGGTGCCGGTGATGTCATAAAATTTCTCGGTCTGGTTGGTATACGCCGGGATAAACGCAATCCACTGGACGATGAACGCCAGCGCGACGCCCAGCGCAAACAGCGGGATGCCCGCCACAACAAAACCGCCCTGGCTGCCCACAAAGGCCAGCCCGGCGGCTACCAGCAGAACAACCCCTATCGCGATCAAGGACTTCTGATCTCTGCTCATCTTCCTGATCTTCACTTTCTTTGTGATGTTATTGATCTATTTGTAACGAATTATACTGGAGATCAGCGTAAGAAGCCGGGGAACTTCCATGAGAAACCACTCATCGAACCTGGACAAACCGGGGCAAACAAAAAGAGCCGGGGCGCAGAACCCCGGCTCTTGATCGCTCAGGTTGAATACCGCAGCGCTCAGGTGCGGTCGCGCCCGGAACGGCCCGCGAACAGCAGGTTCACAACCAGCGCGAAGAGCAGCACGACGCCGGTGATAAACTCCTTCATGAACGGGTCAATCTGCGGGATGTTGTCCAGCCCATTGCGGAGCGTGCCGTAAATCAGCAGGCCGATCACCGTCTGAATGATACCGCCGCGGCCCCCGTTCAGTGAGGTGCCGCCCAGCACCACAGCGCCAATGGCATCGATCAGGTAACTGTCAATCACCTGCGGCTGGGCGCTGCCCAGGCGGCCCATATTAACCAGGCCGGCCAGTCCAGCGGTGAACCCGCAGATCGCCAGGGAAGCCGTCAGGATCAGGTCGGTGTTGACACCGGCCAGCCGCGCCCCGGACGGGTTGGCGCCGGTCATGTACACATAGCGGCCAAAGCGCGTGTAACGCAGCACCAGGTAGGCGATCAGCAGGATCACGGCGGCTATGATTGTCAGCACCCGGATGCCGTCCTGCCCGCCAATACGCCCGCTGCCCATAAAACGGACTAGATCCGAGATCTGGAAAAAAGTCCGGCCCTGGCTGATCCAGGTCGCCATGCCGGAGGCAATCAGCGACATGGCCAGCGTGGACATAAAGGAGGGAATGCGGAACTTCGTCGTTGCGATGCCGCTGATCAGGCCCAGCAGCGTGGCCACGCCCACCGCCGCCAGCGAGGGCCACGGTTCTGGCCAGCCGACATTCAGGAACAGGTGCGCGCTGATGATCCCCACCAGCGTAACCAGGGCGGCAATGCTCAGGTCAATCTGGCCGGTCAGGAGCACAAACGTCATACCCGTGCCAAGCAGGGCCAGGGTCGAGATCTGCACCAGGATATTGTTGAGGTTGATGGGCCGCAAGAAGCTATCTGACGTCACGCTGAAAAACAACAGGAGAGCCAGCAGCGTCCACAGCGGGGCCAGCGTTCTCAGGCTGCGTATCCAGACTGCCGATTTCTTTTCCTCTTGCTCGCGTTTGGAAACCGTCTCTGTCTGTGTGGTCATATTAGCCTCATCAATGCCTCTTTTTGCAGGTCGTCAGTGTTTTCCAGCTCTGAAACGACCTTCCCATGCGACATAACAACGATTCGATCCGAAATCGCCAGCACGGTCTCCGGCTCGGACGATACCACCAGCACCCCGTAACCCTGGTTGCGGAAATTCACCAGGAGACTGAGTACCTCGTTCTTGGCCCCCACGTCCATCCCGCGTGTGGGTTCACTCACAATGAACACCTTGGGCGGGTAGGTGATCCAGCGCGCGATAGCCACCTTCTGCTGGTTCCCACCGCTGAGGGTGCCTACAGCATTCTCGGGCCGGCAGGGCTGGACATTGACCCGTTCCATTGCCGAACGGGCGATCCCCGTCTCTTTTTTGTACTGGGGCGCAAAACCACCAATATTCGCCAGATGCGGCAGGGTGATGTTGCGGTAGTTGGCCTCGTCCATAAACAGGCTCTTCCGCCGCGATTCGGAAACGTAGGCGAGACCCTGCTTGATGGCGTAACGCGCCGAGAAACTGGCAGGGAACTGGTGCCCATCAACCGTAATCGTGCCCGAATCGAAGCGGAACATCCCGAAGAGCGCCCGCGCCAGGTCGAAATGCCCCGCGCCAAACGGCCCGTACAGGCCTACGATTTCCCCGGCTTCCACGTGCAGGTTCACATCAGTGAATACCCCGGCGCTCAGATTCTTGATCGACAGCAGCGTCCTGTCAGAGGTAGTCGCGCTGGCAGAAGGGAGTACCGCGTTCATCTCCCGCCCGAGGATCAAGGAGATCAGGTGCTGTTTGGAGGTCTGGCTCGTTTCCAGTGTGGCGACTTTTTGCCCGTCGCGCAGGACCGTCACCCGGTCTGCCACGCGCATGACTTCATCCAGAAAATGAGAGATGTAAATCACGCTGCGGCTGCTGGCCCGCAGGTCATTAACCAGCTTGATAAGGCGTTCGATTTCTGCAGGGGAAAGGGCCGATGTCGGCTCGTCCATAATCAGTACGCGCGCACCCGACAGGATCACGCGCAGCACTTCAACGACCTGATGAATCCCCAGGCCGTAGTTTTCAAGGGGCGCGCGCACATCGATATCATCGAATCCCAGCTTGCGCAGCTCGTCCGCGGCTATGCGGTTCATCTTGCGCCAGTCAACCGTGCCAAATGGCGTCAGGGGCTGGCGGCCAAGAAAGACATTCTCCGCCACCGAAAGCTCCGGCATGACATTCAGTTCCTGGTGAATCATGCCGATGCCACGATGCAGCGCGGCCGAAGGGGAGTGCAGCTCAATCTGCTCACCATCGAGCACATAGTCCCCGTCATAACCGGTATACACGCCTGACAGGATGCGCATCAGCGTGGACTTGCCCGCGCCGTTTTCACCAACCAGCGCGTGGGTTTCGCCTTCACGCAGGTCAAAGTCAACACCGTCAAGCGCCGTCAGGCCCCCAAAGCGCTTGGTGATATGTTTCAGTTCAAGGATAGGCGTATCACTACTCATCAGGCGCTTCTCCTGCATAACCGCCAGAGTTGAGAGAAGGAAGGGAGCAGGCTGCTCCCTTCCCTGCAACCGACTAAGCTTTAGAAGACCAGCTGCTCTTCCAGCCAGCGCAGACCCAGAGCCGTGTTGCGGCCGTAGCCACGCAGCTTCCAGGGTTCGGCGGCGAGATCAGGATTGCTGTCGATTTCCGCGGTCACAGCCGGGCCATCGGCCAGCATGAAGCCGGGCACCTGTTCCTTGACAACGTCGAGGCCCATGGTCGCAGCGGCCCAGCCGAGCAGCACGGCATGCCCGTGCACGCGGACGGCGGAGTTACGCGCGGTGGCCACAAGACGGCCCTCGATCACGGCGTCAATGGCGGGGAGCATGGCATCCACACCACCGATGAAGATCTGATCACCCAGGCCAGCATTCTCAACCACCTGGCGGGCAGCCAGCGCCATGTCGTCATTGTGGAGGAAACCACCGGTGATGTCCGGGTGACGGTTCAGCGCCGCTTCCCAGATTTCCGCCACGCGGGCGGGGTTCCAGTCGCCGGGCTGGTCGTCAACCACTTCGATATCCGGGTACTGGGCGATGATGTTGCGGAAGCCCTGCCCACGACCCTGCGAGCCGGTGTGGCCCTCAACGCCCCAGGTGTGCACGATCTTGCCCCTGCCGCCCATCTTCTTGACAACTTCGGTCACCACCGCTTCGGACATAAACACGTTGTCCGGAGCGATAAAGCTCAGCACGCCGATGTCGTCAAGCTGATCCATAGGGGCGATCAGCGTGTCCATGCCGATGAACGGGATGCCGCGTGCGGTCATCGACTGGATCGGCTCAACCAGCGTGCCGATGCTCACCGGCTGGATGGCGACAAAGTCCCAGTCCTGGGTGGCCATCTGGTCGGTCACGCCGCGCTGGATGCTGGCGTCAATCTGGCTGTCCATCCACACAATCTCAACACCCAGGAAATCGCCCCACATCTCGGCGGCATCTTTACCCTGGGCGCACCATGAGATAGCCAGGCCGGTATTGGACATCGCGGCACGGAGCGGGCGGTCCTGGGCGCTGACGCGGCGGTGCTCAAGCAGCGACAATACGGTGGGGGCAGCGACGCCCGCGCCGAGCAGCATGCTGCTCATCAGAAACTCGCGGCGATCCATACGTTCTTTCTTAGCCATTATGTAAATCTCTCCTTGTAATCTCTGTAGTGTGATGCCGTATTGCGAACGTTGCAAAGGTGGCTCCTCGGAGCCGTTGCTGCAATAGCGTGATGAGACACCTCCTCTCATCTCCCAGCCAATCAACCCACTGGTTACGACTTGTTCTTGAAGCGCAGGTCCTGCCAGGGACCACCATCTGCAAAACGCTCAGGCTCCAGAGTTCGGGGGCGCGGGTCCTCAGCCTGGTCAAGCTGGAGCACCATCCACTTGGGATACGGCGTACCCGGATCGGACACCTTGTTGAGCGCATCGAAATCTTCTGCATCAAGCTTCAGCTCGGCTGCCAGGATGTTGTCCTCAAGATGCTCGAGCTTCCGCGCGGCGATGATCACGCTGCTGATCTGCTTGTGGGACATCGTCCAGGCCAGCGCCACACGCGCCGGGCTGACCCCATGCTTCTCGCCCACGCTGCGCAGCACGTCCACCACGTCAAAGGCCTTTTCTTCCTCGAACATAACAAACTGCCCGGCCTCAGCGAAGCGAGTCCCCTTTTCGGGCGTGGCTTCACGCCGGTACTTCCCGCTCAGGAAGCCACCCGCCAGCGGGCTCCAGACCAGGATGCCCAGGTTGCTGTAATCGGCCAGCGAGAACCAGTCATGCTCCAGATCGCGCCCGACGAGGCTGTAGTACAGCTGGGCGGTCACAAACGGCTCCAGATTCATCTGCTTCTGGATGCCCAGCGCCGCCGCGGCCTGCCAGGCCAGGTAGTTGCTGAGGCCGATATGGCGCACCTTGCCCTGGCGCACCAGGTCGTCCAGCGTGCGCAGCGTCTCCTCGAGCGGGGTGTTGCTGTCCCAGCCGTGCATCTGGTACAGGTCGATGTAATCAGTCTGCAGGCGACGCAGGCTGTCTTCCACCTCGCGCATAATGTTCACACGGGTGGCGCCGCTGCGGTTAACGTTGCTCTCGTCCATCGGCAAGCGCGCCTTGGTCGCCAGCACGATATCCTGGCGGATCCCCTTAAGCGCGTTGCCCAGCAGGGTTTCGCTTTCGCCCAGGCTGTACACATTGGCGGTATCAATGAAATTGATCCCACGCTCCAGGGCAAACCGGACCATCTCATTGGTCGCTTGCTGATCCAGCTGGCCCATATTCATCGCTTTGCCGAACTGCATTGTGCCAAGTGACAGGGCGCTGACGATCAGCCCGGAGTTCCCAAGTCGACGGTATTCCATATTTTTCGCTCCTCTGTTAGGTGATCAGCTGCAATAATATTCTGTAAGTTGTCCTGTTCCCGAAAGCGTTGTGCTGCCGGGCGCAAAACAAAACCGTTTGCCCAGGGCAAACGGTGTCATGCGTTATCAAGTCACTGTTTCGAAGTACGCCGCGGCCGAGTCCAGCATGAGGGCCACCGCGCGGGCGCCAGGGTCCATATGCCCGATAGAACGGGCCCCCTGCCAGCTCGCCCGGCCAATCTGCGACTGCATGGAGACTGTCCGCTCCGCGCCGGCCTGGGCTGCCTCTGCCCCGGCGCGCAGACATGGCGCCAGCGCCACATCCCCCGCCTGCTCCGCCACATAGGCATTCATGGCTTCAATCGCAGGGTTCAGCGCGTCGAGCATGGTCTTGTCGCCAATGCTGGCCTTGCCCCGCTCCATCAGGGCGGTGAGCGCCGTCTGCATAGCAGCAACGATATCGGCCGCAGATGCCTCGGACTTCCCCTTAAGCGCCATGCCGCCTTTCATGAAGGCCGTCCCCAGCAGCGCCCCAAAACTGGATGCCGCCGCATCGGCGAATGTTTTGCCGGATTTGAAGAACAGCTTGCCCAGGTCGGCCTCAGCAGTCGCGGCATCATCCAGCATACCCTGAATGGCCCGGAAGCCGCGCTCCACCGTCCGCCCCAGGTCGCCATCGCCCAGCGCCGCGTCAAGCTCGGTCAGCTGGTCCTTGGCGGCAACCATATCATCAGCAAGCCTGCCAAGCAGGGCCAGCGCGTGTTCATAAGTCAGGTGTGTGCTCATCTTGTGTTTCCCTTCGTCACCCGGTGGTCAGGGTTCCGGGGTGCTGCCGCGTCGATCTTAGTGGGCAACTTCACATGGATATAACATCGCAGGTGTGAACTTGTGCAGCCTGCCCGATAATGCAGACACTACACAGGGATAACCCACCGGTTTTGGAAGATAGTCATGTAGATATGGACATTTCGTGCAGATCACCAGACTAACCTAACTGTCGATGGAGGCTGCGGAGATAAAAGAAGTTGTACATACAGTACCAATGAATCGCCCGAAGCGCAAGTATTTCGTATCAAAATCACGAGGTTTCGTGTTGGATATCACGTGAAAAGACTGATAAACCGGGGGGTTGTGTGAGTTACAGTGTGGTATTTAACAACGAATCACGACATTCTTCACATATCATATGATATGTGCTGCTCTGACCTGGCACACCAGAGGGCGGCTGCCCGGGGGCAACCCGCACCCGATCCGGGAAAAGCGGCGGGGAATCCGCCCTGCAGAACGCATCACAGGCTCCGGACAACTGCCGGGCAGTATCCGGAGCCTGTGTGCAACGCATCTGTGCCAAGCGTGCGATCTAGAGATACTGCGTGTACTCGAAGAAGGGCGAGGACGCCGGCGCATCCAGCAGGCGCTTTAGCTCGTCGTCCAGCTTCATCACGGTAATGGACGCCCCGGCCATTTCCATTGACGTGGCGAAACGGCCGATATAGGGCCGGTAGACCTCAATGTTGTGCTCGCCAAAGATCTTGAGCACGTGGCGATACATGATGTACAGCTCTTCCAGCGGCGTCGCGCCCAGGCTGTTCAGCATCACGGTCACCTGGCTGTTGCTCAGGTCGATATCCTTCAGGATCGCGTCCACCAGTTGGTCGGTAATTTCGTCAGCGGTCTGCAGGTCGATGCGCGCGGTGCCCTGCTCCCCGTGAATCCCCATCCCGATCTCCATCTCGTTCTCGCCAAGCGTGAAGGTCGGCTTGCCGATCTGGGGGACTGTGCAGGGCGAGAGCGCCACGCCCATGCTGCGCGTATTGGCCAGCGCATGCTCGGCGGCGGCCGTCACCTCCGCCAGGCTCGCCATTTCGTCAGCGCGCGCCCCGGCGATCTTGAACGCGTAGATCATGCCCGCCACGCCGCGCCGGTTCTGGGCGCGCTCCGGCGGCGCGCTGGCGACATCATCCGCCACCAGCACCGTCGCCACTTCGATATCATCTTCCATGGCGGCCTGGTCCGCGGCGGCGGCGAAGTTCATCACATCGCCCCCGTAGTTGCCGAACAGGTGCAGCACGCCTGCGCCACCATGTACCGCCTTGGTCGTCTCATACATCTGGTCAATGGTCGGTGAGGCAAACACATCACCCACCGCGCAGCCATCCAGCAGGCCCGGCCCCACATAGCCGAGAAAAACCGGGAGATGGCCGGAGCCGCCACCCGTGATGATGCCCACCTTGCCTTCCCGCGGCGCATCCGCGCGGACGATACAATGCACATCCCCGGCGGCCGCTTTCAGGCGGTTGGGATGCGCGGCGAGCAGGCCTTCCAGCATTTCTGGGACATAATGCTCGGGGTTATTCAGGATTTTTTTCATGGTTTCGCCCTTTGTGGTTCTGCCAAAGTGATATCCGATATAAGCAGCTGATTCGAGTGTACTCGGCCAGCCCGCCGGGAACAAGCAACCGGGATCAGGCCGGCTGGACACTCCTGGATTCTTCCTGCACAATGCCGATCAGATCGTCGATGCTGTTGACCGCATGGCGCTCCAGCAGCCAGCGCGTACCAACCCGGATCGCCAGGCGCTCGCCCACGGCCCGCTGCTTCAGGTCTTCAATGCTGGTGAAGTCCCACACGCTGACAATGCCCATCATGCGGCGCAGCATCTTGGAGCCGCCATGCCCGGCCACATCCACCAGCAGGTTGTGAATATACCGTCGCCGGAACTCCGCAAACGCTTCTTCCCCGCCGGGGTAGTCCCAGTATTTGGCGGGCATCAGCTCGCCCCGGTTGTTGGCCACCCACAGCGCCTCGAACTTCTCGGCGAAGCTGTTCCAGGTATCACGAACGGTATCCAGCAGGTAAGCCTGGTAGCTGGCGCGCTCGGCCGCGTCCGGCGTGTGCGCGTAGTGGGCGGCGTAGTTCAGCACCAGGTTCTCCAGCAGCGCGCCCACGTCAAAGCCCATCGGGCCGTAGAACGCGAATTCCGGGTCGATCACGCGCGTATCGCGTTCATTGAGCATGATCGAGCCGGTGTGCAGGTCACTGTGAATCAGGGCCTGTGCATGGGTCATGTAGCTGGCTTTCATCTCCGCCAGCGCCAGCTTAAGCGGGCTGTTGCGGCGCACCACCTGCACTTCCGCGTCGATCTCCGGGTTCCAGTTGTTCTCCGGCGATTCCATGTACGGGTTGGTGAAGACGAAATCTTCCTGGATCTTGCACAGGTGCGGATTGATGAATTTCTTCTGCAGCTCCTTCTTCTCCACCCCGGTCAGGTACAGGTCGGACGTGAAGAACAGGGTATTGGCCATAAAGGTCGAGATGTGATCCACGAACAGCGGGAAGCGCTGGCGGGCGACCAGCGGCTTGCGCATCACCTCATGCTCGCGCAGGTGTTCCATCACCACCAGCGACATCTCATCATCGTATTCGTAGACCTCCGGGGCCAGCCCTGGCGCCAGCTCGTTGTGCTTGATCAGCGCCTGGCTCTCAAAGCGCATGCGCTCACGCGTCAGCGGCCAGGAATCGCCCGCCACCCGCAGGTACGGCAGCGCCTGTTTAACGATGACCGACCGGGTGGGGTCGGCCTCCGCCTCCACGATAAAGACCAGGTTCAGGTTGCCATCGCCAATCTCCTTGACGACAAGCGGGGCATCCCAGGGCAAACGATCCTGCAACGCCGGACGGCTGCGCAGGTAGTCAATGAGGGTTGTGTTGTTCAGAGGATGATAGGTCATGGGTTATGGTTACCTCCATACAAAGTGAAGCGGGGCGTGCCGGTCAGCCCCGTTTCTCCGGGTAAAGACCGAGGATACCTTCCTCAGAGGCGTCACAAATTCCTCGCTCGGTGATCAGGCCGGTGACGAGCCGGGCCGGAGTCACATCAAACGCATAGTTGGCCGCCGGGCTGTCTTCGGGCGTTAGCAGCACAGTTTTCAGCTCGCCGTCATGCAGGCCGGTGATGGTGCGCACTTCCGTGGCGTCCCGCTGCTCAATGGGGATTTGCAGGCCGTCGCGCTGTTCCCAGTCAAAGGTGGAGGACGGCAGGGCGGTATAGAATGGCACGCCGTTGTCCTTCGCCGCCAGGGCCTTGAGGTACGTCCCGATCTTGTTGCCCACATCGCCGGTGTAGGTCGTGCGGTCGGAGCCAGTGATCACCATATCCACCATGCCATGCTGCATCAGGTGGCCGCCGGTGTTATCGACAATGACCGTATGCGGCACACCGTGCTGGCCCAGCTCCCAGGCGGTCAGGCTGGCGCCCTGGTTGCGCGGGCGGGTTTCATCCACCCACACATGCACCTTGATCCCCCGGTCGTGGGCGGCATAAACCGGCGCGGTGGCCGTGCCGTAGTCCACAAAGGCCAGCCATCCGGCGTTACAGTGAGTCAGGATGTTCACGATATCGCCGCCTTTACGCCGGCTGATTTCCTCGATGATAGCCACCCCGTGCTCGCCAATCCGGCGGCAGTAATCGGCATCCTCGTCCGCGATGACCTGGGCCATGTGCAGGGCGGTGTCAATCCGGGCCTGGATGCCATCCGCCGCCTGGATAGCCGCAACCTGCCGCGCCACCGCCCATTCGAGGTTAACGGCGGTAGGCCGGGTCGCCTTGAGCTTCTCACCATCGGCGATCACCGCCGCCATGAACGCGTCTTCGGAGTCCTGTGGTGCGTGCAGCGCTGCCACGTACATGCCATATCCCGCGGTCGCGCCGATCAGCCCGGCGCCGCGCACATGCATATCCTTAATGGCAATCGCGACCTCATCAACCGTACGCAGATCTTCGATCACAAAACGGTGAGGGAGTAGGCGCTGGTCGATAATCTGAATGATCTGCTGCTGATCCGGCTTCAGCCAGATCGTCCGGTAATGCTCACCATGGACTTTCATCGATATGCTCCATCAATCTGAACGAAATGCTAATCAGTGAAGACAGCCGCCCGGCTGGTGCAGCGAGGAAATCAACGATCCGGGCTGACACCTGCCATTGTAACGAATTCATCCGCAAAAGCGTAAGCACCAGCCAACCGTGGCCCAAGGACAACCCACTGAAGGCCGCATGACAGGGCCGGGCGTTGCCTCTTACCCCCCAGTGATGCTATGGTGGAAGTGCGACATCCCGGCGTGTCAGGAGGGCGCATGATGCGACGCTTATCCGGAATGGCCCTGCTTTCGGCCGCTACCCTGCTGCTGCAGGTCACCCTGACGCGCATCCTCTCCATCGCCCAGTTCTACCACTTCGCGTTCCTCGTGATCAGCCTGGCCCTGCTGGGCTTCGGGGCCAGCGGCACGCTGCTCACGCTGGCGCCCGGCCTGCAGCGCCGGCCCCTGGCGCCCTGGTACGCGCTGAGCTTCGCGCTGACCCTGACCGGCGCTTACCTGCTGGTCAACCACCTGCCCTTTGACTCGTACAGCATCGCCACCGACGCCTCACAGGTTCTGCTGCTGATCCTCAACCTGCTGGCGCTGGCGATCCCGTTTGTGTTCTCCGGCGCGCTGGTTGGCGCGCTGCTGGCCGCGGAAAGCGCCCGCGCCGGCCCGATCTATGGCGCGAACATGGCCGGTTCGGCGCTGGGCGCGATTCTGGCGCCCTTTATCCTTAACGGGCTGGGCAGCGAGCGGGCGCTGCTGATGAGCGCGCTGTGGGGGGCGGCCGCGGCCTGGGTCCTGGTGGAGGGGCGGCCCCCCGCCCGGCCGCGCCTGTGGGCGGCGGGCATCGCGGGGGGCGCGCTGCTGCTCCTGCTCACCCTGCCGCCTGCCTTCCAGGTGCGGCCCTCACCCTACAAAACGCTGAGCCACTTCCGCCTGAATCCAGGCGCGACCATCATCGCCACCCGCGAAAGCGCCGCCTCCCGCCTGGACATCGTGCAAAGCTCAACCATCCATTCCGCGCCGGGGCTGAGCCTGAGCTACCTGGGGCAGCTCCCGCCCCAGCTCGGGCTGGTGCTGGACGGCGACACGCTGCTGACGGTTGCGGCGGTGGAGCAGGCAGCGCACCGGCTGGCCGCCGCCATGCCCGCCGCGCCAGCCTACGCCCTGCGCCCTGCGGCGGACACGCTGCTGCTCGGCTCCGGCGGGAACCTGGAAGCCTGGATCGCGCTGGAAAACGGCGCGGCAGCGGTCACCGTGGTGGAGCCCGACCGGCTGGTCTACACCGCCCTGCGCGAACCCGATCTGGATGGCCTGTATGCCGATCCGCGCGTGCGCCTGCTGCACAGCGAGATTCGCACCTATGTGCAGGCCGCCACCGGAGACTTCGACATCGTCCTGCTCACCCTGCGCGACAACTACCGCCCGATCACTTCCGGCGCGTTTTCGCTCTCGGAGAACTACACCCTGACAGTGGAAGCGTTTCGGCATTACCTGCGCCTGGTCGGGGAGGACGGCCTGCTGGTGCTGACCCGCTGGCTGCAAACCCCGCCCAGCGAATCGCTGCGCAGCCTGGCCCTTATCCTCGCCGCGCTGGAGGCTGACGACCCGCTGGCGCACATCGTGGTCTTTCGCTCCTTCCAGACGGCGACCTTCATCGTGAAGCCCACGCCGTTTTCTGAAGGCGAGATCGCGGCCCTGCTGCAGCACATCGAAGCCCTGCGCTATGACCTGGTGCTGGCGCCGGAGATGCCCGCGCATCTCATCAACCAGCACGCCCGCCTGCCCGATCCGATCTATCATGAGGCGTTCCTGGCGCTGGTCAATGCCCCGGACCGGGCGGCGTTCTACGCCACCTACCCGTTTGACATCTCCCCGCCGACCGACGACCGGCCGTTCTTCTATCATTTCTTCCGGTGGGCGCAAACGGCGGATATCCTGGAGGAGCTGGGGCGGCGCTGGCAGCCCTTTGGGGGCAGCGGCTATTTCGTGCTGGTCGTGCTGCTGGCCTTCGCCGCGGGGGCAACGGCGCTCTTCGTCCTGCTGCCGGTTGCGTTTCAGCGCCGGTTCAGGCAGGCGCTCTCCGCGGTCGGCTCGCTCACCAGCGCGCGCATCCTGCTCTATTTCGCCCTGCTGGGGCTGGCCTACCTCATGGTGGAAGTCGCCCTGGTGCAGCAGTTCATCCTGATCCTGGGCCAGCCCACGCTGGCGATGGCCACGATCATCGGGGCGCTGCTGCTGTCCTCCGGGCTGGGGAGCCTGGTTGCGGCGTGGCTGCCGTGGCGGAGGATGCTGGTAACGCTGGCGGCGCTGCTCGCGCTGACCCCGTGGCTGGTTGACACCCTGACGCCCCTGCTCCTGAGCCTGCCGCCCGCCCTGCGCCTTGTGATCGTAGTCCTGCTGATCCTGCCCGTTGGCGGCCTGATGGGCATGCCCTTCCCGCGCGGGATCGCAGCCCTCAGCCAGCGCAGCGCGCTGGTTCCCTGGGCATGGGCGGCCAACGGCGGTATCTCCGTGGTGAGCAGCGTGCTGGCCGTGCTGTTCGCCATGGGCTTTGGGCTGAGCTGGGTCCTGCTCCTGGGCGGCGGCCTATACCTGCTGGCCGCGCTCCTGGTGACTACTCCGCCGCCCGCGTAAGCGGCACAAAGCGCACCTCCAGCACACGCTCCATCTGCACATCATCCCCCTCACGGGTCACCAGCCACAGCGTCTGAACGTTGCCCACCGGCCCGATCGGGATGACCATCCGCCCGCCATCCGGGGCAAGCTGCTCGGCCAGCGTGGGCGGCATGTGATCCGGCGCGGCGGTGACGATAATCGCGTCAAAGGGGGCGTGTTCCGCCCAGCCGAAGTAGCCATCCCGCCGATCCAGGTGAATATCCTCGTAGCCGAGCCGGTCAAGCACGCCGCGGGCGATCCCGGCCAGCTCGGGGATGATCTCGACCGAATACACCTGGTCGGTCAGTTCGCGCAGGATCGCGGCCTGGTAGCCCGACCCGGTGCCGATCTCCAGCACGCGATCGCCCTCCTCAAGCGCGAGCAGTTCGGTCATCATGGCCACCAGCGAGGGCTGCGAGATCGTCTGCCCGTAGCCAATCGACAGCGGGAAATCGCGGTAGGCGGCCCCCAGCGCGCCGGCAGGCACGAAGCTGTGACGCGGCACAGCCCGCATAGCCGCCACCACGCGCGCGTCCTCCACCACCGGGGCGATGAACCGGTCCACCAGCGCATCGCGGGCAGCCACGTAGGTTTCCGAATCCTCAAACAGCCGGTCGAGGCTGTCCGGCGTGGCGATCGCCCCATCCTCGCTCTCCCCACTCGTTTCCAGCGCTGGCGGGGCAGCGCTGCCGGGTGCCGCCGGCTCCAGTCTCGGTCCGCAGGCGACCAGCAGGCTGAGACACACTACGGTGATTATCAGGCGCATCATCACCCTCCCACTCACTCATCCATACCCCTGGGTGACTATCGAAACGCTATCCCCAGCATAACCCGAAACGGGGCTCCTGTCTGCCACCGACGCCCCGCTTTCACCAATGGCGCGTTCGGGTGATCCCTCGCTCTGCACCGCAACACTCCCGCCGGCCAGATAACCAGCACGCATCAACACAAAAGGCCGCTGTCCACCCGACAACGGCCTCCCGTAACGGCGCACAGGCTGTCTGTTTGCAGGGACAGCCTGTGCGCTTTGGCTTGTGCGCCACTATCGTTTAAGCGCCGCGATGAGCGAGTCGATTTCAATGGCGGGCAGCGTCGTCAGCCGGAGCGTCCCGCGCGAGGCAAGCTCCGCCGAAACCCGCGTAACTGCCAGGTTATCGGCGGCTTCCACAATGTTGACGAAGTCATAAGGGCCAAGCGTGGCATACTGCGCCACGACCTTCACTCCCAGCGCCTCCAGCTCAGCATTCACCTCCTTGATGCGCTCGGGGTTATGCTTGATCGTCTTGGAGCCTTCATCGGTCAGGTTGCTGAGCATCACGTACAAGGGCATGGCGGCCTCCTCTGTGCTTCCCAACGATAGATTCAGTGTAGCACGAAACAGCCCCCCGCTGGGCCGGCACATCCCCACCGGCTGGCCGCAAACTGTAGAAGATTCACCAAAAACATCCAGAAAATCCTGCGGGATCACGGGCAAAGTGCCTATGCGCCGTTGCCGGATATTCAGGTACAATGAAATACGTTTCGCAGAACTGCAAGCGACAGACCTGAACCAGCACGTGCTGAACGATTCCAGCCCGTTATGCTTGTCAGAATTTGCCGGGGCTGCCGCCCGGCCCTGACAGAACGTTCAAACCGCCAGTCGGTTCAATGCAGCAGATGGCCGCCCCAACACGCCAGTGCCGGAGGTACGAACAGATGGAGCTCATCCCGTTGATCATCATTGGCATCCTGCTTGCGGGTTGCCTTCTTGTTTTGTTTGAATATCGCGTGCGCCAGCCAGACGTGATTGTCCTGCACGAAAGCAACGGCCAGATCGGCATTCGCCAGGGGCTGCTGTATCCGCGCCACTTCAGCCTGCCGCTCAGGCGCACGACCCAACCCCTCCAGCTCACGGTGGAAGCCGCCGCGCAGGGGAACCTGCTGATGCGGATCAAGCTGGTCGGCGCCGCGGTGCCATCCGCCGAGCATATCCAGGCCCTGATCCGCGTGGGCGGCTGGGATGATGATGCCGTGGCCCGCGCCGTGGACCAGGTGCGCATCCTGCTGGAAGGGCTGGTAAAGGAATACACGGAACGCTCCGATATCCAGGCGATCTCCTCCCCCGCCATCCTGGAACACCTGAACGCCCATCTGGGCCTGATTGAGGAGCGCTTTGGGGTGGAGCTGGTCTCGCTGGCTGTCCAGGCGCTGGAGCCGGTTGATCCGAAGATCGCGGAGGCGCTCTCCCAGCAGGAAGAAGCCCGGCTGCTGGAACAGACCGAGCTGCTGAACCACCAGGCGCGAATCGTGGCCGCCAAAGCCCGCTACCAGGCCGACCAGGAAATCGCGGAGATGGAACACGCCCTGGAGCTGAAGAAGGCCGAGCTGCAAAAGATCCAGTTCCAGAGCGACGCGGAGCTGGCCCGCCAGCGCATCGAGGACGAGCTGGCCCGCAGCCGGATGCGCCTGGCCTTTGAGCGCGAGGAGCTGGAAGTGCTGCGCAGCAACCCCGAGCTGCTGATGCTCACGCCGCAGGCCGCCCGGCTGGCCGAAGCCAGCCAGAGCCTGAAGAACGCGCGCACGGTGATCTCCCTGCCGCCGCAGGAACTGGCGAACGGCTCGGCGCTGTTCACCCTGTTCCGCAACCTGCTGCAGAAAGACGAGGATACTCAGGCAGGTAGTTAATGCCGGCAGCGGCCCTGCCCTGCGCCAGCCAGTGCAATCCTGCCCTGCGACCACACCTGAAGCGAGCGCCACACCATGCCCCACCAGCCCGATCCCCTTGCCCTCTTCCGCCTGAAACCGGTTCGGGCGGCGCGCGTTTCCGAAGTCAGCGAAACGACCGCCGCCGCGCCCGTCCCGCCCGAAGAGCGCATCAACTTTCACATCGGCAACCCGCTGCAGGAACCGCGGCTTTCGTCGGCGTTCCTGCGCATGGCGCTTGGCCTGGATATCCGCCAGGAGGAGCTGGCCGACAGGCAGCCGGAGGCGATCCTGGAGGCGCTGGGATGGGACGACGCTGACCGGCCCCGGCTGGACTTCCTGATCCGGGCCATCCAGCGCAGCGCGCCCTATATGCCGCGCGGAGGCTACAGCATCAAAGCGCCTCACGCGCTGATCAAGGCGTTTTCCGCGTGGCTGGAAGACCGGCAGCAGGAATCGCTGCACTATGACACCGGACAGCAATCCGGCCGGCGCGAGATCATCCTGGCCTCCGGCGGGGTGTGGGAGGCGCTGCGCGTGATCCTGTTCACGCTCTCCACCCGCCTGGAGATCACGCCCGCCCGCATCCTGTGCTTCGGCTATGACCTGCGCCCCCCGCTGCGGGCGATTCCGGGCCTGGAATTTGAAGACCTGCCGCCCGATGAGCCGCTTGCCTGCGAGCAGATCGAGCGCCGGCTGGACGAGCAGCCCGGCACGCCCACCTTCATGATCGTCGGCCGCGTGCCCGGCGAGATCACGCGGCGCAGGCTGCGCGCCCTGAGCGTTGACCGCCCCCTGTTCTTTATCGAGGCCAACGACGCACCCAATCACCTTTCGCTGGCGCGTGAAGCCAAGCTGGTGCAGCGCGTGATCCGCCTGCTCTCCCCGGCGATCTTCTCACCGCGCCTGGGCGGGCTGTCCACAGTGTTTATCGCCGGCAACGCCGATTTCTTGAGCGCCATCGAAAGCGTGCATTTCAACCTGAAAGGCACGCCCTCCGCCTCCGAGATCGAATTCCTGATCTTCCTGCTCGATCAGGGGCTGGCCAGCCCGCCGCCCAGCCCGGCAGCGGCCATGCCGCGCACCCGCTCCTCCTTTGAAGGGTTGACCACCAGCCGGGCAGCAGACAGCGCCCTGCTCCACCTGGCCGACCATGCGGAGCAGCGGCTGGAAACCCTGCTGGACGAACACACCGAGACTCTGGATCATGCGCTGCAGGTGCTGGAGGAGCGCTCCTCCCTGTTCACGCGGCGGCTGCAAACCGCCTGGAAAGCCCACGTGCTGGACGAGTTCGCGGGTGTTGAGGTGCGCGACCTGCTGGATCACCTGATCGACCATATCAACCAGCCGGATACCAGCCAGGCCCTGCAGCGCAGCCTGCTCAGCGCGTTCCTCCGCCACCAGCCGCAGTACCAGCCCGAAGCGTGCGTTGTCACCAGCGGGTCATCCCGCACCGCGCTGGGCATCCTGGGCTTCCACTGTGGGATCACGGAGGTCGTGATCACGGACCTGAGCTGGTCCTACGAACAGTGTTTCCCCACGGTGCATGCCGTCCCCATGACGGAAGCGCTTGAGCTGGACGCTGACGCCATGATCGCAAAGGTGGATGCACTCACCCGCCAGGATCCCACCTGGGCGCAGCGCAGCGCGGTGGCGATCAACAACCCGCACAACGCCACCGGGCGCGTGTTTGATGAAGACGCGCTGCGCAAGCTGATCACACACTGTCTGGAACGGGGCATCACGGTCATCGATGACCTGGCGTACCAGAATGTCGCGCCGGTGGACGACCTGCCTGAGATCAAGACCGTGCGCCAGATCACGGACGATCTGGTGCGGCTGGGGCTGGTTAGCGACCTGCATGCCGACCGCGTGATCACCGTCCACTCCATGTCCAAGACCGACTCGCTGGCCGGGGCGCGAATGAGCATTGTGGAGATTCGCGACCACGCGCTGCGCCAGCGCTACGAAGCGATCAACGCGTGCGTCCAGCCCAACATCGCCGCGGTGCTGATCTCATACCTCTTTTACCGCAACACCGCCCATGCCGTACGCACGTACTGGCACCTGCGCAACGCGATCTACCGCGATCGCACAGGAGCCCTGCTGGCCGCAGTAAACAACCTGCCGCCCGATCGCAACCCGTTCCAGCTCACCATCATTCCGCCCACGGGCAGCATGTACCCGCTGCTGCGCGTCAGAATCCTGCCGCCGGGCCTCTCGCTGGACTGGCTGTCCTCGTCGCTGGCGCGCAGCGGGATCGGCCTGCTGCCCCTGGCGACCTTCGCCCGCACGGAGAAGGGCTTTGAAACCGGGCGGACAACCTTCCGCCTGACGCTGGGCGGCGCGGACAACGCCGAGACGCTGCTGGCCAAGACCCGCCGCCTGCTGATCGACCTGAACCGCCTGATCGCCGAGGAAAATGCGCGTTACAACCGCCGCGAGCTGGCGTTCCGCCTCCCGCAAAGCGCGCATGATCGCGCGCCGGAGCTGACCCGGGCGATGGAGACGGTCTCCGATCGCATCCTGGAGCAGAGCCAAACCGCCCGGCGTTCGCTGGCGCTGCCCCTGCTGGACAGCGAGCAGATCTGGCGCGGCTTCGCGGAGGACTACGCACCGGAGCGGCTGGCGATCTTCCGCACCCGGCTGCTGGATCGGGCGCTCATTCACAGCGAGCTGATGCGCCAGGCGTTGAGTGACGACGGCAAACACCTGGCGGAACGGCTGGGGCGTGAATTCACCAAGGATTCACTGGCCCGTCGCCAGGACCTGTTCCGGCTGCGCACCTTTGATCGCACCGTGCACCCCACCCAGATGTACTCGATCCAGGCGGAGCTGGCCCTGGATGCGATCCTGAAGGCCCTGATGGCCGGCCGGCCGGTGCCTCCGGCGCTCATCGAGCGCGCCGCTGAAACGCTGCTGGGGGAATACCTGGGGCTGAACGTGAGCATTACCTCCCAGCAGGAGGCCGACGAAATCCTGCTGGACCTGGCCGCGCTGGATGCCAGCGAGCAGTATACCGACCTGTTCACCGGCACCGCCCTCACCACGTTCCTCTCCTTCTGGAGCGACTGGGACGGCAGCAACCGGCCCTCCGGCCAGGGACATCAGCTCGTCGCGGCTGTGGTCATGGAGAACGTGCGGCGCATGGCGCACATCCTCGGTACCCTGCGCCAGGTGGACCCGGACGTGGCCATCAACCCGGATCTGCTGGCCGAGCTTGAACGACTCGCCCAGCGCAATGAGCGCTTCACCCGGCTGCTGAACGCCATCACCACCCTGACCCACCAGCTGGAACATCGCTACCGGGGCATCCTGCCGTTTTCGGTGGAAACCACGCCCCTGCAGCGCCTGGCGACCCGCCTGCACCTGCGCCGCGACCCGGCCAGGGTGCTGTGGCAGCACAACGACCGCTACGAACAGAAGATGCAGGAGCTGCGCCAGGAGCGCCGCAGCACGCTCGAGTACTATTTCTCGCTGAACAAGCAGCTGCGCAAGCAGCTTCACGCACTGATCCCGGCCATCCAGCGCAACCGCAGCGCCGAGCGCCTGCTGCGCGAGGTGGTGGGCTACCAGGATGTGCTGCAGCGCATCGTGATCACCCCCCGTATCCAGCAGGGGCTGATCACGGCGCGCGACCAGTTCGCCATTGATACCACCGTCTCCAACATCCACGAGATCAACGCCATCGCCGGGAAGTACGGCAACCCGGGCATGACACTGGCCCTGCAGATCAGCCTGTCCACCCGCGCGGAAACCCTGATCGCGCTGGACCGCAAGATGCGCACTCAGCTGGAACAGGCCCACCGCGAACACCCCACGGCCGATCTGCCGTCCATCTGGCTGATCCCGCTGTTTGAGGATACACAGACGGTCAGCAACCTGCGCGGCTACCTGGACCAGGTGTGGGACTATGCCACCCAGAGCCGCCAGACCGCCCAGACCATCCAGAGCCGTTTCTCCGAGATCATCACTGAGGTCTTTATCGCCGGCTCCGACCTCAGCCAGCAGGTCAGCCAGGCGGCAGGCGCGTACCTGTATCAGAAGGCCAAATACGATATTCAGGCGTGGCTGGTGGAACACAACACGACAGAACCGGTTCGCGTAAAGCTGGGCAGCGGGGAGCCGATGCAGCGCCAGGGCGCGTATTATTCCCGCGTGGCCGGGGTACACGCCTTCCAGAATTCCGCCAGCAACCAGCAGCGTTTCGCGGCACATCTCGGCGCGGCCGCCCGCATGAGCACCGCCTACGCGGTCACGCCGCTGCAGGGCGTGTTCCTCGGCGGGGCGCTCAAGACGTTCCAGAGCAACCTGGCGGAACAACTGCGTTTCCTGCCCGTACAGGACTTTGCCAACCTGCTCTTTCATGTGCGGGAGGCGCAGGCGCGCCACCGCAGCGACCTGATCCGCGCCACCGAAGCTGCGGCGGAAAGCCGCCTTGTTGCGCCCAGCCGCAGCACGCACGAACTCGAACGGCTGACCGTCGGCACGCGCGAGCCGCTCTACGAGCAATTCCTGGAGGAGCTGACCGACAGCTTCCGGCACATCCTGTATGGCCGGGAGGAAGATGTGTTCGGCATTCACATCGTCGCCTATTTCATCGGGCGCTCGATGCCGCAGCTGCGCGACCGCCCCACCAGCCGCCGCAAGCTGGAGAAGGGGCCGGAGCGCGGCCAGCGCATCCTGGCCAACATCGCCGAGATCATCCCGCTGGAAAAGCAGGGCAGCCTGCTGCGGGCGATCTCCCACAACCAGGCGCAGACCGCGGTGCTGGGCGTGAACCAGCTCACGACCGGGCTGTTCCGCGCGCTGGATCGTTTCGCCCAGAAAGCATTTGTGGCCGCCGAACAGGAGCGCATGCTGGCGGAACGCCTGCTGCCGCACCTGCCCGTCTACGAAATCCTGCACACGCTGCGCATCTACCAGGACTGCCAGGGCGATTACCTGCGCACGATCGAGGCCGCATTCCCGGCGGGCAATTCGGCGTTTGTCGCCCTGCGGGAAGACAACGACGCCATGGGGCGCTACCTGCCACTGTTCCAGCAGGAGCTGCTGCGCCGCCAGGGGGTGACCGTCAGCGAATTCTTCACCAACGGGGTCTTTACGCCCGGCCTGCTGCCCACCCTGCGGCCTGACTTGGCCGTGCTGCTGCAACAGGACCTGTTCAATACCGACCTGGAAACCATGCTGCGCGGGGTGTCCGGGCGCATCGCGGAGGAGTGGCAAGCGGAGGTTCGCCGGTTGCTGCAGGTGCCGCAGCAGATCCGGCACTGGCGCTCGATCATCTGGGATGTGATCGGCGACTCAACCTACCAGCGGGTGCACAGCTTCGCGGAGCTGGCTACCGCGCTGTATGCCTTCGCTGCCACACGCTCATTCACCGCCGCCCCGCCGACCGTCCGGGGGACACGGCTCTCACCTGTGCTGGCGGAGTTCCTGCGCACCGCCCGCGCCGACGATGAAATGCGCGACCTCCTGATCGGGGCGATTGAGTACCTGAACTCCCTGACCGAGGGCAATCTCGAAATGCCGGTCAGCATCATCCGCGCCATGAACGACGTCGAGCGCATGGCCCAGATCGAGGAAAACACGCTCAGCCCGGAACAGCAGAACCTGTTCCGCCACGGCGTGCTGCAGATCGCCCGCCTGGCCGGGGAAAACGGGTAGGGCCTGACCGCAAAAAAAACCCGCAGGACGAATGCCGCGGGGTTTTTGAATCCGGCACCAGGGCGGATTTACGATTCAAGCAGGGTCAGGAGATCCTGCGGAAAATCGGTGATGATGCCATTGACGCCCGTGTTGATCAGGGCGCGCATGGTGAGATCATCGTTCACCGTCCACACATTGAAGCGCACGCCCTCCGCCTGCAGCTCGGCCATCCGGTCGTAGCTCCACACGTTCTTCCTGGGGTTGCAGGCCTGCGCGCCCATCTCTTCCAGGTACGCGGGCAGGTCGCGGATCAGCTCGCTGGTCAGCGCCTGAACCGGGATGCCGGGGTTGCTGGCCCGGATCGCGCGCAGGTAATCATGCTCAAACGACGAGATGAAGACCTGCTCGCCGTCATCCATGCCCAGCTCCTCCACCAGCGCCACCGTCTTTTCCACAATGATGGCGCCCAGTTCCGGGGTCGGCTGCGTCTTAAGCTCCACGTTCACGCGCCACGCGTTCTCACGCGTGTATTCCAGGGCCGCGCGCAGGGTTGGGGCCTGCTCGCCGACATAGGCCGCCTGATCTTCCGCGGACACCGCCCCACCCCTGATCTGGTCAAACGGATCGCTGGCGTTGAACCACGAGCCGCAGTCCAGAGTCTGGATCTCCTCCAGCGTGAAATCCCACACATTCCAGGGCGCGCGGTCGGGGAATACCGCCCGGGCATTGCAGGTGCGCTCCAGCGTGTCATCGTGCATCAGCACCAGCTCGCCATCAGCGGTGACGGCCACATCCAGCTCCCACAGGTCGGCCCCGACCTCGTAAGCCTTGCGCGCGGCGGCCAGCGTATTCTCCGGGGCCAGGCTGCGCGCCCCGCGATGGGCGATCACCAGCGGTCGGTTGTCAGACATCGGCAGCATCTCCTCCTCAGCTTCTTCCCCCGGCCAGAACCATGTGCAACCAGCCAGCAGCGCCAGGGCGAGTACAGTAATCAGCAGGGGAACCCGGTTCTTCATCAGTGTCATTATCCTCTCGGGTGGGCCAGACAGGAAGTCAGGGTGGCCCGGCAGGCCACCCTGAACGTGACAGGTCATTCAGCTTACCAGCAGGCTGGCGACGCCTACTGGAAGTTCTCCTCATATTCGGTGATGAGCGCTTCCTTCGCCTCCAGCAATACCTGCTCGGCGGGGGTATTCGCCACCAGCAGCTTCTCCACCGCCTGGCGCAGAATCTCCGTGCCCATCGCCAGGGAGATCACGCTGGCCTGCGGGCGAGCATACTGGAGCTGCTCCAGCGCGATCGCGCGCTCCGGGAACTCCTCGAAGTACACCTGCAGGGTTTCGGTCTCCAGCGCGGCTTCGCTGGTCGGCAGGTAACCGGTCAGCTCCACAATGCGCGCATTACTTTCCGCGTTGGTGACGAACTTCATGAACTCCCAGGCCGCGGCCTGGCGCGCCGGGTCGGTGCTGGTCATCGCCATAACCGAGCCACCCACCGGGACCATCCGGCGTTCCTCCGCCGGGATCATGCCCGCGCCAAGCGTGAAGTCCGCATTGGTGAGCAGGCTGCCCATGCTGCCGGTGGAACCGAAGACCATGCCTACCCGGTGGTTGAGGAAGTCAGCATGCGAGCCGCCTTCATCCACGCCGGCCTTGCCTGACCGCGCCTCGAACACCATATCCTGCCAGAGCTGCGCAGCCGCGATCGCTTCAGGGCTGTCGATCAGGATATTGAACTCTTCATCGGACACCTCGCCACCGTAGGCATAAATCGCTGCCTGAAGGTACCAGTGCGCCGTGGTCTGAGTCATCGTGAAGGATACGCCCTGCTGCACCGGCACACCATCGTCGCCGATGATGGTCAGCGCTTCGCTGAATTCCGCGAACTCGGTCCAGGTCTCCGGAACACGATTCGGCAGGCCGGCTTCCTCGAACATATCGGCGTTGTAGTACAGCAGCGGGGTGCTGCGCATCATCGGCAGCGCGTAGAGCGACCCGTCATAGTAGCCATCCGCCACCAGGCCGGGGAAGAAGAACTCCATATCCAACCCGACTTCGGGGTCGGCAACAAAGTCATCCAGCGGGACCAGCACGCCGTCTTTGGCGAACAGCGCCACAAACGGCGAGTCCAGCAGCACCAGGTCCGGCACATCACCGGCGATCAGCGCGGCCTGCAGTTTCTGCAGCACCTCCGCATAGGCGCCCTGGAACTGCACGTCTACGAATATCTCATCCTGCGATTCATTAAAGCGCTGGGCCAGCTCATCCTGGACATCACCCGCCACGCCCGTGAGCGCGCGCCAGTACACAACCCGAATCGGGTCCTGAGCCTGGGCGAAGTTAAAGCTCGGCAAAAGCAACGCAAGTACCAGTAGGACAGAAAGTAGGCGGAACTTCATGCTGTGTCTCCCTTTTGTTTAAAGAAACTGCCAAAGCTCATTAACGGTCTGCTGACAGCGTTCGATAGTGAACTCCTTTCCCCAGGACAGCCGACTATCCTTTGACTGCGCCTGCAGCGATACCTTCGACGAGTTGTTTCTGGGTGAACACGAACACAACCAACACAGGGACCAGAACGAACAGCGACGCGGCCATGAGATGCTCCGGGCCGATCTGATACTCAGCCTTGCGCACCATCGCCAGGCCAACAGGCAGCGTGCGCATGTTTTCCGTGTGGGTCACAATCAGCGGCCACAGGTAATCATTCCACTTCGCGATGAAGAGGAACAGCGCCACCGTAGCCACAACCGGCCGCGCCATCGGGAAAGCGATCGCAAACAGGGTGCGCAGATGCCCCGCGCCATCCACCTCCGCTGCCTCAAAAATCTCCTTCTCCATGCCCAGAAAGGCCTGCCGGAGCAGGAACGCCCCAAACACGCTGGAAATGTGCGGCACAATGATCCCCTGGTAGGTATTGATCCAGTGCAGGCGTGAGAGCGTGACATAGTTGGGAATCAGCGTGAGCTGACCGGGGATCATCATGCCCGCCAGGACGATCATGAACAGGATGTCGCGCCCCGGGAACTCGATCCGGGAGAACGCGTAGGCCGAAAGCAGCGCGATCAGCACTTCCAGCGTAACGCCGACCACCACCACGATAGCGCTGTTGATGTAGAACTGGGCAAACGGCGCCGTTTCCCATGCCGTCACAAAGTTCTGCCACTGCAGCGTTTCCGGGATCCAGATCGGCGGGAATTTGTAGACCTCAGTCGAGGACTTGAAAGCTGTGGTGATCATCCAGATGAATGGCATGCCAACCAGAAGCGAGGCGATGATGAGCACAAAATGCGAAATGCCCAGGCGCACCCGATTATGAAACCGCATGTCACCGCGGGATGATTCGCCGGCGATGGTGGGGGTAGTGGTGGTGCTGTTGACCGTGGTCACAGGCTCTCTCCTCCTGCTGCGCCTAGTAGTGTACCCAGCGGCGCGAGATGCGGAACTGGATCAGGGTGATGATCAGGATGATGATGAAGAATATGACGGCCAGCGCCGAGGCATACCCCATCCTGAACCATTGAAACGCGTTCTGATACACATAATGGATATAGACATTGGAGCTGTTCAGCGGGCCGCCGCCGGTCATCACCGAGACGATGTCGAACGTCTTGAAGGCCCCGATAATTGACGTAATGCTGAGGAAGAACGTCGTCGGTGAGAGCAGCGGGAAGGTGATGTTGCGGAAGACCTGCCAGTTGGAGGCGCCATCCACGCGCGCCGCCTCGTAATACGTCCGGTCGATGCTCTGCAGCCCGGCCAGGAAGATCACCATATCGTAGCCGATACCGCTCCAGATCGTGACGATGATGATCGCCGGGAGCGACCAGTTCACATCACTGAGCCACGCCGGAGATTGCAGCCCCAGCCAGGAGAGCGGCACGCGCATCAGGCCGTAGAACGGGTCAAACACCCAGGCCCACACCATCGCCACCGCCACGCTGGTGGTGAAGGTGGGCGAAAAGATGATCGCACGGTACACCGTCCGGCCGGCCAGCCGCTGGTTCAGCAGCAGGGCCAGCGCCAGCGCCAGCGCCAGTTTGACAAACACAACCCCAATGGCGAGATAAACCGTGTTCTTAAGCACCAGCCAGAACACCGGGTCATTCCACATGGTTTCGTAGTTATCAAACCAGATGAACCGGGCCTTCCCGATCATGTTCCATTTGTTCAGGCTCAGCACGAAGCTGTACACAAATGGCCAGAACAGAAAGATCGCAAAAAGAATGAAGTTGGGTGCAACAAAGGCCAGAAAGGTCAGGTAGTCTCGGCGACGGCGAGGGGAAACATTACCCAGCCGCGTTCGCATCCGGCCAAACGTGGAGCCAAGTACACTCATTCAGCTTCTCCCCATGGGTTAGAAACCAATCAGGAGCACGGTATTGCCGTGCCTGGAGCAGAACAGCTCAGACGGGAGGGCTGGCCGCCACAATCCCATCATAATTATCCCTGACATATGGTGTGAGGGGTGGGGAACAGGTAAGGCACGCCTCAGTTGGTTCATCGCCCGGTTAACTCCAGAGTGAGAGAGAAGCGGCTGCAACAAGTGCCGGGTAGGGCAACTGCAAGGCTGAATACCACACCGGCAGAGCAACGCTGAAGGGCGCAGCAGCCCGGTGACGTCTCCCTGCCAACAAGCTCTGAATCACCTCAAACTGACCAGAACAGGTAAACCTGCATTTTCATTCTTACTTAATTTAGCCAGGGTGTCAACTAAATTCGAAGTCATTTGTGGATGAATGCACCGCCCTGTCCTGAATCCGGGCCGGGCGGCAGCCGATGGCTGAGTGCCGTTTACGCCTCGGCATACTGCCGGTTGTAAAGCTCGCTGTACACGCCCTGCCGGGCCAGCAGCGCCTGATGGCTCCCCTGCTCCACGATGCGTCCATCCTGCACCACACAGATCATATCCGCCCCGACAATCGTGCTCAGGCGATGGGCGATCACGATCGCGGTACGATCTTCGAGCAGCCGCTCCAGCGCCCCCTGAATCAGGATCTCGGTCACCGAATCCACGCTGGCGGTGGCCTCATCCAGGATCAGGATGCGCGGATCGGCCAGCACCGCCCGGGCGATGCACACCAGCTGGCGCTGCCCCACCGAAAGATTCACGCCATCCTCCAGGATTTCGGTCGCATAGCCCTCCGGCAGCGCGGTGATGAAGTCGTGCGCGTTGGCCAGCCGGGCCGCATCCTCGATGGCGGCGGCATCCGCCTGCGTATTGCCAAACCGGATGTTATCCGCAATCGTCCCCGCGAAGAGGAACGGGTCCTGGGGGACCAGCCCCATCTGCTGGCGCAGGGTCTGCTGCTGCACCGCGCGCACATCCTGCCCGTCAATCAGCACCTGGCCTTCGCTCACATCGTAGAAGCGTGCCACCAGGTTGGCGATGGAGGTCTTGCCGGCCCCGGTTGGCCCCACCAGGGCGACCGTCTGCCCCGGCTCGATCAGGAGGTTCACGGCATGCAGCACCGGCGTGCCATCCCGGTAGGCAAACGAGACATCGCGCAGCTCCACGCGCCCATCGATGGGCGGCATGGGGGCCGCGCCGGGCTGGTCGCGCACATCCGGGGTGGTATCCAGCAGGTCAAGCACCCGCTCGCCCCCGGCCATGGCCGCCTGCATGGTGGTATAGAGCTGGCTCAGCTCCTGAATGGGCTGGAAGAAACGCGTGACGTATGCCAGGAACGCCACCACCACGCCGAGCGTCAGCTCACCGGCAGCCACGGACTGCCCGCCGAACCACAGCACCACGCTGGTAGCCAGCATGCCCAGAAATTCGACCGTGGGCAGGAACACAAACGAGAGCGACATGGCGGCGATATAGGCATCCCGGTTAGCCCGGTTAACTTCCTCGAAGTGGTCGCGGGTGATATCTTCCTGCGCAAACGCTTGGATCACCCGCATCCCGGAGAGGTTTTCCGCCAGGTCGCCCACCACCGCCGCCACGCGGGAGCGTGTCTGGCGGAAGGCTTCCTTCGCCCGCCGGGCAAAGAGCAGCGTCGCCAGCACCATCAGCGGCAGCACGCTGAAGGTCACCAGGGCCAGCCGGGGACTCATCGAGACCATCGTCACAATGATGCCCAGCAGCAGCAGCGTATCCCCCACCAGTGTGATCAGGCCCTGCGAGAGCAGCTGGTTGATCACATCCACATCGTTGATCACGCGGGAGATGGTGACGCCCACAATGCGGGTGTCGTGGTAGGCCAGGGAGAGCGCCTGCAGGTGGCGGAACAACTGGTCGCGCAGGTTGGCCAGCACCCGCTGCCCCACCCATGAGAGCAGGTAACTCTGGCCGGAGGACGCCACATACAGGCACAGGAACGCGCCCAGCATCCACAGCGCCACTTCCTGCAGGGTGGCCATGTCCCCCGGCGCGATCGCCTGGTCAATCGCCAGCTTCACCAGGTAGGGCGAGAGCAGCGTCATGCCGGAGGAAACCAGCATCAGCCCGAAAGCCAGCAGCATCTGCCACCAGTACGGGGCCAGGTAGCGCAGCAGCCGCAGGACCACGCGCGGGTTGAAGGCGCTGCCTTCCACCTTGTCGCCAAAGCGATCCAGCGCGCCGCGCGGCCCTCCCATCCCCGCGCCTGTTGACCCAATGGAGAATCCCATTTATCGCCCTCGTTTCATCCCGGCAGCGGGATCAGGCCCGCAGCTGGTGATGGTAAATTTCCGCATACAGGCCCGACTCACGCAGCAGGGAATCGTGCGTCCCCCGCGCCGCGATCCGCCCCCTGTCCAGGACCAGGATCAGATCCGCCCTGCGCACGGTGCTCAGGCGCTGGGCGATCACGAATGACGTACGCCCGCGCATCAGGTGATCCAGCGCCTGCTGGATCAGGTACTCGGTCTCCACATCCACGCTGGAGGTGGCATCATCCAGCAGCAGGATGCGCGGGTCCTTCAGCAGCGCCCGCGCGATGGCGATGCGCTGCTTCTGCCCGCCGGAAAGCGTGATGCCCCGTTCGCCCACCTCGGTTGCATAGCCGTCCGGGGTACTCATGATGAAGTCGTGCGCCTGGGCCGCCTGCGCCGCGGCGATAACCTGCTCGTCGCTGGCCTCCGGGCAGCCAAAGGTGATGTTCTCGCGGATCGTGTCCGCAAACAGCGTGGTTTCCTGCAGGACAATGCCGATCTGATCGCGCAGGGAGACCAGCGTCACCCGGCGCGTGTCATGCCCGTCAATCGTGATGCGCCCGGCTGTCGCGTCGTAAAAGCGGGGGATCAGGTTGATGATCGTCGATTTGCCGGATCCGGTCGTGCCCAGCAGGGCGATCACCTGGCCGGGCAGCGCTTCAAACGTCAGGTCGTCCAGCACGCGCTTACGTCCAAAATAGGCAAACGACACGCCCTCAAAGCGCACATGCCCTTTCACCGGGGGCAGCGGGATCGCGTCCGGAGCGTCCTGCACCTCCGATTCGGCGTCCAGGATCTCGAAGATGCGCTCGCCAGAAGCGGCCGCCATCGCCAGCGCGGGGATGATCATGCCCAGACGGCGCACCGGCTGAACCAGCTGGCCCAGGTACGTGGTGAACGCGACCAGCTCACCGAGGCTCAGCGCCTGCTGGATCACGAGGCTGCCCCCGTACCAGATGATCACGACGGTGCTGAGGTTGGCGATGAAGTCGATCAGGGGGACATTCAGCGCCTGGGCGCGAATGGCGCGCGCCGAAAGCGCAAACCAGTGTTCGTTCTCGCGCGCAAAGCGCTCGATCTCGGCGTCCTCCTGCGCAAAGGCTTTTACCACGCGCGTGCCGCGCAGATTCTGCTCCAGCGTGGTGGTCAGCACCGCGAGCTGCTGCTGGATCGCCACCGACAGCGGGCGATATATCCGCCCGAAACGAAACGCCACGTAAATCAGAAACGGCATGGTCGCCAGTGAGAGCAGCGCCAGGCGGGGGTTCATCCACAGCAGGGCGGCAAACGTCCCCACCAGCAGCGCGCCGCCCTCAAAGAGGCGCAGCGTCGCCCGCCCGGTCAGGAAGCGGATGCGCTCCACATCCTGAATGGCGCGGGAGAGCAGCTGCCCGGTCTGGGCGCGGTCATGGTAGGAGAACGACAGGCCGGAGAGCTTCTCATGGATGGCGTTGCGCAGGTCGTAGGCCACGTTCTGGGAGGCAACCTCCGTCCAGCGGCCCTGCAGGAAGGTCAGCACCCCTTTCACCAGGGTCAGCCCCAGCAGGAGCACGATCGCCTGCCCCAGCAGCCCGGTCTGCCCGGCGGCGATCCCCTCATCCACAATCCAGCGGATAAACTGCGGGATGCCGATCGTCAGCCCGATGATCACCAGGGCGATCCCATACGCCCCGGCGGTCAGGCGCCAGTACGGGCGCAGGTACCCCATGGCCCGCAGCAGGATCGATCCGGCGGGCTGGCTCGGCCCCTGCCGGAGCGGGGTTAGCGCATCAGGCGGCTGGTGGTTGGGTTTATTACCGGGCATGGCCAGTCCATTTGGGCGATCACACACAGGGGTCGCAGCAGGCATCTCAGCCTGCCTTGCCATAATTATAACAGGTCACCCCCGCAATTCTCGCGTCTTTATCAAGCAACAACCCTGCGGATCGTCACAATACCCTGCCAGCCGTGCCACACGCCAAAACAAAGAGCCTGCCCATTGCAGGCAGGCCCTTCAGTACTGGCCGGGTGCAGGCACACTCGCCGCACCCGGCCTTGCTGGAGAGGCGGCCAGGCGTTCCCCTCACCGCCTCATCATGTCATGGCGCACTGGCGCCCCGCAGCTACATATCCGGCACAGTCGGCTCACCGTTGTCATACTCCGGGAAGCCCGCCACCGGGTCCGTCCACAGCTCACCCGCCAGGTATGCTTCCAGGTTGTCCGGCGTCACCACCACTGAGGGCGTCAGGGTGATTTGCGGCACGTCCTCACCGGCAAACACCGCGACCATCCGGTCGACCACCGTCACGCCCATCCGGTACGGGTCCACGCCCAGCGTCGCGCTGAACTGGCCTTCCGCCAGCAGGTCCAGCGTCGGCTGGTTGCCGTCGATCCCCACCGCGAAGAAGTCCTCGTTGATCACCAGCCCCAGGTCCTGCGCGGCCAGCGCCGCCCCGATCGCCATCTCGTCACTGTTGCCGTAGAACACGTCGATATCCGGGTGCTGCTGCAGCGCGATGCCCGCCACTTCCTGGCCCCGCGTCCGCAGCCATTCGGCGCTCTGCGACCCGACCACTTCCACATTCGGGCAGTTCTTCTCCAGCCCTGCCAGGAAGCCGCCAGTCCGCCGGTGCGAGAAGATGCTGTCGATCCCTTCCAGGATGAACACCTTGCCGCCTGTCTCCGCCGGCGTGCTGCCGTGCTTGCCCGCGATCAGCTCGCAGGTGTAGGCCGCCAGCTTCTCGGCCCCGCCCCACTGGTCGTAGCCGATGTAGGTCTCCACCTCGCCCTCTTCAAACGGCGTGATGAAGTTGTGCGCCAGGATCGGCACACCCCGTTCATTGGCGGCCAGCACCGCCGTGATCGCGGAGTCCGTCCCGATCGGGTTGATGCTCATCGACTCAACCCCCAGCTGAAGAAGCTGCTCCACGGTCGTCACAAACGCGGCGAAGTCACCCTCGCTGGCCGGCGCCTGCACTTCCAGCGTCCAGCCCAGCTCCGCCGCACGCGCCTGCGCGCCCTCGACCATCGCCACATGGAACGGGCTGGTCAGCGCGGGCGGCACAAAGCCCACAAAACGGCTTTCTCCCCCGCCTTCCTGGGCCACGGCCGGGCCGAGCGCCACGGCAAGCATGGCAACGATGAACAACAACGATGTCACAAAACGGGCTTTATTTCTCATTCTTCAACTATCCTCCTGCTCGCATAAACTGACTTTTTACCCGTGAGAATCACGGGGAGAACCCAACAGCTATTCTGCCGTCCTGCCTTTACCCAGTCGCAGCCAGGACACTTCCCCCTGCCGGATCACATCCAGCATCACGGCCAGCACAATGATGATGCCCAGCACGATCTCCTTGGCGTTGGAAGGCACGCTCAGATACACCATGCCCTGCTCCACAATGCGGATGATGAACACGCCCACCATGGTGCCCCACACACCGCCCTTGCCGCCGGTCAGCGGGGTGCCGCCGATCACGACGGCCGCCACCGAGATCAGGGTCAGGTTGGTCCCGTTCTGGTATGCGCCGGAACGCAGCCGCGCCATCACCAGCACTCCGGCGACAGCCGCGAACAGCCCGCTGATCCCGTAAATCCAGATCTTGACGCGGTTCACGTTGATGCCGGACAGACGCGAGGCTTCCTCCCCGCCATCACCCAGGGCGTACGTGTAGCGCCCAAAGCGGGTATGGCGCAGGATGACCCACGACACCGCAAACAGTATCAGGGCGATCAGGAAGGGGGCCGGGATGTTCCACCCGCCGAACAGGCGGATGCGGCTGGTCATCGCGTCCAGGACGCCAACCCGGTTGATGTTGATGCCCGCGCCGCTGGTCCACACCAGCGACACCCCCAGCAGGATACTGCGAAAGCCCAGGGTGACGATCAGGGGGTTCATCCTGAACCACGTGATCAGCCCGCCCTGAAACAACCCGATGAGCAGCCCCGCGCCCAGCGCCGCCAGGATCGCGAATTCGGCGGGGATGCCATCGGAAACCTGGCCTCCGGCGATATTGGTCCCGGCGATCAGGATGGCGCACACCACCCCGCTGAATGACACCATCGCCTCCACCGAGAGGTCAATCCCGCCGATCATGATCACGTAGGTCTGCCCGGCGGCGACGATCGCGATCGCGGCGGCCTCCAGCAGCAGCAGGCCGATACTGGTGGGCGAGCGAAATGGCGGTGACAGGGCCCACAGGATCAAGAACAGGAACACAAACACCACCATCGGCCCGGCGTTGGCCAGGAACCCGCCAACCCGCCCGACAAGTGAGCCTTTCGGCTGCTGTTGCTCCACCGCGCGCGTTTCAAGTGCCATCGAATGCTCCCCTATGCCTGCGTATCCCGCTCAAGAACAGTATTGGTGTAGCCCGTGGCCAGCTCCATGATCCGCTCCTGCGTGGCCTCTTCACGGTCAACAATACCGGTCACTTCACCTTCATGGATGACCATGATCCGATCACTCATCCCCAGGATTTCCGGCAGCTCCGAACTCACCATCACCACCGCGCCGCCAGCGGCCACAAACGCGTTGATCAGCTTATAGATCTCAACTTTTGAGCCAACATCGATCCCGCGGGTGGGCTCGTCAAACAGGAGGATGCGGGGCTGGGTCGCGATCCATTTGCTGAGCACCACTTTCTGCTGGTTCCCACCGGACAGATTGCGCACCAGCTGCTCCAGGGACGAGACCTTGATGCCAATGCTGTCAACATAGCTCTGGGCCAGCTTATCCTCCTGGGTGCGATTGACCAGTGAGGCCCGGGTGAAGTCATCCAGCACCGTGATAGAGATATTGGCGCGCACGGAGAGATGCAGCAGCAGGCCCTGCCGCTTGCGGTCCTCAGTCAGGAGGGCGATGCCGTGCCGGATCGCGTCCTGTGGGTTGCGGATCGTGACCTCCCGCCCCCCCACGAAGATCGATCCGCTATCAATCGGCGTCGCGCCAAAAATGGCGCGCATCAGCTCCGTCCGGCCCGCGCCCACCAGCCCGGCCACCCCCAGCACTTCCCCCGCCCGCACAGAGAAGCTGATCCCCTTCAGGCGCGAATCCTGCTGCAGGTTTTCCACGCGCAGCAGCTCATCGCCGATCTCGGCGACCTCTTTGGGGAATTGCTCATCCAGGGTGCGGCCGACCATCAGCCGGATCAACTCATCCATGTTCAGCTCGGCGGTGGGCCGGGTGGCGATGTGGCGTCCATCCCGCAGGACCGTGATCACATCGCAGATTTCGAAGGCTTCATCCAGGTGGTGGCTGATGAAGATCACCGCCACGCCCTGCGCCTGCAGGCTGCGGACGATCCCAAACAGGTTATCGATTTCGGGGAGGCTCAGCGCTGCCGTCGGCTCATCCATGATGATCAGGTCAGCGCTGTGGTGCAGGGCTTTGGCAACCTCGACCATCTGCGCCTGCCCAACACCCAGCCTGGAAAGCTCAGTGCGGGGGTCTACGTCAAGCTGCAGGCGGTCCAGCAGCGCCTTGGAGCGCTTGCGAATCTCGGGCCAGTCCACAAACGGCCCCCGCATGATCTCGCTGCCCAGGAAGATATTTTCCATCACGGAGAGCTGCGGGATCTGGTTCAGTTCCTGGTAGATGGTGGTGATCCCGGCCTTCTGGGCCTGCCGGGGATTGGTGAAGGCGACTTCCTCCCCCTTGTAGATGACTTCGCCCCGGTCGGCCCGGTACACGCCAGACAGGATTTTGATCAGGGTCGACTTGCCCGCGCCATTTTCCCCCACGATGGCATGGATTTCGCCAGGCTTCACCCGCAGGTTGATATCCTCCAGGGCGAGGACGCCGGGGAAGCGCTTGGTGATCCCGCGCATCTCCAGCAATAAGGGCTGGCCTTCAGTAGTAGTCATCATCACAATCCACCTGAATACCTGACTCGGCAACGAACCGAGCAGCGCCGCACGGGCAGATCACATCTGTGAATCAGCTAATATCAATATATTATTAATATATCAGGCAACAACGATGAACTGGCCTTCGAACCATCTGAATGCAGTACGCGCTTTGCCACTATCCCCCAGCTTCTGGTTTTGCCTTTCGGCGGGCGCCGCATGGCTCGCCTGCCAGTTTCGTCACTGACCAAGACCTGATTGTGAGCGTTCACAGACAGCATGCTATTTCTGTATATCATACAATTGGTGGCATGTCAAAGAGGTGGCAAAACACCCGAACTGGCGTTCTGTTGATACAGCTCGCTGCAGAACCACACAGCTCAGCCCCCCGCCAGCAACAAAAAAAAGCCAACCGGTTCTCGGTTGGCTTGCAGGCTGCTGTGAGGGGCAGGCTGATCAGCGCTGGATGCGCGCGGAACCGCCTTTTGCGAAGGCGCGCACCTGCTCCAGGGTCGCCATCGTGGTATCGCCCGGGAAGGTCGTCATCAGCGCGCCGTGCGCCCAGCCCAGGTTGACCGCCTCCTGCGGCGCCTCGCCACTCAGCAGGCCGTAGAAGAACCCGGAGGCAAAACCATCGCCGCCGCCCACCCGGTCGTACACCTCCAGCTCGCGGGTCTGGGAGGCATACGTCGTGCCATTCACCCACGCGACCGCGCCCCAGGTGTGCCGGGCAGCGGAATGCACCTCGCGCAGCGTGGTGGCTACCACCTTGATCTGGGGATACAGGTCGGTCACCTGGTCGATCATGCCAAAAAAGACACTGGGGTCCAGCCTGGATTTGGCCGTGATCTGCGGGCCGGCGATCCCCAGCCCCAGCTGCAGGTCTTCTTCATTCCCCACCAGCACGTCCACGTGTTCCACAATCCGGCGGATGACGGCCTGCGCGCGCGATTCCCCGCCCCAGATGCCCCACAGCTTGGCCCGGTAATTGAGGTCAAAGGACGTGATCGCTCCGGCGGCTTTGGCGGCCTGCATCGCCTCGATGATCACTTCACCGGTCGTCTCCGAAAGCGCCGCGAAAATGCCCCCGCTGTGCAACCAGCGCACGCCATTCGCCAGGATCGCGTCCCAGTCGAAATCGCCCGGCTTCAGCAGCGCAGCGGCCTCATTGGACCGGTTGTAGAACACCACCGGCGGGCGCACGCCATACCCCCGGTCGCTGTAGACGGTCGCCATGTTGGGGCCGTTCACGCCGTTATGCGCGAAATGCTTGTAGAACGGGCGAACGCCCATCGCGCGCACGCGCGCCGCGATCACCTCGCCAATCGGGTAATCCACCATCGCCGAAACCAGCCCCGTGCGCAGCTTGAAGCAGTCGGCCAGGTTGGCCGCGACATTGTACTCCCCACCGCTGGGATGCACCTGCCACTGGGTCGCTTTGCCGAAGGGGATCACGCCAGGATCAACGCGGTGAACCAGCGCGCCCAGCGATACAAGGTCCAGGGATCCCTCCTGCGGGATATTCAAACCGGAAGTCATGCCAGTTTTCCTTTCGTGCAACAGCCGTACAGGTTATGAGCCGCCGGTGTGGGCTGGCGGCTCATGCTGCAGGCGGCCTGCAAAGCAGCCTGATACGGCACCGAACACAGGCCTGATTATACAGGCGATGAGCCTAAGCCTCCATCTCCACCACGCATTTGACCACCGCCGGATCACTGAGCAGCTCGTCAAAGAGAGTCGGGCCTTCCTCCAGCGTCGCCCGCCGATTCACCAGGATGTCGGCCGCGATCTGTCCGTCGGAGAGCATTTGCAGCGCGCGCTGAAAATCGCGCTCATTCATGCCATACGTGCCAAAGACGCGCAGCTCCCGCGTGACAACCGCCTGCATATCCACCTCGATGATCTTCTGGTTGTTGCCAATCCAGATCACCGTGCCGCCATCGCGAATGGCCGCGAGCGACTGAGCCACGGTGGCGCTGATTCCCACCGCCTCAAACACATGGTCGAAGCCCTGCCCCGCCGTGAAGTCCGCCACGAACTGGCCGAAATCCTGCGTCTGCGGGTTGATCGTGGCTGTCGCGCCCATCTGCTCTGCCATGCGCAGCCGGTCGGCGCTGACATCGCTGACCGCCACCTCCCGCGCCCCGGCGATGCGCAGCACCTGCATCGTCAGCAGCCCGATTGTGCCGCCGCCGATCACCAGCGCCCGGTCATAGGGCTGGATATGAGCCATGCTCACCGCGTGGACCGCCACGGCGGTTGGCTCGGTCAGCGCGCCGGCCAGGTACGTCAGGCTGGCGGGCATCCGGTACAGGTTGCCGCGGGGGACCACCACATACTCCGCATAAGCGCCGGGCAGGTTCATCCCGATCAGCCGGCGCACGATCTTCCCCGTTTCCGGGTCGGGGCGGTAAATCAGGGGCTGGATCGTCACGCGCTCCCCCGCCTGCACATCCGCCACCGCGTCACCAGCGGCCACCACCTCCCCGCTGACCTCGTGGCCCATGATCAGGGGGGGCTGGCGCCGGCCTGATTTTCCCGTATAGCCGTGCAGGTCGGAACCGCAGACGCCCGCCGCCCGCACCCGCACCAGGACATCATCCGGCTGCTGGAGCGCCGGAACCGGCACATCCTGCAGCTCCAGCCGGTTAAAGTCCGTGAAGTTCAGCGCCTTCATAGTGGTAGGAATCATCGTTTACCCCTTGGTAGCGCCGGCGGTGAGGCCGGACACGATATACCGCTGCATGAAAATAGTCACCACCAGCACCGGGACAGTGATCAGCACCGAGGCCGCCATCAGGCCGCCCCAGTCAATGCTGGCATATGAGATGAAGTTGAAGATCGCCACCGGCAGCGTGCGGGTATCATCCCCGGCCAGCACCAGCGAGAACATGAAGTTATTCCAGGAGAAGATGAACGACATGATCGTCGCCGTCAGGATCGCCGGCACAGAAAGCGGCAGCACGATCTTCAGAAACGCCCCGAACATGGTCGAGCCATCGATCAGCGCCGATTCCTCCACTTCGCGGGGCAGCCCTTCAAAGAATGGCACCATCACCCAGACCACGAAGGGCATGGACACCAGCATATGGCTCAGGATCAGCGCGGTATACGACCCATTCAGCCCGGCCCGGCTGAACAGGATGAACCAGGGCACCAGGAACGTGATCCCCGGCACGATACGCGCCGCCAGCAGGATCATCCCCAGCCAGTCGTAGCCAAACCGCGCGATGGCATAGGCCGCCGGCAGGCCCAGCAGCAGCGACAGCCCGGTAGAAAACGCCGCCACGATGAAGCTGTTCCCCATAAACGCCAGGAAGTTGTACTGCGAAAAGATATTGTCATAGTTGCGCATCGTCGGCGTAAAGGCCAGCTCCGGCGAAATAATATCGATCTGGCGCTGGAAGGAAGCCAGGGTCATCCAGATAAAGGGAAACGCGAAAATGAACAGGACGATCAGGATGACGATCACCCGCAGCGTCTCCAGCACGAGCCTGCGCGTATTTCTCGCTCGCCGCCGAGGAGGCGGCAGGGCGGGCGCTTCTGAGGTTATGCCTTGCTGTGCCATGTTACATCGCCTGCCTTTCACTGATGGCCCGGCGCATCTGCAAAAAGATCACGCTGACGCCCAGCACGATCGCGAAGAACACGACCAGCAGCGCGGATGCCTGCCCCAGCCGGAAATACTCAAAGGATCGCAGGTAGGCCAGTGTATTGAGGGTCTCAGTGGCGAACCCGGGGCCGCCGCGCGTCATGGTATAGATGATATCGAAGGTTTTCAGCGCCTCAATCGAGCGCAGCAGCAGGGCCGTCAGCAGCGTGGGAACCAGCAACGGCAGCGTCACATAGAAGAACCGCTCGAAGGCGTTCGCGCCATCCACCAGCGCGGCTTCAAACGGCTCCTCCGGCAGGGAGAGCAGCCCTGCCAGCGCGATCATCGCCATCATGGGCGTCCACTGCCAGATATCGACCGCGATCAGCACCCCCAGGGCCTGGTCGCGTGAGCCCAGCCAGGGCTGCGGGGTCAGGCCAAGCTGGCGCAGAATCAGGTTGAACACGCCAACGGTAGGCTCCAGCATCAGCAGCCAGGCCATGCCCACCGCCACCGGCGTGGCCACCATTGGCAGCAGGATCAGGGTTTTGGCCAGGGGCTGGCCGGGGAATGCGCCTTTGAGCAGCAGCGCGATCCCAATCCCAAAGACCAGCTCAAACAGCACGGCGACCACAGCAAACACGAGCGTGCGCCCCACCGCCGGGTAGAACCGGTTATCCGTGGTGAACAGGTTGACATAATTATCCACGCCGACTGGCTTGGGTGCGCTGACCGCTGAGCCGGTCCACTCGTGAAAACTGAGGTAAGTATTGTAGAGCAGCGGGAAGATCATCATCCCGATGATGAAAATCACCGCCGGCAGAATAAAAACCAGCTCTTTCCAGTGTCGAGAGAAGTAATGCCGCAGAGGTCCCTCTTGCTGTCGGGTTGAAGCAGCCATTGTGCGCTCCCAGGGTGGCAGACAGGGGGAAAGGGCCTGCCTTGCGCAGGCAGGCCCTTTGTGACTGTGTGTACTGAATCTACGCTTTACTCAAGCCCGGCGGCTTCTTCTTCCAGGAAGGCCTGGAAAGCAGCATCCGCTTCGGCCAGGGCCGCATCCAGGTCGCCACCCTCGATGGAGACGACAATCGGCAGGCCCACGATGTCACGCGCCTCGCCCACGCGGATCACGCGCGGACGGTCAAAGCCAACACCCACCTCGGCGTTGATCAGGATGGCTTCGGCCAGGTCCTCCGGGAAGCCGCCCAGCCCGTCAGGCGAACCCCACACCGAGGCCCGCGCGCCAGACTGGCCTTGTTCGGCCTGCATCACGCGCACGATCTCCGGGCTGGTGGCCCAGCGGATGAATTCCCACGCGGCGCCCTGGTTCATGGAGCCGGCGTTCATGCCGATTGCCCAGGAGGTCACGCTGTAAGGCTTGCGCCCGGCCGGGCCTTCGGGGAACGCTGCAAAACCAACGCTGTCCACGACCACCGAAGCATTCGGGTCAACGACGTTCGTGTACAGGATGTCGGCATCCAGATACATGGCGGCGTTGCCCTGCGCGAATACGGCAATCGCCTGCGGCCAGTGCATGTTGATGCCGCCAGGAGGGCCGTACTCACGCAGCAGGCGGCCATAGTACTCGTAGGCTTCACGGGCCTCCGGCGAGTTGATGGCGCTGTTGCCATCCTCATCGATCCATTCCCCGCCGAAGCTGTACAGGAAGCTGCTGAACTGCGTCACCGCAGCGGAGCGCTGCCCGCGCAGGGCGATCCCGTACTGGTTGTTGTCCGGGTCATACAGCGCGGCGGCGGCGGCTTCAAGCTCTTCCAGGGTCTGGGGGACTTCGATGCCGGCGGCCTCAAACAGGTCCTTGCGATAGTACAGCGCCTGGCGCTCGGTCACGATCGGGACGCCGAACAGCACGTCACCGCTGATGACCGTGCCCAGCGGGCCAGCCTGGAAGTCTTCATAGTCCCAGCCCGCGTCATTGACCGCAAACTCGGTCAGGTCCGCCACCCAGCCATTCTGCTCAAAGAGCAGGCCTTCCTGCAGCGGGCGGAACATGAACACGTCAGCCTGGCTGGTGCCGCTGGTCAGGCCGATCTGGAGCTTCTGGGAAAGCTGATCCTCAAAGTAGCTCTCAAGGCGTACGGTGATGCCGCTGGCCGCCTCAAATTCCGGCAGCACGCGCTGCAGCGCGCTGGCCCACGGGTGGTTCGCGAAGATCACGCGAATCTCCGTGCCGGCGTATTCATCGGAAATCTCAAAACCAGGCCCCTGGGCATTGGCGGCAGGAACCGCAAGGGGGAATACCAGCGCAAACAACACGACAACCATCAAAAATCTCTTAAGCATGTGGAGTTCCTCCTGGAACAAGACACAAAAACGGGGCGAGTGATTCTTAGTACGGGCCTCTCCTCTCCTCAACGGCGATTGTTCTTTTTATCCGGTGTTGATAGGATATACTGTACACACAATAGCACAGAATTATTGATGTTTCAACAACATTACATATTATTCATGTACAGATAATTATCGCTTTTTCTGCTAGTAGCTCTCTTGGCCCTGTACGGCGCATCGATCATGGGGAGTCCACAGATGGAAAAGATTCGTACAGCGATTGTGGGGTATGGCAAAGTGGCGCACCTGCACGCGCAGGCACTGGTCGCCATCCCGGAAGCGGAGCTGGTTGCGGTGGGTGGCCGGGATGCCGGGCGCGCGGGCGCTTTCGCCGGGCAATACGGCATCACCGCCTTCACCGACATTGAGGAGATGATCCAAATGGCGGGGGTGCAGGCCGTGATCATCTGCACGCCCCACCCCGCCCATGTGGAGCCGGCGGTCGCCGCGGCGCATGCGGGCGCGCATGTGCTGGTGGAGAAACCGCTGGCCGCCTCTCTGTTCGATTGCGACCGCATGATCCAGGCGGCCCGCCAGGCCGGCGTGAAACTGGGCGTGATCAGCCAGCGCCGCTTTTACGAGCCGGTCATCCGCGTGCGGGAAGCCATTGACGCCGGCAGGATCGGGACGCCCGTGCTGGGCACGGTGGTGATGTACGGCTGGCGGGACGAAGCCTATTACAACGCCGATCCCTGGCGCGGCAAGTGGGACGCCGAAGGCGGCGGCGTGCTGGTGAACCAGGCGCCACACCAGCTTGATCTGCTGCAGTGGTTCATGGGGCCAATCGACGAGCTGTTCGGCTACTGGGGCAACCTCAATCATCCCTACATCGAGGTGGAAGACACCGCCATCGCCGTGATCCGCTTCAGGAACGGCGGGCTGGGCAATATCGTCGTCAGCAATTCCCAGAAGCCCGGCATCTACGGCAAGATTCACATCCACGGCTCCAATGGCGCGACGGTCGGAGTCCAGCCGGAAGGCGGGGCGATGTTCATCGCGGGGATGTCTTCCGTGCTGGAGCCGCCGATCAACGACCTGTGGACAGTCCCCGGCGAGGAAGACCATCTGGCGCGCTGGCAGGCGGAGGATCGCGCCGCCTTCGAGAAGGTAGACGCGGCGCTGCATTATATCATGCTGCAGGATCAGGATTTTGTGCAGGCAATCCTGGAGGACCGCGCCCCGGCGGTCACCGGGGAAGAAGGGCGTGTGACAGTCGAAATCTTCACGGCCATCTACCGTTCCCAGCGGGATCGCGCCCCGGTTAAGTTCCCGGTTGACTCCGAAAGCGGTACGGAGCTGTTTGATGGCCGGCTGGTCTCGCCGGAGGGCTGAACGCGGCGACGCAGCGCAGCCTCAACGCGATTCCCACACAGAGATACCGCTTAGAATGCGGTGCAGCTGGTCGGAGAAGCGGTCGGTATCCAGCGGCTTGGCCACGAAGCTGAAGAACCCGTGGCGGCGCGTGTTGCCGATCTCGGCGGTATGCACGGTGCAGGCCACAATTGGCACGTCAGGGTCGATGCGCTCGCGGAGCAGGTTCAGGACTTCATACCCGTCACGCTTGGGCATTTCCAGGTCAAGGAACACAATATCGACCTTATCCAGGGTCTGCAGCACCTCATCAAGCAGGACAGGATCTGCCACCGGTGTGTAGGTGATATCTTCCTGGTCAAGCAGTCTTTCCATGATGTGGATGCTGTAGGCATCATCGTCGATGATTAATGCGTGCAGGTTTGCCATTACCCCTTACCTTGCCAAAAAACACCCTGTGCCTCGCGCTGGCAGGGCGTCTCGTCACCGTATATGCCACACCGATTCACCGGCCAGGATGCGCTGCATGATAGCCGGAAAAAACTCAAAATCAAGGGGTTTGGCGATGACGCCGTCAAACCCCGCTTCTCTGAGGCGTTTTACCTCCTCATTCATCACGCTCGCCGTTAATGCCACGACCCGCGTTGTCTGATACGCCGCATTCTGCCGGATCACCCGGAGCATCTCAAAACCATCGAGCGGCTCCATGTGAATATCCAGGAAGATCACGCCCGGCCAGGTGGGCACCTGGGCGAGTTTCGCCTCAAAATCGGTGCTGTCCTCAAAAATGACGACGTTATGATACCCCATGCCGCGGGTTAAACAAGCGTGCATCACTTCGCGGCTTAACGCGTCATCCTCAAAGTACAGCACGGTCGGATCTGCTGTCATGTTCCGCCCCCATCCACCCTAAACCGTAGGCTCCAGCGGGGAGTCCAGCGGCAGCGCGACATAGAATGTGGCACCTTCCCCCAGGGCGCTCCTCACCCACAGGCGCCCCCCGTGCGCTTCTGTCAGCCGCCGGGAGATCGGCAGCCCCAGGCCGGTCCCCTCCGCCTTCCGCCCCCGGACTTTCGCCTGGCGGAACGTTTCAAAAATGATCTCGTGATCCCGGGGATCAATGCCAGGGCCGGTATCCTGGACTTCCACCAGCACCTCGCCGTTCTGGCGGTAGGCCCGGATGATGATCTCGCCCTCATCCGTGAACTTGCAGGCATTGGAGAGCAGGTTCAGCACAATCTGGCGGATGCGCTGTTCATCGCCGGTGATCGGGGGCAGGTCCGGCTCGATCTCGCACCGGATGCCCACCGTCTGCTGCAGGAGCAGGCCCTTGGCCGTTTCGGCCAGGGATTCGACAATCGCGCCAACCTGCAGCCCTTCTTCCACAAACAACTCCAGCGACCCTGCTTCGATCTTGGAAATATCCAGCACGTCATTGATCAGGTTGAGCAGGTGCTTGCCGCTGCCGGCCACCTGGTAAAGGATTTCCTGCTGCTCGGCGTTAATCTCGCCGTACATCCCCTGGGCCACGAACTTTGTCAGGTTAATGATGGCATTCAGGGGGGTCCGCAGCTCGTGTGACATGCTGGCCAGGAACATGGACTTGGTGCGGTCGGCCCGCTCGGCCTGCTCGCGTGCCGCTTCCAGGCTGATCTCCCGCTGCTGGATGGCGGTCGCCATTTCGTTGAATGCCACCGCCAGCTGGCCGACTTCATCCTGAGCCTTCACCGGCGCCCGCTCATCATACTGGCCGCTGGTCATCGTCTGCGCAATCGCTCTGAGTTCGTTCAGGGGCCGGATCGTGGTGCGGAAGATCGCCAGGTAAATGATCGAAACCGACAGCAGCGTAAGCGCCGTGAAGATCAGCACCGTGTTGTTCAGCGTGCGGTTCTGGAACAGGTAAATCTCCTCCAGCTCCACCAGAATCATCACCACCGCCGGAGAGGGCGCGCCCCCCACCCACAGGGGCATGTAAGCCACCGCATACGGCACCCCCGACTCCCCGGCCACCAGGTTATCCGGAATGACCACCTGGCCGGAATGCGCCGCGGCGATGGCCTCCGGCGCGATGGGGATCCCGTCCGCCAGCACATCCGCTGGCAGCCCTGCCGCGTGAGTCCTGTTTGCATTGGAGCGCACGATGATCTCGCCATCGTAAATCACCCCCAGGTGCAGCGCCTCCCGCCCAAAAGTCAGCATCTCCAGGAACTCACTGTTGACCAGCCGGCTCATCTGAATCGCGCCCAGCACATTGCCGGTTGTGTTCACGATCGGGGCGACGGCCGCGATACTGATCTGGATGTTGTCCGTGCGGTCCTGCTCCACCAGCAGCGCGCTGACCTCCTGACCGGTCAGCCCCGTTGCCAGCAGGCGATCCTCCTGCACGGGATTCGCATCCATTCCGGTGTCAATCAGGCGGTTTCCATCGCCGTCCACCACCGTGATATCGTCAAGCTTCAGCGACAGGTTGGCGGTATTGATAATGTCCGCGATACTGGTTTCGTTCCGGCTGCCAACCGCCTGCACAAAGTACACGCCCGTCGCCAGAAAGTTGATATCCACCACCAGCTTGTCTTTGATCTCCGTCAGGCGGTTGCCCAGGCTGGTGACTTCCTCATGCACCCGGTCGCCGCCCACCTGCTTGGTCAGGCTTTCCGTATTCTGGATCAGCAGGAACACCGTACTGATCAGGAAAATGCTCAGCACGAACAGGACGATGATATTGAGCTTAACGCCAAGGCTGGGACTGCGAAGCAACCTGCGCATTGGGGCTTCTCCTCAACAACGCTCATCTCCCGGCAGCACTATGAGCCAGGTTGCCCGGGGGCATCGCCCGGCGGGGCGCAGGGGAGACACAAGAGCGGGTGAATCGATGCCTGCAGGCTGCCGGTGATGGGCCAGCCGCCGCAACCAGGACGGTACGGCGGCTGGTACGCCAGGATATCAGGCAGGCTGCTTTCGTACTCGCAGCATCTTGAAGAAACTGAAACGGCTGCTTAACAGCTTCTGCAGGACGATAAACCCGAACAGCAACACCCCGATGATGATCTTGATCCACCACGGTGTCAAGGAGCCGTCCAGGGTCAGATAGGTGTGAATCACGCCGGGCAGCAGGATGCCGAGGAACGTGCCGGCCACATACCCCACGCCACCGGTCAGCAGGGTGCCGCCGATCACCACCCCGGCGATGATATCCATCTCGGCGCCCATCGCAATGGTCGCGTCCCCCGAACGTTTTGCCAGGGACAGGATAATGCCGGCAAACACCGCCAGAAAGCTGCTGAGCGCATAAATGCCAATTGTCGTGCGACCCACCGGAACACCCAGCAGCAGCGCCCCCGTGTCATTGCCCCCGATGGCGTACACATTACGCCCAAAGCGCGTGAAATGCGCCAGGAAAATGCCCAGCAGCACCACGAGCAGAAACGCTGCTGCCGCGAACGTAAACCGCCCGCCATCCGGAAACACATATACCAGATCTGACACCCAGACGTAGAACGGGTGGCGGATGCTGATCGAATCGGTGGTCAGCACGTAGGCCCCGCCACGGGCCAGGAACATCCCCGACAGGGTGACAATAAAGGCGGGGATCTTGAAGTAATGAATGATGCCTCCCATCATCGCCCCGAACAGCGTCCCAATAACCAGGATAATGCCAAAGACGGCCAGGGGGTGCATCCCCTGGCGCTCGATCATGAGCGCACAGAAAACCCCGGTGAAGGCGATCACCGCGCCGGGCGACAGGTCGATCCCGCCTGACAGGATCACGAAGGTCACCCCGATAGCCGGGATACCCAGGTAGGCGTAATTCCTGAGCAGGTTGCACACCACGCGCATGGAGCCAAAACTGGAAAAGCGCGAGTAGGCGAAGGCGTACAGCAGCAGGAAGACCAGGGTGGTCATTAACAGGGGAAAGGCTCGTGATCTCATGACCTTCTCCTAAACAGGCGCCTGACATGGCTCCGGAACTCATCAGACTGAAGCAGCAGGACGACTAACACGACGAGGGCCTTAACAACAAGGTTGGCGGTGGGGTGCAGCTTGCTGACATACAGCCCGGTCAGCAGGCTCTGGATGATCAGGACGCCCATCGCGCTCTGGGCCAGGCTGAAGCGCCCGCCGTTCAGGGAAGTCCCCCCGATGACGACGGCCAGAATCGCATCAAGCTCCGCGAACTCACCGGCCTTATGCGGGTCGGCGGATTTCACTTCGCCCGCCACAACCAGCCCGGCCAGGGCCGCGCACATCCCCGAAAGCATGTACACCAGCACCTTGACCCGCGCCGAGTTGATCCCGGCGTAAAAGCTCGCACGGGCGTTGATCCCTACCGATTCGATCAGCATGCCCAGCGCTGTCCGGCGCACCAGCAGGTAAATGATAAACAGCACCGCCAGGTACAGGTACACCGGAAACGGCACCCCGAAAATCACCCCACGCCCGACAAACGCCAGCGATTCGGTGGTGAAGGTCGGGGACTGCCCCTGGGTGATCATCTGGGCGATACCACGCCCTGAGATCATCAGGATCAGGGTGGCGATGATCGGCTGGATATCCAGAGCGGTGATCAGGAAGCCGTTCCACAGGCCACATATCGCGCCGGTGATCACCGCAATCAGGATCACGAACCCGGGCTGGTAGTAGAACGCCGTCGCGCCCGCCTCGTACTGGTTGATCAGCATGACAGCCACGGCGGCACTGATCGCCATCACCGCGCCCACCGAAAGATCAATCCCCTTCGTGGCGATCACGAGCGTCATGCCGATTGAAAGCAGCATGATCGGCGCCGCGCCATCCAGGATATTGATCGGGCTGCCGATCAGCCGCCCGTTCACCATCTGGATATTGAAGAAATTCGGGGATATGAGCCTGTTCACAAACAGGATTATGACCAGAGCCAGCACGATCCAGATGGCGCGGCTATTGAAGCTTATACTGCCAATCTTCAGGTCAACCAATCGACTTTTCAGCCGTGGGATGAGTTGCTGGTCCATCTTTACCTCTCAGCAATCGCTTGCATAATCGTGATTTCGCTGATCTGGTCTCCTACCAGCTCGGTGATTTTCTCCTGGTCCCGCAGGACCACGACCCGATCGCTGTAATCCACGATCTCGGGCAGCTCTGAGGAAATGACGAGCATGGCTTTGCCTTCCTGGGCCAGGCGCTTCACGATGCTGATAATCTCCGCATGGGCGCCAACGTCAATCCCGCGGGTCGGCTCATCCAGGATCAGGAATTCCGGTTCAGAAACGAGCCAGCGCGCCAGAATCACCTTCTGCTGGTTGCCACCAGAAAGCTCCTTGATCGGCTTTTCTGTGTCAGGTGTAACGATCCGCAGCGCCTGAATCATGGATTCAGCCAGTTCCACCTGGCGCTTGTAGGGGATATGCCGCAGCCAGCCAAGCCTGGCCTGCAGCGCCAGGACGATGTTTTCGCGGACGGATAAATCGGCAATAATGCCCTCTTCCTTGCGATCTTCCGGGCACAGGCCAAATCCGATCTGCAGCGCGTCGTGGGGCGAATGCACGCTGATCTTCTTGCCATTCACGTGAGCTTCGCCCTGCTCGCTTTTCTCAATGCCAAAGATGAGGTGCGCCACCTCGCTCCGGCCAGAGCCCAGCAGGCCCGCCAGCCCGACAATCTCGCCCTTCCTGACCTTGAGATCAAACGGCTTGATCTTGCCGCGCCGGGCGAATCCCCTGACATCCAGGTAAACATCGCCATTCGTCCCGTTAAGTTCCTTGCGCTGTTTCGGTGCTGCCAGCTCTTCATTCAGGGCTTTGCCCAGCATTTCGGAGATCAGCTGCATCCGGGGCAGCTCACTCGTCTGGTGCTCGCCAACCTTCACTCCGTTCCGCAGGACGGTGATCCGGTCTGAGATTTCGTACACCTGGTCCAGGAAGTGTGTAATCAGCAGGATGCCGATGCCCCGGTCTTTCAGGGAACGGATTACTTCAAACAGGGTGTCCACCTCGTGCCGGTCCAGGCTGGAGGTCGGCTCATCGAGAATGAGCACTTTGGCGGAGAGGTCAACCCCGCGCACAATCGCAACAATCTGCTGGATGGCAACCGAATAGGCCGAAAGGTCGCGCGATACATCGATGTCGATATTGAACGCCTTGAGCAGCCTGGACGCCTCGCGATTGGCGGCATTCAGGTCTACCATCCCCCAGCGCATCGGCTGGCGGCCAAGGAAGATGTTTTCGGCCACCGTCAGCGTCGGAATCAGGTTAATTTCCTGGTAGACTGCGCTGAGACCCAGTTCCTGGGCATGGCGCGGCCCCCGCGGATCGATTTCCTCACCTTCAAGCAGGATCGTCCCCGAATCACGCTTGTGAACCCCGGTGAGCAGTTTGATCAGGGTGGATTTGCCTGCGCCGTTTTCCCCCAGAAGCGCATGAACTTCTCCGGGATACAGCGTGAAATCCACATCAACCAGAGCGGGAGTCGCTATGAAGGTTTTGGTCAGGCCGCGTGTTTCAATCAGTGGTACTTGTGGCTTGTCGTTGCGCATAAGGAACTGCCCCATAGTTCGCGTGGTACAGGTGGATATCCCTTTGCTCCCGCCTCAGGCGGAAGACAGAGTGTTCACTTCGGCGGCGCTGCCGCAACGCTAGCGGAAGCGTGACACGCCCCGCCGACCTGCGCCTGCCTGTGGTGGAGCTCGCAGGAGAGCGCGCGCTGCGCCCTCCTGCGAGCACACACATCCGGCAGAACGTCAGCCGAACGGTTTAATGCTCAGCGTCGTAAGCGGCGCGGCTGGTGTACAGACCACCACCTACCGGGATCCACTTGGGCAGTTCTTCGCCGTTCAGGTAGGCGACGACCGCATCAAAGGCCGGGCCACCCATGAAGGGGCTCAGTTCCACCGTGGCATTGGCCTCGCCAGCATCCAGCGAGTTAAAGATGTCGGGGATAGCGTCAACAGAGACGACCAGGATGTCTTCCGCGGGAACGAGGCCGGCTTCCTTGATGGCTTCGATCGCGCCGATCGCCATGTCGTCATTGTGCGCGAACACGGCGCAGATGTTGGCCGGGTCTTCAGCGCTGAGGAAGCTCTCCATCACCTGCTTGCCCTCGGTGCGCACAAAGTTACCCGTCTCGGAGCGGATAATCTCCATATTGGCGAACAGGCCGATGACTTCGCGGAAACCCGTGGCGCGATCTTCTGCCGCCGCGGAGCCCACGGTCCCGTACAGCTCAACCACGTTGCAGTTGCCGGAGGTCGCCTGCACCAGCCACGCGGCCGCCAGACGCCCTTCATGCACGAAGTCGGACGATACGCGGGTCACGTACAGGGACGGATCGGCGTCAACGTCACGGTCCACAATCACGACGGGGATGCCGGAATCCTGGGCTTCCTGCAGCACAACGTCCCAGCCGCTGGTGATCACAGGGGCGAGGATGATCGCATCAACGTCGCCCTGGGCGATCCAGGCCTGCATGGCCGCAATCTGGTTTTCCTGTTCCTGCTGCGCATCGGAGAACAGCAGGTTAATGCCGCGCTCCGCCGCCTCAGCCTGAACGGCGTTGGTGAACGCAGTACGCCACGCACTCTCAGAACCAATCTGCGAGAAACCGATGGTCAGCCCTTCGCCACCCTGTGCACTAACACCGACCGCCGAGACAAACAGCCCCAGCACGACCAGCACCATCATGATCCGCCTGATATTTCGCATGGCAAGCTTTCTCCTCAGAATGTAAAAAAAGGTCATATGTGAGCGCTCACACGTATCATACAATGGTTCTTTTTGCAGAGTCAAGCAAGTGCCACGTGGCGGTCGTCGTTTTCAGGCGTTCGGGCTAAAAAAGGGGCGGGTTATGTGGCGGACGCGCCATTCACAGGGCGGGTGCTGTCGCGATAAATGATCCGGGGAACCAGCACTTTCTGCCGGGCCGTGACCTCGGAATTGTCCATGATCTGCACAAGATGCTCAAAACCGGCCATGCCGAACTGGATCAGGTTGCGCCGGATGGTCGTCAGCGGCGGGAAGAAATAGGCCGCTTCCGGTATATCATCAAACCCGACCACCGACACATCCTCAGGCACGCTCAGCCCGGCTTCATACAGCGCCCGGATGGCGCCAAAGGCCATGCTGTCGTTGGCGCAGATGATCGCGCTGAAGCGCTGGCCCGTTTCCAGGATGCGCTTCGCCGCGCGATACCCCCCGGATACGGTCCAGTTCGCCTCCGCAAATGGCGGGGCCGGCATCCCGTGGGCCTCAAACGTCTGGAGGCAGGCCGCATGGCGGGTCTGGGCGCTGAACCAGTCCAGCGGCCCGCAGATTTCATAGAAGGCGGTATGCCCCTGGCCGATCAGATGCTCGACCACCTGCCGGGTGCCATACGTCTCGTCGATGATCACGGATGGGATATCTGGCGAGCGCTGCGAATCGATCTGGACAAGCGGCGTGTTGGCGCTGTGAGCCAGGATTTCCTCGTAGGTCAGGCCCGCCACCGGCACGATGAGGATGATGCCATCCACTGCCCAGGCCCTGACATTCTCCAGGGCTTCGATCAGCTGTTTGCGCGGCTCGGTGATGTTGATCAGGATCACGTCAAAGCCGCTGGTCTTGGCAGCCAGCTCCACATTCAGCGCGATCTCCGCCTGCCCCGGAAACCAGCTCCCGTAGAGGATGGTGGCGATGATCTTGGAGGATTTCGAGGCGAGCTTGGTCGCGGTCTTGCTGGGCCGGTAGCCCAGCGTGTCGATGGCAGCCTGCACGCGCTGGCGGGTGTCTTTGGACACGTAGGGGTGATCGTTAATCACCCGGGACACGGTCTGGTACGACACGCCGGCCAGCTTGGCGACATCAAACAAGGTGGGGCGGGATGATTTTGAGCCTGTCATAGAACGTCCTGGTTGGCGCGGCCTGCGTCATGGCTTGCGCCGCGCGTACTCCTCAGCCGCCGTATCCGGGAAGTATATCCCGCCCGGCACCGGGATCCACTTAGGCACCTCGCCGCCATTCAGATAGGTAACAATTGCATCAAAGGCCGGGCCGGCCATATACGGATTGAGTTCCACGGTGGCGTTGGTATCGCCCGCCATCATCGCCGCGAAAATATCCGGGATGGCATCCACCGAGACAATCAGGATATCGTCGCCCGGATCAAGCCCGGCCTCCTTGATCGCTTCGATGGCGCCAATCGCCATATCATCGTTGTGTGACCACAGCGCGCAGATTTCCGACACGTTCTCCGTATGCAGGATGTTGGCCATCACCTCGTGGCCCATGGCCCGCCGGAAGTCAGCCGTCTGCGAGATCACGACCCGCATGTCCGGGAACAGGGCGATCACCTGATTAAAGCCGATCTGGCGATCCCGCGCGGCGCTGGAGCCCACCGTACCCTGCAGCTCCACAATGTTACAGCGGCCGGAGGTCGCCTGAACCAGCCAGGCCGCCGCCAGCCGGCCTTCCAGCACAAAATCGGAGGACACCCGGGTCAGGTACAGCGACTCATCCGCAGTCACGTTGCGATCGATGATCACCACCGGGATGCCGGCCGCATACGCCTCCAGCAGGATGGGCGTCCAACCCGTTTCAATCACCGGGGCCAGCAGGATGGCATCCACCCGCTGCTCGATGAACGATCGGATCGCCGCGATCTGGTTCTCCTGGCTGTTCTCCGCGTTGGAAAACAGCAGCGAAATCCCGCGCTCGGCGGCCTCTGCCAGCGTGATCTCAGTGAAGGCCGTGCGCCAGTCACTTTCGGAGCCTACCTGCGAAAACCCGATAATCAGATCCTTTTCATTCACAGTCTGCGCCTGGGTCGGGGTGATAATGCCCAGGAAGATCACGGGGATGACCACAACGATGCGTAACCAAAATCTAGCTTCTACTGCCATAAGGATGGGGTTCCTTTTTGTTCAAGCCAAATAGTATTAGCAGAGGAGCAAGTCGCGGGGGTGTCCTGCGCGCGCAGCACCCGGTTGCACCCTGCATTGTACTATAAAACCCCGCCAAATGACCTTAGTACCTATCCATAAAA